>Ga0209606_1000052_pt1 | contig 189776 bp, 150 predicted proteins | sample AD_UKC057_MetaG_FD_184412 | JGI IMG/M metagenome (GOLD analysis project Ga0209606, IMG submission 184412) | Active sludge microbial communities of municipal wastewater-treating anaerobic digesters from USA - AD_UKC057_MetaG (SPAdes) (version 2) | ecosystem: Engineered > Bioreactor > Anaerobic... | reverse complement strand
ATGGGCATGGTCGGCGATTCCCCCGATCGCCAAGGCAACCGCCCCGTGGTTGCGGCAGATGCCGCCCATGTACGCCCACATGGCCTCGCGCCAATCGTCGGCGATCCACAGCTGCCGGCCGCGGGTGGAAAACACCAGATGAGCCTGGAGACTGAAATAGGTGTTGGGCATGGTTCCCTCCCGAATGATGGATTCATCTATACAAACGGACGGGAAGGATTTTTTCCGAAGATTCGATCCGAATTTCTCCGCGCCCCTGTCCCGGGGCGCGCCGTGTTTTAAATTCCGTTGTCCAGGCGCTGCCCCGCGTTCGCGGGGCTGCGCCTGGCTATTGTCTTTGCGACTGAAAGTTTTTGCAAGAGATCCGAAATCGCGGCCCGGAATTGAAGTGAACGATCATACCCCTTTGGTTCCGGCTCTGCCGGGTTGGGAGTACGATTACGAATGACGAGCACGACGGGCAAGGAACTCCTATCTCCTCACTGTTCACTGTTCACTGTTCACTGTTCACTACTCACTTTCCCCTCCCGATTGCGCCCCGGCGGACGGCGCATTACAATAGGGGTAACAGGCCGCCGAGGAGAACCGCCATGAAGTACCTCCTGCTGTGGGCCCTGCTTGTCGCGGGGACCGGGCTGGCCGTCCTGCTCGCCTGCCGGGCGCCCGGCGCCGCCGGGCCCAACGGCGCCCCCTCCACACCGCCGAGGCCGCCCGACGACGACGGCTTCGCGGCGCTGCGGCGCCGCATGGTGGACGAGCAAATCCGCGCCCGCGGTGTCCGCGACGAGCGCGTGCTCGCCGCTATGCTCGCCGTGCCCCGCCACCGCTTCGTCCCGGAGCCCTACATCGCCGCCGCCTATGAGGACGGGCCGCTCCCCATCGGCAGCGGCCAGACCATCTCACAGCCGTACATCGTCGCCTTCATGACCGAGACGATCAGCCCCCGGCCCGAGCACAAGGTGCTGGAGGTGGGCACCGGCTCCGGCTACCAGGCCGCGGTGCTGGCGGAGCTGGTGGCGGAGGTGTACACCATCGAGCTGCTGCCGGAGCTCGGGCAGAAAGCCGCGGCGCTGCTCGCGGCGCTCCCCTGCCCCAACGTGCGGTGCCGGATCGGCGACGGCTACGGCGGCTGGCCCGAGGCGGCGCCATTCGACGCCATCGTGGTCACCGCGGCGGCGCCGACGGTGCCGCCGCGGCTGGTGGAGCAGCTCAAGCCGGGCGGAGTGATGATCATCCCCGTGGGGGGAACCTACGCCATCCAGTATCTGCTGCGCGTCACCCGGGAGCCGGACGGACGCACCCGCACCGAGAACCTGATGCCGGTGCGATTCGTGCCGCTGGTGCCGGGGAAACGGTGAGTCGCGGATTCACCACAAAGGCACAGAGAACACAAAGGAGTCACTGGGTTCTGGGACTTGGGACCCGGGTTCTGAGACCGGGTTTTTGACTCGGCATTTAGAACCCAAGACCGAGACCCCAGGTCCCAGCACCGAGAACCCAGGTCCAATTGCTCAGATTTCTGCTCGTTATATAAAAATCGTGCCCGTGAGCGGGATTCGATCACGGGCACGATTCCGATTACGAGCACGATTACGATTACGAGTACGATTACGAGCACGACGCGAGCCGGTTCGACGGCTCGCTGGCTCGCCGGTTCGATCAGATCCGCCGCAGCGCCTCGGCGAAGCTCTGGAAGTACGACGAATCGGGGAAGACGCTGGCGAAGACGGCCGGCGCGATCTGCATCGTCGCCTCGGCGTCGAGGCAGAAGCGCATCCGGCTGAACTTGCCGCGGAAGGCGGCCACGTCGCCGGCGACATCCTTCTTGCGGATGATCACGTCGGCGAGCAGTCGGGCCAGCTCGGCGAAGTCCGCCGGGCCCATGCCGAACCGGGTCATCTCGGACACGCCCATGCGGATGCCGCTCGGGTGGTAGAACGTCTCGTCGTCGGGGAGCGCCTGGTAGTTGGTGATGATATTGTTGGCCTCGAGGCGGGCGGCGACCTCCTTGCCGTCGCCGAACGGCTTGACCCGGATGACCACCTGGTGGGTGCGGGTGAAGCCGTCGGCCTCGCCCCCTTCCACCGGGATGCCGGCGGCATGGCAGGCGGCGGCGAACGCGCGGGCGTTGGCCAGCACCGCGGCCTGGTACTCGGCCTTGAAGTGGTTCATCTCGAGGGTTGCCGCCAGCATCGCTAGCAGGGTGCCCAGGTGGTGGTTGCTGGTGGAACCCGGGAAGGATCGCGCGTTGATCTCGAGCCAGAGCTTGCGCAGCGGCGCGCCCTTGGGCATGCGCCCGGCGATGATGCCGCGCTGCGGACCGAAGAAGGTCTTGTGGGTGGAGCCGGTGACCACGTCGGCACCCTCGGCCAGCGGATCCTGGAAGCCGGGGCCCAGGATGCCCATGACGTGGGCGCCGTCGTACATGATCACGGGCCGGTAATCGGGCATCGCATCCACCAGCTCACGGAGCGGCTTCACCGGCTCGGGGTGGAGGAACATGCTCTTGCCGAACACGATGATGGGCGGCCGGTGCTCGCGCACCAGCTCCAGCATCCGGGCCACGTCGATCTTGTAGGGATTGCCGGCCTCGAGGGGGAAGTTGACCGGGTCGCCGTCGGCAAAGTTGAACAGGGCGCCGAACGGCTGGGCGCTGAGGTGGCCGCCGTAGTTCAGGTTGTTGTTCATGGCGGTGGCCAGCCGGCCGGTTGCGGTCAGCTTGGGGAAGCCCTCGCCGGCGCCGCCGAGAAATTTGACCGTGGCCTTGAAGACAATTTCGTTGGCCATCTGGCCGCTGACGGGGCGGGCCTCCACCTCGGAGGCGCCGAGGTAGGCGCCGAACTCCTGCTTGAGCCGCTCCTCCACCTCGTAGATGAAATCGGTGGCCTGGTAGTAGTAAACCTGGTCGCCCTTGAGCGCTCCGGTGCCGGTGAGGGCCTCGATCTCCTTCTTCAGCGCGGTCTTGTGCTCGGCGTAGCGGCCCGAAGGATCGCTGATCTCGCACAGTTTCACCAGCAGCGACGGGGTGTTCTCCGACGGGATCAGGTTGATGCACCGGCGCTGGCGCCACAGGTTGTTTTCCACCACCTTGGCGGTCAGATCGCGGAGCTGTTGTTCCAAATGACTCATGAAAGCCTCCCATGCGGTTGTGATGCGGGACGATGCGAAACGCCAGTATAGTCCAGCCCGGCGCCTCGGCGCAACCCCCCGCAAGGCGGAGTCACCACCGAGGGCACAGAGGACACAGAAGATGTTCGGGGTTCGGGGTGCGGGGTTCGGGCACCGGACCTGGATTCAATTTTCTAATTAGCGGATTCCGGATCCCAGGTCCCGGATCCCGGCAAAGCCCGACTCGTCTCCAAATAGCCAATAACATATAAGCAATCAGCAATAACCAATAGATGAAAAACGACAAATGAAAATTGATCAATGACCAATGAATGGTCGGTGCCCGCTGGATCATCCGTGATGAATCCGCTCTGATTCACTGTCCGCCAAAGCAAGCGAGGGGACCCGAAGGTCCCCTCGCGACGGTTCCTGCTCTGCTGAACTGAGCTTACAAGTTGAAGGCGCTCTTCAGCGCGTCCACCTTGTCGGTGAGCTCCCAGGTGAACCCGGGTTCCTTGCGGCCGAAGTGGCCGTAGGCGGCGGTGCGCCGGTAGATGGGCCGCCGCAGGTCCAGGTGCTCGATGATGCCTCGCGGGGTCAGGGGGAAGACTTCCTGGATGACCTTCTTCAGCTTGTCCTCGTCCACCTTGGCCGTGCCGAAGGTGTCCACCATGATGCTGACGGGCTCCACCACGCCGATAGCGTAGGCCAGCTGCAGCTCGATCGTGTCGGCCAGGCCGGCGGCAACCACGTTCTTGGCGATGTAACGGGCCATGTAGGAGGCGGAGCGGTCCACCTTCGACGGGTCCTTGCCCGAGAAGGCGCCGCCGCCGTGGGAGCCCACGCCGCCGTAGGTGTCCACGATGATCTTGCGGCCGGTGAGCCCGCAGTCGGCCTGGGGGCCGCCCATCACGAAGCGGCCAGTGGGGTTGATGTAGTACTTCGTCTCGGGGGTGATCATCTCGGCCGGAATCACCGGGCCGACGACGTGCTCACGGATCTGCGCCCGCAGCTCCTCGATGGGGATCTCGGGATGGTGCTGGGTGCTGACCACCACCGCGGGGACCCGCACCGGCTTGTTGCCGTCGTATTCCACGGTGACCTGGCTCTTGCCGTCGGGGCGGAGGAAATGGAGGATATTCTTCCGCCGGCACTCGGTGAGGCGCAGCGTGAGCTGGTGGGCCAGGTGGATGGGCATGGGCATCAGTTCCTCGGTCTCGTTGCAGGCGAAGCCGAACATGATGCCCTGGTCGCCGGCGCCGCCGATGTCCACGCCCATGGCGATGTCGGGCGACTGCTTGTCGATCGTGGTGATGACGCCGCAGGTCAGGTAGTCGAAGCCGTACTCGGCGCTGGTGTAGCCGATCTTCTTGATGGTCTCCCGGACGATTTCCGGAACGTGCACGTAGCAATCGGTGGTGATCTCGCCGGCCACCAGAGTCAGCCCGGTGGTGACGAGGGTTTCGCAGGCGACGCGGCCGTAGGGATCCTGGGCCATGATGGCGTCGAGGACGCCGTCGGAAATCTGGTCGGCGATCTTATCGGGATGCCCTTCGGTGACCGATTCCGAAGAGAACAGGTGCTTGCCGTTGATGGCCATGGTCAACCTCCTGGTCGAAATCAAGTGGAGCAGGGTACCACACGCCCCCGGGTGTTTCAATAATTTTTCAAGAACCGGTGGCCGGCACCGCGACTTTCTGCTAAGATGGCATCTTTTATTCGGGGGTTCTCTATGGCGTGGGACATCGTCACCGGCGGCGCGGGCTTCATCGGCTCCAACCTGGTGGATGCGCTGCTGGCGCGCGGACGGCGGGTTCGCGTCATCGACAACTTCAGCACGGGCCGCCGGGAGAACCTGGCCGAGGCGCTCGCCGCCGCCGGGGACGGCCGGCTGGAGATCGTCGAGGGCTCGGTCACCGACGCCGCGCTGCTGCGCCGCTGCCTCTCCGACGTAGACATCGTCTACCACCAGGCGGCCCTGGCGTCCGTGCAACGCTCGGTGGACGACCCCGCCCGGACCAACGACCACAACATCGGCGGCACCCTGGCCGTGCTGCTGGCGGCCCGCGACGGCGGAGCGCGGCGCGTCGTCTACGCCGCCTCATCGTCGGCCTACGGCGACACCCCGACACTGCCCAAGCGCGAAACAATGCCGACGGACCCGCTGTCGCCGTACGCCCTGACGAAACTGGCCGGTGAGATTTACTGCCGTCAGTTCCACCAACTCTACGGACTGGAGACGGTGGCGCTCCGCTATTTCAACGTGTTCGGGCCGCGGCAGAACCCCGCCTCCCAGTATGCCGCCGTCATCCCCCTGTTCATCAGCCGGATGCTCCGCGGCGAGCCGCCGATCATCTACGGCGACGGCCGCCAGTCGCGGGACTTTTCGTACATCGATAACGTGGTGGAGGCCAACCTGCTGGCGGCCGCGGCACCGCCCGCCGCCTGCGGCCGGGTGTTCAACATCGCCTGCGGCGTCCGGGTGGACCTGCTGGCCATCGTCGAGCTGCTGAACCGCAAGCTGGGCGCCGGTCTCCGGCCCGTGCACGAGCCGCCCCGCCGCGGCGACGTGCGGCACTCCGAGGCCGATATCACCGCCGCCCACGAATACCTGAATTACCAGCCCCGCGTGGGCTTCGAGGACGGCCTGACCCGGACGCTCGCCTGGTTCCAGGCGCAGGCGGCTGCCGCCTCACGCTGACCGCGCCGGCGAGGCCGAACCCCGCCGGTAGCGACCGCGCGGACCGGCGCCCGACCCACCGCACACACCGTCAAGGAGTAACCAATATGCCTGTCCCCTTCCTGGATCTCAGCCGCCAGAACCGCGAGATCCGCGACCGCGCCCTGGCCCTGTTCTCGGACATCCTCGAAAAGAGCGCGTTCATCGGCGGCGCCTACGTGCAGGAGTTCGAGGCCGACTTCGCCCGCTTCTGCCAGGTGCCGCACGGCGTCGCCGTCAACAGCGGCACCGACGCGCTGCGCCTGGCCATCGCCGCCTGCGGCCTGGAGCCGGGCGACGAGATCATCACCGTCCCGTTCACCTTCATCGCCACCGCCGAGGTGATCACCCAGAACGTCGCCAAGCTGGTGTTCGTGGACATCGACCCGGACACCTACAACATGGATCCGCGGAAGCTCGAGGCCGCCGTCACGCCGCGCACCCGCGGCATCATCCCGGTGCACCTCTACGGCAATCCCGCACCCATGGACGCCATCATGGATATCGCCCGCCGCCGCAACCTGTGGGTAATCGAAGACGCCTGCCAGGCGCACGGCGCCACGCTGGGCGGCCGCGCGGTCGGCGGCCTCGGCACCATGGGCACCTTCAGCTTCTATCCCACCAAGAATCTGGGCGCCCCCGGCGAGGGCGGTTTCGTGACCACCCACTCCGAGGAGCTGGCCCAGAAAGTCCTGGCCCTGCGCAATCACGGCCAGAGCGCCCGCTACGCCCACGAGTTCGAGGGATACAATGCCCGCATGGACGCCCTGAAGGCGGCCGTGCTCAACGAGAAGCTGCGACATCTGCCCGAATGGAACCGCCAGCGGGCCCACTGGGCGGACGTCTATTACGACGGCCTGCGCCAGGTCGGCGATCTCATCCTACCGCCGATCACTGAGGGGGCGACCCACGCGTGGCACCTGTTCTCGGTGCGCACACAGCGGCGCGACGCCCTGCGCGCCTTCCTCACCGAGCGGGGCATCGGCACCGCGGTGCACTACCCTATCCCGCTTCACGTCCAGAAGGCCTACATCCACCTGGGATACGCACCGGAGGATTTTCCCGCCTCGATGGAGTGCTCGCGCACCGTGCTCTCGCTCCCGCTGTACCAGGGCATCACCGAGGCCGAGGTGGCCGAGACCATCGCGGCCGTGCGCGCGTTCTTCAACCGGAGCTGAAACCAGGGGCGATCATGACCCAACCGGCGGCGGCACGCCTCATGGACGGTCTGCGACGCCACTTCCTCCCGGCGTGGTGGCGGCGCATCATCATTTTGCTGTTCATGACGGCCACGGTGGTGGCCATTCCGGTCAGCCTGTCGGTCACGCAGATCCTGCTGGCCGTCGCCGTGGTCTGCGGCGCGGTGGCGTATCCCGTGCTCCGCTTTCCGAGTTGGCTGCCGCTCCCCCGGTTCTACTGGCCCATCGTCGGCTTCATCGTCTGGTCCGTCGTCTCGGCGCTCTGCTCGGACGCGCCGCTCCTGAGCCTGTTCCACCTGAAAAAACTGCTGCTGCTCTTTCTGATTCCCATGCTGCTGATGGTGCTCGACCGGCCGGCCCAGTCCCGGACGTTCCTGCTGCTGCTGCTGGCCACGATGACCCTCTCGGCGGGCGTGGGTCTGGTCCAGTTCGTCACCGCCACCGAGCCGCTCTACCGCATCCACGGCCTGATGAGCCACCACATGACGTTTTCCGGCCAGCTGATGCTGGCGCTGACCGCGCTGCTGCCGCTCCTGCTCCTCGAATTCGGGGCGCGCCGGACCGGCTGGCCGCTGCTGCTCGCCGCCGCCCTGCTGCTCGCCGCCGCCTTGGTGTTCACGCTGACCCGCGGATGCTGGATCGGCTTCGGCTTCGGGGCGGCCGCCGCGCTGTTGCTGACGCGACCCCGCTGGCTGCTGGCGGCGCCGGTGGTGCTGGCCGTGGTGCTGCTGGTCGCGCCCGGCCTGGTCCGGGATCGGGTCCGGCACCTCCTGGACCCGGCTGAGGCGGGCAACGCCGCGCGGCTGGACATGCTGCGCACCGGAGCGCGGATCGTCGCCGACCGGCCGCTCGTGGGCGTGGGGCCGCGGATGATCGACCAGTACATCTACCGCTACGGGGCGGATCCCCACATTCGACCCGACTTCTACCAGCACCTCCACAACAACATCATCCAGATCGCCGCCGAGCGCGGCCTCCCGGCTCTGGCCTGCTGGCTCTGGCTGCTGGCGCAGATCGTCGTCGATCACTGGCGCCGGTTCCGAACGCTGCGCGCCGGTCCGGCGGACCCGGGCGCCACGCTGTGGCCCGTGCTGGCCATCGCGGTCACCGTCGCCCTGTTCGTGGGCGGGCTGTTCGAGTACAACTTCGGGGACTCCGAGGTCCTGCTGATGTACTGCGCCCTCATCAGCCTGGCCTACGTGCCCGTTCTCCGTCCCGGGACGGACCATGAGCACACCGCCGCTTAAGATCGCCATCCTGGGCACCCGGGGGATTCCGGCCAACTATGGCGGTTTCGAGACCTTCGCCGAGGAGCTGGCCACCCGGCTCGTGCGGCGCGGCCACGCAGTCACGGTATATTGCCGTCGCCACTACCAGGATATGCCGCGGACCGAGCACCGCGGGGTCCGGCTGGTGGTCCTCCCGGCGATCCGCCACAAGTACCTGGACACGGTCTCGCACACGGCGCTGTCGGTGGGCCACGCGTTGTTCCACCCGTACCAGGTCCTGCTCGTCTGCAACGCCGCCAATGCCGCGCTCTGCCTGCTGCCCCGGCTGCGGGGGCAGCGGGTGGTGCTCAACGTCGACGGCCTGGAGCGCAAGCGGCGCAAATGGAACGCCCTGGCGCGGCTGCACTACCGGGTGTCCGAACGCCTGGCCTGCCTGTTTCCCCATGTCGTGGTGACCGACGCCGTCGCCATCCAGGACTACTTCCGGCAGCGCTACGGCAAGGCCACCACCATGATCCCCTACGGCGGGGGCGCCTTCGACCGGCCGCCCGGCCCGACGCTGACGGCGCTCGGCGTCGAACCCGGCGGCTACTACCTGTATGTCAGCCGCCTCGAGCCGGAGAACAACGCCCGCCTCGTGGTGGACATCTTCGAGCGCCTGCGCACGGGGCGGAAGCTCCTGGTCGTGGGCGACGCGCCGTACAACGCCGCCTACATCCGCGAGCTGCGCCGAACCGCCGATCCGCGAATCTGCTTCCCCGGCGCCATCTACGGCGAGGGGTACCGGGAGCTGGTCAGCAACGCCCACTGTTACATCCACGCCACCGAGGTGGGCGGCACCCACCCGGCGCTGGTGGAGAACATGGCCGCCGGCAACCTGATCTTCTGCCTGGACACTCCCGAAAACACCGAGGTGCTCGGCGGCGCCGGCGTGCTGTTCCGTGCCGGCGATCCGGCCGCCGCCGCCGCCGCCCTGCAGGCCATCGAGGACGCGCCGAACCGGTTCCAGGCGCTGCGCGAGGCCGCCCGCCGCCGGGCCGCCGAACACTACGACTGGGAGCGGGTCACCGATGCCTACCTGCGGCTATTCCACGCCGACCGCGCCGGCGAGGCCCCGCTGGGAAATTGACCCGACCCCCGTCCCGATTTTCCATTGACATTCAAATTAATGTATAATTGGGTCAAAAGACCCAGGAGCATACCATGACCCATCACAAAGGGTTTTCGACGGTAGAGGCGCTCATTGTGATCGTCATCATGGGCATCATGGTGGTTGTCGGTGTCCCCGTCTTCACCACGGTGATGGCCGATTACCGCCTCAACACCGCCCTCCAGGCCTACTCGCAGGCCATCCAGCGCGGCCGCTACCTGGCCTCGTCACAAAACGCCCTGTACGTCATGGAGTTGGGCACGCCGGGGGCGACGGGCACCCCCATCGAGATCTTTCGGGATGACAATTGGGATCTGGTGTGCACTCAGGCAGGCGAGAACGCAACCCGGGTCAAGTTCAACATCACATCCGAAGTTCAGGTCACGAGCCTCGATTACGGTCGGTATACCCTCCCCGACGGCACTGTGGTCAACAAAAACCTGATCGTCTTCCTCCCCGACGGCACCTTGGGCATCCCGACCACGCTGCCCAACGTCGATCCGTGGGACCCGAACACGCGCTCCCAGAAAATCACAATGCAATCGGCAGGCGGTTTCAAGACGTACGTCCGCGTCGCCGGCATCAGCCGGCTGGGCCAGATCCGGACGTACGAGACGTCAAGCTGATCACGCCCTTCCGTTCCAGCGAATCGAGCAGGCGGAGAATTTCGATCTCGGCCAGGGGCATAACCTGGCACAGGTCTTTCACCGTCACGCCCGCCCCCAGGCGGCTGAGCAGAAAGCCTTCGCGGGGGCTCAGTTTTTCCCGCCGGACCTTATCCGGCGGCCCGCTCATCACCGGCACGTCGGCGTCGTGGTATCTCTGGCGCAGGAACACGTTTTCGTGCTCCAGCAGCCAGCGTTCAACTTCCCGCAGGTCGTCGGGATTGGCGAGCTTCCCCTGCATGTTCCGCAGCAGCGCCCAGGCGCTCTGATAGAGGCATCCCTTCGCCAGGTTGCGGATTTCGGCCTCGAACCGCCGGGTGTCCGTCTCGGCCGTCGCCGGTGGCGCCGGCGGCGCCGCCGGCGCGACGATCGCCATGATCCCGTCCTTGATCAGCCGGAATACCTCAAAGTAGACGTCGAACGCCGACCGGCGCGTATGCATGCCGATTTCGCCAATGGAGTAGTCCCGGTCCGGCAGGCTGAGGATCTTCCGGCGCAGCTCCGTCGGTTCGCCGGGTGGCGTCTTCGGCTTCGGCACGACCTGCACCCGGATCGTGTCGTCCGGCAGCAGCTGCCGGATGCGCCCCCACTCATCCGTGCGGCGGACGCCCTCGAGAATGAGCGAGTCGATGTTCAGGTTGATGGGCACCAGGTTGTCGGGGATCCCCTCCCGCTCCTCGAAGAAGAACACGCCGTCTTCCAGCAGAAACAGGTCATAGACAATCTCCGCCGCCCGCTCCCGCAGCGCGCGCTCGATCTGTTCCCGGTCCATGAGACCCAGCTGCTGAAGCACGTCCCCCAGCAACCGCTCGCCTTCGGCTTTCTCCTGGTGCGTGAGGGCCAGGCGCAGCCGCTTCTCGTCGAGGAATCCCCGGGCCAGCAGGTGCTGGCCGAAGCGCCGCGACGGCTCGGTGGACGTGGCGGAGACCAGCACGCCCTTCCGGAAATACACCTGGATCAGATAATCGCCGCAGGAGATCCGGAGCACCCCCGACTTGCGGGACAGGGATATCCACTGGAACAAATCGGTGAGGGGGAAGGTCTTGATCTTTCCCGATACTGCCATATGGCTGGAGAGACGACTACTTCTTGCCCTTATCGGGCTCCGATTTCTCGTCGTCCGATTTGTCGCCCGCCTCCCGCATCGAGGTCCGGAAATTGCGGATGCCCTCGCCCAGCCCCTTGCCGATCTGGGGGAGGCGGTTCCAGCCGAAGAGGAGCAGCACGATCAGGAAGATGATGATCAGCTCGGTGGGGCCCAGACCAAACATAGGGAATCCTCCTGATGGTGTTCCGTCCTGTCGCTGAATCATAATCCCAACGCCCGGTTAGGGTCAATGGGAATATCCCCCGGCGCCGCCGCCGGGCTCAGCAGAAATAGCGGCCGGTGCCGACCCGGCGGGTCACGCCCTGCCGATCCAGGTACTCCAGCAGCGGAATGGCCCGCTTGCGGGTCAGGCCGAAGAGCTCCTTGAACAGGCCCACCTCGAGGGGATCGCCCTTGGCGAGACGCCCGCGCAGCGCGGCGACGACTTCGGCCAGCGTGTCGGGGTGGACGTAAAAGTCGGGACCCACCCGCACCAGCCGGCGGCTCTTGAGCAGGAAATCCACGGCGGACGCCTCCGCGCGGCCGGCCCGCGCCAGCAGGTCGTGGAGGGCGGCGTCGGTGAGTCCCTCGATCCCGCTGCGCCGCAGCGAGTCTTCGACGCCGGCGATGGCGCCGGCCAGCGAGCTTTCCACCTCCAGCTTGCGCCCGGCCAGCATGAGGCGCTCGGCGTCGGCGTCGATCTTCCCCTCCGCCTGCAGGCTGCGGATCAGGTAGGCGAACGTCTCGTCGCCCATTCCCGGGAAGAGGCTGCGCAGCTCCTGTTTTTTTATTCCGTGGGCGTACGGATTGCGGCGGTCGTGTTCCTCCATCCGCTGGAGGATCTGGCCGCGGAGCCGCCCGGCCGCGGCCGCGCCGATCCAGGCGGCTCCGTCCGGGGTCAGCGGCAGCAACTCGCCGGCGGGAGCGTCGGCCAGCACCGCCGCGACGCGCGCCGCCGGCAGACCCGTCAGGTTCACCAGCTCGGTGACGGCGACGCCGGTGTCCTCGCGGGCATCGACCGCCTCCCGGACCCGCGCCGCGTCGCCGGCGCCCTCGAGGCGCGCCAAACGGGCCTGCACGCGCCGTCCCTCCCGGGCGCGGTAGCGGGCGGCATGGATCTCCAGCACCCGGCCGCCACCCATGGTCCGGAGCGGGGAGTACTGGCGCACGACGAGGTGGTCACCCGGCCAGACCAGGGCCGGCGACTCCAGCCGGATCTGGACGAGGGCGCTCGCGCCCGGTTCCAAGTGCGGCCGGTCCAGCAGCTGCAGCCGTCCCAGCAGCTCGGCGCTACCGTGGTAGACGTGCACCGGCATCACGGCCTTGACGGCGCGGCCGAACGATTCCAACAGGTGGAAGCGGGCGTAAAAGATCTGGGCGGGCGTGAAGCAGTCTGGCGCCGTCACGGCCTGTCCCCGGCGCAGGTCGGCCGGCTCCAGTCCGGCCAGGTTCAGCGCGGCCCGCTCGCCGGCCCGCGCCTCCTCCACCTCCTGCTCATAGACCTCGAGGTGGCGGATCTTCGCCTCCCGCCCTTCCGGCAGGATCGCCACGCGGTCGTTGCGGCGGAACGCGCCCGACAGCACGGTCCCGGTGGCCACGGTGCCGAAACCCCGGATGACGAACACCCGGTCGATGAACAGGCGCGGAGTGCCGCCGGCGGACGGCTCGGCGATGCGGTCGGCCAGTCCGTGCAGCGCCGCCCGGAGCTCCGCCAGCCCCTGCCCCGTCACGGCGCTGGTCCGGATCACCGGCGCCGTCTCCAGGAACGAGCCGCGGACCAGGTGGCGGACGTCGTCCTCCGCGAGTTCCTGGTACTCCTCCGCCACGAGATCGCATTTGGTCAGGGCGATCACCCCGTCGGTGATCCCGAGCAGGCGGATGATCTCAAAGTGCTCGCGGGTCTGGGGCATGACGCCCTCGTCGGCCGCAACCACCAGCAGGACGCCGGCGATGCCGCCCGCGCCCGCCAGCATGTTCTTGACGAACTTTTCGTGGCCGGGCACGTCGATGAAGCCGATGCGGTACGGCGGATCCACCCACGGGGCGAAGCCGATGTCGATGGTGATCCCGCGCTCCTTCTCCTCCTTGAGCCGGTCGGCGTCTACGCCGGTGAGGCTCTTGAGCAGCGCGGTCTTGCCGTGGTCGATGTGGCCGGCCGTACCGAGGACGATGCTTTTGGCGAACGAATGCATCAGGCACGCTCCGCATCGCCGCCGGCCGCCGCCAGCACAACGGGCACCGGCGCGCCGCAATCCGGGCAGACCGGTCGCGTCAGGCGTTGGCGCCGGATCCGGAAGCCGGTCCGTTCGATGAGCACGGCGCGACAGGCGGGGCAGCAGGTATTCTCCAGCTCGTGGCCGGGCACGTTGCCGCAGTAGATGTACTTCAGGCCGGCCCGGCGCCCCTCGGCGTAGGCCAGCTCCAGCAGGGCCACCGGGGTGGGCGGGGCGTCCAGCATCCGGTAGTCGGGGTGGAAGGCCGACACGTGCCACGGGATCGCCGGATCCACTCCGGCGAGGAATTCGGCCACGGCGCGCAGCTCCGCCGCGTCGCTGTTGCGACCGGGGATGATCAGGGTGGTCACCTCGAGGAACACGCCGGCGGCGTGCAGGCGGCGGATGGAATCGAGCACCGGCTGCAGCCGCGCGCCGCAAAAGCTGCGGTAGAACGCATCGGAGAAACTCTTCAGGTCCACGTTGGCCGCGTCGAGGAACTCCGCCATCGCCGCAACGGCTTCGCCGCTCATGTACCCGTTGGTGACGTACACGTTCCGGAGTCCGGCCCGGCGCGCCGCCAGCCCGGCCGCCCGGGTCAGCTCGAAGAACACGGTGGGCTCGGTGTAGGTGTAGGACAGGGAGTCGCACCCGTGCCGCACCGCGGCCGCCACCAGCTCGTCCGGCGTCACGGAATCGCCGGGGATGTCCGCCGCCTCGCGGGGATACTGGGAGATCGAGTGGTTTTGACAGAACTCGCACCGGAAGTTGCACCCCACCGCGGCCACGGACAGCGATCGGGATCCGGGCAGGAAATGGAAGAGCGGCTTCTTCTCGATGGGGTCCACGTGGATCGCCACCACCCGGTCCGCCACCCGGGTGAACAGGCGGCCGCCCCGGCACTCGCGCACGCCGCAGATCCCGCGCCGGCCGTCGCCGATGACGCAGTGGTGGCTGCACAGCAGGCAACGGACCGCGCCGGCATCGCACCGCTCATACAGTTGGGCTTCGACCATGGCCGCCGCCTCCGGGTGTGGGGGCAATAAAAAGGGGATGCACCCGTTGCCTGAACCGATGCATCCCGTCCGTGAAATTGCCGAGATTCAGATGAGCTGTCGGGCGGACGCCGCCCGCCTCAGGATGACATCTCCTTCGGGATGTCCACCGTCGATTCCGCCAGGTCGCTCTTGACGCCCAAACGGGAGCAAGCGCCATCGTAGATCTGGCGGGCCGCTTTCTTGGCGTTCTGCAGGTCGATGAGGCGCTGCTTGACCCGGGCCAGTTCCTCTTCGATCTTCTTCTCGATGTCCTCGATTTCCTTGCGGGCCATCTCCCGGGTTTCCTCGTAGAACTTCCGTTGTTCTTTGCTGAGTTCCATCGGTGAACCTCCCATGCCGTTAGAATTTATAAATCCTGGCTCTCATGTTCGCTAGAACGACAGCGTCACCGTTTTCCAGACCTTCACCTTCACGCCGTCCTTCTCGGCCGGCGTGTACCGCCATTGCTTCAGGGCCTCCTCGGCAGCGGGGCCCAGCATTTCTTTCACCCGGGCCGAATCGGCCGAGACGATGAGCACCCGCTCCACCTCGCCCGTATGGGACACCAGCAACCGGCACACCAGGCGGCCCTTGAGATTGAGGCGCTGGGCCTGAGCCGGGATCCGCGGCGAGGGGGTCCGCAATTCCTTCGGCGGCTTGACGTCGGGCCCCAGGGCCACGAGGTCGCCGGTCTTGGCCTTTTCGGCGACCGCCGGCAGATCCATGGAGATGTCCGCCGCTGCCGGCGGGGTCGCCGGTTTCGCCGGTTCCGGCTTCGGGGCCGCGGGCTGGGGAGTCGGCTCCGGCTTCGGGGCGGCCGGCTGGGGCGCGGGCTGGGTCGTCGGTTCCGGCTTCGAGGCCGCCGGCGGGGGAGTGGGTTCCGGTTTCGGGGCCGCCGGCTGGGTTGCAGGCTGGACGGCCGGTTCCGGTTTCGGCGCAGCGGGCTGGGCAGCCGGCTGAGTCGCGGCAGCCGGAGTCGGCTTCGCCGGCTCCGGTTTGGGTTGCGGCTGAGGCTGCTGGGCCACCGTCGCCGGTTGGCCCGGTTTGGCCGGAGTGGGTTGCGGCTGAGGCCTGGTTTCAGGCTTGGCATCGGTCGCCGCCGCCGGAGTGGCGGCAGGAGTGGTGCCGGTGGGCGCAGTCGGTTCGCCGGCGGCGGGAGCCGGTTGACCCGGAACGGCCGGTTCAGTGGCGCCCGCGGCGGCGGGCTCCGGCTGTCCCGGCACAGCCGGCTTGCTGAAGAACATCAGGTAGGCGGCCACACCCACAGCGATGACTACCAGGGCGGCGATGACGCCGATGACCAGACCCTTGTTGGAGCTTTTCGATGCGGCCGCCACATCGCCGAACATCGGTTTTTCGGCCGCCGGTTTCTCCTTCAGGCGTTTCGTGAGGACTTTCTTCTCCTCGGCCGGCGGCGGCACGGCCTCCTTCTTCGGCGGCGGCACGGCCTCTTTCTTCGGCGGCGGCGCCTCCTTCCGCGGTGGCACGGGTTCCACCTTCGCCTTCACCGGTTCCGCCTTCGGCTTGACCGGTTCGGGCGCCTTCTTCTTTTCCTTGCGGATCACCGCCGGTTTTTCCTCGACGGGCGCGATCGGCGGGGCGGCGGCCTTCTTGGGCGGGACCGGTTCCTGCACCCGCGGCGGCGGCTGGAACTTGCCGTCCACCACGATCTCGTCTTCTTCGAGCGCCACCGGCATCTCCGCGGCGGGGCGGATCTCCTCGAGGCCGGCCATCTCCTCGGATTCCAGGATGACCGTCTCCTCGCTCATGGCCTTCGGCGGCAGGACATCCTCCCGCTCCATGAACTCGTCAAAGCTCAGGTTGCGGACCTCGCTCTCCTTCAAGCCGAACGCGTCGGGGAACATCCGGGTCAGGAACGTGGCCAGGTCCTTGGGCGACGGCCGCTGCTTGCCGGTGCTGAGGTAGTCGTGCAGGTCCTTGGCCATTTCGCCGGCGGTCTGGTAACGCTGGCCGATGTCGATCTGGAGCGCCTTGTTGATGATGTTCTTGAGCCGCGGCGGCAGGGAGGGCATCTCGTTTTCAAGAATCGGGATCTTGCCGGAGCGGACTTTTTCGAGGACGTCAAATTCGGAGGAATCTTCGAACAGGACCTTGCCGCTGATGGCCTCGCAGAGCACGATGCCCAGCGAGAAGAGGTCCGACCGCTTGTCCACCGGCTTGCCCCAGGCCTGTTCGGGACTCATGTACAGGAGCTTGCCCTTGAGTGCGCCCTTGACGGTGTGGTGGATCTTGGACTCGGCCTTGGAGATGCCGAAATCCACCAGCTTCACCTCGCCCTCCCGGGAGATCAGGATGTTCTGCGGGCTGACATCCCGGTGGACGATGTTCATTTCCTTGTTGCCGAAGTCCTTCTTGAAGTGCGCGTAGTCCAGCGCGCTGGCGATCTGCAGGGCGATGTGGGCGGCGAGCTTGTGGGGCAGCCGGATGCCCAGCTCCTTCGCCCGGCTCAGAATCTTCTTGAAATCGAACCCGTCCACGAACTCCATCGCGATGTAGAACGAGTGGTTGATTTTACCGAAATCGAAGATGGTGACGATGTTCTGGTGGGACAACTGGGCGGCGATCTTCGCCTCGTCGATGAACATGGTGACGAGTTCCTGGTTGTCCGACAGGTGGGGCAGGATCCGCTTGATGGCGACGATCTTCTGGAAGCCTTCCTGACCCCGCTTCTTCGCGCGGAACAGCTCCGCCATGCCGCCGTGGCCGATCTTCCGGTCCAGAATGTAATCCCCGAACTTGGTGCCTTCCTCGTGCTCGGGCTCCGCCGGGGGAACCGGGGCGGGAGCGGGGGCGGGCTTCGGTTTCGGGGCGACCGGCGCCGGCTCCTCCGCCTTGGGCTGGATCACCTTGTCGATGCTGGTGTCGGACAGGCCCACGCCGCTGAGCGTATCGCTGAGCTTCTTCTCCAGATCGGTGTCGAAGGAGCGGAGGAAGGCCTCCACCGCGTCCACCTTGGCCGCGGCCGGTTCCCCGGCTGCCTTCACTTCCTTTTTCAACTGGTCGAAGCGGATTTCGCCGGTGTCGGGACCGAGCAGTGGCGGCGGAGGCGCCGTCGCCTGGCTGGCCGATTCCACGAGCTTTTCCAGAGCGGCCTCGGTCTTCTTCGCCTCGCTGACCACCGGCCGCGGGGGCGCCGGTTTAGGCGCGGGAGCCGCCTTGGACTTCCCCTTGTCCAGGTCGAGGCCTAGACCGGAGAGCGTGTCGCTGAGGAGCTTGTCCATGGAGTCGTCCATCTCGGCCGCCGCCGGGGTTTCCGAGGCGATCAGCGTCGCGGCGATCTCCTGTTCGAAGCGGCTCTCCACGTCCGCGGGTTTCGGAGCGGCGGGCGCCGGTTTCGGCTTGGGCGGTTCCGGAGCGGGTTGGGGCGGCGGCGCCGGGGCCTTGGCCGCCGGTGCCGGGGCCGGCTTCGGCGGGGGTGCCGGCGGAGCTTCGGCAACCGACTCCTTGGCCATCTTGTCGATGAATTCGCTCCGGCGCGTGTCGATGAGGCTCCGGGTGTCGCCCATGAACCGCTGGACGGTCTCCAGGATGACGTTGTCGGCCACGGGCTTCTCGATGAATTCGCTGGCGCCGTTTTCGTGCAGGGCCTTGTTGCGGTACTTCTGGCCCTTGTACACCGAGGTGGCGATGATCACCGGGACGTTGCGGCCGGTTTCGGTGTCCTTGATCTTCCGGCAGACGTCGAACCCGTTGATCTTGGACAGCATGGCCGAGAGGAGCACGACGTCCGGCTTGTCCGCCTCGAACGAGTCGAGAGCAGCTTTTCCGTCCTGCACCGTGACGACTTCAAAGCCGGCATCGGTGAAAATCTTCTTCAGCTGCTGAAGCTCCCGCGTGTTGTAGTCAGCAACCAAGATCTTCTTGTCGCTCATTCACTCTCCCTCGGCTAGACCAGAATTACCCGGATTGTAACGTATCCACCAGACATTGTAAACATGATTTACATCACGTTTTCAAGCTCTTTCACTCGGTCCGGCGGCCTTTCCGACCGTCCGGCCGCCGTTTGGCGAATGCGGCCTTCCGCTCGGCGATTTCCCGCAGTTTCTCGCGGATGCGGGCCTCAAGGCCCGCCCCGGACGGCTCGTAATAAATCCGGCCGGCCAAGGCGGGGGGCAGACCGGTCATGTCCGTGGTTCCTTCGGGGTAATCATGGGCGTACAAGTAGCCTTCCCCGTAACCTTCCGCCTCCATGAGCCGGGTGGGCGCATTGCGCAGGTGCAGCGGCACGCCTTCGGCGCTGCTCTCGGCCACGTCCCGCTGGGCGGACGCCCAGGCCCGGAGCAGGGCGTTGGACTTGGGGGCGACGGCCACATACACCGCCGCCTGCAGGATGGCCAGCCGGCCCTCGGGCAGGCCCATCAGTTCATAGGCCTGCCAAGCCTGGACCGCCACATGCAGCGCCTGGTTGTCGGCCAGCCCCACATCCTCCGAGGCGCACTGGAGGATGCGCCGGCAGACGTTCCGCGGATCCTCGCCGGCCTCAAGCATCCGGACCACCCAGTAGACCGTGGCGTCGGGGTCGGAGTTGCGCATCGACTTGTGCAGCGCCGACAGCAGGTTGTAGTGCTCCTCGCCGTCCTTGTCGTAGAGCAGCACCTTCTGGTGGAGCACCTCGCGCAGCTCCTCGTCGGCGGGCGTGACACCCCGCTGCTCGGCGTAGTCGGCCAGCTGCTCCAGCAGGTTCAGGCCGCGGCGGGCGTCGCCGGAGGAGAAGACCGCAATCTTGTGCAGCAGCTCCGGCGGAATCCGCAGGCCCAGCCGGCCCAGGCCGCGGTCCGGGTCGGCCAAGGCCTCGGCCAGGATCGACTCGATGTCGGCCACGTCCAGCGACCGCAGGGTGAGCACTTTGACCCGGCTCATCAGGGCCGCGTTCAGGTCGAAGCTGGGATTGACGGTGGTGGTGCCGATGAGCAGGACCTGCCCCTTCTCCACGAACGGCAGGAAGGCGTCCTGCTGGGACTTGTTGAACCGGTGGATCTCGTCGATGAAGATGAGCGTCTGCCGCCCGGTCCGCTCGAAGAAATAGGCCGCGTCGCTCATGACGTCGCGCACTTCCTTGATGCCCGTCAGCACGGCGCTGTAGCTCACGAAGTGGGTGTCGAGGGTGCGGGCGATGACGTGGGCCAGGGTGCTCTTGCCCGTGCCGGGCGGACCCCACAGGATGAGCGAGGGGATGCGCCGCGACTCGATCATCCGGCGCAGGGGCTTCCCCTCCCCGACGATGTGCGCCTGTCCCCGGAACTCATCCAGTGTCCGCGGCCGCATCCGCTCCGCCAGCGGGACGCGGCGCTCCTCCGCCTCGACGGCCTCCTCGGCCGGGAACAGGGGGGGATCCTGGTTCGGTTCCTGTTTGCCTTTGCCGCCCATTGTGGTGTTCTCCGGAGGGACTAGCGGGATTCGCGCCGACTGGCGCTCAGGTGGTAGAGCAGGATGGCTGCGGCCGCGGCCGCGTTCAACGACTCCACCTGCGGCCGGATGGGGATGCGCACAGTCCGCTCCACTGCGGCGGCGATCCCGCCCGAGAGCCCGTGCCCCTCACCGCCGATAATGAACGCCTGGCCGGACTCCGCCGACAGGTCGGCCAGGTCGACCTCGCCCTTGACGTCGAGCGCCCAGAGCCGGACCCCGCGCTCGCGCACCCGGACGAGAAAGGTCTCGGCGTCCGGCGGCCGCCAGTAGGGCGTCCGCAGCGCCGACCCCATGCTGGTCCGGATGACTTTCTCCTGGAAGGGGGACGGCGCCGGTGGCAGGAGCACGACCGGGACGTGTCCCAGCGCCTCAGCCGACCGGAGGATGCTGCCGACATTGCCCGGATCCTGGACGCCGTCCAGCACCAGCCAGGGCGTCCGTCGCAGGACCTGACCGGGTCCCCGCGACTCCTTCCGGCAGCAGAGCGCCGCCACCCAGGCCGGCGACTTGAGGCCCGACAGCTTGTGCATGACCTCCGGCGTCACGGCGAAGACCTGGTGGGCCGGCACCGGCGGCAGCTTGTCCTCGTACCCCTGCACGACGAACATTTGCAGCACCGCGTGCTCCGAGCGGGCGACCTCCATCAGAAGCTTGGCGCCCTCGACGACGAAGCAGAGCGGATTGTCGTACGTTCCCTCCCGCACCCGGATGAATTGTTTCACCTGGTCGTTGGTGCGGCTGCTGATGAGTTCCATGACCCACCCCCGGTGCTGAATTCGGTGGCGCGGCGCCATTGTATGTTAAAATGCCCGGCGAAATCAAAGCGATTGGGGCGTCATGAACGACTGGCACAGCGCACTGCTCAAGGATCTGGAAAGCCAACTCGCCGAGCTCGAGCGGTTCGGCGACGACGAGTCGGCCCGGCGGGCCCTGGACATCCTCCGCGAGAAGATCCGCCAGGTGCGCGGGCGCATCTACGAGCAGATCACCCCGTGGCAGCGGATCAAGCTGGCCCGGCACGAGAACCGGCCCTACTCCCTGGACCTCATCGAACGGCTCGTCACCGACTTCGAGGAGATCCACGGCGACCGCAAGTATGCCGACGACCCGGCGGTCATCACCGGCTTCGGCTGGTTCCGCACCCGGCCCGTGGTGGTGGTGGGTCAGCAGAAGGGGCGCAACCTGGCCGAGCGGAAACACCGCAACTTCGGGATGATGCAACCGGAGGGCTACCGCAAGGCGCTCCGGACGATGCGGCTGGCCGAGAAGTTCCGCAAGCCGATCCTGACGTTCATCGACACGCCGGGCGCGTTCCCCGGCATCGGCGCGGAGGAGCGCGGCCAGGCCGAGGCCATCGCCTACAACCTCCGCGAGATGGCCCGCCTGCGGGTGCCGGTCGTCGTCAGCGTCATCGGCGAGGGCGGCTCCGGCGGAGCGCTGGGCATCGGGGTGGGTGACCGGATCCTGATGCTGGAGAACGCGGTCTACTCGGTGATCTCCCCGGAGAGCTGCTCGGCCATCCTCTGGAAAGACCAGGGACACGCCGAGGCCGCCGCCCACAACCTGGGACTCACCAGCCGCGACTTGAAGCGGCTCGGCATCATCGACGAGATCGTGCCCGAGCCGCCGGGAGGCGCCCACACGGACTGGGACGCCACCGCCCGGGCGCTGGGCGACGCGGTGGAGCGGCATCTGAACGAATTGATGGCCCTCCCCTTCGACGGGCTGCCCCTGTCGCGGACGGACAAATTTCGCCGCATGGGCGTGGTGGAACCGGTCGCGTCCCCCTGAACGCGCCGGCGCACCGGGCGGAGATCCCCACCGACAAAGGCTCTCGGACGCATTATCGGTTGACAGTTCCGCGGAGCCCGGTCTAAGATGGCCGGGAAATGGTTGCAAAGTATCCTTCCCGGCTCGTAGCGATCCTCCTGCCGCTGTTCGGCTTTGCCGGCCTCGCCAGCACCTCCATGAGCCCGCTGGAACTCCCATTGCCGCCGCGGACGGTGACGGTTGCCTACGAGCTGCACGACCGCGATCTCAGCGCCTCGCCCGAGGCGGATCGCATCAGCGAGAGCTTCGCCGCCTTCGAGCTGGGCGAGCTGTTCGCCGACACGAACAACACCGAGTGGGCCGTCCGGGAGATGACCTACGCGCTGGAGAGCATCTTTTTCTCGGGGGTCGAGCTGGACGGCTCGCCCCTGTTCCAGGCCCGGCTGGCGGAGCTGCTGGCGCGGATCGAGCTGCATCGCGACCGTCTCGGCCTCTTCCCCGACCCCGGCGAGGACGAGGACATCCCCGACCAGGAGGCGCCGCCGCTCGACACGCTGCTGGACGCGTCCCTCACGCCGGCCGAGATCGATCCGGAGATCGAGCACCTGATCGAGGAGGACATCCTCCGGCAGCACTACGACTTGCCGGTCTACGTCAACCGCGAAGTGATGGCCTACATCAGCCAGCTGACCACCGGCGTCAAGCGGGACCAGGTGACGCAGGGTCTCGGCCGGCTCACCCGCTTCCACGAGATGTTCCAGCGGATTTTCCGGGAGGAGGGCATCCCCCTCGACCTGATTTACTTCGGACTCGTGGAGAGCAACTTCAAGATCAGCGCCTACTCCCGCGCCCGCGCCAAGGGTCTGTGGCAGTTCATCCAGTGGACCGGCCGCCGCTACGGACTCCGCGTGGACTGGTGGGTGGACGAGCGCTCCGACCCCGAGAAAGCCACCCGTGCCGCCTGCCGGTACATGAAGGACCTCTACGGGATGTTCGGCGACTGGTACCTGGTGCTGGCCGCGTACAACTCCGGCGAGGGCCGCATCCAGCGGATCCTGAACCGCCATCCCGACCGCGATTTCTGGGAGATGGCCGAGCAGCGCCTGCTGCCCCGCGAGACCCGCAACTACGTCCCGGCCATCCTGGCCTCCATCATCGTGGGCAAGAATCCCGAGCGGTTCGACATCCGCGTGGTACCGCAGGACGCCTGGACGGGCATCCTCGTGGAAATCCCCTCGCCCACCGACCTCCGGGTGGTGGCGGAAACCATCGGCGTCCCCGTCGAGACGCTCCAGGAGCTCAATCCGGCGCTGAAGCGCATGCTCACGCCGCCGGACGCCAAAACATACCCGTTGCGTGTCCCCGTGGACACCCGCCAGGAAGTGCTGGCGCTCCTCTACGATTTACCGGTCAAGGAGCGCCTCATGTACCTGGAGCACGTGGTGACCAAGGGGGACACTCTTTACAAAATCTGCCGGAAGTACGATGTGTCGCTCTCCGCGTTGATGGATTTCAACGATATCCGGAGCAGGCGGACGATCCTGAGCATCGGCCAGGTGCTGCAGGTGCCCGTGTCGGACTTCAGCCGGCCCACCCGCGCGGTCGCCGAGCCGGAACCCCGTCCGGCAGCCTACGCCGGCGCCTCCTACCGCGTGCGGCGGGGCGACACCCTGTGGAGCATCTCCCGCCGGACACAGGTATCCGTGGCCCAACTGATGTCCTGGAACCAGTTGCCCGGCCCGGCCCTCCAGGCGGGGCAGACCCTCCGCCTGCGGGAACCGGCCCGCAGCGCGGGCTCGTCGGCGCGGGCCGCGTCAGGCGGAGCGGGGGGCGCCTACACGGTCAAGGCCGGCGACACGCTGTTCGGCGTCGCCCGCAATCACGGAGTGGCGCTGGACGACCTGCTGGCCGCCAACGGGCTGCAGCGCGGCAGCGTGATCAAGCCGGGTCAGTCGCTGCGGATACCCGGCGCCGCCGGCCCGGCCGCGGCGTCAGCCGCCGCGACGCCGCGGGGCGGCGACCCGCGCTACCACACCGTCCGCAAGGGCGAGACCCTCTCGGCCATCGCCCGCCGCTACGGCACCGACGTGGCCAGCCTCAAGCGCGCCAACTCGCTCACCAGCGATCGGCTCCGCGCCGGCGAGCAGCTGACGATTCCGAATTGATTCGCTCGGGGTTCGGGGCTCGGGGCTCGGGGCTCGGGACTCGAGGCTCGGGGTTCGTTCCATCGATCAACCATTAACCATCAACCATCAACAGTATCGGACCTGGGACCTGGGTGCTGGGTCCTGGTTCTGGATCCCGAATCCTGGATCTCATACCCCAGCACCCAGTACCCAGTACCCAGGTCCCAGTACCGATTCACTCACTGGCCGAGCCACCGGGCCAGCTCCCGGCCGGTGACCGATTCCGGGCAGCGGACCAGCCCATCCGGCGGACCCTGGTACAGCAGGTAGCCGCCGCGGTCGCCGCCTTCGGGCCCGAGGTCCACCACCCAATCGGCGTTTTCGATGAACAACAGGTCGTGCTCCACCGCCACGACGGTGTGGCCCCGCTCCAGGAGGCGGTCCAGCACCGCGAACAGCTTCCGCGTGTCGCGGGGATGGAGCCCGATGGTGGGCTCGTCCAGCAGGATGAGCTCCGGCCCGGCGCCGGGCTCCAGCAGCACCCGCCCCAGCTTGAGCCGCTGCATCTCGCCGCCGGAGAGCGTGTTCAACGGCTGGCCCAGGCGCAGGTAGCCGAGCCCGAGCCCGGCCAGGAACTCCAGCTTGCGCCGCATCGCCGGCGGCTCATCGGCGCCGAAAAATTCGAGCGCCTGAGCCACCGTCTGGTCCAACACGCCGACGATGTCCAGGCCCTGGTAGCGGTACGTGCGCGCCTCGGCGGAAAAGCCCGTCCCGTCGCACGCCTCGCACAGGATCTCCTCGTCGGCGAGAAACTGCATGTCCAGCACCGTGGCTCCCCGGCCACGGCACAGGGGGCAGCGTCCGCCGTCGGTGTTCAGCGAAAAGTAGCCGGGCGCCAGGCCGTGGAGCCGGGCCTCGGGCAGTTTGGCGAACAGCGTCCGGACGGCGTCGAATATCTTCAGGAAGGTCGCCGGGTTCGACCGCCCGCTCCCCGGGGGGAGCCCCTGGTCCACATGGCGGACTCCCCGGAAAGCCTCCGCCCCGCCCAGGGCGGCCAGTCCCGCCGGCAGCGGTCCGCCGGCCAGGACCGCCTCGACGCCGGCGAGCACGGCCTCCTCGAGGAGCGTGGACTTGCCGCTGCCGCTGACGCCGCAGACCACACTGAGGCGGCCGTGGGGGAACCGCAGCCGCACCGACTTGAGGTTGCGCGCCGACGCACCCTCCAGCTCCAGCCAGTGCGACGGTGAGGGCTGGACCGCCCGCACCCGACCGCCGCCGCGCGTCCGCAGCACGGCGGCGGTGGCGGTGTCCGCCCCCGCCAGGAAGGGCGCCATCGCGCCCTGGTACACCACCTGTCCCCCGAACTGCCCGGCGTCCGGCCCCAGTTCCACCACCTGGTCGGCGCAGGCGATGAACGCCGGATCGTGCTCCACGAACACCACCGTATTCCCCTCGTCGCACAGCCGCCGCAGGATGTCGGCGAGCCGCCCGTGGTCCCGCGGGTGAAGTCCCATCGTGGGCTCGTCCAGCACGAACAGCGTGTCGGCCAGCCGCGTGCCCAATACCGCGGCCAGGTGCACCCGCTGCGCCTCGCCGCCGCTCAGGGTGAAGGCCGGCCGGTCCAGGGCCAGGTATCCCAGTCCCATCTGGCGGAGGCACTCCAGGCGGTCGTCGATCTCGTCCAGCACGCGCCGGACCCCCAACAGGACGTCCGGCGGAATGGCTGCCAGACGGAGGAAGCGGAGCGCCGCGTCGGCGGTCAGACCGAGGATCTCGCCGAGGTCGCGTCCGTCGAGCCGGACCGAGAGCGCCTGCGGGTTCAGGCGCTTGCCCCCGCAGTCGGGGCAGCGGCCGTAGCGGCGGTAGCGGGCCAGCAGCACCCGGATGTGCAGACGGTAGCTCTTCTTCTCGAGCTTCCGGAAGAAGCCATCGACGCCCGCGTAACCGCGGTCGCCGTGGACCACGGCGTCGCGGATCTCCGGCGCCAGGTCGCGGAAGGGCACCTGGAGCGGCCAGCCGCGCCGCTCGGCCACCGCGAGGAGGTACCGGTAATACGGACGGAACGACCGGCTCTGCCACACCACGATCGGGTTTTCGGCCAGGGTGCGGTCGGGGTCGAGGTATCGCGCCGGGTCGTAGTAGAGCACGTCGCCGAATCCCTTGCAGGTGGAGCAGGCCCCCTCCGGGTTGTTGGAGGAGAGCAGGCTCTCGGTGAGCGGCGGCAGCTCGGCGCCGCACCCGGCGCACCGGCTGCGGCCTGGGAACGACGCCAGCAGCATCTCGCCGGCAGGCTCCACGGCCACGTTGGGCGGCCACGCCGCCGGGGCGGCGGCGGCCGGGAGCGCCAGCAGGCATTCGTCGCCCCCCTCGGCCAACGCCGTCCGCGCCGCCTCGAGCAGGCGGTCTCGCTCCGCCTCCGCCGCCGTGATGCGGTCCACCACCACCAGCGGCGGCGTCCCGCCCGTCCACTCCTCGGTCCGGACCAGGCGGCCGCCGGTCAGCACGCGGGCAAAGCCCATCCGCTGGATCAACTCCCGCGCCGCCGCCCCACCCCCCCGCCCCGCCGGGGCCGGGAAGCGGAACAGCACCGTGACCGCGGCGCCGGCGAGCGCCTCGGCGCACCAGGCGGCGACCGCGGCGGCGGAGTAGACAGCGATGCGCCCGCCGCACGCCGGGCAGTGGCGCGTGCCGGCTTTCACCATCAGGAGGCGGAGGTGGTCGGCCAGGTCGGTGAGCGTCCCGACGGTGGAGCGCGAGTTCTTGACCGCCCGGCGCTGGCGCAGCGCCATCGCCGGCAGCAGCCCGTCGGCCGCCTCCAGCGCCGGCTTGGGAAACTTGTCCATGAATTGCCGCAGGTAGGGCGAGAGGGATTCGAGGAAGCGGAGCTGGCACTCGGCGAACAGGGTGTCGAACGCCAGGCTGGACTTGCCCGAGCCGCTCACGCCGGTCACGGCGGTGATCTGCCGATGAGGGAAGACGACGTCAACCGCCTGGAGGTTGTGCGTGCGCACCCCCCGCAGCCGGATGGCCGGCGGTGGCGGGGGGGCCGCGGCGGTTTCTTTGTCTTTCGGCATCGCGCCATTATATAATGAAGCCGCCCGAACCTGCCGCGTCGAGGCGAACATGAGCATCCGCCGCTGTACCTGTCTGATCCTGGTCATTCTGGTGTGTGTTCCCGTCCTGGGCGCCCCGGCCGACAAGGTCGAGATGCCGGAACCGCTGGAACTCGACCTGGATCTGCCCATGACCCTGGAGCAGGTGCTGCTTGTCACCGAGAAATTCGGTTACGAGGTGGTGGAACAAGACCGGGCCGCCGGCCTGATCCGGACGCGCGACGACGAGTCCATCGGCGGCGCGTACGCCGACTCCGAGCTGAAAAAGATCGCCGTGGTGATCACCGACTACCAGACCACCTTTCATAAGGGCAAATACCACATGGAATTCCAGCTCTCGTTCCTCGCCCCCCAGCGGACCACGGTGGCCGCCTCCGCCGTCATCCGCGGCCTGAAGCGATCCGCCGACGGGACCGAGGAGTGGGTGCCGCTCAAATCCAACGGCGTGCTGGAGATGCGCTTCCTGAACGAGCTCAGCTACCTCGTCACCGGCAAGCGGCCGTACGAGAAGAAGCTGCAGTACTGGAAGAAGAGTTCCCAGGAGATCATTCTCCGCAAGTAATCAGACTGTCCTCCGGAGTCGATGCGTATGTCGCTGCTGCCATCCGGCCCGCTGGGCGAGAAGCTCGCGCGGGCCCTGCTGATCGGGCTGGCGTGCGTCGCCGGCCTCGGCCTGCTGCTGCTCCTGATCCCCGAACCCGTGTTCGACGCCCTGGTCCGGGGCCCGGGGGCGGAACGCCCCGCCGGCGCGCATGACCTGCAACTGCTCGAGTTCGCCCACGAGCGGCAGCCGGACGCCTTCATCCTGCACGTCCGGGCCCGGAACATCTCCACGATCACGCTGGAGCGCCTCCAGGCGGTGGTCACCGTGACCGCGGCCGGCGGTGCGGTCCAGACGCTGGTGCAGCCGGTGGAGCCGCCCGTGCTCGTGCCGGGCCGCGAGTTCGCCTTCACGGTTCAGGTGGCCGAGCGGACGGAGGCGCCCGTGCGCCGCTACGCGATCTTCTTCCAGACCCCCGACGGCCAGGTGATCCCGCACCGCAAGTAGCGCGCCGGGGCGCGCGCGCCCTCCGGCGCGCCGCGTGTTATAATGGCGCGATGTCGCGGCGGAGCACCATGGCCGACACACCCCTCATCCTCGACGACCGGTCCGCGGAACACCCGGAGGAGATCCGGGCGGCGGCCGCGCTGTTCGCCGACGAGCTGGTGCGGAGCTGGGCCGCCGCGTCCGAGCCGCCGATCCATCCCGAAACCGTCCCCGCCGACTTTGCCGAGCTGGCCGCCCAGGAGCCGCCGGCGCAGGGGATTCCGCTCCCGCAGCTGCTGGACGACCTGCGCCGTCTCGTGCTTCCCGGCACCACCCGGGTGGCCTCGCCCCGCTACCTCGGCATGATGAATCCGGCGCCCGCGCTCGCGGCCGTGCTGGCCGAGAGCCTGACCGCGGCGCTGAACCAGAACTGTTCCCTGTGGCACCAGAGCCCGGCGGCCGCCGAACTGGAGCAGCTGGTGGTCCGCTGGCTCTGCGGCTTCGCCGGTCTGCCTGCGCCGCCCGCCTTCGGCGTGCTGCTCAGCGGCGGCTCCATGGCCAACATCACCGCCCTGAAGCTGGCGCGCGACCGCTGCCTGGGACCGGCCGCCCGCGCCGCCGGCCTGGCCGGCGCCCCGCCCGCGGCCGTGTACGCGTCGGCCGAGGCGCACTATTCCTTCGAAAAGGGTGCGGACCTCCTGGGGCTGGGCGCGGACAATCTGCGCCGGGCTCCGGTGGACGCGGCGTTCCGCGTCGACGTGCCGGCGCTGCGGGCGATGATCCGCGCCGACGCTGCCCGCGGCGTCCGCGCCGCCTGTGTCGTCGGGATCGCCGGCACCACCAACACGGGCAGCCTCGACGACCTGGCGGCGCTGGCCGACGTAGCCGCCGAGGCGGGCGCCTGGTTCCACGTGGATGCCGCGTACGGCGGTGCCGCCCTGCTCCTGCCGGAACTGGCGGACCGCTTCCGCGGCCTGGCGCGGGCCGACTCCGTCACCCTGGATCCCCACAAGTGGTTCTTCGTCCCGTTCGAGTGCGCCGCGCTCCTGGTGCGCCGCCGCGACAACCTGCGCGCCGCCTTTGCCACCCGCCCCCCCTACTACCTGGAGCAGGGGCGGGGGGACGACGGACGGGTGAACTTTTTCGAGTACGGCCTGCAGGGCTCGCGGAGCTTCCGGGCGTTGAAGCTGTGGCTGGCGCTTCGCTCCTTCGGCCTGGACGCCTACCGGCGCCTGGTGCGCCGCCACTGCGCCTTCGCCGCCCGGTGCCACGAGCTCCTCGCGGCGGCCGGCGGCTTTGAGCCGTTCCACCGGCCCGAGCTCGGCCTGCTCTGTTTCCGCGCCGTGCCCGACGGCGCGGCGGACGGCGCGGCGGTCAACGAGCTGAACCGGCGGATCCACCGCCGCGTGGAACTCGAGGGCCGTTTCTGGATCTCCATCACCAGGCTCCGGGACGGCGACGTGGCCCTGCGCGTCAACTTCATGAACTACCGCACCCGACCGGAGGACGTCGAGGCCCTGGGGCGCTACCTGATCAACCTGCGCAACGAGGAGACGGCGCGATGAACCGACTGGTCTGGACCGCGATCATGTGCCTGGCCGGGTGGCTCGCCCTGGCGCCGCCGGCCGTGTGCGGGCAGCAGCATCCCCCCGGCGTGATTGAGGTGGCGCCCACCGACCGCGTGGATCCGCAGTGCCGGGTCTATATCGACCCGGAGGTGGTGATCACCTTCAGCCTGGACGTCCACCGCCGCCCCTTCGTCAACCTGATCAACTTCACCGACCGGGAGATGGTGGCGGACGCTGGCCGCTTCGAATTCCGGCTGGCCGACGGCCGGACCCTCAAGCCCGATCAGCTCAAGATCGCCACCGGCGTCAGCGGCGATTACATCTACCGGTCGTACCTGACCATCCGCCCCCACTCGTCGTTCCACTTCGAGCTGGGCGGCCTGCCCGACCCGCTCCCGCCCCTCGAGGTCATCGCCGTGACCCTGCCGCCGTTCGTGCACACCCTGGAACCGGTGCGCAAGGAATTCTTCGATGTGCTCCTGGCTCGCCTCGAGCGCGTGGACCTGAAGAGCCCGTCGGTGGGCCGGGCATACCGGAAGCTGGACATCCCCCTGCGCGGCACCAAAACCCGCGTCGAGGAGTGAGGGGCTGTGCCCGGCAAACCCTCCGCCGCCGCTCCGAGCATCCGCGGCATCGTCTTCGACCTCGACGGGACGCTGGTGGACTCGCTCGCGGACATCACCGCCAGCCTCAACACCGTCCTGCGGCGGGAGGGGCTGCCGGAGCGCGATGCGGATTGGACGCGCCGGAACGTGGGGCTGGGCGCGACGCATCTGGTTCGGCAGGCGGTGGCCGGCACCGCGGGCGAGGGCGCACTCATGCGCCTCGTCGACGACTACGTCGCCCACTACAACGCCCACCCGTGCGTCCGGACCTGCGCCTATCCCGGCGTGCCCGCAACGCTGGCCGAGTGCGCCCGCCGGGGCCTGGCGCTGGCGGTGGCCTCCAACAAACCCGCCAGCATCGTCGCCCAGGTGGTGGACGCGCTGGGCTTCGGCGACCGGTTCCGCTTCATCTGGGGCTCCGATTCGTTCCCCGTCCTGAAACCCGACCCGGCGGCCCTGTTCGCATTCATGGAGCAAACGAACCTTCGCCCGGCCGCCGTGCTCATGGTGGGCGACTCGGCCGCCGACGTGGCTTGCGCCCACAACGCCGGCGCCTGGAGCTGCCACTTCACCGCCGGCTACGGCACCCTCACCGGCAGCGGCATCACCCCCCACTGGCGCATCGCCACCCTCCCGGAACTCATCGCGATCCTCGACGGCAAAATCCAAGTCATTAGTTGATGGTTGATGGTTGATGGTTCGGGGTTCGGGATTCGGGGTTCGGGGTTCGGGGTTCGGGGTTCGTGCTCGTAATCGTAATTCGTAATCGTACTCGTGATCGTAATTCGAAATCGTGACTCGAGGCTCGTCCCCGTAACGCGGACATCGGACTTCGGCCATCGGCCGCTTCGCGCGCAGCGCTCTGGATGGTGCGCGAGCACTTTGGAGTGCGCAGGCTCGACGCCGCTTTGGATATTGCGCGAGCACCCTGGAGTGCGGCGGCTCGACGCCGCTTTGGATTCCCCCGTACGCCGCGTCCGCCGGACGCGGCCGGCCACCTCGCCGCGATCCTTCGGCTCGCCCCGCCCGACGCCTCACTCCGGCTGGTCGTTTTCTCCGCGGAGGCGCGCCCGGCGCGGAGACGGCTGTTAAAGTAATCCAAAGACGCGTCCCGCGCCCATCCAGAGCGCAGTCGAGCCTGCGCACTCCAAAGCGCTTCGCGCCATCCAGAGCACAGACGTGTCTGCGCACTCCGGACCGGCGCCGCCTCCCTATGATCTTGCTGAGCGAACTCACGGCCGCCAGGCCGCGATGTACTTCAGGCGCGCGTTCATCGAACGCGCGTTACGCTGGGACCCGCGGCCGCCAGGCCGCGAGGGACTTCCTAAACTTCCCGGTTGCACCCTCCCATTTCCCGATTTATAATATTCACAAATCTCGCTGTTTTGTGATGTTTACGTCACGCGAACGCCAGGCCCCCGGATCGGTTGACCCAGGGGTGACGGGGCCGAACCCACCGGCCGCGCGGCCGGACCGACGCGAACCCTGCACGCACACAACGACCGAGGCGGGATCGGGTGGAGTGTCCCCCCTCCGTTGGACTCCCCGCACCGCCGGACCCTCCCGCCGCTCCCGCCCCCATGGGACGTGACGACCACTATCGGTTTCAATACGGCGGGCGCGGGCCGCCGCGGCGACCCGGAAGGAGCAGATCATGCGGAGCATCCGGCGTAGCATCTGGATCGGGGTGTGGGCGGTTCTGCTGGCGGCATCGGCGGCGGGGGCCGAGCAGGCCATCAGCGGCTTCGTCAAGGACGCCTTGGGCGCCTTCGTCCCCGGCGCCGAAGTCACCCTCGTCGACGTGGAGCGGGGCCAAACCCGGAGCGCCGCCACGGACGACCGCGGCTACTTCCTCTTCGACCCCCTGCCGGCGGGCCGGTATCGCCTGAAGGCGGACCTAGCGGGGTTCAAGGCCCGGGTGGTGGAAGACATCACCGTCCACGTGGGCGACCGACTGGACTATACCCTGGAGCTGGAAGTGGGCGCGCCGGCCGACGAGGTGGTGGTGGCCGCCGCCGTCGAGCAGGTGCAGACCACGACGTCGGACCTGTCGGCGGTCATCGACAGCCGGCGCATCACCGACCTGCCCCTCAACGGCCGCAACCCCATGAACCTCTGCTTCCTGTCCCCCGGGGTCACCATCGGGTCCACCTGGGGAACCGGGCCGGACAACCTCCGGCCGCGAAACTACCCGGCGGTGAGCGGGGCGGAACCGGCTGCCACCTCCTACCAACTGGACGGCCTCGACAACAATTACGGATTCTTCGGGACAGGGGTGAACCACGCCAACGTGAGCGTGGACGCCACCTCCGAGTTCCGGATCGTCCACTCCAACGCCGACGCCGAGTACGGCCGCGGCTCGGCCAACATTGAGATGCTGACGAAGAGCGGCACCAACGCCTTCCACGGCACGGCCTACTGGTTCTACCGCAACGACGCCCTGGACGCCCGGACCTGGCGGCAGAACTACTACGGCCAGGACAAGGGAGACTACGACTGGAACCAGTACGGGGTGAGCTTGGGCGGGCCCATCGTGAAGGACAAGTGGTTCTTCTTCGGGAACGTCGAGCGGTTCCGCATCGCGGAGCGCCGGGTGCAGGTGGCCCTGACGCCCACGCAAGCCTTCCGGGACCGGGTGACCAATCCCGACATAGCCCAGATCTTCCAACAATACTACCCGCTGCCCAACGCCGGCAATCCGTCGGTGTTCGATGACAGCGGCGTGGCCCTGAACGGGCAGTATGCCTACCTGGATCCAGTGGCCGACTCGACGTACCAGTTCACCGTCAAGACCGACTACGTGTTCTCCTCCGCACACACCCTGAGCGGCCGCTTCTACTACAGCCACTACGACCAGATGGTGAATCTCTCCGAAGCGTTGCCGGACACCGGTCTGGGGCGGGTCTGGCTGAAGGGCGGGAAACCGTCGTTGGGTGTGGACTGGACCTGGATCGTCTCGCCGACGATGGTGAACAGCCTCAAGTTCGGGTACAACCGGATGGACGAGGAAGCGGATTCTGTGGAACAGCCGGCGGGAGGCCTGAGCCTGGCCTTCCGCGGTTACTACGCCGATCCGACCGTCCTCTTCTCCGACTACGGCGGCCCGGTGTTTTATGGATGGGAGAGCATGCCCTACTACTACGTCCAGTGGAAGGACACGCTCACCTGGTCGCTGGGGGACCACCAGCTGAAATTGGGCGGCGAATTCTGCCTGAAAGACTCGTTCTTTAAAACGATCAAGTACCCGGCCCTCTTCTTCGACGATCCCTACGGTGTGACCGGCGGTGGCTTGATCGAAAACATCGCCGCCGGCTATGCCGGCTACAGCTTCCAGTCGATCTTCGGGGACGGCCGGAGCTACACTCCCGGCGCCCCCCTGGATACCCACGGAGGCAGCTGGGAACTCCACCTCTTCGCCCAGGACGACTGGCGGCTGCGGCCCAACCTGACCCTGAACCTGGGCCTGCGCTACGAGTACTACTCGGCGGCGTTCGATTCGCGCGGCCTCATGTCCAACTTGGACGACAGCGTCATGCTCAGCCGGGGCTACCGGCTGCCCAACCCCGGCAACTACTACGATCCGGCCAACTGGAGCGACGGCGACTGGCGGACGGGCGCACCGCTCTGGACAGGGGACGGCGTGGACATTTACATCATCGACGAAGATCACCCGCTGTACCACGCCCCAAAGAACAACTTCGGGCCGCGGCTGGGACTGTCGTGGGACCCGTTCGGCGACGGCAAGACCGCCCTGCGGGCCGGCTACGGCCTGTCGTTCGAAACCACCGACTACACCGGCTCCTTTCAAGGATACAATCCGCCGTTTGCCTATTGGGGCTTCCCCCTGGTGAACGAGGGGGGGCACAGCGGAATCTACCCCGACGTGTCCCTCTTCGGCAGCGGCACGCCCCTGCCCCCGGTCACCTTGCACCCGGACGCCGGCACCTGGCTGTCCAACTCCTCGATCAGCGTCTTTCCGAGCGACTACCGGCAGCCCTACGTCCAGACGTGGAGCGTGTCGCTGCAGCGGGAGCTGTGGCCGGGGCAGATCGTGACCCTGGCCTACGCCGGCAGCGCCGGGGTGCACCTGCGCACCTGGACTTCTCCCAACCAGATGGCCCCGCCGGGGGAGGAACTCATCGCCGCCATCGAGGCGAACACCGGCCAGGCCGTGGAAATCCCGGGGGACGTCTTGGCGGCCTCCCTGCCCAACACCCAGTACTGGATCTCTTACTTAGAGACCCGCGGCCACTCCAGCTACCACGCCCTGGAGGCCTCCTACAGCCGGCGGTTCCAGGCCGGCTGGCAGCTCCAGGTCAACTACACCTGGTCCAAGGCTCTGAACGACGCAGCAAGCATCGACGCCTATGACCCCGGCTACAGCCGGGGCTATGCCGGCTACGACCGGCGGCACAACTTCAACGCCAGCGTCCTCTGGGAGCTCCCCGTCGGGCCGGGGCGGCGCTGGGGCGCCGACACCGCCGGCTGGCAGGGCCAGCTCCTGGGTGGCTGGCAGGTCAACGCCATCGTCGTGGCCACGAGCGGCGCCCCCCTCGACTACACGGTAGGAGTCAATACCGTGGGTTCACAGTACTCCTTTTACCCCCGCCCGTTCGTCCGGTCCACGGACTTCGCCACCTCCGGCAACCTCGTGGGGCCCACCGCGGCCAACTTCCACTGGAGTGGCGAGTACATCAACCTGCGCCACCCCAAGGGGGACTACTACCGGGGAGCTTTCCGCAGCCCGGGCTACTGGAACGTGGACTTCTCCATCCTGAAAGAGTTCCGCACCCCCTGGTTCACCGCCGACGGCTCCCGGGTGCAGTTCCGGCTCGAGGCGTTCAACCTGTTCAACCACACCAACTACAAGGCTCCCAGCACCAGCTTCGACGACGCCAACATGGGCTACACTTTCGATGCCTGGTCCAACCGCGAAATCCAGCTGGGGGTGAAGTTCATCTTCTAAGTATTCAATCGGGGTCGGTATCGGTATCGGTATCGGTATCGGGGTCGGTATCGGAATCGAAACGCCAACCGGATCGATACCGATTCCGATTCCGACCCCGACGCCGATTTTAGGGAGAGAAAAGCCATCGGTATCGGTGTCGGGGTCGGTATCGGGGTCGAAACCCATTGGATCGATACCGATACCGATTCCGACCCCGATGCCGATGAAATCACTCCCTGACAGGATCAAGGATCGACCTGATACATCTCGTCATCATTCATTGTCTCATGGACCGCATACCCCCTATGCCCAAGCCTGGTGAGCATGGCCACGATCCGGTCGAGGAGAACCTTTGCTTTGGTGTTTTCATCGGCGGGAAGGGCACCGCACACCTCCAGCACATCCTGGACCGCGCCGCATTCCAACGCAGAACCCCGGGCAATTTCGAAGTACCGACGACGGTCGCCGTCCGTCGCCTTGCCGTTGCCCTCAGCTATGTTCAGCGGGATTGCCTGTGAAGCACGCAAAAGCTGATCCTTCGCGTTGCGATGGCCCTTCAGCGTTTCGCAATATCTGTACGCCCAACCCACGTATTCGATGGCCGCCCGGTAGACGTCGAGCTTCTCATGCCCGAATCCCATTGTTACTCCTTTTACCCTACCCCGGATTCCGTCGGGGTCGGTATCGGTATCGGGATCGAAATTCTATCCGAATCGATCCCGATTCCGACCCCGACGCCGACAAGACCAATTGGCGGTGCCCTCTCAAAATAGCCCCGCTACTTCCGCCGCCAGTCCGGGGGGACGTTCATCTTGTCCAGCAGGGCGATGTAGCGCGGGTCGTCGCGCAGATTCGTCCAGATGGGATGGTATATGAGCTCCTGTATGAATCGGGAATGTTCTTCGTACCCTCTCTCCAGCCAGGCGAACGCATGGTCCCGCTCCCCCAGCCCCTCGTACACCAGGGCGATGGTCGTGGGCATCATGTACGCGGCAGTATCCTCCCGCACCGCCAGAAAATCGGCCAGTATCCTCCGGGCTTCGTCCCGGCGTCCCAAGCGCCCGTAGCAGTAGGCCAATCCACTTTTTACATAGGGCACTTCCAGAAAAGAAGGATCCAATTGCCTGAAGCGCTCCACCGCCTCCTGATAACGGCCATGGATCATGTAAGTAGCGGCGATATTGTTTTTGCAACCTTCTCTTTCTCCATCATTCCGGGCATATCGCATCCAGACTTGCAATTCCGCCACGGCCTCCTCCAGGGTCCCCGACCAAACGGTCGTGAGCGGGCAGATGTACGGCATGTCCGGTCGGTCCAGGGCCCAGAATCGGCGTTCCAGCACGCACGCTTCGGAATATCTTCTGGCGAAGTTTCTCACGTCTTTCAGAGACGCCAGAACCGTACTGTCCCCCGGATTCATGGTGTACGCCAGCTCCAATTCCTGCTCAGCACCGAGCCAGTCGTATTCCAAGGAGAGCAACACGCTCATGGCCACATGCACGGCCGCGGAGTCGGGGTCCAGCCGCCGCGCTTTTTCCACTTCCGCCCGGGCCAGCGGCAGGGCTTCCACCATGGACCGGTGGCTGTAGCCGGGCTCAATCGTGCCGCTCAAGAAACAATCTGCAAGGGCTAGCCGCGCTTCCACAAAGTCGGGATCGATCGCCAGCACCTTGCGGAGACCCTCCTCTCGCTCCTTCATGGTTGAAACTGGCTTTGTTTCCGAATCTGCGTTAACCTGCAGGTACAGTTCGTAGGCCGCCGGATTCACCGTCCGCTTCGTGCCCAGCCGTCGCTGGTCCGCCGGCGTCAGCGCCACCTGCACCTGCGCCGCGATCGCCTGCGCCACCTCGCTTTGCAGCATCAAGACGTCGCTCAGCGACCGGTCGAACTGCTCCGCCCACAGGTGCTTGTCCTCCGTCGCCGCAATCAGCTGCGCCGTGATCCGCACCCGCTCCCCCGCCTTCTGCGCCGACCCCTCCACGATCGCGTCCACACGGAGTTCCCGGACGATCTCCGGAATCGTCTTCTTCGTCCCCTTGTACGCCATCATCGTCGTCCGCGAGATCACCGTCAGCTTCTCGATCTTGCACAGCTCCGTCGTCAGCGCCTCGGTCATCGCGTCGGCGAAGTACTCCTGGCTCGGGTCCCCGCTCAGGTTGGCCAGCGGCAGCACCGCGATCTTCTCGAACAGTTGGCCTTGCGGTCCCGCGGGCGATTGCGCCCGCCACGGCGCCCAGAGGTAAATGCCTGCCCCAATCGCGGCGAGGAGAAGGACCGCGGCGACCCAGGCAGGCCAGCGTCGCCAGGCGGGTTTCTTGGCCGGTTTGACCGTCACCGCCGCCACCGGCGTCGGCCCCGTCACCGGCGACGGCGTCGCCGGCCCGCCCTCCACGATCCGCGCCACCCCCCGCAGGTCCACCGCCAGGTCCGCCAGCGTCTGGTACCGGTCCGCCGGATCCTTCGCCAGCGCCTTGTTGATGATCCCATCCAGCTGGATCGGCACCCCCGTCCGGCGTGCGGTCAGCGGCTCCGGCGCCTCATTGACGATCCCATATACCACCGCCTGCGGATACTCGCCGGCGAACGGCGGACGCCCCGCCACCATCTCGTACAGCACCACTCCCAGCGACCAGATGTCCGTCCGCGCGTCGGTCGTCTTTCCTTGCGCCTGCTCCGGCGACATGTAGCCGGTTGTCCCCAGCGTCGTCCCCGTCTTCGTCACCGCCGACCCCGCCGCCAGCTTCGCCAGCCCGAAGTCCAGCACCTTGACCAATCCCTCTTCCGTCAGGAACAGGTTCGCCGGCTTGATGTCCCGGTGCACGATCCCCCGCGCATGGGCATGCGCCAGCCCCGCCGCCGCTTCCTGCGCGATCCGCAGCGCCTCTTCCAGCGGCAGCGGCCCCCGGGCGATCCGCTCCCGCAGCGTCTCGCCGGCGTAGCACGCCATGGCGATGTAGAGCTGGCCCGTGTCGGTTTCCCCAACCTCGTACACCGTGCAGATGTTCGGATGGTCCAGCGCCGCGGCCGCCTGCGCCTCGTGCAGGAACCGCCGCTTCGCCTCCGCGTCCCGCGTCAGCTCCGGCGGCAGGAACTTGAGCGCCACTGACCGCCTGAGTTTGGTGTCCTCGGCCCGGTACACCACGCCCATCCCGCCCGCGCCCAGCTCCTCGACGATGTGGTAATGCCCCACGGTCTGGCCGATCATGAACACCCCCGCCCGCCGCCAATGCCTCGTTCAACCGGTTGATAATGCCTTCATTGTAGCACAGGGGAACGAGGCTCGAGGCTCGTTCCCGTTCGTTGAGAGTTGAGGGTTGAGAGTTCGTGCTCGTCATCGTAATTCGTAATCGTACTCGTAATCGGAATTCGGACATCGGACTTCGGAAATCGGGGGAGCCAGACATTCACCACGAAGGCACGAAGAGCACAAAGAGGCATTTCCATTTGTCATTGGTCATCGATCATTTTTCATTTGTCATTGTAGCCCTCCGACGACCCGCGGGACGCGGGTCGAACATGGGTAGCCCCGGGTGAAACCCGGGGTCCGTTCCGTCCCGTCGTGATCCGGGGCGACCCGCAAAGCGGGTCGAATATGATCGAGTGCGAGGGAGGAATGGATGGTCCCGGAGTCCAAGGCCGACTGCCGGTGTCGTGTCGTCATTTCCCTTGAGTTCCAAACCACATTCGACCCGCCTTGCGGGTCGTACCTTGGCGACGGCCGGCGGCGCCGACCCCGGGCTCGCGCCCGGGGCTACCAACGTTCGACCCGCCCGGCGGGTCGGGGGCTTGGGCATAGCTGAATAACGGGGATGACTGAGTGATCGTGATCCGTCATCGAGGCCAGAGGCTCGTTCCTGATCCCTCGTGCTCGTGCTCGGAATCGGACTTCGGAAATCGGACATCGGGGAAGCCGGACATTCACCACGAAGTCACGAAGGGCACAAAGAGGCATTTCCATTTGGCATTGAGAGCGGGGAATGGGTGAATAGGTGAATAGGTGAATGGGTGAATCGGGAGATGGGAGAGGAAAGACGGGAGACGGTTCTCGGTTAGGATCTAGAACACAACATAGCCTCTGTGTCCTCGGCGGCCTCTGTGGTGAATGTCTGGCTCTCCCGATTTCCGAAGTCCGATGTCCGATGTCCGATGTCCGAATGACGGGAACGAGCCTCGATTACGAGCACGATTACGAGTACGATTACGAATTACGATTACGAAAACTACAGGGTGGGGCGGCCGAGGGCGGTGACGATCTCGGCGGCGCCGGGCATGATCATGGTTTCGCCGCGCTCCGGGCCGGTGGACACCATGCCGATTTCCACCTCCAGGTACTCCTGGATGAAATCGAGATAGGCGCGGGCCTTGGGGGGCAGGTCCTCGAAGCGGTTCATGCCGGCGGTCCGGCTCAACCAGCCTGGCATGACGTGCCAGGCCGGCTCCACCCGCTGGAGGTCCTCGACGGCGTAGGGGACGCTGTCAAGCGGCCGGCCGTCCAGGTTGTAGCCGATGCAGACCCGAATCTCGGGCAGCGAGTCCAGCACGTCCAGCTTCGTCATGAGCAGCGAGTGAAAGCCGTTCACGCGATGGGCGTAGCGCATCTGGAATAGATCCAGCCAGCCGCACCGCCGTGGCCTCCCGGTGCTGGCGCCGTATTCGCCGCCCCGGTGCCGGAGTTCGGCGCCCGTCTCGTCGAGCAGCTCGGTGGGGAACGGCCCGGCGCCCACCCGGGTGGTGTATGCCTTCATGACCCCCACGATCTGGCCGAGGCGGTGGGGCGGCACGCCCGCGCCGGCGGCGGCACCGGCGGCCACCGCGCTGGAGGAGGTCACAAACGGGTAAGTGCCGTGGTCCACGTCCAGCATGGTTCCCTGCGCTCCTTCAAATAGAACGCGCCGGTCGGTCACCAGGCACTCCTCCAGCAGCGCCGACGTGTCCGCGACATAGTTGCGCAGCCGGGCGCACGCCGCGAAGAAGGCCGTCCATTCCGCCGCCGGTTCGGCGGGCCGGAGCTCGGCGCCCATCAGGCGCGCCTTCAGCGCCTGGTACTCGGCGCACTCCCGCCGGAGCCGCGCGTCGTCGCGGAGGGCGCCGGCGCGAACGCCGCAGCGGAAATACTTGTCGCCGTATGCCGGCCCGATGCCGCGCAGGGTGGTCCCGATGGCCTGGCCCGCTCGGGCGGTCTCGTCGATCTTCTCGATGACGCGATGGAACGGCAGGATCAGGTGGGCCCGGTCGCTGATGAACAGCCGGCCGTCCACCTCGACGCCCTGACCGCGGAGCAGGTCGATCTCCGCCACCAGCGCCACGGGATCCACCACCAGGCCGTTGCCGATGACGCAGAGCTTGCCGGGGCGCAGGATTCCGGACGGGATCAGGTGCAGCACGTACTTGGCGTCGCCGATGATGACCGTGTGGCCGGCGTTGTGACCGCCCTGGTAGCGGACCACCACGTCGAACGAGTCGGTGAAGATGTCGACGAATTTCCCCTTCCCCTCGTCCCCCCACTGGGAGCCCAGGATCACCATGTTGCTCATCGGCGGTTCCTCGTTGTGATCGGTTCGCATCCGACCCGGTCCGATCCGCTCGGACGGGCGGCATCAGCCGCACCCCTCCCGGCTCGGGGCGCGCCGGTCGTCAGCCGGGGCGCGGTGCGCCCCGCCAGCCATCCCGTCCGGGACCGACGTGGCCGATTACAGGTGCTTGTCCAGCAAGCGGCTGATGTTGTCCTTGGAAGACGCGCCCACCATCTGGTCGGCGACTTTTCCGTCCTTGAATATCAGCAGCGTGGGAATGCTGCGGATGCTGTACCGGTCGGCGGTCTGCATGTTCTCGTCGACGTTGACCTTGCCCACCTTGACCCGGCCGGCGTAGTCGGTCGCAAGCTGCTCGATGATCGGGGCCACCATCCGGCACGGCCCGCACCACGGCGCCCAAAAATCCACCAGCACCGGAATCGTGGCTTCCAATACGTCCTGCTGGAAGTTCTTGTCGGTAAACTCGAGGGTGTTGCCCGCCATCTGCGCCTCCATACGTGTCGATGATTTGATGATTGCCCGCACGGCCGGTTTCGGCACGAGGCGCAATTGTATCGGAAAGGTTTGCGGAATGCAACCCGCGATCGCGGGTCGGCCCGCCGGCGGTGGGCCGACACGGCCGGTCTTTATTCCCGGCCCGTTTTCTGGTAAAGGATAGGCATGCCCGAACGGATCACACCCCGGAAACACCTGGGCCAGCATTTTCTCACCGATCCGAACATCCTGGCGGCCGTCGCCGACCTGGCCGGCCCGCCGGCCGACGCCGACGTGGTGGAGATCGGTCCGGGCCCGGGCGGGCTGACCCGCACGCTCCTGGCCCGGGGCCTGCGGGTGCTGGCCGTGGAGATCGACCCGGCCTGCTGCCGCCGCCTCCGGGAGGAGTTGGGCGGCGAAACGCGTTTCCGCCTCATCGAGGCCGACGCGCGCCGCGTCGACTGGACCGGCGCGCTCGCCACCGCAGGCTGGCGGCTCCCCGCCGCCGTGCTCGGCAACTTCCCGTACAACGTGGGCACCCATCTCGTGCGGACGCTCCTGCCCCGCCGCGACCTGTTCACGCGGATCGGCGGCATCCTGCAGGACGAGGTGGTGCGACGGATCACCGCACCCCCCGGCGCCGCCGACTACGGCTACCTGTCCCTCTGCTGCCGGTACTACGCGGAAGGGTGGGCCGGAGCGCGCATCCGGCCCGGCGCGTTCCACCCGCCGCCCAAGGTGCAGTCGCGGATCTTCCGCCTGACCCTGCGTCCCGCCCCGCTCCTGCCGCCGGAGCTGGAGGCCGCCTTTCTGGCCCTGGCCGGCGTTGCGTTCCGCGCGCCGCGCAAGACCCTGCTCAACAACCTGCCCGCGCCCGAAGGGCGTGCCGCCGCCCGACGATGGCTGACGGCGGCGGGGCTGGACGCCGCCGTCCGCCCCGGCGTCCTCGGCCTGGAGCAATACCTGGAGCTGACCCGCCGCCTCGCGGCCGAAAAAGCGTTGGCGGCGATTCCCGCCCCCGATTACAATGGGGAGGATTCCCAGGTTCCATGACCCGGCGGATTGTGCCCGCGACGGAGGTGCTCGCGTGAGACCACGAGACCGGTTGGCCCGGATCATCGAGCGGTTGGCCCGGATCTACCCCGCGCCCCGCTGCGCCCTGAATCACCGCAATCCGCTGGAACTGCTGGTGGCCACCATCCTCTCCGCCCAATGCACCGACGAACGGGTCAACCGGGTGACGCCGGAGCTGTTCCGCCGCTACCCGGATGCGGCGGCGCTCGCCGCCGTCCCGCAGGCGGAGCTCGAGGCCGTAATCCGGCCCACCGGCTTTTTCCGCAACAAGGCGACCAGCATCCGCGGCTGCTGCCGCCTGCTGGTGGAGCGCCACGGCGGCCGGGTGCCCCGCACCATGGAGGCGCTCACGGCGCTTCCCGGCGTGGCCCGCAAGACCGCCAACGTGGTGCTGGGCAGCGCGTTCGGTATCGCCGCCGGCGTGGTCGTCGACACCCATGTCCGCCGCCTGGCCTTCCGCCTCGGCCTCACCGGCCAGACCCAGCCGGAAAAAATCGAGCGCGACCTCATGGCGCTGACACCCCCCGAGCACTGGATCAACCTCTCCCACTGGCTGATCCTGCACGGGCGGAACACGTGCCGGGCGCGCCGGCCCGCGTGCGCCGAGTGCCCGCTGGATGATCTCTGCCCGAAAGAAGGTGTCTGATGATGAAGCAGGATTTCCCGTTCTGGTTCTTCGTGCTGATCCTGGCCGTCGTCCTGTACCTGTTCGTGCGGGTGTTCGCGCCGTTCTTCATGATCTTTCTCTGGGCGACGATCCTGGTGATCACGTCCTACCCGCTGTACCGCCGGCTGCGGACGCTGCTGCGCGGACGGGAGTCGCTGGCGGCCCTGCTGATGGTGTTCGGTCTGACCCTGCTGATCATCCTGCCGGTGATCCTGCTCATCGCCAACGTCGCCCAGCAGTCCGTCGACGCCTACGTCATGTACTCCGACGCGCTGGCCAAACAGGAACAGAATCTCGAACGGACCATCATGACCCACCCGGTGCTCACGAAGGCCAAGTCCGTGCTGGGCCGGTTCGTCAACTTTGACCAGATCGACCTCCACGCCCTGGTCATCAAAGGCCTCGAATCCGCCAGCGGCTTCATCGTGGGCCAGAGCACCAATTTTTTCTCCGGCCTGGCCGGCTTCATGTTCCGGTTCGTGCTCCTGCTGGTCGCGACCTACTACTTTTTCAAGGACGGGGAGAAGGTGGTGGGGGAGCTGCGCAAGCTCTCGCCCATGGACAAGAACCGCGAGGAGAAAATCATCCGGAAATTCACCGACATCACCCGGGCCACCATGCTGGGGACCTTCTCCTCGGCGGCCATCCAGGGCGTCCTGGGCGGCCTGGCCTTCCTGCTGATCGGCATGCCGTCCCCGCTGCTGTGGGGCGTGGTGATGGCCTTCATGTCGCTGGTGCCGGTGCTGGGGGCGTTCACCGTCTGGATCCCCGCCGCCCTCTACCTCATCGCCGTCGGCAGCTTCGGCAAGGCGGTGTTCATCGTGGTCTACGGCCTGCTGACCGTGACGCTGGCCGACAACGTGCTCAAGCCCCTCATCATCCGCGGCGGTTCCAAAATCCACCCGGTGGTCATCTTTTTCAGCATTCTCGGCGGCCTGTCCTTCTTCGGATTCTCGGGCCTCATTCTCGGCCCGCTGGTGACCGGGCTGACCTTTGTCGTCCTGGAGATCTACCGCGAGGAGTTCCAGGAGCAGCTCCCCGGCACCATGAAATTGTCCCGCGCCGAGCTGGAGGACGCGCTCAAGCGCGTCGAGGAGACCCGTCCCCTCCGGTGAGGACGGCTCCGCTTTCCTTTGTCAAACATTTGTAATATAATTTTTCTGCCTGTCTCCAGGTTGTAACAATTTTAGTTCGTCGAGGACGACCATGAAGATTTGCCCGCAATGCAGCAAGGGTTTCGGGGACGAATTCAATTTCTGTCCCGAGGACGGCACCCCCCTGGCCAAGGCGGTCCAGCAGCAGGACCCTCTCATCAACAAGACCCTGAACGGCAAATACGAGATTGCGGAGATGATCCGCGAGGACAGCCTCGGCCGCATCTTCAAGGCCAAGCAGATGCCGCTGGGCCGGACGGTCATTCTGGAGGTCTTCCAGCCCGGACTGACCCGCGATGAAAAATTCCACTCGCTGCTGAGCGAGGCCGTCCGCAAGTACTCCAAGCTGCAGCACGTCAACATCGGCACCATCTACGACATGGACGTGACCGAGGACCAGCGCTACTTCATCACCTCGGAGTTCGTCGAGGGGCGTCCGCTGGCCACAATCCTCAAGGCGGAGGCGCCGCTGGAGCAGGAACGGGCGATCAACATCTTCTACCAGATCGCCGACGCCCTCCACCAGGCCCACGAGAGCCTCATCGAGCACGGCTATCTCACGCCCCAGGACATCGTCGTCTACGCCAACCCGGACGGCAAAGAGTGCGTCCAGATCATGAATTTCGGCATTTCCAAACTGCTGCTCAACGAGAAGTTCCGGCGTTTCAACACCACCAGCGACAGCAGCTATCTCAGCATCGACGACATCGCCTACATCTCCGCCGAGCAGGCGACGGGCACCACCGTGGACGACCTCGACGACATTTACAGCTTCGGCGTCATCCTGTACCACGCCCTCTCCGGCGCCCTCCCCTTCCAGGCCGACACGGCCGAGGCCATGATCGAGGCCATCAGCAGCCTGGAACCCGTCCGGCTGCGCAACCTGTCGCAGTGCCGGGCCCTGCAGCCGCTCTGGGACAACCTGGTGGACAAGTGCATCCAGCGCAACAAGGCCGAGCGTTTCCAGTCCATCAAGGAGGTCAAGCAGCAGCTGCAGCGGATCGGCGACGCGCTGCGCCACGAGGCCGAGCCCACCATCATGCGGATGAAATCCGATCTGCAGCAGGAGATCGGCCGGCCGTCTCCGCCGGAAGCGGTCGAGGAGCACCTGGAGACCACCGAGGTGGTCCCGCCGCCGCTGCTCACGGGAAAAAAGAAATCCCCGCCGCTGGCCCAGACGTTCATGATGGACCGCAAACAGTTGGAGCAGGGCGGCCTCGATCTCGCCGCCCAGGCGGAACCCGAGGAGGTGACGCTGGAGCCCGATGAAGTCGTCGTGACGCCGCCCGCCGAGGCGCCGAAGCCGACTCAGGTGGTCCCGTCACCCCTGCCCGATCCGGAGACGCTGCGCCCCACGATCCTGCCGGCGACCACGTCGTCCGGCGTGGACATCCAGCTCGAGGAGATCGGCATCGGCATGGAGGACACGCATCCGGGCGCGCCGGAGGAATCGGCGGCCGCCGGCTACGACCTGGCCCCGGACACCGACGAGGATTACGCCGCCCGCACCGTGTTCATCGGCGCCCAGACCGACACCCCCGTCGAGGAAGACGCGGGCAAGACACTCTTCATCGGCGCGCAAACCCCCGCGCCGCCGGAGGAGGACGACGGCCGGACCGTCTTCATCGGCGATCTGGCCCATACCCCCGCGCGGCCGACCGACGACGACACGCTGGCCGGCGCCAGGATGGCGCCGCCCACGGCTGGACCGCCCGCCGACGATCCGTTCGGCAAGACCGTCATGGTGGACGCCACCCCGCGGCCGCCCCAGGCGCCCCCGGCGCCGCCGCCGGCTCCCGTCGCCGCCCAGCCACCGGCGTACACACCGGCACCCACCGCCGCCTACACGCCACCACAGCCGCCGGTGTTCCAGCCGCCGGCCCCGCAGCCGCCGGCCCCGCAGCCGCCGCCGCAACAACCGCCGGCATACTCGCCGGCGCCCACCGCCGCCTACGCACCTCCGCCGCCGCAGCCGCCGCCGCCCAAGCAGCCGGCACCGCCCAAGCAGTCGGCGCCGCCCGGCCTGCCCGAGGAGCTGACCCGGGCCGAGGAGATCCACCTGCGCGACTACACCCCCGCGCCGAAGATCCCCGCCGCCCAGCAGTACGGCGCACCCATGGCCGAGGCCGAGCTCACGCCGGCGGCCGCCAAGCCGTCCCGCACCGGCCTCAAGATCGCCGTGATCGGCGTGGTCGCGTTCCTGCTCCTGGCCATCGTCGTCGGCGGCGTCCTGCTCGCCCTCCACTTCATGAAAGGTCGCTACGGCGGCTTCGAGGTCAAGTCGTTCCCCGAAAGCGCCAAGGTGTACCTCGACGGCGACCTCCTGGGCAGCACGCCCTGGACCCAGGAGAACATCGAAGTGGGCACCCATACCCTCAAGGTCGTCAAGGAAGGTTACAAGCCGGTGGAGCAGGAGATCGTGATCGAGGCGGATCGCGTGCTCAACCTCGACGTGTTCCGGCTCGAGAAGATCGGCGCACCCACCGGACCGGATCAGCCCACCGGGCCCACCGACGAACAGCTGGCCATGCTGGAGGACTTCAAGTCGAAGGCCGACGTGGCGTTCGCCGACAAGCGCTACGCCGAACCGCCGGAGGATTGTGCGCTGTACTACAGCCAGCGCATTCTGGAGCTCGATCCCGAAAACGCCTTCGCCCTCGAGATGAAGCAGAAGGTGGCCGACACCATCAAGGACCGCGCCGCCAAGGCGGCGTCGTCGAAGAACTGGGTCCTGGCCGAAAAACTGTACACGCAGCTGACCGAAATCAGCCCCGATGATCCGGAGATCCGCCAGGCGTACGACAAGGCGACCACCGAGGTGAAGAACCTCCAGAAGACGCGCACCGAGAGCATCAAGGATCTGACCACCCGGGCCGAGCAGGCCATCGGCGCCGGCCGGCTGGTCACGCCGCCCGACGACAACGCCTATGAATACTGCCTCCAGATCAAGCGCCTGGACAAAAACAACAAGAAAGCCAACACAATGATCCAGCGCATCAAGAACCAGGCGCCCCTCCAGGCCGACGAGGCCATCCTGGCCGAGAACTACGACCGGGCCAAGTCGATTCTGGATGCCTACAACCGCTATTTCCCCGGCGACCGGCAGATCGAGAGCCGGATCGACCGCGTCGTCCAGAAGATGGCCGACGCCCAGACCCGCCGGCAGCAGCAGGAGCGCGACAGCCAGCAGCAGCAGCTGCAGGCCCGCGCGCGATCGCTGCTCACCGCGGGCATCGGCGATTACAAGGCGGGCAATTACCAGAGCGCCATCGACCAGCTGACCCAGTCGGTGGCCATCGATCCCCGCCAGGCCGACGCGTACTTCCACATCGGCGCGTCCTACCTCGAGCTGAAGAACATCGCCAAGGCGCAGGAAAATTTCCGCAAGGCCATCCAGCTCAAGCCGGACTACGCGCTGGCCCACCTGAACCTGGGCATCCTGGCCCAGTCCGACCGGAATTATGACCAGGCCATCACCCACCTGCGCAAGGTCATCGATCTCGGCGGCGTCCCGGGATACCCGGTGGACAAACTCCAGGGCATCATCCAGGAGATGGAGGTGCGCAAATCCTTCGCCGTCCTGATCAACCGGTCCGTCGCCGTGGAGCACAAGCATTTCATGGGCGGCTGCACTGGCTTCCTCGTGTTCAGCGCCGACAATCTGAAGTATGAGACGAACGAGGCCAAGCACGCCTTCAACGTGCCCATTCGCTCGCTGAAGAACGTGCAGTTCGCCAAGGGGGACGAGTTCTCGTTCCAGGTGGGCGACCAGAAGTACAAGTTCAGCATCCAGAACGCCAACGCGTACGCGGACATCAGCCGGCTGCTCCCCGAGTACATGAAGGTGCTCGGCAAGTAGCGCGCGCCCGCGTCATCCGGTTTTCGCCCGCGGCCGGTTCCCCGGAACCGGCCGCGGCATTTTCAGACAAGCCGGCGCGGGACGCGCGCGCCGCCCCCCCTTGCGCAACGGCGGATCGAGGCTTTCGGACAATCCGAGGCGCGGCGGAGTCCGCCCTTGAGTTGACCGCCGGGAATTGCTATGCTGCACGCCGGAAACGGATCATGGCCACACTGAACCTTCGCAAGATCACCGGCTTCTGGATCCCCCTGGCCGCCACCTGGCTCATGATGGCGCTGGAAGGCCCGTTCCTCGCGGCGGTGATCGCCCGGCTGGCCGATCCCAAGTACAACCTGGCGGCCTATGGCGTGGCCTTCTCGTTCGCCCTGATCATCGAGGCACCCATCATCATGATCATGAGCGCCGCCACCGCCCTGGTCACCGGCCGCACGTCGCTCGTCCGCCTGCGCACCTACACCTACGCCATGAACGGCTGCATCACGGCCGTGATGCTCGTGGGCCTGATCCCGCCGGTGTTTGACTTGATCGTCCGCCAGCTGCTGGAGCTGCCGGATGAGGTGGCCCGGCTCGTGTACGTCGCCTACCTGCTGCTGCTGCCGTGGCCGGGCGCCATCGGCTATCGGCGGTTCTACCAGGGGATCATGATCCGCAACAACCTAACCCGGCGGGTGGCCTACGGCACGGTGGTGCGACTGTCCACCATGGCCGTCACCGCCGTGGTGCTCTACGCCGTCGGCGGGGTGCCGGGCGCATGGGTAGGGGCGGCGGCGCTCTCGGCGGGCGTGACCATGGAGGCCGTCGCCAGCCGCCTGATGAGCCGGCGGATCGTGAGCCAGCTGCTGCAGGACGACAGCGACTGCCGGTCCGCCCCCGGTTACCGGGAGATCCACCGCTTCTACATGCCCCTGGCCATGACCTCGATCCTGGCCATGGGTGTGCATCCGCTGCTCACGTTCTTCATGGGCCGGAGCCGGCTGGCCATCGAATCGCTGGCCGTCTGGCCGGTGGTCCACGTGACGTCGTTCATCTTTCGGTGCTTCGGCATCTCGTTTCAGGAGACGGCCATCGCCCTCCTCGGCGAACGGCAGGAAGGCTATCGCGCCTTGCGCGACTTCGGCAACCGCCTGGCGGTGGCGACCGGCGGCGCCTACGCGCTGCTCGTACTGACTCCGCTGTCGCATCTTTGGCTGGACAAGGTCTCCGGCCTCTCGGCCGACCTGGCGGCGTTCGCCCTGCTGCCCGCCCAACTCGTGCTGCTGATGCCGTCGATGGAGGTGCTGCTGTCGTTCCAGCGCGCTCTGCTGGTTCACGCCCGCATGACCCGGGCGATCACGTGGGCCACCTCCGTCGAGGTGGTGGGGATCATCGTCGTGCTGTTCGCGGGCATCCGGCTCGGCGGCGCCACCGGCGCCGTGGCGGCGGCCATCGCCGTGACGGCCGGCCGGCTGACTCACATTCTGTTCCTGATGCCTCCCTGCCTGCGGGCCCGGCGCCTGGCGGAGCCGCTCATCAAGGCTCAGCCGGCCGGGATCTGATTGCCGCCCGTCCGATGAGTTGTCCCCCCTGCGTCTCCACGTCCACCCGGACCTCGGCCGCCGGCGGCAGCCGCTTCAGGGCCATGGACGTCCAGAGCCGGTAGCCGTCTTTCCGCCCGCCGGCGATGGCGTAATGGCGCGACGCGAACACCTCCGCGCCGTCCACGTACCAGCGGTGGCTGACCTTCTCCTCGAGGCCGAGGGGCGCGACGACGGCGGTCAGCGCGTAGAGCCGGCCGGTGTATCCGGCCGGCAGCTCCGTCACCGGTCCGACGCTCCGCAAGGTGTTCGGCCGGAAACCCAGGCTGAACACCGTCTGCTGCAGGCGCAGCGGGGCCGGCGGGACCAGCGGCCGGCCCAGCTCCAGCAGTCCCACCAGCAGCAGCGTGCCCAGCCCCGCCAGGATCCACCGCTGCCGGCGCGCCAGCCCCGACAGCCGGAGCACGAAGGTCGCGTAACCGGCCCCCGCCAGCAACGCGCTCACCGTCAGGGCCGCGGTGTTGCCGATCTTCCAGGAAATGGGCAGCAGCACATTGATGCTGGCGAACAGGTTGAACGAAAAGAACACCGACAGGCAGTACCAGCGCACCGAGAGCTGGCGGTCATACACCACGTCGAGCGTCGACAGCACGGCCGAAGCGGCCAGCGCCGCCACAAAGACCATGTTGGCGGCGCCGGGCGTCATACTCGCCCAGTACAGGGGCAAAATGAAGAAGAGGATCTGCTGGTAGAAATTTCGGTTGAACCAGTTGACCACCAGCCGCAGGCGGCCGCCCCACGGACCGGCCAGGCGGGGATGCCGCAGGATCACGGGCAGGAGCAGGCTGGTGGCCCAGATGAAGGCGATGTGGATCACCACCAACCGGACGTAGGTAAACCGAACCCGCCCCAGCCACATCATCGCCACGCCCAACAGAAGCGAGTAGAGGCTGTGCAGCCACCACAGCTTGTCCGCGTGCGGCTCCAGGCGGGATTGGATGGCGGTGAAACTCGGATGCATGCCCTTGTCTCCGGTATCGGACGGCCCGAGCGCCCAAGATAGCGCACCCGCCGTCCCCGGCGAAGCGAATTTTCCGCAAACCCGCGCGAAGATTCTGCGAATCGGCGGGAAGGTTCTGGATTATAATCCATCCGGACAATGGGTGTGGACTCCAGCACAAGGGCCAGTCGATGCCGCAACCACAGCCAGGCCGGCGCCGCGAATACCGGAGCGAATACCGGCTGTTCGGCCTGCCGTTGTTTCACCTGGTCGTGGGCCGCGATCCGCAGACCGGCGCGCCCGGACGGGCCGTCGGCATCATCGCCGTCGGCCGCTTCGCCTTCGGAGTGATCGCCCTGGGGCAGGTCGCCGTGGGCGTGCTCCCCATCGGCCAGATTTCACTCGGCCTGTTGCTGGCGCTGGGGCAGGTGTCGGTGTCCGGCTACGAGGCCTTCGGCCAGATGGCGGTGGCCCCGCGGCTGGCCGTGGGACAGGTCGGTGTGGGCGGCCACGCGCTGGCCCAGGTGGGTGTGGGGCGATATGTCATCGCCCAGGCTGGCCGGGGCGCCCACGTCCACAGCGCGGAGCGGCCTTCCGCCGCGGCGCTGGCCAGCTTCCGATCGGAGTTCCCGACCCTCTACGGCCTGCTCCGGCGCGTCGCCGGCGACGCGCTGAATCCGGACCGGCCGGCTGAAGCGCCGGCGGCCCGGGCCCGCCCAACGGGCGCCCCGTGAGGGGCCCGTCAGACTTCGTCAAGGGAGACTCCCGGCACATCATGATCGGCACCTGTGGTCTCAAGCGAATCTCGGCGGCACTCTTCCGGTCCGCGGCGCTGGCGCTGCTGCTGGCGGCGTCGGTGCTGTCCGCCAACAATCCGGCTCCGCCCGGTCCCATTCGGATCGGCGTCATCGGCCCCCTCACCGGCACGAACCAATCCGCCGGTATCGGCCAGCTCAACGCGGTGCGCCTCGCCGCGGAAGAGTTCAACAAGATGGGCGGTGCGCACGGCCGGCTCGTCGAGATCATCGAAGCCGACGATCAGGGGCAACCGCTGCAATCCGCCGCCGGCGTGGACCGGCTCCTGCGCGGGGGCGCCGTGGCGGTGCTGGGCGCCATCAATTCGTCGTGCACCCTGGCCATCATGGAGCCGTGCGCCCGCGCCCGGGCGCCGCTCCTGACCTCGTCGTCCACGGCCACGCGGGTCACCGCGACCGGCAACAAGTGGGTGTTCCGCTGCATCGAATCCGACTATTTCCGCATGGCCGAGCTCAGTCGCTACCTGACCGAGGAGCTGTCGCTGCGGCGCATCGGCATCCTGTACGACAATGACGATTTCGGACGCGGCCTGATGGCCGACCTCACCCGCAGCCTCGAGCAGCACAACCTCGAGCTCGCCTACGCCCAGCCGTTTCGGCGCGATCAGGCGGACTTCAACACCGAGTTGCAGGAAATTCAGCGGCAGAGGATCGAGGCGCTCGGCCTGTTCGGCATCACCCCCGACAACATCCGCCTCGCGAAACTGGTCCGGGAAAGGCAACTGCCGGTCCAGCTCTTCGCCCCCGACGTCACCGAACGCTACCTCGCCAGCTGGCGGGACGTGGAGAGCCTGGTGGCGACGGATTCGTACTTCCTCCTCCAGGACAAGCCCGCGGCGCGTCTGTTCGCCGCCCGGTACAAGGAGCGTTTCGGGATCGCGGCCGGCCCCCACGCCGGCCGGGCGTACGACGCGGCCTGCATCCTGCTCCAGGCGATCCGGCGGACGCCGGATCCGCGCCGCGAAGCGCTGCGCGACGCCATCTCGGCGACCGAAAACTTTCCCGGCGTCACCGGCGATTTCAACTTCAAGGCCAACGGCGACGTGGTCAAGAAGATCCAGATCATCGCCATCCACAACGGCACGTTCGTTCCCGCGCAGGAGTGGCGCGTCCGTTCCGATTACCGGCGCTGGATCCTGATCCTGATCCCCAGCCTGCTGCTCCTCTTCCTGGTCGTCAACTGGACCGTCGGCCGCGTGCGCCGGGCCGTCCGCAAGCGGATCCACGAGCGCGCCCTGCGCGAGTTCAAGCCCATCAAGGTCAACCCGTACATCGTCGGGAATCCCATCCGCGAAAAGGAGATGTTCTTCGGCCGGGAGGACGACTTCCATTTCATCCTGAAGAACATCCGCCGCGAGGACAGCGGCGTCTGCATCGTGCTCTGCGGCGAGCGCCGCAGCGGGAAAACCTCGATCCTCTACCAGATCCTCAACGGCCGCCTCGGCCCCGACGTCCTGCCGGTGCTCATCGACCTGCAGCTCTACGGCAACTGTCCCGACACCGTCTCGTTCTACAACCGAATGGCCCGGGACGTCGCCGAGGGGCTGCGCAAGCGCGGCGCCACGCTGCCGCCGGTGGACGCGGGCAAAGGCCAGGAGAGCTTTGAGGAGCTGCTGGAGGCCGCCATCCGGCGGTTCGCCGGCCGCAAATTTGTGTTCCTGCTCGACGAGTACGAGATCCTCGAAACGCTCATCGACCAGGGCGCCCTGCACGCGTCGACGGTGGACTGTCTCTCCGCGCTGCTGGACCGGCACCCGGAGCTCAGCTTCGTCCTGACCGGCTCCATGCGGCTGGAGGACCGCCGCAAGCCGTACTGGCAGCACCTGATCGCCAAAAGCCTCTACCGCAAGATCAGCTTCCTGACCCCGCGCGACACCCAGCGCCTGATCACCGAACCGCTCAAGGGGCTGGTCTTCCACGCCGACGGCGTGCCCGAGCGCATCTACCGGCTCACCGCCGGGCAGCCGTTCTACACCCAGGCCGTCTGCATGAACGTGGTGGACCATCTCAACGAGGTGGGCCACAATCTCGTCACCGCCGATGACCTGGCGGCGGTGGTGGTCCAGCTCATCGAGAATCCGCTGCCCCAGATGCTTTACTTTTGGGACAGCTTCAGTTTCTCCGAGAAGCTGGTCCTCTCGCTGCTCGCCGACGGACTGACCACCACCGGCGGCGAGGCCATGGACGCCGAGAGCCTGCTCGCGCACGCCGCCGGGCTGCAGCTCCCCGTCCAGCAGGATCTGCAGACCGTGCAGACACTCCTGGAGGCGCTCTTCACCCGCGAGGTGGCCAACAAGAAGGGGCGGCAGTTCCAGTTCCGCATCGATCTGCTCCGCGAGTGGATCCACCGCGACCACTCGCCCTGGCAGATCATCGGCGAAAACCAGAACCGGTGACGCGATGAAACAGAACCCGTATCTCGACCGCGTGGCCATCCGCGACATCCACCGCTTCTTCGGGCGGCGGCGCGAGGTGGCGCGGATCTTCTCCCGCATCGGCGCGGCGCGGCCGCAGTCGGTGTCGGTGGTGGGCGAGCGCCGGATCGGCAAATCGTCCCTGCTCAACCACATCGCCTCCCCGGAGGTCCAGGCGCGCCACCTCGAAGCCCCGGCGCCGTACGTCTTCGTCAAGATGGACCTGCAGGAGCGGAAAAACCTGTCGCTGTCGGAGTTCTTCCGCGAGCTGATCCTGCTGCTGATGCAGGCCGCGGACTTTTCCGAGGCGCTCACCCCCGACTTCGAGGGCGTCCGCATGGCCGTGGCCGCCCTCCAGCGCAAGGGGCGCAAGATCGTGGTCCTGTTCGACGAATTCGACGTGGTCACCTCGAACCAGCACTTCGGCGAGGAGTTCTTCTCCTTCTTCCGGTCGCTGGCCAACAACTACGACCTGGCCTACATCACCAGCTCCAAGCGCGACCTGCAGGAGCTGTGCCACACCAGCAAGGTGGCCGACTCGCCCTTCTTCAACATCTTCAGCACCATCAACCTGAGCGTGTTCAGCCGCGACGAGGCGCTCCAACTCATCGGCCAGCCCTCGGCCGAGTCCGGCGCGCCGCTGGAGCCGCACGCGGACGCGATCCTGAAGCTGTCCGGCTATTTCCCGTTCTTCATCCAGATCGCCTGCTGCGCCTTCTTCGAACAGCTGACCATGGGCGACGGCACGGCGGACCCGGCCCAGGTGCTGGAGATTTTCCTCGAGGAAGTGATCCCCCACTTCAACTACATTTGGGACCACTTCAGCGTCGAGGAGAAGAACATCTGCCGCCAGGTGATGCGGGGCGAACCGGTGCCGCCCACCTTCACCTACCTGTTCAAGAAGCTGGAGAAAAGCGGCTACATCCTGCCCGGTGCGCCGCCGGCGCTGTTCTCCACCGCCTTCAGCGAGTTCATCGTCCGCCGCGACAGCGAGGAGCGCAACGTGTTGGGTGACACCATGCAGGTGTCGATGCCGAAGGAGGAGACCCGCCAGGTGGTCGACGCCCTCCCCGCGCGGGAACCGGACCATCTCGGGCCGTTCCACATCCTGCACAAGCTGGGCGAAGGCGGGATGGGTTGCGTGTACAAGGCGGAGGACACCCAGCTCAAGCGGCCCGTGGCCGTCAAGGTCATCTCGCCCCAGATGAGCGACAACTCCGGTATCCGCCGGCGCTTTCTCAAGGAGGCCCGGGCGGCCTCGGTGCTGAACCACCCGAACATCTGCACCATCCACCAGGTGGGCCAGGAGGCCGGACTCGATTTCATCGTCATGGAGTTTGTCGAGGGCATGACCATCCGCGACATGCTCCGGGAGGGCCCCTTCGAGCCCGGATCCATCTGCCGGATCGGCATCCAGGTGGCCGACGCCCTGGCCCTGGCCCACTCCAAGAACATGATCCACCGCGACATCAAACCGGCCAACATCATGGTGGCCGCCGGCGGCCGCGTCAAGATCCTGGATTTCGGCCTGGTGAAATGGACCGGCCCGAACGAGCTCCAGGCCACGGCGATGACCGGCCTGACCGAACAGGGCGCCATCATGGGCACGGTGAACTACATGTCACCGGAGCAGCTCCGCGGCGACCTCGTCGACCATCGCACCGACATATTCTCGCTGGGTCTGGTGCTCTACGAGATGGCGACAGGGAAATCCCCCTTTTCCGCGGAGAACTACATCGGCGTGATGCATGCCATTCTGTACCAGCCGGTGGCGCCGCCGCCGCCGGCCTTCCCGGCGGCGCTCTGGGCCATCATCGACCGCACCCTGGCCAAGGATCCGGCTCAGCGCCACCAGACCGCCGGCGAGCTGCGCGACGACCTGGCCGCCTTCATCAAGCGGACGGAGTAAGCGGCGGGTTCCGCGGCTCGAGGTTCGGGGCTCGGGGACCGAGGCTCGAGGCTCGAGGCTCGAGGCTAGAGGCTTGAGGCTCGAGGCTAGAGGCTCGTTTCCCTCCTCCGTGCTCGTAATCGTACTCGTAATCGTACTCGTAATCGTGATCGTAATCGTGATCGTAATCGGGGATCGGGTTTCGAATCTCGCGGCTCATTCCATCGATCAACAATTAACCATCAACCATCAACCATCAACACTATCGGACCTGGGTCCTGGGTTCCAGGTCCTCCCCCAGGTCCCAGGTCCTCCCCCAGGTCCCAGGTCCTCCCCCAGGTCCCATCAGCAATCAATAACCAATAATCCGAAATGACCATTGATCAATGAAAAAATGATCAACAAACCGTTCGGGACGATGCGAAGTGCTTCCCCCACCCCCGGTGAATCTGGGATAATGGTCCAAACCGCTGCGGGAGTCGCCGCATGATGCATCTGACCGGGGTGATCGCGCAGATCCGGCGCTACGCCGAGCGCAACCAGGCCATCGCCGCCTGGAAGCACATCCCGGCGACGGAGGGCGAGTACGTCCCCCTGCCGCCGGACCTGCATCCGCGCCTGGCGGCGGCGCTGGCGGCGGCAGGGATCGACCGGCTCTACAGCCACCAGGCCCAGGCGCTGCGCCTGGTGACAGAGGGCCGCCACGTGGCCCTGGTCACGCCCACCGCGTCGGGCAAGACCCTGTGCTACAACCTGCCGGTGCTCCAGCGCTGCCTCGACGATCCCACCGCCCGCGCCCTGTACCTGTTCCCCACCAAGGCGCTGTCGCAGGACCAGCGCGCCGGCCTGCAGGAGCTCATCGACGGCGTGGGCGGCGGTATCCGCACCTTCACCTACGACGGTGACACGCCCACCGACGCGCGCAAGGCGATCCGCGACCTCGGCCACATCGTCATCTCCAATCCCGACATGCTCCACCAGGCGGTGCTCCCCCACCACACGAAGTGGGTCAAGCTGTTCGAAAATCTGAAGTACATCGTCGTGGACGAGATCCACACCTACCGCGGCGTGTTCGGCTCCCATGTGGCCAACCTGTTCCGGCGGCTGCGCCGGGTGTGCGCCTTCTACGGCTCCCATCCCCAGTTCATCTGCTGTTCGGCCACCATCGCCAATCCGGGCGAGCTGGCCGAGCGCCTCATCGGCGAGCCGGTGGCGGTGGTGGACCGCAGCGGCGCGCCCGCCGGCGAGAAGCTGCTGGTCTTCTACAACCCGCCCGTGATCAATCCCGACCTGGGCATCCGCCAGAGCTACCTGACCGCCGTGCGCAAGCTGGCCACGCTGCTGCTGCGCCAGGGCGTGCCCACGATCGTCTTCGCCCAGAGCCGGCTCAACGTGGAGATCCTGGTCAAGTACCTCAAGGACCAGGTGGAGAAAAAGCTCAGCCGCCGGGAGACGGTGCGGGGCTACCGCGGCGGCTACCTGCCGCTGGTGCGGCGGGAAATCGAGGGGGGCCTGCGCGATGGCAGCATCCTCGGGGTGGTGAGCACCAACGCGCTGGAGCTCGGCATCGACATCGGCACCCTCACCGCCTGCGTCATGGCCGGCTACCCCGGCACCATCGCCTCCACCTGGCAGCAGGCGGGGCGCGCGGGGCGCAAAAGCGACCTGTCGGTGATCATCCTGGTGGGCCGGAGCTTCCCGCTGGACCAGTTCCTCATGAACAATCCCGATTACTTCTTCGGCCGCTCCCCGGAGCACGCCCTAGTCAACCCGGAAAACCTCCTGATCATGCTCAGCCACATCAAGTGCGCCGCCTTCGAGCTGCCGTTCAAGGACGGCGAGCCGTTCGGCGCCGGACCCGTGGCCGATTTCCTGGAGACGCTGGAGGAGGGCGGCCTCGTCCACCACAGCGGCGGCGCCTGGCACTGGATGGCCGACGCCTACCCGGCCGACGGAGTGTCGCTCCGGAACATCGCCGAGGAAAACTTCGTCGTCCTGGACCAGACCGACAACGCCCGGGCCGTCGCCGAGGTGGATTTCGAGACCGCGCCCGAGGTCATCTACGAGGACGCCATCTACATGTGCGAGGGCCGGCAGTACTGGGTGAAGAAGCTGGACTACGCCGCCCGCAAGGCCTACGTGGAGCCGAGCCAGGTGGACTACTACACCGACTCCATCGTCTACACCAGCGTCCGGATCCTGGACGAGTTCCAGCAGGAGCCGCGCGCCGGCGTGCTCCGGGAGCGGGGCGAGGTTCATGTCGTCAAGAACTACGCCGGTTTCAAGAAGATCCGGTTCTACACCATGGAGAACCTGGGCTTCGGCGACATCAACCTGCCGCAGCATGACCTGCACACCGCCGCCTGCTGGTTCACCGCGCGCCCCGACCAGCTCGCCGCGCTGCCCTACAACCGGCTGGAGGTCATCGACGGCTTCCTCGGCCTTGCCTACGCCCTGCACAATGTGGCCGTGCTCATGCTCATGTGCGATTTCCGGGACCTGGGCCGCAGCATCGGCGACCGGCAGTCGCGCTGGTTCGCCGCGCTGGGCACCCAGGGGCGGGGAATCTACTCCATGGACGGGCACACCGACGAGGGGCTCATCGAGATTGTGGACCGGTTCGAGCCCACGCTGTTCTTCTACGACAGCCACCCCGGCGGCATCGGGCTGAGCGACGAGCTGTACGACCGCCACGAGGAGCTCTTCCGCAAGGGCCGCGCCCTCATCGCCGGCTGCGCCTGCCCCGCCGGGTGCCCCTCCTGCGTCGGCCCCATCAACGACCCGTCCTCGAAGACGAAGGCGGTCGCTTTGGCGATCTTGGATTTCCTCTCCGGAACGCAGTGAACCCGCCCCCCTGTCTGTCGTAATCGTAATTCGTAATCGTAATTCGTAATCGTAATTCGTAATCGTAATTCGTAATCGTAATCGTAATTCGTAATCGTGATCGTAATTCGTAATCGTGATCGTAATTCGTAATCGAGGCTCGGGACTCGAAACTCGTTTTCAGCATGCGGACTTCGGACATCGGATTTCGGACATCGGTCTTCGAAACCGCCGGTTGCAGGTTCGCGCCCTGCCGGGTGCGCCATTATCACCAACTGTTTGCGTGGTTGGACTCGAGCCCTGCTTTCGTTGCCGTGTGCGGACGATGGTTTGATCCTTGACGGGAAGACATTCAAGCAGCATGGACAGAGTGGTTGGACGCCTTGGATAAGGCGCGGCCAGTGGCCGCTCGCGCCGCTCGCTGCCGTGCTCGCGGAACCTTCATCGTGCCAACCGGATATCGAGTCACGGGCAGGGAAAGGGTGCATGGGAGGGCCGGGACCCAAGTCCTTGGTATTGGGTGTTGGGAACCGGGATCCAGAACCCGGGTCCCAAATCCTAGGTCCCGGATCCGATGACGATCACGATTACGATCACGATTGCGAATTACGAATACGATTACGAGCACAATTACGAGTCCGAACCATCAACAATCAACTATCAACCATCAACGCATCGATATCAGCAAACCTGCAATTTCCTATCTCCTATCTCCTATCTCCTATTCTTCTTTCTGCCCCCCACTGCGCCCTTGACAGAGGGCCCACCGGGCTCTAAGATGGCGGCTTATGGTCGCGAAAGCCTCCGGCAAAGCCAATCTCACCACCGTGCTGCTCGCCAGCTGGATCTGCCCCGGCGCGGGGCATCTGCTACTCGGCCAGCGGTTCCGCGCCGCGCTCAATTGCGTCGCGGTGGGCGGCCTGTTCTGGCTGGGGCTGGCCCTGCACGCCTACTTCGTGTTCCCCAGCACGCCCGGCGAAACCTTCGCCCTGTTCAAGTTCCTCGGCGCGCTCGCCAGCGGCGGCCACTACTTCGTCGCTTACATCCTGCAGCTGGGCATGGGCGACCTCGACGTGTTCCGGGCCGCGCTGACCAACGAGATCGGCAACACCTGCCTGTACACCGCGGGCATCCTGAACGTGCTCGTCCTGGTGGATGCCTGGGACCTTCACAGCGGGAGGAAAAAGTGATGGGCCTGCTGGCGGTCGGATTCCTCTTCTCGCTGCTGGTCTCGGGCGTGTTCGCGTTCGTGGAGCGGGGCGACAGCCGGGAGCGTCGCCGCTATTTCATCAAGGCGTTCTGCTTTTTCTTTTTGTCCATCCTGGTGGCCGGCTGGCTCATGCGGCAGCTCCCCTTCTGACCCCCGCCCCACCGGATCCCGTCCCCCCCATCTCACCCCAAATATTTTTGCAACTTTTTCCATCTCGGAGAGTCCATCTAATAGAGTGCAGCTGCGTTGTCCCCAGGGGGTCTGATGAACACCGTGTATGTGGCATTTTTCCTCGCCTTTCTTGGATTCTACCTTGTGCTGTTCCTGGTGCTGCTGTTCTCCAACCGCATGGACCGCCGGGCCCGCCGGCGTCCCGATGACGAGGAGGACGACTACAAGGAAGAAGTGCTGCATGTGAAATCGTGACGGGCCGCCGAAACACACCGGGAAGGCATTCCACCAGCAAGGGAGAGGAGTGCGTTCCGGCGGCGCCCCTCCTGCCGATCATAAATATTTTATTCACAATTAATTAGACCCACCCTGCCTCCATCGGTTCTTGCGGACGATTGTGGATTGCTGATTCTAATGGGACCTGGGACCTGGGGACTGGGACCTGGGGACCAGGACCCAGAACCGAGGTCCCAGATCCGATACTGTTGATGGTTGATTGATGGAACGAACCGCGAGACCCGAGCCTCGATTACGATTACGATTACGATCACGATCACGATTACGAATTACGAGCACGAACGAGGGGAGGGAGGCGAGGCGGGCAGGATCACGCCGCAGCCGCGGCGGCGGGGCTGCCGGCGCCCGTCAGGACCCGCCGTCCACCAGTGCGCGCAGCTCCGACAACCAGCCGCGAATGGCGCGGAAGCCCTTGTCCCAGAAGGCGGGGCTGTCGAGATCCTCGCCCACCGAGGCGGCCAGCTCGTAGGGCGTGGCCGAGCCGCCCCGCCGCAGGATGTCCTTGTACCGCTCGGCGAACGCCGCTCCCTCCTCCAGGTGCTGCTGGTAGAGGCAGAGCACGAACAGCTCCCCGAACGAGTAAGCGTAGCAGTAGAAGCGGTAGTGAAAGAAATGGGGGATGGCCGCCCAGTTCCACCGCTGGACCGGCAGGAACTCCACCGCATCGCCGTAGAGCCGCTGCGCCTCCTCGCGCCAGAGCGCGCACAGCTCCTCCGGCGACATCAGCGCCGCGTTGACGCGGTCGTGGGCCTCGCGCTCGAACCGCGTGTACATGTTCTGCCGGAACACCGTGGCGATGATGTCCTCGAGGTGGCTGCAGTAGAAGCCGATGAGGCGGTCGCGCAGGGGGATCTCCCCCTTGACCGCGGCGGCCAGCAGCATTTCGCCGAAGACCGATGCCGTCTCGGCGGCCACCGTGGGCGGATGGTAGTTGAGGTACGTCTGCCCGGCGGCCAGCAGGTCGTGGAGGCCGTGGCCCAGCTCGTGGGCCATGGTGAACACGTCGCGCAGTGACCCGGAGTAGTTGAGCAGCACGAACGGGTGCGTGCCGGGCCCCGGCCCGTAGCAGTACGCCCCGCCCCCTTTGTGGCGGCGCACCGGGGCGTGGATCCACTGTTCCTCGAAGAATCGCTCGGCCAGGGCGCCGAGCTCGGCGTCGAAGCCGCGGAAGGCGTCCACGACCAGCGTCCGCGCCCGGGCGAAAGGGATGTCGCCGACCGGCTCGCCCACCGGGGCGTACAGGTCGGAACCGCGCACGCGCGCCTGGCCCAGGATCCGCGCCTTGAGCCGGTAGTACTCCTGGACCAGCCCGTACTGATCGGCGATCCGGTCCATCATCAGCCGGACCGTCGGCTCCTCCACCTGGTTGGCCAGGTGGGTGGGGGCGGTGCTGTGGGGGAACCGCCGCAACTCGCATTCGATGCCGTGGTCGCGGACCACGCTGTTGAAGACGGTGGCGATGGTCTGTCCGTGGCGGGCGTACTGGCCATAGTAGGCGCGCACCACCCCCGCCCGCACCGCCGCCTCCGGGTGGTAGAACAGGTTGCGCGCCGCCGCCCCCGGCAGGCGCTGCCGGCGCCCGTCCAGGGTCACCGGGAAGGTCATGGCGGTGGTGAGCTCGTCGTAGAGCCGGACGAACGCGTTCTTGCCGGTGATATCCTTCTTGCCGATGAGGATTTCCTGTTTCTCGTCGAGCTGGTGCGGCCGGTAGCGGGCGATCTGCCGGAGGAAGTTGCGGTAGGCCGCCAGCTCCGGGGCGGCGGCGATCCGGTCGAATACGCCCTCCGGCAGCGCCAGCAGCTCCAGGCGGAAGAAGACCATCCGCTCATCCAGGCGGGCCGACACCTCGTCGGTCCGGACCAGCAGGCGCCGGAAAGCGGGATCGGCCGAATTCGTGGAGAACTCGAGGTAGGCGTAGGCCCGCACCCGGCCGAACAGCTCCAGGATCGCCTCCTGCTCTTGCAGGGCCGCGAGCACGGTGTCCGCCTCGCCCAGCCGGCCGCGGAAACAACGTTCGAAGTCGGCGGCCAGCTCCTCGACGCGGGCCAGGTCGTCGCTCAGGCGGGGTTCGTCGGACCGGGCGTACAACTCCGACAGGTCCCACACCGGCAGGTCGTCAACAGGCTCCATGGCTCACTCCAGCGGGTTGTCGGCCGGCGCGGCTCGCCGCCGTCTCCCCGCCAATCTACCAGAACCCGGCCGCTCGGGCCAAGGGCTTTGTGGGACGACCCGCCAGTCGCCCGCCCGATCGCTCCGTCATCCGACGCGACATGGCTACGGACACTTGACCACGAGCCCGATGTGGACTACTATTTCCGCCGATGTCCCCCACCCGCAACAAATTCCTGAACCTGGTCAACCGCCACCCGGCGGAGGTCATCGCCGCCAGCTTCTTGCTCACGGCGCTGCTGGGCTCGCTGCTGCTGATCACCCCCGCGGCGGCGGGCAAGGGACCGGTGGGCTGGGTGGACGCCTTCTTCACCGCCACGAGCGCCGTCTGTGTCACCGGCCTGATCACCGTGGACACCGGCACGCAGTTTTCCCCCTTCGGCCAGGCGGTCATCCTCGGCCTGATCCAGGCCGGCGGATTGGGCATCATGACCTATGCCGTCATTTTGGCCACGCTGTCCGGGCGCAAAATCTCGCTGTCGGGCCGGACCATCATGGAGCAGTCCTTCATGCCGCAGCCCCAGGCGGTCATCTACGGCCTCACCCGGATCATCGTGCTGTCGACCCTCCTCATCGAGGGGGTGGGCGCTGTCCTGCTCTACTTGTTCCATCCCGGCGGCGGCATATTTGCCGCCGTGTTCCACTCCATCTCGGCCTTCTGCAATGCCGGATTCAGCCTGTATGCCGACAACCTCACCCGATTTCGCGGCCATCTGGGCGTCAATCTGACCATCACCTCACTGATCATTCTGGGCGGTCTGGGTTTCTTCGTGATCTTCGAGGTGCTGCACCACACGGGCAGCCGCAAGCGGTACAAGCTATCGTTGCACACCAAGCTGGTGTTGGCGGTGACTGCCGGCCTGCTCCTCGTGGGAACGGTGATCTTTTTCGTGTTCGAATACGACAACCTGCTCCGGGATCTCCCGCTGGGCGAACAGGTGCTGGCTTCCTATTTTCAGTCGGTCACGCCGCGCACGGCCGGCTTCAACACCGTGGACTACGGAAAGGCCACCGGCGCCACCCTGCTGTTCACGATCCTGCTCATGTTCGTGGGCGCTTCACCGGGCTCCACCGGCGGCGGCGTCAAGACCACGTCGCTCGGCGTCATGCTCGCCCTGGCCAAGAGCAAGCTCAAGGGCCGCGAGGATGTGGACATCTTCCGGGCGACCATCTCCAGCCGGGCGGTGGCCCGCACCCTGTCGGTCACCATCCTGGCCTCCTTCATCATCATCATGTCCCTGCTGGCCTTTCTCTGGGTCGAGATCGGCCCGCGGCCGTTCACCCAGCACAACGTCCGGGTTCTGGAATACCTGTTCGAGATCACGTCCGCCTTCGGCACCGTGGGGCTCTCCACGGGCATCACGGCGTCGCTGTCCGCCTTCGGCAAATTGCTGCTCTGCGCGGTGATGTTCATCGGGCGCATCGGCCCGCTGACCATCGCCCACGCGGTGGGCCGCCGGTACGGCCAGGGTAAGTACCGCTATCCCGAAGAACGCGTGATGATCGGGTGAATTTAGCGATAGGCGTCAGCGAGGCTCGAGGCTCGGGGTTCGGGGTTCGGGGCTCGGGGTTCGGGGCTCGGGGTTCGGGGCTCGGGGTTCGGGGTTCGGGGTTCGGAATTCGGGTCTCGTTCCCAACTCTCAACCCTCAACCCTCAACCCATAACCCTCAACACTCTTTGTGTCCTCGTGGTGAATGAATCGGACTTCGGATTTCGTGCTCGTGATTCGTAATCGTCATCGTAATCGTGATCGTAATCGAGGCTCGAGGCTCGGGACTCGAGGCTCGTTCCCGTCCTCAACGTGTGTGCAATGGATCGGGGGTTGGAAGGTTGGAAGGTCGGAAGGTTTAAATTGTTGGTGTTTTGACTTTTGAACATTCAAACGTTCAAACGTTCAAACTTTTAAACGATCTCCCGACTGTCTCTCGTAAAGAATCCCGTGGATGAACGGCTCCCGGCGGGCGAGCGCCAGCGCCGCGGCCCGGTCGGCCGGATCATGCCCGGCGGGCACCGGCTGCCAGGCCTCATAGAGCCGGTCCCAGGTGAGCCGCTCCATGTCGTAGGTGATGCACGGACTGACCGCGACCACCACGGCAAAGCCGGGGTGGCGCAGCGCCCGGGCGATGATGTCGCCCAGCGCGTCGGGCTTGCCGGTCCAGCCGCGGCCCGCCAGCGTCGCGCCCGCCTCCAGCGCCGTCGTCAGCGGATCCGCGACGCCGACGGGTGAGGGGAGGCCGTGGATCAGCCCGCAGCGGCCGTTGTCCACGATGAGCGCGGTGACCGGCAGGTTTCGGGCCGCCGCGGCGGACAGGCCGCCCGCCCCGGAGGCCAGGATGTCGGCGTCGCCCCCCACGGCCACCACCGTCAGGTCGGGTCGGGCCAGCTTCGCGCCGGCAGCCACGGCCAGCGCGGTACCGGCCAGCGCCTCGATGCCGTACCCCCGCAGGCTGCGGGGCATCCATGCGGCGCACCCCGCCCCGGCGACGAACACCAACTGGTGGGGCGGCACCTGCGCCGCCGCCGCTCCGCGGGTCAGGGCCAGGGCCACGCCGTGGTAGCCGCAGCCGGGACACCAGGTGGCCGGCTGGGCCGAGCGATAGCCCAGCTCGCCGCTGCGCCGCACCCGTTCCATCTGCCGGGCCAGCTCCGTCCCCATGATGGGCGTGACGCGCTCGTGGTCACTCATGACGTTTTCCCTTTGCGTCGGCGGGCGGCAGCGCCTCCTCGATGCCGGCCAGGAGTTCCGATTCCGTGAGCGGCTCCGCGCCCGCCCGTCCCAGGCGCGCCACCGGACGGGCCAGGGCGTGCTCCAGCAACCCTGCCAACTGGCCGGAGGCATTGAGTTCCGCCGCACCCAGCACCCGGCAGCGCGCCGCAAACGCCGTCAGCACCGGCCGCTGGAGCGGCCAGACCAGCCGGGGGAAACAGCCGCCGACGCGCAGGCCGCGGGCGGCGGCGGCGCGGAGCGCCTCCCGCGCCGGCTCGATGGCGGCGCCCCAGGCGACCAGTCCCAGGTCGAGCGGGCCGTCGTCACCGAACGCCTCGGGCGGCGCCCAGCCGGCGGCCAGCGCATTCAGGCGGCCGCGGTGCAGCCCCACGGCGATCGGGCACGAGGCCACGGCTTCGGTGGCGCCGCTCCGCTTGTCGGGCCCGCCGGCGGAAACCAAACGCTCGCCGCCGGGCGTGCCGGGCGGCGCCCAGGCTTCGTCCGGCGCCGGAGTCGCCGCGGCCAGCGCCGCCGCCGCGGCGGGCAGCGGCCGCGGCCAACCGATGGTCTCGCCCCGTTCCATCTGGAGGAAATCCGTCAGCACCACCGCCGGCGTCCGCCAGCGCGCGGCCAACCGCACCGCCAGGCAGACGGCATCGAAGCAGTCGGCGGTGCACGCCGGCGCCAGCACCGGCCGTTGCACGTCGCTCAGGCCATGGATCGCGGCCAGCAGGTCGCCCTGCCCCGTCGAGGTGCCCAGCGCCGCCGCCGGGCCTGCGGTCTGAACGTGCACCACCGCCAGCGGCAGGCCGGCCGCAGCCGCCTGGTCCAGCAGCGGGCCCGCCGCGGCCAGGCCGGAACCCACCGTGACCGCCACGGCGCTCCGGCCGGCGGCGACGGCACCGTAGGCGTGCGCCGCCGCGGCGGCGGCATCAGCCGCCAGGGCCAGCACCGGCCGTTCGTCCGCCGGCAGCCGCTCCAGGTCCGCGCGGATCCGGTCCGCCGGCGTCACGGGATAGAACGCCACCAGCCGGACGCCCGCGGCGGCGCAGGCGGCGGCGACGGCCGCGGCCCCGGTCACCAGCGCCACGGCCGGCCGCTCGTCGGGCGCCGGCAGGGCGCGCCACGGGTGGGTGGCCACCAGGCGGGTCCTGGCGTATTCGAATCCCATCTCGAACGAGCGGACGGCGGCGGCGCGAACCGTCTCCGCCTGTCCCGCGAAATGGTCCGCGATGGCCGGCGGGAACGCGGCGGCCGGCAGATCCAGCAGGGCGGCCACCGCGCCGAGGGCGACGAAATTGCGACCGCGGCCGAAGCTCTCCGCCTGCGCCGCCAAGTCGCGGAAGGGGATGCCGTAGCCGAACATCCCCGGCGCGATGTAGCCGGCGACGGCCATGTCTTCCGCGACGTAGCCGGGCGGATTGTTCTCGTACAGGACCAGCCCGTCCGCGTTGAGGCGGGGCAGCTCGGGGATGGTCAGCGGGTCGCTCAGCGCCACCAGCACGTCCACCCGCTCGCACGGTCCGCGCAGCGGCTCGCGGGTGATCGCAGTGTAGGCCAGCGTCTTGCCGGCGCCGCGAATTTCCGCCGGGTACGCCGCCGCATGACGGGCGTGCAGTCCGAGACCCGCCGCCGCGATCGCCAGCACCCGCCCGGCCGCGCGCGCGCCGTCACCGGCCCGCCCGCAGAAGCAGACCACCAGGTCGCCGGTCAGGGGACGGCGCGGGACCTTCACATCCGCCTCCACCAGCAGGTGTTGACCACGATTCCCTCAAACTCCAGGGCGCTGGCGGGCGCCTGCCCCGCCGGCTGCACCTGCCCCAGCAGGTTGCGCGCGGCCACCTCGCCCAGTTTTTCGGCGTTGGGCCAGCCGATGGACACCCAGTAGTTCCGCAACGCCGGATTGTAAACCTGGGCGCAGTCGCCCGCGGCGTAGATGTCCGGCAGGTTGGTCTGCAGGTACTCGTTGACCAGCAGGCCGCGATCGATGTCCAGGCCGGTGCCCAACAGGAAGTCCACATCGGGCGCCAGCCCGAAGAACGCGCCCACCATATCCGCCCGCAGCCGCTCCCCCGCCCGGGTGGTCACGCGATAGCCGCCCGACGGGTGCGGCTCCACGTGGGCCAGGGCGTCGTCCAGCCGCACGGCGATTCCCACCCGCGTGAGCCGCTCGGCGAACTCGGCGCGCCGCTCGGGGGTCAGCTCCAGCGGCCAGAACGAGTCGGCGTCCACGAGGAAGGTGACTGCCTTGCCCAGGCGGACCAGGGCGCTGGCCAGCCGGACGCTCACCAGATCGCCGCCCACCACCACCACATCGCGGATGCCGTCGAGGCGCTCCCGCAGCTGCCGGGCATCGGCCAGGGTCTTGACGGTGGTGAAGTGCGCCCGGTAGGCGTAGTAGATCTCCGGCAGCCGGGGCTTGCCGCCGGTGCAGAGCAGCAGCCGCGTGTAGCGCACCATCTCCATGTGCTTGAGGTAGAGCACCTTCTCCTTCGGATCGATCCGGGTGACGCGCTGGCCGAGACGGAGGCGGATCCGGTGTTTCTGGTAGTGCTGCGGGGCGCGGACCAGCAAGTCGTCCTCACCCGCCGTGCCGGCCAGATAGTCGGCCAGGCGGTGGCGGTGGTAGAAGTGGAAGAACTCGTCGGAGATTAGCGTGATCCGGGCGTCTTTGTCGCCCCGGCGCAGCACGTCCGCCGCCCGGTTGGCCGCCGCGCCGTTGCCGATGATGACAAAATGTTCCGGACTCACCATTTCGCTCCGTTCGTCCCGCTGGCCATTCGATCCACCGTTCGTCTCGTCATCGTCAGTCCCACGGCACTCACTCGCCCGCCGTAACGTCGGCAATCTCCACGCGCTCCACCTCGATGCAGCGGGTTGGACACACCCGCAGGCAGAGGCCGCACCGGATGCACCGGGCGCTGTCGATCACCACCGCCGCCGCCTCATCCCAGCGCTCGGTCCAGACCGGCGGCATCCCGGGTCCCGCCGCTGCGGACGGACCGATGCAGTCGCGGGGGCAGACGGCAGCGCACAAGCCGCAGGCGATGCAGTCCGCCGGCCGGATCTCGTATTTCATGTGGCAGAGGTAGCAGCGGTGGGACTCCCGCTCTCCCACCGGGGCCGGGAATCCGGTCTTCACCACGGCGCCGAACGCGGCCAGGCGCTGGGGCACGGCGAGCATGGGCATGTCGGCGCGGGGGATGAAGTCCCAGGCCCGCGGTCGGGGGGTGTCGGCGGCCGGCCGCACCCGAACCACCCGGCGCAGGCGCCGCGCGCCTGTCAGGTACTCGTCTACCGCCTGGGCCACGCGGCGGGCGTGGCCCATGGCCTCGATCACCGTGGCCGCACCGGTGCAGAAGTCGCCCGCGGCAAAGAGTCCCGGCACCTCGCAGGCGCCGCGGCGGGGATCGAAGCGGGGTGCGGCGCCGAGCGCGGCGGCCGCCAGGGCTGTGTCGGCGTACTGGCCGGTGGCGGCGATGACCGTGTCGGCGGCGAAGACGAACTCGGAGCCCGCGATGGCCACCGGCGTCCGCTGGCCGAATTTGCCCACGGGCCCCAGGCGGTTGCGGGCGAACACCACGCCCTCCACCCGGTCGGCGCCCGCGATTTGCATCGAAGACACCAGGTTCAGGTAGCGGACGCCCTCGCGCTTGGTCTCGAGAACCTCCTCCCGGGTGACCCAGAGGTCCTCCTCGGTGGTCCGGACGCAGAGGTGCGACTCCGTCGCGCCCAGGCGCAGCACCGAGCGGGCGCAGTCGTGGGCGGTGAATCCGCCGCCGATGGTCACGACGCGCCGTCCCACGGCGGGCGGGCGGCCGTCGTTGACGGCCATCATGAAATCCAGACCGCTGTAGACCCCGGGGAGATCGCCGCCGGGGATGGCCAGGCCCCGCGCCAGGCACGTGCCCGTGGCCAACACCACCGCCCGGTGACGCGCCAGCAGCTCCGGAACGGTGATGTCATGCCCGACGCGGACGCCGGTCTTCACGGCGATGCCCGAGTCCAGGAGGCGACCGATCTCGGCTTCCACCAGCTCCCGCGGCAGGCGGAACACAGGGATGCCATACATCAGCATGCCCCCCAGCCTGGGCATGGCCTCGTAGACCGTGACGCCGTGGCCCAGCGCAGCCAGCAGCTGGGCGGCGGCCAGGCCGGCCGGCCCGCCGCCCACCACCCCCACGGTGCAGCCCGAATCGGGGAACAGGCGATCCGGCCACGGATGGTCCTGGTTGCGGAAGTCGGCCGCCACGCGCTTGAGATGGCAGATGGCCACCGGCTCACCCAGGTCGGGATCGCCGTGGCGGCAGGCCGCCTCGCAGGGCCGGGAGCAGACGTGGCCCAGCACGCCGGGGATCAGGTTGGTGGCCCGATTGACGAGGTACGACTTGTCGCGGTCGCCGCCGGCAATGGCGAAGATGTAATCGGGCACGTCGGTGAGCACCGGGCAGGCCCACTGGCACGGCACATTGAGGCGGGCAAAATCGAAGTCGTCGGGGTGGTCGCTGCGCCGTGTCCGCCGGCGCACCGGTCGGCGCAGCGCCTCCGCCTCCCGGGCCTCATCGACGGCGGCACCCCGTCGGCGCGTCCTCACCGGCGCGGCCTTCGGCGGTTCCGCCGGCGGTGCGACCGGTTCCGCCGGCGGCGCCGCCGCAGTCGGGACAACCGGCGGGACGGCTTCAGGTGCGGTCGTCTTCTCGGCAGCCTTGGGCGGGGGGACAACCGTGGCCGCCTGGGGCTGGACGTGAACCGCCTTCGACTCGAGCGGCACCGCGTCCGGTGACGTCGGCGCCGGCGTGATTTTTGGAGACGCCAGCTGCCGGCCTACTTTCGGGCCCGCCCCGGGCCGCTCCGCTTTCCCGCGTTTTTCAATCGGTGCGGCCCCGGGTTCCGTCCGGGCCCGTTGGGCGGCCTTTCGTTTTTTCGCGACGGCCTTTGCGGGCCGCCGGGCCGCGGTTGGCTTCGGGGGCGCCTTGGGCTTTGCGGCCGCTTTCGCGGCGCGGCCGGCTGTCTGAGCGCCTCGGCCCGCATCCGCAGCGGTTCGGTCAGTCCCGGCTGCGCGGTCCTTCGCCGCGGTCGTGCGTCCTTCCGCCTTCGGGGCCCGGATCGCTTCCGGCGGGGTGCGGGCAGCCGACGTCGAGGCAGTACCCGCCCGCTTCGGGGTACGCCTCGCCGTTTTCGAGACTTTCTTGCGAATCCGTCTCATCCCTCGCGCGCTCCTGCCCGGCCGGGGCGGGTTGCATCAATTCCATCAAAAGGTTAGTCCGTCTTCCGCATTATAGATTTTCGAGCCGGAACGGTCAACCGTCCGCGGCGACATCGGTCAAATACTAGAAGTTGGCCGCTGACTAAAAACCATTTTATTCCTTTTATTATCAATACATTGAAAACAGTCAGCAGATTTGGAGGGCAACCCGATCAAGACGGGCGGACAGATACGCCCTGAGCGGTGTGGAGCCGCCGCTGACCGAGCTTTTGCCCCCCTCCGAAAGCCGCCTCTTCCAACGGTTGTCGCGCTCCGAAAATGCTACGCAGATGCCTGCTTTTCATCACGGCCATGATCCTTAACGGCACAGCCCCTCCCGCCGGGTGCCAGCCATGTTGAACATTCGAACGATCCATGCAACCCGGGACTGATGGCGTGAGGATCCCATCCGGCAGCCTTCATGGCTCCTGAACGGGTGGCGGATCGTCTGCGGGGCGGGATGCGTCGGGTCAGTCGCGAGGCGGCGTCAGGGAGTTCCAGATTTTGAGGACGTCGTCGGAGAGCGCCAGCGGGGAAAACGGCTTGGCGATGAGCCCCGCGGCGCCGGCGCCGCGGTAGCGCCGGACGTCGGCGCCGCCGGTTTTGGCCGTGAGAAAAACCACCGGCACGTGCGCCGCTTCGGGCGACTCGCGGAGCGCCTGCAGGGTATCCAGGCCGTCCAGGTCGGGCATGAACTCGTCCAACAGCACGAGATGGGGACGGAATTCGCCGCAGGCGGCGATCGCCTCGGCGCCCGAGGCGCACACCCGTACGGTGAATCCGCCCACCTCCGCCAGGGCCAGCCTGGCCAGGTCGCGCACCGACGGGTCGTCATCCACGACGAGAATGCGCTCGAGGTTGTCCGAACTCATACTCTCTCCTCGGCGGCCGGCCGGGGGATCACTCGATCACCGCGTTGGTGGCCACTTCATACAGGATGCCGAGCGCCTTGTGAATCCGGGCGGCGTCGGCGGCCGGCGGCGGCCGGTCGCTCCGGCGCCACGGATCGAGGAGTTCCTCCAGTTCCCGAGCCAGCGTGCTCACTGCCGGAAAGCCGAAGGAGGCCCCGGTGCCGGCCAGGTTGTGGACGCGGGTGTACAGCTCGCCGGCCACTTCGGGCGCCCACTCCTGGAGGAGGTTTTCCCAGAACACCGAAATCTCCGTGGCCTTGAAGGGCAGCTCGGCGGCGAACTGGCGGCGCAAGGCGTCCAGTCCGGCCTGGGCGGCGGGCGAGAGCTTGCGTGCCGCCGGCCGCGGCTGATCCGCCTCGACGAAGCGGCCGACCTTGTCGAGAAATGCCTCCAGCTCAAACGGCTTGTGGATGAAATCGTTCGCGCCGTAACGCATCCCCTCGTACTGGTACTTCACGCTCTTGTAGATGGAGGTCATCATGATCACGGCGATGCTTGACAAATCGGGATCCTGCTTGATCCGGCGGCAGAGGTCGAAGCCGTTCATCTTCGGGAGCAGGAGGTCGGTGACCACCAGGCCGGGCTTGACCTGCTGGATGAGCTCGAGGCCGGCCTGACCATCCGTCGCGGTGTGGACTTCGAAGCCGCGGGACGAGAGCTGAGTCTGGAGGAATTCCAGCAGCGTGGTCTCGTCGTCGATAATGACAATCCGGTTGTTCATTCGCTCCAATACCCGGCAGAACTGCCGGCGGCGGCGGCCGAGTGACCGGCGGTCCGGGTCACTTCAGGCCGAACAGTCCGAAGAGCTGCTTGGTGAAGCTCTGTTTCTTCTCGTCGGCCAGCGCGACATACTGGTGGAATTCACCCGCATCCAGCCAGACGCCCTTGCAGTCCGGGCACTCGTCGATCTCCAGCCCCTCCAGGGTGAGGGCGGTGAGCGTGGCGCCGCACTTGGGGCAGTGCATGAAGTGGAGCGCCTTCAATTTTTCCCGCTCCTCGGCCTTTTTCCGGGCGGCGATTTTCTCAAGGCGGATCTTCTCCTGCTCTTTGGCCCAGTTCTCTTCTTTCTCGTTTCCGTGGCGGACCATGCGTGTACCTCCGCGGGGATGGGCGTCTCGTCTTGGACGTGATGGTATTCTACGGAGCGAGCCGTAGTTTTGCAAGAACCAATCCGCCTCAGGCGCCGGGCAAGCCGCCGATCCAGCCGAAAGCGGCCAGGAGCGGTGCCCAGGCCGCGGGCGGCGCCGCCTCCACGGCGACCGGCTCGCCCGTGTGCGGGTGGCGGAAGGCGACGCGCCGGGCGAAGAGCAGGAGGCCGGCCGGGCCGAATTCGGATCGGGCGAAGCGGTTCTGGATCCCGTCGCCGTAGGTGGTGTCGCCGATGATCGGGTGGCTGATATGGTGAAAGTGACGACGGAGCTGGTGCCGCCGCCCCGTGAGCGGCCGCGCCTCCACCAGCGAGAAGCGGGCGCTGGGCAGACGCCCCACGGGCCGGGACAGCTCCAGCGTCGCCAGGCGGCGGTACTCGGTCACGGCCGGGAGGCCCGGCCGCCCGGAATGGTTCTCCAGGGGGTGGTCGATGCGACCGGCGGCCGCGGTGAACCCGCGCACCACAGCCAGATAGTCCTTCGCGGGCGTGTGTTCCCGGAACTGGCTGGCCAGGTCGGCGGCGGCTTCGGAGGTCAGGGCGAAGAGGAGCACACCGGAGGTGGCGCGGTCCAGCCGGTGGACCGGGTAGATCCACCGGCCGAGCTGGTCGCGCAGGCGCTGGAGGCAGGATGCCTCGCCGGGAGATTCGGCGGTGGGATGCACATGCAGGCCCGCCGGCTTGAGCACCGCTACGCAGTGGTGGTCGTGATGCAGGATGGTCAGCGGTCCCACGGGGCCTCCGGGTTTGCTCGAGTCGCGGCGCCGGTTGGCGCGGCCGCCGCGGTGTCAGATTCGGATCCCGTATCCGGATGATGCCATTATACAAGATGGTCACCGGCGCGCGCGCGATCCCGACCGGCCGGCGCAAAATATTCAGACAATCCGCCACGATTTTGGCCGATAATTAGTTGATAGACAACTTCCAGGAGAACGGCCATGAGTAAATGGGGCCTGCTGCTCGCCGCGCTCGCGCTGGCTGCATCCGTCCAGGCGGCCATCCCCCAGCCGGAGCGCGACGCCCTGCTGGCGCTGTACACCGCCACGGGGGGCGACGGCTGGACGCAGCGGGACAACTGGCTGGGCGCGCCCGGCACCGAGTGCTCCTGGTTCGGCGTGCAGTGCGACGACGCCGGCACCCACGTGATCGCACTGTATCTAAACGACAACGGCCTGTCGGGCACCCTGCCTGCGGCGCTGGCATCGCTGCCGGAGCTGCAGGAGATTTACATGCCCGAGAACAGCCTCACGGGTTCCATACCAGCGGCGCTGGGCGACCTGCCGCAACTCCAGATTCTCAACCTCTCGGGTAACCAGTTGACGGGCGCGATCCCGCCCGAGCTGGGCGACCTGTCAGAACTGCTGGTGCTCATGCTGGGCTACAACCAGCTCACCGGCCCCATTCCATCCACACTGGGCAACCTGGACCGGCTCCGGACACTCGGGTTGACCCAGAACCTCCTGAGCGGTCCGATCCCCGCGACCATCGGTTCGTTGAGCCAGTTGGAAATCCTGTTTCTGGATGACAACCGGCTCAGCGGCGCCATTCCTGCTGAGTTGGGCAACCTGGCGGCGCTCCGCGAGCTGTCGCTGCGCGGCAACATGCTGTCCGGCGGCATCCCGGCGGCGCTGGGCGGGCTGTCACAATTGGCCCAACTTGATTTGGGCGACAACGATTTGTGGGGTCCCATTCCCGTCGAACTGGGCAACCTGGCGGCGCTTCGGGCGCTCGATGTTTCGCTGAATCATCTGACGGGGAACATCCCCGTCGAACTGGGGGGGCTGACCCAGCTGCGGTGGCTCAGTGTCGGCACCAATCGTCTGGACGGACCGATTCCCGAGAGCCTGGGAAGCCTGACGGAACTCCGTTTCCTGATACTTTATGACAACACCTTGACCGGGTACATCCCGGCGGCGCTGGCCAATCTGACTCTGCTCGAGGAGATGCATCTGTCGAGCAACCATCTGATCGGCCCCATCCCCCCCGAACTGGGCCAACTGGCCAACCTGCTCACTCTGAACCTGGGTGAGAACCATCTCAGCGAATCCATCCCGGCGGCCCTGGGCGGACTGACCCAATTACGCTACCTCTATCTGGGAGGCAATCGCCTGTTCGGATCCATCCCGCCGGAACTGGGCAATCTGGCGAACCTGCGGCTGCTGGATCTCACGGGGAACCAGCTGAGCGGGTCGCTGCCCGACACGCTGGGCCAGCTCGGTCAGCTCCTGGAACTGCGCCTGAGCTGGAACCAGTTCGCGGGTCCAATTCCCGACAGCTTCAGCGGCTTGGCGAATCTGGTGAATTTGGAGCTGGTGGGAAACCAGATGGCCGGGCCGTTCCCCGCCTATCTCGGGGCGCTGGCCCACCTGCAGCACATCGACGTCGCGTGGAACCAGTTCAGCGGCCCCATCCCGCCGGAGCTGGGCAACCTCACCGAGCTGCGGTTCCTCGGATTGGACGGCAACGCCTTCGAGGGCGGCATCCCGCCCGAGCTGGGCAACCTGGCCGCGCTGGAATACCTGATCCTGGGGTACAACCACCTGACAGGCTCGATCCCGGATGCAATCGGCAACCTGATCCTGCTGCGTTATCTCTGGCTGTACGGCAATGTCCTCTCCGGCGAGGTGCCGGCGACGTTCGGCCAGCTCGCCGCCCTGGAGGCCGGCGGCGGACTGGAACTGCGCTGGAACGCGCTGTCGTGTTCCGACGATGCCCTGCTGGCCTATCTGAACACGCGGCACGGCGAGGGGGAATTTCTGTCGTCCCAGACCCTGACGCCCACGAATTTCCGCGTCATCGAAAACCAAACCGCCGGCGTGTTCGAGCTGCGCTGGGATCCGACCAGCCTGCAGGCGGGCGAGGGCGGCTATCTGATCGCAGCGGCCACCCTCGGCGGACCGTGGCAGATCCGGGCCCTCATACCGGACAAGGAAGCCGACCGGTTCAACGGCTGCCTGTGCGGCACCGGCGATCAGAATTTCATCATCGAGACGATCACCCGGCCCCACGGCATGAATCCGAACCTGGTGACCAGCCGACCCAGCCCCACGGTGACGGTTTCGCGTTCGGTCACACCCGAGGGCACGGTGGGCGTACTGTTCGACTCGACGCGGACCGGCGAGGTGTTTCAAGACAGCCCCTGCCAGATCCTGCCCGCGTCGTTCCTCGTGTTCGCCATCGATCCGGCGGCGTTCGCCGGCGTCACCGCATCAGACCCGGCGGTGATCCGGATCTCGCTGCCGCCGGGAGCGCGGCTGGGAACATCCCTGGCCGACGGCACCCTGGCCACCACCGCCCCGCTGCCCAGCGCCGGCGAATGGACGCCCTCGCTGGCCGTGGTGGAATTCGCCCCGCAGAAGGACGGCACCTTCGCACCGGTGCCGGGAAATCCGCTACTGCCGACCATTGGTCCCCACGCCGTGCAACTGCTCCGTTACATGGAGGGGGAGCTCGAGATCCTCGTCCGGATCACCGAGAGCACGGCCACCTGGACGCCCTCGGCGCCCGGCCGCTTCATCGGCTTCGCCATGGGACTGGGCGCGGGCGTCTGGCCGGCCGACGAGTTCAGCAACTGGGGTCCGGACTACATCGGCGCCCAACACGACACGATGTTCTACATGAACCTGCGGTCATACCCGTTTGAATTGTTTGACAACGCGTTCACCGTCAGCGTCTGCGCCTTCCGGCAGGCCGACGGCACCGGGCTGCCGGTGGCGTTCCAGCCGTCGTGCGCGTTCCTGTTCACCGCCACGGAAGTCCACCCGGGACCGCCGCCGGCTGCGTCGCTGCTGAATCCCGACACGCTGGATTTCGACCAGGTGGACCTCAACCAGGACGGTTTCACCGACCTGCTCAGCATCGCGGCGGGGCAGCAGCGGATGTACATCGCCTTCGGTTTGCCCGGCGGAGCCTTCTCACGGGTGGAGTGGCTGATGACGGACTTTCAGCCGCAGACTCTGGACATCGCCGACGTGACGGGCAACGGCCGGCCTGACGTGCTCCTGGGCGGTGCGGACGGTGCGTTGCACATCTTCGAATGGACCCAGCTCTTCGGCGTCGGCAAGGCGGCCGTGCTCCGCCAGGCGGCGCCGGCGGTGCGGCTGAAGCTGGCCGGCGTGCCCACCGATTCGCTGGTGACGGACATCAGCGGTGACGGGCAATCCGATTATGTGTACTGCGAGGCGGCGACGAACACGCTGAGCCTGATGTTCGGGTCCGACTTCACCACCACCGCCAGCTACGCCACGGGCCAGGGCCCGCAGGCGCTCGCGACCGGCGATTTTGACGGTGACACGGAACCTGACGTAGCCGTGGCCAACGCGGTGGCGAGTTCGGTGTCGGTCTACCTCAACGACGGTGCCGGGGGGTTCACCCCGGCGGAAGTGACGGGGCTGGGTGCCGGTCCGGTGGACCTCGAGTCGGCCGACTTCAACGCCGACGGGCTGGCCGACCTGGTCCTGGCGGCGCAGGGCGACAAGGCAATCCAGGTGCTGCTGGCGAGCGCGGGCGGGGCGTTCGCGCCGGGCCATGGGCAGAAGCTGTTCTTCCAGCAGACGCCATCGGCCGTGCTGGCGGAGAATTTCGACGGTCAGAACGGTCCGGACGCCCTGGTGGGGTTCTCCGACCACTACAAGCTGGCGCTCTGCACCACCGACGCCGCCGGCACACTGGCCTACGCGTTTTCCATCGACATCCGGGGGGACGTGGAGGTGGATCCCCTCAACGGCAGCGTCACCCTGGACGCCGACCAGGTGCTTTCGGTGGCCGGCGGAACCACCTACGGCGGGATCTCATCGCGGCAAGGGGTGGCGGTGGTGCAGGACCACGGGATCGGCGTGCTCCACTTCCCGCGCAGCCGGCACTTGTCCTTTTCGGTGGTCAATCTGGATGACGCCAGTGGCCTGCTCGCCCTCGACCTCTACGACGACGCCTCGGGCAATCCGGTGCAGGCGGCGACCGCCGCCATCGCTTCCGGCGCCCAGTACGCCCGGTACCTCACCGACGACTCGCTGCTGGGCAGCGACGCCGACCACGCCGGGCGGTGGGTGCGCGGTTTCCTCACCAACGAGAACATGCACGGGATGTGGCTGGCGAACAACGGCAACGACCTGCAGTACCTGGACGGCACCCGCCTGCTGGATGTGCGCGACGCCCGCACCGGGCTCGCCTTCCCGGTGCTGGACGATGCGGCCGGCCATGCCACGGAGCTTCTGCTCATCAATCCGAACCGAGAACAGGCCCAGGCGGTGCTCACGCTGTACGGCGCCGACGGCTCGGCGCGCGGCACTTACGCGGCGACGTTGGGCGGGCGGACACGCCGTGTCCTCGATGCGGCGACCATCTTCCCGTCGTTCACGTCGGCGGATTCGATCCAGGTCCAATCGGACCGGGCGCTGCTCGGCGTGGAGCTGTTCGGGAACGACACGGCGCTGGCCTGCCTGGCGGCCATGCCCACCGCCGCCGACGCGGCGACGCTCTACGCGCCCCACGTGGCCGACGGCGATTTCGGCATCGTCTACGACTGCCGGCTGGACCTGGTCAACACGGGCACCGAGACGGCGACGGTGGCACTGACCCTTTACGACGACGACGGCACGGAGCTGGGCGCCACCGACGCGACGCTGCCGGCCCGCGGCAAGCAGTCGGGGGACGTGTCCGAGCTGTTCGGATTGACGGGCGCGGTGACCGGCTGGTTGCGGGCCGATCCCGGCAGTTCCCCCGGCGTGGTGGGGAGCGTGACCTTCGGCGGGACAAGCGGCGCGTTCGTCTCCAGCCTGCCGCTCCAGGACGCCGGCAACAGCCGGTTCCTGATGGGGCACATCGCCAACGGCACCATCGGCGTCGTGTCCTACTTCACCGGAATCGCCATCGTCAATCCCGAAACCACCGAGGGCGGCGAGGTGCCGGTGCAGATCTCCGCCTACGACCAGAACGGCCAGCTGCTGGACACGCGGGTCGTGGTCCTCTCCAGCCAGGAGCGGATGGTCAGCCTGCTCCACCAGGTGATGCCCGAATTGACCACCCTGTTCGGGGGGTATCTCATCGTCGAAAACCTCTCGTACTCCGAGGGGATCCTGGTGTTCCAGTTGTTCGGCGACACGTCGCTCCAGTTTCTGAGCGCCGTCCCCGCGATACCTTTGGATTGAGGCTGCGGCAAGCGAATTCGCGAACCGGCGAGGGGGCGAAGCGGCGAGAGGCGAGATGGTGATCCGGTGAGAACATAGGTTCGCCCCACGTGCCGAATCCGGCAAGATGTCCTGAGAACGAGACAATACCCAATCCGCTTGGCGTCCTGGCGCCTGGGCAAGCGTCTGTTCCGGCGAGAGTCCGGCCGCGGCAGGGAGTGGCTACGGCGTGCTGCGGAGCAGCATGGTGGCGCTGCGCTGGACCGTGGGGAGCACGATCATGTCGAGCACGTTCACGTGCTCGGGAGCGTTGGCCACGTAGTGGACCGCGTCGGCGATGTCCGCCGGCGTGAGCGGCTGCGTGTTCGCGTATACCTGGGCCGCCCGCCCGGCGTCGCCATGGAACCGCACCAGGGAAAACTCCGTCTCCACGAGGCCGGGGCTCACGCACGAGACGCGCAGCGGCGTGCCGTACAGGTCCATGTTCATCCCCTCGGTCAGCGCCCGCACCGCGAACTTGGTGGCGTTGTACACGTTGCCGTTGGGGTAGACCTGCCGGCCGGCGATGCTGCCGATGTTGATCACGTGGCCGCGCCCGGCCGCCAGCATCGCCGGGATGAGGCGGCGCGACACGAGCAGCAGCCCGCGCACGTTGGTGTCGATCATGCGATCCCAGTCGTCGACGGACCCCTCGTGGAGCTTGTCGAGCCCCGCGGCCAGACCGGCGTTGTTCACCAGCACGTGGGGCACCAAGCCGCGGGCTTCGAGCGCGTCGCCGAAGGCGGCCACGGCAGCGGCGTCGCGCACGTCGAGGGTGAACACGTCCACCGACGCGGCCCCCGCGTCCCGCAGCCCCGCGACCAGCGCCTCGAGACGGTCGGCGCGGCGGGCGGCCAGCACCAGCCGCGCCCCGGCGGCGGCGAAGCGCTCGGCGCACGCCTGCCCGATGCCGGCGCTGGCGCCGGTGATGACGACGATCCGGTCCTTCATTCGGTTCATGATCACTCCTCGTCTCATTAATCGCGCCAGATCCGGCAGAGTGTTCCGAGTTTGAGACAAGAACACAAACTTGCCTGGCGCCTTGGCGCCTCGGCGAGCCCTGTATGCCGTCGGGCTATCCGTACCCCAGCTCCCGCAGGCGCTCCTCGGAGAATCCGAAGTGGTGGGCCACCTCGTGCATGACCGTCTTGCGGATCTCCCGGACCACCTGCCGCGGCGTGCGGCACGCGCGCAGGATGGGGCGGCGGAAAATCAGGATCCGATCGGGCATGGGGAAGAGGTGGAAGGCGCTCTTCCGCGTCTCGGGGATGCCCTGATAGAGCCCGAACAGGGAGCCGCCCCCGCGGATCCCCACCTCGCGGAGCAGCTCGCGCGACGGCTCTTCCTCGACGAGAATCTCCACGTTTTCGAGCTTCTCCAGGAACTCCGCCGGGATCTCCTCCAGCGCCTGGTCCACCAGCTCCTCGAATTCCTGCCGCGTCAGCATGGCCGGGGCCCTCCGCTCTCCATTAAAGACGGCGCGCGCGCCGCCGTCAAGCCGAAAAAACCGCCCCTTTGCCACGGCTGCCGGCGACGCGCGTTTCTGGTAGAATAGCCCTTCGGATCGCCCGGCGATCCCATCCCGACTCCGGAGCAGACGCCATGACCGATTTCGACCGCCTCTTCTCGCGCGGCGCCCGGGCCATGCAGCCGAGCCCCATCCGCCGCATGGCCGGCCTGATCAACCAGCCGGGCGTGATCTCGTTCGCCGGCGGCGTGCCGAACCCCGCCACGTTTCCCGACGCCGACCTGAAACGGATCATGGACGACATCGTGGAGACCGACGGTTACCAGATCTTCCAGTACGGCGTCACCCGCGGGCTGGAGGCGTTCCGGCAGCAGCTCGTAACCATGCTGGCCGGGCGGGGCATCCGCACCGCCGACGACGGGCTGATGGTCACCTCCGGCTCGCAGCAGGGGCTGGAGCTGTTGAGCCGCGTTCTGCTCGATCCCGGCGACGTGGTCCTCGTGGAGCTGCCCAGCTACATCGGCGCGCTGGCCTGCTTCCGCAACACGCTGGCCGAGATGGTGGGCGTGGCCCAGGACGCCGACGGCATCGTCCCCGAGGAGCTGGAACGGACCATCGCCGCCCTCCGGAGCGCCGGCCGGACGATCAAGCTGCTGTACGTCATCCCGAATTTCCAGAATCCGTCGGGGATCACCATCGCGCCGGCGCGGCGGGCGGCGGTGCTGGAACTGGCCCGCGCGCACGACATCCTGGTGGTCGAAGACGATCCGTACGGCGAGCTCTTCTTCCCCGGGGTGACGCCCGAGTCGCTCCGGGCGATGCGGGCCCTGCCCGGCGGCGAGGACGTGGTCTACCTGAGCTCGTTCTCCAAGGTGGTCAGCCCCGGGCTGCGCACCGCGTTCATGGCCGCTCCGCCGCCGGTGATCCGCATGCTGGAGCTGGCCAAGCAGGCGGCCGACCTGTGCTCCAGCAGCCTGGACCAGCGCCTGGTCTACGAATACTGCAAGCGCGGCCTCTATGACCGCCACCTGGCCGAGGTGCGGCGATTCTACGCCGCCAAGTGCGAGGCGATGCTGGCGGCGCTGGACCGGCACATGCCGGCCGAGATCACTTGGACCCGGCCGCGCGGCGGGATGTTCGTCTGGCTGACCCTGCCCGCCGGGCTCGACGCCGAGCCGCTGGCGGTGGAGGCGGTCCAGACGCTGAAGGTGGCGTTCATCCACGGCGCGCCGTTCTTCGTCAACGGGGCGGGCCGGAACACTCTCCGGCTGACCTTCGCCAAGGAGGACGCCGTCAAGATCGAGGAGGGAATCCGCCTGCTGGCGGGCTTCTTCAAGTCGAAGCTCTGATCAGGTCTTCCCCTGCTCCCGGTCGCTGCCGGTCTCGCGGAGGATCGCGTCCACCTCCTCGTCCCGCAGCTCCGGGTCCAGCGCCACCGCCTCGATGAGCAGACTCTGGGCGCGCCCCAGGTCGCCGAGCTCGTAGCAGATGATGCCGAGATAGTACTTGGCGTCCGCGTTCTGCGGGTAGGCCGCGACGTACTCCTCGAACAGCACCAGCGCCTCGGACCAGCGTTCCAGCGCGTAGTAGTTGCGCGCCAGATTCCAGCGGGTGTCGGCGTTGTGCTCCAGGGCAAATGCTTTCTCGGTGTGGGTGAGGGCGAGCTCGTAGTCGGCCAGCCGTTCGTCCTCGTCTCCAAGCAGGATGTGGCCGAGGGCGGTGTGCGCCTCCAGGTTGGCGGCGTCCAGTTCCAGGCAGCGCTTGAAGTCCCGCAGCGCGAGGCCCGGCTGGCGGGCGAGCAGGTGTAGTTCACCGTCTAACCGGAAGCGATCGAGGCTGCCGGACGGGCACATGTCCCGGACCTGACGGTAGTACAGCTGGGCACCCGTGGGATCGGAGTTGAGCACGGCGGCGGCGGCAAGGCTCTCGAGGACAGTCATCCGAAGCGGGCGTTCGGAGGGACGCACCCGCTCCAACGCCAGCAACAGGATCGGCTCCGCCTCGCCCGCCCGGTCCGCATCGGCCAGCGACTGCCCGTAAACCCGGTAGTCCTTGGCGGTGAGCAGGCGGTCGGCCGCCCGCTGGTCGCCCAGTCGGAACTTGCAAATGCCCAGGTAGTAGCGGTAGTCGTCGTTGTCGGCGGACGTGGCCCATAGCTCCTCGAACAGGGGGCAGGCCTCGGACCAGCGCTCCAGCCGGAAGCAATTGTAAGCCAGATGATATGCCGTGGCCGGGCCGGGGCTCAACCGGTGGCAGGCCCGGTTGTGAGGCAGCGCCCGGGCCGGGTCGGCGGCGGCGTCTCCTTTGAGGCCCAGGTAGATGAGGCCGAGGTTGTTGTGCGCGGCCAGGTTGTCCGGGTCCAACTCCAACGCCCGGTCGAAGCACTGGACGGCCTCCCCGGTGCGCTGTTCCAGGAGCAGGAGATCGCCGCGGGTTGCGGTCGCGGCGGCGCTGCCGGGATCCGCCAGCTCCAGCGCCCGGCGGTACCACGCCGCCGCCCGGATCTTCTCCCCCCGGTTTTCAAGCAGGACGCCGAGATGGAGGCAGGCCCGCCGCTGGAGATCGCGGCTGGCTCGGCTGGATCCGTCCACGGCAAGTCGCAGGCTCTTTTCCGCGCCATATGTCTCGTCGCGCCCGAACTGCGCGGTCGCCTCCCGCATCCGGGCTGCAGCCCGCACCTCCCGGGACCTCATTCCCGACTGGACCGCCAGGTAACCGACGCCGGCGGCGCCGAGCGGCAGGGCGACCAGCAGCAACAGTGTCGGGACCGGCCGGCTCGACAGGATCCAGGCGGCGGCGGCGCCGGCCAGGGTCAGCGTGACGAGGAGCCCGACCGCGATGACGGCGTCCAACGCCACCATCATCCCCGGATGGACGGGCCGGGTGAAGTAGGCCGATCCGTAGCGCAGCATCCAGACCACCTCGGCGGCCAGGACAGCCAGGGCAGCCGGAACGGCGGCGTACCCCCAGATGGTTTGCGAAAGCCCGAAGTCGGCGCGGCCGCCGTTCCAGCCGGCGACGAGCCGGATCCAGAGGCCGCCCAGCGCCCAGGCCGCCAGCCCGAGGGGGAGCGCGGCCGCCAGGGCCGCCACCCAGGCGGTGGTCCACCGGCCGGCCGGGTACGCGAAGCCCAAGCGGGCGAGCACCTCGGTCGCGGCGAACCAGCCGGCCGCGCCGAGCAGCGCCAGGACCGGGATGAGCAGTGGCAGCCGGAGCCGGACGAGCCGCTCGCGCAGTGGCACCTCGGCGGGTGGCGGCGCCGGCGTCTCCGGTTGTGTGGAGACGGCGGCGGTCACCCCACCGGCAGGCGGTTCCTCCAACGGCGGCGGGATCGGGTGGTCTGCGGCCATGGGCGCTCCGGGCCCCGCGGCGGTGATCCGGCCGCGGAACACCTTCCCCTTATAGCGCAAGGCCCGGGCGTTTGCAACGCGCGGCCGCCGGAGTTGCCTTTTCCGCCGGGTTCTGGTAAGGATGAAGGCATGGATCCACTGCCGCTCCTGCACCGGTGCCAGTTGTGCGCCGGCATGAACGAGGAAGAGCTTCGCAAGCTGGCCCGGATCGCCACGTTCCGCCGGTTGGCGGCCGGCGAGACCCTGTTTCAGGAGGGCGATCCGGGAACGGGCTTTTTTGTCCTGCTCCAGGGCCGCGTCCGCGTGTACAAGGCGTCGCCGGAGGGGAAAGAGTACACACTGCACCTGATCCAACCGGGGATGATGTTCGCCGAGGTGGCCATCTTCACCGGTCATCCGTTCCCGGCCTCCTGCCTCGCCATGGAGGACGCGCTGGTGGCGTTCTTCCCCCGGGAGGCGTTCCTGGCCTTCCTGCGCGCCGAGCCGCAGGTGTCCATGAAGATCATCGCCTCGCTGGCCGGCTTTGTCCGCGAGTTCAACCGGCAGGTGGAGGCGCTGTCGCTGAAGGAGGTCCCCGCCCGGCTGGCCGCATGGCTGCTGGCGGAGGCGGAGCGGCAGGGTGCCGACCGGCTGGTTCTGAGCATCGCCAAGGGGGAGCTGGCCGCCCAGCTCGGCACCGTCGGCGAGACGCTGTCGCGGAACCTGCGCAAGTTCAAGGAGGCCGGGCTTATCCGCCTCGAGGGAAAGGCCATCACCCTGGTCCGGCCGGAGGAGCTGGCCGACATCGCCGCAGGCGTCGGCCGGCTGTGACGCGCCGGTTCGGCCGGCCCGATTCCGTCGGAACGTTTTCCCACCCTGACTGGAACCATCCGGCGCGCGTTCTCGTAGAAGGATTTTACCTATTTCCTCTCATTGGAGGCTTGTGATGAAGCGATTCGTGCCGATACTGATCTGCCTGTTCGCCGTCGCCGCGCTGGCGCAGGAGGACACCCGCCTGCTCCGTTTCCCGGCCATCCACGGCAACCAGATCGTGTTCACCTACGCCGGCGACCTGTACACGGTGCCGGCCGCCGGCGGCATCGCCCGCCCGCTGACGAGCCACGACGGCTTCGAGAGTTTTCCCCGCTTCTCCCCCGACGGCAAGCACCTGGCGTTCACCGGCCAGTACGACGGCAACACCGAGGTCTATCTGATTCCCGCCGAGGGGGGCATCCCCCAGCGCCTGACCTGGACGGCGACGCTGGGCCGCGACGACGTCTCCGACCGCATGGGCCCCAACAACATCGTGATGGGCTGGACACCCACCGGCCGTGAGATCGTCTTCCGCTCCCGCATGCGCGAGTTCAACGACTTCAAGGGACAGCTCTACCTGGTGGGCCCGGACGGCGACGTGCCGCGGCAGCTTCCGCTGCCGCGCGGCGGCTTCTGCGCCTACTCCCCCGACGGCAAGCAGTTCGCTTACAACCGCGTGTTCCGCGAGTTCCGCACCTGGAAGCGCTACCGCGGCGGCCAGGCCGACGATATCTGGGTCTACGACTTCGCGACGAAGCAGACCGAGAACATCACCAACAGCCCGGCCCAGGACATCATCCCCATGTGGCACGGCGACCGGATCTACTTCCTGTCCGACCGCGGAGCCAACGGCCGGATGAACCTGTACGTCTACGAGCGGGGCACCAAGAAAATCCGCCAGCTCACCGACTATGACACGTTCGATATCAAATTCCCGTCGCTCGGCGACACCGCCATCGTCTTCGAGTACGGCGGCTGGATCTACCGGTTCGACCTGGCCACGGAGCAGGCGGCCCAGGTGCCCATCCGCGTGGCCACCGACCGCGCCGTCGCCCGGGGCGGACTCACCGACGTCCAGAGGTACATCAACGATTTCGACATCGGCCCCGACGGCAAGCGCGCCGTGTTCAACGCCCGCGGCGACATCTTCACCGTCCCGGCCAAGAAGGGCGCCATCCGCAACCTGACCCGCACCCCCGGCGTCCACGACCGCGCGGCGGTCTGGTCGCCCGACGGCAAGTGGATCGCCTACATCTCCGACGCCAGCGGCGAGGACGAGATCTACATCATCCCGCAGGACGGCGGCGGTCCCGCCAAGAAACTCACCACCGGCGCCGACACTTACAAGTACGGCCTCGACTGGTCACCCGACAGCAAGCGCCTTCTCTGGTCGGACAAGAAACTGCGGCTGTGCTATGTGGATGTCGAGACGGGCAAGGTGACGCAGGTGACCCAGTCGGAAGTCTGGGAAATCACCCAGGCCGACTGGGCTCCCGACAGCCAGTGGATCGCCTACGCCCAGCAGGAGCGCGAGGGAATGCCCCGAGTGTACCTCTACTCCGTGGCCGAGGCCAAGGCCTGGCCCGTGACCGATTCCTGGTACGCTTCCGGCGGCCCGTCGTTCAGCTCCGACGGCAAGTTCCTGTTCTTCACCTCCACCCGCGATTTCACCCCCACCTACGGCTTCACCGAGTTCAACACCGTCTACCAGAACGGCACCCGCATCTACTTCATGGCCCTGGCCAAGGAGACCGAGTCCCCCTTCAAGCCCGAGAGCGATGAGGTGGAGATCAAGAAGGACGAACCGGCCAAGGCCGAAAGCGGCGAGAAGCCCGCTGACAAACCCGCCGACAAACCCGCCGACAAGCCCGCCGACAAGAAAGAAGCCGCGGTCACCGTGAAGGTGGATATCGACGGCCTGGCCGACCGGATTGTGGTCCTGCCGATCACGCCGGCCAACTACTTCGGCGTGAACGCTGTGGGCGATTCGGTGTATTACGTCCGGTTCGGCGCCCGCGACGAGCGGCCCGCCCTCCTCATGTATGACCTCAAGGGGCAGAAGGAAACCGACCTCGGCCCTGTGAACGGCTACTCGATTTCGGCCGACGGCAAGAAGATGCTGGTGGCGCAGAACCAGGCCTACGGCATCATCGACCTGCCCAAGGGGAAGATCGAGCTGAAGGACCGCCTGGACCTTGCCGACCTGAAGGTCACCCTGGACCGCGCCGCCGAGTGGCGGCAGATTTACGCCGAGTGCTGGCGCCAGATGCGCGATTTCTTCTACGCCCCCAACATGCACGGCGTGGACTGGGCGGGCGTCGAGAAGAAGTACGAGCCGCTGCTGGCGCACGTGGCGCACCGGGCTGACCTGACCTACATCATCGGCGAGATGATCGGCGAGCTCAACTGCGGCCACACCTACGTGGGCGGCGGCGATGCGCCCGCCGCGCCGCGCGTCCCCATGGGCCTGCTCGGCGCCGAGCTGGAGCGCGACCCTGCCTCCAAGGCCTACAAGATCACCCGGATCCTCAAGGGCGAGAACTGGGTCCGCTCCCGCCGCTCACCGCTCACCGAGCTCGGAGTCAACGCCCAGGAGGGCGACTACATCCTGGCCGTGGACGGCCGCCCCGTCAAGGACATGGCCAACATCTACCAGGCGCTGGCCGGCACCGCCGGCAAGCAGGTCCGCCTGACCCTGAACGGCAAGCCGGTCGAGGAAGGGAGCCGCGAGGCGGTTGTGGTGCCCGTCGACGACGAACTCGACCTCTACTACTACAACTGGGTCCAGCACAACATCGAGTACGTGGCCAAGGCCACGGGCGGTCAGGTGGGCTACATCCACATCCCCGACATGAGCCCGCAGGGCCTCAACGAGTTCGTCAAGCACTTCTACCCGCAGCTCAAGAAGAAGGGCCTCATCATCGACGTCCGCGGCAACGGCGGCGGCAACGTCTCCCCCATGATCATCGAGCGGCTGCGCCGCCAGATAGACATGGTGGACATGGCCCGCAACTCCGTCCCCGGCGTCGATCCGGGCGCCCTGCACGTGGGGCCGAAGGTGGCGCTGCTCGATGAATTCTCCGCCTCCGACGGCGACCTGTTCCCTTATCGCTTCCGCAAGAATGCCCTGGGCGAGCTCATCGGCAAGCGCTCCTGGGGCGGCGTGGTGGGCATCCGCGGCTCCCTGCCCCTGTTGGACGGCGGCTACTTGAACAAGCCGGAGTTCGCCTCCTACGACACCGCCGGCAAGGAGTGGGTCATTGAGGGGCGCGGCGTGGAGCCCGACATCGTCGTGGACAACGACCCGGCCAAGGAGTTCGCCGGCATCGACGAGCAGCTCGACAAGGGCATCGCCGTGGTCCTGGAGAAGATCAAGAAGGAGAAGCCGGACCTGCCGGCTCCTCCGCCCTACCCGGTGAAGAAGTGACCGTCCGGCGGTTGCCTGCGGGCAACCGCCATCGCCCGACACACCAAAGGGGAGCGGCCCTCCGGCCGCTCCCCTTTTTCATGCATGTATTCGTAATTCGTAATCGTCATCGTCATCGTCATCGTCATCGTAATCGTGCTCGTAATCGTAATCGAGGCTCGGGGCTCGGGGCTCGGGGCTCGGGGCTCGAGGCTCGAGGCTCGGGGCTCGAGGCTCGGGGCTCGGGGTTCGAGGTTTTCGGAAGTCGGACCTCGGACATCGAATCAAAAATTCCCTGCATCGGGCGGCTGTTTCCCCTTGACACCCCGGCGGCCGCACCCGCTACAATCGGTGGCGGGAGGCACCCATGCTGGTGGTCCTGAGCGACCTGCACTTCACCGACGGCACGGCCGGCGAGCACAACTTGCCGCCCCAGACGCTGAGCCGGGTGATCCTCTCCGATTGGATGACGCTGGCGGCGCGCTGCCGCGCCGTGGAGCTGCGGGTGGTGCTGCTCGGCGACATCCTGGACCTGGTGCGCACCGAGCGGTGGTTCGACCTGCCGCCGGAGCATCGCCCCTGGGGCCGCGCGGGGCTGGCCGCGCTGGCCGACGGCGGCGCCGGTTCGCCCCTGGAGCGCTGCGCCCTGGACATCCTGGGCCGGATGCCCCCCGACGGCCGGATCGAATCGGCCCCTCCCGCGACCGTCCTGGTCAAGAACTGGGCGGCGTTCGCGCTGCTGCGCGAGTTGCCCGCGCGGGCGGCGGAGGCGCTGGGGCGCGCGCTCCCCGTGACGGTGGAGTTCGTCCCCGGCAACCACGACCGCCTGACCCACGCCTTCCCGGCGCTGCGCGCCGCGGTGCGGGAAATGCTGGGCCTCGCCGCCGATGGCGCCGGCGCCCTCGCGGCCCCGTTCCAGCAGGAGTGCCGGGCGCCGGCCTACGGGTTGCTGGCCCGCCACGGACACGTGTTCGACCCGTGGAACGCGGGCGGCCCCGGCGCCGCGCCCGCCGTGGGCGACGTGATCACCACCGAGTTCGCGGTGAAGCTCCCCTGGACCATGGGCCGCCACCCGGCTGTCTCCGCGGAGTGGCTGCGGGGCCTACGGGCGATCGACAACGTCCGGCCCCTGGGCCGGATCATGGAGTGGCTCGACAGCCGCATCCGCGCCGAGGCCCTCCCCGAGATCCGCACCGCCCTGGAGGAGGCATTCGAGTCCGTCGCCGCCGGATTGCTGGAGATCGACTTCCTGCGCACCTGGCGGGACGACAAGACGGACTGGGACGAAGCCGTCCGCTGGCTGACCAGCCCGTGGATCCGCTGGCTACCGCGCAACGCACTGGAAATATTGCGCGCCCGGGACCTGCTCCCCCTGTTCCTGAAGGCATCCGAGGACAACCCTGATCCGTCCGGCGACGCGCTCATCGAAGGGCTCCTCGACGAGCGGGCCTGGGTGGACGACCCGGAGATCCGCTACCTGGCGCTCGGCCACACCCACAATCCGCTCGTGCTGCCGCTGGAGTGCCGCGCCGGGCGGGACGTCGTCTACATCAACGCCGGCACCTGGCGCGAGCGGCTGGTGCGCGCCGCCGGCAGCGGCGCTCCGGCGTTTGTGCCGCTGAAGCACACGAGCTATGCCGTCTTCTATCAGCCGGGCGAGGGCGACACCGACGCGCCCCGTTTCGATTTCCGCTCGGCCATCCATCCCGCTTGAGCCGACGGCGGATCCTCCCCGCCGGCAGACGCGTCGCCAGCCCGACGACATGAATTGACTTAGGTCAAAGCACGCCCGGCGTGCATCGGGTATCATGGCGTCCGAGACCGAAATCTGGGAGGAATACCATGGCCATTCGCAAAATCATCAAGATCGACGAAAGCAAGTGCGACGGCTGCGGCCTGTGCGTGCCGTCCTGCGCCGAAGGCGCCATCCAGATCGTGGGCGGCAAGGCCCGCCTCGTGAGCGAGACCTACTGCGACGGTTTGGGCGCGTGCCTCGGCGATTGCCCGCAGGGCGCCATCACCCTCGAGGAGCGCGATGCGGCGGAGTTCGACGCCGTCGCCGTGGCCGCCCACACCGGCCACTCTGTCGAGGACGTCATGGCGTCCGTCCAGGCCAACGCGGTCCGCGGCGGCGCGGCCCCGGCGGCTCCGGCGGCCTGTCCCATGCCGCCGTCCCGGCCCCACCCGGCGGCGAGCCCGTTCCTGCGCCACGGCCACGGGGCGGGACACGGCCACGGCGGCGGCTGTCCGGGCTCGGCGGCCCGCACCATTCAGCGCGCCGCGGCACCCACGACTGCGCCGGCAGCGGCGGCCACCCAGTCGCAGCTTGGCAACTGGCCCGTCCAGATCGCGCTGCTCCCCACCCGGGCGCCGTACTTCGCGGGCGCTCACCTGCTGCTCGCGGCCGATTGCACGGCGTTCGCCTACGCCGATTTCCACCGCGACCTCATGACCGGGAGGGTGGCCCTCATCGGCTGCCCGAAGCTGGATGACGGCGAGGTGTACGTCAAGAAGCTCGCGGCGATCTTCCGAGATAACGACATCCAGTCGGTCCGGGTGGCGTTTATGGAGGTGCCGTGCTGCACCGGGCTGGTGCGCATCGCCCATCGGGCCCTGGCCGAGAGCGGCAAGGACATTCCCCTGGAGCTCGTGCGGATCTCCATCGGCGGCGAGATCATGCCGCCCGACGGATTTTAATCGAGCGGCGGTCAGGGCGTGGCCGGTCGCGCCGGCATCGGCATGACATGTTCAGGCGGTTGACACCATGACTTCAGCTCGCGGCACGGCGATCGGTCCCACCCTCATGGCCGTGGTGGCGGCGCTGCTGGCCGCGGCGCACTTCTCGCGGGCGGGCCAATGGGCTCTGTCGGTGCTCAGCCTGGCGGCGCCGCTCCTGCTGGCGCTCCCCGGGCGGTGGCCGGTGCGCCTGCTCCAGGCGCTGCTGCTGGGCGCGGCCGCGGAGTGGGTACGCACGGCCGCGCGCCTGACGGCCGGCCGGGTGGCGGCCGGGGAGTCGTGGCTGCGGCTGGCGGCGATTCTGGTGACGGTGGCTGCGGTCACAGTCATCGCCGCCTGGCTGCAAAGCCGCACCTTGCGCCGCCGCCCGGGGGAGGCGCCCGGTGCCGAGGGAATCGCGGTGGCGGCGTTCGCTATCGCCGCCGTGGTGATGGGTGCCGCGCACTCCGTGGTGCGGTCCCCAATCATCCTGGCGGAGCGTTTCATCGCCGGCGCCGGCTGGCTGGAGGTTGCGGCGCTGGCCCTCTACGCCGCGTGGCTGGCGCGGCGCCTGGCTGCCGGCGACCGCTGGGCGGAGCGCCGCCGATGGCTGTGGGGACTGTTTTCCGCGGTGTTCTTCCTCCAACTGGCGCTGGGGCTGGCGGGCCTGGCGGACTTCCTCATGAGCGGGAAACTCCACCTGCCCGTGCCGGCGCTCATCGCCGCCGGTCCCGTCTGGCGCGGCGGTGGTTTCTTCATGCCCATCCTTTTCCTGGCCGCGGTGGTGCTGGTGGGCCCGGCCTGGTGCAGCTTCCTCTGCTACATCGGCGCCTGGGACGCGGCGCTGGCCGCCCGGCGGCCGCGCCCACTGGAACTGCCCGCGTGGATGCGGTGGGGCCGCCGGATCACCCTGCCCGGCGTGGTGCTCGCGGCGCTGGGGCTGCGGCTGGCCGGCGCGCCGCCGCTCGCGGCCACGGCCGCGGCGGCCGCCTTCGGCCTGGTCGGGGTTGGAATCATGCTGACGGTGTCGCGGCGATACGGAACCATGGCCCACTGCACCGCCTGGTGCCCCATGGGCCTGGCGGCGGCGCTGCTGGGGCGGCTGCACCCGCTGCGGATCCGCATCGGGAAGGAATGCACCGAATGCGGCCGCTGCCGCACGGCGTGCCGCTACGGAGCGCTGGCCGACGACGACATCCGCCGCCGCCGGCCGGGTCTGAACTGCACCCTGTGCGGCGATTGCGTGGAGAGCTGCCACGGCGGATGGATCGGCTACCACTTTCCCGGTCTATCCCCCCGCACCGCACGCCTTGTCTTCATCACCCTGGCCGCCGCCCTCCACGCCGCCTTCCTCGGCCTCGCCCGCATCTGACGCGCCTTCACGCGCCGGACCCGCACCGTCCGCGCCCGGCCTCGTCCTTCCATCCATCAATTCCATCCAACAGGAACGGTTCTTATCGGCCCTCTCCTAACTCCTCACTCCCAACTGTTCACCGTTCACTGTTCACCCTTCCCAACAGTTCCTCCCGGCCCGCGGCGTCGCCTCCCACGGCCACGGCGACGTGACGGCCGCGGTGCTCGGCCCGGCCGGGCTGCTTCTGAGGCGACATGAAGGTCAGGCTGCCGGTGGCATCCATGACGGCGTCGGGACCGGCGGCCATCCGGCGGAACGCGCCTTCCGCCGCCGCAGCGTCGGGATACGCGAGGAGGAACAGCGTGACCGCCGTCACCGGTGCGGGGCCGTCCGTCCCGCCGTAGCGGGCCGCGGCGGTTTCGGGCGCCTGCCACGGGACAACCGCTTCGCCGAGAGGGATGTTGGCGGCGGCGACAGGGCCGCGGACATACCGGACGCTGTGCGGCCGCTTCCCGACGGCCGGTAACGCCGCCACGAGCGCCGGCGTCGGCGCCCGGCCGACGATCCCGCCCGCGACGGCCCGGCCGATCGCCACGAGCCCGTCCTGGACGGCGGGCGTCTCGCTCAATCCCGTGAACGTGGCCACGTAGCGGTCCTGCCAGACGGTGAGGTAGTAGTCGGCCAGGCGGGCCGCCGAGCCGACGGCCGCGTCGTCGCCCGCATCCCCGCACCGGACCGAGTAGACGCCGAACGCCGCCGCCGGGTCCGCCATCTCGTAGATTTCGGCGTTGATGGCGGCGCCGCCGGGGCCCCGGTACGCGCGGGCCGCCACTTCGCGGAAGCCGTACTCGAGGAAGAGGTCGGCCCCGCCGTCGATGAAGAGAAACAGGTCGTCGCCGCTGAATCGCTGGATCTCGTCCGCCGGCTCCCAGCCGGGCACCGCGCCGGCGCCGGGCAGGAGCCGGGCTGCGCCGGCGGCCGGTGGCGGCGACGGAGGGGGCGGCGCGGAGCAGGCCGCCGCGGCCAACAGGAGGGCCGTCGCCCAGGCGGCGGCCGCGCCGGTAACGGGGCGGCCCATCAGAGGGACTTCTCTACGCGCCGGACCCGGCCTGAGTCCTTCTCGCCCAGTCCGTGGGCGGCGGCGCGCTGGATGGCGGCGATGTCGCCGGGTTTCAGCCCCCAGAGGGTGCAGCAGTAGCTGTCGATGGCCACGCGGTCCGTGCCGGCGACGACCTGCCGCCGCTTGAGCAGCTCGCCAGGGCCGAACGGACCGTTGGTGATGATGAACTCGGTGGCGTCCACGAGGCAGAGGGTGGGCGTGATCACGGTGTTCAGGTCAGCGATGCATTGCTCCAGGTGGGCGATGGAGTCCGGGTTCGTCTGCCAGTCGGCGCGGTGGAAGGTGCGGTTGTTCGACGGCGAGTTCAGCCCCATGAGGTTCTTCAGCGTGCCGGTGAATTTGTTGCCGGCGTGGTCCTTGGTGATGGGCAGGTTGATGAGGACGTCATGGTCGAAGAAGGCGTCCATGACCGCCGCCTCCTTCAGCGCCACGCCCCGCGGTACCGGCACCGGGCGGAACCGGGCCGGATCCTTCATGTCCACCAGCACCAGCTTCGCCCCCTCCTCGCGGACGGCGGCGGCCAGGCCGGTGTCGAGCCAGTTTTTCTCGGGGAGCCAGGTGAGGCAGTTCACCTCGCGGGCGCCCGCGGCCCGGCACATTCGGACCACCGCCCGGACGACGGCCGGGCTGGTGTACACCCCCGGGTTGTTCCGCTGGGCATTGGGCAGGATGGCCACCCGAGCGCCCCTGGCGACGAACCGCTCCATGCCTCCCAGCAGCCGCACCGCCTCGGTGGCGGCGGCGGCGTAATCGTCACCCGTGACCACGGCCAGGTCGGGCCGGGCGGATTGGTTGAGCCGCTCCACGGCGCCGGTGGCCAGGGCACGGGCCGCCGGGCCGATCCGGCCGGCGAGCAGGGCGCCGGCGCCCCAGCCGAGTCCGCGCCGGAGCAGCGATCGGCGATCAAAACGATGGGTCATAGGGCACTCCTTGATATGGAATGGCGATTTCAATTATAGGGTGAATAGGTGAATGGGTGAACAGGTGAATGGGTAAATAGGTGAATGGGTGAATGGGGGCAAGGCATTCATTGATCATTTTTCATCGGGCATTGGTCATTGGCATTTGGAATCATTGGTTATTGATGATTGCATATATTTTATTGGATATTTTAAGGAGATTTTGTTCTTGCAGTCGATGAGAACCGTGACCTGGGAGATGGAAGCCGGGATTGGGGAACGAGGTCCAATAATCCAGGTTCCAGGTCCGATATCCAACGCCCGATGTCCGCATGATGGGTACGAGCCCCGGGCCGCGAACCCCGAACCGCGAGCCCCGGTTACGATTACGATGACGATTACGAATTTCGAGCACGAAATCCGAAGTCCGATATCCGAATTCCGATGTCCGATGGCCGCGTTACGGGAACGCACCCCTCACTGCTTCACAAGCTCCACGCGGCGGTTCTTGGCGCGGCCCTCCTCGGAGTCATTGCTGGCCACCGGGCACAGCGGGCCGACGCCCCGGCCGACCAGGCGGGCGGCGGCGATGCCGTGTTTAGTCACCAGCGCCTGGACCACCGCCTCGGCGCGCGCCTGGGACAGCTTCATGTTCAGGTCCAGCGCCGCGACGCTGTCGGTGTGCCCGACCACATAGACTTTCAGCGCCGGATCGGCCTGGAGCAGCTTGGCGATCTCCCCCACGGCGGCGTCCGATTCGGGTTTGAGCACGGACTTGCCGGTGTCGAAGAAGATGCCCGGGACCTCCACGTGGCCGGTGGTGTTGAGGCCCGCCTTGAACAGCTCGGCGCTGGCGACCACCTCCTGGACCATGGCCTGCTTCTCGACGATGGTCAGAAAATACCCCTTGCCCCAGGCCGTGTCCACCTGCACCCAGATCTCCTTGCCGTCCTTGGCCAGCTTCAGGGTGGTGTAGCGCTGGTCTTCGTACACCGTGGTCCCGCCGATCCGGGCGACGGCCTGCTGGTGGTTGCGGATGATTGCCACCGGCGTCGGGGGCACGCTACCGGTCTTGGTCACATACCGGATTTCGAAGCGCTTCCCCTCCACGGCCGTGGTGGCTTTCGGACCGGTTTTGAAGGTGAACTGGTCGAACTCCGACGTCTTATACACCGTGATGTACGTATTTTGCATGCGGGTCAGGAACGGATGGTCCGCGCTGCCTTTCACATCCGTCTCCTGGGCATGGGCACCGAACACACAAAGAGCAAAAACAATCAGGACCAGCAACGACCGGATACGGGACATCGGAGACCTCCTCCAGGATCAAGATTCACGGTCTACATGTTAACACAGGGCGATTCCGCATCAATAGGCTTCACCGCAACGAGACGACGAAGACGGTTGAAATCCAGCAGAAGGATCGGACAAGCGGAGCAGACCACTCAACCGGCAACCATTCATCAACCGGCAACATCAGCCTTGACCGACCCATGCCTTCACCGCTAGAATGCCCCGTTGCACGGCAACAATGGTTCTAACAAGCGGCAAAGACATGAAATTCAATAATTCCGTCGCACTTGTCACCGGCAGCTCGCGCGGCATCGGAGCCGCCATTGCCCGGGCGTTTGCCCGGGCCGGCGCCGACGTGGTCATCAACCACCGAACGGTGGGCGGCTCCTCGGAGGCCAAGGCCGGCGAGCTGGCCGCCGAGATCCAGGCGCTGGGCCGGCAGGCGCTGGTGGTCCCCGCCGATATCGCCGACCGGGAGGCCGTCCGCGCCATGATGGCGGCGGTGCGCGAGCGCTTCGGCCGGCTGGACCACCTGATCCTCAACGCCGCCCGCGCCCCGTTCAAGCCCATGGAACGCCTGCTGGACCGGGAGCTGCGCGACCTGGTGGAAACCAACTTCGTCGGCCAGGTCCGCTGCCTGCGCGAGGCGCTGGCGCTGCTCGAGACATCGGGCGGCCGGGTGGTGTTCGTCTCCAGCCTGGGGAGCCGGTTCTACGCGCCCGAGTATCCGCTCGGCGCCATGAAAGCGGCCATGGAAGCGGCGGTGCGGCACTGGGCCGAAAGCCTGCGGCCGCGGGGCATCAACGCCAATGCGGTCTGCGGCGGGATCGTCCGAACCGACGCGTTCAAGGTGCTGCGCCAGGTGTGGGACGGCCTGGACCGCCTCCCCGAGGAGCTGTGCGTCGCCCCGGAGGAGATCGCCGACGCCGTGCTGTTCCTCTGCGCGCCGGAGTCGCGGGGCGTGCGCGGTCAGACGCTGGTGGTGGACCGGGGCCTGGGCAACCGGCTGCGGTTCTGAGCCGATGACACGCCCCTGTCCCGGCGGGGCCTGAAGTGGTACAATGACGGTTTGCCAACGAGACGTTCAAGGAGCAGATAGACCCATGCAACAGTTGATCAACCGAACGGACGTGGTGGCGGCGGTGAAACAGGCCGCCGCCGAGACCCTGCGCATCGACGCTGCCACCATCCGGCCGGACCATTCATTCGTGCGGGACCTCGGTCTCGAATCCCTCGACTTTCTGGATATCGACTACCGGCTCGAGCAGACCTTCGGCATCAAGATGGCCCGGCACTTCTTCCTGGAGCACGCCGAAGACCTGTTCGGCGAGGGGAGCGCCATCGACGCGGACGGGCGGCTCACGTCCCAGGCAATCGAGCTCCTGAAGAGCCGCTATGACCCGACCCGCCTGCCCGACCTGTCCAGCGGCCTGGACATGGACCAGGTTTCGGGGCTCATCACGGTGGACTCCATGTCCGACGCGGTGATGGGCATCCTGGACACCCTGCCGGAGCGGTGCGCCTGCGGCGCCTCCGCCTGGAAGAACGGCGAGGGTCGCCGCATCGTGTGCGGCGCCTGCGGCGCGCCGGCCGCGTACACCAACGGCGACGAGCTCATCCGGCAGTGGCTCACCGGGATTCAGGCCGAACGCAATCTGTTCTCCGCCTAGGGGGCGTATGACTCATCCGCCCGCAGCCGCGAACCCCCAGCCGCCGCGGCGCCGGGTGGTCGTGACCGGTTGCGGCATGATCACGCCGCTGGGTCGCACCACCGCCGAGACGTTCGCCCGCGCCGCCGCGGGCGAGTCGGGCATCGGCTACCTGACCCGGTTTGACACCCGCGGCCTGCCGTGCGCCATCGGCGGCCAGATCCCCGATTCCTGGCTCGACGACCGGAGCGACGACTATGGCCGCCGCCACCGGCCGCAGCTCGCCCTCTGCAACCGTTTGCTTCTGGCCGCGGCCGGCGAGGCCGCGACCCAGGCCCGTCTGGACGCCCTGCCGGACCGGGCGCGGCTCGGGGTCGCCGTGGGCGCCCACGGCGAGAACCCGTCCGTGGACGACGCCCTGTTCCTTCACCGTTTCACCGACGGGCAGGGGCACTGGGACACCGCGGCCATCGCCCGCAGCGGCGGCTACGACTTCATGCAATTCTACCGGCGCAAATCCGACCTGGCCCCGGTGACCCTGGCGGCGCGGTACGGCGCCGGCGGGCCGAACCTGGCCCTCGTGTCGGCCTGCGCCGCCGGGGCCCAGGCCATCGGCGAGGGGACGCGCCTCATCCGCGAGGGGCGCTGCGACGCGATGCTCGCGGGCGGCGCCGAGTCCGCGCTCGATTTCGTCGGCATCCTCGGCTTCACCCTGCTCAAGGCCCTGGCCGAGCGCTTCACCGCGCCGGAGCGCGCCTCGCGTCCCTTCGACCGGAAGCGGTGCGGGTTCGTGATGTCGGAGGGCGCCGGCGTCGTCGTGCTCGAGGAGCTGGACCATGCCCGCGCCCGGGGCGCGGCGATCCTCGGCGAGGTGCTGGGCTACGGCGACTCGGCCGACGCCTACCGGATCACCGACACCCACCCCGCCGGCGAAGGGGCTGTGCTGGCCATGCGCGGAGCCATGGCCGACGCCGGCCTGGCGCCCGAGGCGGTAGAGTATGTCAACGCCCACGGCACCTCGACCGTGCAGAACGACGTCACCGAGACCCGCGCCATCAAGGCGGTGCTGGGCGACCACGCCCGCCGCGTCGCGGTCAGCTCCAACAAATCGATGCTGGGCCACACCATCGCCGCCGCCGGCGCCATCGAGTGCATCCTGTCGCTGGAGGGAATGCGGCGCGGCGTGCTCCTGCCCACCATCAACCACGAGTTCCCCGACCCCAAGTGCGACCTGGATTACGTGCCCAACGTCGCCCGGGCCCGGGCGCACCGGGTGGTTCTGTCCAACTCTTTCGGCTTCGGCGGGCAGAATGCCTGCCTCTGCCTGGGGCGGTGGGATGAGTGAGCGCGTGGTCATCACCGGCGCCGGGCTCGTCTCCGCCCTGGGCGGCGATCGCGCCGCCACATGGGCCGCGCTGGGCGGGGGCCGCTCCGGCGCGACGCCCGTGGCCGGCTTCGACGCGCGCGGCTTCGCCTGCCGCCGCGCCGCCCAGGCGGCCGTTCCCGACCCGGCCGCCCTGGGCGTATCGCCCCGGGACGCCTACATCATGGGTCGGAGCAACCTCTGGTTCCTGCAGGCGGCCCGCGCCGCTCTGGCCGAGGCGGGGCTGCCGTTAGTCTGCACCGACGGGACGGTGGTGGGCTGCTTCGCCGCGCTGGGCATGATCGATCCGGTCCCCGACGACCTGCGGACCGCCGCGACCCGGTCCCGCGGCCCCGACGGCGCCTTCGATCCCGGCCGCTTCTACGCCGACGCCTACCGCGAGATCTATCCGCTGTGGCCCCTGGCCATTCTGAACAACGTGGGCTTCTGCATGGCCGCCACCAGCATGGGCATCCGCGGCGAGAACGCGGTGTTCGCCGGCGGCGCCGACGCCGGTGCCGCCGCGCTCATCGAAGCGGCCGACGTCGTCGGCGCCGGCCGCGCCGTCGTGGCGCTGGCCGGCGGGGCGGCCGAGGCGATCACACCGCTGGGCCTGGCGCGGTGGCACCATCAGGCCGAGTTGTGCCCCGGCGACGGGCCGGAGCCGGCCTGCCGGCCGTTCCACCCCGCCTCCGGCGGCGTCGTTCCCGGCGAGGGGGCGGCGGTGCTGGTGCTGGAGCGGGAGGCATCCGCCCGGGCCCGCGGGGCGGGGATTCTGGCCGTCGTCGCCGGCTGGGGCCGCGCCAGCGGCGCGCAGGCCGTGGCCCGCGCGGCGGAAACAGCTCTGAACGGACGCACCGGCGGCACCCCGGCCGTCGACCTGTGCATCGCCCATGGCGAGGGCGCGCCCGCCCGTGACGCCGAGGAGGCGGCCGCCTACCGCCGGCTCTGGCCCGGGCCGGACGCCGCGCCGCCTGTGGCCGCCTTCAAGGGCCGCCTGGGCCACCTCGGCCCCGCCGCCCCGGCGGCCGACGCGGCGCTCGCCGTCGAGATCTTCCGCACCGGCTGCCTGCCCGCCGCCTGGCCCGACGGCGCGGGTCCGGACGCCGTTCCCGTGCTGCCCCTGGCCGCCGCCGGGGCGGGCCCGGCGCCGCGGACCGTGCTCCTCGCCGCCCGGGGCTGGATTGACACCGCCGCGGCCGTGGCGCTGAGCGCCGGGGTGGCGCCATGAGGTTCTTGTTCTACGACCGGGTGACGCGGATCGAGAAGGGCGTGCGCATCGAGGGCGTCAAGTCGTTCGCCCTGTCCGAGGAGTATCTGCGCGGCCACTATCCCCGACGGGCGGCGGTTCCCGCCGGCATCTGCATCGAGTCCATGGCCCAGCTCCTGGGTTGGGGCGTCATGCACGCCCACGATTTCCACCTGGCGGCCATCATGTCGCTGGTGGAAGGCTTCACCCTGAGCGAACCGCTGCTCCGGCCGGGCGTGCTGGGCGCGATCACCGGCGAGATCGTGACCACCACCCGGCGTGATTCGCTGTGCCGCGCCTGGATCGACGTGGACGGCCGCCGGATCGCCACGCTGGACCGGATGATCTTCACCCACTTCCGGCCGGTGGACACCGAGGCGCTCCGCCGCATGTTCCGCTACTACAGCGGGTGGTGCCCGGAGCCGGCGGAGGCGGGTTCATGAGCGCCCCGCCCCGCATCGTCGTCACCGGGCTCGGGCTGGCCACCGCCCTGGGCCTCTCCGTCGCTGAAAACTGGGACAAGGCCCGGCGGGGCGAGTCGGGCATCCGCTCCCTCCCCGACCCCGCCGACGCGCAATCGCCCATCCAGGCGGCCGGCGCCGTGACGGCCGCCGACCGTGAGCGGATCGCACAGGCCTTCCCCGAGGCGGCCGCCGCCGAGGAGCGGCGCACCGCGTTCGCGCTCTGGGCCGCGGCCGCCGCGCTCCACGACGCCGGCTTGACCGGCGGCCACTCCCGCTGCGGCGTCGCCCTGGGCGCCGGGCTGGGCGTGATCCGGATGGAGGACATCACCCGCTGGCTCGATCCTGCCGGCGCTTTCGACCCGGTGCGTTTCGGCGCCGAACTGGACCGCCTGCACCCCGAGTCCTCGGGCCGCCACGGCCACGACCGCGCCGCCGCCTGCGTCGCCGCCCGGTTCGGCCTGGGCGGCGGCACGGCCACCGTCACCACGGCCTGTGCCTCGGCGGCGCAGGCCATCGGCTCGGCCTGGCGCGCCATCCGGCGCGGCGACACGCCCGTCATGCTGGCCGGCGGGGCGGATTCCATGATTCACCCGCTGGGCCTGGTGAATTTCGTGCTGCTCGGCGCCGCCGCCACCGGCGGCGACGACCCGGCCACCCTGTGCCGCCCGTTCGACCGGCGGCGCGGCGGCCTGGTCATGGGCGAGGGCGCCGGCCTGGTGGTGCTCGAGGACGAGGCGCACGCCCGCGACCGGGGCGCCCGCATCTACGCCGAGCTCGCCGGCTACGCCTCCTCCATGGACGCCTATCGCGCCACCGCCCCCGACCCCGAGGGACGCGGCGCGGCCGCCGCGATGCGCGGCGCGCTGGCCACGGCCGGCCTCGCCCCCGACGCCGTCGACTACGTCAACGCCCACGGCACGGGCACCAAACTCAACGACGTCGCCGAAACCATCGCCATCCATTCCGTGTTCGGTCCGCACGCAGCGCGGCTGGCCGTCAGCTCCAGCAAGCCGCTGTTCGGCCACCTGCTGGCGGCGTGCGGCGGACCGGAGTTCATCCTGACCGTGCTCAGCGTGGCCGAGGACACCGTCCACCCCACCCTGAACCTGACCCGGCCCGACCCGAAGTGCGACCTGGACTACGTCCCCGGCGCGGCCCGCCGCCTGAGCGTGCGGGCGGCGCTGTCCAACAGCTTTGGCTTCGGCGGCCAGAACGCCTGCCTGGCGGTGCGCAAAGTTCCGCCGGCGGAAGGAGGCTCGTGATGCGGATCGACCTGAGCGGCCGGACGGCGCTGGTCACCGGCGCCTCGCGAGGCATCGGCCGGGCCATCGCCCGGGCGCTGGCCGAGGCCGGCGCCGACGTCCTGATCAACTACGCGCGCTCCGCCGCCGCGGCCCAGGAGCTTGCAGCGGAGCTTGCCGCGCTGGGCCGGCGCGCCGAGGTGGTTGCCGCCGACGTGGCCGATCCGGCAGCGGTGGAGGCCATGTTCGCGCGTTTGGCCGCGAGTTGGGGCTCCCTGGACATCCTGGTTAACAACGCCGGCGTCATCCGCGACAACCTGGTGGGCGGAATGGACGTGGCCGACTGGGACCGCGTCCAGTCGGTGAACCTGCGGGGGGCGTTCCTCTGCACCCGCGCCGCCGCGGCCCTGATGGTGCCGCGCCACGCCGGCAAGATCGTCAACGTCGCGTCGGTCAGCGCGCTGCGCGGCGGCCGCGGCCAGACCAATTACGCCGCCGCCAAGGGCGGCCTGCTGGCCTTCACCCGGGCCTGCGCCGTGGAACTCGCCCCCAAGGGGATCCAGGTCAACGCCGTGGTGCCCGGGATGATCGCCACCGACATGAGCGCCCGCGTGCGCCAGCGCGCCGGCGAGCGGCTGCTGCAGTCCATCCCCGCCGGCCGGTTCGGCGAGCCGGCCGACGTGGCCCCGGCGGTGGTTTTTCTGGCCTCGCCGGCGGCCGACTACATCACCGGCCAGGCGGTGGGGGTCGACGGCGGCATGACCGTCGCCTGATCGCACCGAAGGAGAACGGCATGCGATTCTACCTCGTGGACCAGATTCTGGAGATCAAGCCCGGCGCCGCCATCATCGGCGTCAAGAACGCCGCCATGAGCGAGGATGTGATGGAGTTCCATTTCCCGGGCAATCCGGTCATGCCGGGCGTGCTGCTTGTGGAGGCGTTCGCCCAGCTCGCCGGCTGGCTCGAGGCGTCGGGGTCGGACTTCACCCGCTGGTTCGTGTCCGACACCGTCCGGCGCGCGGCGTTCTACGGCTTCGCCCGGCCCGGCGACCAGATCCGGCTGGAGGTCACGGCGCTGCCCCATCCCGCCGACGGCCGCCGCGCCTACTCCGGCGTCGGCACCGTGGGCGGGCGCAAGGTGGTGGCGGCCGAGTTCGAGGGCCCCTGCCTGCCCCTGGCGGAGCTGGACGATCCCGAGGCCCAGCGGCGGCTGTTCCGCCGCCTGACCCGCGCGGAGGAGTGGTGAGATGAACGGCGGGATGGATTCGGCAGCGGTGGTCATCACCGGACTGGGACTGGTGAGCCCACTGGGCGTGGGCGCGGCGACCAACTGGACGGCGGTGGCCGCCGGGCGCACCGGGATCGGGCCGGTGGCGGAGACGTCCGGCACCGCCTGGCTGGGCCGGGTGGAGGGCGTCACGCTGCCGGCGGACCTCCCGCCGAAGCTGGTCAGCCAGTCGAAGTTCCTCAACCGCAGCGGCGTGTTCGGCGTCGTGGCCGCTGGCGAGGCGGTGGCCCAGTCGGGCGGCCTGGAGGACGTCCCCGCCGCGCGGCGGTCCCTGTACGTGGGCACCGGCGACCTGCAACCGGTGGGCTACGAGTTCCTCTACCCAGCCACCCGCTCGGCCACCGGCGGCACGTTCCGCGACGCCGACCCGGCCCGTTTCAACCAGGCCGCCATGGAGCAGGTGAATCCGTTCTTCCTGCTCGACTCCCTGGCCAACAATCCGTTCAGTTTCCTGAGCGCATTGTTCGGGTGCATGGGCAGCGGCACCTGCCTGGCGGCCCAGTCGCCGGCGGGCAATCACGCCCTGGAGCTGGCCTACCGCTCGGTGCGCGCCGGGCGGGCCGACGTCGCCCTGGCGGTGGGCGTCGGCAGCTGGATCAATCCGGTGATCCGGCACGAGCTGGCCGGCCTGCGGCTGCTGTCGCGCGGCCGGCGGGGCGCGGCATCGTTCCGCCCGTTCGACCGGCGGCGCGACGGCTTCTTCACCGGCGAAGGCGCCGCGGCGCTGGTGCTGGAGTCCGCCGGCCGGGCCGCCCGCCGGGGCGTCCGCGTCCTGGCCGTGGTGGAGGGCGTCGGCAACGCCACCGAGGCGGCGCCGGGTCTGCCGGTGCTCGACAGCGTCACCCGCCGCGCCATGGCCGCCGCCCTGAGCGACGCGGGCTGCGCGTCGGCGGATCTCGGCTTCATCTGCCCCCACGGCAGCGGCACCGTCAAGGGCGACCGTGCCGAGCTGCGGGCGATCCGGGATCTCTTGGGCGGTGCGGCGGCAGGCGTGCCTGTCGCCGGGCTCAAGCCGCACACCGGGCACATGGGCGCCGCCAGCGACCTGGCGGAGGCGGCGCTGGGCGTCCTGGCCCTCGACGCCGGCTCCGTGCCGGCCACGCCGCACTTCGAGTCAGGCGAGTCCGAGTTCGCCGCGTTGCGGATTGCGGCCTCGCCGCAGCCTCTCGCCATCCCCCGCTTCCTCACCGTCAGCTATGGCATCGGCGGACAGGCCTCCGGTGCGGTGATCGCGCTCCCCGGGAGTCTGCGCCGTGGCTGAGCCCCGCCCCGTCCTCTCCCGGCCGCCCCTCCTCCGGCGCGTCCGCTGGCGCCTGGAGTACGCGGGGGTCTGGACGGGCATTCAGGCGGCCCGCCTCCTCCCCACCAGCGTGCACCAGGCCGTCATCCATCCCATCACCTGGACCGCCTGGCACCTGATGGCGCGGCGCCGCGAAATCGCTCTGGACAACCTGCGCCACGCGCTGGGCGACGAGATGTCCGACGCGCAGCTCACGGCCGTCGCCCGGCGCAGTTTCCGGCTGCTGGCCAACACGCTGCCCGAGGTGGTCAAGCTGCGCGACACCCTGATGGGCCCCGGGGCGAAAGACCATCTCTACCGTCACGCGCCCCATCTCGTCGCCGTCTTCGAAAAGGCGCGCGCGCTGCACGAGGCCAGCCGCGGCTGCGTCTTCGTCACGCCCCACCTGGGCAACTGGGAGTTGATGCCGTACATCAGCGCGGCGCTGGACATCCCCATGGCCGTGGTGGTGCGTCCCCTGGACAACCCCCACATCGAGCGGCTGCTCTACCAGAGCCGCCGCGACACCGGCCAGCTCTTTTTGCCGAAGAAGAACTCCATGCTGCCGCTTCAGCACCTGCTCCGGCAGGGGAAATCGCTGGGGCTCCTGCCCGACCAGAGCACCATCAAGGGGATCCCCGCCCCCTTCTTCGGCCGGCCGGCCCTGACCACGCCGGTGCCGGCGCTGCTGGCGATGCGCAACGAACGACCTCTCATCGTGGTCGCCTGTTGTTGGGGGAACGACGGCCGCTTCATCGGCTACGTCAGCGATCCGATCCTCCCGGCGCCGGGTGCGGGAGAAAAGGCCGAGGTGCTGCGCCTCACCGCAGCGATGAACCGCGAGATGGAGACGCTGATCCGGCGCCATCCGGAGCAGTACTTCTGGATGCACCGGCGGTGGAAGACGTACGATTGAACGCGCGACCGCTGATAGTTGATAGTCGAGGGTTGAGGGTTGAGGGTTGAGGGTTGAGGGTTGAGGGTTGAGGGTTGAGGGTTGAGGGTTGAGGGTTGAGGGTTGAGGGTTGAGGGTTGAGGGTTGAGGGTTGAGGGGTTCGTGCTCGTAATTCGTAATCGTCATCGTAATCGTGCTCGTAATCGTCATCGAGGCTCAAGGGGAATGGGTAAATGGGTAAATGGGTGAATGGGGGAACGAGGGAATTGGTGAGGGCTGCAAGCTTTCAATTGTAAGGGATACACGGAAAAGATCGCCGGTTCGCCGATTCGCCCTATTGCCGGTTCGCTGATTCGCCGGTTCGCCTTTCTATTGATCCCCCGGCACCGCGCAGAAGTCCTCCAGGCGGAGGCCCTCGGCCTGCAGGATCTCCTCGGCCGCGGCGGCGTCCTCGCGGCGGATGGCGAAGCGCCGGCTGCGCGCGATGCCAAACAGGTCGGCATCGAGCTCGTTGGCATGGACGATGCGCAGCCCCCGATCTTCCAGCAACGCCTGGAGGAGCCGGGTCTCCGACTCCGAGGCGCCCCGCAGGACGAGATACGCGTCTGACCATTTGTTCAGCATGCGGCCGACTCCTCGGATGGCGGGCGAGCCGACCGGCGACGGCCGGCCCATCCCGGCTGGTGATTGGCCATGATCCGGCGCGGCGGCGCGCGGATCGGCCCGCCGTGTCAGCTGGCGTCGCCCTCGGGAAGCAGGAGGTCGGGCCCCGTCCCCTCGCCCTCCTCCGGCTGGTAGGTGGTGAGCACCGCCCGCTTGTTGACCTCGCCGAGCAGCGCCTCGAGGAACACCTCGAACCGGTGGAGCACGTCGACGAGCTCCGACCGGCCGGTGGCGATGATGATCTCTTCCATGAATTTCTCGAAGTCGTCCCAGTCGCGGTACATCAGGTACTTGAGCGACAGGTCGCGGAAGAGGGCCAGGCGCTCGATGAGGCGGGTGATCTCCTCCTGGTCCACGCGCTTCTGGTAGTCGTGGATGAACTGGATGAGTCCGCGCAGGTCATCGCGCAGCTTGAGCGATTCCTTGAGCCGGGTGGACAGGTTCTGGAAGATCTCGGAGCCGTCGAACTGCGTGTCGAACACCTGGGCGATCTGGACGATGGCGTTCTGCAGGCAGTCGCGGATCAGCCCGTGGCTGTTCTCCACCTTGACGAAGATCATCTGGGCCTGGCGCATGTACACCAGCCCCACCAGCTCGTGGTTGAACACCTTCTTGAGTTCCATTTTCAGGGCGTAGAGGATGGCGTCGATGCTGTCCACGAGCTGCCGCGGCAGGGCGGGGTTGGCGATGATCTTGTTCTCCATGAACTCCATCAGCAAGTGGAGGTCGGAGCGGATGAGGACGAAGATCATCAGGGTGTTCTTCAGCGGCCGATCCAGCTTCAGGGCCACTTCGACGAACTTCAGGTAGTTGACGATCCGGAACAGCTCCAGGAAGACCTTGGCCACGTGCTGGCGGAGCTGGTCGTCAGTGATGTTCTTGACGATGGCGGCCAGGCGCTTGTTGTGGATCTTGTCGTAGTGGGGCTTGAACTTGTAGGTGATGAGCAGGTCGATGTACTTGCAGCGTTTGATCTCGCGGTTGAGGATCTTGCCGATGGCGGTGAAGGTCTGGTAGGAGATGTGGCTGCTCTTGGTGATGTCGATGAGCAGGGTGCGGATGTCGGACAGCGAGTCCAGCAGCAGGGTCATGCTGTCCTCGGGCGAGGGCTGCTCGATGAGCTTCTCGAGGAACGCGTCGAGGATGAAGTCCTTGCGCAACTCATTTTCGATGTACCGCTCGAACTGGATCAGGTGCTGCCGCTCGCGGGTGAGGATCTCGGTGCAGATGTGGCTCATCCGGACCGAGACGCTGTGGACGATCTTGAGCTCCTCGGAAAAGTCCTTGCTCAGGATCTCCTGCTGCTCGTATTCGGAGAGCGGATGGTTGCCGATGCGGAAGAACCGCTCGAACGAGTTGATCCACATCTCGAGCTCGAACAGGTACTCGGCCTTCTTGTCCTTGCTCAGCTCGTCGAGCCACTCCTTGAGCGAGTGCGTCAGCGGCGAGCGCGTCTTCTCGCCCAGGCTCGGGGCCAGTTCCACGTAGTCCAGGAGCGGTTTGAGATATTCCCGTTTGGCCATGGCGACCACCTTGCGGCTATTGTGAAAGCTTTTTGTTTATATCACAATTGCGACGGTTCCTCAATGGACCCGCGCGGTTCGGGTCGGCGCGGCGGGCACGCGCTCCGTGCGGCTGGCCAGGCGGCCCGAGTCGAGGTGGAGCGTGTGCAGCTTGTAGCGCAGGCAGCCGGCGGCATCGGGCTCGGTGGACGCCGGCGCGCCGATGATCCGGACCCCGGCCACGGTGCGGTCGAGGCTGTCATGGGTGTGGCCGTGCAGGATCGCCTTGACCCGGAACACCGCCGCCAGCAGCCGCAGGCAGCGCCGGTCGAACGGGTCGAGCTGCAGCGCCCGGCGTTCCCAGAAGACCGCCGGCCGCTCGCCGCGCCGCCGGCTGGTCGCCGGGCGGGGGATGTTGGGCGAGTGGTGGATCAGGATCAGCTTGAGGGGCGCATCCTGGAACAGCAGCAGGCAGCGGCCCAGCTCCGCGAGCTGGCGGCGGCCGATGCGGCCCACGGCGTTGTCCAGGCCGGAGGAGTTCCCGGCGTTGGCCGCGTCCACCGCGAAAAGCGTCAGCGCCCCGCCGACGCTCCGCACCCATGGGAAAACCCACTCGTGACCGCCCAGCGCCAGCCCCGACCGGGCGCGGGCCCAGTCCTCGGCGCGGGGCCGGCGGCGGCGCGATCCCAGGCAGCAGACGTCGTGGTTGCCCGGCAGCACGGCCAGCCGATCCCGCAGGCCCGCCGCCGTGACCAGGGACCAGAAGCGCTCCCATTCCGCCAGGTCGCCGTGGTCGGTCACGTCGCCGGTGACCACCACCAGGTCGCTGGCGCGGAGCGGCGGATCCGCCAGCAGGCGCTCGAGGTGGCCGTTCATCCCGCGCAGCCGGCCGAAGAGCCGGGCTTCGGAGCGCGGCGTGCGGTCGTCAGCCGTCAGATGCAAGTCCGACAGGTGGGCGATGGTGATGCGGCGGTGCACGGGACCCTCCCACAGGCTTCAGTGTCGCCACGACAACTGGAAGCGATTACCAAAGAATACCAAATTTTGTGATGTATCTCACAATTTTAGTGTCAGAGATGTTTAATATGTGTTCGCGGTATTGCACCCACACAGGCAGGCGGCATGAATGCGACAGACTTGAGCCGGTTCGACGACCGGGAGGTGGCGCTCCCCCGGCCGCACTCCGTTCGCCTATCGGCGGCCCAGCGGACCGCCTGCACCCTCAACGCCCTTCACTTCCGGGAATTCACCCGCCACCTGCACCCGGATTCGGTGCTGGTGCTGGCCCCCCGCGACCTGCCCGGGATGGCGTACGTCCTGCGGCGCTGGCCGGCGGCGGCGGTCACCGAGTGGGCGACCTCGCCGGAAGCGCCCCTCCCCGCCTGGATCGCGGAGTCGCGCGAGCGCATCCCCGCCAGCCGGCGCTACGATCTCATCGCCTGCCCGGACGGACGCCACCTGCTGACCGGCCTGAGAGAACGCCTCCATGCCATGGCCCGGCATCTGAATCCGTGCGGGTATCTCTACCTGCACCTGCCGCTCTCGGCCAATCCACCGGCCGCCCCCGCCGCACCGACCCGGAGCGCCGATCCGACGCCCCTGCTCGAGGTGGTCGGCCGGTCCGGTTTGGATCTGGTCCGCTGGCACTGGACGTTCCGGCGCAACCGCGGCGAGCTGGCCGTAAAGGTGCTGGACCAGTTCGGCGCCCGCCGGCCCATCCAGGCCCTGGCCCGACTGGCCCTGTGGCCTGCCAGCCGCGTGCTCGTCCACCTCGACTCCATGGGTGAGGCCGCCGACGGCGCCGGGCTGGCCATCCTGTTGCAGCGATCCGCCTGAACCCGCATCCGGGGGCATCCAACCCCGCGGTCAATCCTTCGTCACGGTCGTCTTGGTCGCGGTGCCGCGCGTTGTCCCGGAGAAGGACGACGCACGCTCGGTGGCCCGCGCCAGCACGCAGTTCTCCGCCAGCTTGCCCCAGCGGGATTTGGCGGGATCGTACGTCTCGACCGTGGCGGTGAAGCGGTCCGCGGCGCGGTCGTACCGGCCGTTGAGCTGCAGCAGAGTCATGTGCTTATCCAGCTCGAGCGTGTTGCGGGACGTCCGGGTCAGCGTCAGCGGTCCGGCGGAGAGCCGGCCGTCGGCGGTGAGGACGTAACGCCCTTCGTAACCCAGAGGCACGCTGGACGTCTTGCCGCCGGCGACGACCGCCGCCAGGTACTTGGCCCGAACGGTGCCGTCCCGGTAGAAGGCCACCTGGATGTCGCCGCCCCCCGTGGCCGTCGCCGCCTGGCTGGATCCGCTGCTGCCCCGGGAGGCGCCCGCCGTCCCGGGGGCCTTTGCGACCGCCGCCTGACGCGGCAGCGACGCGGCGTAAAAACCGCTCAACTCCCGCCCCGCCGGCAGGAACCACGCATCCTTGATATCGGTGGGCGCCGACGCAGTGCCGCGGGGCTTCACCGGCTCGCCTGCGGACGCAGCACCGCGGGAGTCTGCCGGCTGGGGCGGCGGGGTAACCGGTTCCGGCTTGACGGTCCGGGTCCTGGGCATCCCCGGCTGCGTCGCGGGCGAATGCGCCGCCGCGGCCTGCTCGCCCCCCGACGGCGGAATCATCACGTTGGGCGACTGGGCGTCCGGACCCGCCTTGAGCGAACCGGCCACCCCCCTGCAGATGGCCGCTCCACGCTCGGACAGGTAGTGGGCGGCGGGCCCCGAGTAGGAAAGCCACACCCCCTTGTCCGCCTCCGTGATCATCGACACCTGGCCCTGGAAGGCCACCTCCTGACGGCTGAACGTCATGTTCATGGAAACCGTCCGGCTGTCCCGGCCCACCACGTCGGTGGTCTTGAGGTCGGGAATCTCCCGCCGGAGCTGATCCACGACTTCCTGGGCCAGGGCGGCGGGGCTCTTCTTCGCCGTGTTGGGCACGGAGATCATGAGCACTTCCTCGCCGCTGGCCTCCGAAACCGCCTGGATCGTGGATCCCTTGGCCTGGGCCTTCCATCCGGCCGGGTAGAAGAACGAGAGCGACTTGTCGGGCGCGGTGTACTTGATCCACTGCGGCTTGAGACCGCGTCCGCCGCCGGGCTCGACGCTGAGTTCATGGGCCGGGTGGACCGTGGATTGGCCGGACTTGGACGTGGTCTGCGCGGCGGTCCAATCCGCCGCGCCCAGCAGACCCGCCGCCAGAAGCAGGCCGGCAGCAGGCAGGGACAGTCGGCGACTTCGTATCATGGCATGTCTCCTCATTATGATCATTTTCTGTATGATGCACTCGCCGGGGAAAAAGTGACAAGCTTTATCGAGGGGTTTCCATGCAGGGATCGGACGCAGGACATCGGAATTCGGGCATCTGATTTCGTGCTCGTAATTCGTAATCGTAATCGTAATCGTGATCGTAATCGTGATCGTGCTCGTAATCGAGGCTCGAACCTCGTTCCTGAAACGCAGCCAACGGACATTGGATATCGGAATTCGGATCCGGGGTGCGGGGCCAGCGGTTCGGGGCTCGCTACACGTCTTCCGCCTCACTTCTCCCTTTTCCCGATTCTCCCATTCACCCATTCACCAATTCACCGGCCAACCCTTTCCCATGGTCGGGGCCGCTCATTTCCGCCTGGCCGCGATGCCGTACTTATCCATCTTGTAGCGGAGATTGCGTTCGGTCATACCCAACGCCTCGGCCGCCCGGATCTGAACATGGCCGGATGCCTCGAGCGCCTCGCTGATCCGGTGCCTTTCCAGCGCCGCCACCGCCTGCGGCAGCGGCAGGCGGAACAGCTCGTCGGTCAGTGACGCGCCGCCGGCGCCGGACAGCTCCGGGAAGTCCTCCGGCTGCAACCGGCTGGTCCGCGCCAGCACCACCGCCCGCTCCACCATGTTCTCCAGCTCGCGGACGTTGCCGGGAAAATCATGGCGCATGAGCAGGTGCATTGCCTCCGGCGAGACGCCGTCGACCGGCCGAGCGTTGGCGGCGGCGAACGTGCGGGTGAAATGGTCGATCAGGCCGGGGATATCCTCCTTGCGCCGGCGCAGCGGCGGGATCTCCAGCCGGATCACGTTCAGCCGATAGAACAGGTCGCTGCGGAACTCCCCCCGCCGGGCCATCTCGGGCAGATCGCGGTTCGTCGCGGCAATGAGGCGGAAATCGACGGCAACGTTCTCGTTGCTCCCCAGCCGCTGGATGGTCTTTTCCTGCAGCACCCGCAGCAGCTTGACCTGGAGTGAGGCGGGGATCTCGCCGATCTCATCCAGGAACAGGGTGCCGCCGGCGGCTTCCTCGAACCGGCCCAGCCGCCGGCGGTCCGCACCGGTGAACGCGCCCTTCTCGTGGCCGAACAGCTCGCTCTCCAGAATGTGTTCGTTCAGCGCCGAGCAGTTGACGGCGACGAACTTGCCGTCCGCCCGCGGCGAGGCGAAGTGAATCGCCCGGGCCAGCAGCTCCTTGCCCGTGCCGCTCTCGGCGTTGATGAGGACGGTGGCGGTGGACTGGGCCGCTCGCAGCGCCACGTTGACAACCTCCTCCATCGCCCGGCTCTGGAAATGGATGTTGGCAAATTCCTGCCGCCGCTCCAGGTTCTCCCGGAGGGCCTTGTTTTCCTCCAGGACCGTTTTCTGCTGCACGATCTTCCGGACCTTGACTTCCAGCTCATCCAGGTCCAGCGGCTTGGCCAGGTAATCGGCGGCGCCCTGCTTCATGAAATCCACCGCCCGCTTCACCGAACCGTACGCCGTGAAGAGGACAAACTGGACCAGCGGATTGGTGCGGCGGATGTGCTCCAGAATGTCGGCGCCGGTGCCGTCGCCCAGCGTGTAGTCGGACAGCACCAGGTCGACCCGTTCCTGCTCGAGGATCCGGATGGCCTCGGTCCGGCCTGCGGCCGCGTGCACCGCATAGCCCAAATCACGGAGAAAGCCCGCCAGCAATTCGCGCTGGTTTTTCTCGTCGTCCACCACCAGGATCGTCGCCCCGTTCATGTCAGGTCGCCCTCCCCTATCAGGATCTTCACGACGCCGCCGCCCGCCGGGTCGTTGGCCAGTTCCAGCCGCCAACCGTGGGCGCGCGCCACTTCGGCGCTGATGCTGAGGCCGAGTCCGGTGCCGCCCGGACGGGTGGTGAAGAACGGCTCCACACCGCGCTGCAGCGCCTCCGGACTGAATCCCGGGCCGGTGTCGCGGATGGTCAGGACGGCGCCGTCCGCTGATCGGTCCGCGATCACGCGCACCGTGCCCGGACCGGCCAGCGCTTCGAGGCCGTTCTTGACCAGGTTGACCAGCACCCGGAACAGGCTCTCCGCGTCGGCGCGAACCGTCAATCCGTCAGCCGCCGGCATCTGCGCGACGTCCAGCACCGCCCCCTGTGCCGCCGCGCCGGCGGTGAACAGCTCGGTGAGCCGGTCCAGCAGCTCCGCCACGGCGACCGGCCGGCGCACCGCTGCCGGCGGCCGGGCAAAGACGAGAAACTCTTCGATGAGCGTATCCAGTCGCTGGATTTCTTCTCGGATCACAGCCAGAGTGTCCTGGCTTCGGGTGTCGGCGGTTTCCCGTAGCCGGCGCTGCAGCGTCTGCACCGACATTGAGAGCGCGTTGAGCGGGTTGCGGATCTCATGAGTCACCGCCGCCAGCGTCCGGCCCACCGCGGCCAGCCGGCGGTCGCGCTCCAGCTGCTCCTCCAACGCCCGCTGTGCCGTCACGTCGCGCAGCAGGATCAGCGACAGGCTGCCGACGGGCACACCCTCGATCCCCGGCAGATCCTGGCGGTGCAACTGGTACAGCGCATCCGCCCAGCGGAGGTGGCCGCAGCCGGCCGCGTCCGCCAGGGCGACAGCAAGCTCCGGCGATAGCGGCTCCCCTTCGATCGCGGCGAATCGTTCCGCGGCCTTCCGGTTGCGGCGCACCACCCGGCCGGTCCCGTCGAGGACCACGAGCGCCTCGGCCATGTGCTCGGTGATGTGGCCCGACAGGGCCAGCGTCTGCAGATAGCGTGAGTGGAGGTAGCGATAGTTCTGCACCGCAGTCAGCAATCCCACCAGCAAGCCGCTGACAAGCACGAATCCGACTCCCGCCAGGATCTCCCGGCGCTGCAGCGCCTGGAGCTGGCCGCGGTAGAAATCGAGGTTCATACCCAGCCGGAACACGGTGGGATAATCCTCCCGCAACGCCAGGGGCACCACGACCTCCAGCACCTCACGCCCGTCGCGCTCCACAAACCGCGCCTGCCGGCGGCCCGACTCGAGCACCCGGCGGAGTTCCGGATCTTCATCGAATGATTCTACCGCGGTAACGCCTGGCGAGACGCTCACCGGCCCTTCCTCGTCCTGAATCACAAGGTAGGCGATGTCCGGGTTGGCGGCCATGTACGCCACCGCCTGGCCGAGACCCGCCCGGCGGCGGTAGGCATCCAGCTTCGCCGCGTCGATGTTCACCACCACGGCGCCGCCGCCGGGGCGGGCGACCGCCACGGCAAACCGCTTCCCCTCGTCGTACCGGCTGTCGCGAAAGCCCAGCACAAGTTCCTCCACCTGCCCCGCCAGCAGCGGGCGGAGCACATCCGGCCCCAGGTCACGGGGCGCTGTCGCGCCATCGATTGGCGGATGTGAGGCCATCACCAGGCGCCCGGTGCGATCCACCACGTGAACCCGGAACAGCCCCAACGATTCAGCCAGCGCGCCCAGCTTCGCCGCCTGCAGCCGTCGGTCGGCTTCCAGGTGGGCCACCAGCCGCGCCGACGCCGTCAGGCGCTCCACGGTTTCGTCTTGCAGCAGCTCGTACGACTCCAGGCTGAACGCGGCGGTCCGGGCCAGCGACTCGGCCAGCGTGAAGGCGCTGGCTTCGAGCAGACGGCGCAGCTCCCGCTCCGTGCCGCGGTAATCGTGATAGAGAAACCAGCCGAAACCGATGGTCAGCAGTGGGAACATGAAGAACAGCAGGCGCGGAGCGGGGAAGCGGCTGGCGGGAGCGGGATGCGGCGTCATGGAGCGGACTCTTCCGCCTTCCAGGTGAGCGTGGCCGGCAGCTTGTAATCGGGCAGGGACGTCCAGCGGCCCAACCGGCTGGAGACGGGCGTCCCCTCCAGCGACCGGAGCGCCGCGCCTTCCTGGATCACGGCCCAGCGCACGAGCAGTCCTTCCGTCTCGGCCCAGGTGTACAGGATGGTCAGGGTACGGCCGGCGCCTGCGGCGAACTGCTGCGGCGCCGTCGGCTCTTTTCGCGCGTCGAGTTGCCGGCGGGTGTCCTTGTCCAGACCCGGGATGTCACCGGGAGCGCAAACCATCTTCAGCGACGCGTCGTCCGGGAGTGCGAGCACACCGTTCATGACAGCCGCATGGCCGCTGACAATTTTTTTGGCCTGCTTCTGTCGATAGCGCTGTTGGAACCGGTCGTCGATGCCGTCTCCGTCCTGGTCATAGACCGTCTGAGAGCCCCAGCCACCGTAATGGGGACCCGCGCCGCGACCCGAACCGCCGCCCGCTCCGCCACCGCCGCGGCGCTGAGGCAATGCCGCAGCGGTCAGGAGGATCAGGCTCGCCACTATGATCACGCACCGCTTCATGACCGTGCTCCAGAAGCATTATAGCAGAAGGAGCGGCGCGGCCCCGGACAGGGCCGCGCCGGTGGTTGGAACAGCAGGGCTGTTACTTCCGGTTGCCGCAGGAGCCGTCGCGCAGCCGCTGTCGCTGGCCGCCGCCGTTTCCGCCGGCGCCTGCCCCGGCCCCATGGCCGGAACGGTTCCGCTTGAGCTGACCGTCGCCCTGGCCCTGGCCCTTGCCGCCGCGGTTCATCTTGCCCTTGGGCTGCCCAGCGGTGTAGTTGTCACACACGCCGTCGCCGTCTGCGTCCACAAACAGGCGGCCCGACGGATTGTCCGCGGCCCTGTCGACAGCTGGGTTGCCTTTCGCCTTGGCGGCCGGTGCGGTTGCTCCCTGAGGAGCGTCGGCTGCCAAGACCATGCCCATGGCAACCAGGCTCAGCAGGGCGATGAGAGTCACTATCTTTTTCATGTCAAACCTCCACATTTCAAATTGAGTGTTCAATTCTTTTTCCACAGCGGCAGACCGTCTTCACCCCGCAGGACGATGGCGGTGCCCGCCGTGTGATTCACGACCTGGAACGCGATCCAGCGCGACGGATCAGCCAGACAATTCGCAGCCAGAACCGTGACGGCGTCGCCCGTCTGGACAGTGAAGCCGTTGGCGGCCAGATACCACGCCGGCCCCATGGCGATGGCATAAGTCACACCGTCGGCATCGGTGAGGGTGAAGCCGCAGGCGCGGGCGCCGAGCGAGAAGGACGTCGCGGTTACGCTGCCGGCGATCTCCCGCAGCGAGGCCAGGTCGGGCAGCTGGCAAGCGCCGCCGTTGTCGGCGCCGCCCTGGCGGCCGCGGCCCCGGCCCTCCGCCGGTCCGTTGCCCGAGCCGTTGCCCGCGCCGTCACATTCGCCACCGCGCGTGCCGGCGCGGTCGCCCCGGCGGCCATGGTCGCCGAGCTGGTATTGACGGCCACCGGTCCAGAGCGGCCGGCCGTCCTCGCCGCGCAGGACCAGTTCCGTGCCGTCGGTGAGGTTGCGGATCACCACCGCATAGAAGACCTCCACCGCCGGGTCTGCCGACGCGAACGCATCCACTGACACGGCGTCGCCCTCGGTCAGCTCGAATTCTTCCGAGTCGAACAGCCAGTAGGGCCCCGCCTGGATTGTCACCGGCTCACCGGTGACGGGCGTCAACACGAAGCCGGGCTGACCGGCGCCGGGTTCCGCCAGGATGGCGGTGACGGTCCCCTCAAAATGGAACACCTGGCTGGGATCCAGGTTCTGGATCGTCCCGCCTCCCGAGCCGCCGTTTCCGGAACCGCCGTTCCCGTTGCCCTGGGCAGCGAGAAAGGCACTCAGAACGAACACCAGCATTGCGCCGAACATCACCTGCATCCGTTTCATGGGTTACCTCCGTTCAGTTTCTTCGCACACTCCGAGTAATGCACCGTGCATGCCAATTATCAGAATGCGGCGCAAGACATTCTTATATAAATATTTACATTCATTTGAGCGGTCACCGCCAACCGACGGAATCGTCCGCTCGGCCGCCGAACGATCGATCACAATTGCATTGGATATTCGTCTATTCAATTGAATTGATGAACGTTAAAGTTTCCGACCAAACAGCCGACCCGACTCGACGATTTTGTCGGGAGATTGTGAGACGTAGTGTCACTTTGCGGAAGGATTGAGATGAAGGTCCTCAAATCCTGACTTGTGGGTGCGGGGACCTGGGCATCGGGACCTGGGTGCCGGGTTCTGAGAGCCAGGAACCAGGACCCAGGTCCAAAGTCCAAGGTTCAATGTCCGCAGTCCGATGATCGGGAACGAGCCTCGAGTCTCGAGCCTCGATTACGATCACGATTACGAGTACGATTACGAGCACGATTACGAGGACGATTACGAGGACGAGCACGAACGGGAATTCCCTGCTATAATTTCGACCATCACGCATGCAACGAGGCACGAATCCGTATGCTTCACATCGGCGTTCTCTTCGGCGGCAAATCGGGCGAGCACGAGGTCTCCCTCGTGTCCGGCACCACGGTGATGGCCAACCTGGACCCGGCACGCTACCGCGTCTCCGCCATCGGCATCCGCAAGGACGGCTCCCTGGCCGCGCCGGACGAGGCCCGCCGCATGCTGCGGCGGCCCCTGCCCCACGTGGCGTGTCCGGAGGTGATCCTCCGGTCCGCCTCGGCGGGCCGCTTTCTCGAGATTGCCGCCCGCGGCGCCGACGGCGCCGAAACCGCCTTCGACGTCCTCTTCCCCGTGCTCCACGGCACCTACGGCGAGGACGGCACCATCCAGGGCCTGCTGGACATGGCCGAAGTCCCGTGCGTCGGCTGCGGCGTGCTGGGCTCCGCGGCCGGCATGGACAAGGAGATCATGAAGCAGCTCTTCGCCGCGGCCGGCCTGCCCCTGGTGCCCCACCGCGCCGTCTCCCGCGGCGACTGGCGCGCGGACGCCGGCGCCCTGGAGCGACGGCTCATCGAGGCGCTCGGCCTGCCGCTGTTCGTCAAGCCGGCCCGCCTCGGCTCCAGCGTGGGGATCTCGAAGGTTCGGACGGCGGCGGAGCTCGGCCCCGCTCTGGCGCTGGCGTTCGATTACGACTACAAGGTGATCGTGGAATGGGGCGTCCCCGCCCGCGAGATCGAGTGCTCGGTCATGGGCAACCAGGCGCTCCGCGCGTCGCTGCCGGGCGAGATCCTCCCCAGCAACGAGTGGTACGACTACAACGCCAAGTACGTCGACAACCGCTCCGACCTCCTCCTCCCCGCGCCCCTGGATCCGGCGCTCACCGAGCGGGTCCGGGAGCTGGCGGTCCGGGCGCTGGCCGCCATCGGCGGCGAGGGCTACGGCCGCGTGGACTTCCTCCTGGACCGCGACACGGGCGACCTCTACGTGAACGAGATCAACACCATCCCCGGCTTCACCGAGATCAGCATGTTCCCGAAGCTGTGGGGCCTCACCGGCGTACCCCTCCCCGCGCTGCTCGACGAGCTGGTGCGGCTGGCCCTGGAGCGCCACGCCTGGCGCGCCTCGCTCCGCACCAGCTACGGGGACGCGTCATGACCGCCGCCGCGGACCGGCCGCTCCCCGAAGGGAAGCTGGACTCCGGCCTGCTGGCCGAGCTGCTGCGGACGCTGCCGCCGCCCGACCCGTCGGTGGTGGTGGGTCCGGCGGTGGGCGAGGACGCCGCGGTGGTCCGGGTCGGCGCCGAGCTGGTGGTGTTCACCACCGACCCCATCACCTTCGTCAGCGACGACGCCGCCGCCTGGCTGGTGCAAGTCAACGCCAACGACATCGCCGCCATGGGCGCGCGGCCGCGCTACCTGACGGTCACCGCGCTCTTCCCGCCCGGCGCCACGGCCGCCGCGGTGCGGGAAACCTTCCGCCGCCTCGTCGCGCACTGCCAGCGGCTGGGGATCGCCCTCGTGGGCGGCCACACCGAGATCACCCGGGCGGTGACCCAGCCGGTGCTGGTGGGCCAGATGGCCGGTGTCACCGACCGCCAGCGGCTGCGCCGCAGCAGTGACGCCCGGCCCGGCGACCGGATCCTGCTGGCGGGCGCCGCCGGCCGCGAGGGGAGCGCCATCCTGGCGCGGCACCGCGCGGCCGACCTGGCCGCGGTGTTCCCGGCGGAAGTGCTGGCTGACGTGGCGCGGTGGGCGGAGCCGCCGGGGCTGTCGGTGGTGGACGCGGCGCTGGCGCTGGCCGAGATCGACGGCGTCCACGCGCTCCACGACGCCACCGAGGGCGGGGTGGCCGGGGCGGTGCGGGAGATGGCGCTGGCTTCCGGCGCCGGCTGCCGCCTGGTGCTGGAGCGCATCCCGGTCCGCCCCGAGACCTGGGCCATCTGCGGCGCCCTGGGGCTGAACTGGCTGGGCCTCATCAGCTCGGGCCTGCTGGTGGCCGCCGCCGCTCCGGATGCGGTGGCGCGCTGCCTGACGGCGCTGGCGCCTCTGGGCCTGCCGGCCGCCGACGCCGGCGAGATTCTGCCCGCGGGCAGCTTTCTGGAACGCGGCGGCGTCGACACGCCGCTGCCGGAGTTCGCGGTGGACGAGATTGTGAAAGGAATGGGTGCATAGGTGGATGGGTGCTTGGGCCGGAGAGCGGGAACGAACAGCGTGCAAGAATAGACGGGGAGCGGCGTCTTCAGGACGGACGCTCTGAAATCCAGGGACGGAGGCACACCATGAACACATCGCAACACGCGGCGCTGGCGGCCGGAGTGCTGCTGGCGGTGGCGCTGCTGCTGGCCTGCGGCACGTCGCGCGAGGGGGCGCCCGCCCCCGAGCTGCAGGAATCCAAGACCGTCGCCGCCGATGGCGGCGCGGCGATGGCCGCTCCGCCCGGGGAGCCGGTTGCGGCCCCGAGCACGGACGAGGCCGCCCGGCGTGAGGACGTGCAGCGCCCCGTCGAGGCGACGAAGAAAAAGATCATCAAGACCGCCGACGTCCGCATGCAGGTGGCCGACTACGCCGCCTGCCGAAAGTCGATCGACGCGCACGTCACCGCCCACGGCGCGTACATCGCCTCGGAGAACGAGAACAACGACGGCCACAACCTGGAGAACACCCTCGTCATCCGGGTGGAGGCCGGGCGTTTCGACGCGCTGCTGGCCGCGCTGGCCGGCGAGGCGTCCTACCTCCACACCAAATCGGTCAACGCCCGGGACGTTACCGAGGAGTACGTGGACGTGGCGGCCCGCCTCCGCACCCGGCGCGAGGTGGAGGCGCGGTACGTCGCGATCCTCCGCCAGGCCCGCACCATTCCCGACGTGCTGGCGGTGGAGAAGGAACTGCGCGTGCTCCGCGAGGAGATCGAGTCCGCCGAGGGACGGCTCAAGTACCTCGACGACCAGGTGGACTACAGCACCATCCGCCTCACCGTGTACCAGACGCTCGCCTTCGCGCCGGCGCCCGGCGAGGGCATCGGCTCCCGGCTGCTGGCGGCGCTCCGCGAGGGCTGGTCCGGCCTGGTCGCCCTGTTCGTGGGGTTGGTGTACATCTGGCCGTTCTGGGTGCTGGTGGGGGTCATCGTGTGGCTCCTGGTCCGCTACCGCCGCCGGCAGCTGGCCCGCCGCGCCGCCGCCCCGCCGGCCGCCGGCACGCCGAAAAGCTGACCGGCCGGGTCGCGACATGCCGATGGCATCCGTCGAACGCTACGAGTTCCACACCCACACGCTGCTCAGCGACGGCGACCTGATCCTGTCCGAGCACGTCCGCCGCGCCGAGAAGGCCGGCGTGACGGTGCTCGCCGTGACCGACCACGCCGACGCCAGCAACCTGGAGGATCTGCTGAACGCCTACCGGCGCTTCATGGAGCTGGAAGCCGTGCGCTACGCCGTGCGCGTGGTCCCCGGCGTGGAGCTGACCCACGTGCCACCCGACCTCATCGACGAGCTGGCCCGCCAGGCCAAGGCGCTCGGCGCGCGGGTGGTGGGCGTGCACGGCGAGACCATCGTCGAGCCGGTGGCGCCCGGGACCAACCGCGCCGCCGTGACGTCGCGCCACGTGGATTTCCTGGCCCACCCCGGCTTCCTCACCGCCGAGGAGGCGCTTGCGGCGGCGGCCGGCGGGGTCTGCCTCGAGCTGACGGCGCGCCAGGGGCACTGTCTGACGAACGGCCATGTGGCCCAGGTGGCTCGCGCGGCCGGGGCCGCGCTCATCGTCAACTCCGATGCCCACGCCCCCGAGGACCTGATCGACGCCGTCTTCGCGTGGCAGGTGGCCCGGGCGGCGGGCCTGTCCGACACGGAGGCCAACGCCGCGACGCTCGTCAATCCCCGGCGGCTCTTCGAGCGCGTGTCCGCTACTGATGGTTGATAGTTGATGGTTGATGGTTGATTGGCGGAGGTTCGTGATCGTAATTCGTAATCGTAATCGTGATCGTAATCGTGATCGTAATCGTGATCGTAATCGTGATCGAGCCGTTTGAAGGTTTGAAGGTTAGAACGTTCGAAAGTTCACAGGTTCACAAGTTCCCAGGTTCGTAGGCTCGCTGACAGTTGATTGTCGATGGTCGAGCCCTGAGCGGCTGTGCGCGTAATTCGTACTCGCCATCGTAATCGTGATCGACAATCTGGCAATTGGGTCGATCAGCCATCGCGCCACGAACCCGGCCCGAATGGGCCGGGCTGGATTAGCCAGGGGCACAGCCCCTGGTGGGCGACCATCAGTTCAAATACTCCGTCTGTCTTTCTGTAGCCCCAGCGGGGCGAAAGAACAACACTCGGATCAACGCACTATTTTTCGGACACCTCCACGGCGTATCCGTTTGTACGGGTAGAACCATGGGGAGGCGGCCATGTCGCAATCGTACGCGCAGATCCTGTTGCACCTGGTGTTCGCCACCAAGGGGCGTGAACCGTTGCCGGCCGATCCCGCCATCCGCTGAGGCAGAGTTCGTGGAGCTGCTCCGGTTCCACCAGGTGCCGAACGACGAGCGGACCATCTGGGATTGAACGGATGGAGTGCGGAAAGATCCGCGGCCCCGATGTCGCTCCGCTGCGGCTCGGGGTGGGGGGAACAGACGCACGCGTCGATGGGCCTCACACCAGGGGCTGCGCCTCTGCCTAATGCCGTCCGGCCCTGCGGGCCGGGCGCGTGCCGCAAAGCACGCAGGAGTTGTCTCTGTTGGAGCTGATCACTTCTTCGCCGGGGTCGCCGGAGCCGCCGGTGCGGCGGCGGCGGGATAGGTCTGGTTGTAGAGGGCGATGACTGTGTCCGTCACGTCGGCGCCCGGGTTGAGGAAGGCGATGACCTGAGGGTTGAGGTAGAGGATCGCCGCGTATTGGTTGTCCTGGGCGAATTTCTGGAACAGGGGCGCCATCTTCGCGTTCATCCGCTTGGTGAAGTCCTCGATCCGCTGGTTGAAGGCCTTCTTCAGGTCCTCGGAGCGGCGCTTGATCTCGGTGTCCAGGGCGTCGATCTCGCCGATCAGCTCGTCCCGCCGGGTGTCGGTGAGGACGTTCTGCTGGCTGCGGAGCTGGTTCTGCTTCTCCTCCATCAGGCGGGCCCGGCTCCGGACCTGGTCGTCCTGAGCCTTGGCCCAGTCCATGATCTTCTGGTACTCGGCCTTCCCCTCGTCGGTGCTCACCACCGCCCGGTTGGAATCGATGAACCCGATCTTGGACTGCGCCCACGCCGGTGCCGCCAGCACCGCCAGGACCGCGATGATGCACATGCTCGCTCTGTTCATGGACCGTCTCTCCTTTTTGGAATCACCCGGGAAACAGCTCGCCGGGCGCGAAACCGGCCGCCCGGCGCTGGGAACCGGCGGGTCGGGCTTCGTCCCGACCGGTTATGATAACGGGCGCGACAGCGTGGTTTCAACCCTTTTGTGCTTCCCCGCTGCAGCCGAGCCTCGCCGGCTGGATAGATGTACGGATCCGCCGCGGCGATGTTTCGCTTGCGCCGCCATCCGAATCGACCGATACTTAGCCGGAGCCGGCCGGAACGACCGGCCCGGCGGAGGATCCGTGCAGGGACGTCTGTCATCCGTGTGGCTGACTGTTTACATCCGCGACCGGGGCGGCGTGCTCACCGTGGAACGGCGGACCGTCATCGCCGGCTGATGAAGCGCGTTTAAAGGGCCGTCAGGTCTGACGGCCGCGCCCCCGGACCCGGCGGCCTACACCCGGGTGGATCTCGCGGACGGACTCACCATCTACCTCGCGCCCGAGGTGGCGGCGACGCTGTGCCCCGGGGCGGGCAAGCTCCTCATCCACATCCAGGACTACGGCCGCTTCTGGCTCCACTTGGAACCATGACCACGACGGCCGGCACGCGCCGGCCTCACGCCGGCAGCTTCACCCGCGCGAACTCCAGGCCCAGCGCCTGGAGCCTGGCGTCGGCGGGACGGGTGGTGGCGGGATCCCAGTCGCGTTTGGCGTAATACTCGGCCATCATCCGGTCCCAGGCGTCGCGGGCCACCACCGCGCCCTTGCGCGGGCCCACCGTGAGCGGTTCCTCGAAGAAACGATCGGGGATGCTGTCGTCCGACCGGCGGAAGCCCTCGCGATAGTTGAAGCACTTCTCCAGGTTGAACACCCGTTCGCCGGCGGCGGCGTAGTCCGCGTCGACCCAGCCGCGGCCGGAGATCGATTCCAGCACCTGCTCCACCAGGCCGGCGGCGTAACCGCCCCGAGCGAAGAGGCACACGCCGACGGAGTCCACCAGGGCGGTTCCGTTCTGCCGGTCGGGAGTGAATCCGTTCAGGTGGCAGGCGCCCCGGTTGGAGGTGGCGTAGCTCACGCCATAGCCCGGCTGCACGTGGACGTTCCACGCCGCGAAACCGTGCCCCTTGCTGTGGATGGCGAACTTGGCGGTCTCGTGCCCCATCCGGCCGGCCAGGTGGCGGACGCCCCGCGCCGCGTCGTCGCCCACACCCTCGCGGTGGGCGATCCGGTGCAGCAGCTCGACGGTGGCGTCGACGCCGCCCCAGGCCAGGTCGAGGCCGTCCAGGGCATCCCGGTCGATGCAGCCGCGCTCGTACGCTTCCATGAGGAACCCGATCACCCCGCCCACCGAGATGATGTCGAGCCCCAGGTCGTCGGCGTGCCAGATGGCCCGCTGGACGCCGCCCAGGTCGCCGATGAGCAGGTTGGCGCCCAGCATGGTGCCGGTCTCGTATTCGGGCCCGTCGTGGACGAGACCGGGGTACGGCCCGTCGGCCACGCGGCCCGCCTTCTTGCAGGCCAGCGGGCAGGCGTAGCAGGCGAAGTCCCGCTGCCAGACGGCCCGCCGCGCCGCCAGGCCGCCGATCCGCTCGATGTGCTCGAACGTCCCCTCGCGGAAGTTGCGCACCGCCTGGGTGCCGTTGTCGCTGGATGCCACAAGCGCCGAGCCGGTGCCGTAGCGCCGCCAGTTCTCGGTGCTCGGCGTGCCGCGGAAGCCCGCGCGGGCCTTGTCCAGCGCCTCCAGGAACCGCTTGTGGGCGGCCACGTCGGGCTGGCGGGAGCCGCGCACGGCGACGGCCTTCAGGTTCTTGGCGCCCATCACGCAGCCGGTGCCGGCGCGGCCGGCGGCCCGGGCCGCGGTGTTGATCACGGAGGCGTAGGGGACGACGTTTTCACCGGCGGGCCCGATGTAGCAGGTGCGGAAGCGCCGGTCGCCCAGCGCCTCGGTGAAGGCGCGGTCGAAGGCGTCGGTACCCATCCCCCAGAACCGGCCGGCGTCGCGGATCTCCACCCGGTCGTCGTCGACGTACAGATAGACCGGCGCCGCCGCCCGGCCCCGCACCAGGATGCCGTCGTAGCCGGCGAAGCGGATCTCCGGCCCGATGAACCCGCCCATGTTCGAATAGCTCACCGTCGACGCGTGCCGGTGGGGCGAGGCGACCGGCGCGGTGATGGGTGACTTGGTGACGACGCAGGTGCGTGAGGCGGACGGCAGCGGGAACCCGGCGAACGGCCCGGGCATGAAGAGCAGCGGGTTGTCCGGCCCGAGAGGATCGACGCCCGGCTCGGGGAGCAGGTCCCACAGCAGCTTCATCCCGAGGCCGCGCCCGCCGATGAACTGTTCATAGTCGGCTGCGGGGATTTCCCGCCGGCCGGTGCGGCCCGTGGACAGGTCCACCTCCAGCACGGATCCCCAGTATCCCGGAAGTCGGCTCATCGGACGTCACCTCCTTGCGCCGGCCCGTACCAGCGCGCGATCAGCTCCGCCGCGATCCGCTCCGGCGGCAGGGCGTAATGCCGGCCGTCCAGGCCACCTTTGATGTAGCTCAGGGCGCCGTAGGGACAGAGGGCGACGCACTGCGGATCCCCGCCGCACAGGGTGCACATCCGCTCCGGACGGTTGGTCTCACGGTTGGGGATGATGGCGCCCACCCGATGCGCCCGGCACGCTTCGGCGCAGGCACCGCAGGCGATGCAGCGCGACGGGTCGTTGCGCACCGTGAGCAGGACCGGGTCGCGGTACAGGGCCCGCCGGCCTTCGGCGTCGGGTTCCACCGGGCAGGCCGCCACACAGGGATTGTCGCGGCACATCACGCAGACCACCGGCACGTCGGCGTCCGGATTGAACGCGTGGACCCGGATGTTGGACAGGCTCGGGTTGCCTAGCCCCCGCTGCTCCTCGCCGTCCACCGTGACCGGGTGGTTGAACTGGGCGCAGGCGGCCTCGCAGGTGCGGCACCCGGTGCAGCGGTTATAGTCCACCAGGATCATCGCGTAGACCGGCTGCCGGGACGGGCCCTGCGCCCACAGGGTGCGCGCACCGAAATGGCCCACGGCCAGGCCGGCCCCGCCCCACGCGGCCAGACGGATGAAGTCGCGCCGGTCGGCTCGCACCCCGCCGCACAGGTCCAGCGCGGTGAGCGGCCCCGGCGATGGTTCGGACGCACTCATGGCAGCCACCTCCTCGCCGTGAACCGGGCCGGGCCCGGAATCCCGGCGGTCATGATCGGATACGCATCATTATACTAAATCGGCGATTCCCGAACCCGCCGCCCGGTTCGCGTTCGAATGCGCAGCGGCAGCGCTCGAAGCGCGGGGTTCTCCTCGGACGGGCTGGAGAGGCTGGAGGTCCGAGGCTTCCTACATGGGGTATGTCCCCGCCATCCATGAACTGGCGGAATACCGGCAGCGGCTGATTATGCTGCCGGATGATGACCGGTTCCGTCTCCCGGGGCGGGAGCGGCGTGCCGGCCGGCCAAGCGGACGATCGCGGCGACCAGTCGTTGGCAGACCACGAGCGTCCGCTCGCCCCAGCTCCCCGGCCGCGGCCGGAGGGACACGCCGAGGAGCTGGCCGGCGGCGGCTCGCACGTCGAAGAACGTCCCGATGCGGGCGATCCGCTCACCGCGAAACTCCAGGTGGTCGATGCCGTCGAACGTCGCCGTCCGTCGCGTGGGGGCGTAGCCCGGGGCCAGCGGATGCAGGTGCGTGCCGGTGATCCGCCAGGGCACGGCGCAGCTCCCGCCGTCCGGCGCGACGCAGACCGGTCCCCGCACGGTCAGCGCGAAGTCGGGGAAAGCGGCAAGAACCGCCTGGGCGAACGTGCGAACGGCTTCCTTCCCCCTTGCCGGCGCGCTCATGGCCGGGTCGTCCCATACCACGTCGTCGGTCAGGCAATCCAAAAAGCGATCAAGATCCCGCGCAGTCCAGGCCGCGATCAAGTCGTGGACCAGGCGGATGCGCTCATCCGGTGACACGAATGGCTCCATCGCCATGCCCACCTCCAGGGAAACCCCATCCTTCACCAAACGGAGACGGACTGAATCACCGGCAACCGGGCGCGGCTCACTCCCCGACGAGCCGGATGTCGAGACCGCCCACGGCCGCCGGGGCGATCCGGAGCCAGCCGGCCGCCTTCTCGCCGAGCATCCCCTTGCCGGCGAGGAACTGTTCCGCCCGCGCCAGCGATTTCACCCGGACCTTCACGTATTGGACACCCGGGGCGGCTGCTTCGATCACCCGGAGCCGGGGGCCGGCGGGATAGGAGAAAACCAGTTCCTTCGGACTCTGGGGCCCCGGAATGAGCCGCGTCCACGGCGGCGCCGCCGCCGCAACCGATCCTACGCCGAGGACGATCTCCTCCACGGCGACGACACCCAGCGGCCCGCCGTCGCGTCGGGCCAGTTCCGCGGCGGCCGCCGCGCGCTCCGCGGCCACCTTCGCCCGGGCGACGTAGTCGCAGACGAAGACGAAGACGTTTTCAGGCGGGAGGCCGGCGAAGAAGACGTTGATCCAGATGACATGCTCCTGCCCGCCGGCCGTGTACTTGAACGGTACCGGCTCGGCGTGGGGGATGCCGATGCGGTCCATCGCCGCCACCGCGGCGGCGGCGTCGCCCGCGGGTTCGAAGGCGATCCCCTTGAACTCCGTCGGCGGCGGGGCGCCGTCGGACGTGGGCATGGTCACGAATTCGAGGGCGGCGTTGCCGAGCATCAGGCCGCCGCTGGCGAAGCCGCCGTACCGCTGGTAGGGCCACGCCTCGGGGAGCTGGAAGTCATCCCGGAACAGCCGGAACAGCCGCTCGGACTCCGCGGACTGGATGAAGACATGGTCGATCTGCGTCAGCATGGGTGTCTCCTGTTCCGCCGGACGGGCGGCAACCGATATGGACATCAGCACAATAAGGGTGAGGGCCGAACGCTGCCTGCTCGTCACCCCTCATTCATACCACAGACGCCACCCGCCGGCCAGATCCTTAACGGTTTTCTATCGGCCGCCGCCGTAGGCCGCGTTCGGCAGACGCGGCCTACGGTGGAATCCAGAGCGGCGTCGAGCCGCCGCACTTCTGGGCGCTGGGGTGAGTCACAGGATCCGATGACGAGCACGATTACGATTACGATTACGATGACGATTACGAATTACGAGCACGAAATCCGAAGTCCGATTTCCGATGTCCGCGTCACGGGAACGAGCCTCGAGTCTCCAGCCTCGAGCCTCGATGACGAGCACGATTACGATTACGATTACGATGACGATTACGAATTACGAGCACGAAATCCGAAGCCCGATTTCCGATGTCCGCGTCACGGGAACGAGCCTCGAGTCTCCAGCCTCGAGCCTCGAAAAAAAACGGCCGGGACGCCGCGAAGCGACCCGGCCGGAGTTTGAGCCAACGCGGGCGTCAGATCTTCAGCTCGCCGCGGACGAAGGCCGCGCCGTTTTCCAGCGCCTTGACGTTTTCGGCGATGAGCTTCTTCGCCTTGATGAAGGCGGGCAGACCCTTGATCGCCGTCTCCATGTTGATGAGGCCGGTCTTCTGGATGAACGCGCCCAGCACCACCATGTTGGCGAAGCGGATATTCCCCATCTGCGACGCGATCTCGGACGCCGGGATGGGCAGCCACTCCACGTCCTTGCGGGTGGGCTGGATGTCGATCATGGAGGTGTTGTAGATGAGCAGGCCGCCGCGCGCCATTTCCTTTTCGAACTTCTCCAGCGACGGCTTGTTGAAGGCGACGCAAACGGTGGACGCACTCACCAGCGGCGAGCCGATGGGCGTGTCCGAGATGTTCACGTGGCAGTGGGCGGTGCCGCCCCGCATCTCCGGACCGTAGGAGGGGAGCCAGCTCACGTTGTATCCCTCCATCATCCCGAGCTGGGCCATGGCCACGCCGAGCAGGAGCACGCCCTGGCCGCCGAAGCCGGCGATCTTGATCCGCGGGTTGCGGTACTGCTCGGGCACCTTGGGCCGGGCCGCCGGCGCCGCCTCGTCCTCGAGCGGCAGTTCGATGAGCTGGAGCACGTCGGCGTCGGAATAGGCCACGTCCGGAGGCGCCCAGCCTTCCGCCTCGGCGGACTTGTCGCGGAACACCTGGACCGGATAGTAGGGGAGCATCTTCTCCTCGATCCACTTCAGCGAGTCGGGCGCCGACACCTTCCAGCCGGTGGGGCACTGCGCCAGGATCTCCACGAAGCTGAAGCCCTTTCCCTGCACCTGGTTCTCGAGCGCCTTGCGGATGGCCTTGCGGGCCTTGGCGCGGGCTCCCGGCGAATGCAGCGAGACGCGCTCCACGTAGACGGGCGCCTCCAGGGCCGAGATGAGCTCGCACATCCGGATGGGATACCCTTCGTTGTGGATGTTGCGGCCGCGCGGCGAGGTGGTGGTCTGCTGGCCCACCAGGGTGGTGGGGGCCATCTGGCCGCCGGTCATGCCGTAGATCGCGTTGTTGACGAAGAAGACGGTCAGCCGCTCGCCGCGGTTGGCCGCGTGGATGATCTCGTCGCCGCCGATGGCGGCCAGGTCGCCGTCCCCCTGGTAGCTGATCACGATGGAGTGGGGATTGATCCGCTTGATGCCCGTGGCCACCGCCGGGGCGCGGCCGTGCGCCGCCTGGAGGTTGCCCACGTCGAAGTAGTAATAGGCGAACACCGAACACCCCACCGGGGAGATCAGGACGGTGCGCTCGGTGAGCTTCAGGTCGTCCAGCGCCTCGGCGATGTACTTATGGGCGATGCCGTGACCGCAGCCGGGGCAATAGTGAGTGACGGACTGGTTGCCGCTCTTGCGGGGATACTCGGGATAGAAGCTCGCGGATTTTTCGAGGTATTTTTCGTACATGGCATCCTCCTAGAGCTTCCGGATCACGCCGAGCAGTTCCTGCGCCGACGGGACCGAGCCGCCCATGCGGCCGTAAAATTTGACCGGCTTGCGGCCCTCGACGGCCAGCCGGACGTCTTCCACCATCTGCCCGTTGGACAGCTCCACCACCTGGATCGCCTGGACCCGCTCGCACAGCTTCTGGATCCGCTTGGCGGGGAACGGCCACAGGGTCACGGGGCGGAGCAGCCCCACCTTGATCCCCTGCTCCCGGGCCAGGTCCACCGTTGTGCGCAGGATGCGGCTGATGATGCCGTACCCGATGACCAGCAGCTCGGCGTCCCGGGTGCGGTACTCGTCGACCAGCACCTCTTTCCGCTCGATTTCGGCGTATTTCTTCTGGAGCTTGCGGTTGTGCTCCTCGAGCTCGTCGGGATCCAGGTAGATCGAGTTGATCAGGTTCTTCCGGGTGGCGTCGTCGCCGTGCACCCCCCAGTCGTGGCGTTTCGGATGCTGGACGGCGGTGGGGAAATTCACCTGCTCCATCATCTGGCCGATGTAGCCGTCGGTCACCACGTAGACCGGCGTCCGATACTGGTCGGCCAGGTCGAACGCCTTGATCGTGAGATCGCACATCTCCTGGGCGGAATTGGGTGCCAGGACGATGCAGCGGTAATTGCCGTGACCGCCGCCCTTGACCACCTGGTGGTAGTCGGATTGCTCGGGGGCGATGTTGCCCAGACCCGGTCCGCCGCGCATGATGTCGGCGATGACGCAGGGCAGCTCGGCGCCGGCGCAGTAGGAGATGCCCTCCTGCTTGAGCGAGATGCCCGGCCCCGAGGAGGCGGTCATGACGCGGACGCCCCCGCCGGCGGCGCCGTACACCATCTGGATGGACGCGATTTCACTCTCCGCCTGGATGAACGTCCGGCCCACCAGGGGAAAGTACTTGGCCGCCGCTTCGGCGATCTCGCTGGCCGGGGTGATGGGGTAGCCGAAATAGGCCTGACACCCCGCCAGGATGGCCGCCTTGACGACCGCTTCATTGCCCTTGATCAGTTCTCTTGGCATGGCTTCCTCCCGCTCACTGCGCCTGCTTGGCCAGGCGGTAGACGGTCACCGCCCCGGGCTCGGGGCAGGCGTAGAAGCAGGTGCCGCATCCCGTGCAGCCGCTCCCCTTGTACTGGGCGGGGTGGTACCCCTGCTTGTTGATCACGGTCTTCGAGAATTCGATCACCTGGACCGGACACGCCACGATGCACAGGCCGCAGCCTTTGCACTCGTCGACGGAGATCTCGAGCCGGCCCCGGTCGAGCTTGTCAGTCATGAAACACCCCCGAACGGTTGGATTGTGGGGGCCGCCCCGTCGCGCGGGCGGCGGGGCGGCGGATATCGCGGGGCGGCTCCGGCCGCCCGTCCGGCTACTTGCGCCGCGGCTTCAGGAAGCGGCCCAGGACGTCGGCCAGGTCAGGCGAGCCGATTTCCTGCAACTCGTACATCACCCGGACCGTCGGGTGCTTGATCTTGCACACCCGGCGCAGATCGATGGGCGTGCCGATGACCACCAGGTCGCACGGCGTGTTGTTGATGGTCTTCTCGAGGTCCTTCACCTGCTGGCCGCCGTAGCCCATGGCCGGGAGGAGGCCCTCCACTTCGGGGTACTGGGTGAAGGTTTCCACCAACTTGCCCACCGCGTACGGCTTCGGATCCACCAGCTCGGCGGCACCGTACTTCATGGCCGCCATCACCCCGGCGCCGTAGTCCATCTCGCCATGGGTGAGGGTCGGGCCGTCCTCGACCACCAGGACGCGCTTGCCGTGGATGGCCCCGTAATTCTCCACGAAGAGCGGGCTGGCCGCGTCGATGACGACGGCCTTGGGATTGGCCTCGCGGATCGACGCGCGCACTTCCTCGATCCCGTCGAGGTCGGCGGTGTCGATCTTGTTGATGACGATCACATCGGCCCGGCGCAGATTGGTCTCGCCCGGGTGGTAGGCCAGCTCATGTCCGGCCCGGTGCGGATCGACCACGACGATCTCCAGGTCCGGCTTGTAGAACGAGAAGTCGTTGTTGCCGCCGTCCCACAGGATGACGTCGGCCTCCTTCTCGGCCTGCCGCAGGATCGCCTCGTAGTCCACGCCGGCGTACACGATGACGCCCTTGGCGATGTGCGGTTCGTACTCCTCCATCTCCTCGATGGTGCACTTGTGCTTCTTCAGGTCCGCCAGCGAAGCGAACCGCTGGACGGCCTGAACGGCCAGGTCGCCGTACGGCATGGGGTGCCGGATGGCCACGACCTTCTTGCCCAGCGCCTGCAGCGCGCTGACCACGGCCCGGCTGGTCTGGCTCTTGCCGCAGCCGGTCCGGACGGCGCACACCGACACCACCGGCTTGGTCGACTTGACCATGGTGGCGTCGGGGCCGATGAACCGGAAGTCCGCACCCTTGGCGAGCACGCGCGAGGCCTTGTGCATGACCACTTCGTGGGGCACGTCACTGTAGGCGAAGATCACCTGGTGGACCTTGTACTTGTCGATGAGCTGCTCCAGCTCGCATTCGTCGTAAATGGGGATCCCTTTCGGATACAGCTTCCCCGCCAGCTCCCGGGGATACTTCTTCCCGGAGATGTCCGGGATCTGGGTGGCGGTGAAGGCGACCACCTCGTATTGCGGGTTGTCGCGGAAGCAGGTGTTGAAGTTATGAAAATCGCGCCCGGCGGCGCCCATGATCAGCACACGAATCTTGTCAGCCATGTTGTCCTCCTCTTTATATTTGATTTCAGGCCCTCGAGTCCGGTTGTTGGGGGGCGGTCCCCCGGTTCAGCTCAGCGGGCCGATCCTCTGAGTGAAGAACGAGACGGTGAGTTGGCGTTTCCGTTCCATATGTCCGCTCCGGGTCGGCGGCACGACGCCGCGCTAGTCCAGGAGATGGGAGACCAAACCGTCCTTGAGCTTCGGCTCGAACCAGGTGGACTTGGGCGGCATGGTCCGGCCGGCGTCGGCGATGGCCATCAGCTCGTCGACGGATGTGGGAAAGAGGGCGAAGGCCACCGCCGCCTCGCCGCTCCGGACCAGCCGCTCCAGCTCGCCGATGCCGCGAATGCCGCCGACGAAGTCGATGCGCTTGTCCTTGCGCGGATCGCCGATCCCCAGCACCGGCGCCAGCAGGTTTTCCTGCAGGATGCTCACGTCGAGGCTGCGCACCGGATCGTCCGCGGGAAACGTGCCCGGCCGGGGCGACAGGCGGTGCCACCGGCCCTCGAGGAACATCCGGAACTCGTGGCGGCGCTCCGGCCGGCCCGAGTCCGCGGGGGCCACGTCGAACACCGGCTGCAGCCGGGCCAGGAACGCGGCCGGGTCGAGTCCGTGCAGGTCGTGGACCACCCGGTTGTAGTCCATGATCTGGAGTTGGTTGTGGGGAAAGATGTAGGCCAGGAAAAAGTTGTAGTCCTCGCGGCCGGTGTGCTTCGGGTTGGCATCCCGGCGCATCCGGCGCACTCGCGACGCGGCGGCCGACCGGTGGTGGCCGTCGGCGACGTACAGGTGCGGGATCTGGCGGAAGATGGCGGCGACGTCCGCGATCCAGCCGGGATCGGAGACCACCCAGAACCAGTGTTCGATGCCGTCGGCGGAGATGAAGTGATACTCCGGCTCGCGGCGGCAGGCCGACTCGATTCTGGCGTCGAGGTCGGCCCGGGCGTGGTAGGTCAGAAAGACCGGGCCGGTCTGGGCGCTCAGCTCGCTGACGTGGCGGGTGCGGTCGTCTTCCTTATCCTGCCGGGTCAGCTCGTGCTTGCGGATCACGTCGGTGTCATAGTCGTCCACCGACGCGCCGGCGGCCAGAGAGGTCTGGAGGTGATCCCCCATCCGCTGGCGGTAGATGTAGAGGCTATCGGCCGCATCGCGGAACAGCACGCCGTCGGTGATCAGGCGCTGGAAGTTTTCCCGGCCCTTGTGGTAGACGCGATCGTCGTACAGGTCGATGCCGGGGGGCAGATCGATCTCGGGCTTGCCCACATGGAGGAAGGAGTAGGGATTGCCGCCCGCCATGGCCAGAGCCTCCTTCGATGACAAGACATCATAAGGGGGCGACGCCACCTGCTCCACCAGGTGCCTCACCGGCCGGACGCCTCGAAACGCCTTGATCACCGCCATCGCTGCACTCCCAAAAGATCTGATTACAGTCGGAATATGAAAGTGTACCGATGCTGCAATCCAAAGTCAAACACAATCACGCGGGCCGGCGGCGCGGCGCACCGGACCGCCATCCGGCGACGGATGCGCAAAGGTTCTCGACAGGAGGTCGGATCGGCGGGGGGTCAGACCCGGGAGCTGAGGACGCGCCGGCGGATCAGTTCGTCGCTCACCCGGAACCGGACCAGGCGGTTCTCGCGCAGGTTTTCCAACTCGTTGGAGGGAATGGATTTGAACTCCATGTACAGCGATTTGAGGTAGGTGTAGTAGTTCTCCAGCGGCGCAAACGCATGATAGATGGAAAACTTGCGCCGGTGGCCGTAGAACGTTTTGAGGAAACGGATCAGGGTGTTCCAGCGCACCGGGTGCTCCAGATCGGGGGCAAAGCCGCCCTTGGAGAAAAAGCTATGGGCGCGGGCCTCGGCTTCGAAATGGAAGCGGTACGGGTACCAGTACTCACCCTGCTTCATGTAGCAGTTGTAGGTGTCGATCACCACCAGCTCGCCGCTGACCTCGGGCACGCGGTCCCCTTCCCGGCCCTGCACCAGGCTCAGCAGCAGGCTCGCGTCCACGGCGATGGGCACGCCGCGCAGCAGGTAGTTGTAGACGTCGTTCTGGTGGACCAGGCAGCTCTGCCGGTCCACGAAGATTTCCATGGGGTAGTTCTGGATGTCGCAGAAAAGCTGCACGTGCTCCAGCACGCTCAAACGATCGGATGGCAGTAGGAGGCGCTTATCGTTCATACGCGCCTTATTATACCAGAGAACGGCGGCGGCGTCAGGCTTCTCATGCGCCCGCCCCGGCGGACGCCGGCAAGTCCTTGTGGTAGATGCGGAACCGTTTGTAGCATTCGGAGCCGAGCATCTCCGCGGCACGGTTCATCATGACGTTGTCCTCGAGCACCCAGCCGATCTCCGCGTGATGGTAGCCCGCCCCGGTGCCCCGGGTGACGATGTCGTGGTAGAGCGCCGCCGCAAAGCCCATGCTTTGGTACTCCTTCAGGGAGCCCATGGCCAGCACCCGCAGCACGTTCAGCCGCCGTCTGGCGCGCAGCAGCCGGAGCCAGCCCAGCGGCAGCAGGCGGCCGTCCAGGTCCTTGAGGATCAGATTCAGCTCGGGCAGCGCCAGGAGGAACCCCACCGGCTCGCCGTCGCGCTCGGCGATGTAGACGACGCGCGGATCCACCACCCACTTGAAATCCGCGGCCATGGCGGCGATCTCCTCGCGGGACATGGGCACGAAGCCCCAGTTGCTGCTCCAGGCGTCGTTGTAGACCTTGAAGATCCGGTCGATCTCCTCGTCGAGGCGGTCCATCCGGATATCGCGCGTGGTCAGGCCGTACCGCTTCATCAGCCGTCCGGTGACGCTGGCCAGTTTCTCCGGGAAGGGGTGGTCGTCGCTGAGCCAGTACGCCAGCAGGTCCTTGGCCTTGACGAAACCCGCCGCCTCGATCAACCCCGCGTAGTAAGGGTAGTTGTACGGCATCATGAACGCCGGCGGGCGGTCGAAGCCCGCGATGAGGAGAGCGCACTCGTAGTTGGTGGAGGGGCTCACCGGTCCCTGCAGGGCGGTCAGGCCCCGGCCGGCACACCAGGCGGCCGCCGCGCCCAGGAGCGCTTGGGCCGTGGCCGGATTGTCCTCGGTTTCGAAGAAGCCGAAGAAGCCGGTGGCGTCATGACAGAATTCGTTGTGGGCCCGGTTGTGGATGGCCGCCACCCGGCCCACCGTACGGCCGTCGCGCTCCGCCAGGAAGAACTCCGCCGTCGCCTGCCGGTAGAACGGGTGACGCCGCCGGTCCAGCAGCCGCCGCTGGTCGTACCGCAGCGGTGGAACCCACTGGGGGTGCCCGGCGTAGTGCCGGTAGGGAAACTCGATGAAGGCGCGCAGGTCGCGCGCGCCGGACACCGGCCGAACAGTCGTCGTCATGGCTGTCGCTCCCATCGCCGGGTTGGGTCAGCGGATCCGCGCCGACACGGCGGCGCCGTCGAGCGCCGTCCGGATCTCGCCGGCCAGCCGCTCCAGGCCGTCGCCCCGCAGCGCCGACACGGTCAGGTCGCCGTACCGCTGGGCCAGGTGGGCCTGCTCGGCCGGGTCCAAACGGTCGGCCTTGTTGAGCACCCGCAGCCGCGGGATCCCGTCCAGGCCGAGGTCGGCCAGCAGCCGCTCCACGGTCAGGATGTGGTGGTCCCGCTGCGCGCTGGTGGCGTCGACCAGATGGATGATCAGCGCCGAGTCCTCGATCTCCTCCAGCGTCGCCTTGAACGCCTCGAGCAGGGGCGGCGGCAGCTCGCGGATGAACCCCACGGTATCCGAGACGATGACCTCCTGCCCCCACGGCAGCCGCATGCGCCGGCTCACCGGGTCCAGCGTGGCGAAGAGTTTATCCTCGACCGGGACCGCCGCCCGCGTCATGGCGTTCATGAGGGTGGATTTGCCGGCGTTGGTGTAGCCGATGATGGACACCACCGGCGCCCCCCGCCGCTGCCGGCCCAGGCGCCGCTGCCGCCGCGAGGTGCGGATCGCGGCCAGTTTCTGCGCCAACAGGTCGATGCGGTCCTTGATGCGGCGGCGGTTCACCTCCAGCGACGTCTCACCGGGACCGCGGCCGCCGATTCCACCGCTGAGGCGGGACAGGGAGTCGTCGAACTCCACCAGCCGCGGCATCAGGTACTGGAGCTGGGCCAGCTCCACCTGGATCTTCCCCTCCTGGGAGCGGGCGCGGCGCGAGAAGATGTCGAGGATGAGCTGGCTCCGGTCGATGACCTTCAGATCGGTCTCGCGGCCGATGAGCCGGCTCTGGGTGGGGGTGAGGGCCTGGTTGAAGATGAGCAGGGTGACGCCGAGCTGCATGCTCCGGGTGATGAGCTCCTGCAGCTTGCCCCGGCCCAGGAGATAGCGGGGATCCAGGGAGGCGCGGCGCTGGACGAACCGGTCGATCACCTGCACGTCGGCGGAGTAGGCCAGCTCCTCCAGCTCGTCCATCCGCTCGCGTTCGGTGTCCACGGGGCCGGTGGTGACTCCCAGCAGGATCGCCCGCTCCGCGTGCTCCTGGCGGCGGAGCTGCGAGGTCTTCCGGACGAACTCGCCCTCCAGGTCGCGGATGAAGGCCTCGTAGTTCAGGTCCAGCCGGTGCACGTCGCAGGGCGGGAGCAGCCGCCACAGCTCGGGCCGGGCGGCGCCGCCCGGCGGATCGAAGTCGGGTGACAGGTGGGCGGTGTGCACCTGCCCGGGCCGGCCGTCGTCGGTGACATCCAGGGCGGTCATGGTGTCCAGCCGCAGGAGCGAGAGGTCCGTCAGGTCCTCCCGGCTCAGCCCCGCCTCGCCGAAATGGGTGTGGATGCACCGGAGGCCGCGGAAACGGCGCAGGTCGGTGCGGATCCGGCGGAAGTCGGGCAATTCGATCCGGGCGCGGTCCCCCACCACGACGTACTCGACGGCGCCCTTCCGGTCCACCAGCACCCCCACCTGGCGCCGGATCTCGGCCGCGATCCGGGCCAGGCCCGCTGCGAACTCCGGCGTCAGCAGGCTCTGGGCCGGGAGGCGGCGCTGGTAGATTTTCTGAAGCTGGCGGATCTGGCTGGGCTTGAGTCCCGAGGTGTTGCCGTAGATTTTGGAGATGGCTCACCTCCGCCGGGGGCGCGGCCGGGGCCGTCCGCCGTGCCGCTTCAGGTGGCGCTGGAACAGCGCGCGCATGCCGGGACGCCTGGCCCCGGCGTCGTCCGGCGCAGGTTCGCTCCGGGCGAACGATTCATACAGTTCCCCGTCCTGCACCGTGACCCGGCCCTCGGTGCTGAGGCGCACCCAGTGGGTGCAATAGGCGCGCCATCGGCCGCCGCCGCACTGGCGGATGCAGAAGGTGTCGGTGTCCGTGCAGTTGACGCACTCGCCCAGCAGCAGACAGATGCGCGGCACCAGCAAGCCGCAGGTCCGGCACTGGATGTACGGCTCGTCCACCGGCTCGAAACGGGGGCAATCCGCCCGCGCCCGATAGTCCTCGATATGGCCGAAGATGGTGCAGCCGTAGAACAGGCGGTCGGTCCGGGTGGTGGCGGAGTCCATGGACTGGAAGTCGTCAAACCAGTTCCGGCAGGTCCGGCAATCGACGATCACGACGGATCGACCTCGCGAACGAGTTGGGGGCGGGTGACAGGTGCCGGACGGCGGAGGCGCGACGCGGCGCGGGGCGCGGGGGATGCGGGCGGCTTCATCGGGTGCTACCGCCGGTCATCAAGGGGTCCTCGAACGGGCCCGCCGGGTCCCAGCCGCTACGGATCAGCTTCAGGAGGACGTCGCGGCGGCCGAAGCGGATGGCCTCCTGGCCGGTGGGCATGTAGATGTCTATCTCCCGGCCCTGAATCTCCGGACCGGTGTCCATGGCGGTGTAGATGCCGGAACAGCCCTCGCCCTGGATCTCGACGATGGAGCCGAGAGGCACCACACGCGGATCCACCGCGATGATGCCGCGCCGGACCCAGACGCCGCTCTTGGTGATGCCGAAAACGGAGTAGGCGGTGGCTTCGAATGTTCGCCATTCGCCGTCGTCGGACAGTGGTTCGATGACCGGCGGCGGGGCGGTCGCCGGGCGGTGGGGCTCCAGCTCCAGGCTGAAGGCGGCCTCTTCGTCGATCGTGCGCGCAAAGATCACCCGGTTCTCCAGCGCCACATAGGAGAACAGGATGACATTGAGCAACAGAATCAGCACCAGAATCGACTTCCGGATGTACACAGCCCCTCCAGACTCACTCTACCAGTCGATCTTATTATAAACTGAAAGTCAAACCCGCGTACCCCGATGTTTAACCGGCTGCCGCCGGCGGCGGCGCCCGGCATCGGCCTGAAGCCCTTGGGCCGCACGGAAAAGTCTGCTATCATATCCCGGCACTTGGAGGGCGGATGAAGGCTTACCTCTCGGGATCGATGGAATATGCGCCGGATTTCGGGACCGGCTGGCGCGAGGAGATCGAGGCATTCCTGCGCGGCACGCTGCGCCACGAGGTGTACAACCCGGCCCGCGATATCCGCAAGAACCTCTCCGCCGAGGAGCAGGCCAATTTCCGGCGCTGGAAGACCGACGACCCGCCCCGGTTCCGCGCGGTGATCCGCAAGATCATCCATTACGACCTGGATGTCCTCGAAGGGGGCGTCGGGTACGTCGTCTGCCGGTGGGACCGGCATTGTCGGCGCGGCGGCGGGACGCACGGCGAACTCACCACCGCCTTCCGCCGCGGCATCCCGGTCTACATGATGACCGAGGAGCCGCCCCACGAGATCAGCGGCTGGATTCTGGGCTGCTGCGACGAGGTGTTCGGTTCCTGGCCGGAGCTCCGCGCCTTCCTGCAGGCGCGCTATTCCCAATGATCATTCGGAGGCACGCTTCATGCAAAAATTCATCCGCGGACAGATGGGTTGGATCGAGGTGGTTACCGGTAGCATGTTCAGCGGCAAGAGCGAGGAGCTCATCCGCCGCCTGAAGCGCGCCGAGATCGCCAAGCAGCGGATCCAGGTCTTCAAGCCCTGCCTCGACGACCGGTACAGCGACACGCACATCGTCAGCCATAGCGACATGAAGTATCAGTCCGAGATCGTGAAAAAGGCCAGCGAGATCATGGAGCGGGTTCTGCCCCGCACCGAGGTGGTGGGCATCGACGAAGCCCAGTTCTTCGATCCCGGCATCGTGGATGTCTGCAACCGCCTCGCCGACATGGGCAAGCGTGTCATCGTCGCCGGGCTGGACCGGGATTACCGCGGCGTGCCGTTCGACCCCATGCCCCAGATCATGGCCATCGCCGAGGACATCACCAAAACCGCCGCCATCTGCATGCAGTGCGGCAATCCCGCCTACTACACCCAGCGGCTCATCGCCAGCCAGGAGCGGATCGTGGTGGGCGCCGCGGACGCATACGAGGCCCGCTGCCGGCGCTGCTTCGAGCCGCCCAAACCGGAAGAAACGTCCCCGACCCGGCCGAAGGACCCGAAGGCGTGAGCCCCGCCGCCGGACGTCCACCCGGAGGCGCGGCGGCGGCACAGGGCCGACCTGCTATAATGAACTCAGGATGACACCGAACCGCCGATCACGCGACGCGTCGCGTCCCCGCCCGGCCGGCAGTGCGGGAGCCGCGGCGACGGCGCTGCCGGCGCCTGACCGCAATTACCCCTGGGAGGCGAATTATGTGGTGCCCCACCTGTCGAGCCGAGTACGTGGAGGATGTCCGCCGCTGCCCGGTCTGTGAGGTGGACCTGGTGAGCGAGCTGCCCGACGAGATCCCCGAGTACATCCCCGAAACCTGGAAGCTCGCGGCGGAGTACACGGACGAGATCGCGGCCAGCCTGGCGGAGGGACTGCTGGAGGACAACGACATCCCGTGCAAGCTTGAGAACCTCACCTTCCATGCCGAGCCCATCGCCGTGTCCCAGTCCTTCAGTTGCGTGCGGATCTGGGTGGAGGAAGAGAACCTGGCGGCGGCCCAGGCGCTTCTGGCCGAGGCGGACAATTTCGCCCTCTGTTCGGAATGCGGGGCGGCGGTGAAGAAAGAGGACGCGGCCTGCCCCCAGTGCGGCGCCACACTGGAGGACGAGCCGGCGGGCGACTGACCGCGCCCACCGATTCACGGCGCGCTCCGGGCGCGACCGTTCATCTCAGCTCAGGGGATCAGGGAGCGACGAACAGTTCCCGGGCGACTACCTCGCGGACTCCGGGCAGCTTACGGACATCGGCGATGAGCCGCTGCCTGCTCTCCTCGGTGGGGATCTGGCCGAAAAGCTCCACGCGTCCGGCGGCGCAGTTGACGCTGACGGTGCTCCCCTTGTACCCCAGCCGGATCTTGTTCAGCACCAGGAAGGTCAGGTCCTTGTCGGACAGCTCGTAGACCACCCCGTCGGCTGCGGCCGGCGCCGCGGGCGCGGCCGACGCGGCGGCGCCCGGGGCGGTGGCGCGCGCGGCTTCGTCGGCCCACCGGCGGCGCGCTTCCTCCTCGACGGCCTTGCGGCGAGCCTCCTCGGCCTGCCGCTGCTCCATCTTCTCCGCCGCTTCGCGCCGGGCGTCCTGCTCCAGGCTGTCCAGGAACGCGGATTTCCCCCGTTTCTCATCCGTCGATGAACACCCCGTCGCCACTGCTGCGGTCAGCAGGAGCGCCGCGGCGGCGCAGACGGAACACACGGCTCGGGTCAGGCGGGTCATGGTGCGGTTCATCCCCTTGAACGGCTTCACCCGCGGAGCGGCCGCAGGTGCCGGGCGGACGGGAGCCCGTCGCCGGACTCCCGTCCCCGGTCATTCACATGTGCGACAGGCGCTTCCTCAGGAGCTAAACGACGCCTTGACGTTCTTGTCCAGCAGCACGATCAGCGCCCAGATGCCTACCGGCAGGCCCAGGCAGCAGCACGGCCAGATGCAAGGCAGCATGGGGAGGATCGCCGCCACCATAGCAAAGACGTAGGACTGCAGCGCCCTCATCTTCATGGCGCCGAAGATGACCACACCGCAGATGGCGATGGAGATGATACTCATCAGGATGCCGACGCCGCCCGACATCATGGAGAGCGCCTCGCTCGGCATGTCCTCAGCCATGCCGCCCATGAACGACATGCCGGTTCCCAGGATGTTCAGCAGGAGCATCACGATGTGCCACAGGATCGACACGCCCGCGACCACCATGAGGAGGATGGCCGGCAGCGACACCTTGGACTGAGCGGCCGCGGCGTCCATGGGCGGCGCCATCGGAGGCGGCGCGCCGTAGGACGGCGGCGGCGCGGGCGGCGGCGGCGCGGGCGCACCGGCGTACGGAGGCGGCGACGGCGGGCCGGGCGGCGGTCCGGGCGGCGGGGGCGCCGGCGGGGGCGGCGTCGCGGCTACCGCGGGGAACGAGAAGCCGCAATTCTTGCAGAATTTTGCCGAATCGGGGTTCTCCGTGCCACATGCAGGACAAAACATCGGGACCTCCCATGCTGCGGATGATTGATGTATCGAAGTGTAACGGCGGCCCATGAAAAAAGCAAACGCAAATTTGGCCCCGCCGTTCACGTCCCCCGGCGCCGAACGGGTCCGCGCGATCCGGCCGACGGCAGGCGGTTTGGGATCGGCCCGCCTCGCACGGCGCCCGCGGCTGCCGGGAGATCCTGATTCAATAGACGGCGGTTCGCCGGATTTTCACACGTTTCCACACGGCGGCGGCCTCTCGGTCCCGCCGCGTCGGGAGCGCGACACCGGCCGAGACCACGTGCCGGCGGATTAAAAATGTGGTTCAGATCCGGCGGGGGCGGATATAGAATGATCCCACGACAAACATCATCGGAGCGAGACAACCGTGCGGGAGGTTGGGATGGGGGAAAACAGATTCCTGCTGCTGGAACCGTTCGAGTCCGCCTGGGCGCACATGCGCCGCACACTTTTTCATCCATTCCTCTGGAAGAAGTGGTTTGCCTGGGGTCTGCTGGCGTTAATCGGCGCCAACATCCAGCATGGCGGAGGATTCCCCAACATCTTCTCCTTCATTCAGGACGAAGCGGAGAACCGGTCGGACCGATTCGCCGCCAGCGGCTTCCCGGCCGAGGCGCTGCCGGGTGATCCGGCGTCCTGGTTCGGCGGAAACGTGTGGCTGATCGCCGCGGTGATCGGCGGCATCGCGCTGGTGTTCCTGGCCGTCATCATCCTGTTGACTTACATCTTCAGCCGCGGCCGGTTCATGTTCGTCGAGTGCCTCGTGGAAAACAAGACCGCCCTCGGCGAGAGTTGGCGCCGCAACCGCGTCCAGGGCCTGTCGCTGTTCTGGTGGTATCTCGGCTTCAGCGTGTTCATCCTCCTGCTGCTGGTGCTGGCGGGCGTGACCGTATTCCTCACCCTCTTCCGCGACGGCGAGTTCGCCCCCTTCGGCCAGATCTGGCCGCAGCTCCTGGCCATCGGGGCCGGCGCCCTGCTGGCTCTCATCCCCATCATCGTCATTGCCATCTACCTGGAGGACTTCGTCGTCCCCATCATGTGGAGCCGGCGCATCCGGGTGCTCGAGGCCTGGAACGCCTTCTTCACCCTGTTTCAGGAACACACCGGCGCCCTGCTGCTGTACCTGCTGATGCGCCTTGGGCTGAGCATCGCCGCGAGTTTCGTGATGAGCTGCGGCGTCTGCCTGACCTGCTGCATCGCCGCCATTCCCTGGGTCGGCCAGACGCTGCTCCTGCCCATCTACGTCGTCATGCGCATGTATCCCATCCAGGCGCTGGCGCAGGTGGATCCCGCACTGGCGGAACGGCTGGCTGCCTTCGCGCCACCCCCGGCTCCGCCGGCGCCCGCCGTCGTCACGGAAGCCGAGACGGCACCCGCCATCGGCGCCGAACCCGTCGCGCCACCCGACGACGCGGCCCCGCAATCGGACGCGGACCTTTCCAATCCGCCGGCCGCGCCGCCGGATCCGCCCCGGGACTAGCTGCCCGTCAACACATCCGCATCGGCACCCGATGCGTGGCCGAGCCTCCGGACACGGCGCCTGTTCACCGGTCGAGCCGCCCCGAAACGCACGCTGGTCGGGCACCTTCTCAGATCCGTTCGGGAGCCGTTTTTCTAACCACTTGATATTCAAAAATATTCAAAGAAATTGTGGATCCGCGTGAGGAAAACTTGTGGACAATCCCAGAAGGTGGGCGCCGAATCGGGATTTCCCCGATTTGCTTAAATAAGTGGCAGTCCGCCATCTCATTACAAACAAATGACTTTTATTTATACTGTAATCGGATTACATGCCCATTCGGATACGGCGAAGATTTCCACAGATTTCTCCACAGGGCGCATTTACAGCGGCGAGGAGAAATACAACTTCGCACGGGATAAGGGGTTGCGAATAGCGGTCAGATTGCACCCACTATTCAACGACGAAAAGCACATCTCCAGTTAGCACGGTTTCACCTTCCTTGGGACCGATGCGGCTGATGGTCCCCGCACGCGGCGCGACGATGGCGTTCTCCATTTTCATCGCTTCCATGTACAGGATGGTGTCCCCTTCGGCGACCGTTTCCCCCGCGCTCTTCAGCACACGGACAATGAGCCCGGGCATGAACGCGCGCACCAGCCCCTCCTTCACCATTTTCACTTCCTGGCGCGTGGTGAGGAGCTTGCCGGCCATGATCTCCTGAACCGAAAACAGAGTGTTGTCCACCTTGACCGCCGCCAGGTCGCCGCTCTCGTTGCGGACCGCCTCGATATCGAACGGCACGCCGTCCACCAGGATGGACAGGATCCCCTGCTCCCGGCTCCAGGCCAGGATCCGGCTGCGATAACGGTGATAACCGATTTCGACATCCACTTCCTCCGCCGGGTCGGGATAGACGTCGGCGAGGATCACGTTGAAGTTCTTGTTGTCGATGCACACGCGGTACTTCATGGCCGTGGCCTCTCCTCACAGATGGCGGCGGGTGATGAGCTCCACCCGGCCGGACATGCCCCAGACGTTGCCGCCGGGGGTGGTCCGCTGGAACGCGGATGTCCGGAAGCGGCCCAGCAGCTCATGGTTGAGCACGGCCACCAGCGCGGCCACCTCCTGGCGGCGGCGGTCGTCGGCGGCCTGCGGCAGGAAGTCCTTGAGCTTGAGGTCGCACTTCAGGGAGCCGTCGGCGAACGCTTCGCTCCCCACGACGCGGCTCAGGAACGGGATGTTCGTCTGGACGCCCTTCAGCCGGATCGCCTCCAGGGCGAAGCGGGTCTTCGCCAGCGCCTCGGCGCGGGTGGCGGCGAAGCAGTCCACCTTCATGATCATGGGGTCGTAGTAGATATCGATCCGCTTCCCCTTCTGGACGCTCGAGAGCACGCTGTAGCCGTAGCCGCCGGGGATGTAGTACTCGTGGACCAATCCGGCGGACGGCTGGAAATCGTGGCCGGGATCCTCGGCGTTGATCCGGCATTCGATGGCGTGCAGCCGGGGCCGGTGGGCGTCCGCGGGCAGGTTCAGCGGCTCACCCGCCGCGATGCGGATCTGTTCCTTGATGATTTCCACGCCGTAGACGATCTCGGTGAGCGCGTACTCCACCTGGAGCCGCGGGTTGATCTCCATGAAGTACCAGCGGCCCTTTTCGTCCACCATGAACTCCACCGCCCCGCAGCCGGTGAAGCCGACGCTGCGGATCAGCGACAGCGCCGCCGCGGCCATCTGGTCCCGGTTCTCGGTCGGGAGCCAGGCCGACGGCGTTTCCGAGATCAGCTTTTGGAAGCGGCGCTGCACGACGCATTCGCGCTCGCCGAGCTGGACCGCGTTGCCGTGGTGGTCGGCCAGCACCGGAAACTCGATGTGCACCGCCCGGCGGATGTACCGCTCGAGGTAGAACGGCACGTTCAGTCCCTTGATCGCCTGCTCGCGGAGGAAAGCGCGGTAGCTCGCCAGCAGGTCCTCCTTCCGGTAGGCCTTGAAGATGTACCGGCCGCCGGTGCCGGTCACCGGCTTGAGCAGGACGGGGTAGCCCAGGTCCTGCGCTTTCTGGACGAGGTCCGCCTCGTCCTGCACCGGCAGGCTGTGCTCCGGCACCGGGATTTTCAGCTGGGCGGCCTTGCTCAGCAGGAGCAGCTTCTCGTGGCAGCTGGCCAGCACCTCCGGCGCCGGGCCGATGAAGGTGAGGCCCTTCTCGCGGCAGCCGTGGGCGAACTCCGGCGACTCCGACAGGAAGCCGTACCCGCAGTAGACGGCGTCGGCGCCGGCCGCCTCGGCCGCCTCCAGAATCCGCTGGATGGAGCCGTAGGTGCGGGAGGTCCGCGCCCCGGCCAGCGGCAGCGCCTGGTCGGCGTAACGGACATGCAGGGAGTCGGCGTCGACGCTCGAGTAGACGGTGGCGCTCTCGAGGCCCATCTCCCGGATGCAGCGCAGCGCGCTCAGCGCGATCTCGCCCCGGTTGGCGACCAGGATCTTCTGCATGGTCTCCTCCCTCCTAGAGCGGGATGTTCCCGTGCTTGCGGTACGGACGGGCGACCCGCTTGCCCTGCATCGTCTCCATGGCGGAGATGAGCCGCACCCGGGTCAGGTGGGGCGGAATGATCTCGTCGATGAAGCCGTACTCCGATGGCAGTTTGGGATTGGCGAACTTCTTCCGGTAGTCGTCGAGGAGCTGGGTGCGCTTGCGGGCGGAGTCCTCGGCCTCGGCCAGCTCCCGGCGGAAGATGATGTTGATGGCGCCCTCCGGCCCCATCACCGCGATTTCGGCCGAGGGCCAGGCGTAGTTGAGGTCGGCGCCGATGTGCTTCGAGTTCATGACGATGTAGGCGCCGCCGTAGGCCTTGCGAGTGACCACGGTCACGCGCGGCACGGTGGCCTCGGAGAAGGCGTACATCAGCTTGGCGCCGTGCCGGATGATGCCGCTGAGTTCCTGGCTCTTGCCGGGGAGGAAGCCGGGCACGTCGCACAGCACCACCAGCGGGATGTTGAACGCGTCGCAGAAGCGGATGAACCGTGCTCCCTTCACCGAGGCGTTGATGTCCAGGGTGCCGGCGAAGAACTTGGGGTTGTTGGCGACCACGCCCACCGTCCGCCCGTTGAGGCGGGCGAAGCCCACCGAGATGTTGGGCGCGTAGTGCTCGTGCACCTCGAAATACTGGCCGCGGTCCATCAGGCAGCGGACCACGTCCTTGACATCGTACGCCTTGATGGGGTCGTACGGCACGATGTCATACAACTCGTCGCAGATACGCTGGGGGTCATCGCCGGGGTCCACCACCGGCGGCGGCTCGAGGTTGTTCGACGGGATGTAGCCGAGCAGGGTCTTGACTTTCTGCAGGGCCTCCTCCTCGTCCTCGGCCATGAAGTGGGCCACCCCGCTCTCCGTGTTGTGGGTCTGGGCGGAGCCCAGCTCGTCAAAGGTGACCTCCTCCTTCGTCACGGCCTTGATCACGTCGGGGCCGGTGATGAACATGTGGCTGGTGCCTTTGACCATGAACACCATGTCCATGATGCCCGGCGAGTAGACCGCGCCGCCGGCGCACGGGCCCATGATCACCGCGATCTGCGGCACAATGCCGGAGGTGTTCGTGTTGCGGTAGAAGATGTCGCCGTAGCCGGCCAGGCTCATGACCCCTTCCTGGATGCGGGCGCCGCCGCTGTCGTTGAGACCGATCATCGGGGCGCCGTTCTGAACCGCCAGGTCCATCACCTTGCAGATCTTTTCGGACTGCTTCTTGCCCAGCGACCCGCCCAGGACGGTGAAGTCCTGCGCGTAGACGTACACCAGCCGGCCGCCGATGGCGCCGTAGCCGGTGATGACGCCGTCGCCCGGGTAGACCATCTTCTCCATGCCGAAATCGTTGCACTTGTGCTGGACGAAGGTGTCCAGCTCGTGGAACGACCCCGGGTCGAGCAGGATGTCCAGCCGTTCCCGGGCGGTGAACTTGCCCTTGGCGTGCTGGCTCTTGATCTTGTCGGGGCCGCCGCCCTGGCGGGCGACCTCGATCATATCCAGCAATTCGCGCGTTTTCTCACGCAGAGTGGTCATGGTCTGTCTCCTGTGCCGGGATGAGCGCGTCTATCTTAATCACGCCCCCCGGGGAATGCAACGCAAATCCCGGTCGGGCCGGGCTCCGGCCGGCCCGGCCGCTGGAGCCGGGCGGGCGGGCGGTCTGGGCCGCGGCGACGGACTGCGCGGCTATATTGTGGCCAGCATGACGGCCTTGATGGTGTGCTTGCGGTTCTCCGCCTCGTCCCAGGCGCGGCTCTGCGGGCCATCGAGCACGTCGGCGGTGACCTCCTGCCCCTTCACCGCCGGGAGGCAGTGGAGGAACACGGTGTCGCGCCGGCCGGTGGCGGCCAGGGCTTTGGCGTTGACCTGGTAGGGGGTCAGGAGCTGGATGCGTTCCTTGGCCTTGCTCTCTTCGCCCATGGATGCCCAGACGTCGGTGTAGATGATCTCGGCGCCTTTCACCGCGTCCTTCATCTGGTCGGTGATGGCGATGGAGCCGCCCGACGCCTTGGCCCACGCCTGGCACTCCTTGACCAGCTCCTTGGCGGGCCAGAGCGATTTCGGCGCGGCGATGACGTAGTGCAGGCCCATCTTGGCGCAGCCGATCATGAGCGAGTTGGCCATGTTGTTGCGGCCGTCGCCGGCGTATACGAACCGGATGCCCGCCAGGCGGCCGAAAGCCTCCTCCACGGTCATCAGGTCGGCCAGGACCTGGGTGGGATGATACAGGTCGGTCAGGCCGTTGTAGACCGGTACGCCGGACCAGCGGGCCAGCGCGTCCACGGTCTCCTGCTTGAAGCCGCGGAACTGGATGGCGTCGAACATCCGGCCCAGCACCCGGGCAGTGTCCTCGACGCTCTCCTTGGCGCCGAGTTGGATGTCATCGACCGACAGGAACACCGGATAGCCGCCCTCTTCGCCGAAGGCGGTCTCGAAGGCGCAGCGGGTCCGGGTGGACCGCTTTTCGAAGATCAGCGCCAGCGTCTTGCCCAGAAAGCGCTGGTGAGCGACGCCCGCCCGCCGGTCCTTCTTCACCTGATGAGAGATGTCCAGCAGGAAGCGGATTTCCTCGGGGGTTTCCTCCCTGAGACTCAGCAGCGAACGCCCTTTGAGGTTAAATGCCATGGGTGTATCTCCTTGAATCAAATTTTCTTATCGAGGCTAGAGACTCGAGACTCGAGGCTCGTACCTTCTATTCGATATCATCCTGCCAGAACTCCAGCATCGAACTTCCAATTCCAAGATTTTGACCCAAGACTTTCAACTCGAGCCTCTAGCCTCGAGCCTCTATTCCCGGGTGAAGTGCGTGCCGGCGCGGCCGTGCAGCGCATCGTACGCCTTGTCGAGCGAGGCGATGATGGCCCGCTGGCCGCCGCTTTCGAGGAAGTCGATCACCGCCTCCACCTTGGGGCCCATGCTCCCCTTGTGGAAGTGGCCCTCGGCCAGGTACCGGCGCGCTTCCGCCACCGTCAAGCTGTCCAGGAAGCGCTGGTCCGGCTTGTTGAAGTTGAGGGCGACCTTGTCCACTTCGGTGAGGATGATCAGCTCGTCGGCGCCGATCTCGCGGGCGAGCACCGCCGAGGCGCGGTCCTTGTCCACGACGCCGTCGATCCCCTCGTACGTGCCGTCGTCCGCGATGTAGACGGGCATGCCGCCGCCGCCGCAGGCGATGACGATGTGCCCGGCATCCACGAGCTGGCGGATGACGGGGCTTTCCACCACCCGGCTCGGGTGGGGCGAGGGCACCACGTGGCGCCAGCCCCGGCCGGCGTCCTCCACCATGTGCTTCCCCTCGGCCATCATCAGGCGCGCCTCGTCCTCGGTGTGGAACCGGCCCACCGGCTTGGTGGGATGCTTCAGGCTGGGGTCCTCGCGGTCCACGACGACCTGGGTGACCACGGCCACCACCTCGCGGCGGATCTGCTCGCGGGTGAGGCGGTTCTGGAGCGACTGGGCGATCATGTAGCCCATCTCGCCCTGGGTGTCGGCCACGCAGACGCCCAGCGGCAGGTCGTAGGCGAAGCCGCGCGAGCGGTCCACCCGGATCATCATGTTGCCCACCTGCGGGCCGTTGCCGTGGGTGATGACGATGTCATGGCCGTCCCGGATCAGGCCCATGATCCGGTCGATGGCCAGGCGCGTGTTGGCGAACTGCTCGTAGACCGTGCCCTCCTGGCCTTTCTGCAGGATGGCGTTGCCTCCGAAAGCGATGACGATGCGTTGCTTCTTCATGACAGGAACTCCATGCGCTGATTGCGGATGATGGCGGCCGGCGGGTCGCGGGCTCAGATCAGCTCGATCTCGTCCCCGCTCATGGCCCGCTCACAGTACCGGCAGCGGAGCTTGAGCGGATTGTCCTCCACCACGACGAACAGCGTGCCGACCTTCTCGTGGTTGGTGATGCACTTGGGGTTGTTGCACCGGACGATGACGGGGATCTCGCGCGGCAGGTGGGCCTTGGTCTTCTGGACCACCTTGTAGTCCCGGATGTTGCACAGGGTGGCTTCCGGCGAGAGCACGGCGATCTTGTTGATCTCCTTGGCGGTCAGGGTCCGGTTCTCGATCTTGATCAGGTCCTTGCGCCCCATTTTCTTGGAGTCGAGGAACATGCCGATGGACAGCGTGCTGCCGTCGGTGACGCCCAGCACCTGGATGGCCTTCATGGCCGTGCCCGGGCGCAGGTGGTCGATCACCGCGCCGTTGCGCAGCTTGGAGATCCGCATCTCCATGGAGACGGAGCTGTTCTTCTCGTCGGTCATAGGTGTACTCCTAGCACCAGCGACAGCAGCGCCTTGCGCACCGTGACGCCGTTCTTCGACTGCTGGAAATACTCGGCCTGGGGGTACGCATCCAGCGCCGGGTCGATCTCGTTCACCCGCGGCAGCGGGTGCAGGATCTTCAGGTCGGACTTGACGTGCTCCAGCAGCTTCTCGTTGAGGATGTAGACGTTCTTGACCTTCTCGTAGTCGAGGGGGTCGGGGAAGCGCTCTTTCTGGATCCGGGTGACGTACAGGATGTCGAGTTCCCGGGACACCTCGTACAGGTTCTCGGTCTCGCTGTAGGTGATGCCGTGCTGGTCCAGCTCGGAAAGGATATGGGCGGGCATCCGCAGCATCTCGGGGGCGATGAAGTACATCCGGCAGTCGAAATGACTCAGCGCCTCGGCCAGCGAATGCACCGTCCGGCCGTATTTCAGGTCGCCGAGGAACCCGACATTGAGGCCGCGGAGCGTCTGCTTGTTCTTGAGGATGGTGTACAGGTCAAGGAAGGTCTGGGTGGGATGCTGGTTGGCCCCGTCGCCGCCGTTGATCACCGGGATCTCGGCGCCTTCGGCGGCGGCCCGCGCCGACCCCTCGAGCGGGTGGCGGATCACCATCACGTCGGCATACCCCTCGATCATCTTGGCGGTGTCGCGCACCGACTCGCCCTTCGCCGCCGAGCTCACGGCCGCGTCGGTGAAGCCCATGACCGAGCCGCCCAGGCCGATCATGGCGCTCTCGAAGCTCAGGCGGGTCCGGGTGCTGGGTTCATAGAAGAGAGTGGCCAGGATCTTGCCCTGCAGGACGGGCGCCGACGCCGCCTCGAAGCGGCTGGCATAGTCCAGAACGAAGAGAATCTCCTGCTCGCTGAAATCGCGGATGGAGATCACGTCTGCGCCCTGGAACTTGCGGAAGTACTTATCCTGATTGGCCGCCATGGTCACCCCCGGCTCAGGTTAAAGGTGGAATCATATCATAATCGTCCACCGATGGCACCGGATATTTCCGCCGGCGGCCGCTCAGCGGACGATTCCGGCCGACAGCGGCCAGCGCCCGGGCCGGCGCTCCAGGTGGCGGAACCGCAGCCAGAACACCAGCCCCGTCGCCGCCATCTCCAGGATGAGCGCCGCCCACGCGCCCGGCAGCCCCAGGCCGGCGGGAAGCGCCAGCGCCCACGCCAGCGGCAGGGCCAGCAGCCACTGCCCGGCCATGTACACCAGGGTGGGGAAGCGGGTGTCGCCCAGGCCCTTGAGGCAGCCGTACAGGACGATGGTCAGCCCGTCGAAGAAATGGAACACCACCATGAGCGAGACCATCGCCGCCGCCGGGGCCACCAGCGCCGCCTCGAGCGAGAAGGCGCGCACGATGGACTCGCGGGCCAGCAGGTAGGCCAGCGACAGGGCCACCAGGACGCCGGCCGACAGCTGCAGCGCCAGCCGCGCCGACCGGCTCACCGCTTCCGGCCGGCCCGCCCCGGCCGCCTGTCCCACCAGCGTCGTGGCGGCGATGGAGAGCCCCAGGTTGAACATGTACGACAGCGCCATGACCCGCACCGGCACTTGGTTGATGGCCAGGGCGGTCACGCCGATCCATTCCACGATGGTGGAGAACGCAAACAGCCCCCCGATATCCAGCAGCACGTAGACGCCGTTGGGCAGCCCCACGCGGAAAAATTCACGCACGAACGCCCGGTCCGGGCGCTCCCTCGCCCCGTCCGGGGGGCGGAGCAACGCCGGCGGCCGCCACTTCAGGATCGCCGCGAACACCAGGAACGACACCAGGTTGGATGCCGCGGTGGCCAGGGCGGCCCCCTCGATCCCCATGGCCGGGAAGCCGCCATGACCGAAGATGAGCAGGTAGTTCAGGCCGATGTTTATCGCGTTGGCGAGCACGGTGAGGGCCATGGGCGTCCGAACGTGACCCAGGCCGTTCAGCACGTTCGCCCAGCCGACGACGATGAACAGGAACGGCGCTCCCAGGGCCCGGCGCGACACGTAGAGAAACGCCTGGCGGCGGATTTCCGGCTCGATGCCGAGCAGCGCCATCAGCCCGTCCGAGGTCCACGACAACGCGGCCACCCCCAGCCCGGCGGCCAGCCCCAGCCAGAGCGCCAGCCGGACCAGCCGGCGGCAGTCTGCGCCGCGGCCCGCGCCGAAGAACTGGGCGGCGAAGGCGTTGCCGATGCTGATGAGCCCAATGGGGAATCCGTAGATGAGGAACACCAGCAGCAGGCCGTAGCCCACCGCCGCCAGCTCGGTGGTGCCGAGCGATCCCACCATGAGCGTGTCGGCCAGCGCCAGCAGGTTGTTGCTGATGTTCGCCAGGATCACCGGCGCCGCCAGGGCCAGCACGTGCCGGTACTCTCGCCAGGGGATCCGGTGCCAGGGGGCCTGCGGTGGCATGGCGTGAAGGGCGGGAAGCGCTCAGGGCCTCAGCCGGGCCCGGAGCTCCGCGTCGAACCAGAGCCGCCGCCGCAGCTCGAGGATCCGGCGGATGAAGTAGACGATGTCGCGGATGAGCCGCACCTTGCTGTCACGGACCTGGTCGTCGCGCCAGCAGACCGGGATCTCCCGCACCCGGCAGCCCCCCCGGCCGGCCAGCAGCAGGAGCTCGGAATCGAAGAACCAGTGCGAATCGCGGGTCAGCGGCAGGAAGCGGTCCCGCACGGAGCGGCTCACCGCCTTGAATCCGCACTGGGCGTCACGGAACGGCGCCTGAAAGAACAGCCACAGGCACAGGTTGTACCCGCGGGAGGAGACCTCGCGGCTGAGCGACCGGTCGATCACCCGGGCGCCGGGGATCAGCCGGCTGCCGATGGCCGCGCCGGCGCCGTCGCGCACCGCCTCCAGCAGCTCGGGCAGGTGGCGCAGCTCGGTGGCCAGGTCGGCGTCCATGTACGCGTAGATGTCGGACTCATGCTCGGTCCAGCACTGCCGGAGCGCGCGGCCGCGCCCCTTCTCGGCCACGCGGACGTACTCCACGCCCATGAGCCGTTCGGCCAGCTCCCGGCCGATGGCGCCGGTGGCGTCGGTGGACGCGTTGTCGGCGATGAGCAGGCGCCAGTCATAACCCTCCAGGCGGGTTTCGCAAAACGCCCGGAGGGTGGTCACGTTCGCCGCGAGGATCTCGGCTTCGTTGTGGCACGGCAGCGTGATGAGCACGCGGGGCATGGACATGACGTTTGACCTCCCCCCGGCCCGAACCGGGCGGTTGGCGCCGGGCGCGCCGGCCGGCGGCGCGGGCGCGGACAGCCCGCGCCGGCCTCAGCAACGGCTGACGTAGGTGCCGCTGTCGGTGTTGACCTTGATGATGTCGCCCTCCTCGACGAAGGGGGGCACCTGGACCACCAGACCGGTCTCCAGCTTGGCGGGCTTGGTCACGTTGGACACGGTGGCGTTCTTCACCGCCGGGTCCGTCTCGACCACCAGCAGCTCCACCGCGGCGGGCAGTTCGACACCCACCGGCTTGCTGTCATAGAAATCCACCGTGATGACGGTCTCGGGCTTGAGATAGTTCACCGCGTCGCCGAGCGCCTCGGGGCCGAGGCTGACCTGTTCGTACGTCTCGGTGTTCATAAAGTAGAAGTGGTCGCTGTCGGCGTAGAGATAGGACATCTGGTGGGTGTCGAGAAAAGCCTTCTCCACCCGGTCGGTGGAGCGGAAGCGGTAGTCCTTCTGGGTGCCGGTCTTGAGGTTGCGCAGCTTCGTCTGCACGAAGCCCCGCAGGTTGCCCGGCGTGGCGTGGTGGTACGTGAGCACCTGGAACAGTTCGCCATCCATCTTGATGATGACGCCCTTGCGGATATCGGTGGCGTTGATCATGATCGGGGGATACCTCCCTTGGGGGAATCGGAGCGGGCCTTGGGGCGCGCCCTTATGAAATCCCGGGCCGCACCGCCGCGGCGGCGGCCCGGGCGCGTTCACGGAACGATGGCCTCCTGGCCGTGCAGGTACGGCCGCAACGCCGCCGGGATGGTGACCGAGCCGTCACGCTGCTGGCCGTTTTCCAGCAGCGCCACCCAGGTGCGGCCGATGGCCAGGCCCGAGCCGTTCAGGGTGTGCAGGAAGCGAACCTTGCCCCCATCCGCCGGCCGGTAGCGCAAGTTGGCCCGGCGCGCCTGGAAATCCTTGAAGTTGCTGCAGGAGGATATCTCCACGTACTTCCCGGCGCTGGGGAGCCACACTTCAAGGTCATAGGTCTTGGCCGAGGAAAAGCCCATGTCGCCGGTGCAGAGCGCCACCACGCGGTACGGCAGCTCCAGGCGCTGAAGAATCCGCTCGGCGTCGGCGGTGAGGCCTTCGAGCTCGGCCATGGAGTTCTCGGGGCGGCAAAACTTGACCAGCTCCACCTTGTGGAACTGGTGTTGCCGGATGAGCCCCCGCGTCTCCTTCCCGTGCGCGCCCGCTTCGGAGCGGAAGCACGGGGTGAAGGCCACGTGGCGGATGGGCAGGTCGGCCTCGGCCAGGATCTCCTCCCGGTATAGGTTGGTGACGGGGACCTCGGCCGTGGGAATCAGGTAGAACGGCCACCCCTGCAGGCGGAACAGGTCCTCCTCGAACTTGGGCAGGTTGCCCGTGCCCACGAGCGCGTCGGCGTTGACGATGTACGGCGGCAGGATCTCCTGGTAGCCGTGCTCCCGGACGTGCACGTCGAGCATGAACGCGGCCAGCGCGCGCTCCAGCGCCGCGCCGGCGCCCCGGTAGACGGCGAACCGGGCGCCGGTGATTTTGCCGGCCCGATCCATGTCCAGGATGTTCAGGGCGCGTCCCAGGTCGACGTGGTCCCGCACCGGGAAGTCGAACGTCCGCGGCTGCCCCCACCGGCGGACCTCCACGTTCTCCTCGGCGGAGGCGCCCACCGGCACCGAGTCGTCGGGCAGGTTGGGCACGTTGAGGAGGAAGCCGTCGAGGTTCCGTTCCGTCTCGGCCAGATCGGCCTCGAGCCCCTTGATCTCCTCGCCCACCGCCTTCATGCGCGCCATCTCGGCCGCGACGTCCCGGCCCTCTTTCTTGAGCCGCGGGATTTCGCCCGACACCTTGTTGCGCAGCGCCCGCAGCTCCTCGACGCGGACGAGGATCTCGCGGCGGCGCCCCTCCAGCCCGGCGAAGGCGCTGAAGTCCGGCGCCGCGCCGCGCTGGGCGATTTTCGCTTTGACAAGCTCGAGATTTTCCCTTACAAACTTCAGGTCCAGCATTCGGAAACTCCACCGGCGAAGAAAAGAGGTATTTTAAAAAAAAGCAGTCCAAATTACAATATGATCCTGACTCGATCCGACCCCGACCGCGAGGCGAACATTTTTCATGGGCGGTGACCGGCAGCCGAAGAAACCCCCGCAGCTCCTGTATGCCGCGATGACCGACACCGGCCGGGAGCGCCAGAACAACGAGGACGGCGTGGTGGCCTGCGATCTCGCCACCGCCACCGGCCACCGGCAGGCCGTGTCCGCGTTCTTCGCGGTGTCCGACGGCATGGGCGGCCACAACGCCGGCGAGATCGCGGCCATGACCGCCATCCAGAGCGTGGCGGCCGCCCTCACCCGCGGCTACTTCCTGCCCGTCCTGCGCACCGACATCTACCAGCTTCCCGAGCGCGTCTACAACTACCACTTCCGCCGCGCCAAGCGCCGCCCGGCCCGCCCCGCCGCCCGGCGGGTGCTGACCGCCGCCATGGAGCGGGCCAACGCCGCGATCATCGACCTGTCGCGCAAGAATCCCGCCTTCTTCGGCATGGGCGCCACCCTGACGGCGGCGGTGCTGGACGACCGCCGGCTCACGGTGGCCAGCGTCGGCGACAGCCGCTGCTACGTGTACGCCGACAAGCGGCTGCAGCAGGTGACGAAGGACCACACCATCGTCAACCAGATGGTGGAACTGGGCCGGATCTCGCCCGAGGACGCCGCCCATCACCCCGGCCGCAACTTTCTCTACAAGAGCCTCGGTTCCTCCGAGCGGCTCGAATTCGACCTGTTCGACCTGGAGCTGGCCCTGCCGGCGTGGGTCCTCATCTGCTCCGACGGGCTGACCAGCATGGTGTCCGACGCGGAAATCGCCCGGGTGGTCGCCGACTGCCGCCTGCCGCACAACGGCGCCGCGGAACTGATCCGGCGGGCCAACCGGGCGGGCGGCAAGGACAACATCTCCGTGGTATTGGCTAAGCTGACATGATGAACGGCTGGCCGCACGACCCGACCTTCGACTCCCCCGCACCGCCGCGGGCGCGCCGGTCCCGCCCGCGCCGTCGGCTGGCCGACGCCCGCGGCCGCAAGACCCTGCTCCAGCCCGGCCATGTCTTCTTCAACCGGTACGAGATCATCCGCCGGGTGGGCGGCGGCGGCATGGGCAACGTCTACCAGGCGCGCGACGTCCGGCTTTCCAGCCGCTCGTGCGCCATCAAGGAGATGATCGACCTCTACAGCGAGCCCGAGGAGCACGAGCGGACCCTGAACGAATTCAAGCGCGAGGCCGCGCTGCTGGCCACGCTGCAGCACCCCGGCATCCCGAAGGTGTACGACTACTTCATGGAGGACGACCGGTACTACCTGGTCATGGAGTACGTCGACGGGATGGACCTGAACAAGTACCTCAAGGAGTACGGCGAGAAGCTGCCCGAGGCGAAAGTCATCGGCATCGGCATCCAGATCTGCGACGTCCTCCACAGCCTGCACACCCACAAGCCGCCGGTGATCTACCGCGACCTGAAGCCCAGCAACATCATGGTGACCGCCGGCGACCGGCTGGTGCTCGTCGACTTCGGCATCGCCCGCTTCCTCACCGCCAACCTCACCGACATCACCACCATCGGCACCATGGGCTTCGTGCCGCCGGAGGTGTACGAGGAGTCCATCGAGCCGGCCTCGGACATCTACTCGCTGGGCGCCACCCTGTTCTACTTCATGACCGGCGTCTCGCCGCAGACCAAGCCTATCCTGATCTTCGACTTTACCAAGAACCCGCGGCCGCGGGAGTACAACCCCGACATCAGCCCCGAGATGGAGGCGGCCCTCATCCGGAGCGTGAGCTACGACGCGCGGAACCGCTTCTCCTCGGCCTACGCCCTGAAGCGGGAGCTGGAGTCGATCCTGCAGACCCGCCACGCCGGCGCCGATGACAAGGACCTGCTGACGCTGCTCGCCGAGAAGAAGCGGCGCTCCGAGCGCAAGACCAAGGTGGTGCCGATCATCGACGAGACGAAGGCGGAGGTCTCCAGCGACCTGGAGTCGCTGCGCAAGGAGTTCGAGGAGGAGTTCAAGGACTTCCTGCCCATCTCCGACGACGTCATCCGGACCGCCTCGGCCGCCAGCATCGACATCTACTGCGTGAAGTGCTTCGCCTCGCTCTCGGAGAACGACCTGGTCTGCCACAAGTGCGGCACCGAGCAGCCCCACTCCCCCTTCATCAAGGTGCCCAAGGCGATTCTGAAGCTCGAGCAGCAGCACCAGGCGTTCAACGTCATCAAGGACATCACCATCATCGGCCGGCGCGACCCCGAGCGGCGCTGCTACCCGGAGATCGACCTCACCCCGTTCGACTCGGGCAAGCACATCTCCCGCCTCCACGCCCGGATCCTCAAGCTCAACGGCGAGTACTACATCGAGGACCTCAAGAGCAAGAACAAGGTGGTCATCAACGGCCGCTACCTGCTCCAGTCGGGCATTACCCACAAGTTGAACTCCGGCGACACCGTCAAGATCGGCCGGTTGGTCTTCCGCTTCGAGAAGGAATAGCCCGCGCCCCGGCCGCTCCCGGCCGTTGCTTTTCCCCCGTGCTCTGGTACAATGGCCCCTCGCTCGAGGAGCCATGACCGATCCGATCCGCCACGTGCTGCTGTTCGACATCGACGGGACGCTGATCTCCACCGGCGGCGCCGGCCGCCGCGCCATGGACACGGCGTTCGCCTCGGTGCACGGCGTCGCCGACGCCATGGCCGGCGTGGTGCTGTCGGGCAAAATCGACCCCATGATCTACGACGAGGTGTGCCGCCGCTTCCGCCTGGCGCCGGCCATGGACTCTTTCCGCGAGGCATACCTCGAACACCTGGCCGCGGAGCTCCCCCGCTGCCGCGACCGCGGCGCCGTGATGCCCGGCGTGGCCGGGCTCCTCCGGCACCTGGACGGCGCGCCGGGGGTGCTGCTGGGGCTGCTCACGGGGAACTGGCGCGACGGCGCGTACGCCAAGCTCCGGTTCTACGGCCTCGACCGCCACTTCCCCTTCGGCGCCTTCGGCGACGACGCCGCCAACCGCAACGCCCTGCCGGCGGTGGCCATCCGGCGCGCCGCGGAGCTCGCCGGTCCGGTCGTCACGGCGGCGACCCGCTTCACCGTGATCGGCGACACCCCGCGCGACATCGAGTGCGCCCTCGGCTCCGACTGCCTGGCCGTGGCCGTGGCCACGGGCGAGTACCCCGTGGAGGAACTGGCCGCCTACCAGCCCCAGGTGCTCCTGCCGGACCTGGCCGACCCCGCCGCCTTCTGCCGCCCCCTGGACCTGCCGTGCCCGGCGTGACCCGCACGCCGCATTCGACGTACGCCGCAGTCAACGAATGCGGTCCGCGGCAAGCTCCACCGGCAGGCCAAGATTGCAGCCTCGGTTTGCAGAAATTTCACTCACTGCGGATGATCGGGTTTCCTGCACCGGCGCGCGTTCATCGAACGCGCGGTACGGCCACCAGGCCGCGAGATACTCAGCCGTCAGCAAAACACCTGCAGAAACAAGTAGTTGACACCCAAGCACAATTTCAATAGTATTTGTGAAGATATCCGAGCTGAGTCCTCATCATGAGGCGATCGTTTGCTTTTACCATCCCGTTCACAACCCACAACTTAAATATTGAGGGAGGCAACATGAAACACTCATTGCGTTTGCTGGCGGTGCTCGGCGCGCTGCTTCTCCTGGCCGGCCTGGCGCCGGTACTGGCGGGCGATTCGGCCCGCGGCGGCACGGGGACGGGGCTCCAGATCGTGAGCGGGCCGACCGATCACAACTTTCTGTACAGCACCAACTACAATCCGCCCGAGCGGCGGCACACCCTGACGCGCTCCAAGTCGTCCGGCACCACTCTGGCCGGCGGCGTCGTGGGGATCTTCAAGGATGCAAACCCGTGGGGCTCCACCGCCTGGGAACAGGCATGCCTGGCCAACGGCATCCCGTACGAGGTCCACGGCTCAGCCGAGTTCGCCACGCTGGACTTCAGCCAGTTCCAGGTGATCATCATGTGCAGCGTGCAGAACGATACTTTCTATGCGAACTACGCCGCCCAGGAAGCCAAGTTCGTGAATTACGTGATGAACGGTGGCTTCATCTTCTTCTCCGGCTGCCGCTATGTACCCAGTTCCTCGTATCCTACTCCCCCCGGTAGCGGCATGACCAACAGCGCATATCTGGATCCATCCAACATCATCGACGACCCCACCCATCCTGCTGTAGCCGGGATCAGCAGCCCATTCCAGGGAAGCTCCGCCAGCCATAACTATTACACGAACCTGCCCGTCGGCGCCCATATCATCACGCATGGCCAGGGTTCAGGATTCCCCACACTGGTGGAATACACCTTGGGATTGGGCGTGGTCCTGGCATCCGGCTTGACCCAAGAGTATTACTATGGCTCCGGTGGCGGAAACTGTGACGTTGTCGAAAACAGCCTGCTGTACCTGTACAACTTCGCGCCGCCGTTCGAGCTGACGTTCGACGACGACTACGGCCGCGCCCAGCTTTGCCTCAACCCGGAGACCGGCGAGTTCCTCTACCGGGTCCTCACCGGCGCCGGCGCCGGCGAGTACGAACTGACCGGCACCGTCTACACCCGCGGCAACGTGCTCTTCCTCCAGTCGCCGCGCCCCTCCCCCTGGACGCTGCTGCTGTCCTACGACATGGCCACCCACCGCGCCAACGCCTACCTGGTGTACCCGGAGAAGGGCGTGCGCTCGGTGCTCTACGACCGGAACACGCTGAACGACGGCGCCTGCGGCGACTAGGCGCGCCGGCGCCCTGACCATGCACTCAACCGGGGCGGCCCATTCGGGGCCGCCCCGTTCGTTTTATGGAGCCGGTTTGGTTTCGGTGTTGTCAGCGTAGGGGGCACGAGCACGAGCACGATTACGATGACGATTACGATGACGAGCACAAAAACCGAAGTCCGATGTCCGGGACGGTTGATGGTTGATGGTTGTTGGTTAATCGTTGGGAACGAGCCTCTAGCCTCGAGTCTCGAGCCTCGATTACGATTGCGATGACGATGACGATCACGATCACGATTACGAGCACGATCACAAGCACGCGCAAATGGCCGGCAGGCGGCGGCGTCCGGGCACGATCCCGGCCCGCCAGGGCCGGAATTCATCAGCCAGGGGCGCAGCCCCTGGTAAGCCGGAAACCCTGATGAATCGGTTTTTTCTCCGCCTTGAGCCCCACCGGGGCGGCACATGAACCATGCATAATGGCGGCGGCAACGCGCCCTCATGAGCCCGCCCGGTCGGTGCCCGGGATGCCCGATGTCGCCCCGGTGTGGCTCGAGGTGATTCGATCATTCGACGAGCGCCTCACCGCCGGACCAGGGGCGGCTCCCCCGGCTATTCCCCTCCGTCCCTCCGGGCCGGGAGCTTGCCCCCAGGCGACGCGATCGGCTGATCGCAGCGTGATTCCGGCTCCGCCGGATTTGGATTACGATCACGAATTACGAGCACGATGATGTTCACGAAATCCGATGTCCGAATTCCGCATGGAGGAAACGAGCCTCTAGCCTCGAGTTCCGAGCCTCGATTACGATTACGAATTACGATGACGATGACGATTACGAATTACGAGCACGAGGAGCTCTCAACTCCTAACTCCTATCTCCTCACTATTTTCTGTTCACTGTTCACTGTTCACTGTTCACTTTTTACTGTTCACATCCGCTCCACCACCAGGGCCGCGGCTTCGCCGCCACCGATGCAGAGCGACGCCACGCCGCGCCGGGCGCCGCGGGCGGCCAGCGCATGGAGCAGCGTCACCAGGATCCGCGCGCCGCTGGCGCCGATGGGATGCCCCAGCGCGATGGCCCCGCCATGGACATTGAGCCTATCGGGGTCGAGGGCCAGCTCCTTCACCGCGGCCAGCGCCACGGCGGCGAACGCCTCATTGATCTCGAACAGGTCGATGTCGCCCAGGGCGAGCCCGGCCTTGGCCAGCGCCTTGCGGATGGCGCCCGCCGGCGCGGTGGGGAAGTCCGCCGGCGCCTGGGCGAAGGAGGCCTGCGCCACGATGCGGGCCACGGGCGCCAGGCCCAGCGCGGCGGCCTTCTCCGCCGCCATCACCACCACCGCCGCCGCGCCGTCGTTGATCTTCGAAGCGTTGGCCGCGGTGATGGTCCCCGCCTTGTCGAAGGCGGGGCGGAGTTTGGGGATCTTGTCGAACATCACCTTGCCCGGCTCCTCGTCCACGGCGACCATCACCGGGTCGCCCTTCCCCTGGGGCACGGCGACGGGCACGATCTCGGCGGTGAAGCGGCCGTCCGTCTGGGCGGCGATGGCCCGCTCGTAGCTCCGGACGGCGAACGCGTCCTGCTCCTCGCGGGAAAATCCGAGATTGCGCACGCACGCCTCGGCCGCCGCGCCCATGTGGAAATCGTTGTACGGGTCCCACAGGCCGTCGTGGATCATGCCGTCGAGCACCGTCTGGTGGCCCATGCGGAAGCCGGCGCGGGCGCCCGCCAGGTAATACGGCGCCTGCGACATGCTCTCCATGCCGCCGGCGACCACGACATCGGCGTCGCCCGCCGCGATCGCCTGGGCCGCGACCATCACCGCCTTGAGGCCGGAGCCGCACACCTTGTGGAGCGTCAGGCATTCCACCGCGTGGGGCAGGCCGGCGTACACGGCCGCCTGGCGCGCCGGGGCCTGGCCGCAACCGCCCTGGAGCACCTGGCCCATGATCACCTCGTCCACATGGTCGGGCGCGACGCCCGCCCGGCGGACCGCCTCGGCCACCGCCGCGGCGCCGAGCCGCACGGCCGGTACGGCCGCGAGCGCGCCCAGGAACGACCCGATGGGCGTCCGGGCCGGGCCCAGTATCACCGCCTCACGCAACGTTCGACTCATGATGCCCTCCTTGAACGGCCCGGCGACCGCCGGCCGGCGGCCGCTCGGCGCGTGGTATTTGTGGATATTGTAGCCGACCCGCCGGCGCCGGCCAAGGGGATTGGTCGCCGGCCGGGTCTGCTATAATAAGGCGCGCCCGGGAGGTCGCCGTCGTGGCCGCGGACTTGCGCAAGACCGGCATCCGGATGGAAGCGGTGGCGAAGCGCTCGCCGGCGTGGCAGATGGGCCTGCGTGCCGGAGACCGCTGCCTGGCCATCGACGGGCGCGTCCCGCTGGACTATCTTGACATCCAGTATCATCTGGCCGACGGCGGCACCCACGTCATGGACGTGGAGAAGGCGGACGGCGCGCGCTGGGAGGCGGAGTTCGAGCTGGACGCGGACGAGTCGCTGGGGATCGGCTGGGAGGACATCCGGCCGCGCACCTGCCGCAACCGATGCGTGTTCTGCTTCGTGGACCAGCTCCCCCGCGGCGTCCGGCCGAGCCTCCGGATCAAGGACGAGGACTACCGCCACTCCTTCCTCCACGGCAACTTCATCACCCTGAGCAACCTGACCCCGGCGGACCTGGACCGCATCCTGGCCCAGCGCTTATCGCCCCTCTACGTCTCGGTGCACAGCACCGATCCTTCCTTGCGCGCGCGGCTGGTGCGCTGCGGCGCCCGCGACCGGTTCTTCGAGTACTTCGACGCCCTGGTACGCGGGGGTATCGCCATCCACACCCAGGTGGTGCTGCTGCCCGGCCGCAACGACGGCGCCGCACTGGAGCGGACGATGGCCGATCTGGCCGCGCGCCACCCGGCGGTCCGCTCGCTCGGCATCGTGCCCGTGGGCCTGACGCGCCACCGCGACGGACTCCCGGCCCTGCGGCCGCCCGACCCGTCGTTCTGCCGGACGGTCATTGCCCAGGTCCGGCCCCACCAGGAGCGGTGGCGCCGCCGGCTGGGTGTCCGCTTCGCGTACCTGGCCGATGAATTCTATCTCCAGGCGGGGCGCCGCCTGCCGCCGGCATCGGCCTACGACGACTTCCCCCAGCTCGAAAACGGGATTGGCCTGGTCCGTGACTTCCTCGAGGAGACCGCGGCGCTGCTGCGGGAGCCGCTGCCGGCGGTGCGGGTCCGCCGCGCGGCACTGGCCACCGGTACCCTGTTCGCGCCGCTGCTGGCGCGGGCGCTCCGGCGAATCAACCGCCGCTGGGACGTGGCGTTCCGGGCTCTGCCCGTGCCCAACCGGTTCCTCGGCCCCCGGGTCACGGTGGCCGGCCTGCTTGCCGGCCGCGACATCGCCGCCGCGGCCGGCCGCCTCGCGCCCGACGAGTGGCTGGCCGTCCCCGGCCAGTGCGTGGGCGCCGGCCACGGACTGTTCCTCGATGACTGGACACCGGCCGACCTGGCCGACGCCGCGGGACGACCCGTGGCGCGGTTGCCCCTGGGAGCCGCGGGTCTGCGGGCCCTGGCCGCCGGAGAGGTCGAGCCGGCGCTCCCCCGCGGGGGCCGGGGCTTGAAAAACCTTTGACAACGCCCAAAATCGTGGTAAATATGACTCATACCCAGATAACAACGGTATGATCTACATTCCTTTCACCCATGAACCCCAGCTTCATTAAAGGTGCGTAGATGAACTTCATCGAGATGCGGGTCGAGGAGTACATCGACGAGGCGCTCGACGCCGACTCCCCGGACCACGCGCCCAGCATCGCGGCACTGCGCAAGTTCGTGACCTACATGGACCGGGAGACCGAAATCTTCAGCGTCCAGGACATCACCCCGGCCGAGGCCCTTGACTTCCTGCGAACGGTGCGCAACATCCGTGAGCGCGACATCACCATCGCCGCGCTCAACGGCTTCTTCGCCTTCCTGCTCAAGAAGGAGCTCATCGACCGCCCCCTCCAGCTCGACGCCAAGGGCGTCTTCCGGGCCAAGCCGTCGGAACAGGGCCCCGACGTGGCCGAGCTGTTCGAGGACGACGAGGATTCCCCCCGTCACAAGCCGCGCCGCCTCCAGGAGTGAGCCGCCAGCGTTCCCGTCAGCCGTCCGCCGCCGCCCCTGGCCCGGCGCCGAGCGCCGTCCGCCGGACAATCCGCAATCCGCGACGCCACCGCAGGTTGCATTCCACGAGCCGCACGTCCAGCCCGGGCCGGAGATAGCCGGCCAGCGCCCGCTGCTGCCGGTGGCAGCGAAAGAGCGGCGTCACGAGGACGAGCGCCGGCGGTTCCGGCGACAGCCGCACGCCGGCGAAGTAGCCGCAGCGCCCGAAGGCGCCGCTGCGGAGGCCGTCGGCGACGCGCTCCCAGTAGTCGAGGGCCTGGAACAGGAGCGTCCCGCACTCGGCTGCCTTGATCTCCACCACCACCAGGCGGTTGGCCGCGTCAAGCGTGAGCACGTCCATGATGGAGCGCCCCGTGCCCCGGTAGGTGGGCACCTGCCGGTAGGTCCACGCGCCTTGGAACGCCGGGTCCAGCACGCCGATGTCGTCCAGCAGCAGGCGCTCCAGCCACCGTTCGGGGAACAGCCGGTAGGCGGTGTGGCCGGGCACGAGCGGCGGATCCGCCCGCAGGCGGACCGCCTGGCCCACCAGGGCCATCGCCCGCACCCGTCCCAGGTCCGACCAGGCGCGCAGCGGCGGCTCCCACCCCACCAGCAGGTCGCTCGGCCCGCCGCCCCCCACCCGGACCAGAGGGAGTCCGCGGCAGCTCACCACGTCGAAGGCGTACGGGGTCTTCTCGAGGCGCAGGTCGCCGGGAAACGCCGCCACGAGCTCGCGGGCCAGCGCGTTGTCGAAGCATGGCCGCTCGGGAGCGAACTCGAAGCTCACCGGCAGGCGGCACCGGCGGCGGATCTCGGCGGCGTCGATTTCCTCTACAGCGCCCACCGCCAGGTCGTACCGGAAGAGGCGCGTCTGCACCTGCGCCGGATCCAGCAGCTCCAGCCGGCCCAGCAGGTGCAGCGCCGCGTCGCCGTGGAGGCACAGGGCCAGCGTCCGGTCGAACCGCCGCCGGGTGCCGCGGCAGTGGCCGAACCAGACGAGGGCCGCCGTGAGGAACGCGCTCCCCGCACCGGCGCCCTGGAACGGGTAGAGGCCGAGACCCGCCGCGAATCCGCCCGGACGCCGGAACACCAGCCGGGCGAAGAGCCCGGGGACGCGCTGCCGCGCATCGGGGCCGGACGCAATGGACTCCAGCGCCAGCCCCCGCGGCGGCCGGCGGACCAGCAGCGCCGCCAGCCGCAGATCGTAGAAACGCCGGCTGGCGTCCGGCGACAGGCCCTCGGGCGGCGCGCCATCCGCCTCGCCAAGGAAGCGCAACGCCAGGCCCGGCGCCCCGGCCAGCGCCACCCGCTCCGGGTCGTCGCGACCGAATCCCAGCACCCGGAGCGGCTCCGGCCAGCCAGCCACGGCCAGCCAGGCCGTCCCCCGCGCGTCCACTTCGCACCGGCACGCCCCCGCCGGCAGGTCCGGGGTGAGCGGCACCCCGCCCTGTTCCAGGCGGCAGGGGCAGAGCGCCGCCAGATCCCGCACCAACCCGGCCAGTTTTCGCTCCGACGTCATGGGCACCTCTTCATCTATTAATAACGGATAAGTCGCCGGGTGTTCGAAACCGGCGGCCGCCACTTCGCATTGATTCCGCCGCGACGCCCCGCTACAATGCGGGGAACGAAGGGCCCGGCCCCCGCACGGAGCGGCATGAACGTACTCCTGGTCAAACCATACAGCGACTTTCCCACCCGAATCCCCCACCTGGGCCTCGGCTACCTGGCAGCGGCGCTCCGGCGGCGGAGCCACGCCGTGCGCATCGCCGACTGCCCCCGCGAGAGCCTCGGCGAGCGGGAACTGCTGGCCCTGGCCGCCGAATGGGCGCCCCGGCTCGTGGGCCTGAGCGCCTTCACCGCCGACATCCCCGTGCTGCGCGGGCTGTGCCGCGCCCTGCGCGCCGCGCTGCCGGAAGCGACCCTGGTTCTAGGGGGTCCCCATCCCAGTTGCCTGCCGGACCACCTCTTCGGCTACATCCCCGAGATCGACTACGCCTTCGCCGGCGAGGCCGAGGCGGGACTGGCGCAACTGGCCGACGGCCTGGCAGCCGGCGGTTTTGATCCGGCGGCGATCCCCGGCCTGGCCTGGCGGAGCGAGGGGGCGGTCCGCGCCAACCCGCCCCGCTTCGAGCCCGACTTGGATGCCCTGGGCCTGCCGGCCTGGGACCTGCTGCGCCCCGAGATCCCGGTGCTGGCGCCTCACGGCGCATTCGTCCGCCGCCAGCCGTCGGCGCCCATCGTCACCAGCCGCGGCTGTCCGTACCCGTGCACGTTCTGCGCCGCGCGCAGCGTCAGCGGCCGGCGGATCCGTCAGCGGTCGCTCGCGAGCGTGCTCGCGGAGGTGGCGCTGCTCGCCGATCGCCACGGCGTCCGGGAGCTGCACATCGAGGACGATAATTTCACGTTCCGGCGGGAGTTCGTGGAGGGATTCTGCGAGGGGCTGCTGCGCCGGGGCGGCGCGCTGCCGTGGTGCTGCCCCAACGGCGTCCGGCTGGACTCGCTGGACCCGGAGCTGCTGCGCCTCATGCGCCGCGCCGGCTGCTACTCGCTGTCACTCGGCATCGAGTCGGGCGCGCCCCGGGTGCTGGCGATGATCCGCAAGGGGCTGGAGCCCGACGGCATCCGCGAGCGGGTGGCCTGGATCCGCGAGGCGGGGATCAAGACGACGGGCTTTTTCATCATCGGCTTTCCCACCGAGACCGCCGCGGAGATCGAGACGACCATCCGCTTCGCCCGGGAGCTGGCGCTGGACCGCGCCCAGTTCAGCACCTTCCTGCCGCTCCCCGGCACGGTTTATTTCGACGAGCTGGCCGCCGCGCACGGCCTGGATGGCATCCCCTGGGAGGGCTTCCTCACCACCGAGGCATTCCAGGTCCCCGGCGGCCTGCCCCGCGGCGAGCTGGTGCGGCTGCAGCGGCGGGCGTTCCTGCAGTTCTATGCACGGCCGGGCACACTGCTGCGGCTGGCGGGCGAGATCCGCGGCCCCCGCCACCTGGCCCACCTCGCCGCCCGCGCCGCGGCGGTGTGGAGAAGTGAACGGTGAACAGTGAACCGTGAACAGCCGGCCGCAGGCTGAGCATCGCGGGGCTTCCGGCGGCGGGTTCCGCTGGCGCGCTGCAGGGGAATCCGCATCGTCGGCGCGCGTTCAGCGAACGCGCGGTCCGGTGACGCTCCTGCCGCCGGGCGGTCACTCCCGGGTCTTGAGCTCGGACTCGTGGGCAGCGATGAACTTGCGGAGATCCCCGGCCAGTTCGAGGAGCCGGAGCCACTGCTCCTTGTAGAGCGTCACCGGGAAGCGGCCCAGCCCGTACACCGACACGGCGCCCTTGGCGCTCACCTTGAACGAAATCGCGCGCGGCGCCCGTTGTTTCTTCAGGGCTTCGTTTTCCGCCTTGACCCGTTCCAACTCCGCCTTCAAAGCCTCCAGATCGTCTGCGGCCATCAGTCCCTCCTGCCGGGTGATTGTTGCCGCCTATTGTAACCCAGATCCGCCGTGGGGCATCCACCCGATTGAATGATGGATGACGATCGGATGGCGCGAACCGTGAACAGTAAACAGTGAATGGTGAACCGTGATGGATGACGCGCGTCACCGTTCAACATCTCATCCCGTACAACCCGGGCGGATCCCGGACCCCATGCCCCTGCCCACCCGCCTGCAGCCCGAGTGTCCCGAGCCATGAAGCAGTCCACACCGGCTCCCCTGTCCGATCTCCGAGTTTCGGTGTCCCGGATTTTGGAACAAATCCCGGGCCTCCGGCTCCGAGTCGCGACAACAATCACGAGCTCCCGTCCGAGGGCGACCGAAAAGCGGTTGTCAAAGGCGGCGGCGGATTTGTATAATGAGTTTACATTGCACCAACCATCCGGCGATCCGAGGACCCTATGCTGAGTAAAAACCTCATCGATGCGATCCTTGCTCACTCCGAGGAGATCATCACGCGCATCGTCGACGCCATCCAGACCCATCCCCGGACGGCCTACTACCACACCATGGACCGCGCCGAGCTCAGGAAGCGTATCGAGGGCATCTTCAAGAATCTGGGCAAAGCCCTCCAGGAGGGGGCCGAGGGCGAGCTCCGGACCATCTACCTCAAGTTCGGCAAGGTCCGTTATTTCGAGGGCGTGCCGCTGGCCGATCTGCTCTTCGCGCTGATCCTCTGCAAGATGAAGATGCTCAGCGTGATGCAGAAGCACGTCGTCCCGGAATCGTCGGCGCAGCTCTACCTGGAGATGCAGCTCCACGACACGCTGGCCGGGTTCTTCGACGACCTCGTCTACTTCACCACGAAGGGCTACCAGGAGGCATGCGAGGAGACCGCCGGGGGATCGACGGCAAGGACCCACCTGTTTTGAGCACGGCGGACGGCGCCCAATCCCGGCCTGGCAGGAAACCATGAAAGAAAGACGTGAGTTTGTTCGCATCCCCCGCAAAGGGCTCATCAAATTTCGGGAGATGCATCTGCCCAAGAGCCTGATCTCCGACGACGCCTCGTTCTACACCAACATTTCCCCCGGGGGCATCCTGTTCGAATCCGCCTACCACCTGAGCCTGGGCACCATGCTCAAGCTGGAGATCGAGATCAAGGACTGGGCCCGCTGCCTGCCCGACGCGGACAAACTTCCGGGCGGCAATTCCCAGCCGCTGCGGGTGCTGGGCGAGGTGGTGCACTGCCACGAGCTCAGCCCCCAGAGCGGCTACAGCATCGGGATCAAGTTCGTCAATCTGGATCCCCGCCACCAGGAGGCGCTGCTGAAGTGCCTCCAGGACCACGCCGCCCAGCATGATTAAAGGAATCATCCTCGATCTGGACGACACGCTGTACCCCTTCCAGGAGTATCTCGAGAGCGGCTTCTGGGAGGTGGCCCGCTATGCCGGCGGCAAATACGGCATCGATCCGCAGGAATCGTTCGCCTACATGAAGATCCTGTATTCCCGCTACGGCGAGCGGGAGGTGCTGTCCAACCTGGTCTCCTACTTCTCCCTGGAGCCGGCGGCCATCATCGAGATGATCTCGGTGTTCCGCGAGCACCGCCCCAACATCGCCCTCTACCCCGCCTACCGCAAGACGCTCCAGACGCTGGGCGACACCTACGTCTTGGGCCTGCTTACCGACGGCGACCCCGGCGTCCAGGACAAGAAGATCAAGGCGCTGCGCATCCAGAAGTACTTCAAGCACACCATCTTCACCCACAAGTTCGAGGAGGCGAAGTGGAAACCCAACGCCTTCTGCTTCACCCTCATGGCCCGGGTGATCGGCTGCAACCCCCGCGACCTCGTCTTCGTCGGCGACAATCCGCTCACCGATTTCCTCGGCGCCAAGAAGGCCGGCTACCTCACGGTGCGGGTGCTCACCGGCGAGTTCCGCGACAAGGCGGTGCCCATGGAATTCGAGGCCCATCGCCGGATCAAGGACCTGACCGAGCTGCAGGACTACATGAATGAGTTCTTCCAGTAGCCTCCCCCGCCTGGTCCCGCTGTTCGAAATCGGGTCGGCCCAGCTGGCGCCCGTCCTGGAGGCGGAGCGGGCGGAGTGGGCCGCGCGCCTCGACTGGGACTTCGAGCCGGCGCTGGCCTCGCTGCGCTACATGCTCGACAACCGGGTGCTACCCGGCGTGGCGGTGGCGGTGGGCGACCACGGTGTCGGCTACGCCTATTACCTCTTCCGCGACCAGCGGGCGTTGGTGGGCGGCCTCTACTTCCTCCCCGAGTTCCGGGACGGCGACTGGCCGCGGCTGGTGCTCCAGCGCGTCTTCCAGGAGCTGGCCCGCCAGCCGCTGGCGCGGTCCATCGAGGGGCAAATCTTGTTCCCCGGCCCCGAGCGGTCGGCCGGACCGCTGCTGCGCGCGAGCGGCTTCCAGTTTCTGGAGCGGCGGTTCCTCCGGCTGGAGGCGCCGGCGGAGCGTCCGCTCCCGCCAGGTCCGGCGGACCTCACCCTCCGCCCCATTCCCGAGGGCATGCTCGACGACCTGGCGCTGGTGATGACCCACGCCTACCGCGGCCACGTGGACGCGCGGACGTCCTCGCTGTACCTGAGTTTCGACGGCTGCGCGCGCCTCATCCAGGCGCTGGTGCTCCGCGGCGGATGCGGCCCCTGCGAGGCTTCGCTCAGCCTGATGGCCGCGGTGCGCGACACGCCGGCGGGCGCCATCGTCGTCTCACGGATTTCGAAGGGATCGTTTTTCGTCTCGCAGGTGTTCGTCCACCCCCGGCACCAGGGCCAGGGGATCGGGCGGGTGCTCGTCGGCGCCGTGGTCAACGCGCTGGCCAAACGCCATCCCGGCGTCGGCCTCAGCCTCACGGTCTCGCGGGATAACACGCGGGCCTATGACTGGTACCGCCGCCTGGGTTTCGCCGACCGGCTCCCCCACTACGCCTTCATGAAGCTGGCCGGCGACTGAGCGCCGCCGGTCACCGCCAGCATCTGCGCGTGGATCCGGCCGTTGGAGGCCACGATCTCCGGACAGTGGATGGAGAAGGGTCCGCCGTCGAACCGGCTCAGCCGGCCGCCGGCCTCGGCCAGGATCGCGGCGCCCGCCGCCGTGTCCCAGGGGCGGAGCCGCCGTTCCCAAAACCCGTCGAAGCGGCCCATGGCCACGTAGCAGAGGTCCAGCGCCGCCGAGCCGTCGCGCCGGATGGCCTGGGCTTGCCGCAGGAACGCGGCGAACAGCGGCACGATGTCGTCGGCGGTGTGGGCGTCGTAGGGGAACCCCGTGGCAAGCATCGCCTCGCGCAGGCTGGCGCAGGCCGAAACGCGGATGGGCGCATCGTTGAGCCAGGCGCCGCCGCCCCGCACCGCCCAGAACTCCTCCCCCAGGGCCGGGGCGTAAACCACGCCGAGCAGGGGCTCCTCCCCCCGCACCAGGCCCACCGACACGCCGAACGGCGGGTAGCCGTGGACGAAATTGGTGGTGCCGTCCAGCGGATCGATCACCCAGGTGTACTCGCCGCTGCCGGCGCGCGCCCCGGATTCCTCCAGCAGGAAACCATGGCCGGGGAACGCCGTCCGCAGCCGGTCCAGCACGGCCGCTTCGGCCTGCAGGTCGGCCTGGGTCACGAGGTCGATGGCCCCCTTCTTCCGGACGTCGAGGGCGCGGCCGAAGTGTCCCATGAGCACGTCTCCGGCCGCCCGGGCCGCCTCCCGCGCCGCCGCCAGCCAGGCCTGTTCCATGAGTGCCTCCTGTCCGCCGTCCGCGGCCGTCCACTATAGCAATCCCGCCCCGCCCGGCGCAACCGTATTGACGGCCGCCCCGCCATTCATTAAGATAGCGGGCGATCGACGGGCGGGAGGACGGTGCATTGGTCCAACTGGTGCTGGATCCCAAGAGCCTCGAATTTCTGTTCGACAAGCAGAAGGAAAGCCTCAAACTCCTGGAATCGCTGTTCAACGTGGACATCTATGTCCGCGGCCACCAGCTCCAGCTCGAAGGCGCCGCCGACGACACCGCCGTGGTCCGCGGCATCCTCGAGGATTTCGCCCGTCTCTACGCCGACGGCGTCGTCCCCGACCGGGACATGGTCCGCCGCGCCTTCCGCGAGATCGCCGAGAACACCGCCCTGAGTCTCAACGATTTCTTCCAGAGCTCACGGGTGATCCAGGCCGGCCACCGCAAGATCTGCCCCAAGAGCCGCAACCAGAGTGCCTACGTCGAGGAGATCTTCAGACAGGACCTGGTGTTCGCCATCGGCCCGGCGGGAACCGGTAAGACGTTTCTCGCCGTGGCCGCCGCGGTGAACTTGCTGCTGGACAAGCGCGTCGCCCGGATCATCCTCACCCGGCCGGCGGTGGAGGCGGGCGAGAAACTCGGGTTCCTCCCCGGCGACATGCAGGAGAAGGTCAATCCCTACCTGCGTCCTCTCTACGATGCCCTGTATCACATGCTGGACTACGAGCGGGTGCAGAAGCTCCTGGAGCGGGAAGTCATCGAGATCGCGCCGCTGGCCTTCATGCGCGGCCGGACCCTGAGCGACTCGTTCATCATCCTCGACGAGGCGCAGAACACCACGCCGGAACAGATGAAAATGTTCCTGACGCGCATCGGGATCAACTCCAAAGTCGTGGTCACCGGTGACATCACCCAGGTGGACCTGCCCAACGGCAAGATCTCCGGCCTGATCCAGGCCCGCGAGATCCTCCGCGACATCGAGGGGATCCGCTTCTGTTACTTCGACGAGCGCGACGTGGTCCGCCACTCCCTGGTCCAGCTCATCATCAGCGCCTACGCCCGGTACGGGGGTCAGGCCGCGCCGCCGCCCGCCCGCCGGGAGGAGCCGCCGGGTGACGCCGCCGGAGCCGCCGGCGACGGCACCCCCCGCTGACAGGGATCGCGTCGCGGGTCCCGCTCACGCCGGGGCGCCGCGACCGCTGGAGATTGTTTTTGTGTCCGGCAACTCTTTGTGTTCAAATAGGGATTTCGGCGGCGCCGGGCACCGCCCCCGGCCCTGACACCGCAATGAACCGATTCGTCACCACATCATGGAGGAATATCGCATGCGCATCGGATGGCTTGTTCTGGCTCTGTCGATCGCCCTGGGTGCCGGCGTGATGGGCGCCACCCCCGCCGCGGAGACGCACCCGTTTTCGGTCCACGACATGCTGGCCATGGACCGGATCTCCGAACCGGCCGTCTCACCCGACGGCAAGCTGGTGGTCTTCACGCTCCGCACCACCGACCTCGAGGCCAACCGCGGTCGCACCGATCTCTGGGTGGTGGGGACCGACGGCACGGGGTTGCGCCGCCTGACCGCCCATGAGGCCGGCGACAGCAACCCGGTCTGGTCGCCCTGCGGGAAATGCATCTTCTTCCTGTCCACCCGCTCCGGATCGTCGCAGGTGTGGCGCATCCACCTGGACGGCGGCGAAGCCATGCCCGTGACCAAGCTGCCGCTGGACGTGGCTAACCTGGGCATCTCCCCCGACGGCACTCTGCTGCTGTTCTCCCTGGACGTGTATCCCGACCTCAAGACCGTCGCCGAAACCGCGAACCGCCTGGCCGAGCTCGAGAAGAGCAAGGTCACCGGCAGGATCTGGGACCGCCTGTTCGTCCGGCACTGGGATACCTGGACCGACGGTCGGCGCAGCCACCTGTTCGTGATGCCGAAGGCCGGCGGCGAGCCGGTGGACCTGATGGCGGGCATGGATGCCGACGCGCCGAGCAAGCCGTTCGGCGGCACCGAGGAGTTCACGTTCACCCCCGACAGCCGCGGCGTGGTCTTCACCGCCCGCGACGCCGGCCGCGAGGAGGCGTGGTCCACCAACTTTGACCTGTACCTGGCGCCCGTCGACGCTTCCGCGCCGCCGAAGAAGCTCACCGACAATCCGGCCTGGGACACCCAGCCCGCGTTCTCTCCCGACGGCAAGATCCTGGCCTACCTGGCCATGAAGCGGGCGGGTTACGAGGCCGACCGCTACGCGATCATGCTCCGCGCCTGGCCGGACGGCGCGGCGAAGGAACTCGCCCCCGGTTGGGACCGCTCCCCCCAGAACATCGTCTGGTCCCCCGACGGCAAGACTCTCTATGCCGCGGCCGAAAACCTGGGTCAGTCCTCGCTGTTCGCCATCGATGTCGCCACCGGCGCCGCCCGCGTGGTGGTGGAGCAGGGCACGGTGAGCGACCCGAGCCCGGCCGGCGACGTGATCCTGTACGGCCTCGACCACCTGAAGTCGCCGGTGGAACTGTACACCGTCCGGCCCGACGGCAGCGGCGCCCGCAAGATCACCGCGATCAACGACGCCAAGGTGGCGGCGGCCCGGATGGGCGATTTCGAGCAGTTCACCTTCAAGGGCTGGAACAACGAGACCGTCTACGGCTACGTGGTCAAGCCGGCGGACTTCGATCCGGCGCGCAAGTACCCGGTGGCCTTTCTCATCCACGGCGGGCCGCAGGGCTCCTTCGGCAACCACTTCCACTATCGCTGGAATCCCCAGGCCTACACCGGCGCCGGCTACGCCGCGGTGATGGTGGATTTCCACGGCTCCACCGGCTACGGCCAGGCGTTCTGCGACGCGATCCGGGGCGACTGGGGCGGCAAGCCACTGGAGGACCTCCAGAAGGGGCTGGCGGCCGCGGTGGCCAAACACGCCTGGCTCGACGGCGACCGGGTGGCGGCGCTCGGCGCCTCCTACGGCGGTTACATGATCAACTGGATCGCCGGCAACTGGCCCGACCGCTTCCGCGCCCTCGTGGTCCACGACGGCAACCTGGACGAGCGGATGGCCTACTACGACACCGAGGAGCTCTGGTTCCCCGAGTGGGACCACGAGGGGCTGCCGTGGGACAAGCCGGAGCACTACACCCGCCACAATCCCATCGACTACGTGAAGAACTGGCGGACCCCCACGCTGGTCATCCACGGCGGCAAGGATTATCGCGTGGTGGACACGCAGGGGCTCTCCACCTTCACCGCCCTGCAGCGTCGCGGCATTGAGAGCCGGTTCCTGCATTTCCCCGACGAAAACCACTGGGTGCTCAAGCCCCACAACTCCATCCTCTGGCACGACACCGTCATCGCCTGGATGGACAAATTCTGCAAGGCGGACGCGAAGTAACCGACCGATTGCATCTGCGCGACACCCGGCGGGGCCCTCCGGCCCCGCCGTTTTTTTGCATCCAGGGAATTCTCGCTGCTGCCGTACGCCGCGTTCGACGAACGCGGCCCGCTGTATCGCCACGACAACCAAGCATGCGGCCGTAGTGCGCGAGTTCGGCCACGGCAGGATCAGCCGGTCTGCCGCTGCATCCGGCGCGCGTTCATCGAACGCGCGGTACTCGGGAACTCGCGGCCGGCGTTGCGTGCCCGCCTGCCCGGGAGTACAATGGCTGTAACAATCACGGATTCAGGCAGCCGGCTCGAGCGACCGGCCGGGAGGGGCGTCATGGCGATGACCGAGAACTGCTTCGACCGCGTCTACCGCCAACTGCAGGTCCTGGTAGCGGAATGGTCCGCGGGCGTGCTGCCGGACGGAGCTGACCCGATGATCCGCTTTCTGCCGGACCTGTTCCGGCTGCTGCGCCGCGTCGCCTACGACCTGGAGATGCCGGGCGCAGACCGCCGCCTCGCCGCCGCCGCGGTGCTGTACATCGCCGATCCGAACGATTTTCTGCCGGACACCGACGAACAGAGCGCCCGCCGGCGGTTGGATGACCTGTGGGTGGCATTTGCGGCGTTCTTTCTGCTGATCCGGAGCGGCGCCGTCGCCCGGCTCGAATCGCACTGGCGCTCGGAGATCCCCTTCCGGGAACTCCTGGAGTGCCGTCAGCGGCTGCCCGAATTGAACGACGCGCTCCCGCCGCGCATCCTGCAGATGGTGAATCAGTATCTGGGAGATTGACATCCTGCCTTTCGGAGGAGGGATCCATGAACAGCCGGCGGTGGACGCTGCGGGCGGCGGTGTGCGGGCTGGCGCTGGCCGCAGCCATCCCGGTCGCGGCCCAGCACACGCTCCCCATCACCGTCACCGAGCGCGCCGGCGTGACGCGGAGCGGCGAGTACGCCGTCTTCGGCGTGCCGCTGCCCCGGAACTGGGACCTGACCGACCCGACGCAGCTTCAACTGCGGGAGGCTGCGGGCGCGCCCGTTCCCGCCCAGTTCGAGGTGTTGTCGCGCTGGGGCGGGCACCCCGGTCAGGTGACCGCTCCCATCCGGTGGGTGCTGGTGGGGTACCTGGCCACCCTCGCCGCGGGCGGCAGTCAATCCCTGATCCTGGACGATGACGGCCCCGGACCAGCCCCGCCCGTTGCGATCCAACTCGACACCGGCACCCCGGGCGAGCTCCGCGTCGACACCGGCGCGGCCCGGTTCGACCTGGCCACCGGCGCCGCGTTCAACCTGCTGCGGCAGGTCACCGTGTCGGGGCAGATCCAGCTCGAACCGCTGGCGGCCACTGCGGCGATCCGCTACCAACCCTCGCTGGGCCGGAGCGTGGTCGCCGGCGGCGCGCCCGACTTCACCCCGCGCGCCACCGCGGTGGCGGTGGAGCGCAGCGGGCCGCTGCAGGCGGTGGTGCGGGTGGAGGGGAGCATCCTGGATGACGCCGCGCGGGCGGTGCTCGACTTCACGGCCCGACTGCATTTCACCGCCGGCCGGAGCGACGTCCGGCTAGACTTCACTGTGGAGAACAACCATCCGGTGCTCACGGGCGAATGGGAGCAACCCACCAACGCCCACGACCAGGGCGCTCCCAACAGCGTCTATCTGGGTGCCCTGGAGCTGAACCTGCAGCTCGCGGAAGACGCCGGCGCCCTGACCGTCCGGACCGAGTCGGGCGTCACCGTGGCCGACCCGTCCGCCGAGGTGGAGCTGTACCAGGATTCCTCCGGCACCGAGCACTGGAACGCGTACGTGGGTCTCGTGGGCTGGCCCGGCGCCGAGGCGTCGGCGGCGCCGCGCCTCCAGTCGTACTGCACCCTGCCCGGCTTCGAGATCACCGGGGCCGGCGCGCCCGTCGCGGGCGACCGGGCGCTGGGCTGGCTCGCCGCCGCGCGCGGCGCCGACGGACCCGCCGCGCTGGCCGCGGTGCGCGACTTCAGCCGGAATTTCCCCAAGGCCATCGCGGCGCAGCCCGACGGCCGGATCACCGTGGACCTCTTCCCCCGCGGCGACCACTTCAACCACAACCTGCGCGTGGGGGAGGAGAAGACGCATACGATCTTGCTGGCGTTCGGCGCCGCCGCGCACGACGCCGCCGAGGCCGAGCGCCGCGCCCGGGCGTTGGACCGCCCCCTGTTCGGGCGCCTGGCCGCCGCCGACTACGTGGGCAGCGGCGCGCTGGGGGGAATCCCGGCCGCCGACGCCAGCCGCTGGCCGCTGTACGAGCGCTATATCCGCGTGGCTTTCGAGCCCAACCCCGACTTCGATCCCGGCGTGGACGACCCCACCTTCGGCAACGGCACGCTGGCCGAGGCGGTGGAGCGCTACAATCTCCAAGGCTGGCAGGACTGGGGCGACGTGCCGCTGGACTACGAGGCCTTCGGCCCCAACCAGGCCGGCCAGCTGAATCTCAAATACTGGTACGTGTACGGCCTGTTCCTCCAGTTCTGTCGCTCCGCCGATCCCGCCTGGCTTGACCTGGCCCTGCCGGCCGCCCGCCACCTGGCCGACACGGATTACCTGCACATTCCCGACGAAGGGATTCAGCACTGGTCCCACGGCGCGTACTTCGGCCACAGCCAGCACGACGAGCCGGGCAACGCCAACCCGAACCGCAATTACAACTCGCCCAGCGTGGATCTGTTTTTCGGCGTGCCGGACCTGTTGCTGGCCTGGCATCTCACCGGCGAGCGCCGCTTCCGCGACGTCGCCGGCGAGGGTCTCGAGGCCATGCTCAACCTGTCCCAGTTCAGCGATTTCAACGACCCGCTCCCCCAGCGCGAACGCGCCAATCTGATCTTCGGCTACATCGAAGGCTACCGGGCCACCGGCGACAGCCGCTGGCTCGACGCGCTTCGCGCCATCGTGGGCGCCACGGCCGACCTGTCCAACAAAGGGTGGCTGACCGACCCGGCCGCCTTCGGGGCGTCCCACTCCGGCGCCTACCTGAGCACCTTCATGTGCGCCCAGGTGCTCTGGACCATGGGACGCTACCTGGACCTGTGCGCCGAATACGGCTGGACCGACGATCTGGGGACGGACGGTGCCCTGGCCGCCTACGCCGGCTTCCTACTGGACCATGCCACGACGGAGTACCGGCCGGGACGGGCGGCGTTGACCCACGACATCTTCTTCGACGGGAGCGACCCGTCGTACCTCGACGTCAACAACTGGGCCCTGACCGTGGCCGACGCGCTGACCTATGCCGCCCGACATAGCGGGGAGGCGCGCTTTCTGACGGCGGCGGAGATGTTCTACGCCACCGGCACCATCGATCCGGTGTGGGAGGACGACCCGCCCGTCTACCTCAGCTCCAAAGACCTCGTCAACGCACTGAACTGGGGGCTGGTGTACATGCAGGAAGCCGGGGGCGGCGCCGGCGCGGCGGGCGACCTGAATCTGGACGGCGCCGTGACCGTCGTGGACCTGGCCATCCTGGACTATTACCTGGCCGGCCACTTGAACCCGGGCACGGCGCCCTTCGCCGCCCCGCAATCCGCGGCCGACCTGAACAGCGACGGCGGCGTGGACGCCGCCGACCGGACCGTCCTGGCCGGCCGGCTGGCGGGGCGGTGAGACCCGACCGAGGATCACGGAGGCACCATGCACACGACCCTGACCCGAACGGTGATTGCGGTGTTCATCGTGAACCTGTGCGCGGCATTCACCCCGGCGGGCTCGCCGGTGCCGGCCGCCGAGCGGCTCCTCGATCTGACCTACCCGTACGACGAGAGCACCATCTACTGGCCCACCGCCGAGATGTTTTCCCGCAGCCCGGTCTCCTGGCAGGTGAACGAACGCGGCTGGTGGTACGCGTCGAACAACTACGCCGCCTCCGAGCACGGCGGCACCCATGTGGACGCGCCCGTCCACTTCGCCCAGGGCGGACGCACCATCGACCAGGTGCCGCTGGCCGAGTGGGTCGGCCCCGCCGTCCGCATCGACGTGACCGCGGCGTGCGCCGCCGACCGGGATTACCGGCTCACGGCCGACGACATCCGGCGGTGGGAGGAACGCCACGGCCCCATCCCGCGCGGCGCGTGGGTGATCATGTACACCGGCGTCGGCACCCGGCACTATCCGGACAAGCTGAAGGTGCTGGGCACCGACCGGCGCGGCGCCGACGCGCTGCCGCTGCTCCACTTTCCCGGCTTCGGGCTGGCGGCGGTCCAGTTTCTCCTGCAGGAGCGGAACATCACGGGCATCGCCCTGGACACCCCCAGCATCGATTTCGGCCAATCGGTGGACTTCGAGGTGCACCGGGCCCTGTGCGGCGCGGGCAAGCTCGCCATCGAGAACCTGGCCAACCTCGACCGCCTGCCGGAGACGGGGGCGGTGCTGTACGCCGCGCCCATGCCCATCCGCAACGGCACCGGCGCGCCGGCCCGCGTGTTTGCCATCCTGCCGTAGGCCGCGCCCGCCGGGCACGGATCGAAGCAGTAGGCCGCGCTCCGGCCGGGCGCGGCCCGCTCCCTCGGCATAATTGAGCGGTTCAACCACGGCGCCAAGTTTCGTCGCGGCGTGGGCCGATCGAACTCCCGCCGTTTCTTGCCGACTTTAACGGCGCCCGTCCGGCGGACGGGCGCTACTGCGCTGCAGGCTACGGGAAGGGCGGTCCGGAATTTCCCTGCAAAGGGGGCTGCCGATTGGACAACAACGGATGCTTCAAGCGATCATCGGCCAAAGCCCTGCCGCCCGCGGCGGCAGCGGCATGTAGCCCGGACCGACAGGTCCGGGTCGACGCGATGGTGGTGCAATCCGAGCTCCGCAGGAGCGACGGATACGGCTGAATGGGTTGGACCCTTTCCAATCCGTTCGAAATTTCAACAACGCTGAATCATCGGGCACTGATCCCGATCCATTTCTGTCGCCGCTGGCGCGGCTGTTCCACCTCGTGCGGGATCCGCCCCACCCGGGCCTGTCGGCCCGGGCTACACTCCGCGGCTGCTGCGCAGCCGGGTTTCGGCGGGCGCCCGACGCGGAAAACGGTCCTTCGTGCCGCAACCGGGCTACGGCACGACCCGGCAATGACGGCACGCATCCGGCCCGGAGGGACGGCGGTCAATAGCCTGGGCCGCAGGCCCAGGGGGCGACGCATCGCGAGCCGGCCCGCGCCCGCCGGGCGCGGCCCGATCTCTTGGCACGATTGCCCGACTCGCCCACGGCTCCAAATCGCGGTACGGCGAGAACCCATCGAACTCCCGCCACTCCTTGCCGATTTCCACGGCGCCCGTCCGGCGGACGGGCGCTACTTCGCCGAGTGTCACGGCGCCGGTCCGGCGGACGGGTACTACGTCACAACCTGCCGGCTCTCCGCTTTCACCCTGAGATAGCTTGTGGTAGACTCGGCTTTCGCGGAGGCGACATGAACCTGCACCTGGCCGAGTTCACCACCAGTTGGGTCTTTCTCGTTCTGGGCCTGGTCCTGTGGGCGCTCAGCCGCGCCATTCCCCTGCTCCGCCGGAGTTCCCGCCTCCTGCTGGTGACCTGCCTGGTCCAAGTGTTCCGGGACGCCGCCGCCGCCGGCCTGATCACCGTGTCGTACCACCTGCTCAAGGCCGCCGACTCGGTGTTCATCTTCCTGCTGGTGGCCATCAGCATCTATCTCATCCGCGATCTCACCCAGGCGTGGCTCGCCCGCCGGGGCGTGTCCATCACCCGGCTGGTCTGGGACCTGAGCATCGGCGTGGCCTATGCCATCCTGTTCCTCCTCCTGCTGAAAGAAATCTTCAACATCGACATCACCCCGGTGCTGGCCACGTCCGCCGTGCTCACCGTGGTGATCGGCCTGGCGGTCCAGGACACGCTGATCAACCTCATCGCCGGCACGGTGTTCCATTTCGAGGATTCGCTCCGGCCCGGCGACTGGATCCAGGTGGACGACACCATCGGCCAGGTCAAGGAGCTGACCTGGCGCTCCGTGCAGCTGCTCACCACGGACAACGAACTGGTGGTGGTCCCCAACCAGGATTTCACCAAAAAGCGCTTCCAGAACCTGACCCGCCACAACGCGGTGCGCACCCTGACCATCGGGACCAGTTACGCCGACGATCCCGACCTGGTCATGCAGGTGCTCAAACAGGCGGTGCTCTCCACGCCCGGCGTGCTCTGGCAGCCGGAGCCTGTGGTGTACATCGTCAAGTTCAACGACTTCTCCATCGACTACCGCGTCCGCTTCCACATCGAGAGCTACACCGGCTACCGCCGCCTGGAGGGCGCCGTGCTGCGCGCCATCTGGTACAACTTCCAGCGCCACCACATCACCATCCCCTTCCCCATTCGCACACTGCAGATCGAGCGCCGACCGCCCGAGTCCGCAAACGCCGGCAACGGTGAGCGGGTCCGCGAAGCGCTGGCTCAGGTGGACATGTTCCGCATCCTCAACGGCGAGGAGATGGCTGCCGTCGCCGCCGGCGCCGAGATCGTCGAGTACCCGGCCGGGGCCGTCGTGGCCCTCGATGGCGATGTGGGCCGGAGCATGTTCGTCATCCTGCGGGGCAGCGTCGACATCCAGAAGGACGGTAAGAAGGTCGCGGCGCTCGGCCAGCACGAGCTGTTCGGCGAGATCGCTCTGTTCACCGGCGAGCCGCGCGGGGCCACCGTCATCGCGGCCGAGCCGCTGCAGGTGCTGGTCATCGAGAAGGACGGCTTCGACGCCATCCTGAAACGCAACGAGGGCTTCATCGCCAAGATCGAACAGATGGTCGAAGAGCGCCTCCGCGCCACCGCCGGCGCCGGAACGGATGACGCCAAGTCCGACGTCAAGCGAAGCATCCTCGGCCGCATCCGGAAGTACCTCCTCGGCTGAGCCGCGGGTCCACGCCCGAGCCCTTGCTTTTCAGTCGCCGGCCCGTACCCCGCCGGTGTCGCCGCGGTATAATGGAAACGTCCGGGCCCCTTGAGCCGGTCATCACCCTCCACACCGGAGGTCTCATGCAGCGCATCGCGTGCCTCATCGTAACGGCCATCGTCATCCTCTCCGCCACCGGAGCGAGCGGCGAGTACTTCGACTGGCGCGAGTGGGGCGCCGGCGAAGCGCGGTACGCCCCGGAGGAGCCGCTGGCCCGGGCGCAGTACATGACCATCCGCCTGGGCCAGGAGCTCAAGCGCCGCGGCATCGACCCCAATTACTCTTATTTCGGCCGGATCTGGTCCGCGGCCAAGCATGGCGACCAGTCGCTGGGAACGTGCCAGGACCTGGCCACGGTGGTCAACGACGTGCTGTCCGGCGCCGGCTTCAAGGATGACCAGCTCTGCACCGTGATGGCGTCCAAGGAAGGATTCCGGCGGATCCAGAAAGGCTGGCTCTTCGATGTGAACCTGGACCATGTCTGCCCGGTGGTGGTGATCGACGGCGTGCCGCACACCTTCGACCTGTGGGCCCAGGGGGGCACGGACGGCCACTTCGCCGGCTTCAAGGGAAGCGTCTGGAACGGCCTGCCCCTGAAGGCCTGGATCGAGACCATGCGGCAGTACAATTACACGGCCTTCACCGTCAACCCCGGCCGGAAAACCGCCTACGGGCCGGAAACCGGCGACAAGGTCATCGCCGAGATCGTCCGGCGCGCCCGGGCCGCCGCGACAGGCAACCGATCCGCCCCGGCGGACAAGCCGGCGGCCCAACCGGCTCCCGATGACATCGTGGGAACCTACAACGCCATCTATCCGGTCTACCTGAGGACGTTCCACTCCGGCAGCCGGGTGGAGATCCTGGCCAGCGCCGAAAAGCGCGGCGACCAGTACTTCAGCGCCCACAAGGTGTACTGCATCATCAAGGACGGTCCGCGCAAGGGCGAAGAGTACTGCTGCGCCTCCTTCGAGCGCCTCCACACCCTGGCCCAGCTCAAGGCCGCCGCCGCCGAGATGCAGCGCTACCTGGACCAGCACAAGTAACGCCGGCCGCCTAGTCCGACACTCCGGCGCCGCCGCCCGCCGGTACCGGCCGCGGTCCGCTTCGTCCCGCCATCACCCCTTAGTCGAACGTTTTCTATGCCGGCTGCGTATAAACCAGCATCCACGCGCTGACGACGTTGCACCCAGCGCCGACGGGAACGCTGATTGGCGGGGACAGACCGTGAACAGACACCTCATTCAATGCCGTGCCGGAATGTTGAACGCTGCGCTGCTGCTGCTCCTGCTCCTGTCGCCGACAGCCAACATCCTGCCGGCCGCCGCAGCCGAACCGCCGCAGGTCGTGAAAGCGGCCACCGCACCGGTCATCGACGGCGTGCTCGACGACACGGTCTGGCAGGGCGCGCCCTTGGCGAGCGGCCGGTTCGTGACCTACAACCCGGCTTTCGGGGCGACGCTGCCCCAGACCACCGAAGCCTGGCTGGCGTACGACCAGAAATTTCTCTATGCGGCGTTCTTCTGCCACGACACGGAGCCCGGCCAGATCAAGACCAGCGTCACCCGGCGGGACAACATGTTCAACGACGACTGGGTGGGCTTTTCCATCGACACCTTCAACGGCCGGCAGAACGGCTACGAATTTTTCATCAACCCGAGCGGCATCCAGGGCGACCTCCTGAACACCGCCGGCCAGGGGGAGAACTCGGCGCCGGACTGGGTCTGGGACAGCGCCGGCCGCATCACCGCCGACGGCTACCAGGTCGAGGTCCGGATCCCGTGGAAGAGCATCCGGTTCCGGAGCGGCGCCGACGTGACCATGGGCGTCCTGTTCTGGCGGCGGATCAGCCGGCTGGGTCAGAGCGGCTCCTGGCCGGAGCTGACTCCGGGCGCCGGGATGCTCAACGTCCACTCGCCCGTGCGCTTTGAAAAGCTGGACACGCCGCTGGTCCTGGAGGTGCTGCCCAGCTTCACCTACAGCCGCGACCAGGTGCGGCAGACTCCCGACGAGTGGGCGCCGGCGGAGAACTCGCCCGATTTCGGTGTCGGCGTCAAGTACGGCCTCACCTCTTCCATCACCGCCGAGGCCACCGTCAACCCCGACTTCAGCCAGGTGGAGAGCGACGCCTTCCAGGTGGAGGTGAACCAGCGCTACCCCATCTTCTACAGCGAGAAGCGCCCGTTCTTCATGGAGAACATGGGCATCTTCAACCTGGCCGCCACCAACGGCGACTTCAACATGAGCACCGCCGTCCACACGCGCACCATCGTGGATCCGCTGTGGGGGGTCAAGACCACCGGCAACCAAGGCAAGGTGGCATTCGGTTTCCTGGCCGCCGGCGATGAATGGCCGGGGCGGGAGATCGACGGTGAGGACAATCCGTACCAGGGTGACCGGGCCGCCTACATCATCGGCCGGGCCAACTACACCCTGAGCGGTGACAATTATGTGGGTGGCATCGTCACCAGTCGCTCGTTCGCCGGCGGCTTCAACCGGGTGGCCGGCGCCGATTTCCAGTATCGCTTCTGGGGGCAGCACAAGCTCAGCGGGTTCGCCCTGTACAGTCAGTCCCGCGACGAGGGCACGGCGGCGACCGCCGACGGCGGCGCGGTCACCGTCTCGTATGAGTACGACGCGACGTCGCTGGGCATCTGGACCGCCCTGGAACATTACGACCCGGGTTTCCGGATGGACACCGCCTTCTACCAGCGCACCGGCTTCAACCGGGTAATCGGCTACTTCGGCCCCGTCTACCAGCCGAAATCCAGCGGCTGGTCCTGGATCAAGAGCGTCAATCCCTTCCTGTTCGCCCTGGCGGTCCATGACACCATCACCGGGCTGGACGACTACATGGCGCTCGCCGCGCTCCGGATGAACTTCGTCCGCCAGGGCTCCCTGCGGATCGACTACATCCACGGCCAGGAGGCTTGGGCGGGCCGGCTGTTCCACCCCGGGCTCTTCCGGGTCCAGGGCAGCCTGCAGGCGACCAACTGGTTCCGGTTCGGCGTCAACTTCAACACGGGCCGCGACACCTACTACGACCTCGCCGCGCCTGTGCTGGGAGACTTCCTGAGCGTCGGTGGCAACGTCACCATCCAGCCCGACACCAAGCTGAACCTGACCATGGACGTCCGGCGCAACGCCATGGACCATCCCGACGGCGGCAACCTGTACACCGCCGCTGTGGCCAACTGGCGCACCACCTACCAGTTCAACAAGTCGTGGTTCGTCCGCGCCACCCTCCGCTACGACAGCTACCGGCAGCGGGTGCTCACGGACTTCCTGGTCTCCTACACTTACATCCCCGGGACGGTCATGTTTGTCGGCTACGGTTCGCTCGTCCAGCGCCAGGAGTGGGACACGGAACGCTGGCTGCCCGGCGACGGACCGTGGACCACCACCCAGCGCGGCCTCTTCATCAAGCTCAGCTACCTGTGGCAGAAGTGATCGGGCCACTGATTCATTCACCGCGGAGACGCTGAGGCGCAGTGATCACTCAATATTTATGGCGCGCGGATGAATTGTCTTGCTCCGCGTCTCCGCGCCTCGGCGGTGGATAGGACTTCGGGGCTCGGGGTTCGGGGCTCGGGGTTCGGGACTCGGACTTCGGGGCTCGGGGTTCGGGGCTCGGGGTTCGGGGCTCGGGGTTCGGGGCTCGCTCCCAACCCTCAACGCTCAACTCTCAACTCTTAACTCTCCGCTCTTACTTTGTGTCCTTTGTGCCTTCGTGGTGAATTTCCCTCCGCCGTTTCGCCGATTCGCCGCTTCGCCGGCTCGCCGGTTTGCCATCTTACCGCCCCGCCGATTCGCCGTTTCGCCGATTCGCCGTTTCGGTTTATAATGTGCCTTCGCCGCGCGGACGATCCCCGGACGCCCGACGCTCCAAGTCACATCATTGAGGTACATTTCATGACCCAGTCCGACGACCGTCCCGATCTTCCGCCCGCCGAGGCCCCCGACACTGACCGCACCTTCGGGCCCGTCGGCGCCGGCGACACCGCGCCGCCCGCCACCCCCCCGGCCGCGCCGGCCGAGGCCGGCCCGGAGGATGAATTTGCCGAACCCGGTTTCCATCTGGTGGAGCCGGACAATCCCCTGCCCGCCATCACCGCCGACGACCTGCCCCCCGCCCAGCGCGACGCGGTGGTCCGGATGGGCTGGACCACCCTGACGCCGGTCCAGTCGCGGGCGATCCCCTATGTGATGGCCGGCCGGGATGTCATGGTCCAGTCGAAGACCGGCTCCGGCAAGACCGCTGCCTTCGTGCTCCCCATCCTGGCGCGGATCAACCCGGCGGAGGCCGCCTGCCAGGCCATGGTGCTGGTGCCCACGCGGGAGCTGGCCCAGCAGGTCTTCCACGACGTCGAGAAGCTCGGCGCCGGCACCGGCGTGCGGAGCCTCTCGGTGTACGGCGGCGTCGGCTACGGACCGCAGCTCGATGGCCTGCGCCAGGGCGCCCACATCGTGGTGGGCACGCCCGGCCGGATCCTGGACCACCTGCTGCGCGGCACGCTGAAGCTGAACCGGCTGCAGGTGCTGGTGTTCGACGAGGCGGACCGGATGCTGTCCATGGGTTTCTACCCGGACATGGTGGCCATCCACGCCTACCTGCCGCACCGGCGCACCGGCTTCATGTTCTCGGCCACCTACCCGCCGCTGGTGCGCAAGCTCGCCGCCCAGTTCCTGGATCATCCCGGGTTCCTGAGCCTGAGCACCGACGTCATCCACGTGGAGGAGACCACCCACATCTGCTACGAAGTCCCGCCCATGGACAAGGACCGGGCGCTCATCCGGATCATCGAGTTCGAGAACCCGGAGGCCGCCATCATCTTCTGCAACACCAAGATGCGCGTCAATTACGTGGCCACGGTGCTCCAGCGCTTCGGCTACGACGCCGACCAGCTCTCGGCGGACCTGGGGCAGGCGGCGCGGGACCAGGTGCTCCAGCGCCTGCGCGACCGCAAGCTCCGCTTCCTCGTTTCCACCGACCTGGCGGGACGGGGCATCGACATCCTGCACCTGTCCCATGTGTTCAACTACGAGGTGCCCGAGGACCCCGAAGCGTACATCCACCGCACCGGCCGCACCGGCCGCGCCGGCGGCACGGGAACCGCCATCTCGCTGGTCTCCCCCATGGAGGGTCTTGAGCTGGTGCGCCTGGCCAAAAAATTCAAGATTCCCATCGAGACGCGCCCGCTGCCGGACGCCGAGGACGTGGAGCGGCTCGTGACCCAGCGCCTCACCGCCCTGCTCGAGGGGCGGCTGCGCCAGCGCGACAAGCTGCAGGTGGAGCGGATGCGCCGCTTCCTCCCCCTGGCTCGCAGTCTGGCCGAAGGTGAAGATGAGCTCGCGCTGCTGACGATGGTGCTCGACGACGCCTACCAGGCGGCCCTCCACGCGCCGCTGGCGCCGCCTGAGGAGGCGCCCAAACCCCGCCCGGCGCTCCGTCGCCGCGAAGCGGACGCGCCCCCGCGCGAGGGTGGGTCTGACCGGCGCCGCCCCCGCCGCCGAAAGTGATACAATAGGCTCAGCACAATCCCCCCACCGCCCCGGCACGGGGCGGCGCCACAACGGAACGAGCGGCCCGGCCACGGCCGGCTCGTCCGGCATTTTCGGCTGGCGGCGGCAGGCACTGCCGCGAAGGAGAGGTTATGAGATATCCTCTGGTGTGCGCCCTCCTGGTGGCCGCATGCGCCGCGACCGCCCTGGGCGTTGTCTACACCGGCACCTACGAGCTGCGCCACGAGAACGTGACCATCACCCTGGTGCTGCAGCAGGACGCCGCCGGCAACGTCACCGGCACCCTGCGCAGCACCACCGGCATGCAGTACCGCGTCGAGGGGATGGTGGAACCCGGCGAAGAAGTGGCCGTGGGCGCCTGCTCCGGTCCCGACGGCGCCATTTACTTCGAAGCCCACCTGCAGGGCGACACCCTGCTGCTGGCGCTCATCGAAGCGACGCCGGGCACCAACGCCCCCGACTACGACAAGATGCGCCAGCTCACGCTCAATCGCGTGCGCGGCGCGGCCGCGCCCCCCGCGCCGCCGCCGCCCGGCCAGGCGGTGCCGCGCGCGCCTGTGCCCAGCGTGCCCATGCCCACGGTGCCCGGCGCCCGCGCGCCGGCGGCGCCCCCGGCGCCCGCCGCGCCGCCGCCCCCGCCGGCTGCCGACGCCCGGCGGGTCAACGACCAGGAACTCGGCGTCTCCTTCGCGCCGCCCGCCGGCTGGACCGCCCAGAAGCAGGGGGGCGGCTACCTGATGGGTTCCAACACCCACGCCGGATTCATCGTGATGCTGCCCAACCAGTTCCGCAGCCTGAGCGAAGTCCAGGCCGCGGCCGGCGAAGGGTTCGTGGACGAGCAGCAGGGCATCCAACTCCTGCCCGCCGGCCCCTTCCAGCCCCTGGGCGACAACGCCATCGGCGCCGAGTTCAGCGGATTCATTCAGGGCCAGTCGGCCCGCGCCTTCGCCGCCGCGGTGCTCTCGCCGCAGGGCGGCGGGGTGACGCTCATCGCCGCCACCACGGCGGCCGCCTATTCGGCCGCCTACGCCGGCTTCGTCCGGGAACTGGCCGGCGGCATCCGGTTCATCCCCCGCGCCGCCGGCGCCGGGGGCGGAGGCGGCGACGCATCGCTGGCCCAGTGGATCGCCGGCAAGTACTACTCATACAGCGGCGGCTCCACCATGTCGGGCGGTTCCGGCACCGAGCGGCAGGTGATGTTCTGCCCCGACGGCACCTTCTACAGCGCCACCGAGTCGGGCTCCTACGGCACCGGCTCCTGGGGCGTGGCGGGGCAGTCGAACAACCGGGCCCGCTTCACCATCCGCGGCGACCGGCGCTCCGGCGTCATCCTCCTGCAGTGGCAGGACGGCAGCACCGACGAGTACCGCTACCAGGTCACCGGCGAGAGCGGCGTCATCCTCTTCAACGGCATCAAGTTCGCCTACGCCGGCGCCGCGGAGTGCCGGTAGGCGGGAAAGAGTCAGGAGATAGGAGATAAGAGATAGGAGTTCCAAGTTTATCGTGCTCGTAATTCGTAATCGTAATTCGTAATCGTAATTCGTAATCGTGCTCGTAATCGTAATTCGTGCTCGAGGTTCGAGGCTCGAGGCTCGAGACTCGAGGCTCGTTCCCGTAATGCTTCGCAGTAGGCCGCGCTCGCCGGGCGCGGCCCGTCCCCTCGGCACGATCGAGCGTGTCGCCCACGGCTCCGAGTCGCAGTAGGCCGCGCTCGCCGAGCGCGGCCCGCTCCCTTGGCACGGTTGAGGGATTCGTCCACGGTCTCCGAGACGCGTCGCGGTGACGACCTATCGAAATCCCGCCACTTCCTGCCGAGTTTCACGGCGCCCGTCCGGCGGACGGGCGCTACTGCGCTGCAGGCTATGGGGAGGGCGGTCCGGAGTTCCCCAGCAACGGGGACCGGCCGATCCACGATGTCCGAAGTCCGATGTCCGAACAGGACCGGCGAGGCCGGTCCAACGTGGGTAGCCCCGGGTGAAACCCGGGGTCTCCTCCTCGACATTGCGAGCCGGGGCGACCCGCAAGGCGGGTCGAATGTGAATCCGACGACTGTTTGCGACAGGAATTGATTTCCGGGACCGGAGGATCGATCGGATCCTTTCGGTACCCTTCATATTCGACCCGCCTTGCGGGTCGCGCGGCTCGGGCGCCGGCGCCTCACCGCCGCATCAGCGCGAACACGCCCCAGCCCAGGTATTCACGCGTGTACGCGGCGTAGCGCGCGGGCTCCGCGGTCAGTTGGGCCCGCACCTCGCCCGCCAGTTCGTCGCCGGGATTGGCTTCAAGCCATCGGCGCATGGTGAGCCACTTGGCCGCCTCGTAACGGTCCCAGCCGTCCTGGTCCGCCAGAACCATCTCCACGACGTCGTAGCCGAGCTCGCCGAAAGACGCGAGGAGTTCCGGTAGCACCAGAAAGTCGGCGATTGACTCGGCCAGACACCCCTTGGCGACCTCTTCCGTGGGCGGCAGCCGCCGCCAGTAGGGCTCGCCGATGAGGATGATCCCGCCGGGGCGCAGGCTCCGCGCCAGCAGCTCGATGGTGCCGGCAACGCCCCCGCCGATCCAGCAGGCGCCGACGCAGGCGGCCACATCGACCGGCTCGTCCGAGACGTAGCCGGCCGCGTCGTCATGGATGAACCGGACCTGATCCGCGACGCCGAGCTCCACTGCCCGGCGTTTCGCCTGCTCGGTGAACAACTGGCTCAGGTCGATGCCGGTGCCGACGACGCCGTGATCGCGCGCCCAGGTGCAGAGCATCTCCCCCGAACCGCTGCCGAGGTCGAGCACGCGGGCCCTCGGCTCCAGCCGCAGCGCCGCGCCGAGCGTGGCGAGCTTCTCGGGCGTGATCGGGTTATGGATGCGATGCGCGCTCTCGGTGATGTTGAATATCCGCGGGATGTCCATGGTGAAACAACTCCTTTTGGGTGCGAATCGATTCGGTCAGGTCCGACCGGCCGGTCTCACCGGCCCGCAGCTGTTTTGGGTGTCCGCGTGCCCACCGGGGTCAGACGTGGGCCCCGTCTTCCGTGATCCTGATTTCATAGTGCTGGGATCGTTGATCAAAGCGCTTTAAAACTTTCCGGGCGCTCGGCGGGACGACGCACGCTTCATAGTCGTCACCGGCAAACACTCTTACGGCATCCAGCGACTCGAATCTCATGATGGTGACAAATTCCACCTCATCGCCCGCCCTTCGACGCAGCAGTTGAATGTCCTTGAAGCCTTGAATCTCACGGTTCTTGATGCCCACGAAGATCTCTTCGTTCAGCAGCGCTTCATAAACGTCGGCATTGTCCGGCGTCGTCCATCCATGCCATATTCGCGCGATCATGTTGGCTCCAGTTCAGAAGTTGGTTTCATTGGTTTCTGAATATATGTCCGACGGTTCTGCACTCTGCGGCGGAATGCAGGGAGTAGCCCTGCTGGTCTATCGCAGCAACGCGTGGTTAGGGGCCATCCGGTGCTCCAACATCCATCCCATCGTAATCGCCGACATTGAACTGTTCAGCGATTGTGTATAGTTCTTGATTGCGTTCGTGCAATGAGTCGACGGTGTGCTTCTCGATACGGTCGGCACGTAAATAGAGAGTATCTTGGTCCTCATTTTGTGGATCAGGCTCCAAGAATCCAACGACCTCATAGCCGCTCGCGTCGAGAAACGCGCCCACCCGAGCGAGCTTCTCACGGCTGGTGTCGACGAAGAAGTAGGACCATCTGCAAATGCCATCTATGTCAAACCGCGCTCTGCCCTCATCACGCAGATTTCGCGTATTCTCAAAGAAGTCTTGAAGTGTTTCCCTTGTGATCATCTTTGTGCCCCAACGCCTGAACTCAGCGGTGGGCCACGAAGCGGACCGTCCGCTGGAATCTTTGGTTGGGCCTCAATTTGCTTTCAAGCATAGCATACGGCGCGGCGATTTCAGCCACGGCCAGTATGCGAACGGAATCCATTTCCCCATTCCCTGTGGATTCAGATAATCCGTGGTTTTCTGGGCATACTTGTAGCAGGGATCTGTCCGACGGGCAAGAACAAACGCGTCGGTCCGGACGCAATGCCCGATCCATCTGCGCCAGAGGAGCCGGAACCCAAAGATCATTGGCCAAAGCCCTGCCGCCCGCGGCGGCAGCGGTATGTAGCCCGGACCGAAAGGTCCGGGTTGGCGCGGTGGTGGCGTAATCCGAGCTCCGCAGGAGCGACGGAGAAGGGTGAATGGTTGTGCCCTTTCAAATCCGATCGAAAATATCAGCAACGCGTGAATCATCTGTCGCTGATCCCGATCAATGTCTGTCGCCGCTGGCGCGGCTGTTCCACCTCGTGCGGGATCCGCCCCACCCGGGCCTTTCGGCCCGGGCTACACGCCGCGGCCGCTGCGCGGCCGGGCTCCGGCATACGCGGCCTACGGCGATGCATTTCGGGAACGAGCCTCGATTACGAGCACGATTACGATGACGATTACGAATTACGATTACGGGCCAGGTGACAGCATTCGCGCATCACTTGAAATGCCAGACCCTGTCAACTTGGCTTGGAGAAGCCTGTAAAATCGAGCTATTCATGGAAGTGCCGATTCAGAATCTCATGAAACGCTTGTCCCAGC
>Ga0209606_1000050_pt1 | contig 191777 bp, 155 predicted proteins | sample AD_UKC057_MetaG_FD_184412 | JGI IMG/M metagenome (GOLD analysis project Ga0209606, IMG submission 184412) | Active sludge microbial communities of municipal wastewater-treating anaerobic digesters from USA - AD_UKC057_MetaG (SPAdes) (version 2) | ecosystem: Engineered > Bioreactor > Anaerobic... | reverse complement strand
CCAGATGCCGATAGGCTTTTTCTGTGAGCTTCCGCCCCCGGAGAGTTCTTTCCAGGAATCCCAGCCTCATGAGGTAAGGCTCGTATATGCTTTCTATGGTCTCCTTTTCTTCATCAATGGCGGCGGCAATGGTGTTAATGCCGACGGGTCCGCCGTGAAAATTTTCCAGGATGGTGTAAAGGATTTTGCGGTCAACGTCATCCAGGCCCAGGGCATCTACTTCCATCTGGTCGAGAGCATGGCGGGCGATTTCTCCATCTATTACGCCGTTACCTTTAACCTCAGCAAAATCCCGAACCCGGCGGAGAAGGCGGTTGGCGATTCTGGGAGTGCCGCGCGAGCGCCTGGAGATTTCTTCAGCGCCGTCTTCCCGGACCTTTACTCCGAGTATTCTGGAAGAGCGCAGGATGATTTTATTCAGGTCTTCTTCCTGGTAATAATCAAGGCGGTGGACGATACCAAACCGGCTGCGCAGGGGGGCAGTAATTTTCCCGGCTCTGGTGGTAGCTCCTACCAGAGTAAATTTTTTTATTTTTAGCTTATGGCTGCGGGCTCCCGGTCCCTGGCCGATGATTACATCCAGGCTGAAATCCTCCATAGCTGAATATAAAAGTTCTTCGAGGGAAGGATGCAGCCGGTGAATTTCATCAATGAACAGAATTTCTTTATCCTGCAGGCTGGTCAGAATGGCCGATAGATCTCCGGCCTTTTCAATAACCGGGCCAGAGGTTGGTTTAATGCCGACTCCCAGCTCTCTGGCCAGCAGATAAGCCAAGCTGGTTTTGCCCAGCCCGGGCGGCCCGTAGAGAAGGACATGATCCAGATTTTCATTCCTTTTTTTGGCTGCCTGAATAAAGATTTTTAGATTAGCCTTGATATTTTCCTGGCCGATAAAATCCTCAAATCTTGCCGGCCGGAGGCTGTCTTCAAAGAGAACATCATCTCTGGTTTTGACCGGTGTCAGAATAGCCGGCATGCGCGTTCCTTCCAGGAAGATATTTGTTGTCCGGTCTCTTTCATAATGCTGGCTTTCATATTTTTGACATTTTTCTCAAACATTCTCTGAGCAGCTGGTCAAAACCAGCCTCCAGTCCGAGCGAGGAGAGGGTTTCGTCCACCACCTGTTCTGCTTCTTTCCTTCTGAAACCCAGATTGACCAGGGCCGAAACCAGATCCTCTCTTTCCTTTGAGCCTTTCTTGCTCAGCACCTTTTCTTTTTTTTCCAGCTTATCAGACAGCTCCATGATTATTCTCAGGGCTGTTTTCTGACCGATACCTGGTACCATCGACAGCCTGGTAACATTCGTATTTCTGACCGCTTCTTCCAGTTCTGAAGCTTCTATGCCTGACAGGATGTTAAGTGCCAGCTTCGGGCCGATGCCGGAGATGGTGATTAACTTCAGGAAAATATCTTTTTCTTCCTGACTGGCAAAACCAAAAAGAGATAAGGAGTTTTCGGTTAGGTGAGTATAAGCCAGCAATTCAGCCTGGGAACCGGCTTCACCCAGCTTAAAATAAGTGGTCAGAGGAATCTGCACAGAATAACCCAGACCGTTAGCCTCGACAATGACTTCTCCTGGTTTTTTCTGCAAAATTTTTCCTCTGATATAAGAAATCATGGCCTTCTTGATCTCCCTGTCAGGCGAACCGGTTGGCCGTCAGGGTTAAGCCGCCGGTGATAGGCATGACAGATGGCGGCGGCCAGAGCATCAGAAGCGTCTAAAGGCATCCGGTCATCCTCCAGATTCAACAATATTTTAACCATGCGCTGAACCTGGTCTTTTTCGGCCTGGCCATAGCCGGTAACTGCTTTTTTTATCTCCAGTGCCGAATATTCATAAAGCTGTCTCTGACGGGAAGCAATGGCAATAAGGACAGCGCCTCTGACCTGACCTAAAGAGATAGCTGTTTTGACATTCCTGGCATAAAACGGATTCTCGATGGCAATCTCCTGGGGGGAATAGAGGTCAATGATTCTTTCCAGCTCGGTCCGAATATCATTCAACTTTTGAGGGAAGCTGGCAATTCTGTCTGGTTTAATGACTCCATAAACAATTGCTTCCAAATTTTCCGCCTCATCTTCAATAAGGCCAAAACCCGAAGACTGCAGACTGGGGTCAATCCCGAGCACCCTCATTGATCAGGCCATTTCTATTTATTGAGCTGCTGAGTAGCGGGCGATTTCTTCCTCATCGATATCAAAATTGGCTGAAACGCTTTGCACATCATCATGATCTTCAAGCTCTTCTACCAGCCGCAGGCATTGCTCGGCCTGTTTACCTTCCAGTTTGACATAATTCTGGGGAAGATAGCCAACGTTGGAGTCAGCGATTTCAATGTTATTTTGTTTGAGAGCTTCGAGCACTGCTTCGTAATTTTCAGGGGTGGTAATAACCTCAAAATTGCTGCCTTCATCTCTGACATCTTCTGCCCCCGCGTTCAAGGCAATTTCCAGCAGTTTTTCTTCATCCACCTTGTCTTTTTCCACATCAATATAACCCTGTCTCTTGAACATCCAGGCAACACAGCCCGACTCGCCCATTCTGCCGCCCAGCTTGGAAAAAATATGGCGTAGCTCGGCTACCGTCCTGTTCTTATTATCTGTTACCGCAGTGATATAAATGGCTACGCCACCGGGTCCATATCCCTCATAAGCAACCTCTTCGTAGGCTGCTCCCTCCAGCTGGCCCGTACCCTTCATGATAGCCCGCTTGATATTATCGGCCGGCATATTGACGGCTTTGGCCTCAGCCACAGCCTTGCGCAAACGAGGGTTTTTCTCTGGATCACCCCCTCCCTGGCGGGCGGCTATGCTGATTTCCCGGATCAGCTTGGTGAACAATTTGCCGCGCTTGGCATCAACAGCTGCCTTTTTATGTTTTATAGAATGCCATTTTGAGTGTCCTGACATACTTTTCTCCTCTTTTCGAATCCTTGACAAAATTTTAGCATAATTAAAATAGGCAAGCAAACGCCGGGGATCGACTCTCTTCTGGCTAAAAGGAGTTGGTCGGGCAAAATGGCGCTTCCCGGCTGTTGTGCCTGGAAGAGAAACCAGCCCCCTTTTATCCGGAAAAGAAAGTTTGACCAAAGCTGCTACTATTCCTATCGGAATAATGTATAATAAATTCTGCTAGAGTTCTGGACAAATATCTGGAGATAACTTTTGAATAGCCTAAAAATAGGGCTATTATAAAATAACTGGAAGTCGAACAGATTGGAATAAAAATGACCGAAGATAAAAAAGTAGATATGGACAATCAGAAAAAGCCAGCCGGAAGACAACAACTGGTCAGAATCAATCTACCAGTTGCCGGCCTGCACTGTGTTAACTGTGCTCTTAGAATAGAAAAAGCTCTGGGAGAAACGCCCGGGGTGAAAGAGGCTTCGGTCAACTTCGCCACTAATCTCGCCTCGATCGTCTTTGACCGGCAGAAGGTCAATGAAGCCGAGCTGGTCAAAAGGATTGACATGCTCGGTTATAAGACTATTGTGGAGAAAACCGAGTTACCGGTCAAAGGTCTGTCCTGTGCAGCCTGTGTCAGGCGGGTGGAATCGGCTGTTAAGTCCCTGAAAGGGGTGGTCGAAGCCTCGGCTAACCTGGCTCTGGGCAGGGTAGCGGTGGAATTTATTCCAGGTGAGGTGAACCTGGCTCAGATAAAAAGAGCGATTGAAGAAGCTGGCTATGAGGTGCCCGAAGAAGTCGGCCAAGAACCGCTGAGCCAGGCAGAGAAGCAGGCGGAAGAGGAGCTGACCCGGCTAAAAAGACAGCTCCTGATCGGGGCAGTTCTGGCCGTACTTATTCTACTGGGCAGTTTTAAGTCCATCTTTCCCTGGTTGCCGCCCTTTTTTGCCAATCACTACTGGCTCTGGTTTCTGGCCACCATCGTTGAGTTTTATTCAGGCTGGACTTTTCTGCGGGGTGCCTGGCTATCTTTTCGCCACCGATCGGCCGATATGAATACCCTGGTCAGTGTTGGGACTCTTTCTGCTTACATTTACTCAGTGGTGGCTACTCTCCTACCAGGAATTTTCTACCGGGCAGGCTTTAAGCCCGATGTCTATTTTGATACTTCAGCCGTGATCATTGTTCTCGTCCTTCTCGGTCGTTATCTGGAAGCCGGAGCTAAGAGCAGAACACTTCTCTCTTTGAGGAAACTGGCCGGGCTCGAGGCCAAATCAGCCAGAGTCATTAGAAACGGGCAGGAAGTGGAAATTCCGGCCAGAGAAGTCAGAGTCGGTGATCTGGTGGTGGTCAGACCGGGGGAGAAGATCCCGGTTGATGGCCAGGTGGTGGAGGGGCAAAGCTCAGTCGATGAATCAGCCATCAGCGGTGAAAGCCTGCCTGTCTTTAAACAGCCGGGGGATGAAGTAATTGGAGCTACTATTAACCGGACAGGCTATTTTAAATTCAGAGCGACCAAAGTCGGAGAAGAGACTGTTCTGGCCCAGATTATAAAGAGGGTGGAGGAAGCTCAGGCCAGCAAGGCCCCGGTTCAGCGGCTGGCCGATAAGATCGCCAGTTATTTTGTCCCGGTGGTTATGACTTTGGCCGTGCTGGTTTTTATCATCTGGTTTGACTTTGGTCCCGAGCCAGCTCTCACCCGGGCTCTTTTAAGTTTTGTTTCGGTTCTGATTATCGCCTGTCCGTGTGCTCTGGGTCTGGCCACGCCAACGGCGGTGATGGTGGCCACCGGTCGATCGGCGGAAAACGGCATACTGATTAAAAGCGGGGAAGCTCTGGAAAAAGCAGCCGAGGTTAGCCTGGTTTTTTTTGATAAAACTGGCACCTTGACCAGAGGTCGGCCGGAAGTGACAGAGGTGGTGGCAGGGGCAGGAATCAGCCCTGAACAGCTCTTAGAGCTGGCTGCCGGCGCTGAAAAAGCTTCAGAGCATCCACTGGCCGAAGCTATCGTCAAAAAAGCTGAGGAAGGAGGCCTCTCGATTCCTGAGCCTGAAGAATTTATCATCAGGGAGGGGCAGGGATTAGAAGCTAAAGTCAACGGAGAGAAAATCCTGCTGGGTAATTTCCGCTTTTTAACTGCGGCTGGCATTAACTGGAGCCAGGCTGTTAATCAGAAAATTGAAGAACTGGAAAATCAGGGAAAAACGCTGGTGGGTGTGGCTTCGGCTGACCGGGGCCAGCTTCTCGGACTCTTAGCTGTTGCTGATGAATTAAAAGAAGAAGCGCCAACCGTCATTAAAGAACTTAAAGAAATGGGACTTAAAACTATTCTTTTGACCGGAGATCATCTGAAAACGGCCTCTGCCGTCGGCAGAAAACTGGGTCTGGATGAAGTTTATGCCGGCCTTCTGCCAGAAGAAAAGCTCAACATTATCAAAAAGTTCCAGCAGGCAGGTGAGGTGGTGGCCATGGTCGGTGATGGTATCAATGATGCTCCAGCCCTGATCCAGGCCGATGTTGGTCTGGCCATTGGCTCTGGTACAGATATAGCCATCGAATCAGCTGATATCAATCTGGTCAGTGGTGACTTAAGGAAAGTGGTTACGGCTCTAAAACTCAGCCGTCAGGCCAGTCGCATTATCAGGCAGAATCTTTTCTGGGCCTTTTTCTACAATTTGATTGGCCTGCCGGTAGCAGCCGGCGTGCTCTATCCTTTTTTCCAGATAACTCTTAATCCGATGATTGCTTCTCTGGCTATGGCTTTTAGCTCGGTGACGGTAGTTTCTAACTCTCTGAGGCTCCGCCGGCTTAAAATTTGATGGAAAGGAGACGTGAAGAAAAAGGAAGAGACCATGACAGTTAAAATCATAATAACCGCTGCCGGCCTGGCTATAATATTTTTGATCAACTGGTATTTTCTGGGTAAAGAGAAAAATAAAAATCGCCGGAATAAAGCTTGACGCGAAGCTTGATAATCATAAAGCCCGAAATCAGAGAAAAAATCTTTTGATTTAATTGAAACGGCCGTAGCCACTCCAAAAAGTGCCCGGAAAGTAATAAAATAGCCGTAAGTATAATATCGGTTAAGGATGATAAAAAAAAGCGAAGTTTTATCATCATCGTTTTTATCGTTTCGTTCTGTGCCCCGGCCTTTTGTGGGCCTGGCGATCAAGGAAAATATGAGCTTGAATTTATCTTGAAAGGCAAGATAGGCTCGGAGAATAAAAGAGAAGAGCTTTTTTCGATATCGCTGATGTCAAAGCAGATAATCAAGGCAATATATTCATTTTAGACTCCAGAAATAATTGTGTAAGAAAGTTGTCGAAAGAGCTCAATTTTTTGGGCGAAGAGGAAAGAGAAGAGCATGATAACCAGATAAGTACTTCTTGATGTAACAGTGCCCGGGCAGATGGCTGTGAAAAGTTGACAGTTTTAAGAGAAAATCAGCCCGGTGGCCTGGCCGGAATGAGAAAATTCTTAGTAGCCTGATAAAGAATTATATATAATAGTCCTGATTGGCAGACATAAGACAGGCTAGAGACCTCTCGAGACTTTATAGAAAATTGCAAACTACCGTTTGAAAACAACAAAAAATAAAAAATAAAGAGTAGGAGGAAAAAATGCCGGCAAAAATAATATCCGGGAAAGAAGTGGCGGCAGCCATCAGAGAGGAATTAAAACTGAGAGCTCAGAAACTTAAAGAAAAAGGGGTAGTGGCGGGCCTGGGTGTGATCCTGGTTGGTGAAGACCCTGCCTCAGTATCTTATGTGACTGCCAAGGCTAAAGCGGCTGAAGAAATTGGCATTTTTGAAGAGACTGTCCGCCTGCCCGGTGATGCCTCCGAAGAGGAAATATTAAAAAATGTTGACCGTCTTAATCGGGATCAACGTTTTCATGGTGTGCTGGTGCAATTGCCCCTGCCTAAATGGGTGAATCCCGACAAGGTGATAAATTTTATATCGCCTGAAAAGGATGTGGACGGCTTTCATCCGGTTAATGTTGGCAAGCTCCTGCGGGGCGAGCCCTGCCCGTTGCCCTGTACTCCTTATGGGATTCAGCAGATGCTGGTGCGAAGTGGATACAGTCCGGAAGGCCAGCATGTGGTAATCTGCGGGCGGAGTAATATTGTCGGTAAACCTCTGGCTGCTCTACTCATGCAGAAAAAACCGGGTGCCAATGCCACGGTCACAGTCTGTCATACCGGAACCAGGGACATAAAAAAACATACTCTGCAGGCTGATATTCTGGTGGCCGCTATGGGAGCGCCAAAAGTCATCACGGCTGACATGGTAAGGGAGGGCTGTGTGGTGATTGATGTTGGTGTTAACCGGGTGCCCGATCCAGCTGCGGCCAAAGGCTTCAGGCTGGTGGGAGACTGTGATTTTGAAGCGATCAAGGAAAAAGCTGCGGCCATTACGCCCGTCCCCGGTGGGGTTGGGCCGATGACGGTTACCATGCTGATGATGAATACCATTGAGGCAGCGGAGAGAACTATTCAATAAAAAAGGGCCGATAGCTATCAACTGTCGTTGGAAAAGGCTCACTCGAAACTGACCGTTTGCTTATTGATTACCAATCATTTCAGTATTAATCAGACATAACTGTGGAGCCCGGACAGCAGGTAATTAACGCCGAAAAAGGTGAAAAGAGCAGCCAGAAAACCGATGATGGCGATAAGAGCCGATCTTTTTCCCTTCCAGCCCATAACCAGCCTGGTGTGAAGATAAAGTGCATAGAAAAGCCAGGTAATCAGTGACCAGACTTCTTTTGGATCCCAGCTCCAGTAACGTCCCCAGGCCCGGCTGGCCCAGATCATGCCAAAAACCAGGGCACCGAGAGTAAAAAGTGGGAAACCGGCGGCTACTGCTCGATAGGCAATAAGGTCATAATTTTCCTGTTTTTTTTGAGCTTCTGAATTCCCGGCCGAGCTACGACCGGCGGCGAGATAAAGTATACTGGCCACGAAAGCCACTGCCAGGAAAGCTTCTCCCAGGAGAGTCACCGAGACATGCAGCCAGAGCCAGTAGCTCTGCAGGGCAGGAACCAGAGGGGTAACGTTTTTGGGCAGGAGGGGCGAGGAGACTAGAGCCATCAGGGCGACGATGAGCAGCCAGAGATATGGCCAGGCCTTTTCCAGTCTGAATTTACGCTGAAAAATAATAATAACCAGCACACAAGACCAGCTAAGGAAATTTATTGACTCATACATGTTGGTAAAAGGAGCATGGCCACTGACTATGGTTCTAACCAGCAAACCAGCTGATTGAACAACAAAGCCGGCTATAGCCAGTGTGTAAGATATTCTTGACCATTTAGCTTTAAAACCGAAAAAAGAAGCAAAGCCAGAGAGCATGACCAGAATATAAATGATAAAAGAAATGAGCAGCAGGGGAAATTCATTCATTTCGTTTTTCCTTCGTTTTTCCTGTCTGAATTTATAGCACTGTCCGGTCTGACTTCGAGCAGCCTCTCCAGTTCCTGATAAAAAGTTGTTTGATTATGCCGACTGTGAGCTGAAAATACTGGCTTTTCCCCTGGCCTGAGTCCAATAACCATCTGGCGATAGTTAAGATAAAAACAGGCCAGAAGTCCAAGAAAAAGAAGAGCACAGCCCAACCAGACCAGATTCAGACCGGGATCGCTGGCTGCTTCCAGGCCAGAAAAGAGTGGTGCTTCAAACTTTTTTAAGCTAATGGCCAGCTCTGAACCTGGTTGCTGCTGTATCTGGTTCGATTCTGGATGGTAATAAAAAAGCCAGCCCTGATAAACCGGAGCTCCTTCTCTCGATACCAACACCAGCACAGCAGGATTATTGGCTTCAGCCGAACGGCTGGTTGGCCGACCTCCCGGGTCGAGGGTAAAATCAGGAATAAAATTTAGAAGACTCAAAGTCAGGCTGGAGTCAAGCTGAACCTTTTCTCCAACTTTCAGGGTCAGCTGTCTGACAGCCGAATTACCACTTATTATTTCGAGCTCCACCTTTGTCCTGTCCCAGTCAAAACCATAGCTCATCTGGAAAAAGTTTAGGCCATCATATTTTAAGGGGTGATTAACCTCTATTATCTTTTGTTTCTTCACCTGGCCCTGTTCCAGAATAGAGACCAGACTTTTCCAGCTTTTAATCGAGCCGTCAGGATAATAATCGATGGTGAACCGATCGAGGCGAAAGGAGAAATTCTTCCCGGGCAGGTCAGCCGTCTGACCTTCAGTTAAAGCCAGTTCAATTCTCTGACTGAAGAGAGCTGAAATCAGACCGCCAACGATGATTATCATGATAGCCAGATGGACTATCTCCGGTCCAAACAGTCCAGGTCTCTCTTTTTGAGCCAGCAGGGTTTTCTTTTCCCCCGATTTCTTTATTTTTATCTGATAATGTCTTTGTCTGAGTTCGGCGAGTAGAGAATCAGGCGAGGCTTCGAACCAATCTGAGAAACTTGAAGCCAGTTTTCTAACCGCCACCGATTGAACTCCGGGCGGGATAAATTTGATCTCGCCCCGAAGTTGTTTGAGCTTAACAGGTAATTGCCTCAGCGAGCAAAAAAGAATATTAAGCAAGAAAAAAAAAGCTACGCTCAGAAAAAGAGAAGAACGATAGAGATGATCCAGCTGTAGACTCAAGATAATTCCTGACCAGCGTGGCAGATAAGTCTGATAAAAACCAGGGTCCTCTCCCTGAGGGATAAGAGTACCGATAACCGAGAGTAGAATTATCAGACTGAGAAGGAAAATGGTCAGCTTCAATGATGATAGAAATCTTATCAACTGGAGACCTGCCTGTTAGTCATAAGTATTCGGTTACTTTGGGCCGCGTGACTTTCGCCGGCTTTTCTTTTCGGCTATTTTGACCATATCCTCGAGGCTAACCGAATCAAAATACTGTTTCATGATACGGGTAGCTTCCTTCCAGATCTCATAGGCTGCACAGGTGGCCATTCGGGAGCACTGGCTGCCTTCTTCCAGGCAATCAGTCAGGCAGCAATTGCCCTCAACAGCCAGCAGTACCTGACTCAGACTGATGGCGGCTGGCGGTCTGGTTAAGGTATAACCACCGCCAGCTCCGCGGACGCTTTTGACCAGCCGGTGAACGCGAAGGGGGATGATTATCTGTTCCAGATATCTGATAGAAATGTCCTCTTCGGCCGCCACATCCTTGAGCGAACGGGCCTTCTGGCCATCCTGATAATGCTGAGCCAGGTTCAGCATCAGCCTGGTGCCATAGCGACCTTTGGTTGAAATCCTAAACATCGACTGCCTCCTGGCCAGTAGTCCGGTGACTTCAGCCAGCCACCAGCTAGCTGACCGTAATATAACATAATTTTATAGGAATTATAGTGATTTGACAAATTAAATCTTTCTTGACAGCAGAAAGACTTAAATTGTATGCTGAAGGCTCAATCAAGGCAAAAAATTAAATTATTCTGCTACAAAAATACTAAAGGATGGATCAATGGAAAAAGTTGTTTTACTGGGCGACGAGGCGGTTGCTCTTGGAGCTATCCACTCCGGTTTAACCGCTGCTTATTCCTATCCAGGCACACCGGCCTCAGAAATCATGGAATTTCTGATCAGGCAATCAGCTGGTGGCAAAAATTTTGTAGCCAAATGGTGTGTCAATGAAAAGGTAGCTACAGAAGAAGCCCTGGGCGTTTCCTTTGCCGGCCAGCGGGCCATGGTCTCCTTCAAGCATGTTGGTCTCAATGTTGCTGCTGACCCTTTTATCAATGCCGCTATCACCGGAGCCAACGGCGGTCTGGTCATCGTCACAGCCGATGATCCTGGCTTCCATTCTTCTCAAAATGAACAGGATAACCGCTTTTATGCCGATTTTGCTCACCTGTTGTGTTTTGAACCGAGCAGTCACCAGGAAGCCTATGATCAAACGCGAGAAGCCTTTGACCTCTCAGAAAAATTCGGCCTGCCGGTAATGATCAGACTGGTCACCAGGCTGGCCCACAGTCGGGCGCCGGTGGCGGTAGGAGAGCCAAGAGGGAAAAATCAGGGTTTTAAGTATGGCTACGGGCCGGACTGGACTCTCCTCCCGGCCAATGCCAGGCGTCGCTATGGTGATTTGCTGCAGAAGCAAAAAGATCTGCAGTCATACGCCGAAGAATGTCGTTTTAACCAATTTTCTCCCCCCGAGCCAGGCCAGCGGCTTGGAGTCGTTGCTTCTGGTCTGGCGGCCAGTTATTTTCGTGAAGTTGTCAACCGACTCGAAACCAGGCCGGCTTTTCTAAAAATTTCAACCTATCCTTTTCCTCAGAAAAAGCTCCTCGAGTTGATTGATCAGGTGGATGAAATTCTGGTCATAGAAGAAGGCTATCCTTTCTTAGAACGGTTTATCCGCGGCGTCACTGGCCTTCCCGGTAAGGTCATCAAAGGTAAGATGGATGGAACACTTCCTGCCTCTGGTGAGCTGAGGCCAGAGATCGTGGCCAGGGTGCTCGGGCTGCCGGTAAGGAATGGAGTCAGCCTGGGTGATTTCAAACTGCCGGCCAGACCGCCTCAGCTCTGTCCTGGTTGTCCTCATGCCGATACTTTCAAAGCTCTGAATGAAGCTCTGCAGGGTTATGAGCGGGGCAACGTTTTTTCTGACATCGGCTGCTACACGCTGGGTGCACTTCCACCTTACCGTGCGATTCAAAGCTGCGTCTGCATGGGAGCCAGCGTGTCGATGGCCAAGGGAGGAGCCGAGGCCGGTGTTTATCCTTCGGTAGCCGTCATCGGCGATTCGACTTTTGCCCATTCGGGTATAACGCCACTGCTTGATGCCGTCTATTCTCAGACCGACATGACCGTTGTCATCCTTGATAACAGTACGGTCGCCATGACCGGTGCTCAACCCAGCTTCGGCACAGGCCAACCGCTGGACAGAATGCTGGTTGGACTGGGAGTTTCTCCGGAGCATATCCGGGTCATCACCCCTTTGCCCAGAAATCACCAGCTCAATGTCGGGATTATCAAAGAAGAACTGGCCTATCACGGCCTGTCGGTGATCATCGCCCGGCGAGAATGCATCCAGATTCTTGGTAACAAATAAAGGAGCCAGGGACCATGTATAACATTATAATTTCCGGAGTTGGCGGCCAGGGAATTCTATCCATAGCTTTTGTCATTGATCAGGCAGCCCTGGCAGAAGGACTTTATTTTTTGCAGTCGGAAGTTCATGGCATGTCGCAGCGGGGCGGGGCGGTTGAGTCTCATCTCCGACTTTCTGAGACAGAAATTTTCAGTCCGCTTATCCCGCTGGGAGAAGCTGATCTAATTTTAAGTGTGGAACCGCTCGAGGCTCTGCGCTATTTTTCTTTTCTCAAACCGGAGGGGACAGTCATCTCCAGCCGCACTCCTTATGTCAATATTCCCGATTATCCACCCCTTGAGGAGGTTTTCAGAGAGATAAAAAAAGTCAGAGAAAGCTGGCTGATTGAAGCTGGCCAGCTGGCCAAACAGGCGGGTAGCATGAGGGCGGAAAACATGGTTGTCCTCGGAGCTGCCTCCCGCTATCTTCCTCTTCATGAGGACAATCTGAAAAAGTTTATCAGGGTTTTATTCCAGTCAAAAGGCGAGAAGGTGGTGGAAACCAATCTTAAGGCTTTTGACCTCGGCCGCCAGGCGGCAGAGAGCCAGTCCTGAGTTTCTGCACAGTTGGCGGGAGAGGTAATTTATATAAATAAAATGAGGCCAGTTAAAATGGAAAAAAATAATTCAGTGCGGGCGAGAAGAATTCTGGAAAGAGCAGAGAGTGAGGGTAGAAATTTTCTGCTGGAACCTGAGGTCTATGCGCTCTTAAAGCTTTTTGGTTTCAAAGTTCCATCTCATATCTTTTTAAAAAGTGGAGAAAAACTCAAAGCTGATGACCTGAAAAAAATTAAAAGTAAAGAGGCGGTGGTCAAGGTTGTTTCGCCTCTTATTCAGCACAAGTCTGACGTGGGTGGTGTAGCCCTGGTCAAAAATTCCAGGCGCGAGATTGAACTGGCCATAAACGATATGAAGAAGCGGGTGGGTGTGGCCTTTTCTCGCCTGGATAAAAGCCATAAGATTTCTCCGGCGGAGGTGGAAGAATCAATCCGCGGATTTTTAATTGTCGAGCGTGTGAATTATCTTCAGGTTGGCTTCGGCTCAGAGATACTTCTCGGCCTCAGGACAAGCAATGACTTTGGCCCGGTCATTACCTTTGGCGGTGGTGGACTGGATGTTGAATATTTAAATGCTCATTTTAAAACTGGCCATAATCTGGCTATTTTACCTTCCTCGCCGCTGCCGGCAACAGTGATGAAAGCCATCCTGGCCAGGACGGCCATTTATGGCAAAATAGCCGAAGAATTCCGGGGACAAAAACCTCTTCTCCAACCTGAAAAACTTCTGGAAGCAATCAAGATATTTCAGATTATCGGACAGAGTTTTTCTCTTTTCAATCAGAAGGAAACCTATACGATTGAAGAGCTCGAAACCAATCCGCTGGTTATGGCTGACGGTAACCTTTTACCGCTCGATGGTCTGTGCCGTTTTTCCAGACGTAAAATAGAACTGACGGTCAGGCCGGCCGAGCAGATTAAAAAGCTCCTCGAGCCTCAGACGATCGCCATTATCGGCGTTTCGGAGAAGATGAATACAGGCCATATTATTCTGAACAATATTCTGAAGAATGGTTTCCCGGCGGAAAATATCTATGTGGTCAAACCAGGAGTTCAAATGATCGAAGGCTGCCGCTGTGTGCCGAGTGTGGCTGAGCTGCCGGTGACGGTGGATCTTTTTATCCATTCGCTGGGAGCGGAACAGGTTTATCCGGTGATGAAAGACCTGGTTGAGCATGAGAAGGCTTATTCAGTGATTGTCATTGCCGGCGGCCTGGGTGAAAAAGCAGGAACTGAAGGCCTGGAAGCCAGCCTGAGAAATCTCTTAAAAGAAAAAAGGCAGGAAGGGAAAATTGTTCCGGTTGTTAATGGCGGGAATTGCCTGGGCGTTATTTCCAAACCGGGAAGATATGACAGCATTTTTATTCCGGACTACAAACTCAAAAGACCGCAGGGTGTCAAAGCAGGCCTGGCCATGGTCAGCCAGAGCGGCGCCTTTATGCTGTCCAGGATGAGCAATGAAGGACGTCTTGAACCGGTCTATTCAATTTCTATCGGCAATCAGCTGGATCTGACCGCGGGCGATTATCTGCAGTATCTTCAGGGCCGCCCGGAAGTAAAAATCATCGCCCTGTACCTGGAAGGTCTTCAGCCTGGAGATGGCTTGAATCTTCTCGACGCCGCGAAAAAGTGTCTTGCCGCGGGCCAGAAAATTGTGGTCTATAAAGCCGGACGCAGTCCGGAAGGACGTAAAGCGACCTCGAGTCATACAGCTTCAGTGGCCGGCGACTATGCGGTGGCTTCGACCTTGATGTCTCAAGCCGGAATGATTGTCGCCGAAACCATTGATGAGTTTGAAAGCCTGATCAAGGGCCTGGCTTATCTGGCTGATAAGAAAGTGAACGGGAATCGAGTTGGTCTTATGACCAATGCCGGCTTTGAGTCAGTGATCATGGCCGATAGTCTCCGGGGAGAAAATGGCGAGCTGGTGCTGGCTGAATTTTCCGTGGAAACCGTCAGGAAGATAAATCAGGCCCTGGCGCCAGCTGGTATTGACCGCCTGCAGGATGTCCATAATCCTCTGGACGTGACACCGATGGCCGATGATGCCACTTTCGGAGCCTGTGTCGAAGCTCTGCTCGAAGAAAAGAATGTTGACTGTGCCGTAGTCTCAATTGTTCCTGTAACGGCTGCTCTTCAAACTTTACCGCCAGGTGAAGGCCATGCAGAAAATATCTATGCCGAAAATAGTTTGGCCGGTTATCTCCTCAGAGCCTTCGAGAAGACAGATAAGCCGCTCATAATCAATATTGATGCCGGTGAGCTCTATGATCCGCTGGCCGCTTATCTCGAAGATCATGGACTGCCGGTTTTCCGTCGCTGCGATCGAGCGGTGAGCTTTTTAAGAAGATTTGTAGCCGTACAAAAAGGCTGAAAAGGTGCCAGGTAGTTTATAAACACCCTTGAAAGGCTGGACTCGGAAAAGGTAGGGCGAACAATGGAACCAGAGAACAGGGAAGAGGGCAGTCAGGTTCTGTCTAAAATAGCCAGAAGAAAGGAACTTCAGGCACAATATGGATATGACCTTGACCGGGAAAGATTGGCTGTGATCGAAGCGGCCAGGCCACTTGCTGGCCGGATGCTTGAAGCCGGAACAGGTCGAGGGCATTTAGCCCTCAATCTGGCCAGGCTAGGCTACCGGCTGGTGAGTTTTGATCAATCAGCTGAGCAGCTGGAGTTTGCCCGTCAGAACCTCGAAGCCCATGGTCTGGCCGGGCTGGTGGAGCTCAGGCAAGAAGATGGAGAAAAGCTGTCTTTGGCGGATGATTCCTTTGATATCATTTTTGCGGTTAATTTAGTTCATCATTTAAAAAACCCTTATCGTGTCCTGGATGAACTCCAGCGCGTGCTGGCTCCCTCCGGCCGGCTGGTCATAAGTGATTTTAATGAACGCGGTCTCGCCATGATGGCTGAAATTCATCGCCTGGAGGGAGATGAACATGAAGTTTCCGGCGTCAGTCTGGAGGCAGTTGAGGCCTATTTGCAGGCTAAAGGAATGAATATAAAAAAGAGCTCGACTGATTTTGAGCTTATCCTGGTCGCCAGCAGCCCGGGTAAACTTTAATTGCAATGTTTTTGCCTGCTAGATATTTGACGGTACATTTAACGACATTTTTTAAAATAGATTTCAGATTAAATCGGCCGTGGAGGAAAAAATGAAGAATAATTTCAAATCAGGTCGGGGAAAAAGCTGGAAGGAAAGATTGTCTGTGACGCTTGGTCTCTTGCTGGTAGGGGTGTTCTTTTTGAACTCGCTGCTTCTGGCCGGAGCAGAGAAGAGTGGCGAAGAAAGGCGCTTCGGATCGGGCCGCATCGACTTAAATCTTTCTGTCCCATCTCAGGCTTCGGCCGAAAGTTTATCTCTCCCTCGACCGGAATATCCACGTCCTGATTTCACTCGCTCAAGCTGGCTCAATTTAAACGGCGAGTGGGATTTTACCTTTGATTTATCTGATTCAGGCGAAGAACGGGGGCTGCCGCAGGGAGAAGGATTTGATCGGAAAATTCTTGTTCCTTTTGCGCCGGAAAGTAAACTCTCCGGAATTGGCTTTACCGATTTCATGGCTGCTGTCTGGTATAAAAAACTGCTGACCATTCCCGAGGGGTGGCAGGGACAGAGAATCAAGTTAAATTTTGAAGCAGCTGATTATGAAACAACTGTCTGGATTAACGGACAGAAAGCTGGAACTCACCGTGGCGGTTATACTCCCTTTTCCTTTGATATTACTGACCTCTGTCAGCAGAAGGAGAATGTCCTGGTTGTCAGATGCCGGGATGATGTCCGCAGCGGGCGTCAGCCGTCCGGCAAACAGAGTGAGCGTTATTATTCTTATGGTTGCATGTACCGGCGGACAACAGGTATCTGGCAGACAGTCTGGCTGGAGCCGGTCCCGGCGGTGAGAATAGAAAAATACCGCGTTTATCCTGACCTCCGGAACGGGCAGGCTGTCCTCCAGGTTTATCTCAATGAGGAGCCGGTCAGCGGCTTTCTGACCCTGGCTGTGGCCGATGGTCAGAAAATCGTTTTTAAAGAAACAAGACCGGCGGCGCGACTAACCGGCTTTGTGGTCAGATTGAAGAATCCAAAACTCTGGAACATCAGAAACCCTTATCTTTATGATTTTACTCTGGAATTGAGCACCGCTGCTTCTGGCCCGGCTGTAGATAGCGTCCAGGGCTACTTCGGTCTTAGAAAGATAGAAGCGCGCGGCGAGAAAATTTATTTTAATAAAAAGCCACTTTTTATGCGCCTTGTTCTCGATCAGGGATTTTATCCCGATGGAATATATACTGCTCCCTCTGATGAAGCGCTGCGCCATGATATAGAAATTTCTCAGGCGGCGGGGTTCGATGGGGCGAGATTGCATCAGCGGGTTTTTGAGCGGCGTTTTCTCTACTGGGCCGACCGCCTGGGCTATCTCGTCTGGGGAGAATTTGCCGACTGGGGACTCGATTTAAGCCGCCCTGAAGCTCTCATTACTTTTCAGTCTGAGTGGCTGGAAGCAGTCGAACGAGATTTCAACCATCCGTCCATCATCGGCTGGTGCCCCTTTAATGAACGCTGGGGTGATAACTTTCCCGGTGTGATGGAGAGTATCTTCCATCTGACTAAAGCTCTCGATCCAACGCGACTTATGATCGATGCTTCTGGCGGCTATCATCTGGTCATACCGGATGTTTATGATTCTCACAATTATGAACAGAATGTGGCTAAGTTTAAAGAAGCCTACGATGGCCTTCTTCTTTCGCCACCTAAGGTTTTCGTCAATGGCAGTAGAGAACGGCATACTCCTTATCAGGGGCAGCCCTATTTCGTGAGCGAATATGGCGGAATCTGGTGGAACCCTGGACAGCAGGATGATAAAGCCTGGGGCTATGGTGACCGGCCCAGGAGTTCGGAAGAATTTCTGGAACGCTATAAGGCTTTAACCGAAGTTCTGCTCTTTAACAGGCGAATAGCCGGCTTTTGCTATACCCAGCTCTATGATATCGAACAGGAAGTCAATGGCCTTTATACTTTTGAACGACAGCCGAAATTTGACCCGGCTTTCTTCTTCAAAGTTAATCAGCAAAAAGCAGCCATCGAATAGCAGAAGGAGAATATCGAGTTAGGTGGTGGCCACAACAGCCGTTTTGGTTGGTTAAAGAGAAAGCTTGTTTGCTTGATTGAGCCTGAGGGAAACTCAGCTAGCAGCTGAGGAGTTCATCCACTTGACGGTCCGGTGGAACATGGACCGACCCGGCGAGAAAGGGTGGCCTGGTTCAGGAAAGGCGATTCCAGCTCATTTTTAGTTTGACATTGCCTGTCAGCCTGGGGTAAAAGGTCTTAAGGGGAGGACAAAATGAACCAGGCCGTTTCTCTGTCAGCTATTTTTTTATTTTTATTAAATTTGCCCTTCGGTCAGCAGCAGCTCCATACACCATTTGAAATTCTGAAAATGCTGCAGGAATCAAAAATTGAGTATGAGATCAGGATCCTGGAGGAAAAGATACCTCCGCCCGATTATTCGGATCGGCTGACCTCCAATTACTGGTATCGTCAGGATAAAGAGGGCAAAATAAAATCAGAGGAATACCGGATAAAGCCAGAGACGCAGAGCTGGCTGGATAAAGCTGAACAGGAGTTTAGAAATCACAGTGACCGGCAGGCCAGGGAATATTACCTTAAGGCTCTGGCCAGTCAGCCAGAAGTGGCAGTGATCATGACTTACATCGGGCAAACCTATGAGCCCGAAGGGGATTTTGATCAGGCGGTGGAGTGGTATCAGAAGGCCCTGGCCGCCAATCCTGCTGACTATATGGCCCACTGGTTTCTGGCTGACGCTTTGGTTGCTAAAGGCGAGAAGGAACGCGCCCTGCAAGAGCTGACTCTGGCTCAAATTTTCAACAGAAATAATCCCAGAATGAAAAAATCAAGGGAGTTTATCTATAAAAGTTGCGGTCTAAAGGTCGAGGACTGGGTCTTCAATCCGCAATATAAGCTCGAAAAGACTGGAGATAATCAGGTAGTGATAAGCGCCGCCCCGGCCTGGTTAGCCTATGCCATGGCCAAGGCCTTATGGACGTATGAGCCAGGTTACGCTGCCTCCAGGGGTAAGCCGGCGTCTGCGGGCCTTTATTCAAGAGAAGAAGAGGAGTCGCTGGCGGCCGAATATGGCTACCTCAGCAGCCAGCCTCCAGAGCAGTTCAAAGATTATCCTGATTTAAATGTTCTGAAAAGAGCCATTGAAGCCGGGAAAATTAGTGAGTATGTAATTTATGAAGTTCTGCTTCCTCAGTATCCCAGACTGGCTTTTGAATTGCCACCGGACATCATTGACTCTTTAAAACAATATGTTCTCGAAGTCAGGATAGAAAAAGAAACAGCAGCTCAATGACCTGCCCGGGCTAAATTGATCAATTATTTCTATTGAACCGGACTTGCTCTGCAGGTCGTTTTCTTATAAATTATAAAAAGGAAAAGGGTGAATAACGGAGGAATTGACGATGCCAATTTATGAATATCGCTGCCGCCAATGCGGTCAGAAATCATCCTTTCTTCTCCTGTCTATTAAAAGCCAGTTTGAAGCTCGCTGTCAGCACTGCGGTAGCCCTGATCTGGTCAGGCTAATTTCCAGGGTGGCCGTGCTGAAATCAGAGGAAGAACGACTGGAAAGTCTGGCTGATCCCTCCCGGCTGGGTGATCTGGATGAAAACGATCCTCAAAGCCTGGCCCGCTGGATGAAAAAATTTGGCCGCGAAATGGGCGATGAACTGGGTCCCGATTTTGAGGAAGAGATAGATCAAGCTCTGGCTGAAGCTGAAAAAGAAAAAGCCGGTGAGAAGCTGGCCGAAGAGGACTCAGGTTCTTCTTTTTCTGATTATGATTCTGGTTCCGAGCTGGACGATGATTACGGGGCCGTGAGCGGAACAGGCCCAGAAGGGGAGACAGATCTGGATTAAAAAACTCACCTGGCCAGTCCGCCTGTTAATTGAGCCAGCACTAAATCTAAAAAACGTTGGTGAACCTGGCAGGAAAGGGAGAATATTTGATGAATCTATTATTAGCTTTTGTTCTGGGAACTGCTTTCGGTGCGATTCTTGTCCTTATTATTAATTATTTCTATCAAAAGAGGAATAAAGCTCTGGCTCAGCAGCTCGTTTCTCAGGCCCAGGCGGAAAAAACACAGGAACTGGAGATATTGCTTAACAGGGTGCGTGACTCTTTTGGCCTTCTTTCTATGGAGGCCCTCAAAAAAAATACTGACGAGTTTTTAAAACTGGCCAATGAAAAATTCAATGGTCAGGCAGAGCTGGGCAAAAAAGAACTAGAAGGAAAGAAGGAGCTGATTGACCAGACGCTCGAAGGAATTAAAGCTGACCTGATGAATTTCCGGAATTCAATAACTAAATTTGAGAACGAGCGGGCAACTCAATTTGGTCAACTCGACAATCAGCTGCGGCAGGCCCTGGAACAAACTAGCCGCCTCCAGGAAACTACCAATCAACTGCGGCAGGCCCTGTCTAATACCCGGGCCCGCGGTCAATGGGGCGAAAGAATGGCTGAAGATATCCTGCGGCTGATGGGTTTTGTTGAAGGGCTGAATTATCAGAAACAGGCCACAAGTGACAGCGGCGAGTCACGCCCCGATTATACCTTTTTCCTGCCTCAAGGACGGAAGATAAATATGGATGTGAAATTCCCCCTGGATAATTATCTCCATTACCAGGAAGCCTCCAATGATCGGGAAAAAGAAGATTATAAGCAGCGGTTTCTGAAAGATGCCAGGGCCAGAATAAAAGAGGTGACCACTCGCAATTATATCGATCTCGAAAACAACACTCTCGATTATGTCCTGATTTTTATTCCCAATGAGCAGGTCTATGCCTTTATTAATGAAAGTGACCCGGCCCTGCTGGATGAGGCTCTGAAGAAAAAAGTCATTCTCTGCTCTCCAATTACTCTCTATGCAGTTCTGGCCATTATCCGTCAGGCCATGGAGAATTTTAATTTGCAGAATACGGCCGGCCAGATTTTAAACCTGCTGGAGTCCTTTTATAAGCAGTGGCAGGCCTTTGTCAAATCTTTAGAAAGAGTAGGCAAAAAAATCGATGAAGCCCAGGCCGAGTTTCAGATCCTGAATTCAACCCGCAGAAATCAACTGGAGAAACCCCTGCGCCGGATCGAAATCATCAAAAAACAGGTCCAGCCAGAAGGGCTGGAAGCCGGCGTGATCGAGGCCGAAGCTGAGCTGCTGGAAAATGTGGAAAATGAAGAAAAGGACGAGAGGGAAGACTCAGCAGCGCTCAAAGCTGAGGAAGATTGATATTCTCTGGCCAGAAATCGAGGGCGAGGTCAGAATTTCCTGTTTTAACAAACAGCGAAGGAAGATAAGGCTGACCCTTCATTTTATTAAAAAGGCTCCGATCGTAATTTACTCTCCGGGTCTGGCTTGGTGATAATAAAAAATTCAGAGAGACTCTGGCTGATTTTCTTCAGCTTTTGGCTGTTTTAGAATTAACATGGCGGCTGCGGCCAGCAGACAGAGCACACCGGCTATTATAAAAGCCTGGGAGTAATCGCCGACCACCAGGGTTTTAACCAGTTCTCCCTGGCCCGAATGAAACTCTCTGACTTTAACAATAGCTGAGGTCTTCATCAGGCGGGCGGCAAGATAAGGACCGAGCAGGCCACCTGCTCCGTAGGCACTAAACATCCAGCCATAGTTGGCACCATAGTGCTCCAGACCAAAAAAATCAGCAGTAATGGCCGGTAAGACAGCCAGTAGCCCTCCGAAGCTCAGCCCGATAATTGAAATGCCTGTTAAAAAAGATGAAAAGGCCTGCATCTGAGGCAAAAGCAGAAGGCACAGGCCTTCCATAAAAAATATGGCCAGCATAGCCGGACGCCGCCCGGCCATGTCCGATATTTTTCCCCAGATAATTCTTCCCAGAGAATTGAAAATGGCCAGGATGGAGACGGCCAGGGCGCCGGCAGAAGCAATACTTTCCAGGCTGATGTTCCCGACTCCATCCTTTAAGCTGGATAAAGCCAGTGATTGCCAGATGGGCGAAGCTTTCATAATGATCATCAAACCACTGCCGCAGCCAACTAAAAAGGCCAACCAGAGAAGCCAGAATTGCCAGGTGCGAAACATCTGAGCAGGACTGTAATTGACTTTAGAAGGACCGGCAACGGTCATTTCTTTCGGTGGGTTCCAGCCAGGTGGCCGGTAACCTGGTTCCGGATTTTTTAATAAGAAAGCACCGCCAACGACAGTAATAAGGAAAATAAGGCCAAAAATCAGGAAAGTATTAAACAATCCAGCTGCAGGCAGAGGAAAGAGGTTTTTTCCAAAAAGCTGATAGTAATCACCGGCGATTAACCCCTTAGCTAGAGGTGCAAAAAAGAAAGCCCCAGCTCCAAAACCGGCTACAGCCAGACCGGTAATCAGGCCTCTTTTGTCCGGAAACCATTTAACGCAGGTGGCGATCGGGCAAACATAAGCTGCACCGATACCGAGACCGCCAATAACTGAATAGGTCACTATCAACCAGGAGAGGGCCTTATCGGGCGGAAAATGGGAGGTCAGACTGGCCAGCATTAAACCGGCAGCCAGCATCAACCCGCCAGCTATAGCCACCGGCCGTGGTCCAGCCTTATCCTGAATGCGTCCGGCAATAATAACGGCCAGAGCGAAGCAGGCCAGAATAATTTGAGCCGGCAAAGTTACTTGGCTTTCAGTCCAGGCTGGAAAATAAGTCTGCAGCGGGGTTTGAAAAACGCTCCAGATATAAACAGCTCCCAGGCTGACCTGAATAATAATAGCTCCAATTACAACCAACCACCTGCTCTTCATCAGTCACCTCAACTCATTTAAATCTTAGATTATCAGAATAAAACGAATGTATTCAACAATCTACTGACGCGGCCCAAAAATTCTGGTTCCCAGGCGGATTCTGGTCGCTCCCTCCTCTATAGCTACCCGGTAGGAATTGGTCATACCCATGGACAGAATGTGGAAATCGGCTCCAGGCAGGTTGAGTTGCTGGAGATAATCAAATAGCTGCCTCGTCAGGCGAAAATAGGGTCTGGCTTCTTCCGGGTCACCTTCAGCTGGACCCATAGTCATTAGCCCTGAGAGCTTCAGGTTAGACAGCCCGGCCATCGATCGGGCCAGCTCTTCTGCTTTTTCCGGGAAGACCCCAAACTTTTGAGATTCACGTCCCGAGTTTACCTCAAGCAGGACGGGCATGACCTTACCTCTGGCGGCAGCTCTTCTGTTGATTTCTTCGGCCAGTTCAACTGAATCCACCGTCTCTATTATGTCAAAAATCTCTACCGCCCTTTTTATCTTGTTTTTCTGAAGATGACCGATAAAAGACCAGCTGACCCGCTGGCCGATGACCTGGTAAGCAGCCAGCGCCTCCTGGACATAATTTTCACCGATAATCTTTACTCCTGCCTCAATAGCAGCCATAATTTTTTCTGGTGTCTGTTGTTTGGCTGCAGCCACCAGCTCGACCGAAGGCGGGAGCTCCTGCAAAATAGCCCTGACATTCTGACGAATATATTCCAGGTTGTCAGTCACCATTGCTTAATTGGCCTAGACCGATATTACTTTGAGACCAAATATTATACTTAAAGCTTTTATTTCACTCAACTTCTTTTATTCAGACTTTAGCCTTTATTTAAATAAATAATAACTATTAGAAATTTTAATTCCCAATATGGCTATTTGATTTGCTTAGAGTCATAGCGCCTTTTTGTTAATAGAACAGACGCCCCGAGTTTCATTCAGAACAGGTTGATTTTTTAGGGCTAACCTTGACGTTAATGTTAATCAAGTGTAAAATCCATAAAACAATGGAATTGCCATGAGTGATAAACTTTATAAAATCGAGCAGGTTTCTAATATTACTGGCCTGACTAAAAGGGCCATCAGATATTATGAGGATCTAAACCTCATTTGTCCGCAGAGGACCGAATCTGCCTATCGGCTTTATACTGAGGAAGATATAGAAAAAATTAAAAGCATTGTCTCTCTGAAGCAAGCGCTGGCTTTTAGCCTGGCCGAGATCAAGCAAGCTCTGGAATTAGATCAAGAAGTAGAAAATATTCTTTCCGCGGAGACAGCCAGCCCGGCTACCATCAATAGTTATATCGAAATGATCAGGGGGCAGATTAAATTAATTGAGGAAAAAGTCAGTCAGCTGCTGGCCACCAGAAAAAAATTTGAGGATCTGCTGATGCGGTTGAGCAGCCTGGGAGAGAAGGTTAGAAAGGAAGAACTTGGATGAAAAAGATTGAATATAAATGGATTGCTTTATCCTGCACAACACTCGGGGCACTTTTTTCTGTTTTAAGTGGCAGTATGCTGATGATTTCTCTGCCCGATATTATGAAAAGCTTGAATACCAGCTTTTCTATTATTATGTGGATAGTCATGGGCTATATGCTTTGTCTGACTATACTTGTGCCTTCCATCGGCCGAGTAGCTGATATGTTTGGTCGGAAAAAGCTATATGTCTCTGGCTTTGCTCTTTTCACACTGACCTCGCTTTTATGTGGAATGTCCAAAACCGGTGAGCAGCTTTTAATTTTCAGATTAATACAATCAGTAGGCGGTTCGCTGATGATTGCCAATAGCACGGCTATTGTGACTGATGCTTTCCCCAAGAACGAGCTGGGCAAAGCTCTGGGCATTAACAGTATGGTCATCAGCATCGCCTCTGTTATTGGTCCAATTCTGGGTGGTTTTCTTTCTCATCTGGGCTGGCGCTATATATTTTATGTCAATGTACCGGTTGGAATTGTGGGCACCATCTGGGCGGCTATTCAGCTAAAAGAACTGGCTAAGATACCACGCGGTCAAAAATTTGACTGGGCAGGAACTCTTTTGTTTACGTCTGGCTTGCTGCTTTTTCTGGTAGCTTTATCATTCGGCGGCTTTTCTGGTTGGACCAGCCTGCGGGTTATTCTGCTATTTGCCATTTCTGTCCTTATTATGGTGGCTTTCGTTTATGTAGAAAACAATACAGAGCAGCCCATGCTAGATTTAAGATTGTTTAAAACCAGAATCCTGGCTTTTGCTTACAGCAGCATCTTGCTCAACGGTATAGCCAGAGGTGCAGTTACTTTCCTTCTAATTTTTTACTTTCAGGGTGTTAAAGGTATGGATCCCTTACAGGCCGGAATTTTCCTGACTCCATTTGCAGTGTCGATGATGATAGTCTCGCCGATCAGCGGCACGCTCTCCGATAAATACGGGGCCAGGGGGTTAACTTCACTGGGACTCTTAATTTCAGCTTTTGGCCTGCTGGGCTTTATCAGTATTTCGCCTCAGACTTCGCTTAGTGAACTGGTCGTCTGGATGATCATTATGGGTATTGGTTCGGGGATGTTTAATTCGCCGAACACCAGCGAAATAATGGGTTCGGTGCCCCCGGAAAGGCGGGGAATAGCAGCTGGAACAAGAACCATGATGAACAACGCCGGCCAGGTCATCAGCATTGCTCTGTCCATGGCCATTGTTTCTTCGAGTATAAATATCCAGTCCATGCAAGATTTGTTTGCAGGTCATCGAGCTGGCTCGGCCAGTCTGGCTGTCAATGAATTTGTTTCTGGAGCCAGACATGCCTTTTTGATTTCCATGATTATCACCATCATCGCTGCCTTTATTTCTTATCTGAGAGGACCCAAGCCAGAGTGGACTGAAAATCTAAAAGAAATAAAAGAAGAGGTCTGAGCTACAGAACTGGAAGGGCATCAAAAATTTTATATTCCCGTCATTAAAACAGACTTCCAAGCAGTGGTGAAAACAGTTGAGAGAAGGCCTTTGAGCCGACAGATTAACGCTTCAGCAACCAGAACTGCTGGCAAATAAATCCAGATTCAGTCCTTGTTATCTGCCTTTTTGCCCGGTCTGAGCAAAACCAGTTTTTCCTTTGAGACCAGGTCCTTAACTTTTTTCAGAATATCCGGGCTTAAGGTTTCTTCCAGGATAGCTTTTTCCAGGCTGTTAAGGTCCAGGCTGCTCAGAGCAGACCACAGGCCAGCTTCTCTTAGAATATCTTCCAGTTTTTGCCTTTCAGCCCGACCTCTGGAGGGAAATCTGATGATATCTTTCCTGGTCAGGGTCAGAGAATATTGACTGCCATTTATTCTGGCCAGTTCCTGATCATCAGCATATTTAATTATTGCTTCCTTCAGCTTCTCAAGTTGCTCTTCGGCCTGTTTTTTCTGGTCAAGATAGCTCATATACTTATCAACCAGTACCACTCCTTCTTCTCCCAGATATTCGTTAGCTGCCAGTTTCTGGAGTTTGACAGCGTGTTTTTTCAGCGGGCAATAAGACCAGTAACCGCACCAGTCACAGAGCGCGCTTTCCCGCGGCTCGAATTCCCGGTCAGCTTCTATTTTGTCTATAAGTTCGGCGATTCTCCTTTTCAGCTCTTCCAGCTGTTCCGGTGTTCTGGTGGAGGAAATTTCCTGGTCAAAAGCAACATGATGCCAGACGAGTTTGAACCTTTCTGCCCAGGGCCATTTCTGCTTGATGCCCAGCTGATAGAGAGCTAGCTGGCGATCGGTATCGGCCGCTTCCTGGGGCGGTAACTTTGAGCCCGTTTTGTAATCGTGGATTTCTATGATGCCTTCTGGCGTCTGGTCAATGCGGTCAGCAAAACCGATTAAACGGTAGCGCCCGTCGCCGTAAAGGTCAATTTCCAGCTTCTCCTCCAGCCCGAGAATTCTGTTCTGGTTAAAGGGATAATAATGCTGGTAATAGTCCTCTAGAAACTTTAAGCCCAGCCGAAAATAATCTTCTGCTGTCCGGTCTGGTTCGGTTATCTTTAGTTTCTCCATCTTCTGCTTGAAATTCTTCTGCCAGGTGTCTTCATAATAAGCTTTAAGCTCATCAAGGCTCATCAGCCGGAAAGGAAGTTCACGATAAAGCTTCTCCATGGCTTCATGGAAGCAGCTGCCGAGAAAAGCTTCGATGCTTTCTTCTTCTGGCGCCAGATGATCAAGATAGGAGAATTTATACTTTCTCGGGCAGGTTTCATAAGTTTCCAGTGCCGAATGGGAGTAGGTCATATTTCCCTCCTGTGCTCGCTTCACCTATTACCAGGATATCAATTCCAGAAATTAATTTACACCTTGATGATAAGCAGAGCCAGCTGAATTTCCTGTAATCTTTTCAATTTTTTCTAGAATTTTTAAGCTACTTTTTTTAATTTATTATTTTTAATTTGTTCTCCTGCCCTTATCTGTTACCGCTGCTGTTTTTGAGCTGTTTCACCCGCTCTTTCAGATGGTCCTTGAGCTTCAGGTAGGGGACGCCTTTTTCCCACCAGTCAGGAGCTGGCTTATCCAGCAGGAAATGATCAAAAAATTCTTTCATCCTGACTGTATAATCCTTCTGATTGGCTGGTTTTTGCAGTCCGTGGTTTTCGCCGACATATTCCAGCATGACCACTGGCTTTTTCAGCCGCCGCAGGGTGTTGTAATATTCAATTCCCTGGTTAAAATCAACTGCTCCATCTTTATCATTGTGAAGGAGTAAAAGAGGAGTTTTTACCCTTTGGGCGCTAAAGACAGGAGAATTTCTGATATAAGCCTCAGGATTTTCCCAGTAACCACCGGTGAAGCGGCCCTGGGTACTTTCGAAAATTGCTTGATTGGTCATCCCGGTATTCCAGTAAATAGAACTGTACATGGAAATCATGTTGGTCAGCGGGGCACCGGCGGCAGCTGCCCGGAAGGCGTCGGTCTGGGTGATAAGAAAGGCTGTTTGATATCCGCCCCAGGAATGACCCTGAAGTCCAACTCTTTCCCCATCAACCACTCCCGAAGCAATAGCTGCTTCGACGGCCGGCAGAACGCACCAGACTGCTGACTGGCCCGGATCATTGAGGACATAAGTTATATCGGGCATCAGAACGGCATATCCCTGGCTGGTGTAATAGGATTTATTGAAACCGTTGGCGGTAGGGAGAAAATAGCGGTTCAGGTTCTGAGACAACCGTTCGTAAATGTAAACTATAGTTGGGTATTTTTTGCCTTCCTCGTAACCGGCCGGCAGAAACAGAGCAGCCTGAAGTTTTTTACCCTTAGCACTGACATAATCAATAAGTCGTACTCCTGAGGACCAGAGAAACTCTTTTTGCTGGGGATTGGCTTCGGTTATTCTGGTGGCATTTTGGAGCAAGGCATCCGCCACATAAAAGTCGGGAAAATCGCGGTAAGTCTCCCTGGTGAAAAGATAGCGATCAGCCCTTTTAGCTTTCAGCAGCCGGTTGAACTGGGCATCTTCGAAGAATAGAAGTTTAACTGTTTTTCTGGCGGCTTCAATTCTGGTTAGGCCTTGTTTTTTGTTCCATTCGCCATAGGTCAGAAAGTATTGCGGCTGGCTCAGATCGATGCCCTTTTCTTCCGGATCAAGGATGAAACGCCGCTGGTAGCGGATTTGATCCTTAACACCATTTCCGGTCAGGTTAAAGCCCTGACGGCCGCGGGCTTCTACCTGCCAGACATCCCAGCCATCATAGAGAAGGACATAGTGGCTATCTTTTGACCAGCCGAAAGGTATATCGGGAAGTAATTTCACGTTGTAGTCAACATCTTCATCCGCAAAAGACGCGGGCAGGCCGGCCGTTAAGTTATAACTCTGGCCGGTGGCCAGTTCATAGCTGAAAAAATGTCCATCTTGATAGTAAAGCAAATACCGTGTGTCGGGAGAAAGACCGAACGACCAGCGATTTTTCTCGAGAGCCAGTTTTCTTTCTCCTGTCTTGAGGTCAACCACATAAATATCCTGATAACTGGCACCGGTCAGGCTGAATTCCAGTTCATATGGAGATTGATCGCGACCAATGGCTAGATCAGATTTGCTGCCTAAGACCACCCGGCGTAGATTATCATCAGCCAGGCGAACAAACTTTTTTTCCAGCGGGCGATAAAGGGACAAATAGCTGAAGGTGGTGTCCTGGACTTCTTCAACCTGTTGCTGGGATTGGAGCCTGGGATCCTGCCAGTGCCAGAGGATAAGGTCGGGGAGGTCGCTATCATCAATATCATCAGGCTTAGCGGCAGTGGAGACCTCTTTCTCCGCCTGTTCTTTTTTCTCCGAGGAAGCAGAAGGCGAGGATTTGGCCTTAAGCTGCTTTATGCCGAAAGCCAGGGCCTGATAATCCTCCAGCCAGTAAGGGGTAAAATCCGGGCTAAGGCTAAAGCCGGCCGGAAACGTATTATCTTTTTCTGGTTCATATTCAATTTTTTGTGGCTGCTTGGATTTTTTTTCAAATTTAAAAGCCAACAAACCATAAAGTTTGTCCTGGTATCTGTCATCCTGGCGGCCCTTAAGTACTGACAGGGCCTGACCTTTTTCGTCCCACTTCAGGTTTTTGTAGAAGAAATGACCGGAATCAAGGACCTGAAGTTCATTGCTGGTGAGGTTTTTGAGTATTAAACCATTACCGGCCATATCCCGGGCATCAACCACCAAAGCCAGCCAATCGCCCGAGCGGTTAAAGGCAAATTCAGAGATGTTGCCCAGGCTCATCTCCTGACTTGAGTGGAGATTTTTTAAAACCAGGTCTGAACCTGCCCATCTGTCCTTATCTTTTTCCTGGCTTTCTGGAGCCAGACGATGAACAGCGAGATAAGTCGAACTTTCTCCGGAAAAAGCGATTTTCCGCACGCCCGGCCAGTCTGTTTTCTGACCGGTAGTTAGCTCCACCAGGGAAGCTTTGGGCTCGATCCTTTTCTTGTCTTTGCGCAGTTTCTTAGTCTCTTCAAAAGAGGGGTAAGAGATGAAAGCCAGCCGACGGCAGTCATCTGAGATGATAATAAGATCATAGAGATTTCTGGGGGCCTCACCCAGGCTAAATCGGTATTCTCTGCTTCCATCAACCTCTTTGATAACCAGTTCACTATCTCCCTCATTTGGTGTAAGCGAATAGACAAACCATTTCCCATCGGCTGATATCTGGGCCGAACTGATGCTTCTCCAGGCCAGAATGTCTTTAATTTCCAGTGGCTGGGGGGCGAGCGGTTTAACTGCTTCTTGTTTCGGGCTGGCCTGAAGCGATGGGACTAAGCACAGACGGGTGAGTAAAAGAGAAACAAACAGGAGGGACAAAACTCTGGCCAGCGGCTGACTCTTAACTTTAATATTTCCAATCATCTATTTCTCCTCGATTAAATTTCAGAGTCTGGATAAAATAAAAAAACTCTTTCCACCATACTACTTTGTTGCCGGAATGGTCAAGGCAGAAAGAAGATGCTCTGGAAGCCGGGTGCCTGGACAGGTAGTGATTTTAGTTTTAAGATAAGATAAAATTAAAAATAAAACAAAGAAATTTCTATCCATAAAACAGACCGGGGAAAAACAGCCTGGAAATGGAGGCAATAGGTTGGCGAATATAAGAGAACAGATCGAGGAGCTGGAAAGAAAAGTTCTTTCCCCTCAAGCCTGCCTGAGTACGGCCAGCCAGGGCAGGCTAAGGCCAGAACAACCTCATCCTCTGCGAACTGCTTTTCAGCGGGACCGCGACCGGATTATTCACTCCAAATCATTTCGCCGATTAAAACATAAGACTCAAGTCTTTCTATCACCTTTTGGCGATCATTTCCGGACGAGATTGACGCATACGCTGGAAGTGTCCCAGATTGCCCGCACCATTGCCCGCTCTCTTCGCCTGAATGAAGATCTGACTGAAGCTATCGCCCTGGGCCATGACCTGGGGCATACGCCTTTCGGCCATGCCGGAGAAGAAATCTTAAATGAGCTTTTGCCCGATGGCTTCCGTCATTCAGAGCAAAGTCTCAGGGTGGTTGACAAACTTGAATATGAAGGCAAAGGTCTTAACCTGACTTTTGAAGTCCGCGATGGAATTCTGAGGCATTCCAAAGGGCGGGGAGAAATATTGAACGATGACCCGGAAGGCAGGCCGGCCACGCTGGAAGGTCAGATTGTGCGGGTTTCAGACGTTATTGCCTATGTCAACCATGACATTGATGATGCCCTTCGAGCGAGTATTATCAAAGAGGAAGATATTCCCTCTAAAATTACTGAGACACTGGGCAAACTTCATGCTACCAGGATCGATCGTCTGGTCACCGATGTGGTCGAAACCAGCCTGAAGGTTGGACTGGAACGAATTGCCATGAGTCATAAAATTTATCAGGCCTTACTTGACCTCAGGAATTTCCTTTACGATCGGGTCTACCTCAATTCTGAAGCCCGAGCAGAACTGAATAAAACCAGGAAAGTGGTGAAAGAACTGTATGAATATTTACTCAAAAACCCAGGTGATGGGGTTAAAAATTACCCCAGGGGAGATCCACTGGAAAGAAGGGTAGCCGATTTTGTGGCTGGCATGACCGATAGCTATGCTCTGGCTCTTTATGAAAGGATATTCCTGCCCCATATCAGATTTTAAGATGAGTCTCTCTGCCTGAAGTTCTTTGATATTTTAAATAAGTTATGAGGAGAGCTACGCTCTTTTTAGTGCCTACGGGCGCTGGAGATATTTCCATCCGGCCTTTAACCAGGTGTTGTCCTTCTGGAGAAGGCCTTAATAGCGGCAGTTTTTCAAAAGAATGGTTCATGTTCATCCAGGCGTAGAGGTCCGAAGAACCAGGCAGAGAAAAGGCAGACTTTAAGAGTGGCTGGTGGCGAAACTAACGCCTGCCAGGTGGGACTTCAGGCACTGCCTGCAGGATGGAATTCTCGCTGCTAACATCTTGAAAATAAAATAAATGAACTGACCTCAGTCTATTAGACAAATCCCTATTATTTTGCTATACTATAAATACATCTTCTCTTGCCACTGTCAATCAGGCTGTTCAGCCGGAGGTTAAAAGTGAGACTCGAAAGTTCACCAGTGCTAGAAGTAAATAAATTATCAAAATCATTTAATTCTTTTCAAGCAGTTAAGGAAGTTAGCTTTGAGCTTTACCGCGGTGAAATTCTTGGCCTCCTTGGTCCTAACGGTGCGGGTAAGACCACCATCATTCATATGTTACTTGGTTTAACTCTGCCCACCTCCGGTGAGATAAGGATATTTGGGCTGAACCCGGAAAAGTCGAGACAGAGGGAAAAGATCCTGGGCAGGATGAATTTTTCCTCGACTTATGTTGCCATGCCTTATTCGCTTAAGGTGCGAGAATCCTTGATGGTTTTTGCCGGGCTTTATGGCGTCAAGAAACCGAGGCAGAAAATAGACGCCCTGATTGAACAATTTGATTTAAAGGATTCAGCCAATAAAGCAGTCAGAACGCTCTCTTCTGGCCAGATGACGAGATTAAACCTGGCCAAGGCTTTCATCAATGACCCTGAAATTTTGCTTCTGGACGAACCCACTGCCAGTCTTGACCCGGATATTGCTGATCGAACCAGAAACTACCTGATTGAGGTTAAGAAGACAAAAAATATGGCTATTCTTTATACCTCTCATAACATGAGGGAAATGGAGGCTATCTCCGATCATCTGCTGTTCCTTCACCATGGTGAGATTATTGCCCGGGGGACACCAGCCGAGGTGGTCAGGCATTTTCGCGGCGAAAATCTGGAAGAGGTCTTTTTAAAGATTGCCCGGGAGGTAGAGGTATGAGCTTCCGCCGCATCTCAGCTATGTTTCTCCGTCACACCTATCTTTATCGCCATAGTTTTACCAGGTTAATTGAAATAGTTTATTGGCCGCTGTTAGATCTTCTCCTCTGGGGCTTTGTCAGCGTTTACATCACCAAGCTTACCTCACAGGGGCAAACCACACCCAATTTTTTAGCTATCTTCCTCGGGGCTTTAATCCTCTGGGATATTCTTTTTCGCTCCCAGCAAGGTATATCTGTTTCTTTTCTGGAAGAGGTCTGGGCCAGAAATTTTCTCAATCTTTTTGTCAGTCCACTGACCATCAGTGAATACCTCGTCTCCCTGATGCTGGTTTCTCTCTTTAAAGTAGTGGTCGTTTTTCTGGTCAGCTCGCTTCTGGCCTGGCTGCTCTATTCTTTTAATCTTTTTATTATCGGGCTTCATCTTTTGCCTTTCATGATTAATCTGATTATCATGGGCTGGTCAATTGGCCTTTTAACCACGGCCTTTATCTTGAGATTCGGTCAGCAGGCAGAAGTCTTAGCCTGGGGAATTGCTGTTCTCTTCCAGCCGGTTTCAGCTGTTTTTTACCCGGTTTCAGTCTTGCCCCATTTTCTTCAGGTAATTGCCAGCTATGTCCCTGCTTCCTATGTCTTTGAAGGCATGCGAGCAGTAATCATGGGCCAGAGTTTCCCGAGCGGTTATCTTCTTAAATCTTTTGGGTTGAACTTTGTTTATCTTGTTCTGGCTCTGATTCTTTTTTTCCACATGTTTAGAGTAGTTAAAGTCAAAGGGCTGCTGGTTCATATGGGTGAATAAAGAACTAGTTGTGATGAGATTCCGCCGGGCGGGAATTGAGCTTTTCATCAATTCAGCTGGCCTGGAGCTATCCGTCCTGAAACTCAGTTTTGAGGAAAGTCTCTACTTGAGAGTGGCTCTTATTCACCATATAATAGAAGCTAATTTTTTTCGGGAGTTAAAAAATGTCTTCAGTTTCTATCTTAGAGAAAATTGCCAAACGTCTCAGAATCCATTCACTGCAGATGACCACGGCCGCTGGCTCTGGCCATCCTTCAACCTGTCTGTCCTGTGCTGAGATTATGGCCTGCCTTTTTTTCCATGAAATGCGTTATAATCCCCGCGATCCTGAAGCCTGGGAAAATGATGAATTTGTTCTGTCCAAAGGGCATGCTGCTCCTATTCTCTGGGCGGCTTATGCTGAGGCCGGAATTATTCCTCAAAATTCACTTCTTGGCTTGAGAAAAATCAGCAGCGACCTGGAAGGGCATCCGACACCGCGTATGCCCTGGGTCAAAGCGGCCACTGGCTCTCTCGGCCAGGGGCTGTCTATCGGGGTTGGACTGGCCCTGGCTCAAAAGCTGGCCGGGGTCAAAGCCAGGACTTTTGTGCTGATGGGCGATGGGGAATGCGCCGAGGGGTCAGTCTGGGAAGCGGCCAATGCCGGGCGTGAGTTTAAGCTGGGAAACCTGGTGGCTATAGTCGATGTCAATCGTCTGGGGCAGTCCGAGCCAACCATGCACCAGCATGACTTAAAGGCTTATGCTAAAAAGTTTCAGGCTTTTGGCTGGGAAGTTTATCAGGTTGATGGCCATAAAATTGAGAAAATAATGGAGGCTCTGGCCAGGACGCGCCAGGGAACAAAGCCGAAAGTCATTTTAGCCCGAACGATAAAAGGCAAAGGAGTGTCTTTTATCGAAGATAAGAATGGCTGGCATGGCAAGCCGCTTAAACCGGAAGAGCTGGAAAAGGCCTTAGCTGAACTTGGACCGATGCCTGAAGTTGAGGCCAGAAAATATGTAAGAAGTCGCCAAAAAGTCAAGCGACCAGAATGGAAAAACAACTTTGAGTTCGAGCTTCCTTCTTATAAAGATAAAACTGCCACCAGACTGGCTTACGGACTGGCTCTGGAAAAACTTGGTCGGGTTAATGATCGGGTGGTGGTCATTGACGGTGATGTGAAAAATTCAACCTATACGGATAAATTTTTTGCTTCTTTCCCTGACCGCGCTTTTGAATCGTACATAGCCGAGCAGAATATGATCGGCATGGCGATCGGCCTGGCGGCCAAAGGCTTTTTGCCCTTTGCCGCCACTTTCGCTGCTTTCCTGACCAGGGCTCATGATCAGATCAGAATGGCTGCTTATTCTTTTTCTAATATCAAGCTGTGTGGTTCCCATGTTGGGGTCAGCATCGGCGAGGATGGACCGTCCCAGATGGGACTGGAAGATTTAGCCATGTTCCTGCCCATCCCGGGTTGCACTGTGCTTTATCCTTCTGATGGAGTATCAACTGAAAAATGCGTTAAAGAAGCGGCCAGGCACAAAGGAATGGTTTATATCCGAACAACCAGGCCAGCCACGCCAATTCTATATTCTCCCCAGGAGGAATTCCCGATTGGTGGATCAAAGGTGGTCAAAAAAAGTGAGCAGGATGCAGTCACAGTAGTGGCCGCTGGCATCACTGTCCATGAGGCTCTGCGGGCAGCTGAGCTTCTCGAAAAGGATGGAATAAACATCAGGGTGATTGATGCCTATTCGGTTAAGCCGCTGGATTCCGAGACGATAATTAAATCAGCCAAGGAGACCGGCGGGCGGGTGGTGGTAGTTGAGGATCATTTTGAACAGGGCGGGCTGGGGACTGCGATCGCTCTTATTCTGCCTGAAAAAAAGCTCTGGAAGCATCTCTGTATCAGAGATATTCCTCGCTCAGGACGTCCCGAAGAGCTCATGGCTAAATATGGAATAGAGGCGGCAGCGATAGTAACCGCAGTTAAATCTTTGCTGGCCTGATCGCAGGTCTGGCCGATGGCAAAACAAGAAAAATGAAAATTCAGACGAATATAATAATGGTTAGAAAAAGCTAACGGGTCAAAAACTGAAAAATGTAAAATGTATGCACAACCGGCGTCTATCTGGAGCAATTATTTTTTAATTTAAAAGGCAGGTGGGCCATGTACGGGAAAATTAATGAGGACATCCTTGGTGAGCTGAAATCAATAGCTGGCGATAATAACGTGATTACTTCTCCGGAGGAAGTCTGCGTCTATGCTAATGACGAGTATGTCTGCCAGCCGGCTGGCTGTCAGCCGGAGGTAGTCGTCAGACCAGGGAAGGTCGCAGAAGTTTCGGCTATTTTAAAGCTGGCCAGCGAGCACCGGCTGCCCGTTACGCCGCGGGGCGGCGGGACCGGTCTGGCTGGGGGCTGCGTGCCGGTCTATGGCGGGATCGTCCTGAGTCTCCAGAGAATGAATAAGTTCCTGGAGCTTGACCCGAAAAACCAGGTGGCGGTGGTCGAAGCCGGGCTAACTCTGGGCGAGTTTATTACCCAGGTCGAAAAGCAGGGATTTTATTTTCCGCCTCATCCCGGAGATGAGGGAGCTATGTTTGGCGGGATGATTGCCACCAATGCCGGCGGGAGCCGGGCGGTCAAATACGGGGTAATTCGCAACTATATTAAAGGGCTGGAAGTCGTCCTGGCCGACGGCGAAGTCATCCACCCCGGAGGGAAGCTTATCAAAAATTCTTCTGGTTATAACCTGGTGAATTTGTTTATTGGCTCAGAAGGTACGCTGGGAGTGATTACCAGAGCCATCGTTCAGGTGATGAGCAGGCCGACTTTTCTCCGGACGATGGTTATTCCTTTTGACAATATTGAGCAAGCCATAGATAATGTGCCGCTCATTTTTGACCACGGCATTTTGCCCATGGCTGTCGAATTTGCCGGTCTGGATGTTCTCCGGCTGACAGAAGAGCATCTTCATCTTAACTGGCCAACTCATTCAGGAGACATGCACCTGATGATCATTGTTGATGCTGACTCAGAAGACGATCTGGGGAAAATGACAGACGAGATAGCTGATATTGTGCTTGAAAATGGAGCCCTGGATGTTTTTGTAGCTGATACGGCGGCTAAACAGGATGAAGTTTTGAAAATCCGCTCGGAGATTTATGAAGCTATAAAAAAGGAGACCATTGACATCCTGGATACCAGTGTGCCCCGCTCGGAAATAGCCGGGCATGTCAGGAAAATTCACGAAGTTGCTCAAAAATACGGTTTGTGGCTGCCCGTTTTCGGGCATGCCGGCGATGGCAATGTCCATACCCATCTGATGAAGGCTAAATATGAAAATGGGCGGATGGTGCCGGTTAATGTTGAGGAGATAAAAGACAAACTGGAAATGGCCAGGCAGGAACTGTTCCAGGATGCAGCCAGGCGAGGCGGAGTTATCTCGGGCGAGCATGGTATTGGCCTTTATAAAAAGAATTATTTCCCTTTGACCATGGAAGCAGGCCAGATTGAACTGATGAAGAAAATCAAGCAAGCCGCTGATCCTCTGGGCATTCTCAACCCAGGCAAAATATTTTAGAAGTCAGTAAAGAATAAACGCCCGGCGAGAGAAAAAAAAGTAAATTGCCTGAAAGCCTATTTGTTTGGTTCCTACCTCTGGCCAAGGTCAGAGCAAGACTTGGCCTTTGCCTGTATAAGCCACTGAAGATATAGGTCAAATTATAAACCATTCATTAAGTTAAAAAATACTTGACAAAATGTGTGTCTTTGCTCTTATTTTAAGAGTAGAAGCAAAATGAAAAAGACAAGGGGTCAGCAGGAGTATGCCTTTGGCTAAAGGCGAATTCTATATAGAATAAGGTTAAAAATGGAAAAATTTAAATTTAATTATAGTGATTAAGGAGGCAAAGAAGTGCGTAAAAGATTTTCTTTTGTCTCAGGAAAAAGAGAGATGAGAAAGAGGTTAATAAGTGGGTGGATCCTGGTTATATTTATACTGAGTTCTGCGCATGGCCTGGAAATAACCTATGAGGGGAAAGTTCAGCTTGTTCAGAAAGAAGGCTTTTTTATTGGATCTCCCAGAGGTTTGGTGGTGACCGAAAAGGGCTTTATTATCATCTGTGATAGCCGGGCTTCGGATTTTAAGATCTTTAATCAGGAAGGCAAGGCACTCAGTGTTTTTGGCCGAAAAGGAAATGGGCCAGATGAGTTTGCCAACCCCTGGCTTCACGATTATAAAAATGGGAAATTGCTCATTTCAGATACCAGCGCCAAGAAATTGTATATTTATAGTGTTGATAAAGACTTAAAATTTCAGCAGACTAAGCAGACAATTGTAACCTCAGTTCTGGACGCAAAATTGATGGATGAAAAAGAAAAGATATTAATTGCCAGGTTGCCTATCACAGATAAAAATGCTGATAAACCTTACGTCCTTTTTGCTATAGATATAAATGACGATGACCGTGACTACCTTCTGCCCTATGAACTTCAGCTGGGAGAAAATGTAAAACCAGTTGACTTTAAAAAAATCAACAGCAAAGGAAATCCCTGGGATATTCCGGACCTGATGATCTTACCATTCTGGATTTATTGTGACTACTATGGGAATGACGTTTATTTCATCTGGACAGCTAACCTGGATATCATCAAAATAGACCTGACCACCAAAGCCCACACCAGGTTTTCGCAGAAAACTGAAAAATATATAAAGCCAAAGGTCTCCTCTGAATATAAAAAAGCCTATATTGAACATAATTCAAAAGAATACGGAGATTGGAATACAAGGATGTCCTGGGTATGTAAGGTCTTTGCGGATTCAGATATGGTGGGGATCGTTTATACCAATTTTGACAACAAAACTTCGAGGTGGAACTCTTTTCTCCAGATATATGATCACAATGGGGCCTTTCTCAAAGAAGCCCCTTTAGAAAATTTCAGTAGTACGTATGAGCGGCCTGATATCTATTATGACCGGGATAAAAAAACTCTTTACTGCCTCTCTGAAGAGTCGATAGGCACTGAGGGTGTTTATACGGTCTATAAGTACAGGCTGAGATGAAGAAAAACCTGATAATATTGGTGTTGATTTGCTTCCATTAGTAGTAATGAGCTTTTGGCCAAAGTTGAAAAGAGAATTCTCGGGGAGTTTATTAGAGGGAAGGTAATGGAGTTAATGAACTGGTTATTCTACTATGGTCGAAGTTCCATGGCGCCGCGCTTGAGGTCTGGAATGAGGTGGATATCTACTTGTTGGCCGATGGAGCTCGGGGAGAGGGATTTTGGTGGTTATAGAATTCTACATGCCGATCAGCATTGACAATTCTTTTTTGTCTAAAACAAAAAGGCATCCCAGTACTAAAATGCTTGCGTATCTGTTCTATGCATTTCTCCTATAACAGGAATGCATCATTAACTGATCACTTTTCAAGCGTAAATAAAAAGTTAAAAAAATACTTGACAAAGATGTTTTTTTTTTTTTAACCTATAAAAAAAGGGAAATGAAAAAGACAAGCCGAGGCAGACGTGCGCTATTAGTTAAAAACGATTTTTTATGTATGGCAACGCTAAAAATGGGAAAATTTAAATTTAATTTTTATGATTAAGGAGGCAAAACAATGCGCAAAAAAGTTTTTGTGGGGGTACTTATTCTTTTAATCACTATTTCGGCTCTTATTGCTGTCCCAAATTTCACTCCTAAAGCAAGGGCTTCAGCGCCGGAAGTTTATGGGCAGTGGATTGGCGATGACACCTGTGGACCTGGTGGCTGGAGATGCTGGCAATATGAGTGTTACAACTGTTGGTGCCGTGATGTAGGCTCTGGTGATTGCTGTAATTAAATCTATTGAATGAAGGCTGAAGGAACTGAAAGATTCCTTCAGCCTTCCGAGGAATGAGATGGGAAAAAGAGTAATAGGTGTATGCATTTTTATTATATTTATAGCAAGTTCTCTATCTGCCCTGGAAATAACTTATGAAGGGAAAGTTCAGCTTGTTCAGAAAGAAGGCTTTTTTATTGGATTTCCTCGTGGTTTTGTCGTTACCGAAGACGATTTTATTGTCGTCTGTGATATCCGGGCTTCGGATTTTAAGATCTTTAATCAGGAAGGCAAGGCACTCAGTGTTTTTGGCCGGAAAGGCTATGGGCCAGATGAATTTGCCGACCCCTGGCTTCACGATTATAAAAATGGGAAATTGCTCATTTCAGATACCAGCACCAAGAAATTGTATATTTATAGTGTTGATAAAGACTTAAAATTTCAGCAGACTAAGCAGACAATTGTAACTTCAGTTATGGACGCAAAATTGATAGATGAAAAGGATATGGTTTTAATAGCCAGAATGCCTATTAAAGATAGTCCTTCTCCTACTGCTTACGTCCTCTTTGTTCTGGATATTACGAGAGGCAGCCGTGATCATCTTGTACCCTTTGAGCTTCAACTGGGGGAAAATGAAAAGCCGGTGGATTTTGATAAACTTAAAAAAACGAATCCCTCGGATTTTCCCGATTGGATGATCTTACCCCCGTGGAAGTACTGTGACTACTCTGGAGATAACGTTTATTTCGTCTGGGCGGCTAACCTGGATATCATCAAAATTGACCTGACTACCAAAGCCCACACCAGATTTTCGCGCAAGACCGAAAAATATATCCAGCCTAAAGTCTCTCGTGAATTTAAAAAAGCTTATAATGAACATAATTCAAAAGAATATAGGGGTTGGGTTCAAAAGATGTCCTGGGTATGTAAGGTCTTTGCGGATTCAGACATGGTGGGGATCGTTTATACCAATTTTGACAACAAAACTTCAAGGTGGAACTCTTTTCTCCAGATATATGATCACAATGGAACCTTTCTCAAAGAAGCCCCTTTAGAAAATTTCAGTAGTACTTCTGAGCGGCCTAATCTCTATTATGATAGGAACAAAAAAATACTTTACTGCCTCTCTGAAGAGTCGATAGGCACTGAAGGTGTTTATACGGTCTATAAGTACAGGCTGAGATGAAGAAAAATCTGATAATACTGTTCCTCATTTGCTCGCTAATAGTAGCTCTAAGCTTTTGTTATAAATACCATAAGCTTAGCTCATACCCAGAATTCCCATTAGAACCTGAGTCGGCAAAAAATAATGAGGTATTACCATTCTATTTATTTTTATATTTTCATTCTCATGATTGCCCTCAGTGTTTAAGGGTCATAAATGTTCTCAACAATTTGCCACCGGAGTATATTGTCAGGGGCATAATTCCTGACGAGGAGATAGAGGACAGCGAGAAGATTAAGGAGATAACTGGTGCTAGATTCGAATTTGAACCAGTTAGTAAATATAAGAAGTTTAGGCCGCCGATAAGCCCGTGTTTAGTTGGCGTTTCGAAAGAAAAAGTAATATTGTTTGTCTTACCGTCAGTTCCTGACCAGGAAAAATATTTACAGGAGTTTTTAGGGTCGTTCTACTATAGCCGTGTATTTTTTGGGTATGAAGAGCATATGTTAAATTAGATAGGACAAAGTCTTAGGCTTAGGGCAATAAGACCGATATTGGGAGTCAGAGAAAACTTCTGTTAATCTTTTCTTTTGGGGAAAAGAAAAAATTAGAATTAGCCTGGTTATTTTAAGTTATTTTAAGGCGTTAGCCAGCAACTATATTTTTTAGTTAGTGTTTGCGGCTTGCTTCTCGGCGAAAGTAAGAAATATGAATGGCCAAAATGCGGAGGATAATGAAGATCGGCCCAGATAATTTGTGAACATTTAATTGATTTAGTGAAATACCAGGCAATCTTACCTGATGGGGAGAACCAGGTCGGATTGATTGGGTGCTCCGCTTGTTTTTTCTGTAAGAAAATGTATTTTTTTACTATTGGTAATTTTTAAGCAATTATCACTTAAGATTGAATTGAAGCCTATTAGCCACTCTTGATGAACTATCGTCTCGAGACCAGGATAGAAAAGTCCAGATTATTAATAAAATTCAGTTGAAAAAGTTTTTTTAATCAGCTAATAAATAAATATAAGTTTGATTTTTATGCCTGGCGAGAATGATCGGGAAAAAATCTGGGATAGGGGAGGCGATTATGGACTTTGAAAGAATTACTGAAATCTTTGTTATTCTCGAAAATAAGCCATCGGTTCTGGGAGAGATGCTGAGCCAGCTAGCTGAAAATGATATTAATGTCGAAGCTATTGGCGTTTTTCAGGATACGGCTAAAATTTATGTTAAAAACCTCAATAAGGCGGTCAAAATCCTGAGCAAGCTGAATTATACGACCGAGCTCCGGGATGTTCTGCTGGTCCATCTTGAAAACAAGCCGGGGGCCTTAGCCGAAGTGGCGACGAAGATAGGTGATGAAGGGATTAACGTTGAATATTGCTATGGCACCCTGAGTCAGGTAGCCGACAAAATTTCGGTTATCCTGGATGTGTCAAACATTGATGGGGCCATCAAGGTGCTGGAAAAATGAAGGTGTCAGGTAAATCTAGACAAGGCAGCCTGGCTGGTGGGGGCTAATTCTAACGCCTTTGGCCAGGGTAGAGAGTGGATATTTATTATTATTGGGGGGCACATGTTTACCGGGCGGTATTTTTCAGGTAGAATAAAAATTCAGGAGGAAATGAGATGTTTTATTTTGATTACACGATCTGGCTGCTGATACCAGTTTTTATTTTTGCTATTTATGCCCAGAACAAGGTTAAATCGACCTTTTCCCGATTCAGCCAGGTTGTCTCTTCTTCGAGACTGACCGCGGCCGAGGCGGTTGGTGAAATTTTAAAATACAGCCCGGCTAATGGAGTCAGGATAGAAAAAACCAGGGGCCATTTGACTGACCATTATGATCCGAAGGCCAAAGTACTTCGGTTATCTGAAGATGTTTATGATAGTTCGTCGATCGCCGCTCTGGGTGTAGCTGCTCACGAAGCCGGTCATGCTATCCAGCATGCTCAGGGCTATGCTTTCCTGGCTTTGAGGAATATTATTTACCCGGTGGCCAGTCTTGGCTCGAATCTGGCTTTTCCACTTTTTTTCATCGGTCTGCTGTTTAGCGGGCATGGTCCAAGTGTCCTGATGGATATTGGTATTCTGCTTTTCAGTGCAGCGGTTCTTTTTACCGTCGTCACTCTGCCTGTTGAATTTAACGCTTCCCACCGGGCGCTGGTTATACTTCAGGAGCGAGGTTTTCTGAATGCCAAGGAGATTGATGGAGCAAGGAGCGTGCTGAAAGCGGCGGCTATGACTTATGTAGCTTCAACCGCCATGGCCGCTATCCAGCTGCTGCGGATGATTCTCATCCGGAATTCTCGCGATTAATGGGGTCGGGCCAGCGGATTCCTTTTATTATCAATAATATAACAAATATAAGGTCAGTAATCTAAGTCTAATAACCTGAGGACCCTTTATTAACGGCTCATAAATATCATGGCCGTATTTTTCAATTCGTTCATTTTTTATTGCTTTACTTCCGTCGATTTGCTTGGGCTTTAACAATTAGTCTTTTTATATTTCTTCTTCTTCTTAGATGCTACAAATGTTTTTTCGTGTCTCTTGCCTTCACTCTACAATTGAGAGCTGAGGGCTTAGAGCAGGAGCCGGAGCTTGGGCTGTCGGGTCGGGTTAACCTGCAGAAAATAGCGTTTTACAGATTTTCTGGCTTTTCCTATCAGTGTAAAAACCTAAATAAATTGATCAGAACATTAACCATAAGTCTGGTTCTGATGTTATAGCATTCTAAGAGAGCTTGATAACAGATTGATAATAAAAGAAATCGGCTGGCCCGACCCCATTTTGATTGACTTGCCACGGCCAGAATAGTAATAAGATATTAATTCGCAGTTAGGAGGAGTCATGTTAGATAAAAAATTTTGCGGCTTAAAACCAGTCATATTTATAGTTTTATCACTGGTCATTTTTGTTTTCCCATATTTTCTTTCAGCTCAGACGCCGCCTGATAAATTTCTGGGTTTCAGAGTTGGCGAGGATAGAAAACTCGCTGATTACAATCAGATTAAAGCCTACTTTGAGCTGCTGGACAAAGAGTCTTCACAGTTCACTGTTCTTAATATTGGCCAGACTACCCTGGGCAAAGACATGATCATGGCTGTTATTTCCAGTGAAGATAATTTAAAAAACGTCGATCGCTACCGTGAAATTGCGCGGCGCTTGAAGGAAGCCAGAGGTCTAACACCCGAACAGGCCCGGCAGCTGGCCCGGGAAGGTAAGGCCATTTTGCTTATTACCTGCAACATCCATTCGACCGAAATAGCTGCCTCTCAAATGGCGATGGAGCTGGCTTATGACCTTATCACCGGTACGGCCTTTTTCGATATGAAGCAAGCTCTCAATGACGTTATTGTTCTTCTCTGTCCTTCCATCAACCCTGATGGCCAGCAGATGGTTGTCGATTGGTATCGTAAGTATCTCGGAACTGAGTATGAAGGCAGCAATATGCCCTGGCTTTACCATCATTATGCCGGCCATGATGACAATCGCGATTTCTTCATGCTGAATCTGGCCGAAACCAGGGCGGTCACCCGTGTGCTCTACCATGAGTGGTTTCCTCAGATTCATATAGATGAACATCAGATGGGTTCTAATGGGGCCAGAATCTTTGTTCCACCCTTTATGGATCCACCTCTGCCCAATATCCAGCCCTTGCTCTGGCGGAGCGTCAATCTCTGCGGTGTTAATATGGCCTATGATTTGCAGAAACATGGCTATAAAGGTGTGGTTAATGGCCGGAGCTACACCGGCTGGTGGATTGGTTCCTGTGATGATACTTCCTGGCTGCATAATGTAGTCGGCCTGCTGAGTGAGGCGGCTTCGGTCAGAGTAGCAACGCCAATTTACATTGAACCAACAGAAGTTTCAAAAGACTATTATGAAAAAAGAATGGATTTTCTTGATCCCTGGCCAGGTGGCTGGTGGCGTCTGCGTGATATAGTTGACTATGAGCTGCTTCTATCGAAAAGCCTGGTCAAGACAGCCTGGCTGAACAAAGAGGATTTTCTTTATAACTCCTATTTGATGTCAAAGCAGAGTATCGAGGTTAAAGACCGCAATCAACCCTATGCCTTTGTCATCACTAAAGACCAACCGGACTATCTCACCACCCTCAAGATGATTGAAATTCTGCAGCTGGGTGGAGTAGAAGTGCATCAGGCCACCAGGGATTTTATTGCCGATGGCAGGTTTTATCCGGCCGGTTCTTTTGTTGTTCTGGTTGCCCAGCCCAATAAAGCTTATACCTGGGCGCTTCTGGAAAGACAAAAATATCCTGATCTGCGCCAGTATCCGGGAGGTCCACCCGTTCCCCCTTATGACAATGCTGCCTGGACGCTGCCTCTTCAGATGGGTGTCCGCTGTGATCAGATTGATAAACCTTTTGAGGCGGCACTGAATAAAGTGGATAGAGTTCAATATCCTGAAGCCAATATACCTGATTCAGCTTACCTGGCCCTCGATCCCAGGCTTAATGCTTCTTACGCCGTAGCTTTTGGTCTTCTTAAGAATAAAGCCGAAATGTGGCGGGCAAAAAATGGAATTAAAGTGGGACAGGCAGAGTTACCAGCTGGAGCTTTCTTAATCAAAAATTCGCCGGCTGTCACTCAGACTCTCTCCGGGCTACTGGAAAAGTGGCCAGTTTCAATTGAATCTGTTGCCGATATATCTTCTATTGATAGGGCCTCCATTAAATTTCCCAGACTTGCTATTTACCAGTCGTGGCGCGGTAATGCCGATGAAGGCTGGACGCGTTATATGCTCGATGATTTAGGCTTCACCTATACTGTCCTCCATAATCAGGATTTTAAGGGGACCAGGGCCAAAAAAGTCGATCTCAAGGCGAGCTTCGATGTCATTATTCTGGCCAGCGAGAATCCGGAAATTATTAAAACCGGTCGCTTTCAGCGTCCAGGGCAATCGGCCCGGTTTTTTATGAGTCAAATGCCGCCCGAATACGAAGGAGGCATCGGGCAGGAGGGAGTTGATGCCCTGAAAGCTTTCGTCGAGGCCGGCGGAATACTGGTCACTCTTAATCAGGCCAGCGAACTGGCCATGAGTGAGCTGGGCGCTCCGGCCAGAAATTCGCTGAGTGGTGTTGACCGCAACAAATTTTTCTGCCCAGTCTCTATTCTGAGGCTCAAAGTCGATAATACCACGCCGCTTGGCTATGGGCTAAGCGAAGAAGCAGCGGCTCTTTTCAATCAGAGTCTGGCTCTTGACACCTGGGCACCGACTTCTTCCAGGATGAATAGAAAAGTCGTGGCTTTTTATCCTGAAGATAATATTTTGCTGAGTGGCTGGCTGCTGGGTGAAGACTATCTTAGCCGGAAAGCAGCTGTGGTGGATGTTAAAAGCGGCAACGGGCATATCGCTCTTATTGGCTTCAGGGCCCAACACCGGGCTCAATCTCACGGCACCTATAAGTTTGTGCTGAATGCCATCTTTTACCCGGAAGGGATGTAACTAAACACAGGCTAAACTTCGCCAGAGGCGAGCGACAATTTTTTGGCAGCTTCATACCTGGGCCACAATTCACCGTTGTAGCTATCAAATAGAGCCTTCTCAGGAAAAGTTATTATGATTTTACTTTTCCTGACCTCTACCACTAGTCAGAGCAAAACACTAAATTTTACTTTAGCCGCTGATAGCCGAAGGGTTGAGTTTTTAATTCAGATGAAAACCTAAGCTTTTGCCTTTTTCCCCATCTTTGGCACCAGGAGAATCAATACATAAAGGGTAGCAAGGCCAACCAGAATATAAACTATTTTGGTCAGTGTGGACATGGCTCCAAAGATGCCTGCTACTAAATCGAACTCGAATAATCCAACCAGCAGCCAGTTAAGGCCCCCGACGATGACCAGAATCAGGCAAATCCAATCCAGTGTGTTTAATTTGCCCATATTTGCCCTCCTTTGGGTTTGAGAAAAACCCAATCTTTTATTTGATTATCTTTTATCTCAATGAAAATTAATAGTCAAGGAAAACTTTTCTACTAACTGTTGTCGGGTTTTTTCTTAACTTTATGCTATAATTTTAAGGTAGCCGTGCTAAGCGGGGAGCTAGCGGTGCCCTGTACCCACAACCCGCTCCAGTGGGGCTGAATTCCCGGCCGAGGCTGTCAGTTTTCTGGCCAGGCTCGCTTTTCCGGGTGATGAAGGTTCGGGCCCTGCGCAAAGAGCCAGCTGTTAACCCCGCCAGGACCGGAAGGTAGCAACGGTAGCAGTCGGGTTCTTGTGTGGCAGTCAGCCTGACCGGAGCTTCAGGGAAGCGAGGTCCGCAGGGGGCGAGCAGTCAACGCCGGGTGCACGGCTGCGCCTTTTTTAACTTAAAGGCAGGAAATAAAGATGACTAAAGGAAAGATCAGCCCTCCGTTATCATAGTCGGCAGAACTAAAAGCTAAGAATAGCTCTCCCGGATAATTATCTGAGGGCCGGCAAGATTTAAATTAAGTGCTTTTGATGAGCTTAATTGATATAAAAGACTTCTTTTGATAGCATATAAACATAGATCATGAATTTGACTGGTGGCAGTCTCATTTATTCAATAAAACAAAGAAAAGGAGAGGGAAATGAATGTTTTCTTCGATATCCTGATTCTGTTCTTTATGATCTCGGCTTTGCAGCCGCTGATCAAACAGGAATTTCTTAAGGCCTCACGCCAGAATGTAATCTCTCGCATCGAAAAGAAAACAAGATCCAGAGTTATCACTCTCATCCATCGTCAGGAAACGATGAGCATTCTGGGTTTTCCCGTCATGCGCTATATCGATATTAATGACTCGGAAAAGGTTATCCGGGCGATCCAGACAACTGATGCCGATACCCCTATCAGTTTAATTCTCCACACGCCAGGCGGTATCGCTCTGGCTGCCCTGCAAATTGCCAGAGCAATTAAGAGCCACAAAGGAAAAGTTACTGTTTATGTGCCCCATTATGCTATGTCAGGCGGAACGCTGATTGCTCTGGCTGCCGATGAGATAGCCATGGGTGAGCATTCGGTACTGGGACCGGTTGATCCTCAAATAGATAAATATCCTGCTCCCTCTATTGTCAATGTCCTCAAGCAGAAGCCCATAGCCGAAATTGACGACGAGACTTTAATACTGGCCGACATTTCTCAAAAAGCTATCAGTCAGCTGGAACACAGCATTATTGATTTGTTACCTGATAGCTATTCTGAAGAAGACAGGAAAAGAATTTCTGATGCTTTAACCAGGGGACACTGGACTCATGATTTTCCCATTTCTGTTGATGTCGCCCGCCAGCTGGGTTTGAAGGTGACCACAGATGTCCCGGCTGAGGTCTTTCAGTTAATGGATTTATTCCCGCAGCCGGTCAGGAGCACACCCTCCGTGGAGTTTGGGCCAGGTCCAAATTATCCGCGGGGCCAAAAAAAATAACAAGACAAGCAGACAGACACAGGCGGATTATAGTCACTTAGGCATTTATGAATTACTATTTGCGTAAAAAATAGTCATTGTCTATTTTTTAATCTTTCTTGGTTGACCAGGGGGAGAGCCCGGTTAATTTGTCCATATTCCTAACTTCAGACATCACTGACTTAAAATGGATAAAAACCAGCGGTTGTTTTTTTAATCTGTTTCTGATCTATAAAGGTCTTATTAGATTTGAGGTCCGGACTTTATAACCACGTCGGTAAGCACTTTAACTCTCTTAACTTGACATCGGGTTTTGCTTTACTTAACATATAGGATATATAGGGAATTGAGAGAGAAAGGAGGGCATTATGAAACAATTTTCGAGATGGTTAGCAGTTGGTTTACCCCTTATTCTGGCTATTTCTCTGGGGTTAATAACGTCTTCCAGCCTGCAAAAGGCTGGAGATGAAGCCCTCGGCTCAAGAAAATATAGCGACTATCAGACTCCGGCTTTCTGCGGAATTCAATGTCATAATGATATTTACCAGCAGTGGAAGCAGGCCATGATGTCTCAGGCCTATACCCATCACTGGGACGAAATTGAATATTTCAAGCTGGCTGTTCCCCAGGCTGAAAAAGACCCGGTGGTGGCCGGTGTTAAGGCTGGCTGCAACGGTTGCCACACACCCCTGGCCTTTTTAGCCGGCGATATTCCTCCGGCCGTTCCGGCCAAAGGTACCAGAGCTAATGAATCTGTTTCCTGCGAAGTTTGTCATACCATAACAGGAATGGCTGGTGATACCCCGTTTAATTTTAACTGGGTATCGGAGCCGGGCAAGAATAAGTATGGGCCGCGGCAGAATGCCAATTCTCCTGAGCATAATTTAGTCAAGTCGGATTTTCTGGCTAAGGCTGATTTTTGTGGAACCTGTCATAATGAAAAAAGCCCCTATGGTGTCTGGGTTAAATCTACTCATCTCGAGTGGAAAGCCGGGCCGTATGCTGAAGAAGGGGTTAAGTGCCACGATTGTCATATGACCTATGCTCCAGGCAAGAGCGCTTCGATGGGGACTGCCTATCCTGACGTCCGTCAGCATCTATTCCATGGAGCTCATGATCCGGGTAAAGTCCGGGGGACAGTTGAACTAAGAATTCATCCTGATGTCAATGAGGCGGTACCAGGAGACAAAGTTAAATTCACGATTGTTCTATTTAACCAGAAGACCGGCCATAAGTTTCCGACCGGCTCAGTTGAGGACAGAATAGTCTGGATGCATGTTGAAGCAGTTGATGCCAAAGGCAATGTTTATCATCTGCCCGTCGATAAAAAAGGCTTTGAAGGTGAAGAATACACCATTGCTGCTGACACCCTGGCTTATCAGGATATGGGTCTAGCTCTTAACGACCCGAATTTTAAGGGGGTCCAGAGAGATGGTGTGCCAGCCGGTGACCGCATTTTCCGCCTGCCTTATTTTGATCCGCAGGGAAGGATGACCATTCAGCAATGGAACACCAAGAGCCAGGGTGTTGATTATCGAATTGGTCCGAAGGAAACCAAGATCGAAACCTGTACCTTTGCTCTGCCCGATAACGTTCCAGCTGGACCCTTAACAGTCAGGGCCACCCTTTATTATCAGCGTCTGGTTAAACCGGTGGCCGATTTTCTGGGTGTCCCGGCTGATGAGACAGAGGTAATTGAAGTAAACAAGCACCAAACGACGATAAATGTTGTCGACTGAAGACTTTTAGCGGAGAGAAAAAATGAAAAAGCTTACAGGAATGATTTTACTCTCAGTGGTTTTAATTTTTATTCTGGCTTCCGAAGCCTGGTCAATTCCGGCTTTTGCCCGCAAATACAGTATAAGCTGTAAGGTCTGCCATAACCCTTTTCCACGCCTCAAGCCCTATGGTGATGAGTTTGCCGGGAATGGCTATGTGATTAAGGACAAAGAAACACCACGCTATAATATTGATACCGGCGATAGTACGCTTTCACTCTTGAGAGAACTGCCTATTGCCATCCGGTTTGATGGCTTTCTGAGTTTCAACAATGCTCACAATAAGCGGCTTGATTTCTCGGCGCCTTATATCATCAAGTTGATGTCAGGTGGAGAAATCGCCAAGCACATTTCCTATTATTTATACTTTATTTTCACCGAAGGAGGCGAGATAGCCGGGCTGGAAGACGCTTTTCTCATGTTCAATAATCTGTTCAAAACTAACCTGGGCTTTTTTGTTGGCCAATTTCAGGTGGCAGACCCGCTCTTTAAGAGAGAGTTGCGCTTAACTTATGAAGATTACCGAATTTATGGAGTTAAAGTCGGGCAGGCCAGGGTTGATCTGACCTATGACCGGGGAGTAATGCTGACCTATGGGCTGCCTACTGGTACTGACCTGACGCTGGAGGTCGTTAATGGCATGGGCCTGGATCCAGTCGATGATTTTGGAACTTTTGATAATGATAAATATAAGAACTTTATGCTGCGAGTTTCACAGGATTTATCGCCGGAACTCAGAGCCGGGGCTTTCGGCTATGTCGGGAAGGAGCGGCAGGATAACGTCAATGACAGCCTGTGGATGGCTGGCGGGGACCTGACCTGGTCTCAGCCTAAATTCCAGTTCAACGCGCAATACCTTTATCGAGAGGATAAGAATCCCTACTTTTTAATAGCCGAAGCGGAGAAAATTCAAACCCAGGGTGGATTTGCTGAACTGCTCTATTTTCCTCATGGCGATGATTCGCGCTGGTATACAGTAGCGCTTTTTAACTGGGTTGATTCAGATCAGCCCGACCTGGATTACACTTCGGCCGGCCTCCATTATGGTTACCTTTTACGAAGAAATGTCCGGGCGACGATTGAAGCTACCTATGTTTTTAAGAGTGATTTGCCCAAGCACTTGCGGTTCGGTCTGGGATTAATTACGGGCTTCTAATCGCGAAGAAAGGGCTTAAAAGACAGAACTGGATTAGCTGAAAAAGGCTAGACCTCAACCTGAGCGACGGGGAGCCCGGGGTCCTGGCTTCATGACGAGGCTTAAAACTACAATAAGAAAAATGGTCCGAGCTGGAGATAGATCCTCTGCCCGCAATTGAAAAGTAGTTAACTCTTATATCATTAAAACACTTAAACAATGGAAGATTTTGGCTGTTCCCTATTTATATTAATCTTGTTTATCATCTTAAGCAGCCTTAGAAATTTTTAGCAGAAGAGCCACCGCCTCTTTCTACGGAATCAGAACTAAGCGGCGAAACCGTGGATCAATCTATCACTCATTATAGTCACGGATAAGGGGCAGAGGCCGAGGGTAAAGATAGCAGCTCCTTTCTTAAGGCGCCAGTGCTTTTTAACCCAGGATTTTTATTGTTAGAATTGAGTCAGAAGTGATATATTCGAACCAGGTCGAAAATGTTAGAGCTAAAAGGGATAAGCAAAAAGTATCAGTTTCTAAAAGTCGTGGATAACATCAGTTTTACGATCAAACCAGGGGAGTCGGTCGGCTATCTTGGTCCGAACGGGGCCGGCAAATCCACCACCATCAAAATGATTGCCGGTCTGCTCAAGCCATCAGAAGGCGAAATTTTCTATGGCGGACGTAATGTCTGGAAGAATCTGGTCTGGTTCAAGCAAAGGCTGGGTTATGTGCCAGAAGAACCAGCTATTTATTCCCATCTCAGCGCCTATGACTATCTGCTCATGGTGGGCAGATTGCGCGGTCTGAAAGAATCAGTTCTTAAAGCCAAAATCAAAGGCTTTATGGAGGTCTTTGACCTGGCTGGCGATATGTATTCAGAGATTGCCTCTTTTTCTAAAGGCATGACCCAGAAGGTTTTAATAACGGCTGCCCTCCTTCATGACCCGGAGATTCTTCTCCTCGATGAGCCATTGTCAGGGCTGGACGTTTCCACCATTCTGATTATTGAAAAACTGGTGCGTCGGCTGGTGTCTGAAGGCCGCCTTGTCATTTATTCTTCGCATATTCTGGACATTGTCGAAAAAGTGGCCAGTCGGGTGCTGATTCTTTATCAGGGTAAGGTTCGGGCGGATGATTCGGTCGAGAATCTGCGTCAGTTGATGAAAGTTCCATCACTGGAAGAGGTTTTTAATCAGTTAGTTGTTCAGGAAGATCCGGAGGTGGCAGCTTCAGAGTTACTTTCTTTGATGAAGAAAAATGCCTGAAACTTAAGTCGGCTGAAATAAAAATATGAATGGCCTCAAAAAGCTTCAGTTCAAAGAGACTTCCTTTGTCGTTTTAACCCGTCATTTCTTCCAGCGTCTTTTTCTGAATGAAACCGTCTTTTTTGAAGAGCAGATGGCTGGCAAGGTAATAAGCATCATAGCTATCCTGTCAATTTTTCCAGCTTATGTGGCTGATAACCTTTTGTTTGTTTACCTTGTTATCCCTGGCAAACCCCAGGCCTGGGCTGAAATCTCGGAATTTACCAGCCTGATCATGCTTCTCATCGGGCTCGTCACCATCTTTGTCTGGGATGTGATTTTTCTTGACCGGCAGGATTTTTTGAATCTGATGCCTCTGCCCTTAAAACCGCTGACCATTTTTTCTGCCAAATTTGCCAGCCTGGTCCTGTTTGTCGGGCTATTTGCAATCGGTCTTAATGCCCTGTCGTCAATTGTTTTTGTCTTGTTTTTAGGGCAGGCCAGTTACTTTGGGTTTCTATCCACTGTTATCTTATTTCTGACCCATCTTCTCGTTATGTTTCTGGCGAGTGCCTTTATGTTTTTTGCCCTGGGCTTTATTGCCGGGTTTTTCAATATCCTTCTTCGGGGTAAAATCTTTCAGCGGATTTCAGATCTGCTGCGTCTTAGCCTGATCGTCGTTCATATTTTTATTCTTTATTTTTTCCTGATGGATACGCATTTTATTCAAAAGCAGTTTGAAAGCTTTAAAGCCCTGCAGGAGAGTCCAACTACCTTGATGATGAACTTTCCCCCGCTCTGGTTTACCGGTCTTTATGAGGTTTTGCAGGGAAACCGCCAGCCCTTCTTCCGCCAGCTGGCCTGGAGGGCGATTTTAGCTCTGGTCATAGCGGTGGCTGCTTTCTTTCTGATTACTCTAATTTCCTACAGCCGGCACCTCCAAAAAATATCACCGGAAGGAGCCAAACATTATCGGCCGTCAATTCTACGAAGGCTGGCTGAACCACTCTTTAATCTGACGATTTTAAGACAGCCGGCAGAAAAGGCCGTTTTCTGGTTTTATGGGAGTGCCCTGAGACGCAGCCGTCTCCACCGCACCAGGATTCTGTCTTATCTAAGTGTTGGTTTCGGCATTAGTCTTATTATGATCGTCTCCACTGGGAAAATGTTCTGGAAAGCTCAATCGGGCAATATGCTTTCTCTGCCGTTGGTTTTGAGCTTCTTCCTGGTTCTGGGAATAAGAGATGCCACCAATATCCCGCTCAACTTGGAAGCTAACTGGATTTTTGAAATAACAGAAACACCGCGGCGCTGGTCTTATTTTTCAGCCCTGCGGAAAAGTATTTTCGTTTTTGCCCTTATTCCGCTCTATCTTCTGCTTTTTGTTTTTTATGGTTTTATCTGGAACTGGACCACTTCCGGCCTTCATTGCCTTTATGACCTGGCTCTGGCTGTTTTGCTGGTGGAAGCCCTGTTTTTCCAGCACCGGAAATTTCCTTTTGCCTGTTCTTATCTTCCAGGGAAAAGCAAGCTCTATATTTTCTGGATTGTTTATGTTCTGTTATTCCTTGGCTATATTTTCATCCCGCGCTGGATTGAACCCTATTTCCTGGCCAGGCCCTCCCGATTGATCGGTTTTTATGGGGTTATTATTTTGATTATCGCCGGGCTCTGGCTTTATCACCGCTACTTTTTCTATGAAAAGAATCAAATATTGTATGAAGACAATCCCGAACCCGCTCTACTCGAACTTTTCCATGCTACATGAGGAAATAGGCAAAGCCCGGCCTTAAAACGGGAAACGCCTGACTGCCTTTTATTTTAAATTTTCGGCTTGATAATCTAATCAGTTCTGGCTCTGGCGCTTATCCTTTTGTTCAGTTTTATTAGAAACCCCGCCTTTTCAGCTAATAATCTTAAGCTCATGTAAAAGAGAATCAATCGTTTTTTTAGCTTTCTCTTCCAGTGGCAACAGGGGAGAACGGCAGGGGCCGCCAAAAAAACCACGGCGGTCTAAAGCATATTTAACAGCCGCAATGCTGTACGTTTCAGTCACAGCCCGGTTGAGCGGAATAAGCTGATGTTGAAGCTCACGGGCTTCGTCTTTTCGGCCGGCTTGAAATAACTCATAAAGCTTAACACATAGTTCCGGCGCAACATTGGCTAAAGCCAGAATAGCTCCAGAAGCACCCAGCTCTAAGGCCGAATAAAAAACACTGCCTGAGCCAGTAAAATAAAAGAAATCAGCCGGGACTTTCTTGATAACTTCACCCAGAAAAGCAATATTACCACCGCTTTCTTTCAGACCGATGATATTTTGGTGACCGGCCAGCTCCACCACCAGCTCCAGCGGCAGCTGAATTTGTGTATTCTGGGGAATGTTATAAAGAATGACCGGGATTTTAACACCATCTGCTACCCTGAGATAAAAATCCCGGAGGGCGTCATAATTCATTTTCGCCTTGTAATAAGAAGGCGGCCTGACCAGAGCAGCCTCAGCCCCGGCTTCGGCCAGGCGATTGGTGAATTTTATCGTCCAGTCGGCCGATTCACGGGCTGTGCCAGCAATAATTACTTTTCCTCTGTCCGCTGATTTTCTGGCTTCCAGAATAAGAGCTTCTGATTCCTGGTCGTCGAGGAAGGGAGCTTCTCCGGTTGAGCCGAGGACAACATAGCCGGTTAAACCGGTTTTATTAAATTTTTCGATATTTTCCCTGAAGTTTTCCTTCGAAACCTCGCCATTAACAAAGGGCGTGGTCAGAGCAGCATAAACACCTTTTAAAATTTTAGCCATCTTATTTCTCCTTTTCAGACTTTTTGGCGATTATTTTTATTCTTCTCGCTTCAATTTCTCTTAGTGTTTTTTCCTCCAGGCCAAAGTAATGACCAATTTCATGGAGCAGAACTTCTTCAATCCTCTCTCTGACCGCCTCTTCGGTCGAACAAAAGCTTTCAATCGGGACCTGGTATAATACTATAACATCGGGAGGTACATTGCCATAATAAGAACCGCGGTGATTCAGCGGAACGCCGTGGTAGAGCCCCAGAAGATTCTGACCCGGTGGTGGATAATCTTCGACCAGAATAGCCACATTTTTTATCTGCCTGAGATATTTCTTCGGGATCACTTTCATTGATTCCTGGACAAGTTGCTGAAATCTATCTCTGGTGAGTTTCATGATATCACTTTCTTTTGACAACTGAATTATTATAAATACAAAAAATTAAATGGCAATTACTATCCGGCGCGCAAGTTTTGACTGAACTGCCAGGTCGGAAGGTCACCCTCCCTCTCCAGAACTCGTGGCCATGAGGCGGGGAACAAACGGAACCGATTTGCCTGGTCAGGGACAGGGTGAAGCAGCGCTATCTGGATATTTCTTATTGCCATGTTTGCTAAAAGCCTACCTGGCCGGAACAGGCAAGGCTGATAATATGGATGCTGATTTCCTCTGGCTGAAAAGGTAATCGTCTGCTTCTGACCAGCGGGCATTTGCATCATCTTCTGAACCAGCTGGTTAATACGAAGATCACTATTTCTCAATACCTTTCCTGGCTCTAACTCCTTTATCATAGTAATGTTTCCGGCAAACCATTTCTGTCACCAGATCGGCCCGGTCTATAATTGACCGGGGAGCATATCTTCCGGTCAGAACGATTTCGACAGCTTCCGGCTTCTGGTCGAGAAACTTCTGCATTTCTTCTTCTTTGATCAATCCCAGATTCAGGGCAACATTGATTTCGTCCAGGATGACAATTTGATACTGACCGCCAAGCATCGCCTCCAGGCATTTTTTGAGGCCTTCTTCAGCCAGGCGATAATCTTCTTCCTCGAAATCTTCAGTTACCTTGATAAATTTCTGGCGGCCGAATTGTTCGATGGTGATCAGTGGCTGAAGTTTTTTCGCTGTCTGTAACTCACCACTGGGTTGCCCCTTTAAAAATTGACCGATATAACTCCTGAAGCCATGGCCAGCCGCTCGGAAAGCCAGACCGAGGGCAGCGGTGGTCTTACCCTTGCCGTCTCCGGTATAAACTTCAACCAGGCCCTTAAATTGGGCTGATCTTTCTTTTGAGCTGATTTGCTTTTGGCTCGCCATAGTCTTTATCCTTATCTGCAGATATTTCTGAAATAAAGTTAAACTATAGGCAAAGATTAAGCTTGAGTCAAATTTTAATGGTATGTTATAAGTAAAAGGTAAGCGTCGAGGGCAGAGTATAAGAAGATGGCTGGAAATTTTTGCGAAGCCTAAGAGTTCAGTTGGGATAGAATGGCTAAAACAGGAAAGGCAAAACTCGATCTGATGAAAGATAAAATAACTGGAAATTGAATGAAAAAAATAAATAAAGCCTTGATTGAGGAAGCCAACCAGCGCCTCAAGCGATATGCGATTCATACTGATCTGACTTTTTCACCGCGTCTTTCGGCTGTACTCGGCGGCCAGCTTTATTTTAAGTGGGAAAGCCATCAGCCAACTGGTTCTTTTAAGATCAGGGGTGCAGCTTCAAAGATTCTGGCTAACCTTGAAGACTGCCGGGGGCGGGGGGTAGTAGCAGCCTCGACCGGTAATCATGGAGCGGCCACTGCCTATATCTGTCAGCAGGAAGGCCTGAGGCTAACCCTTTTTGTCCCGGCCACCATCGCTCCCTTTAAGCGCCAGAAACTGGAGAGAACCGGAGCGAAGGTAATTTTAGTTGATGGCCCCTGTGAGCAGGCGGAGTCGGAAGCCCGTCAGACAGCAGAAGTTAACCATCAGGTTTTTGTTTCCCCTTACAATGACGAACTGGTCATTGCTGGACAGGGCACCTGTGGACTAGAAATCTTTGAGGACTGGCCAGAGGTGGAAGAAGTAGTTGTGCCTGTCGGGGGAGGCGGGCTAATGGCGGGGATAGCCGTTTATCTAAAAGAGAGTAAGCCCACTATAAAGATAACTGGCGTTGAGCCTGAGAACTCGGCCTTTATAAAGCACTCCTTGAGTCTGGGTTACCTGAATAATGATTTTCCGGAAAAACCGACTATCGCCGAAGCTGTGGCCGGCGGTCTGGAGCCAGATTCAATGACCTTTGATCTCATCAAGCATTATGCTGATAGCTGGCTGACAGTTTCAGAAGAACATATTGCGCAGGCAATGAAAATTATTTATGAACATCATCAAGAAGTGGTAGAGGGAGCCGGTGCTCTGTCTCTGGCTGGCCTGCTGGCCTATCCTGAACTCTTTAGCGGTAAAAAGGTCGTTGGTCTGGTATCGGGTGGCAATATCCAGCTCTCTCGCTGGCAGGAGTTGACCGGCGCGAATAAACCTTCATCTGAAAAATAACTGAATAAAAAATGTTTGGGATAAATAGGTATCTGATGAGAAAAAATCTTGAGACCAAACGTCTTTCTTCTATGAAAATTATCCTGGCGGTGACCTGTCTGTTTCTGACTATGACCGGTTGTCAGAAAGAACAGCTAAAAGAAGGACAATCCCTGGTCAGCTACCGCCTGGGTGTTCTTCTTGCCTATGATTCACCGTCAGCCAGGGAAGTCTTTCAGTCAATGAACAGAAAACTTCTTGAATATCAGCAAGGAAGACAGGAAATAATTGATATAGAATTGAAAGAGGCTCACGGCGATGTCTCCATTTTACCTGATCAGGCCAGGAAACTTGCCCCGGAGGTTGATCTAATTGTGGCTATCTCCACTCCGGCTCTGCAAGCAGCGATGATTGAAACCAGGAATATGCCAATTGTTTTTTCCGCGGTGGCTAATCCTTATATTATCAAGGCAGGAAGAACAGCTGTTGACCATGACCCACGGATTACCGGGGTTTGCTCCACCGCTCCTATCAAGCAGGTCATCGAACTTATCCACCAGGTAAAGCCGGAGGTCAGAAAAATTGGCACCATCTGGACACCTTCTGAGATAAACTCTGAATATTATTTGGGATTAATGGAAGAAGCTGCGGCCGAATATGGTCTGGAAGTGATGGTTCAACCAATTTCTGCTGCCCAGGACCTGGTTCAGGCTGTCCAGACCCTGGTCAGACAACAGGTGGAAGTTTTATTTCCTGTTTCGGATAATACTATTAATGCTAATTTCGATTTGATAGGTGAACTGGCCGAAGCCAATAGAATTCCACTTTTTGCAGCTTTTTCGACCGGAGCCGAATTCGGGGCGTGCGCCTCCCTGGGTTTTGATTTCACCGATATCGGGATAAAGACAGCTGAGCTGGTTATCAGGATAAAGGAAGGTGAAAGTCCGGCCCGCATTCCATTCCAGTATATTGATCGGTTGAGATTCTTTATCAACGAAGAGGCTGCTCAAAAACAGGGGGTAAAATTTCCAGAAAAAATTATTAAAAAAGCTGATCGTCTGGTTTCAACCCGGGCCAGGCGAGAGATTCCATCCCTGGCCGAATTAGGAAGTGCATAATGAAAATAAAAAGATTTATAGGGCAGGTCTTTCTCTCATTTTTGTTACTGGTCCTTGGTCTGGCTGCCGGACTATATTTTTTATTATCTTCTTCCCAGCCTAAAACTCAAGAGAGCCTGGTCATGGAGGGGCTCCAGGCCGAGGTCTCGGTTACCTGGGATCGGTGGGGTGGGCCTCACCTTAAAGCTCAAAGCGAAGAAGACCTCTTTCTGGCTGCCGGCTATATCCAGGCCAGAGAACGACTATGGCAAATGGAGCTGTTCAGGCGTCTGGCTAAGGGACGTCTGTCTGAAATCGTGGGAGAAGCTGGCCTGAATTATGACCTGAGGAGCCGGGTCCTGGGGCTACCTGTGGCTATCGAGCGCGACCTGGAAAAACTGCCAGAAAAGATGAAGATGATTTTTTCAGCTTATGCCAGGGGAGTCAATGCTTACATCCGCCAGAGAAAATGGGATTGGCCACCAGAATTTATTTTGCTCCGCTTTAGACCGGAGCCCTGGACGGTTGAAGACAGCCTGTCTATAAAACATCTTCTGGCCATGTATCTGGCCGCGGATTACACCTCAGAGCTGGCCAGAATAAACCTGATCAGAGCAGCTGGGCCCAAGGCGGTTGAACTGCTTGAACCCGGACTGAATCTTCTACCCGATCCAGAAGTCAAGCTGGATGTTCTTAATTTCGGTCTGACAGAACTTATAGATCAACCCGGGGCCGGTTCCAATAATTGGGTCATCGCTGGAAATCTCACTGCTACCGGTCAGCCTTTTCTGGCTAATGATCCTCATCTCATGATCAATGTCCCGCCGATCTGGCTGGAAATGGGGCTGGAGTGCCAGGAATTTAAGGTCAGTGGTCTGACCATTCCTGGCGTCCCGCTGGTGATTATCGGTCATAACCAGCATCTGGCCTGGGGTATAACTAATTCTTATGCTGATGTTCAGGACCTGTATATTGAAAACATTAATTGGGAGAAAAAATCCTACCTGCGTCAGAATGAATGGAAACCTCTAACCGAAAGGAACGAAACCATTAAAATCAGAGGGAAAAAGAATCCCAGAATAATAACCGTTAGCTGGACAGAAGAAGGGCCGATTCTTAATCCTTTCCTCTTAAATTGCGAACTGCCTATTTCTCTGCGCTGGACTCTGTATGAAGGTGACCGAACCGCCGAGGGCTTGTATTTGATCAATACAGCCAGCGATTGGTCTGATTTTTCTCAGGGAGCAGAACTTTTCGATAATCCTTCTCAAAATTTTGTTTATGCCGATACAGGCGGGAATATTGGCTATTATCTCTCCGGAAAAATTCCAATAAGATCAAAGGAAAGTGCGATCTATCCTTATCCTGGCTGGCGGGAAGCCAGCAACTGGAGCGGTTATTTAAGGCCTGAGGATAAGCCGAATATTTATAATCCACCATCTGGCCTGATTGTGACTGCCAATAATAATATTATGCCTGAAAATTATTCTCATTATCTGGGCTTTGACTGGATATCACCCGATCGAAAAAATAGAATCGAAGAGTTGCTTCAGGCTAACAGCCAGAACTCACTCCAGGAAATGACGGCCATTCAGAATGATGTCTTCTCCAGGCGGGCGGCCAGGCTCAAACAGGTCCTGAGCCAGATTAAAATGAGCGATTCGGCGGCGGAAGAGGCCAGGCAGATCCTGCTCCAGTGGTCAGGTGAGGTAAAAGAGGGACTGGCTCCGGCTATCTATGAAGTTTACTGGAAAAAACTGGAAGAGCTGACTTTTAGTGATGATTTCAGCTTTTATTATCAAGATCTTATCAGATACATGGAGAGTCGGCAGGCCGGGCTGGAAAGAATTCTTGACCAGCCAGACTCTACCTGGTTTGATCGAAGCGAAACGCCGGCTAAAGAAACCAGAGATGACATCATGGAAAAAGCCATGCTGGAAGCTTTAAAGGAATTGACTCAAACATTTGGTAAAAACAAGAACAAGTGGGACTGGGCCAAACTCCATGGCCTGAGCTATAAACATACCCTGGGACAAAAATGGTATTTAAGCTTTTTAAACATTGGTCAATATCCGATGATTGGCGATGGCCAGACTGTCCGGGCCAGTCATAGCGGGCTCAACTATAAAACGGTGGCTGGAGCCTCCGGTCGGCTGGTTTTTGATTTAGGCGATTTTGACCGCTCGCTCTCGGTTTTAACCTCAGGGGAAAGTGGTCATTTTCTAAGTCCACATTATGATGACCAGGTTTCACTTTACCTTAACAGCCTTTATCACCCGCTCAGCTTTTCCGACGGGGCCAGGAATGAGGTTAAAGAAAGCCTGACCAGGTTGGTTCCAAAAATCAATCGGACCAAGAAAACTTAATTATATAAATCATCAACCTGTCGTTAGCCGCAGATTATAACTTTATCAAGGGAAGGTGTTCTGACACCTCTTCCAGCTCTTATTTTTTCTGCTTGTAGTATGTTAAAATCTTGTCATGAAAGCCAGGTTGCATGCTTATATTTCCGGTCGGGTGCAGGGAGTTGGGTTCCGTTTTTTAGCCCAGCATGTGGCCAGGATGCTGGGGTTAACTGGCTGGGTGAGAAACCTGTATGATGGTCGGGTTGAAGTGGTGGCGGAAGGCGAATGTGAGCAGCTGGAACAATTCCTGGCCGAATTAAGGAAGGGGCCAAGATTGGCCAGGATAGAAAAGGTGGAGGTTTTCTGGGAAGAATATAGAGGAGAGTTTTCTGAGTTTTCAGTTGAATTTTCAGGCTATTGACTGTCGATCTTTATTGTTTCTTTTTTCTTTCCTGAATAAATTTTTGACGGCAGGCTGGTGAGCAAAAATAATAAGTATGTCCGTCTTTAACTTCCTTCAATGCTTCATCTTCCGGTATGTAGGTATTGCACATCTCATCTTTGACCATCACTTTACTGCCAGGCTGAGTTCGCTTCCGGTATTTCTGTGGGCTGGTTTCTCCCAGTCTTTGAAAAAACTTGACTAGTCGGTAAATGATATAAAAAAGGATGCTTATCAGGATGATGCGGCCAAGCATTCTTCCAATTTATCTGATCGACTCATTTCTGTCAAATAAGAGTTCAATCTGACTGATTTTGAGCAGCTTGCTATAAAGGCTAATACTTTGTATAGTGGTAAAAACCTATGAGCTATCGCCTGCAGTCAGTTTTAAAGGCAGCTGTCCTGAACCTGAGCCTGGCCAAGCAAAATTGGCCATTTACTATCACTTTCCAGATCGACCAGGTCGGATAAAAACCAAAGGACGGGTAAGAGAACCAGGCGGGTGGAACCTGAAGATAGTCAGCCGCTGCCTGCCGGGCCGGGTTTTAGCCATTAATGGCAATTTAGTCTAAGGAGAAAAAATGAAACTCAGAGATTTTTATGAAAGGGCAGTGGCCACGGGCATCAAAAATGATTTACGCCCGCCTCAGGAAATTACCAGACTGCTTGAGACTCAAAAGGGAAAGTACCAGAAGTTAAGCAAGGAAGAAAAGGAAGAGTTTGACCTCGATGTACTTTTTAATCCTTATGCTGACAGCCGGATACTGACTGGCGATCCCGAACTGGAAGTCAAGCAGCTGCTGGCTGGAATTGATATGGAAGTGGGCGAAGTGCTGCTGGCCCATGTGCTGAATAAGGAGCGACCAGATAAGTTCGATTTGATTCTGGCCCACCATCCAGAGGGTCGAGCCCTGGCCCAGCTTTACCAGGTGATGGAACTTCAGGTTGACCTTTACATTCAGGCAGGTGTCACTCCCAGTCTGGCCGAACAGTTGATGGAGAAACGAAAAGCCGAAGTTGAGAGAAGGTTTCTGCCGCTCAATCACCAACGGACTGTAGATGTAGCCCGCCTTCTCCATCTACCGATGATCTGCCTCCATACGGTCGCTGACAATTGTGTAGCCAGATATCTTACTGACCTTTTTGAGCAAAAACAGCCGGCCAGGCTCAAAGATGTCCTGACCATCTTGAAGGAAATTCCAGAATATAAAAAATCCAGTCGGCAGGCTGTGCCGCCGCGTCTTCTCCATGGTTCAGAGGATGGCCGGGCAGGGAAAATTTATGTCGATATGACCGGTGGGACAGAAGGGCCAAAGGACATTTTCAGTCAGCAGGTAGCGGCCGGTGTCAGCACTCTGGTTGGGATGCATTTCAGTGAAGAAGCACTGGACAAATGCAAGTCAGCCAGACTTAACGTAATTGTCGCCGGGCACATGGCTTCTGATACTCTTGGTCTTAACCTGCTCCTGGACCAGATTGAAAGGGAAGCAAATGAGGAACTGAAGGTGACCGGCATTTCCGGTTTTGAGAGAATTAAACATCTCTGAGTTTTGGACCTCATCTGTTTTGAATTTAAAGTCGGTTGATACCTGACTTCACTCTGACTGAGCAGCCAGGCTTAATATCCAGCGAGCAAAAGACCGGGCATCATCCAGATCATTCTGGTCGGGATGATGCCGGGCAGTGACTGCCATTTCTGTCCACAACTCATGCTCGGGAGACCGGCTGAGTATTTCTATAGCTTCAGGGGAAACCTGGCCGCGGGAGGTAAAAGTGCCCAATATTCTGGCTTTTCCGGCCAGAATTAAAGCCTCTTCCAGTGCCTCGCGTGATAACCTGGTGCCTGGAATTGAGCCATGAGTCATAAAAATAGCAATTTTCTGGCCAGGGGGCAGCTGCCGAAGAAAATTATCTACCGGATAAGGAACACTATGAGAATGAACCGGGAAACCGATAAAAACCAGGTCATAATCGGCAACAGATTTTGCTTCTTTTATCTCAGCCAGTTTTTTTAATTCCTTGGGCTGGGGTAAGGCCTCATAGATAGCCTCGGCTACCTTTTTGGTATTGCCTGTCTGGCTGAAGTAGATGACCAAGCTTTTCATTTAATTTCTCCACACTGATCAGATTTCAGATTATACCATTTTGTCTGAATAGCCATAATATTTTATTTAACCGGTGCCTGATTATAATAATTTGAAGGCCAGAAAAAGCCAGTTGCCCCAGGGCCATAATCAGCCAGACTGATGATCAACTACCCGCGGAAAAGTTAGCATCACCTTTGTCCCCAGCCCTGGCTGGCTTTCAATTTTAATTGATCCTCCATTCTCTTCCACAATTCTTTTGCAGATGGCCAGTCCCAGGCCGGTGCCTTTTTCCTTGGTTGAGAAATAGGGATCGAAAACGCGCTCGAGGATATCGGCTGGAATTCCGCTTCCATTGTCTTTAATTTCCAGTTTGATGGCCTCAGGTTGTGCTTCCAGGGTAAATTCGATCTGTCCTTTGCCTTTAATGGCTTCAATCGAGTTAATCAGTAAATTGCGAATAGCTACCTTTATTTTTTCCCGGTCGGCAGTCAGCCCAAAATCTTCTCCAGACTTCTTAAGAATGATACTGATCCGCCCTTCCAGAGTGCTTTGGTAAGGCTCAAGCAATTCCTCCACCAGCTTGACCAGATCAAATTTTTCACGATGTGAATCTGATTCCCTGGCAATCGTCATAAATTCCTGAGCTATTCGCCTCAGGTTTTCCACTTCTGAGATTATGTATGAAATCGATTCTTTAAGAATACGATCAAATTCTGGATGCTGATCTTCATGAACCTTGAGGATATGTTCAGCTGACAGCTGGATAGGAGTCAGTGGATTCTTAATTTCATGAGCTACCCGCCTGGCCATTTCCGCCCAGGCCACTTTCTGACTGAGTTCAGCCAGTTCTTTTTCATGTGCTTTCAGATTTTCAACCATGCTGTTAAAGCCATCGATTAAGCTTTTTAATTCGTCCTGAGCCTGATGATCAACTTTTACGTCGAGATTGCCCAGGCCAACTTCCTGGGTAGCGCTGATTAATTTATTAATCGGAATGATGATCATCTTTTTGATGGTGCTGGCAAAAAAGGCAATTAGACCAATAAAGAATATTGAGGAGAAAATAAAAAACTCCAGCAGTTCGCCGGTAGCCTGCGATATTTCCTGTCTTTCAAAGGGGAAGGGCAGGCTCAAAAGATAAATTTCCTGCTGATATTGATAGGGGATGGTGAGAGTCTGGTAAGAAAATTGCCCAAATGATTTTCGGCTGACGGCCAGAGGCTGATGGCCAAAGATAATCCGACTGTAAACCTCACCGTCAATCAGATCAGATAAAATCCCAGTTTCAAAAAACTCCCGGCGGCTGGAGGAAACAAATACTCCTTTTCGATAAAGGTTGACATCATTATTGATAGTAGAACTGATCCAGAAAACCAGATCCTCGGGTAAATCGACCGGCTGTTGCTCAGCTGACTCAGGCAGACTGGTAAAATCATAGAGGATACTGCGTGCAAAATAGGCTCGGCTGGTAGCTTCGTTGACAAAACGATCGGCGAATATTCTTTCGACCATGGCCTGGGTAAAAAAGATAAAGAAAAAGAGGGGGACGATAGCCACAGTAAAAAAGGCTAAATATACCCTGGCTGAAAAAGAATGGAGATCAGGCCTCCATTCTTTTCTTCTGGCAGCCATCGGGATGAAAAGCAAAAAAGAAAAAATCATCAAGAGAAAGAAAAGCTTAAGAAAACCAGTAATCAGCTGCCGGCTTGATTCTGCTGGCTGATAGAAAGCATAAAAATGGTCATTGCCGAGAGTCAGGCAATAAGCGTGATAATTTTTGCCGTTAATGTTGAGAAGAGTCCAGAGACCAGCCGGTTGCCCTTTTATCTTTTGTCTGAGCTCAGGGGTAAGAGAGAAAACCGGCTGCGATTGACGAAAGAGTGGCTGGCCTTCTGCATCAAAAATGGCCAGGGAAACAGGAAAGTGCTGAAGGGAAGGAAGGGTATTTAATCGCAGAAGCTCAAAATAAGGATTGGCAGTATTTATGAAGGGCAAGAGGGTTGGGTCGAGACTGACCCAGATAACCAGCCGGCCAGAAATTTCAGTCTCAATGGCGAAATCCTGGTAGCCGATTAAAAAATGACGCTCTTGACCTAGAATTTCCAGATATTGCTCGGTATAAACAGGCTCAACTGACACTTCCAGATCGTCAGTCTGGTCAGCAAAAATCGGCATGTTCAGGGCGAATGATGATAATACCTTTCGATCATTGGACTGGAGATAAAGACAGGAATTCCAGTTGAGTCTGGCCAGGTAGGTTTTGTTCCAGAGTGAACGGGCAAAATCCTGGTCAGCTGGATAACGGAAAAAAGCATCGATATCCCTGATCTCTCTTTGTAGCTCCAGAAGCGATTGTTTCAGGGCCATTTCTGCCCAGGTCTTCTGCGAAGAAACCAGATGGACAAGAACATCCTGAGTAAGTTGCCTGGTTTTTTTAGCGGTAAAGTTTCGAGCGAAAGTGAACTGAACAAGAGCAATAAGAAACAAAGCCAGTACCAGATAGGTCCCCGGTCTCCTGACTAAAACAGCCAGACAATAAAGCATCAGCAAGAACAACACTGCCAGGAGCGATCCCCATCCAGCCTGTCGGAAAACCAGCTGGGCCAGCCACCCGAACAATACAATTGAGACTAAACCGACTACTCGGAAAATTGTTCCTGGCCAGCCAGTCAAAAATATCCTTCTTAAAATAAGAAGAGGAAAGAAGATAAAGCTCAATCCAGCCAGGAACAGGCTAAAATAGATCAAAAGTGCGGCTAGACCAAAATTATACTGGATCAAATTATAACTGGTACTGGCCACTATTTTTTTCAGAGTCCAGATAAAGATCTGAAAGCCCAGGACTAAAAGAAGAGTCCCGGTCAGGACGGCCAGGACTTTATGTCTGTTGCTGGCTGAGGTCAGGCGCTGTTGCCAGGACCAGGAATTGGGGCCAGCCCAGTTTTTAAGGGTTTTAAGGCTGGCGGCTCCCAAAAAGAAAATCAAAAGGCTGGTCAAAAAAATATCGCCAGGAGAACTGGTTAGATTGCCAAGAGTTTTAAAACCCGCTTCCTGGGGAGAAAAAACGGACCAATAAATAAACGGCTTGACTGCTGTCAAAAGCAATAGCAGATATCTTATAGCTATAAGCCCAATTATGGCTAATAGCCAGTCGACCGGTTTCCCCGTCCAGAAAGACCGGGTCCGGGGCTGACCAAGCCAGAATAAAAAGGAAATCAAGGCTAATATGGCCAGAACGATAGCCAGGATTTTGATTATCTGGTCTGGATTTAACCTCTGGCCTTCCAGACGATAAGAATTTAAGGTCACCGTGGCCAGAATTTTGCCTTTTTCGTTTCTCAGCGGGAAATAAAGTGTCCGGCTTTCCCGTTCTTCTCTTTGTTGACTCAGATAAGCATCCTGATTTCGTTCAAATAGACGGTCGAGGGCTTCTGTCTCATGATAATATTCCCAGAAATCAATATCGGCCCCTGTCTTTTTGAGTGATTTTAACCTGAGATACTGACGCAAATAGGATGATTCAAACTGGGGTTCAAAAGCCAGCAACTCAAAAATGGCCAGATAGCTATTTTGGCCAGCAGCCTTTAGACTAACCAGATAAGCGGAAGCCTTATCCTGAATCACAAAGCTTCCGGCCAGAAGATCGGCTAAAAATTTATCCTGACTTGCCGCTAAAGGTTTTAAATTAGCCACACTTCCATACCAGACCTCAGGATTAAGTTTCTCATCAAAGCTGGCGACTCCTTCCAGAGCTGGATTGAGGTTTTTATCCCTGAAAAATTCAAATCTCGCTCCTGGATCAGAAGGCAAAGCCTGGGCTGCAAATTGAGCTTGCCTTTTCTGCAGACGATCGAGAAGGCGGGAAAAATCATGCTGAATATCCCTTCTGGCCCGGCTTAAATTAGAAAGGGTAGCTTTTTCAGAAATAGAGCCAGGCCGGTTAACCCAGAAAGCAGAAATTAAAGCCAGGATGATCGACAAAATAACTAAAATAATGGTCAGGCGCAGCAGGCACTGTCCCTGGCCCTTTAAAGCTTCAGGCCAGAACCGTAAGCTTGACTGGCGGCTCATTTAACGCCTCTCCGCCCTTATTTCTTTTATGATAAATTTGGTAACCTCATTCCCAGGCTGCTCATTGACTGGTGTCAGATAAAAATAAAGCCAGAAAAGATATTTGCGCCCGGTAGCTTTATCAATAAAAGACCAGCGCGCCTGAATAATCATTCCCTGACGGTCGGCCACAATTTGATTGGCCGGGTCAAGAATAAATTCGACAGTTGAGGTTCTATCCAGGATGCCGGTCAGCAGGAGCAAACTCTGAGCAGGAGAAAAGCAATCTGAAATCAGGATTGGCTCCGGTAAAGTAATCAGAGTTGGTGAATCCGAGGAAATCAGGGCAGGTAACAGGGCAGAATTATTCTGAAGAAAGCACCTGTCAAGCGTCACCGTGAACTGGGACAGAACAGCCAGGATAAAACTTACCACACCGGTCAGAACATAACTCACTTTTTCCTGACTTTTTTGAGCTTAACTATATCTATTTCTAGCTGGTCGTGATGCCTGATAAAGATTTTTATAAGCTATTGAGCCTTTTCTTCTGTTTTTTGTTCTTCCTGCATGGCGCTGGTTTCAGCTTCCAGCTTTTTCTGCCGGATAGAATCTTTAATGCTCGAGATCCCCGCCACTATAGCTATCAAGCCGCCGAAAAATAGAATGGGCGGAATAAAGCCAAAAACCACCTGGCAGAATTCACGCCACCAGACAAAAATTAACAGATAGACACCAGCCACCATGGCCACTATTCCGAAAAAGATGGCAAGATATTTACCCATGTAATTCCTCCCTTCTCTTAAACATTGGCTTGTACTTTCGTTTTAAATTCTATCAATTATTCTAATACTAATCAACAAGTTTTATATTCTATTATCTTCTTGAACTGTCTGGTCAGAATAATAGTCAATTTGGACATGAACTACAAAGTTTGATTGACGGCAAGAATTAGTCTTCTGACCTCACCTGAAGTTTTAGACTGACAATTGCCATCTGGCCGTTTGCCGATTAATATAAATCCAGTGGTAGAAAGTAAAAATGAAGACCAGATTGGTTATTTTTGACCTGGATGGAACCATAGTTGAAAATAATTACGATTGGGCTGCTATCAGGCAAGAACTGGGCTTGAGCAGCGGATCAATTCTGGCTTATCTTGATAGCTTACCTGAACCCGACAGATCGGAAAAATATGCTGTCCTTGAGGCTCATGAACGCCGGCAGACAGAGCTGGCCAGGCTCAGGCCGGGGACTGAAGCCTTCCTTGGCTGGCTGGCGAGCCGCCGGATCAAGACAGCTCTTGTTACCAATAATAACCTGGAAAATACCAGGCGCCTGCTGGAGCGCTTCCAGTTGACCTTTGATCTCACTTTGACCAGGGAAAGTGGTCTCTATAAGCCCAGTGGGGCTCCACTTATCAGAGTCATGGAGCAGCTTAAGGTCAAACCAGATGAAACTGTGGCTGTTGGCGATACCCACTACGACTTACAGGCAGCCAGGGAAGCCGGTCTGGCCAGAGTTTTTATTTTAAAGGGTCCTATGACACCACCCGAACTGGCTGGGGCGACCTTTGTTTCTTCTTATGAAGAAATAAAGCCTTATCTCGAGGAAAGATACCCACAGCCCACGAACATAAAATAATGGCCAGTAAAATCCCTGGAGCAACTCAATTATTTTCAGCCTGATAGACGATTTTTCCACCGACTATGGTATAAATGACAGGTGCAGTTAAAATAGCTTTTGGCTCAAGGCTGAAAATATCCAGACCGAAAACAGTCAGGTCGGCCAGTTTACCGGGCTCGAGTGTTCCCTTTAAATTCTCCTCGAACGAGGCATAGGCTGAGCCAGAGGTGAAACATTCGATGGCTTCGGCCAGAGTAAGCTTTTGCTCTGGAAACCATCCGCCCTCAGGGAAGTCATGTTCAATATTCTTACGGGTCACAGCTGAATACAGCCCACGGCGTGGATCAAGCGGCTCTACCGGCCAATCAGAGCCAAAGGCCAGTCTGGCTCCGCTCTCCAGAAGAGATCTCCAGGCATAAGCATACTTTGATCTCTCCAGGCCTATTCTCTGCTCGCAGAAACGCAGGTCGGTGGTGCAGTGAGTTGGTTGCATGGAGGCAATTACCCCGAGTTCCTTAAATTGTTTTATGTCTTCAGGCTTAATGATTTGAGCATGTTCTATCCGATAACGCAGGTTTTTCTGACCATGCTTTTTCTCTGCCCTTTCTATCGCCTTGAGGACCAGGTTAACTCCCTTGTCTCCGATTGCGTGAGTGCCAACCTGAAAGCCGTTGGCATAAGCCCGATCTATCAGTTCATCAAATTCTTGCTCTGAATACTGCGCCAGGCCTGATTGACCCGGAACATCGGCAAAAGGTTCGAACATTAAGGCTGTGCCCGAACCAAGGGTTCCATCAATAAAGGCTTTGAGAAAACCTATTTTTAAGAACTCGTCACCCTGTCCCTGCCTGAGGCCCAGTTTCAGACATTGATCCATTTCTTCGACAGGCAGCCAGGCATAGATTCTAAGGGTTAGCCGGCCTTCGTCTTTAAGCTTTTTATAAATTTCCAGTTCTTTGAGATCGGTTGAAGCGTGAACTCCGGTCAGGCCCAGCCGGCGGGCATGATCCAGCGCCCTCAGGATGTCTTCTTCAGGGGAAGATTTGATGGATGGCTCAATCTTGATCAGGTTCATCGCTGATTCTTTTAAAATGCCAGTCGGCTCGCCGCTGGCCTGATCTCTGACGATTTCGCCTCCAAAAGGATCAGGTGTGCGGCTATCGATGCCCGACAATTTCAGGGCCAGGGTGTTAAGCCAGGCTGAATGCCCATCGACGCGACGGATGACGACAGGATTGTCAGGAGAGACTTTATCGAGATCTGACCGATCAGGCCATTTCTGGCCTGGAAACAGGGTGTGATCGTAGTCGCGACCAAAAATCGGTGTTCCTGGTGGTAGTTCTTTAATTCTGGCTGCTATCATTTGCTGAACTTTTTCAACCGAATCAACGCCTCGGAAACTCAGCTCGATGAGTGATTGGCCGCCAGAAGAGAAGTGGGTGTGGGCATCGATTAAACCCGGGATAGCCACTCCTCCTGCCAGCTCGATTATCCTGGTTTCGGGGCCAGCATAACGGTTAATTTCTTCCCGGCTGCCAGTAGCCAGAATTTTGTCACCGCCTGCGGCCAGGGCCTCGACAAAAGGTCGTGAATTAAGGCCGGTGAAAATTTTTCCGGCTATTATCAGGTCAGCTTGTCTGGCCGGGGCCGGCCGGCAGGTTAAGCTGGCCAGAGTCAGAATGCTAATTAGCAGAACAGGCAGTGACAGCCGTTTTAAAACCCTTTTTGAGGCCATTATATTTCTCCTTTTGAAAACTGTTCCAATTATACTACCGGTGTTTATTAATGCAATTGAATGTCCGGATAGCTATTGATTTTCCCGGGCAGTTGGAGAAAAATAGAAGGCAAATAAGACCAAATTTTCCGAAGGAAGAGAAAAATGAGAGAAAGTAAACTTCTTTTAATCCCGGGGCCGACACCGGTTGATGGCCGGATTCTGGAAGTTTTGTCCCAGCCTACTGTCTCGCATCTCAGTCCGGAAACGGTTGGAGCGCTGAGTGGGGCGGTAGAGAATATGAAGAAAATCGTCAGGACCAAGGATGGTCAGCCTTTTATCCTGGCCGGCGCGGGAACACTGGCCATGGAGATAGCTTTATTGAACATAACCGCCGACTCTGATCATGTGCTGATTCTCTCTCAGGGATATTTTGGTCAGCGGATGGCGGAAATTGCGGAAGCCTTTGATCTAAAATACCGCTTAATACAGAGTCCCTGGGGGAAAGTGGTCGGTGCCGATGAGCTAAGGGCTGAACTAAAAAAACACAAATACGGGGTGGTGGTTTGTACCCATGTTGACACAGCCACAGGTAGCTGTGCTCCAATTGAGCTTTACTCTGAGGTGATAAAACAAGAAGCGCCTGAAGCCCTGCTGGTGGTGGATGGCGTTTGCGCTACGGGAGGAGTTGAAGAGAATCTTGATAGCTGGGGGATTGATGTTATTTTAACCGCCGCTCAGAAATGCCTGGGCGCTCCTCCAGGGCTGGCCATAGATGTTTTTTCGAGAAGGGCTCTGGACAAAAGGAAAAAACTGCCGAAGGTTAAGGCTTATTATGCTGATATCCTGCGCTGGCTGCCGGTGATGGAAAATCCCAAAAAATATTTTTCCACCCCGGCCGTCAATGAAATCAGAGCTTTTTATGAAGCTACCCGTCTCGTCCTGGAAGAAGGACTGGAAAAACGCTTCGAAAGGCATGAACGTTATGCCTCGGCCATCAGAAGCGGCCTCCGATCGCTCGGTTTTTCAATCTACACGGATGAAACCTGTCTGGCCTCAACCCTATCCGTAGTTAGTTATCCAGATGGAATAGAAGATCAGAGTTTCAGACAGAAGCTGGAGGAATTTGGAGTGGTGGTGGCCGGGGGACTCGGGCCAACTGCCGGACAGGTTTTCCGACTGGGCCATATGGGTAATTTAACCAGGGCAGATATTATCTTTGCCTTCGATGCTCTGGAGAAAACGTTGCTGGCTCTGGGCGGGGAAGTTTCTCTGGGGGACGGAGTGGAAACAGTCAGGTCTCTTCTGATAAAATAAACGGCCGTGATTTAGGATTTTTTATCTGACCAGACTCGGTCTGAATGTAATGTAAAGAGGTACCAGATGAAGAAAGAAGTGTATTTTGTAAAAGCCAGCCGAGAAGAGGGGCCAGAGGTTATTGCCAGGAAAGCTCTGGCAATTTATCGCGCTCTCGGTTTTAACGAAAGAATAGAAGCAGAAGATTTCGTCGCTTTAAAAATTCATTTCGGTGAAAAAAATAACACCGGTCATATTAAACCTCAATGGCTGACCGGGATTATTGATGATGTTTTGAGGAAGAGTGAGCGGGCGTTTTTGTCCGACAGCAACACTCTTTATGTTGGCCGTCGGTCAAATTCGGTTGATCACCTTCGGCTGGCCTGGGAACACGGTTTCAGACAGGAAATAGTCAAAATACCGGTAATCATTGCTGATGGGCTGGTTGGCCGGGAGAAAGTAGAACTTAAAGTTGACGGGAGCCGGGTACAAAGCTCACGGATTGCTAGTGCTTTTCTCAGTTCACAGGTCATGATTTGCTTATCTCATGTTACCGGGCATGTTCAGACCGGGGTAGGGGCGGCCATTAAAAATCTCGGGATGGGCTGCGCTTCGAGAGCCGGCAAACTCGATCAGCATTCGGTTGTCCACCCCCGGGTTAGTGCCAGGCAGTGCCGGAATTGCGGAGTCTGTCTTGATTATTGTCCGGCGTCAGCCATCAGGCAAACCAGAGATCAGGCTATTATTGATGATGAAAAATGCATTGGCTGTGGCGAGTGTCTGGTCGTCTGCCGCTTTGGAGCCATCAAGATGAAATGGGATGAGGATTCCCGGCGTCTGCAAGAGAAAATGGCCGAATATGCCCTGGCGGTCAAAAATCATTTCGGAGAAAAAATATCTTTTATCAATTTTATGCTCCAGGTTACCAAGGATTGTGATTGTATGGCCAGGAACCAGGCCGGGGTGGTCCAGGATATCGGGATAGCAGGATCATTGGATCCTGTAGCTCTCGACCGGGCTTCAATTGATCTGGTCAATCAGGCTGCTGGTAAAGATGCTTTCCGTCAGGGTTATAATCTTGACTGGTCAATTCAGCTGGCCCACGGAGAAAAAATAGGACTTGGCAGGCAGGATTATCAACTGGTCGAGATTACCGAGGGTTGATCTCGGCAGCTGGCGCTTACCCGAGGAGCCGGTCAGCGGGGCTAAAACAATACTAAAACAATAATGGTAGGGAGCCAAGAGTGAACTACTTTTCTACTCATGATTTTTCTTTGACGAACAACATCCACTAAAAAATTAACTGGCAGTTAAACGTAATAGCGTTGCCTCATAGACGTCCAGGTCTGAATCTGTATATAGAACGAAGCGGATTTTTTTTACCCATTTAAGTCGAGGCACCATCTCCAGCACAGTTTTCAGAGCAGTGCTGGTAGCTTTTTCCAGAGGAAAACGGAAGAAACCGGTGGATATAGCCGGAAAGGCAATAGATTCAATCTGGTGTTCTTCAGCCAGTTCCAGAGCGCGGCGATAACAGCTGGCCAGAAGTTCCTCAGCTGGTTCATCGACTCCATAAACAGGGCCAAGGCAATGGATGACATATTTATTGGGGAGGTGGTGTCCGCTGGTAATGACCGCCTCTCCTGGCTCAATCGGGGCTAATGGCCGGCATTCTTCTTCCAGACCAGGGCCCGCGGCTTCATGGATAGCTCCAGCTGCGCCACCCCCGGGCTGCAAGCGAGCATTGGCCGGGTTAACAATGGCCATAACATCTGGCTGGTTGGCGATATTGCCCTTGACACACTCTATGATGACACCGGAAATTTCTTTTTGCATCTTTCCACTCCCTCCTTAAGACTAAAACATTTTACCCTTCTGAAAGTTACAGCCAGAATATAAAGTTATCTATTGTAAAATTCAAGATAAATTTAACAAACGCCGCCTGCTACCTGGCTAATGGCAAATAGTGGGGCTGACCCCATTCTGAGATAACGAGACATAGAGTTCTCTGGCACTTTATAGAAGGACCGCTAAAAATATAATATAATGCCAAAAACCTGAGCGCCGAATAAAAACAGGTAGGAGATAAGAATAGGAGGGAAAAATCATGGAGAAAATACAAAATCGAACAAAAGGTCAGAAAATTTTATTTCTGGCTCTGATAATCCTGGGCTTGCTTTTACCTGAAATCGGACAGACTCAGCCTGCCGGAAAAGTGCAGGAAGGGCTGAAATTTTCGAGTCAGATCCTTGGTCAGGAAGTCAAATATACCATCTATTTTCCCCCTGATTATGATCTTTCTAACCGGCGCTATCCCGTTGTCTATCTCCTTCATGGTTATACAGATAACGATATGGCCTGGGTTCAGTTTGGCCAGGTAAATCTGATCGTGGATAGAGCAATTGCCTGCGGTGAGCTCCCGCCGATAATAATTGTCATGCCGGATGGGGGAGTTAGCTGGTACATCAATGATTATCAGGGCAAGGTGCGTTATGAAGACATGTTCTGTCAGGAACTCATACCTTATATTGATTCTAATTATCGAACCAGAGCGTCCAGAGAGTTTCGAGGCGTGGCAGGTTTATCAATGGGCGGGTGGGGAACCTTAATTTACGCCTTGCGCCATCCCGATCTGTTCGCGGCCGCTGCTGCCTTCAGTGCAGCTGTCTGGACAGATGAAGAAATAATCGCTACCGATGATAAGACTTATGAGCAGATCTTTTCCCGGCTTTATGGCCCCGGGCTTAAAGGCCGTGAGCGGCTGACCACTCATTTCCAGAGTTATAATCCCCTGCAGCTGGTTAAAACCTTACCAGTTGATAAAATAAAACAGGTCAGGTTTTATTTAGATTGCGGTGATGATGATTTTCTTTATAAAGGCAACGCTGCTCTGCATGTGGCTATGCGTGATCGGAAGATTCCTCATGAAGCCAGGATGAGGGATGGTGGTCATACCTGGAGCTACTGGCGAACAGGCCTTCTTGATGGTTTGAAGTTTATCAGTGCCAGCTTTAGCCGGTAAATCGTTTCGCCAGGCCTTCGTCCGGTCAAAACTGGCCTGGGGCTTTTAAAATCAAAAACTTTTTTCTTAACCCTGAAGAAGACATAGCTCGGAGAAGCTAATAAATTTAACAAAAGTTTTGCTTCTTTAGCTTTCAATCGGGTAAAATGAGATAACTTTTTGACCGGTATGGAAACAGATGGAAAAAAGAAGTTTTAAGTTGCCTCATACACTGGTTTTAATTTACTGGTTGGTCATCCTGGTTTATGTCTTAGCTTTAATTCTACCGTCAGGTGAGTTCCAGCGGACCGAAAAGACTGTTCAGGGTCAGACCAGGCTGATGACGGTCCCCGGTACCTACCATCAGGTCGAAAAAAAATGGTTGGGACCGGAATGGTTGCTAATTGCTCCTATCCGCGGTTTTGAGGATGCTTCTTTAATTATTATTTTGATTTTTATTTTTGGTGGTACTTTTGGCATTCTGACCAGATCCGGTGCGATTGATGCTGGCATTCGTCGTCTGGCCGATTTTTTTGGTCGGAACCCCAGACTAAGAATTATGGTCATACCTGTTTTAATGTTAGTCTTCTCCCTGGCCGGCAGCGTTTATGGGATGGCTGAAGAGTCAATTCCTTTTGTCTTGATTTTTATTCCTTTTGCTCTCTCTCTTGGCTATGATTCAATTGTCGGGGTGGCTATTCCTTTTTTAGGTTCGGCAGTCGGCTTTGCTGCCGCTTTTTTCAATCCCTTTACGGTTGGCATCGCTCAGGGACTGGCTGAGCTGCCCCTTTACTCCGGTCTCGGTTATCGGCTTATTCTGTGGTTCATCATGACGGCGGTGGGAATTGCCTTTGTGATGGTTTATGCTGAAAAAATCAGGAAAAATCCGAAGCTTAGCCCGGTCTATGATCTTGACCGGGAGCGTCTTCTCCAGCAGGAAAATTCGACTCAGAGGTCAGAGTGGGGGACCGCTGAGAAATTGATTATTGCTACCCTTTTCGTGGGAATTGGCTTCTTAATCTATGGTATTCTGGCTAAAGGCTGGTACATGGAAGAAATTGCTGCTCTCTTTCTGGGTATTGGCCTGGTCTCAGGTTTTCTGGCCAGAATGAAGGCCTCAACCATAGCTATAAATTTCCTGGATGGGGCCAAAGATATGATGAATGTGTCGCTCATTATTGCCTGCGGGCGGGCTGTCCTGATTATCCTGAGAGAAGCAACTGTCCTGGATACCATCCTCCAGGGAGCAGCTAATATCATTGCCGGGGTACCGTCGATTTTAACTGCCCAGGTAATATTTCTAGTTCAGGCCGTCATCAATTTCTTCGTTCACTCCGGCACAGCTCAGGCTGCCCTGACCATGCCCATCATAGCTCCGCTCAGTGATCTGGTGGGTATCACCCGACAAACCTCAGTTCTGGCTTTTCAGCTGTGTGAAGTTATCAATCCCGTTCTGCCGACTTCAGCCGTGACCATGGGGGTTCTGGGTGTAGCCAGGATACCCTGGGAAAAATGGGCAAAGTGGTTCCTCCCGCTGATGCTGATTCTTTCGGTATTAAGCTTGCTGGCTTTAATCCCGCCGGTTCTATTCAAGTGGGGCCCATTTTGAGTCGACTTCTGAATTAAGGACCAGGTTGGCCCCGCTACTCTCGTCTTTATTCCTGATCCAGAAAAGAGGTCAGGCCTTCAGATTAGATATCTCTGACCTATCCGGCCATAATAATCATAATAATGCTGTCAGATCAGACTTTCGATCTGGTCAGGCAAATGCCTCAGGCCCCACATCAATTTGACACACAGTGACTCCAGACTTTCTTCATGTCCCTCAATGGCTCCCAGTTCCAAAGCCTTTCGGCCAACTTCGTACAAAGGCATCAGCGTCTTGCCATGGAGACACTGAGAGGTGATGATAACGGGGAGATGCCTTTCTCTGGCCTTCCGGAAAAAATTCTCAAAGCCATAAGGAATATTGCCAGTCCCATAAGCTCTGATAATCAAACCCTTTAACTTCTGATCATCAAGTAGAAATTCCAGACCCTGCGGGTCACAACCCGGACTCAGGGTATAGACAAAAATATTGGACTCAAAGCCCGGCCTTATTTCAACTTGATGGGGTTCTCTGTTTCTCTTCTTAACCCAATCTTTTATTTTAATATCTATGGCAATCTCACCGGCATCTTCGCTGTTGACGCTCAAAAAGGCATCCAGTTTCGACTCAGATGCCTTGCTGGCTCTTGAGCCCAGGATTATTCTCTCGTCGAAGACGATAAACACTCCTGAAATATCCATTATAGCTACGCGGAAGGCATTGACCAGATTACGGCGAGCATCGCTTTCAATTTTTTCCCCTGGAATCTGACTGCCGGTGAGGACCACCGGTTTTCCCAGACCGATGGTCGCCAGGCTGAGGGCGGCAGCGGTGTAGGCCATAGTATCCGTTCCGTGAGTGATAACAAAGCCATCATAATCCTGGTATTTGGCTTTTATCTGGTAAAGCATTCTATCCCAGTCAGCCGGGGTGATATTGGTGCTGTCAATATTGGCGATGAATTCAATATCATAGTCAGCGATGGTGCTCAGCCTCGGTTCAACGTTCCGGAGAATGCTAATGGCCGAATCCTGACTATCGGGAACAGCCAGCGATCCGTCTTCTTTTTCTTCCATGACGATTGTTCCCCCGCAGAATAGAATTAATACCTTTTTTTTATCTTCCATGTTGCTCTCCCCACGAACACCTATGATTACCCATGATTGGTGATTTTAGCATTTTTTCGGTCAAAGGAGTCAAAAACTCTGTTCTTGAGGTCATTGTGAGAACAGGCAGGAGTTGAATAAATTGAAATTTTTGCTTATTATCATTTTGATGAAAGCCGGATTGAATTTAAACGTTTTTAGCTTATGGACATAAAGACGAAGTTCTTCAACCAGGCTTCGGCCTCTAAAGGGCGATATACCTGGCTATAAGGGATAAATGAACAGAGCAATTAAGGATATATTTATAAAAAGATTAAGGTCAGGAGGTCAGGATGAAATTTAAAACCAGGCTTATCATTTCTGTCTTGCTTATCGGATTGGTAATCTGGCCGCTGGCGGCTCTGGCCGATGAGGGAATGTGGCTGCCGCATCAAATGAAGATGCTTAATCTGGAAAAGCTCGGGCTAAAAATGAATCCTGATGACCTCTTTCGGCTGGATGGCACGGGTCTAATGAGTGCGGTGGTCAACCTGGGAGGAGGAACAGGCGAATTTGTCAGCCCTGAGGGTCTTATCCTTACCAATCATCATGTTGCTTTTGGGGCTGTACAGAGGGCAGCCAGCAAGGAGAACGACTATATTACTAATGGTTTTCTGGCTCGTACGCGGAGCGAGGAAATCCCAGCTCAGGGTTATACCGCTGACATTCTCCTCGGCTATGAAGAAATAACTGGCCGGGTTTTAGCTAAAGTCAAACCGAAAATGACTCCTGCCCAAAAATACGAAGCAATAGAAAAAGCGGTCAATCAAATTATAGCGGAAGCAGAAAAACAGGGACCTGATATCCGGGCCAGCGTTGCCTCCATGTACAGTGGCAACCAGTATTTTTTATTTCGCTTTAAAAGGATCAAAGATATCCGGATAGTTTATGTTCCGCCTCTCGATCTGGGCAATTTTGGCGGGGAAACTGACAACTGGATCTGGCCACGCCATACCTGCGATTTTTCTTTCTTGCGGGCCTATGTTTCGAAGGAAGGAGAAGGTGTTGACTACAGTCCGGATAATGTTCCTTATCAACCTAAAGTCTTCTTAAAGCTGTCGCCAGAGGGCGTTAAGGAAGGAGACTTTACTTTTGTGATGGGTTATCCTGGCCGGACTTACCGGAACTACACGGCAGCTGAAATTGAGTCTGATTTAAATTCCATGGTCAAGCGGATTGAGGAATATAAAGATATTATTAAGTTCATTGAGACAGCCAGCAAAGGTGATAAAGAAACCGAAATTCGCTACGCCAGTATGCTCAAAGGTCTTTATAATTCGCTTAAAAATATGGAAGGTAAAGTCGAGGGTATGAAGAAGATTGATTTAATTGCCAGGAAGAAAGAGCAGGAAAAGGAATTTGTCAACTGGGTCAATTCTTCACCTGAAAGGCAGAAAAAATATGGTCAGGTCCTGGAGCAGATGGCTGAATTTATGAAACGCTATGAAAATTATGCAGCCAAAAATGAACTTCTAAGTAGTATCATGAGCCCTTATTTCGGCTCAACTCTTCTATCTCAGGCCTATACTATCTACCGGACGGTCAACGAGCGGCAGAAACCCGATAAAGATCGCGAGCCCGCTTATCAGGACCGCAACTTCCCTTACATCAAGCAGCGGATCCAGCTGGCTGAAAGGGGCTATGTCTTTGAGACTGACCGCGAGTTTTTTAAACATCAGCTCAAAAAAATGATGGGCCTGTCGCCTGAAAAAATTCCAGCTGTTTTCCGACCGTTAATTGCTAAAGGTTCAGAAAAAGCAATTGAAGAATATGTTGATAATCTCTATCAACAAACCCAGCTTGGATCGTCCGAAAAAAGACTGGCCTGGCTTGAGCTTAAGCCGGCTGAACTGCTTAAGACCAATGATCCTTTCATTCTGCTGGCCGCTGAACTGGAAAAGGAGCTAAAGGTGGTTCGCGAAGAAAGCAAAGCCTGGAGCCAGCAAAGGCAGGACCTGAAGAAGGCTTATGAGGCTGCCCTGCTTGAAATGAAGGGTGGTAAACTCGCACCTGATGCCAACGGTACTATTCGCTTTACTTATGGCCTGGTCGAAGGCTATATCCCGCGGGATGCGGTTGTTTATAAGCCGATTACAACTTTAAAGGGAGTCATGGAAAAAGAAACCGGGGTCGAACCCTTCCGTGTTCCTGACAGGTTAAAACAGCTCTACCAGCAACGTGATTTCGGCCGTTATGAAGATCCGATCCTGAAGGATGTTCCAGCCTGCTTCCTTAATACCACCAATGTGACCGGTGGTAACTCTGGTTCGCCAACACTTAATGCTAGAGGAGAGCAGGTAGGGATTATCTTTGATATGACCTACGAGAGTGTGATCGGTGATTATTTTATTATTCCGGAATGGCAACGATCGATCAGTGTTGATATCAGATATGTCCTTTTTGTTACGGACAAATTTTCAGGTGCTACCAATGTCATGAAGGAGCTGGGTTTTTAGCAACTCAGAAACGTTCATCTGACTGAAAAAGATGCTATCATTTAAGCTTGGGGGGCCCGGGTTGAACCGGGTCCCGGGCTTATTTATCAGCTTGCCTGAAACAGGCGGAGATTAAAACATTCATGCTGGCAGTTGAAGGTTTGTCTAAAAGTTATGGCCGGCAAATTTTGCTGGATAAAGTCAGTTTTCGTCTCAATCGTGGCGAGCGGCTGGGAGTGGTAGGCCGAAACGGCCACGGCAAAACAACCCTTTTTCGCCTGCTGGCTGGCCTGGAAGAGCCAGATGAGGGCCGGATTATCATTCCTAAGAATTACCGGATTGGTTATTTACAGCAGGAACCTGACTTTAAAAAATCCACAGTTTTGGAGGAAGCCAGCCGCGGCCTGTTCAGCCCTGGACCCGATCAGATGTGGCGCGTCGAAAAAGTACTGAGCGGACTGGGCTTTTCATCCTCTGAATTTCAGCTGAATCCTTTTCAGCTATCTGGCGGTTATCAGGTCAGGTTAAATCTGGCCAGGCTTCTTTTGACTGACTATGACCTGCTGCTTCTGGATGAGCCAAACAACTATCTGGATATTACTTCCATTCGCTGGCTGGAAAAGTTCCTGCTCAGCTGGCCAGGAGAATTAATGCTCATCACTCATGATCGGGCTTTTATGGACAGGATAGCCACTCACATTCTTGGCCTTCATCGCCATAAGGTCAGAAAAATCGAAGGAAATACCGAAAAGTACTATAACCAGATCGCTCAGGAAGAAGAGGTTTATGAGAAAACGCGGGTTAATGATGAGCGGAAACGCAAGGAAATGGAGATTTTCATTAACCGCTTTCGGGCCAAAGCCCGTCTGGCCGGCCTGGTTCAGTCTCGCCTGAAGTATATTGAAAAAATGGGTAAAAGAGAAAGACTCGAAAAGATAAAGAATATGGAATTTGCTTTTCAGGAAAAGCCCTTTCACCATAAGTATGCCCTGAGTCTGGAGGGAGTGAGCTTCTCTTATCGTCCTGAGAAACCTATCATTGAGAAACTGAGTTTTCAGATTGGAGCTCGAGACCGGGTCATGGTCGTCGGGCGTAATGGACGTGGCAAGACGACTCTGCTTAAAGTTATGGCTGGTCTTCTTAAGCCCGAGGCTGGACAGATAACTTACGCCAGGTCGGTTGAGGTTGGTTATTATGAGCAGGGATATGCAGAGGAGATGAATAACGACAATACAGTTCTCGAAGAGATTTCTCTGGCCAATCCTCAGCTTGAACCGGCCCGTGTTCGGCAGATTGCTGCTACCTTGATGTTTGAAGGTGAAGAGGCTTTGAAACCAATCAAAGTGCTGTCAGGAGGCGAGAAGAGCCGACTGCTGCTGGGTAAAATACTGGCCAGACCGGTCAATCTGCTGTTGCTGGATGAGCCTACCAACCATCTTGATCTGGAGTCGAGCGATGCCTTGCTGGCTGCACTGGATAATTTTGACGGGGCAGTGGTTATGGTTACCCATAATGAGATGTATCTGCGGGCTCTGGCTGAGCGGCTGGTTGTTTTTCAGGACAATAAAACAGAGATGTTTGAAGGTGACTATGAGAGTTTCTTGCAAAAAGTTGGCTGGAGCGAAGAAAAAGCCGAAGCGGACGCTGACAGTGAGGCCGGGCGGCGAAACAGCCAGAATGGTTCAGCAATTGCTGACCGGGCCAGCCAGCTTTCAGTGGAAACAATGAAGGCCGAGCTGCCGACGGAAGGAGCTTCGTTCCGCTTTAAGCTCTCTCCCCGTGAGCTGAGAAAGCTTCGGTCGGAAGTCATTATCGAAAAATCGCGCAGTTTAAAACCACTGGAAGAAAGAGTCAATGAGCTTGAATGTAACATTGAAGAGACTGAAGGGAAAATCGGTCAGTTAACTCAGAAGATAATCGAGGCTTCGGTTGAAGGCAGCGGTCAAGAGGTAGTTCGTCTGTCCCGTGACCTTGATCTCCATCGCCACCAACTTGATTCACTTTATGAGGAATATATTCAGGTTTATCAGGAGTATGAAGAAAAAAGGCAGATATTTGAGAGAAGGCTGGATGAACTGGAAAAAATATCATCCTGAACATAGCTGGATGCGGTTCTGAGCGGAGTTAATTTCTTACTTTCCTTTTTTCTTGACTCAGGTATAATAAAACTTTAAAGGATAATCCCTTAGGCAGAAACCTTAATTTCTGCCCAGAAATATTTGAATTTGGTTGCTGGAGATGAAGGCTTAAGGACTGGAATGGCTGAGTATGAATTCTGAGTCAAAAAAGTCTAGAGAGAAATATCGCCAGACTGGTCTTCAATCATTTTTTCGAGGCAGACTGAATATTCACTTAAACTGCCGCACCATAACTGGAGCTTTATCTTTAGCTGTCTATTTGATTCTGGCCAGTCTTTGCTGGCTGAGCATTTCAGCCTGTAAATCTGGTTCTCGTCAGAACGAAATTGTCATTGCTGGTTCAACCAGTATCCAGCCCTTTGCTGATGGATGGGCCGAGCTTTTTATGGAAAAACATTCAGAGGTAACAGTTAATGTTCAGGGCGGCGGTTCGAGCAGTGGCATTATGGCTGTCAAAGAGAGAACGGCTCATATTGGAATGTCGTCGAGGGAGCTAAAAGAAGATGAAAAGGATCTGATTGAAATTACGGTAGCCTATGATGGTCTGGCTATTATTGTCCATCCTTCCAATCCTGTTGATAATCTGAGCCTGGATCAGGTTCGAAGCATTTTTGCCGGCGAAATTGCCAACTGGAAAGTTCTTAATGGTACTGATAAGGACATAACTGTGGTGGTCAGGGAAGAAGGGTCAGGCACCCGTGGAGCTTTTCAGGAAATGGTCATGGGCTCAAGGAGAATCAGTAAAAAGGCCATCGTAGAAGATTCCAATGGAGTAGTCAGAGAAATTGTTAGCCGTGACCGCCATTCAATTGGCTTTATATCTCTTGGTCTGGTAGATGAGAGAGTCAAGGCTATTGCCCTCGACGGCCTGCGGCCATCAGAAGAAGCCATTACTCAAGGTCATTACCATCTTCGACGGCCGTTTTTGTTTTTAGTCAGGGAAGAGCCACGAGGCCTTATAAAAGAATTTATAGACTTTGTGTTATCAGATGACATACAGTCGAGGTTGCCACAGGAGGGACTTATTCCTGTTAAAAAGATTGCTGCTGCAGGAAGTTTCCAGGACTAAGGGAATAAGATGATGAGCAAGTCCAAACCTAATGACCGGTTGATCAGACTAAGTCTGTTGATGGTAGCTCTAACTGCCATCACAGTTCTAGCTGTCATTACGATTTTTATCTTTGAGCAGGGTTTGCCCGTCATGGCGAAATATGGCCTGAAAAATTTTCTCTTTGGCCAGGACTGGTATCCATCGGAAAAAAGCTTCGGCCTGTTGCCAATGATTGTTGGCTCACTTCTGGTTACTTTTGGGGCCCTGCTGATTGGTGTGCCTTTAGGGCTGGCCAGTGCCATTTTTTTGACTGAGTTTTCCAGTCGCCGGCTCTCGCGTCTTCTAAAACCACTCATCGAATTGCTGGCTGGCATTCCTTCTGTTGTTTATGGCTTTTTAGGTCTGATGTTTCTCGTGCCTTTTATCAGAGAAAATCTGGGCGGGCCGGGCCTATCGGTTCTGGCTGCTTCAATTATTCTCGGTATAATGATTTTGCCCACAATTATCAGCATTTCCATCGACTCCATCAGGGCTGTTCCTGATTCTTACCGTGAAGGTTCGATAGCCTTGGGAGCAACTAAGTGGCAAACGGTCAGGATGGTAGTTTTACCAGCTGCTCGTTCGGGTCTGGTGGCGGGGATTATTCTGGGCATGGGAAGGGCCATCGGCGAGACGATGGCAGTTATTATGGTGGCCGGGAATGCTGCCGATCTACCCGCCTCCTGGCTGGCTCCGGTTAGAACCTTAACTTCGAACATCGCTCTGGAAATGGCGTATGCCAGTGGTGAGCACCGTCAGGCGTTATTTGCGACTGGAGTTGTTCTCTTTGTTATTATTATGATTCTCAATTTCCTGGCCAATCTGGCCGCCAGAAAACAGCCTGGAAGATAATCGGGGGAAAAGTGACCAGAAAATTCAGGCTAAAACCGAGAGTCGAACAAAAAGTTGTCCAATTTTTTTTCTATTTGCTGACCTCTGTTGCCGTTCTGGTGCTGGTGTTTATTCTGGTTGTTATCTTGAAAAATGGTTTACCTCAACTCAGCCTGGAATTCCTGACCAAAAATCCTGCTCATATGGGGAAAGAGGGTGGCATCTTCTCAACTATTGTAGCTACTATTTATCTTACTTTTATTGCCTTGCTGGTCGCCACGCCTCTGGGAGTAGGCACGGCTATTTACCTGACCGAATATACCTTTGAAGGGACAGTCACCAGGATTATCCGGTTTGGGGCTGAATGCCTGGCCGGCATTCCTTCCATTATCTTTGGGCTTTTTGGCTTTATTCTTTTTGTCAACAAGCTAAAATTTGGCTGGTCAATCTTGAGCGGTGGTCTGACCCTGGCTTTTATGGTTCTTCCGACCATTATCAGAACAAGCGAGGAGGCGATTAAGAGTGTCCCAGCTGCTTATCGTCTGGTCTGCTATTCTCTGGGGAGTACCAGGTGGCAAACCGTGACCAGAGTCGTTTTGCCCTCGGCTGCTCCCGGCATTGTCACCGGTGTAATTTTGAGTATAGGACGAAGCATTGGAGAAACGGCGGCGGTTATCTTCACGGCTGGCAGTGCTCTCCATCTTCCCTCATCGATTTTTTCTTCAGCCAGGACCATGTCTGTTCATTTTTATATTCTGGCCAGGGAAGGTATTTCCATGTCCAAAGCTTATGGAACAGCGGCTGTTCTGGTTATTGCCATTCTTCTTATTAATATTGTTGCCTATTATCTAATGGGCAAATATATAAGCAGGTCATCGTCGGAATAAACAAAAATGAATATGGCTCCGTCCTAACCAAAAAGGCAGGCAGGTAGAAGATGAAAGAGGTCGCCATCCAGGTCATAAATTTCAGCCATTTTTATGACCAGCAGCCGAGCTTGAGGAATCTCAATCTGGACATTTACCGGAAGGAAATATTGGGCATCATCGGGCCAGCCAGAAGCGGTAAGTCAACTTTTTTAACCTGCCTTAACCGACTGAATGATCTTGTTCCAGGTTCCAGGGTTTCGGGTAGAATCTTAATTGATGGGCTTGACATTTATCAGCCAGAAGTGGAAGTGGCTGCCCTGCGCCGGCGACTGGGAATGGTTTTTGCCACGCCGGTTCCACTGCCCATGAGCATTTATGATAATGTCGCCTTCGGCCCCAGACTTCAGGGTCAGACTGATCGCCAGGAACTTGACCGGCTGGTTGAAGATTGCCTGGAAAAAGCTGGCTTATGGGCAGAGGTTAAGGACCGCTTGAAAACCAGTGCTTTAAAGCTCTCCGGAGGTCAGCAACAGCGGCTGTGTCTGGCCCGTGTTCTGGCCCTTAAACCTGAGTATATTCTGCTGGATGAACCGACCTCAGGCCTTGATCCTATTTCCACCATGAAAATTGAGGATACACTGCGGCTGCTAAAAAAGGACTATACAATTATTCTGGTAACTAACAATACGAAACAGGCTGCTCGGGTGGCCGACCGGACGGCTTTTTTCCTGATGGGCGAACTGGTGGAAGTGAATGAAACGGATATTATTTTTACCAGGCCCTCTGATAAACGCACAGAAAATTATATTGAGGGAAAATTCGGCTAAAAGTTAGAAAGGAGAAAATTAACTGCTACCAGGTAGCAGCAACGTTTAAATTATTTAAACCAAAATTAACCAAAAGCAAAAAAATGATTAATGCCACGGAGATAAAATAATAGAGCTAAGTGGTTAGAAAGATGAGAAGAGTCACAGGAAAGAATGAAGACCCGGAGGAAATAGAAAATGTCTGAACTGGTTACATCTGAAAATATAATTGAGGTCAGGTCGCTTCAGGTTTTTTACGGTCTGTTTCAGGCGTTAAAGAACGTGGATATTGATATCCAGGCCAGAAAAATTACAGCTCTGATCGGTCCCTCTGGCTGCGGCAAATCAACTTTTCTCAGGACACTGAACCGCATGAATGACCTGATTGAAGGAAGTAGAACTGAAGGCCGGGTCATTTTTGACGGAAAAAATATTTTTGATGGAGATACGGATTTGCTGGAACTGAGGAGAAGAATCGGCATGGTTTTTCAGCGTCCTAATCCTTTTCCTCTTAGCATCTTTGATAATGTCACCTATGGACTCAGAGTTCACGGTCAGACGGATCGAACCTTAATGGAAGAAAGGCTTTTCCATAGCTTGCAGGCTGTCAATCTCTGGGATGAAACCAAAGACCGCCTGGAAGCCAATGCCTTGAGTTTGACTGGAGAACAACAGCAACGATTATGCATCGCCAGGGTTCTGGCGCTAGGACCCGAGGTGGTCTTGATGGACGAACCCTGTTCTGCTCTTGATCCTACCGCCACGGCTAAAATCGAAGATTTAATGTATCAGCTGAAACAAAAGTATACTATAATTATCGTCACTCATAATATGCAGCAGGCAGCCCGGGTCTCTGATTATACCGGTTATTTTTTACTGGGTGAGCTGGTTGAATTTGGCCAGACCGATCAAATTTTTACTAGTCCCAGGGATAGACGAACTGAAGATTATATCACCGGGAGGTTTGGCTGAAGAAGAGACAGGTGGTGTTAAAAGAAAATTGAGGAGAAATAAATGACCAGATATTTTGATGAGGAATTGTTAGAACTTAATAAAAAGATTCTGGAGATGAGTGGGGAAGTTGAAGACTCTATCGGGCTATCGGTTCGAGCCCTCAGAGAGCTGAGTAGAAAACTGGCAGAAGCAGTTATTCAAGGAGATAGGCGCATAGATGATATGGAACTGGAAATAGAGGAGAAGTGCTTGAATATAATTGCGCTCTACCAGCCGGCGGCGGCTGACCTGCGGTTTGTGGTCATGTCGCTGAAAATAACAACCGATCTGGAAAGGATAGCTGACCTGGCTGTTGATATTGCCGAGCGAGTGCTAGAACTTGCTGACCAGCCGCTGCTCAAACCTTTAATTGACATTCCCAAGCTGGCTACTCTGGCTCAGGGCATGGTCCGGGATGTCATCAATTCCTTCGTCAATAAAGATACAGATCTGGCCCGCTCAGTCATTTTGAGAGATAATGAGGCTGATGAATTAAGGAATCTGGTTCAATCAGAACTGATAAATGATTATATGAAAAAAGACGCCACTACTGTTCCTCGGGCTATTCCTCTCCTGCTGGTGGCCAGGCATTTGGAGCGGATCTGCGATCACGCTACCAACATTGCTGAGGATGTCATCTACATGGTCAAAGCAGAAGTGGTCAAACATCGGCCAGAAAGTCTAAAATAATTCAGCCTGAAAACTGCTGTATTAATTGCGATGAGAGAAAAACTTAAAAATGATCATATCAAGGAATTCTCTGCTCTGGCCAGCCAAGCTGGCCCTGATTTTTATTCTTTTTTCCCCTTTCACCGCTTTCGCTCAGGAAAAGACCGACCAGGTACGGGTGGAAAAACCAGCTTATAAAGTGACTGTTAATGCAGTGACTCTGGCGGTAACAGTTCAGGATAATCGTGGGCGTTATATTAATAACCTGCAAGAAGAACATTTTATCATCTATGAGAATGGCGAAAAAAAGACTATCAGCTATTTTCAGCATGATGAGAGAGCTCCTCTGAGTCTGACTGTCCTGCTGGACGTCAGCGGGAGCATGGCTCTGGATAATAAATTTGAAGAATGTCGGCAAGCTTTAAAAATACTGGCTGAGAAAGTCCTGTCTCCCCGGGATGAAGTGGCTCTTCTGGTGTTTGCTGATGGTCAGGTGGAAGTAGCGGCCGGTCATTCGACAGATAAGACGGCTTTTCTGGCTGCTCTGGACAAAGAAGAGGCCTATGGCAAAACAGCTTTAAATGATGCAGTGGCTGCTTCTCCTCAGTATGCGATCAGAGCTAAAAATGAAAAAAGGGCACTTCTCTTAATTACTGATGGCCTGGAGAATGACAGTCAAGCTTCAGCTGAAGAGGCTCTGGACATTGCCCGACGAGTGGAGGTGCCAATTTATGTTATAGGTTATAAGATACCAAAAGCCGAGGAAATACTGGCCAGGCATAAAAAATCGGCCAGCCAGACACCGGCTGGAATAATTCAAACTCTGGATTTATTTGCTGCTGCCACCGGTGGACGGGCTTTTTTCCTGGATAATATGGAAGAATTACTGGCTTCAATTTATGACATAAAGAAGGAGCAGAGCCATCAATATATCATTGGTTATACCTCTTATCGCGAGGATGACCGTTATCGGCGACTCCTGGTTATAACCAGCAAAGGGAATTACCGGATCAGAACCCGTCAGGGCTACTAAGGTAGAGGAGAACAATTTTTTTGAATCCGGCTGAAAAACTTCATTCAGGCGACTATAATAAGAACAGGCAAAAGCGATCAGGCTTCGGTTTTATTCTTAAATCAAAAAAAAGGAGTAAATCGAATGAAAAAAAGTCTTAGCTGGTCAATTGTCCTGGTTCTGGCGGCTTTCCTGCTGGTCCAGGGATGTGCTTCTAAAAAATTTGTCAATACTGAGGTCTCGTCGGTGGATAAAAAGGTAGCCAGTCTCTCCACCGAGGTCGAAGAGACGCAGAAGAGAATAAGAGAGCATGATGAAAAACTAGCTACCATTGGCGAGCTGATTAACCAGCAGAATGGTCAGATTAAACAGGTTGATGGCAAGATTGAAGAAGTCAAAACCATGATTAAAGGCAATCTGGTGATGAAAGCCACTCTCAGCAACAATGAAGCTAAATTTGCCTTTAACAGTGCCGAGCTCAGCCAGGAAGCCAGAGCTGCTCTGGACAGATTTGTCCAGCAGTTGATTGAGGAAAACAGGGGAGTCTATATAGAGATTCAGGGTCACACTGATAATGTTGGCCCGGAAGAGGTGAATCTGGCTCTTGGTCGGAAGAGAGCTGAAGCAGTCATGATGTATCTGTATAAAACCTATCAGATCCCGCTTTATCGCATGTCGGTAGTCAGCCTGGGAAGTTCGGTACCGGTAGCTGATAATTCGACCCGGGAAGGCCGGGCCCAGAATAGAAGAGTCGAAATACTGGTCTATGAATAAAAAACAGGGAACGCCGGCTTAACTTCCCGTTTGATCGGGCTTGATAGCCAATCTTAGTTTTTTAATCTAGATAGTAGGGGTCTATCTCGCAGGAGGTCTGCTTATTTCCAGCGGAAAGGTGTCCGCTGGCCAAAATCAGGTAGAAGATGCTCTTCAGACTGGAAAGGTTCAGGCTGGAGAAAAAGATAACTGAAGTTATAACTGGCAGCGCGAGACATGACCTTTTGGTATTCCTGACGGCTAACTTCACGCTGCAGCTCGGCTGGGGCTCGGAAGCAAGGATGATATTGACTCATCAAGCTTAGCCCGACCGTCGTGGACAGGTTTTTAGCTATCCAATCGACGATCTCCAGAGAATCCTCCGAATGGCCGGGCAGAACCAGGTGGCGGATGATTAAGCCCCGGGTGGCAATATCTTCATTATTAAGAATGAGCTCGGGCTGCTGACAATACATCTCCTCAATAGCCAGATGAGCCTGCTCGAAATAATCAGGTGCCGCCGAATATTTTTTTGATAATTCCGAGGACATATATTTCAGATCAGGCAGGTAGATATCAACAATCCCTCTTAGTTCCTCAATGACCTCAATTGAGTCATAGCCATTGGAATTATAAACAATGGGAATCGTCAACCCACGGCTATAAGCAATCCTCAGGGCCCTGAGCACAGGCAAAATGACGTGGGTTGGTGAAACCAGATTGATATTGAGTGCACCCTGAGCCTGAAGGTTAAGCATAAACCCGGCCAGCTGTTCATCGCTAACCAGTTCGCCTTGATTCAGCCAGCTCAGCTGGTAATTCTGGCAGAACAGGCATTTCAGGTTACAGCCGGCAAAAAAAATGGTCCCGGAGCCAGGAGCGCTGCTCTGTCCACCCTGGCCACTAAGGACAGGCTCTTCACCATAATGAAGCAAACTGGTTGAAACCCGAGCCTGATCTCCCGTCTGACAGACACCTGTCTGTCTGTTGAGGCGATTAACCTGGCAACAGCGCGGACAGAGGCAGCAGCTGGAAGCCCGGGGATAAAGTCTGGTCAGAGCCCTCTCTATTGCTGCCAGTTTTCTCTCAATAAAAAACTCTTTATTCATGGTTTTTGTTAACACCGCTCGTGCCCCGAGCTTGAGCTGGCCTTTAAAGTGTTCATTTCAAATTATAGCAGAGATTCCAGGCCTTTAATAAGGATAGAGGTCACAGTTTGGAGGCAATCCTTCCGGGTCAGTAGAGAATCAGTTCAGAAAATGAATAATAATTCCGCCTCCTTGTTAGTTTTGCCCAAAATGTGTATAGTTAATCATAACTGTGGACAGAATTGAGGCCACAGGGTTAGACAAAATCGGGACAAAAAACAATTGATAGACTTTATAGAAAAGTTTATTGATATCCTCATCCACGTTGATCGCTATATTAGCCAGTTCATCGATCAATTTGGAATCTGGACCTACCTTGTACTCTTTTTGGTCATTTTTGCCGAGACCGGCCTGGTGATAACTCCTTTTTTTCCCGGTGATTCTCTCCTGTTTGCGGCTGGGGCGATTGCTGCCATCGGTGACCTGAATATTATCAACCTTTTCCTGTTACTCAGTCTGGCCGCTTTTCTGGGCAACCTGAGTAACTACTGGATAGGCTATAAAATTGGCCCAGAAATTTTTAAGAAAGAAAGGAGCCGTCTTTTTAATAAGAATTATCTTAACCGCACCCATGAATTTTATGAAAAGCACGGTTCTATAACCATAGTCATCGCTCGCTTTATGCCTTTTATCCGGACTTTTGCTCCCTTTGTAGCTGGAATAGGAAAAATGACCTATTTTAAGTTTTTGATTTACAGTCTGGTTGGCAGTGTCATGTGGGTTGCTCTATTTTTATTCGGCGGGTACTATTTTGGCAATATCTCGGTAGTTAAAGAAAATTTTTCCCTGGTGATTATAGCCATCATTGTCATCTCGCTGATCCCCGCAGCCATCAGCTATATTCATAGCCGGAAAGGCAGCAAAGCATCAGCAACCGGAGAACCTGACAGGCCGGAAGGCTGATCAGCTAACAGGTAGCGGTTCTTATCGCTTATTCCAGACTGATATTCAGCAGTTCAGAAAGAAATCCACTATCAAGGACCGTCTTAGCTGTTCTATCAATGTGCAGGGGAGTGACTGAGACCCAGCCCTCGTCCACCAGATGGACATCTGAGTTCTTTGGACCAACGGCCTGGGGGTGACCTACACCAATCCAGAAATAAGTTTTCCCTCGTGGATCTTTCTTTTTAATAAGCTCCGGGGCATAACGCCTTTCGCCCAGCCTCGAGATTTTTAACCCTTTGACCGGAAAGGGAGGAATATTGATATTAAGATAAACCCGTGGTGGAAACTTTTTTCCCTGAAGAGCCTCTACTATTTTTTTGACCAGAGCAGCTGACTGCTCAAAATCGTATTGCCGGTGGTTGCGGCTCAAAAGAGATACAGCCAGGGAAGGAAGGCCCATAAAAGTTCCCTGAAGAGCTGCAGCTACCGTACCGGAGTAAGAAACATCCTGACAGCCAAGATTGGCTCCCAGGTTCATGCCAGAAATAAGAAAATCTGGTTTTTCAGGCAGGACATATTTTAAAGCGATATAGACACAATCAGCCGGAGTACCATCAACGGCAAAAACATTGTCTCCCACTTTTTCAGCTCGAAGAGGTTGTCTCAGAGTCAGGGCAAGTGATATGGAGCTTCTTTCCCGGTCGGGCGCAACTATATATACCCGGGCATAAGGTTTCAATTCTTCCGCCAGGGCAATTATCCCCGGAGAATTATAGCCATCATCATTGGTCAGGAGAATTAGTTTCTTTTTGTTAGCTGATATACTGGAAGACTTATTCATTTGTTTTGATTATCTTATAAAAAAATCGGGACGAGCGGATTTGAACCGCTGACCCCATGCACCCCAAGCATGTGCGCTACCAGGCTGCGCCACGTCCCGATATTTCAAAAAGTGAAAATTACTTTAACCTTTTTTTTGCTTTTTTTCAAGAGCCCTCAAAATTTCAATTAATTCTTCTTTTATCTGACTGATGGTGGCCAGTGCTTTTTCCGGGGGAATACGGTCTGTCTTTAAACCGAATTCTTCTTCAATTTTTCTTTTTATTCCGGCATTGGTTAGTGTGCCTTCTCCCAGCAGTTCTTTAATCCTGGAGATGATAAGAACATCCTTCTGGCGGTAGACAGCCTGACCACTGGCTGTCTGGCCGGCAAAAAAGACCGGAAACTCTTTTTCCCAGGCCTGAAGGGTGGCCTGGTCGATTTGAAGCAGCCGGCAGACTTCAGCTGCCGAAAAAACAAGTTTTTTGCTGATGGCTGGATTTATGTCCCGGACTTTTGAGTCTTGATTCATGAGCTAACTTCATCAAAACTCTAACATTTAACTGGTGAGCCGTCAAGAATGTCTGGCTACTACCAGTGGTTTCCATTCAGCCTGATTTATGCTAAAAATAACTTAAAAGAAAGTTTCTTGAGGTAGATAAAATGTCCGGCTTAGTCAAAACCAAGATCATAGTCACCATCGGGCCAAAATGTCAGGCGGCAGAAACTATCAGGCAATTAATTGAAGCTGGGACTGATATTTTTCGCCTGAACTTTTCCTACGGAACTTATCAGGAGCATCAAAAGAATATAGAAAATATAAGGCTTATGTCTAAGGAGACAGCAAAAAATGTTTCTATTCTGCAAGATCTGCAGGGTCCCAAAATCCGCCTGAAAGAAATTGAAGGGGGACGGGCCTGGTTAAAGGAAGGGGACGAATTTATCCTGACCGAGAGGGAAGTAAAGGGCAACAGCCACCAGGCCAGCATCAGCTATGGTGAAATCATAAGAGATGTTAAGCCGGGGGAGGTTCTTTATATCAATGATGGCTTGATTAAATTAGAAGTCAGAGAAGTTACAGCTCAGGAGATAATCACCAGGGTGATCGAAGGTGGAGAAATAGGCAGTTATAATGGTATTAATTTTCCTCAAAGCCAGCTATCTATCCCGGCCATGACTGACAAAGACAAGCAGGATCTGTCTTTTGGCCTTAAGAATGGTGTTGATCTGGTAGCTTTATCTTTCGTTAAAACCAGGGATGATCTGAGGCTGATCAAATCATTAATGGAGCAGGCAGGGACAACTATTCCGGTTATCGCTAAAATTGAAAAGTGGGAAGCAGTCAATCACCTGGAAGAAATTATAGCCGAGGCGGAGGGGATGATGGTCGCCCGGGGTGATCTGGGTGTCGAGTTGCCGCTGGAAAAGATTCCAATCATTCAAAAAAAGATCATTTCGCTGGCCAGAAGTTGCGGCAAACCGGTTATTACTGCTACCCAGATGCTAAATTCGATGATCGAAAATCCGGTGCCAACCAGAGCTGAGGTCAATGATGTGGCTAATGCTGTTTTTGATGGAACCGATGCCCTGATGCTCTCCAACGAAACGGCGGCCGGCAAATACCCGGTGGAAGCTGTCAAGATGATGAGAAAAATTGTTCTGGAAACTGAAAATTCCGACCTTTTTGTCCATCAGATTGAAACCAGCCCGGAACCAGATGAACTGGTGGTCCCGGAGGCGATTGCTATTTCTGTCAAAAAAATTGCAGAGAGAGTGGGAGCCAGAGTCATCATTACTGCTACCGAAAGCGGGAAAACCGCCTGCCTTATTTCCAAATATCAACCAGCTCAGCCTGTACTGGCCCTGACCCCCTCCCTTAAAACCCTGCGGTTTTTAAATCTCAAATGGGGAGTTTATCCCTGCCAGGTTGAAAGGTTTAAATCAGTAGATGAAATATTAAAGGAAGGACCGGCACTGGCCCAGCAGCTAGGTTTTATCCAGCCCGGCCAGAATTACCTGATTACCTGCGGTACCCACACAGGTATTACCGGCAGTACCAACCTGCTGAAAGTTGACAGATGCTGATTAAACAGAAAATCAGCTTCGGCCCTCTCTGAATTTTAAAATAGCTTTCAGCATAAGATTTTTAACAAGGTGCGAATTATTCTTTATTTTTTCCTGGTGATAGAAAATTTCTCGCCGGGCAGCAGGACATGCATGATCAGGCCACGAATGCCAATTGAACGTCGTGGGCCAGCAGTTATTTGAGCTTTAGAGGCATCATAAATAATGACGTTCTTGTTGCCAATAACATCGAAGGACTGATCAGGATAAACAATAATGGCTGTGTCCTCATCAATACCTATCCCCAGCAGTTCTGGATGTCCGGCTATGACGCTGATCAAACGGTTATGCCGCTTGCGAGTCGCAAAATGCTGATCGATAATAGCTGTTTTGATGAGACCTAATCCCCTGGCCAGAATAACATTGCCGGCTTCAATTGTCTCGAATTCATGGCCTTCTTCTGGTTTTCTGGCTTCGTCACCGGTAATCATCAGCTCGCTCATTACTGCTGCCCCGGCACTGGTTCCGCCAATAACTGCCCCCTGCTGATAGAGATCCAGGATCGTCTTGTGGACAGGTGTATCCAGAATCGCTTCGGTGATTCGGGACTGATCTCCTCCAGAGAAAAAGATACCGCCGCTGCCGGTGAGCCATCTGGCCCGGGCATAATCTTCAGCCTCCCGCCGGGTAAAGTTATAAAAGACGACATCCCTGGCTCCCAGATTCTGAAACTCTTCTACCAGGCTTTTGCCTGTTTCTTCGGGCGTTGAACTGGCCATAGGCAAAACGACTATCCGGCCCTGGCCAGCTTTCGAAGCCAGCTCAATGAATTTTTTCATCATATCTTCCGAGCGATCGCCGCCCCCGATAATAAACAGGTGACCCTTCGGGCGGCCCTGAGCCTGAGCGGCAATGGGCGACAGTAAAAAAGACAGAAATGTTAACAAGGCAATTAAAATCCCGGGGAAAATAAAGACCTTTGACTTGATCGTTTTCATTTTCTACTTCTCCTCTGGACATTTTAACTGATTTGTTACCTGGTGACAAAGGTTTTTAGCTTCTTTACATTAAATGAAACCTGGCCCATAATAAATTGAAAGCAGCAGGTAAATAACAGGTAAATGATGATCTTAACAGCTTAAAAGATGTGAGTATAAAGGACTGATATGGCCAGGCGGGACAACAGGCAGGATAAAGAAAATCAGGTCAGGGAAACCAGGCATGTTCCTCTGGCCGAGAGGATGAGGCCTCAAACTTTTGACCGCTTTTATGGACAGGAGCATCTTCTAGGTCCGGGCAAGATTTTGACCGAGCTGATTGAGTCGGGTCAGCTGGTCTCAATAATTTTCTGGGGACCACCCGGTTCGGGCAAAACCACCCTGGGTATGATGCTGGCCAGGCATTTTGGACTGAACTGTCTGTTTTTCAGTGCTGTCCTTTCCGGAATTAAAGAAATAAAAGAAGTCATGGCCCAGGCCGAGCAACAGAAAAAAATGTACGGTCAACCGCTGATAATATTTATTGACGAAATCCATCGTTTCAATAAAGCCCAGCAATCGGCTTTTCTTCCTTATGTGGAGAGAGGAGATGTTATTCTATTTGGTTCAACTACCGAAAACCCTTCTTTCGAGGTCATCGCTCCCTTGCTGTCAAGAACCAGAGTACTGGTTCTTAAGCCCCTGGATAAAGAAGCCTTAAGGAAAATTATCAATGATGCACTGACCGATGAAATCAACGGGCTGGGCCAGCTGCATCTAACAATAAGCGAGGAGGCTCTGGAGCTTCTTTATGATCAGTCCAATGGAGACGCCAGGAGAGCGCTTAATGCTCTGGAGATAGCCGCCAGCCTGACCCGCAGCCGGGAAATTACCGTCAAGGAGATAGAAGAGGCTCTTCAAAAGAGAACGCTTGTTTATGATAAAAGCGGTGAGGAGCACTATAATCTTATTTCTGCTCTGCATAAAAGCCTCAGAAATTCGGACGTCGATGCTTCTCTTTACTGGCTGGCCAGAATGCTCTATGCCGGAGAAGATCCGCTCTATATCGCCAGACGGTTGATAAGATTCGCTTCTGAGGACATTGGACTGGCTGATCCTCAGGCTCTGGCCTTAGCTCTTCAAGCCAAAGAAGCCTATGATTTTCTGGGCTCACCCGAGGGCGAACTGGCTCTGGCTGAGGCGGTCGTTTATCTGGCTTCAGCTCCGAAGAGTAATCGAGTTTATGCTGCTTTTGGCCAGGCTATGAAAGAAGTCGAAGAAAGTCCTTTTGAGCCCGTTCCACTTCATATCAGAAATGCAGTTACCCCTCTGATGAAGGAAATAGGCTATGGCCAGGATTATCAATACGCCCATGACAGTCCAGTCTCCACGACCGACATGGAAACTTTTCCAGAAAGACTGAAAGGTAGAAAATATTATCATCCAGGTCATCTCGGCTTTGAAAAAGAAATCAAAAAACGGATTGATTGGTGGGAAGCTCTGAAGGAAAAAATCAGGCAAGAGAAGGCTTCCAAAGAATAAGCTCACTCTTACTGGCGATGGGATTCATCATCAGGAGCTGGCTCTCTGCTTTTAATCTTTATCTGTAATTTTTTCTGTGGACTGGCTTTCTTCCTGTCTTCTTAATTCAGAGCTTTTGTCATCAGGGCTGGCCTCATTTTGGGCTTTGCCCTGCAGCGGGGTTTTTGATTTTTCCCCTGATTCCTCTTCTGGCCGGTCACTCATCTCTATCTGGCTGTTTTTGCTTCCCTTCTTCTTATCCTGCATTTCCTTGATAAGATAATAAACCTCCCAGCCGATTTCATCAGCCAGGCAACCCAGGCAGGAACGGGGAGTAGTGGCTATTTCCCCCTCTTCAATTTTTTCTTTTAATATTTCTTTGACCAGTTTTCGAATCTTATAGACCAGAATATAATTAACCATAATTTAAATGATATCAGTGCCTTAATAATTAGTAAAGCTAAGACAGAAAAGCAAACGTAGCCCTAAAATGCCTGCAGCTCCAAAACTCTAGTGGCCGCCGCGGCTGGCTAATTTATTACGTTTATTAAAGATTAAAGCCCTGGCTTATTGGTTAATCCAGCCAGGCCGGCCCCACCAGCAAATTTTAACTGCAATTACATCCGATACAGGCGAAAATAAAGGCCGGGAATGAAGAGCCTGGTTGATAAAAGGGAAGTTCTAATTTAAAATCGAAACTAACTTTAATAGTCCTGAAAAAGTTAATGTATCAGCTAATGACGACCAGAAAAGGCAAAAAGAGGAACAGGAAAGTATCCATTTCAGCAACCGCGATCATTATAAACACCATCTGCGTCTCCTTTATGTTAATTTTATGGCTTCAGCTCGGCGCCGCCCAGGGGGGCAAGGCAGGTTCCTCCTCCTTAGTTCTAGCAGCTCCCGGCTACCAGCCAGCTGGCCAACGGGCTCTGGAAAGAAGTTTTACCAGGGTGGAAGGAGCTATCATCAGGGGTCCGGTCAGTGAAAAACGCCTGGCTCTGGTCTTTACTGCCGATAGCTATGGCGAGGGCCTGCCTTTGGTTCTTTCCACGCTCCAAGAGCGGCAAATCAAAGCCTCTTTTTTCTTAACCGGCAACTTTTTGCGCCAGCCCGAATTTTCGCCTTTAGTAAAAAAGATGATAGAAGACGGACATTATGTTGGCCCTCATTCTGACCGCCATCTTCTTTATTGCGACTGGCAGGACCGTCAGAAAACTCTGGTTAGCCGATCTGAATTTTTCTCTGACCTGGAAAATAACTATATTGAGCTGGCCCGCTTTGGACTCAACAAAGAAACTTCTCCTTATTTTCTCCCGCCTTATGAATGGTATAACCAGGAAATTGCTAACTGGAGCGAGGAAGCTGGCCTCGTCCTGGTTAATTTCACTCCCGGAACCTCTTCTAATGCTGATTATACTACTCCTGATGATGCCAGTTATCTTTCCTCAGAAGAGATTTATCAGAGAATTTTGAGCTATGAAAAAAGTGATCCTCATGGTTTAAATGGCTTTATTCTTCTAATTCATCCCGGCACTTCTCCAGCCAGAACTGATAAATTTTATAACCGCCTGGGGCAGCTTTTGGATGAACTGAGTGCTCGCGGCTATTCCATGGTGAGGATTGATGAATTGCTGGTTACAGCCAGAAAAGAAAAAGAGCCCGGACTGACTGCCAGAACTTCGAATAGCGAAAATTTTATGCCTTCTCTTTCCACTCTCTGGAAAGAAGAATGGCCAGGTAAAATCCTGGGGTTGGCTTTTTTAGATAACCAGCTGGTTATCTGGACAACCGAACAAGGACAGCTGGTGCTGGCTGAGGCGGACAGTGGTCAGATTATAAAGTCGGTGGAGTCAGGGGCAAGATGGGTCTGGCCTCCGTTTCCTGGTAGCCATGGGCTCTGGCTGGTTTCAGACTCTGCAGTCTGGCTGATAAGTCGAGATGGCGACATAATCAGAAAAATCACGGTTGCTTTTGATCTGGTCTTTCCGCCTGTTGAAAATGATGGACTGCTTTACCTTCTCGGCCAATCCAGACAGGAAGCCAGGCGGCCTCTTTCAGGCGAAATTATCTGGCAGAGTTCCCTGATTATTGATCCATCTGTCGCTCCGGCCTGGGGAGTTTCTTCTCTTTTCTGTCAGGAAGATACTGGCCCGATTATCAGCCTGGATAAGAAAACCGGTCTAGTGTCAGAAGTGTATGGACCGTCAGAAAAGGTCAGCCTGCTAGGCCGCTCGCCCGATGATAATGCTCTCCTTATCGGAACTGAAACGGGCCGTATCATAAAATATAATCTTCATAGACAAAAAACCAGCTGGTCGGTCAATCTGGGTAGCCAGCGAGTAGAACATCTGCTAATCAAGGGAAAAAATCTTTATGTTCTGACCTCGGGGGCTGTGCTTTATAAACTGAGCCTGGCTCGTGGTCATCTTCAAAACTGGCAAGCAATTCCAGCCCGTCCTGGTGGCCGACCTTTGATTTTTTCTGATGAAATAATTGTCCCTTCCCTTGACAATGTGCTTTTTGGTTTTGAACTGAATTCACTTCAAAATTCTTCAAAAACAATTTTTCCAGCTGAGCTGGCCACTGAACTGGTTTTAAGGCCCACTGCCGGGCAGTCCGGGGCGAGGGATCTTCTGGCTGTCGGGCTTTATGACTATGTTTTGAATAAAAGCCTGGTGGTGGCTCTGGTCAAAGAACCGCAGATTTTTATTGAGGCCACACCTCCTTCGCCTCAAGCCCCCGGAGAGAGGATTATAATAACAGTTAGAACTTCAGGCTTTAGTCGACCGAAATATGAATTCTACTTACGGACAGCCGATGGCCAGGAAAAGCTCGGAAGAAAAGCTTCAACCAGCAACACCTGGGCCTGGTTGCCGGTGAAAGAAGGCCGGTATACGATTGTCGTTAAAGTATCAGATAAAAAGCTGACCGAAAAAGCTGAGTTGAGCTATAATATCACTCGAATTTTAAACTAGATTCGAATAGAAAGGAGCTCAAGATGACAAGAGAGGAAGCTCTGGAACTATTACAGCAGCATCTTCATCAGCCGAACCTTGTCAAGCATTGCCTGGCCGTTGAGCAATGTATGAGGGCTCTGGCCAGAAGACTGGGCGGGAATGAAGACACCTGGGGTCTGGCCGGTCTGCTGCATGACCTTGATTATGAAGTGACTGAAAAGAGTCCGGAACTTCACACTAAGGAGACAGTCAAAATGCTCGCCCCTTATAATTTGCCGGCTGAAGTTCTGCAGGCGATTCAAGCTCATGCCGGGCAGGTACCGTGTCAATCGGCTATGGACTGGTCTATCTATGCGGCTGACCCGACGACCGGTCTGATCATTGCCGCCGCCCTGATGCATCCCTCTAAGAAGCTGAAGGCGGTTGATCTTAACTTTCTAAAGCGGCGCTTTAAGGAAAAAGGTTTTGCTCGCGGAGCCAGAAGAGAAGAAATAGAGAAATGTACCAATCTTGGCCTGACCCTGGATGAATTTCTTGGTATTTGCCTGGAGGCCATGCAGGCTATTGACCAGGAGCTGGGCTTAGCCTGATAGACTGTAAGATAAGAGTTAAAAAATAAGGGCGATGGATACTCGCTTTCAATTGTGGTGACTGGAGGAAAAATGGATCCAATCATCAGTCTGAATTTGATTGACTACCTCATTCTGGCTGCTTATGTAGTTATAACCATTGTTGTTGGCTATGCTCTGAAAAAGTATATGAAGACCAGCGAGGATTTTTTCCTTTCTGGTCGGTCTTTGCCCAGCTGGATAACCAGTCTGGCTTTCCTCTCAGCCAACCTGGGTGCCCTGGAAGTGATCGGGATGGTAGCCAATTCCGCCAAATATGGCATTTTAACCGTCCACTTCTACTGGATTGGGGCTATACCGGCCATGGTTTTCCTGGGTATCTTCATGATGCCTTTTTATTACAATACCAGGGTCAGAAGTGTCCCCGAATATCTTAAGCTGAGATATAACGAAGCCACCCGCGGACTAAATGCTTTTTCATTCGCTATTATGACCCTTCTGATGAGTGGCATCAGCATGTATGCGATGGCTTTGATTTTTAGAATGATGCTGGGCTGGTCACTGACTGCCAGCATTCTCCTGTCAGCCGGCGTGGTCTTAATTTATGTTTTCTTCGGTGGACTATCTTCTTCTATCTATAACGAGGTCATCCAGTTCTTTCTGATCTGGTTGGGGCTGCTGCCTGTTGTCTATGTTGGTCTCAAAGCGGTCGGTGGATTCTCAGGTCTGGCGGCTAAACTCCCTGATACCTTTCTTCATGCCTGGAAGAACATGGGCAGCGCGGCGGCCAATCCGATGGGAGTCAACTGGATGGGAGTGGTGCTGGGGCTTGGCTTTGTTCTGTCCTTTGGCTACTGGACAACAGATTTTCTGGTGGTGCAGAGGACCCTGGCTTCAGAAAACATCAATGCTGCGCGCCGGACGCCGATTATGGCCGCCTTTCCCAAAATGCTGGTTCCGTTGATCGTCGTTGTGCCGGGTCTTATAGCGGTGGCTATTCTGCCTGAATATTCAGTTGCTCTACAGGGCTCAGCTACTCCCGATTATAATTCGGCTCTGATCCTTTTACTGGCCCATTATTTGCCCAACGGTGTTCTGGGTCTGGCCATCACCGGTCTTTTAGCCAGTTTTATGTCAGGCATGGCCGGTAACGTGACAGCTTTTAACACCGTCTGGACTTATGATATCTACGGAACCTACATCAAGAAAAATATGCCAGATGAACATTACCTGATGATGGGTAAACTGGCTACCATCTTCGGTGTTCTGTTCAGCATCGGCACCGCTTATATTGTTCAGTCATTTCCTAACCTGATGGATTATATGCAGCTAATTTTTTCCTTTTTCAATGCACCGCTTTTTGCTACTTTCCTGTTAGGTATGTTCTGGAAAAAAGCCACTCCCTGGGGCGGTTTTTTTGGCCTGCTCTCGGGAATCGTGGCGGCTGCCGGTCATTATCTGCTTTATAAGTTAAATGTCATCCATTACTCGAGTGAAATGGCGGCTAACTTTTTCCAGGCCTGGTGGGCCTGGCTGACTGATTTTGTCGTGACGATTGTGGTCAGCTTCTTTACCAGGAAAAAAGCTGAGTCCGAGTTGAAGGGCCTGGTTTACAGCCTGACCCCAAGAACAAAAGGCTCGGAGATGTTCTGGCGCCGGCCTGAAGTCTGGGGTTCCGTCGCCCTGATTGTTATGGTTATTTTGAATATAATATTCTGGTAATTTACAATTAAATAAAATGGCTGTGAAAAGGAAGTGATGTTATGGCTGAGAAAAAAAGCGGTTCTCATTTTTTTGATCTGAAAATTCCCCTGGGCAGCCTTCTCAGCTTTTATGGTTTGCTCCTTCTGCTCTATGGCCTTTTCGGTCCGCGCCACATCTATGAAAAATCTCTCGGTCTCAATGTCAATTTAATCTGGGGGGTGGTTATCCTTTTAACTGGCGGGCTATTTCTGGGTTTTGCTTATTTCCGCCGGAGGAACTCTAATTAGCCAGGGCTGACTTGAAAAAGCCGGCTGATTTTCATTTTTGGCAGGAGCATCGGTGAAAATAGCTAACCTGTCCAAACTTTTTCTCCTTCCAGCTATTATTTCTATTATTTGTCTGGCAGCAGCCTGGCCGGTGGCAAGCGGTCTGGAGTCAAAATATCTCAGGGGGAGGCAGAAGGTGACCGAGCAAGAATCTCTCGATAAATACTTTTCCGGGCTGGTTGCTAACAACGAACCTGGTCTGGCGGCAGTGGTCATAAGAAATGGCCTGCTGCCAGAGTTTTATACGGCTGGGGTGGCTGATATCAGAACCCTTCAGCCAATTACCTCTAAAACCAATTTTCGCTTAGCCTCGGTGACCAAACAGTTTACAGCCTGTGCGGTTATGCTGTTAGCCAGGGATGGGCGGCTGCAATATGATCAAAGCTTAAAGGATTATTTTCCGGATTTCCCGGCTTATGGTCAGGCCATTACCATCAGGCATCTTTTGACCCACACCTCAGGTATACCCGATTATGAGGACCTGCTACCACCGGCTGATCCAGCCAGAACAATTGAAGAACAGCAAATAACTGATAACCAGGTGCTGGAGCTGCTGAAACAACAGAGAAGGGGGAAGTTCAGGCCCGGCGAGGAGTGGAGTTATAGCAACTCCGGCTATGTTCTACTCGGGCTCATGGTTGAGAAGGCTTCAGGACAACCATTGGATCAATTCTTGCATGACAGGATTTTTGCCCCACTGGGGATGGAAACCACAGTCCTCTATGAACGAACTAAAAATACTGTGCAGAACCGGGCTTACGGTCATACCAGGGTGGCCGGCCGCTGGGAAATTCAGGATCAGAGCCTGACCTCGGCCACCAGAGGCGATGGCCGGATATATTCTTCAGTTGAGGATCTTGTTAAATGGGATGAGGCCTGGCGGGGTGAAACACTGCTGTCAGCTGAGGAAAAGAAGCTGGCCCTGACTCCGGTCAAGGTCAGGGGAAGAGGCCCGGTTGGGCCTGACGGACAGCCGGCTGCTTATGGCTTTGGCTGGTTCCTCAATCCCTGGCAAGGACACCAGAGAGCCTGGCACTATGGTGAAACGAACGGTTTTAGAACAACAATCCAGCGATTCTATGAAGATGGCCTGACCATTATTATTCTGGCCAATCGAGATGACCTTGATCCTTCTTCTCTGGCTCTTCAGCTCACTGGAAATTTTTTACGGTTGAAAAATAAATAGAAGCTTTTACTTTTTAATGATGATCGGTGGTCCCTCAGGGACAAAGGGCTTATAAACCACACCCTTTCTTTTTTGTTCAAACTCTTCTTTCATGGCCTGGATATATTTTGGGTTTTCGTACATGTCAACCATGGTCGTGGCCAGAATCTGAGCGGCATAAATCAGGCCTTTATGTCCGATGGACATTCCGCCGCAGGCTACCACCGGCCAGGCATGCCAGGGTGTGTCCAGCGGGGCAGTGGTCACATTAAAACTTAAAGTCGGTACCTGCCAGCTGACGTCGCCCACATCGGTTGAACCTCCCTCCGGATCAGGCTTGGGCGCCGCCCAGGGCTGAATAGTTTCATCCAGTCCTTTGGGCTCAAGCCCCAGCGATTTCTGGATCTCCTTGGCAAATTCCTGCTCCTCAGGTGTAAACTTTATCGGGCCGAGCCAGTTCATATTATTGGAAATTAGTTTTTCACCGGTCAGATTAACCAGAGTTTCCCAGTTCCCCCCATGAACGGTCAATTTCTGTTCGACTTCAGCCATCAAGGCTGCTCCTTCAGCCAGGTGGCGGGCTCTGTCCATCAGCTGCTGGACTCCTGTTCCTTTTGAATCGCGGAGCCAGCACCACAATCTGGCATAGGCCGGAACAACGTTGGGGACATCTCCGCCATTAAGAATTGAATAGTGCATCCGGACGGTTGGCTTGACAAATTCACGCATCCGGTTAAGTCCGGTAGTATATAATTCCAGGGCGGCGAGGGCACTCCGGCCATTCCAGGGGTCGCCGGCGGCATGAGCTGCCCGGCCAAAAAACTCAATGATAAATTCGACAATGGCCTGAGACCCGTCAACTGATACTTCTGTTTCCTGGCCGGGGTGCCAGGTCAAGCAGGCATCAAGGTCATTAAATAAGCCAGCCCGGACCATATAAACCTTGCCGCCAGTAGCTTCCTCAGCCGGTGTACCATAAAAGCGGATGGTACCTTTAAGTTTTCCTGACTCGATTAATTCTTTGATAGCCAGAGCTGAGGATAAAGCGGCTGTCCCCAACAAATTATGCCCGCAGCCCTGCCCGGGTGCTCCAGGCTGAAGGGCTTCTTTGACTGGTTGAGCCTTTTGTGATAGTCCCGGGAGGGCATCATACTCGCCCAGGACGCCAATTACCGGCCGGCCCTGGCCATAAGTTGCGATGAAGGCAGTTGGCAAGCCAGCCACACCCCGTTCAACCTTAAAACCCTGAGCCTCAGCATAATCCGCCAGGAGTTTGGATGATTGAGTCTCTTCCAGGGCTGTTTCAGCCAGCTGCCAGATCCGGTCGCTCAGGGTGATAATCTCAGCTTTATGTTTTTCGATAGAAGCCAGAGCTTCTTTTTTCTTTTTATCGGTGGGATTGGCTCCAGCCGAAATAGTGGAAATTAAAAAAGTGGCCAGAATGACTAAGATTAAAACCGAAAAGACTGAATTTTTTTTCTCAATCATCATCGCCTCTCCTTTCTGGCCGTAAAAGCTAATCAGAAAAAATTTATTATAGAATAATATAATTCAACCTGCTTTTTATTCAATTTTTTTATATATGGCTGCTTAAGGCCTTATCATTTAAAGACAGCTTGGCCAACTGTAAGAGTATCGCCCTTAGACCCGGTTACTTTCAACCAGAAAATAGAGGTTTATCAAAGAGAATATCTAAAAGATTAGACCGTTCAAAGAAGTCAGACGGGGGAATGAGAGCCTATCTATTTGGGCAGGATATTTATAAATTAATCGCTCAGCCTAGAATAATGCTCCGGAATAGCTCAGACCTCAGAATTTGAATCACTGCGACTATTGGGATAAAATTAAGACTAAAAGTTTAACTCCTGGCAAGCGGGCCTGAAGTCCGAGAGATAGAAATGACAAATGACCAAGTCAGGTTCGAAACGGCCTGGCTTCTCGCTGTGGCCAGGAGTCTGAGATGAAATTCCGGTGGCCAGTTTTTTAAGCCAAAAGTCTGGCCTTTTTATATCAGATAATGACCGCCAAGGATGGCTCGAGACAGGGCTGATGGCGAGAGGATAGGGCTTGAACGACAATGAAAAATAGCGAAAAGTCTTATAATCAGGAAGAAAATAAGAAAGCCGAGCAAAATGGCCAGAAGCACCGCCGGCGAATTTGTTATTTTCTTATTTTAATTCTGCTTTTATCATTCCTTACCTGGAGAGTGGTCCAGAAGCCAAATCCTGCTAATAAAATAGACACGGCAACGTCTGAAGAAAAAAAGGCTGGCTCAACCGGCTCTTCCCGCGATCTTATTATTGCCACCACGACCAGCCTTCAGGATAGCGGTTTACTTGATGTCCTTGTTCCTGTTTTTGAACAGTCTACGGGCTATAAAGTTAAGGTTATAGCGGTGGGTAGCGGAGAGGCCCTGGAAATGGGCAAGCGTCAGGTGGCTGATGTTCTTCTGGTCCATGCTCCAGAACTGGAAGAAAAATTTATGGCTGAAGGCTATGGTGAAGAACGTCGGGAAATAATGTCCAGCGATTTCATCCTGGCCGGGCCGCCGGCTGACCCGGCTGGAATAAAAGGAAAAGCTTTTCCAGAAGCTTTTAGACTCATTGCCAGCCAACAGCAGCCGTTTGTTAGCCGGGCCGATAATTCTGGAACCCATGTTCTGGAAAGAAAAATCTGGAGAGAAATAGGTCTTGAGCCTCAGGGCGGCTGGTATATCGAAGCTGGCCAGGGGATGGGCGAATGCCTGCTCATAGCCTCAGAAAAAAGAGCTTATATTCTTTCTGATTTTCCAACTTTCTACAAGATGAGTAAAAAAGGCCGACTGGAACTGGCTGTTCTGACTTCCGATGACAACTATAAGAATATCTATTCGGTTATTACTTTGAAAAAGCGAGGTGGCCGGCTAAATGAGGCTGGAGCCAGAGCCTTCAGCGATTTTCTGGTTTCTCCCGCGGCTCAGCAGCTAATCAGGGATTTTGGACAGGAGCCAGGTTCTCTTACAACTGATAAAAATGAAACTGAATTTCCTGGCTTGTTTAAGCCGTTAAGACTAAATAGCCAGAGCAGGTCAAATTAAAATCAAAAAGACTGATTTTATTTCAGGAATAAGAATTTAAAAAAAATATGAAAGGCTTTTATACATAGAAGTATTAGGTATTAAACCCCTTGACTGCCGAAAGATAAAATATTTAAGGATAGAAAACTTTAAGGCAGGGCAGTAGATAAGTAAATAGGAGAAAAGCTATTATAATAGCTGGCGGCGATAAAGACAGCAGATGATAACTAAATCATATAATAACAAAATAAAGAAGGATTACAGATAGTGTCTTTACCTGAACTTCTCCAGATTACCTGGCTCAGCCTGACTGTCTCTGGCCTGGCCGTCTTGCTGGCTTTTCTGACTGGTTTGCCTTCAGCCATTTGGTTATATTTAAGGGAGTTCCGGGGGAAAAGATTTATTATTTCGCTGATTAACACCGGCATGGGATTGCCGCCGGTAGTCATTGGCCTGTTTATTGCCCTCCTTTTCTGGCGGAATGGGCCTCTCGGTTTTCTTCAATTAATCTATACGCCGGCGGCTATGGTTATTGCCCAGTTTATCATCGCCTTTCCAGTCGTGGCCGGCCTGTCATTTGTGGCTTTCGAACAGGTTGAGGCCGAGCTTCTCCTTCAGGCCAGGGCTTTAGGGGCTTCGCGTCTCCAGATGATTAAAATTCTCATCAACGAGTCCAGGCTGGGGCAGCTGGCTGCCCTGATTGCCGCTTTTGGCGGAGTCATTTCTGAAGTTGGAGCGGTCATGATGGTTGGCGGGAACCTCAAAGGCTATACCCGGGTTCTGACCACCTCTATTGTTCAGGAAACAAGAATGGGTAATTTCACGGCCGCCATCTATTTGAGCCTGGTTCTTTTAGCTCTGAGTTTTACGGTTAACTGGCTCCTGACGTCAATCCAGCACCGCGGAGAAACAAAGTGGAAAAGACCGAACTGGAAATAAAAGGGCTGAGACTGACCAGGGGCTCAAACTGGGTTCTTAGCGTTCCGTCTTTTGAACTGAGAAAAGGGGAGTGCCTGGTTCTATTCGGACCTAATGGAGCCGGGAAAAGCACTTTTCTGAGGATAGCCGCCCTGCTGGAGGAAGCTGATAGCGGTGAGATATATTATCAAGGCCGGCTGGTCAACGATGGCAATCGGACCGAGCTGGGCCGCCGGGCGGTCTATTTGCTGCAGAAACCGGTTTTTTTCAAAGGAACAGTCAGGGATAATTTGTTGCTGGGGCTTAAATTCCGGAGGCTTGAATCTTCTGAACAAGAAAAAAGGCTCGAGGCGATTTCCCGCCTTTTTCAGCTTGAGCCCTATCTTGACCGTTCGCCCTTTGAACTGTCTGGTGGCGAAAAACAGCGGGTTCATTTAGCCCGGGCTTTCATTATTCAGCCAGATTTTCTTTTTCTCGACGAACCGTTTAACGGCCTGGATGTGGACTTAAAGGATCTTCTCCTGGAAGATTTTTCCCGCATCAGGAAATCAACCGGCACAACGACCATTCTGGTCACTCATAACCGCGATGAAGCTGCCTTTTTAGCTGACCGGATCATGGTCATGATTGACGGCGAAATAGTTCAGGCCGGGCCGGTGGAGGAAGTTTTCTCCAGGCCAGCCACACCTGATATCTCCAGGCTCCTTGGCCATGAGACTCTGGTGGAAGGAATTGCGGTCGGCGAAGAGCAGGGCCTGCTTAAAATTTCAGCTCACGGGCAGACTATCCAGGCTTATGGTTCGGCTCTACCGGGCCAGAGGGTAATTTTAACCTTCAGGCCGGAGGAAGTTATTCTTACCAAGGACAGGCCCAGGACCAGTGTCAGGAACTGGTTTTACGGCCCAGTCGAAGAAATTAAATCTTTTGACCGGATGATACTGGTCAGTGTTAATTGCGGGTTTAACCTGAAGGCGCTTATTTCCAGAGCCTCTCTGGAGGAACTTAATCTGCAGCCCGGAGAACAGGTTTGGGCTGGAATTAAGGCCTCAGCCCTGACGGTGGCAGCGCCTTGAATCGGTGGGCCAGGAAAGCCAGAGAATCAGTTACGGATTTTAAAAAAATAGGATGAAAAAGATAAAATAAAGATATATGAAAAACATATGAAGGGAAACGAGAATGATACCTTATGAACAGGCCAGGAAACTGGTCATTGAAAAAGCGGCCGTCCTGGGACAGGAAAGAGTCACCCTTGATGAGGCTTTGGGCCGGGTGGCGGCTCGGGACATCAGGTCGAAAATAAATGTTCCACCCTTCCGAAATTCAGCCATGGACGGCTATGCTATCTGCAGCGAGGATACCAAAAGAGATACAGGAAAAGGAGGCGCGAATTATATCAGTCTGAAGTTGGTGGCAGCCCAACCGGCCGGCGATTATTTTAGAAAAAAGATCAGGAGCGGGGAGACGGTTAAAGTCATGACCGGTGCTCCAGTGCCAGCCGGAGCTGAGGCTGTTGTTCCCTTGGAAGAGGTAGAGCGACAGGGCAGTCAAATCTTGATTAAAAGACAAATTAAGCCTGGAGAAAATATCAGAGAGGCGGGCGAGGATGTAAAGAAAGGTGAAATAATCATCCGCCAGGGGAGTGTGCTTAAAACGCCGGAGCTTGGTCTTTTAGCCGCCTGTGGTTTTAACCAGGTGAGCGTTTACCGGCGGCCGGCAGTAGCGGTCATAATTACCGGTAACGAATTGTGTGAGCCGGGCGAGAGGCTTCAGCCAGGAAAAATCTATAATTCCAATGCGGTTATTCTTAAGGCTCTATTAAAATCAAGCGGGGTGGAACTGGTCAGCCTGGAAAAAGTGGAAGATAGCCTTAAGTTTTTGATCTCCGCTTTGAAGCGGGCGGTAAAAAAGGCTGATCTGATTATAACCACCGGCGGAGTGTCGGTTGGCGATTATGACCTGGTCAAAGAAGCGCTGGAAAAAATGTCGGCCAGAAAAATTTTCTGGCAGGTGGCTCAGAAGCCAGCCAAACCTTTAGCTTTCTATTTTCTGCGCCAGGGTCAGAAGCCGCGCTGGTTTTTTGGCTTGCCCGGTAATCCAGGAGCAGTGATGATTGCCTTTGAAGAATATGTCAGGCCCTTGATTAAAAAAGTTTCAGGTCAGGAAAATTTCTGGCCGGTTGACATTGAAGCCAGCCTGACCGGACCTGTTAAGAAAAAGGCTGGCCGGCTTAACTTTTTAAGGGTGAATCTCGAAAATAAAAACGGTGAGTGGCTGGCCAGGCCCCTGGGGAAACAGGAATCAGGTATGATGGCCAGTTTTCTAATGACAGGTGGACTGGCCCTTATTCCGGCTGAAGCTGAATTTCTACCTGAAGGGACAAAAGTCAAAGTCCATCTGGTAGAGTGGTAGAGGGGTTTGATGAAGAAGGAGAGATAGAAATCAGGAATACAGAAACATGGGATGGCGCTTGGTAAATCCTGGAGAGGTCCTGTTTCTCAGCTGGGCCCTTTTATTTCAAGTGGTCTTTTCATTATGAAAATTTGTCTGGGGTAAAGGATGTCAACGGATAGAAATAGTTCGACGCAACTTTTGGGACTCTGGATTAGCCTTAGGAGAGAGTTTATATAAAGCGCCCGAGTTGGAGTATAGTAATAATACAGGTTGAGGTCTGGATAGATGCTCGATGGATATAATCGACAGATAAATTACCTGAGAATTTCATTAACTGACAGGTGCAATCTGCGCTGCTTCTATTGCCGTGGAGTAAGTGATTTCAGTTTCATTGACCACAGTGAAATCTTAACCTACGAGGAATTCTTACATCTAGCCAGGCTGGCCTTGAAGCTGGGAGTTGACCGTTTTCGCCTGACCGGCGGTGAACCGCTGGTGAGAAAAGGTGCTGCCCGGTTTATCAGCCAGATAATTTCTTTGCCCGGGGTTAAGGACGTTTCTCTCACCACCAATGGAATTCTTCTCGAGAAATACATCAGCGAATTAAAAGAGGCCGGGTTGCGGCGGATAAACATTTCTCTTGATACTCTTGACCGGGAGAAATATCAGAAAATAACGGGCTGCAATGGTTTGAGTCAGGTTTTAAGCGGCCTCGAGCTGGCAGTCAGGACGGGTTTTAATCCGGTCAAAGTCAATACCGTTATTCTTAGAGATTTTAATGATGACCGGGAGAGCCTGAGTCAATTTATGAATTTGACTTTTAACTGGCCTGTTCATCTCAGGTTTATTGAACTCATGGATTTTTCACCGGTTAAAGGTCTATTTGTTTCAGCTACCGAGATTTTTAAGAAACTTAAGGATAACAGGTTGATCGAAGAAGCTGAACTCGAGCCGGTTTTTGTCGAAGGCTCGGGCCCAGCTGCCCATCATTATCGGTTACCCGGGATGAAGGGAACCTTTGGCTTTATTGCTCCTTACAGCCAGCATTTCTGCGGAGCCTGCAACCGGTTGAGGCTGACGGCTGATGGACAGCTTCGGACCTGTCTCTTCTCTACCCGGTCTTATGATATAAAAGAGGTGCTGAGGCATGGGGCCGGTGATGAGGAAGTTATCGCTCTCCTGAAGAAGGCCCTGGCTGAGAAGCCTGGCAGCTGGCAGGAAGCCGATGGCCAGATGAACGGCAAGGGATTAAGAAGCGTCGGAGGGTGAACGGCTATTTTAATGTTACGCAGTCTTATAGATTCAGATGAAAGAAAAGAATCAGGAGAAAAAAATGACCAGAAAAAAAGAAGGGCGGACTAAAAATCAAAGTTTAGATAAAGCCGGAATAATCAAGATGGTGGAGGTGGCCGAAAAACCAGAAACGCTTCGCCAGGCTGAAGCCAGAGGTGAAGTTAAAGTTTCAGCTGAAGTTATGCAGCTAATCACCGGAAACAAGCTGCCTAAAGGTGACGTCCTGAACGCTGCCCGCCTGGCAGGCATCCAGGCAGCCAAGAAAACCTCCGAATTAATTCCACTCTGTCACCCGTTGAGAATTACTTCAGTTGAGGTCGAAGTTAATCCCAGACCGGGAAGAAATCTGGTTGAAGTTAAAAGCTCGGTGCGGGCTGTGGATAGAACCGGAGTCGAAATGGAAGCTCTGACTGCCGTGGCTGTAGCCTGCCTGACTGTCTATGATATGTGTAAGGCTTTTGATAAAAGAATGATCATTGGTGAGATTCATTTAATTTCTAAATCTGGCGGGAAAAGCGGCGATTTCCACTGGTAATGAATAAGCGATCAGCCGAGAAGACATTTAAATTAAAAAAGCTGGCAGACAAGATAAATCAGGAGAGAAAGATGGACTCGAACTTAGAAAGAGCGGCTGGCCAGAAAGATGAAACAAAAGAAGTCCAACCAAATTCAGAAAAGGGCAGGGAAAGACCATCAGGCCTGGTGGTTTCAGTCAATATCAGCCGCCGGAAAAGTGTGCGCAAAAAGCCTGGCCAGGAAGGTGTTCTAATTGAAGACCAGGGCCTCGAGGGTGATGCTCATGCCGGGCCGGGCCTGCGGCAGGTGAGCCTTCTCGCCCTGGAAAGTATTGATAAGATGAAGCAAATGGGCCTGGAGGTTGGTCCTGGTGATTTTGCTGAAAACATCACCACTTCCGGCCTCGACCTACCACATCTTCCGGTAGGGACAGTGCTTGAAACTGAGGCGGGTGTTGTTCTGGAGGTGACCCAGATCGGTAAGACCTGCCATACGAAATGTGCCATTTTCAGGCAGGTTGGCGAGTGTGTTATGCCCCGGGAAGGAATATTTGTGAAAGTCATAAAAGGCGGTAAAATCAAAGCCGGAGATAAAATCTATGTTAGACAAAGCAGATGAACTAAACGGTTTGCATTTGGCTATCCTGACTATCTCTGACCGTTCTGCCCGCGGAGAAAGGCCTGATTTGACCGGGCCTGAACTCAAAAACTTTGTGACTCAGCGAGGCGGTGAGGTGACAGCGATGGCAATTGTACCCGATGAGAAAGAAGCCATTAAACAAAAACTTATGGAATGGTGTGACTGTCAGAACTCGCCAGAGATTATTTTAACTACCGGTGGGACCGGCCTTTCGCCCAGAGACATAACTCCAGAAGCGACACGCGAGGTGATGGAGAAGGAAGTTCCGGGCCTGGCTGAAGCCATGCGGGCCGAAAGTTTAAAAAAAACCCCCATGGCCATGCTCAGCCGGGCGGTCTGCGGCGTCAGAAAGCAAACGCTCATTATCAATTTGCCAGGAAGTGTGAGCGGGGCGGTCGAGAATCTGGAAGCAGTCTGTCCGGCCCTCGGCCATGCGGTAGAAATTCTTCGTCAGAAAATCTCAGACTGCCAGCAGTCGGCTCATAGCCATTTTAAGGATGAAGCCTGAGGGGGCCAGGAAGGAGAAAGCCATGAAAGCCGTAGCCATTGTGGGCAATTCAGACTCGGGTAAGACCAGGCTGATCACGGCCTTGATTAAGGAATTAAATCAGCACGGATTGAAATGTGGAGTGCTTAAGAAGGCCAGTGAGGAAGTGGAGCTTGATAAAGAGGGTAAGGATTCCTGGCAGTTTATGGCGGCCGGGGCAGAAGCAGCGACGGTTTTAACGCCTGAAAAAATCTTTACCATTGAAAAAAAGAAAGCCAGTCAAACCCTGCTGGATATAGCTCTGGAACGATTCGCAGAGGTAGATATTCTGCTGGTTGAGGGCGGCCAAAAAGAAAGTGCTTTTAAAAAAATCTGGAGGCTTCAAAAGGCGGCTGACTTCGATCGAAAAAATGCGCCCGAAGAATTGATAGCTGTGGTGGCTGATGAGCCTTTTGGCGTTTCCCCCGGCTATCCTGTTTTCCAGGCTGCGGAGACTGCCAAACTGGCCGATTTTCTAATAAATGTTCTTGAACCGCTTGAGCCACTGGCTGAACTTAAAGTTGATGGGCGGAGAGTGCCTCTCAATCCATTTGTTCAGAGTATGCTGACCGAGACAATAAAGGGCCAGCTCCGGGCGCTCAAAGGCCTACCCGAACATCCTCAGAGAGTGGAAATTAAGTTTAAAACAGGCGAGAAAGATGAAAAGCCGGGAAGAGCTTAATTTAAAAGAGCTTGAAAAACTTGAAAAGGAATTTTTCTCGAGACATGATCCGGAGCTTCTGTCAGTACTAAGAAAGGCGGTAGTTGGAATAGCTGGAGCAGGCGGTCTGGGTTCAAATGCAGCCGTTTCGCTGGCCAGGGCGGGCGTGGGTAAGCTCATTATTGCTGATCTGGACCGGGTTTATCCATCAAATCTCAACCGGCAGTATTATTTTCTGGATCAGATCGGACAGCTGAAAGTAGAAGCCCTGCTTGAGAACCTTAAAAAAATAAATCCCTTTTCTCAGTATGAAGTTCATCCGGTTAGAATCACTGCCAAAAATCTTAAGAAACTTTTTTCAGAAGCCGAGATTATGGTCGAGGCCTTTGACCTGGCCAGTGAGAAGAGCAGGTTAATCAATACCTGGCTGAGCCTTTTTCCCGATCGACCAATTGTTGCTGCCTCGGGGATTTCAGGTTTTGGAAAAAATAATAAGCTCAGGACCAGAAGACTGGGAAAACTTTATCTCTGCGGGGATGAGGAAAGCGAGCCCGGTGAGAAAGTAAGTCCCATGGCTCCGCGGGTTGGCATTGTGGCTAATCTGCAAGCTAATCTGGTCATCGAACTTCTCTATAACAAATCCGCAAAAATATGAAACTGTTTTTCTAATTGGATTACTATGTTCGGCTCTTAATTAGTGATCTATTTCATTTTGTTGCGGCTTGAACCTGGTAATTGCATTCACATGTATAAAACGGTCATGGTGATTATCGCAGTTATTTTTCGTTACAAACTTTATGTTTTAAAGAACGTCTCAAATTATCAGATTCTTGTTCTAACCTTCGTCTGAAGCTAATTTTAGATTTTGAAAAAATAAGACTTGACAAGAAGATGATTACTTTAATACATTAAAAACAAGTATTAGCTTGGGTGGAGTCAGATGACAGAAGGGGCTGGAAGTCTAACCTTCAAATTTGGTATTTTACAGGCCTTTGACATAATTATTCCAGCCAAGGTTTGTCAACAATCAAATAAAGGGGAGTAACCATGCGTAAGAGAATGATAAGTCCTAAGAATGTCTTTTTCCTTCTTTTCTTCCTTCTTATTGTTTTTCTTTTATCTGGATTTAGTAATAACCTATTTGCTCAGTCGGGTTCTATGGGGATATTTGACCGGATTGGAATTATTGGTGAACATGGTCTGCATGGCGCGGTCCCTGAAGAAAATATTGACTTATTTACCGGTAACTTAACGCTTCGTTTTCTTGATATTCATCTTCCGGGTCCAAATGGTTTTGATTTAAACATCTATCGTGTTTATAATTCGAAAACAGTAAAAGACCGTATCGCCGGAAATCCAGCAACCTTACAGCTGGAACCTTATTCCTGGGTTGGCCTTGGCTGGTCTTTACATATGGGGAGGCTCCATAATGCTAATTTTATCTCGAATGAGACTCCTGTAATTGAATTTCCCGATGGCCGCTGGGAAACTGCTTATCCAAGCTTAGATTTTTCGGGTTCATATATTACTCGAGAATTTCTTAAGCTGACGCAGGATGGAACCAATTATTATCTATACTTCAAGGACGGAACAGTCTGGACTTTTGGGACAATGAGAACTATTACCTATTATACTGGCAATGAGCAAGTCAGACTGGTAACAAAAATAGAAGACTCTTATGGACATCATATTGATATTACTTATAAAACCAGTTTACCTGTTATCGAAAAGATTACAGATAGCCTGGGCAGAGTGGTCAATTTTATCAGCGAGGGGACTACCAATCCCAAGCTAACCAGGATTGATGTAAAGAATGCTAATGGGGGAACCGTCTCATATTATTATTCAGTCGGAACCTTTACCGGTGAATATTATTACAAACTACTAAGCTATGACCCTCCAGAACTTCCTGCCTCTACCTTTGAATATAATTCTTCGCTTTATGAGTTAACTAAAATTAATACCTGTTACGGTGGCACAATGGAATATACCTATGGAGACCATAATTTTTATTACTATAATACTTCTTATGTTAGTAGAGTAGTTACCCAGAAAAAAATCAAGTTCAATGCAAGTGAGACGGCGAGCATCTGGACATATTCTTATCCTTCTTATGCTAACGGTGTAGATGGAACAGTTACTGTTCAGGGCCCTCAATTTACGACGAGTGTTGTTTATTCGGGCATGGGCAGCGATATATATAATAATGGTTGGAAAATAGGTTTAATTAAGCAAAAGACATATAGTGATGGAAGTTATTCAGAGATTTATACCTGGACATCAAAGCAAGTTTCTGATTCGTTATGGATAGTGACTTCTCTTAATCTTGGCCCTATAAAAGCTCCTCTGCTGGACTCAGTTACCAGGACCCTGATTGGGGATAGCTCAAGCAAAGAAACATATGAATATAATTCTAGCTTGATAAAATACGGCCTGCCCAGCCGAATAAACTATTATGGCAATGGCAATTTGCGATATTATAAATTATTAAATTATTATTTTGAGCAGAATTCCAATTTTGCCAATAAGAATATGCTTTCTTATATCAGTCGGGAACGAATCTATTCTTCAAGCGGTTCTCTTCAGAAGGAAAGTAATTTTGCCTATTATGCTACAGAGGGAAATTATGGTGCTTTAGACTGGGTAAAACGTAGGAGGACAAGCACAACCGAGTTAACATGGGATTATACTTATAGCGAGAACACCAGCACAAAGACTATAATCATAACAATTAATCCTCCAGGGAACAATTCGGGGACAGAAACATATACGTATAAATATGGGATTCTGGCCAAGAAGGAGAAACCAGGATACGTTGAGTTTAACCGGACGATTTCACAATATGATAGCTCTATTATGAGTGAGACTAATCAGCATGGGGCCACCTATTATTTTTCTTATGATGATCTCGGGAGAATAAGTTCAGTTGATCTTCCATCTGCCTTCAATGATATAGAGGCTTCCTGGTCGACAAATTCGGTAAATATCACTCAGGGTAATCATACGGTTGTAAAATATTGGGACGGTATGGGGAGAGATCTTGGCTATCAGGAGCAGGGTGATGGCCTGACACTTTATTACAGGAAAACTCTCGATGCAGAAGGAAGAGTTATCAAAGAAAGCAAAGGGGTAACCGCTGCCTCTGACGAATATGTCTATTCTTATAATGCAGCTGGTAGAATAACCCAGATAAGAGATCCACTCAACAATATTACTACATATACTTATGCTGGAACAAAAACGACCATAAAGGATGCACTTAATAAACAGACCGAGATTACATTCAGTTATCTACCTGGTTTGATTTCAATCTTGAAAGACCCATCTGGAGCCAGTACTAATTATTCTTACGATGCCGTCGGAAGGTTGTTATCCGTAGTCTATAATAACGAGAGGACTCAAAGTTATTCCTACGATTATCTTGATAACGTCCTTTCAGAAACACATCCGGAAACAGGTCAAGTAACCTATACTTATAACAGTGAAAATCTGTTATCTCAGAAGAGCTTTGGTGGAGTCCCAGTCAGCTATGAATACAATTCGTCTAATCAATTAAAGAAGATTTCTGCTTCAGACGAGACTATAAATTATGAGTATGATTCCAAAGGTAGAGTAAACAGGATTTATAGTAATAAAGGATGGGAAAGAAATAATATTGTTTACAACTCCTTTGGCTCTGTGACTGGAGAAGTGCAGGTTATTTCCGGGCTTAGTTCCAAGACGTTGCAATATGAATATGATGCCAATAACATTTTAAAGAAGGTCATTTATCCCGATGGCAAGAGTGCTGTCTATACCAATAATGGTTTGAATATGCCAGAAACAGCAGCCTTTAACGGGCAGAATTTGGTGAGCCAGATTAGCTATGGAGTTGGTAAGCAACCGACAGCCATAAGCGTCTCAGGAAATGCGACAGAATACAATGCTAGTTACAATTCTATTGGGCAATTAGTTACAGCCAGTCTGGCCAAAGCTGGCATATATCTTTATAAAGCAACTTATACATATGATGCGGTTGGAGATATTATGGGTATTAGCGATACAATACCAAATCTGAATGTTAACTTTAGTTACGACGAGCTCTATAGAATAAAAACTGCTACTTACACCCCCGCAGGTGTGGGCCGAGTGAATAATTTTGAATATAACTATGACCAGTATGGAAACCTAACTCAGGTTAAAGAAAATGGTAACCAGGTTTTTATCAAGTCTTATAACTCAAAAAACCAGCCATCTGATTTTACCTTCGATTCAAGAGGAAATCTTATTTCTGGTTCCGGCTATCAATATCAGTGGGATAATCTCAACCGGTTATCAAGCTTGAGTTATGGAGGCGAAATAAAAGGAAAATATTTTTACAATGAGAGAGGTCTTAGAATAAAAGCCTTGCCAGCCATGGCAGAAATGAACATAAGAGTTAGCACGAATAACATTCCAGACGGTAGCCAGATTGAATTCCGCTCTGCTTCCGGATCTTATGTGGATAAGACTTTCACAATTGAAAACCTTGGCGATGCCATCTTGACTCTTTCTGGTTCACCAATTGTTGTTATAACCGGAGCTGATGCCAATCAATTTTCTGTGGTTCAACAGCCGACAGCATCTATTGCGCCAGGCGGCACTAGCGATTTTATCATTAGATTTTCACCTGTCTCGGCTGGAATTAAAAATGCGGCCATAAGTATTGCCAATAATGATCTTGACGAAAATCCTTATGATCTTAATCTTATTGGCACCAATCCTGTTGCCGAGATTAATCTTAAGTTAGACGGAGCGGATTTGCCAGGTGGACAAATGGTTGAATTTACAGCGCCAATTAATGGAAGCGTGGACAAAACATTTACAATCGAAAATCTTGGAGATGCTCAACTTTTGTTGACTGGAACTCCAGCAGTAACTATATCTGGAACTGATGCCAGCCAATTTTCAGTCACGCAGCAGCCAGTATCTCCGATCAGCACTGGCTCGTCTTCCTCCTTCGTTGTCAGGTTCTTACCCACGACGAGTGGCAACAAGACGGCAATGCTATCGATTGCTAATAACGATTCAGATGAGAACCCCTATGAGATTATCTTAAGCGGAATTGTCTCTGTTGGCGGTCCGGAGATAGATATACCTCAGGCACAAAATGGGGGGAACTATAATTTTGGTACGGTTAAGGGCCCAGCTTGGGTTACTTTTACTATAAATAATCTTGGCTCAATACCGCTACTATTGACTGGCAATCCCTTGGTGGAGCTTTCGGGCGAGAATGCAGATGAGTTTTATATTGTTCAACCGTCAACTTCTTCAATTCAACCTGGAGCAAATACAACTTTTATTATTAGGCTTTATCCGGCGACCTCCGGGCCTAAAATGGCTGAAATAAGTATAAGTAATAATGATTCCGACGAAAATCCATATGTTGTTAACCTTGCTGCTTTTGTCATCCTGAAAGAAAATCCTCCACCCAATATAATTGTAACTGTTCCTGATGGAAGTGTTGATATTGGAGCCAATTCTATTACTCCTATTAAATGGGAAGGAGGATTAGGAGTCCAAAATCTTAATATAGAATATTCCCCTGACAATGGCACAACCTATCGTCAAATAAGCGACAAGTGTTTAAACACTGGAGAATACAAATGGCGTGTCCCCCCTGTGGTTACACCATCAGGCCTGGTTCGAATTTCCTCGGCAGAAGGCCAGTCTTTTGAGCCACAAGTGATATCCTTTGAGGCAAGCTTTAAGGTTAATGAGCTCGATCAGTCTAAAGCCTCTTATTCTGGGGAACAATTCAAAATGAATATAAGCGTTCCCGATCAAAAGGCCAATGGAATATGGAGTGCCTCGGTAGCTTTTCAGCAGGACATAAACGGTGAGCACTTGATAAAATGCAACTATTTAGAGGAGAAGACGCAGAAGAATAGTCAAAGCATAAACAGGTGGCATCACCTGAAGGTTCTTTTTGACAGGGTAACAAACTCTGCTAATGTCTTTTTCGACGGGGAAGAGATAATCAAGGATGTTCCCATGGAGCTAAAATTCCCGGCCAAAGCCTATCCTGAAATAGTTATATCAACGGTGCCAGGGAGTCAGTCAGAAGTCTTGGTGGATGACCTGATAGTGAAGGTCTGGCATCCAGTATTTAATTTAGGAAGAGAAGATACGGTAGAGCCAGTGTTTTTGCCGGTATGGAAAGAGAGATTTGAAAATTACCTTTCAGATGAAGAGCTGGGCTATGGCGGGTGGTTGATGAGGAGGCTTGATGAGGGAAAAGAGGAATCCGTGTCGCTGCTAAATGTCATGGAATCGGCTTCAGGGCTAAAATCACTCAGGTTGAGTTCAGGACAGGGGGCAAGTTATAGTTTTAGCAAGGGCCTGGCCATGCCCGATAGATACCCCTTTGATATAAGCGATGAGAGCTTTGGTATCAGGGCGAAGAGGGTAAGCAGAGAAGAAAGGGAGGAGGAGACTGAGAAGATATTAAAGCTTCGGGCAGGGCGATTTGTGAAAGGGGAGAGAAGGGGGGCTGGGGGAAGTAGCACTTATGCACCTGTTCAGGGCAAAGTAAGCAGTTCAACCATTGAGATAAGTAAAGCTGGTGGAACAGCGGTTATTACCAATACAGGAGCCAGTATTCTGTCGGTGGGTTCGACCGGGACATACTATGTATATTCTTTTGACGGGAAACTTCTGGCTGAATACAATGGCCTTGGTGAATGCCAGAGGGATTATATTTATTTAGGGGATAGGTTATTGGCAGAGTATCAGCCCCAGAGCGGTCAGATTTATTACTATACTTCAGACCAGGTGAACTCGACCAGGGTGGTGACAGATCAGAATGGGGTCAGAGTCTTTGCTGCTACATATGATCCTTATGGTGGCATTCAGAAGATCTGGGAGAACTCTTATTCACCAGCGATGAAGTTTTCGGGCAAGGAGAGGGATACGGAATCAAATCTTGACTACTTTGGAGCCCGCTACTATGGGAATTATTACTACCGCTGGTTGAGTCCCGACCCGGTAATAAACAAAGACGCTGCCTTAAAGAATCCCCAACTGTGGAATTTGTATGCATTCTGCCACGGTAATCCCGTGACCTACTGGGACCCGAATGGTCTAACAGAACTTATTTTTTATGTAGCGAGGGGCATACTCTATGTAGATCCGCAGAGGCCAGGAGTAGAGCCATACGAAGTCCCTGCAACTTCTGGGCTTGGCAAGGGTATGAATAATCCTGAGATGGAAAGAGAGAAGAATCTTGGACCTATCCCCAGAGGTGAGTATGAGATACATTCAGAGGATGTAAGCAATCGTGGTAAGATATGGGATTGGATAAGGAACCTCGCTGGAGATTGGGGAGATTGGAGAGTTCGCATAATTCCTTTGGAAGATACAGACACGTTTGGTAGAAAAGACTTCTTTCTTCATGGAGGTGAAGAGCCAGGATCAAGGGGCTGTATTGACATTGGCGGAGGCAAGTATGGTAATGAACTAACAAATATGGTTCTTTTAGACATTAAGAAAGACCCGGATAAAATCATTCCCCTTTCTGTACGATAGGGAGATAATCAATGAAGGTTGCTCCGACAAAAGTTAGGAAGACATTATTGATATCAATCTTATATGCAGTTGTTTGGATTTTGACTTATCATCTAATCTCTTGGATTTCTAATGGTAGCCCGAGCAGAAAAGCATATGGACTTTTATCTGCTTGGTGGAGTGCTCTTTATTTTAGCTCAATATTCGAGATCACAGTAAAGAATTTACCTGGAGTTGGAGCACTCTCAAGTTTTATAATGACTGTTTGTCTCATTGTTGATAAAAATATATTGTTTTACGTTAATGACTTGTCAGATCTAATTTCTGCGTTGATATTTTTCTTGAGCCCGATGATACTAAATTCTGTTTTATTATTATTAAAATCAAAATATTTTGATCGAAGAAAAACAGATTGATATTGTTAAGAAACATAAAGGCATTGATTAACGGTAACGGCAGTGCTGAATATAATGGGCTTGGTGAAGGCGTGAGGGATTATATTTATTTAGGGGATAGGTTATTGGCAGAGTATCAGCCCCAGACTGGCCAGATTTATTACTATACTTCAGACCAGGTGAACTCAAGCAGGGTGGTGACAGATCAAAATGGAGTCAGAGTATTTGCAGCGGTGTATGATCCGTATGGTGGCATTCAAAAGATATGGGAGAACTCCTATTCACCAGCGATGAAGTTTTCAGGTAAGGAGAGGGATACGGAATCAAATCTTGACTACTTTGGAGCCCGCTATTATGGGAATTATTACTACCGCTGGCTAAGTCCGGATCCGGTAATAAACAAAGACGCTGCCTTAAAGAATCCCCAACTGTGGAATTTGTATGCATTCTGCCACAACAACCCTGTAACCTATTGGGATCCTGATGGAGCTGTTGTTCGGACAGACCAGGCTGGTTATGAGGTGATTAAAGCGACGATGGGCGATGCGTTTCTAGCTCAGAATATTTCTTGGAACGCAGAGACTGGGCTAATTGATGTCAATCGGAATATCAAGACGGATAACACAAACTATATAGCGTTAATGCAATTAGTCGATTCGCCGCAGAAGATAATGGTTTCTGTAACCGACAAGGTCATCTATATTGACAGGCGAAACGAAATTAAAGCAGGTATCATTTTGCGACTACTAGAGGACCTAAAAGCGCCAGGTATAATGTTACCACCAAGGCATGGTCGGAAAGATGATATTATAGTTAATGTTAAAGACTATATACTTTGTGCAGTAGCTAACATGACTGATAAGTCGTTTCAAGCACAGACGTTAGCTGAAGAGCTATATGGTCATGCCTACTTATATGTTCAAGGTTTGCCTTACTTGCATGAACGCGGTTCTGGGGGAGAAGGATTAGATCTAGAGCGCTTCGTTAACAGATATACTATGTTAATCAGAGCGAGGAGGTATTAAAATGCCAGGGCGTTCATGGAGAGTTATAGTAATTTTGTTTGCAAGTTCGTTATTGTTTGTGACAAGCCCGATTTCAGGTGATGGAAATATACAACCTTCTTCGTTAGTTATGGAATGTCCGGAAGATTCTACTTGGCAGGGGACTATAAATGAAGCGGTGGTTCTAATAGATGAGAATAACAGTATTCAAAATGATCAGACTAAGGCGACGCAAAGTGTGAATGGTCTAGGTAAGTTCGATATCAAGTTTTCATTAGACTGCTTTAAGACACCAGAAATCTTACGCTTAGCAAGTGCTTATTATACGATTTGCTATGTTATGAATATAGATTATGAAGGGCGTCCAAGGTTTGTTCAAGCTCTTTTCCCAACTGAAGATATGAAAAAGATATTAGGGGGAGAACTTGGTTCAGAAGAGGTCTACTCATGTATCAAGAACAACTGGAGATTTACCGGCCTCGATCCTGGTTCAGACATTACAGTGCTTTTGAGATGGCAACATCCAAAAGGATTTGAGACGATGATGATCTACAGCGATGAATTTAGGTATGTAATGAGACTCATTCCGACGGTTTGTGAAGATGAATAATGCCGGTTGGGGAAAGATGATTTATTAAGGTAATCTATGTTGATGGGCGAAACGAAATTAATGTGGATATCATTCTCGAATTGGCGAAGCAAGGAACGCAGGGCATAATGTTAGCACCGAGGCATGGTCAGAAAGAAGATATTATGGTTAATATTAAATACTATGGCGCTAACATAAGCGATGAGTCTATACAAGCACAGACGTTAGCTGAAGAGTTAGATGGCCGTGCTTGGTCGCATTACCTGTATGGACGCTGTGTTGGTCGCAAAGGATTGGACAGGAATGGCTTCTTAAAATGTATATTGGGTTAATTAAATAGAGGAGGTATTAAAATGTCAGGGCGTTCATGGAGAGTTATAGTAATTTTGTTTGCAAGTTCGTTATTGTTTGTGACAAGCCCGATTTCAGGTGATGGAAATGTACAACCTTCTTCGTTAGCTATGGAATGTCCAGAAGATTCTGCTTGGCAGGGGAATATGAGTGAAATAGCGAATTTAACAAATAAGAACGGTGTTATTCAAGATGGCCAAGCCAAACAGAGTGCGAATGATCAAAGTCAGTTTAATATTAAATTTTCATTGGAATGTTTCAATGTTAAGAGAATCTTACGCTTAGCAAGCGGGCATTTTACGATTTGCTATGTTATGAATATAGATCGTGAAGGGCGTCCAAGGTTTGTTCAAGCTCTTTTTCCAACTGAAAATATAAAAAAGACATTAAGGGTAGAACTTGGTTCCGATGAGGTTTTATCATGTATCCAGAACAACTGGAGGTTTGTGGGCTTTGATCCTGATTCAGCCATAACAGTGCTTTTGAGCTGGCAACATCAAAAAGGATATGAGACGATGATGATTTATAGTGATAAGTTTAGCTATATGATGAGACTTATTCCGACGGTTTATGAAGATAAATAAGGCAGGTAAGATAAGCAGTTGTCTCTTCTGAGGTGGGAACATATGAAGGGTTGGGTCACGATGATGATTTATAGCGATAAAATGAATCTTTGTATAAATCTTTTGCCGGAGAAGAATTAAGCTTAACTACAAGAATGTAGAAATATATGCCATCAAATCAGAGAGACCAGAAGAAGGATATGCAGCCATTGAAGAAGAAAATTTTTATTGGTCTGGGCTATCAGCTTTGGGGAGCCATAAATTTGGTAATTTGTGGGAAGATGATCAACAGCATTCGCCTATTTGAATTAGACTTGATAGGTCCCAGAATAAAGATTCTTGGAGAAGCGTTCAAAACCTGGAAATCAAGTAATATGACAGTTGATAATATTATTTTTCTGTCTCGAATAATAGGCATTTTAGGAACGCTGACGATTGGGCTAACACTTATAATAATAGGGAGCTTTTTTATCTGGCCAGGATACAAGCTGCCAAGAGTCCCCCTAATTTTTTCTGTGCTGTTTATTGTTCTATTATGTGATGGGATTTGGATAGCAATAAAATATGTTGCACCAAATGGAATTCTCAGCTCTATCGTTTACGCTTTGGTCCTGTACTATGCCTGGTATGCAGGAAGACAGAGAATCCAAGTAGGGCCAGAGGAAAAAAAGTCAGTTGTCGGGAAGGTAAGGATATGGCTCTTTTATTTTATTTTAGTGGCACTGATTATATGTTCTTTCATTCCAATTGTTTTGAATTTAGAACTACCGGAAGGAATGATGGTTGAGATTGATTGAGGAAATGTTTCCTCAACTAAATCGATGGATATTTATGGCTAAGAGCTGGTGGAGGCATATCCATGAATATTGGATTCGGCAAAGAGCAGATCAGGGATTAAAAAGATGAGAAAAAAGAGACCTTTTTGCTGCTGGGTATTGATAGTTTTGGTAACTATAGCCGTTGTTATATATGCAGTTCAATCTATTAAATTCAATGCCAGTATTAAAAGATTTGATCAAATTAAAATCGGATCAGAGGAAATAGAGGCTTATATATTGCTGGGGGAACCTTCAAGAACAATCTGCGGGGTAAAAGGCGAGACTCTTAGTGAATTTTGGAAGGTGAAGTTGCCTGAAAGTGATTTAAAGGGAAAGAAATTCATGGTACTTGTATATGATGGTTCAATTTATCTGCAGAAGGATTTATTTTTGTTCTATGATATAGACAGCGAGAAACTGGTATATAAACTTAAAAAAATGGAACATATCATCGGCGATGTTGTTTATGCAGACATTTTTGGGCACTGGCAAAAACCCGACATTTAATATTCAAGCCAGTAAATGATTATATATAGGAACTATAGGTGGAGAGGATATTAAAGCTTCGGACGGGGCGGTTTATAAAAGGGGAGAGAAGGGGAGCTGGGGGAAGTAGTACTTATGCACCTGTTCAGGGCAAAGTAAGCAGTTCAACCATTGAGATAAGTAAAGCTGGTGGAACAGCGGTTATTACCAATACAGGAGCCAGTATTCTGTCGGTGGGTTCGACCGGGACATACTATGTATATTCTTTTGACGGGAAACTTCTGGCTGAATACAATGGCCTTGGTGAATGCCTGAGGGATTATATTTATTTAGGAGATAGGTTATTGGCGGAGTATCAGCCCCAGACTGGCCAGATTTATTACTATACTTCAGACCAGGTGAACTCGACCAGGGTGGTGACAGATCAGAATGGGGTCAGAGTATTTGCAGCGGTGTATGATCCGTATGGTGGCATTCAGAAGATCTGGGAGAACTCCTATTAACTGCCGATTTCCTTCAAGACAAATTCCAGGCCTAAGGACTTGAGCTTTTCCAGGCCGGGCTTACTTGTTTTTATGTCCCAGCTTCTTTCTTTATAATAGTTGTCCATGATTTTTAAAAACTCATCCCGGTTTAAAACAGCCCCTTTTTTAGGACCAACAGTCAGCGGTTCTTCAAAAAATCTATCGGGCAAGCGATCATCCTCCCGTCTGAACCCTTCCCTGTAATTTATAGCTTTTTCCAGGTTATAAACCCGTTCTCCCGTCTTCTCATAGTCTTCTTCTGTCCAGACCTCACCGGTTATTGAACTCAGCAGCTCTCTGAGGAGACCAGCCCGGAAACCACCCTGAGCAAACATACACAGTCCGGTGCAGTCATTCATGGCCGTATTGTTCTGGGCCCTTGGATTGCTGCCATTTAAATGACAGGCTCCCCGGTTGGCAGTAGCATAACAGACTGCTCTGCCGGTTGAAACATGAACATTCCAGCCGGCCAGCTCATGACCTTTGACCTCAATGGCGAATTTCTGTGAATCCTGGCCGATCTTTTCTGCCAGCTTTCTCACCCCCTTAGAAGCCAGGTCGCCCACGCCATCTCTCATTGCAATTTTTCTTATAAGTTGAATTGTTGTTGGTACGTCGCCCCATCTGAGGTCAAGCCCGTCAAGAAAAGCCGAATCAATATAGCCTTTCTCATAGGCTTCCATTAAAAAACCGACAACATTGCCGGTTGAGATCTGGTCAAGGCCATAATCATCGACGTCGTAAATTGCTTTCATCAGACCTTCCAGGTCCGAGATAAGCAGGTTCGCCCCCAGCATGGTTCCTGTTTCATATTCTGGCCCGTCATGAACCAGGCCGGTGTATGGGCCGCTTCTTACCGCCCCTGATTTTTTGCAGGCCAGCGGGCAGCAAAAGCAAGCTAAATCCCTGACCCAGATTTTTTGTTCAGCCGCGATGCCGCCAATATTGTCGGCCTCTGGGAATGTCCCTTCCCGGTAATTCTTAACAGCCTGAGTGCCAGCGTCGGAAGAGGTCACAATAGAAGAGGCTGTCCCGTATCTTCTCCAGCTTTCGGTCAAAGCTGCCCCTTTAAATCCCTGCCTGGCTTCTTCCAGAAGAGAGATAAATCTTTGGTGGTCGGCTACGGGCGGAACTTTGGTGCCTCTAATAGCGATGGCTTTAAGGTTCTTGGAACCCATGACACAACCGGTGCCGCCCCGCCCGGCCGCTCTGGCGGCGGTGTGAAGGATAGCTGCATATTCTACCAGATTTTCTCCAGCCGGGCCGATATAACAGGTCTTGAATCGTCTATCTCCAAGTTCTTCAGTCAATTTTCTATCAAATTCGTCGGTTTTCATGCCCCAGAATTTTTTAGCCTCCCGGAGCTCAACTCTATCATCATCAATCATCAGATAGACCGGCGAGCTGGCTTTACCGCTGATGATTATTCCATCATAACCGGCAAATCGAATTTCAGGACCTATGAATCCGCCCACATTGGCATAGCTGATAGTGGAAGCGGATTTATATTTCGATTTCAGGGGTGAAGTGTGGGGCGATTTAGTGACAACGCAAGCTCTTGAAGCCGAGGGAACAGGCAAACCAGAGAAGGGGCCGGTCATAAAAATTAAAGGATTTTCCGGGGAAAGGGGATTGAGTCCTGGTTTTTTTAGCCTGTCCCAGAGAATCTTCATCCCCAGGCCGCGACCGCCAACGAATTTTCTGGCATCTTCCGGCGATAACGGTTTTTTATCTATCTTGCCTGAAGCTAAATCAATTTCAAGTATGACTCCATGATAGCCGGATAATTTTTCCATTCTGGCCTCCTGCCTTTTCCCTCTTTACCTCGCCGGCTGGTAATAATACCAGAGCTCGGTCAATCTCTCCGCTATTTTCTCAGGAGACAGGCCGTAATGCCTGCCATCAATCTGACCCACTACATAGCTCAGGGCTCCATAAGGACAGTATTTAACACACTGCGGGTCACCATCGCATAGAGTGCACATTCTTTCCGGATTACCTGTTTGTGGATTAGGAATAATTGCCCCGACTCTTTTTGCCCGGCAGGCATCGGCGCAGCTCTGACAGCCGATACATCTGTTTTTATCATTCTTGATAGTCAGGGTTTTCTCATCGCGATAAAGAGCTTTTCTACCGGTTTTGGGATCAGGCTCAACCGGGCAGGCCTCAATACAAGGATTATCCCGGCACATTAAGCAGGCTACAGGGATATCAACATCAGGATTAAAGGCTTGCACCCTGATGTTAGCCAGATAGGGATTCCCCAATCCGGGCAGCTCCTCTTCTCCGATTTTGATTTTATTATTAAAGGCAGAACAAACCGTCTCACAGGTCCGGCAGCCAGTGCATTTATTATAATCGACCAGAATCATAGCATAGCGGGGACGACTGGCCTCCTGAGCTGAGACTTTCCTGATAAATAAACTGCTCAGAAGAAGGGCAGAGCCACCCACAGCTGAACTCTTAAGAAACTCTCTTCTGGTTTGAACCGGTGGGGCAAGAGTCAGGATGGTTAATTTTGAATCTTTTACCTTGCCCATTATCCCTTACCTCCTTTAAATATCTATAAAAAGATTACCACCGTCCTTTTTCAGATTCAAATCTAGAGGGCCGATCCAGAAGCGACAAAATTGTCGGAGAGGGAACAAAGATGTCAGGGAAAGCCATCTATATTAATCTGTATCTTATTAATTATCAATCACTTAGTATCTGGCACGCTGCTTGCATATATCAGGGGTGAAAGTCATGATAAGGAGGTCAAACATGAGGATAAAAAATTTATTAACCACAGTCACCATGGGTGTTTTAGCCCTGTTGCTGGTTTTTTCTTTGAGTTATGCTCAGGAAAATACCCAACAGGAAACTAAAACCCAGACTGAAGAAAAAGCCAGAGTCCAGGCTAACATTCAGGTGCAAGAGCAGGTAGTAGAACAAGTCAAGAAGCAGGCTAAAGAACAGACAAAAGAGCAGGTCAGGGCCGACGTAGAAAAGACAATAGAGAACGAAGCCAGCCCGAATTCTCAATCACAAACCAGGGTGACGAATCAAATTCAAAATAGAGTCGAAGTAATAAATGGGGAAGAGAACCAGGTTCAGCACCAGCTGCAGATTCAACACCGGGTGGAAAACCAGGCTGTTCAAAATGAGATCACTATTAATAAAGATGGGTCAGGCAAACCAGAAATTGAACATATTCTAACTAATGTCCAAAGCAATCAAGAAAAAGCCCAGATTAAAAACGAGGAAAAAGTGCAGAATCAGAACAGGGTGATGACAAAAGAAGAAGAGAGAAATGCCACTCAGGTCAGAACTAAGAAACAGTCCAGACCAGGAAATAGAGTCAAGACTGGTCCCTATTTTGTCGATGAAAACGGCGATGGGATAAATGATTTTTACCGTGACCATGATAATGACGGGATTCCTAATTGCCAGGATCCAGACTGGACAGCTCCTAAAGACGGAACTGGCTATCAGAGTTCTCCCGAAGGCAACCAGGGAAAAATGCTGGCCAATAAAAACGCGACCAGAAATATGGCCGCAGCCAGAAATTCCTTCCGGACTCAGAGCAGCCTGACCAGCCAGTTCTGTGATGGGACAGGTCCCAAAGGCAAAGCCAGCCGCCAGGGCAAAAAATAGGGTTTAAAAGATGCTGAGTGATGAAACTTCAGTCAGCCTGAAGGCCAGTAGAAAACAAAGGAATTCAGGGGAGGAAGTTCCTCCTCTGAATTCCCTGTTTTATAATTTTCTTATAGGCTAAAATGACAGAGGCCGGTAAAGCTTGCCTCCAGCGGCCAGAATTTAGCCGGGCTGTGAGAATCAGGGGAGAATGAATATGAAATCAATTAGAATAAAATCAAGAATCAAGTTAAAGACAGGGCCCAAACGGCTGCCGAATAAATATATCTTTTTTTCGGTCATCTGGCTGGCCCTCCTTTCTTTAAGACCAGTCCTAATTCAGGCCGGGACTGTCCAATTTTCTCTCGTCCAGCATTCAACCACTAACATTTTTCAGACTTATCAACCTGTCTCTGACTGGCTAACAGCTGGCAACCTCTCTTTTGGCGGTGATTCCAGTTCTTTATCTCTTTACGGTGGCCTGGATTTTAATTATCTTTATAAATATTCAGGCTTGAGTTCAATTGGAGGGCAGCTCGGGGTTGATTATCTTATTCCGGCCGGGTCTAAAAGCGCTTTTTATCTAGCCGCCGAAGGACAAGGTGTCCTTTTCCGTGACCTGTATAATAATTTTAATCATGCTGGTTTAAAGCTCATCGCCAGTTTTAAAAGTTATTTGACCCCGGCTACAGTTTTAAGGCTTGAATCACAAAGCACTTATCGCCGTTACCAGCTGGGTATATTTGACTATTTTTCAGAGATGGTTAACCTGTCACTTGATCATTATTTTAAGACCAGAACAACCGTTAAAGTTGAAGCCAGTTATGGTTACAAATATTTTTATCACCCTGGCGAAATCGCTCTAATTGAGGAAGAGACAACACCAGTAGCTACGATCTCAAGCAGTACTTCAGTCCATAGCCGGTCTTCAATTAATCAGGCGGCGGGCTTTTTTGTCGCTCAACAGGGTGGACCAGGTGGAGGACACGGCCATCCGGCCGATAATTATAAGCAGGGAGGAAGTTATAGCCTGCGAGGGATACCGTATCAAACAGTTTATTATACTGACCAGCGGAGCATCCAGATGGTGACAGTCAGCGGTCTTCTGGCTCAGGGTCTGGGTGACAGGGTAGGCCTGAGTCTGGGAGGAATGAAGCAGTGGAATCTAAAGGGAGAAAACCCGTTCAGCGCCAGCGATGAATATTATAGCGTGGAAAATCCAACTTCAGACCTTTTTAGCTGGCAGGGGACTGGCCTGAAGGTCAAATTAACAGCCAGTCTGACCGATCGGCTTCAAGCCGAAATCCAGTATGATTATCTAAACCGGGAATTTCCTGGGCTGGAAAGCCTAGATCTGGAAGGTGTTAGTCTCGGGGTGATAAGAGAAGACAGGAGGCATCAGCTTAGTACCCTGGTTCAACTTGACCTGGCCAGAGTTTCCTTTTTTGTCTCCTATTCTTATATTAGTAATGCCTCGAATGATCCCTGGTTTGATTGGTCAGGAAATTTTATCAGTGGAGGACTTAAATGGAACCTGAGCGTTTCAAAATCAAAACAATAATAATCCTGGCCATGTTTAGCCTCTTTCTTTTGGCCGGCGAGATGCAGGCTGGCCGGCCTCAGGCCAGGCCCGGTTTACCCTATTATAATGTTGACCGGGAAATCACTATTGAAGGCCAGATTGAGGATATCCGGTTCGAGCAGCGGTACGAGAAGAGAGCCAGTTTTTTGATTCTGCAAGTTAAAGACAAAAATTCCGGTGAAATCTATGAGGTAGAGACGGCTCCCGCCTGGTTTTTCCAGGTTGACTTTCATCAAGGGGAAAAAATCAGACTGGTTGGTTCATTGGCAGAAGTTAACGGTGGTCAGAAGAAATTGATCATGGCCAGAGAAATGAGGCTGCAAAACCAGACAATAACTTTGAGGGATCGCCGCGGTTTCCCGGCCTGGAGCGGTGGTCAGGGCCGGCAAAGAAAAAGAGGCGGATAACCTTTCTTTGAGCTTATCTTTTTAACCAGAGCTAAAATGATATATACTGATTTTTGAACTTACCCGGGCTGTGGCCAAACATCATGGTAAAGCGGTTTTATTGTTGAGCTGGGTGGATAATGTTCGAGGGAACTCAACGACAAGGACCGATTAAAGAAAATCGTATCGTTCCCGATTTTAAGATAAATGATAATTGAAAATGTTGAGGCAGCTTTCGCTTTATCGATAACGCAGGTTAGTAGATGAGAAAAAGGGAATTTCTGCTCTTTTTTGTACTTCCATTTCTGCTGGTCGTAGGGCTTTTTACCCTGCTCTCTAATTTAAACCGCCAATATATTCAAGCCAAAATGCAAGAACTGGCCAGCGACCAGCTGTCAGCCACTGCTCTGATACTTAAAGAAAGCATTCGGGCGGGGCTCGAGCGAGGGCTACCGGCTTCTGAAGTTCTGACTCCTTATCAGGCAACTGAGGACATCTATTTTATGGCTATCCTGGACGGTCAGGAAAATGTCCTGGACTGGACTTCCCGGTTTGAAGGTTATCTTCCACTTTCCAAAAAACAACGTCCACCCGGGGAGTTATGGATTATTGATTCACCGCAAGGAAAAATTTTCAATCATTACTCAGCTCTGACCACGGCTGATGGGAGAAAATATTATTTTTACCTTGGTTATTCTTTGAAAAGCCTGGATTTACTTCTGACTCATTCCAGAAGGAATTTCTGGTATATTATGTCGGCTTTAGCTCTGGCCGGGCTGGTGCTTTTTGCTGGACTTTACCGCTTGCACCGCTCCTACCAGCAGGCCGCCGCGGAAGCTGCGCGCCAGGCAGAAGAAAAAGAAAAATTTAAGGAGATCTCGGCTTACACCTCTGGTGTTGCTCATGAAATTAAAAATCCGCTGAACAGCCTGGCTCTTCTTTTTGAAGACTGGCAGTCTCTGAATTTACCCGAAATTAATCAAGAGCTGGAAAAAGGGAAGAAGGAAGTAGAAAAAATTGCCTCCCTGGTTGACCGTTTCTCTGAAGCTTTAAAACCGGTTTCTATTTCTCCGGAAAAGTTTGAAGTGGCTCTGGTAATCGAAGAAGAAATTAAAGAACTGGAAAATCTGGCCGAAGAGAAAAACCTGAAATTTGATCTCAAAACCGAAGGTGGATTAAAGCTAACTGCTGACCGCTTGCTTTTCAGCCGGGTGGTGGCCAATCTTCTGAAAAATGCTATAGAGGCCAGTCCGGCAGGAAGCCTGATCAGTGTGAAGGCCTATGCCCGGAAGAAAAAATTTATACTGGAAGTGCAAGATTCTGGCCCTGGTCTTGAAGAAACACAGGCTGAAAAAATTTTTGACCCATTTGTCAGCAGTAAAAGCTCTGGCTTCGGAATTGGGCTTTATCTAAGCCGTAAAATTGTGGCCGCCCATGGCGGGAAGATTTCAGCCAGCAACCGGCCAGGAGGCGGAGCAGTTTTTAAAGTTGAACTGCCAGGAGGAGAAAGTGGCTAAAGGAGTTATTTTAGTCGTCGAGGATGATGATCTGCAGAGGGAACTTATCTCCAAAAATCTCCGGAGAGAAGGATATGAAGTTATCTCAGCTTCGGCCCCGCAGGAAGCGTTGGAACTTGTTAAGACGAATCCAGTAGAAATAGCCGTGGTTGATTACAAGCTCGGCCAGGAATCAGGCCTGGAATTAATTAAAGATATACTCGCTTATAATCCTTTAATTACCCCGATTATGGTGACGGCCTTCGCTTCAATCGAAACTGCTGTTGAAGCTATCAAGCAGGGTGCTTATGACTATGTGGTTAAACCTATAGATTTCAAAAAATTCCTGCTGGTCCTCGATAGAGCCAGAGAACGGTTTAAACTTCAGCATGAAATCTTTGAGCTCAAAAACCGCCTGGAGGAGAAGTTCAGTTTCAAAAATTTTATTTTTGTTTCAGCTGCTATGCAGGAAGTAGCCAGGCTTATTTCCAGAGCCGCTCAGAGTGAAGCCACCGTCCTGGTCACCGGTGAGACAGGCACCGGCAAAGATCTAATTGCCAGGCTTATTCATTTTTCTTCAAAAAGAAGCTCAGGGCCATTTCTGGCTGTCAATATTCCATCTCTACCTGAAACGCTGGTCGAAAGTGAACTATTCGGGGCAGAGAAGGGAGCTTTTACCGGTGCGACTGAAAGGAAAATTGGTAAATTTGAAGCAGCTTCTGGTGGCACCCTCTTCCTGGATGAAATAGGTGAGCTGGCACCCTCGGTCCAGGTCAAGCTGCTTCGTTTTCTTCAGGATAAAGAATTTTATCGGCTTGGTTCAACCAGGCCACTTAAAGCTGACGTCAGGATTATTGCTGCCACCAATAGAAACCTGGAGAAGCTGGTCAGTGAAGAAAAATTCAGAAGCGATTTATATTACCGGCTGAATGTTATCAGGATAAATGTTCCGCCTCTCAGAGAGAGAAAGGAAGATATTCCGCCCCTGGTTGACCATTTCCTCCGGCTCTACGCCGAGCGCGAAGGGAAAAAGATCAGAGGAATATCAGCCGAGGCTCTGCAGCTTATTTTGAACCACGATTTTCCGGGAAATGTCAGGGAGCTTGAAAATATAATTGAAAGAGCGGTGGTCTTTGCCGAAGACGAAATCGTTACCCGTTCTGACCTCCCGATTTTTCTGGAGACGACCTCAGAAAAAGAGCTGGATCTGGAAAGCTCAAAGCCTTTGCCTGAAAAAGTGAGAGCCCTGGAAATCAGAGAAATTAAAAAAGCCCTGGAAAAAGCTCATGGCGTTAAGAGTCAGGCTGCCAGAATATTGGGCCTGACGGAGAGAATACTTAGCTATAAGATGAAAAATTACGGCCTTGAAAAATAGGAACTCTTTTTGAATTCTCTGGTCGGCCAGCTGCCTGTTAAATATATATCTGTCCTGCTAATAATCCACTTTTTATAGAATTCAATACTCTTTTTGCTGCGGGGAAACTGTCAACACCTGAGCTGGCCGTTGAACCGAATTCTCAGTATTGATAATAATAACAGTCTCTATGGTTTGCCAGGAATAGTATTAAAAAAGCAAATAGCGGCACGGCCTGGGTAGTGGTAAATACACCCCAGGTGAAAAGGCAACTTTTTTTAAATATCTTCTGTGGTCCAGGCGCCATCAATCAGGCGCCACATCCGGCCAGTTGGGTTTTTGGCTCTCAGCTCTTCCGGCAGATATTCATCAGAGACATTATCGTAACAGTGGCGGGCAGCAAAGCGCAGGAAAGAGCTTGGAATACCGACTGAAGTAAATCCAGGATGATTGGTTGCTGGATATGGTCCGCCGTGATGCATGGCTGGTGAAACAGCTACCCCGGTCGGCATTTTATTGTTTAATAGTCTTCCGACTTTTAGCCTCACCACTGGCTCTAATTGGCGATAAAGTTTCTCATCTGCAGTTGAAGAGCTTGAATAATAAATAGCAGCAGTCAGATTGCCTTCGAGATTTTCGGCAACTTTAATCATCTCACTGGCCTCTTTAACCAGAATGGCTACAGCCAGTGTGCCAAAAGCTTCAGTCTGAAAAGCTGCTGGTTTTTCTAAAAAGTTTTCTCCTGATATGGCAAAAAGAGTTGGCTCAAATCTAAAGCCCGGCCCTGGCAGAGGCTGACCGCCAATTAGAAGCTCGGCTCCGGCCTCTTTTAACCTGGCGATAGCTTCGGCTAAATTGTCCTGGACGGCAGGGGAGAGAAGATAGCCGGAAGGAGGTTCGGCATAGACCTGCCTTAAATGTCGCAGAAAGATACGGCTGTTTTCATCATCTATAAAAATAGCCAGCCCTGGCTTGGTGCAGAATTGACCGCTGCCCGAGGAGCAGGAAGCAAAAAGCTCGGAAGCCAGAAAACCGGCTTTTCCCTTGATTAGATCCGGCAGGAAAAATACCGGATTGACACTGCTCATTTCTGCATAAAATAGTTTGCCAGCCCGGTCGGCCGCCTCCTTCAATTTTAAGCCCGCCTTTCTGCTGCCAGTAAAGGCTATGGCGGCTACTTCGGGCTGACTGACCAAGCGGAAGCCGTCCTCAGAGCTAAAATGGTAGAGCATATGAACCGTCGAGAGGGGCAGGCCAGAGCCTCTTAGCGCTTCCAGCAGGCACTCTGCCATAAGTTTAGTCGTTCCGGGATGGCCGGGATGAGCTTTGCCAATGACCGGGTGACCGGTAGCTATGGCACTAACCAAATCACTTCCGCCCACGGCATTAAAAGCCAGAGGAAAATTATTAGGACTGAAGATCACCACCACTCCGCCGAGCGGCCCGTATTTTGATCTGATATTTAACCTGGTATCAATCGTAGCCTGGCACCAGCTTCGGTCTTCACAGGCTGCAGCCGCCTGTCTCAGCTGATTGATCAGGCGGGGAAACTCACTCTGATTGAGCCTGGCTTCAGCCGGCAGGGCAGTTTCGAGGTAAGCTCTGGAGATTATTTCTAATCTTCGTTTTTCCAGCAGGTCAGCATAAAGACTTAGGAATCTGGCTCGTTTTTCCGGGGAGGTCGAGGCCAGCTCAGGCACCAGCTGTCGGCTTTCTTTAAGGGCCAGTTCCAGATCTCGCCAGCTGGAAACAGGGTAGAGAGGAGGCAATTTTTCACCGGTGGCCGGGTTATAAGCCTGAAAGGTCTCCGAAAAGCTGGCCGGCCTGAAACCTCCGCCGACTAAAACCGGTTCAACATCATCCTTTATTGATGAGCTTTCATTTTCCATTCTCTTTCTCCTTCTTAATGATGGCCTATCTTTTTATGAATTTTTGAAGCTCTTGTTGGCAGTACCAGCCATTTATTGCTATCAAAATAATTATGATAAGCCTTTCTGCCGCCTTAGCCAACTGGTAATCGCCCGAACAAATGTTTTTATAAAGAGTTGCTGGCCGGAGCTGGTCAGGTTGATTTTGGCAGCGGGCAATGAGGGGAAACACATCGAGAGGGGAAGCACATCAACGATTGCTCAGGGAGAGCAGAAGGTGGGCTGGCCTTCCTGATAGGCTCAAGGCGGTCGAGGGTTTTTTAGCAGGAAGGTAAATGCGCCGCCCCGTATTTGAGTGTTTGTGTCCTGGGCAGTGGCTGGCTACAAAAAGTACTTCCCTCGCTTCTCTGTGACTGGCAACTTGTTGAGGAAACTTCTGGTTAGAAAACCGTTATTAATATTCCTGAAAAACTACCTGATATCTTTACCCGCCCGAATAGATGGGGGAGATAGCCAGCCGGTCGCCATTCTTGAGCTTTTCACCTGGAGCTACAGCTTGCCCATTTCTGGTCACAATTTTTGGGCGCTGCGGGTCAATAGGTAGAGAAGCCAGAACTTCCTCGACTGTCGTTTCAGCTGGAAACTCAAGTGTTTTTTCTGAAAAGCCCGCCAGATTGATCAGGGGGCCAATTAATTTGACTGTGATTTTTATCATCGACATTCTTTTTTTATTTTATTCCAGCTTGGTATATTTTTCTACTTCAGTTATCTCGTCTTTGAGGCCAAGAGCTTCGGCCGTTTTCCTGGTTGGAATTCCTCTCTTATCCCAGCCTCTTTGTTCATAGTAGTGATCAAGGAGTTGATTGAACTTATCAAGTTCGAGCACCTTGCCGGCAATTGGCCCATCTTTATCAGCGTTGCTTGGATCGAACCAGATCATCGGCGGATAATCCCTGGTTCTGTCCCAATCCGGGAATTCTCTGACCCAGAAAAATTTCATCAGAGCATAAATGCGGTCAGATATCTTCCAGAAGTCATCCAGAGACCAGTTCAAACCGGTTACCCGGTTAAAATATTCCGGGTAGTGTTCAAGCGGCCAGCCTAATTCAATCCAGGGAAAGCGGCAGGCGACAATGAACTCAAATAAACCGCCTCTGATTCTCTGCAGTTCAATTACCTTGGCTGCCTTTTCAGGTCCGTAAGAATCACGCTTGGTCTGCTTAATCTCAAAGGTAATTACCCAGCTATCTTTATGGTGACCACCCAGCGGACAGGTGGCAAAAGCCAATGCCATCCCGGGACAGAATTTGCAGTTATAGGCGGAAATTTCCAGTCCTTTAACGTGCATGGCATAAGCCTCAGAACCAGACCCAATAGCCCTGGACATTCTCATGGTCCCATCAGCCAGTAAATTGCCAATTTCACCTTGCCTTCTGGCCGCCATACCCAGCAGTTTTTTAGCCATTTCAGCCTGGCCGAACCGGAAGTCTCCTTTAATAGCTCCCTGTTCAATAGCATCAGCGTAGAAAGCCAGGGTATCGCCAGCTGAGATCGTATCAAGTCCATAGTCATCGCACAGATAATTGAGGGAACCAACCTGGTCGAGTTCAAAAATATCCAGATTGCTGCCCAGAGTCCCGATGTTTTCATAATCGAGCTCTGATTCATGGCCTTCGTGATCCCGAATGGCAATGCCACACCTCATGGTGCAGTTAGGGCAGCCGTAGGTGGCTATCCGAGCGTTATTCAGTCTTTCACCATCTATTTTCCAGGCATCGGGATGGTGAGTCTGTCTCATATTATGAACAGGCAAGGCAGCTACTTCATTACACCAGGACAAAACGCCGGTCGTACTCTGAATTGACCAGCCAGTCTGTTTGTTAATTTCACCTACTTTTCTTAAATCCTCAATGCCAAGTTTTCTCATTCCCTCGGGATCGGCTACCGGGATGGGCTTGGAGCCTTTGATCACAATGGCCTTCAGCTTTTTTGAACCCATAACTGCTCCGATCCCTGGTCTGCCTCCAGCTCTTCCTTCCAGGCTGCGAATCATGGCATAGCGGTTAAGGTTTTCTCCTCCCTGGCCAATAGATAAAACGCCAACGCCTTTGCCGTAAATTTTATAGAGATAATCATGAGTGTCATAGGTCCCTTTTCCCCAGATTTCATCAGCAGGAAAATACTGAACCTTATCGTCTTCGATATAAACATAAACAGGCTTATCAGACTGGCCCTCAAAGATAATAGCGTCATAACCGGATTTTCTGATATGTTCGGTGGCCCTGGTACCAAGATTTCCATCTCCAAAACCACCGGTCAGGGGAGACTTGGCCGCTACCACCGTCTTACCAGTATTCGGGGCTGGTACACCGGCAATTGGTCCGACGGCTATGATCAGCTTGTTCTCGGGCCCCAGCGGGTCAATCCCAGGACGAAGTTCATCCCAGAGAACTTTTAAGGCAAAGCCCCGGCCTCCTACCCATTTATGGGCAAATTCCTCGCCAAATGTTTCTATTTTATGAGTCCTGCTGGTTAAATCAATCCTCAATATATGACCAGTCCAGCCTTTCATTCTTAACCTCCTTGTAACTCTAAGATTAACTGATAACATAAACCAGGCTAACAGTCAATAAACCGGGCCCTCCCGACAGGTCAAAATCAGGTTATTCTGGTTGTAAATTTACTTGAATTAGCTAAAATAAAGCTTATCCAGAGTTAGGAAGGGAAAAATGGCGAAAAAGCTATACCGTTCAACCAGACAAAAAATGGTGGGCGGAGTTTGCGGCGGCCTGGCGGAATATTTTGACCTGGATGTCTCTCTGATCAGGTTAATTTTTGTCGGCCTGGCCTTGCTGACAGCAATTTTACCCATGGTTCTTTTTTACCTCATTGCCTGGCTGATTATTCCTCTTGAACCTAAGAGTTAACCCGAAAAGGTTGAATTGAAAATAAATCAGATGAGGCAGGGAAGATTATGACCAACATCAGCGAGGAGATTAGGTGCCGGCATCTGGCCATTGAAGGAGTCTTTAAATCAAGGAAAACCTTGCTGGCTCATCTTCTGGCTCAAAAGATAGGAGGAAAGCTTATTCTTGACCAAACGGAAAATCCTTACCTCAAAGACTTTTACAACGAGAGAGAAGGAGCGGCTTTTCTGGCTCAACTGATCTTCCTGGCCAATCGCTATCACCAGCAAGCGCAGCTCGTTCAGCGAGAACTGTTCACCGACCGCATCATCTGCGATTATCTCTTCGAAAAAGATAAAATCTACGCTTATCAGACGCTGACCGATGATGAGCTGTTGGTCTATGAAAGAATCTACAATATTCTGGCCGAAAGGGTGCCACGGCCTGATCTGGTTATTTACCTTCAGATTTCGGTCAAAACACTTATCAAACGAATTGAGCGTGAAGGTCAACCTCTGGAGAAAAAAATCTCCGAGAAATATTTAGAAGACCTGGTCGAGGCTTATGATTATTTTTTCTTCAATTATAAAGGAGCACCACTCCTGGTTGTTAAGGCTGACGATCTTGATTTAACGCAGGAAGAGCAGGTCTGGGATTTAATTGACCAGATAAAAAAGCTCAATAAAGGTAGCCTGTATTACATTCCACAAAGTTTTCAAGCTAAAAAAACAAAAAAGTGATAGAATAGTGCCCTAGCCTGGAGGTTCCCCAGGAGCCCCGGGACTGGCTTCATCACCATTGAACCAGACTCAACTCTTTACTTCCAGCCACGGGACAGGCGGGAGATAAAGAAAGGAGATATGATGGCTATAACAGGAAATGAGAGAGTTACTATACCCTATCTTTTTCAGCTGAAAGAGAGAGGGCAAAAAATTACAGTTCTTACCGCCTACGATTTTCCTACAGCCAGGATTCTGGATGAGAGTGGTCTTGATATTATTCTGGTCGGTGATTCACTGGGTATGGCCGTATTGGGCTACGAGACCACGCTGCCGGTAACCATGGAAGCTATGATTTACCATACGCAGGCGGTGACCAGGGCTCGCCGCCGGGCATTGGTTGTCGGCGATATGCCTTTTCTTTCTTTTCATCTTTCTCTCTCTGATTCACTTTTCAACGCCGGTCGCTTTATTAAAGAGGCTGGGGCTGATGCCGTTAAGCTGGAGGGGGCCAGTCCCCGGAGACTGGAGCTGGTGGAGGCTCTGGTTGAAACTGAAATTCCGGTCATGGGTCATATTGGACTGACTCCACAGTCAATAAGGAAAATGGGCGGGTTCAAGGTCCAGGGGACAGTTGAAGAAAAAGCCGAAGAAATTTATAACGGGGCTTTAGCCCTGGAAAAAGCCGGGGCCTTTGCTGTTGTTCTCGAATCGGTGCCGGAAGAACTGGCAGCAGAAATTACCAGAAGTTTAAAAATTCCAACTATTGGTATTGGAGCCGGCCCAGACTGCGACGGGCAGGTGCTGGTCGTAAATGATATGCTAGGCCTTTCTACTGGCTATATGCCCAAATTTGTTAAGAAATATGCTAATCTGTCTGAGATTATTGCCAGGGCTGTTAACGAGTATATAGCCGATGTCCGTCAGGGTCAGTTTCCTGATGAGGGGCATTCTTATCATCTAAAGAAAGAAATAGCCGGACCATTGATGGAGAAGCTGAGGCGAAAGTCAGGCCCAACAGATGATTGAGGTTGGTAGACAACTGAAGGCAAGATAGAAAAATAAAATTAGGAAAGGCTGAGAATGGAAGTTACCAGTAAGGTAGCGGAGCTTCAGGGAAAGATTAAGGGCTGGAAGCAAAAAGGTCTAAGGGTCGGCTTTGTTCCAACTATGGGTTATCTGCATGAAGGACACCTGAGTCTGGTCAGGGAAGCAAAAAGACGGAATGACCGAACAGCAATTTCTATTTTCGTTAATCCCAAACAGTTTGGTCCGGCCGAGGATTATAACGTCTACCCACGGGACTTTAAGCGGGATGTGGCTCTGCTGGAAAAAGAAGGTGTTGATCTGATTTTTTATCCTGGCGTTGAAGAAATGTATCCAGCTGGTTATAAAACTTATGTTGAGGTCGAAGATCTCGAGAATAAGCTGTGCGGCCGTTCCCGGCCCGGTCATTTTCGCGGGGTGTGCACAGTTGTTCTAAAGCTGTTCAACCTGATTCAGCCAGATGAAGCTTATTTCGGCTGGAAAGATGCCCAGCAGGTTATTATCCTTAAAAAAATGGTTGAGGATTTGAATTTACCTGTAAAAATCAGGCCAATGCCACTGATCAGGGAAGAGGACGGATTGGCTCTTAGCTCTCGCAATATCTATCTGAACCAGCAAGAACGACAGGCTGCGCTGGTTCTCTACAGGAGTCTGGATCTGGCTGAAAAAATGATAAAGAATGGAGAAAGAGAGGCGGCCAGAATAAGACAGCAGATGGTCAATTTGATTTCAGCTGAACCGCTGGCCAGAATTGACTATGTCGAAATTGTTGATCTGCAAACTCTGGAGCCACTGACTACTATTGAAGGCGATGCCCTGGTGGCGGTGGCCGTTTATTTTGGTCGAACGAGATTAATTGATAATTTAAGATTTATTTCGGGAGTAGTCGAAAAATGAGAACACTTTTCCTTAAATCCAAGATACATCGGGCCAGAGTCACCACTAGCCATCTTGACTATGAGGGTAGCCTTGGCCTGGATGAGGAGCTCATGTCCGCCGCCGGCCTGAGTGAATATGAACGGGTTGAAATCTACAATGTGACCAATGGCGAAAGACTGGCTACTTATTTAATCAAAGAACGAGCTGGCTCAGGTCAGGTTGGTGTCTATGGAGCGGCTGCCCATAAAATTAAACAGGGCGATATCATCATTATTACTTCCTATGGTTGCCTGGACGAAGCGGAGGTTAAGTCCCACCAGCCGCGAATCGTATTGCTGGATGAAAATAACAGAATAAAACAGATTAAATAAGCCTTATTCGAGATGATAATTAGGAGCTTCTTTGGTGATAATTACATCGTGAACGTGGCTTTCTCTCAGGGCGGCCTGGGTGATCTTGATAAATCTGGCTTTAGTCTGCAGCTCTTCTATCGTTCGGCAGCCAGCATAACCCATACCTGATTTCAGACCGCCGATCAGCATCTGGATGATAGAAACAGCACTGCCCTTAAAAGGCACGCGCCCCTCAATTCCTTCCGGGACAAGTTTCGAGTCAGAAACAGTATCCTGAAAGTAACGATCGCGGCTGCCTTCTTTCATTGCTTCCAGCGAACCCATCCCCCGATATATTTTATAGGCACGGCCCTGGTAAATAACCACTTCACCTGGGGCCTCATCTGTTCCGGCCAGAAGATTGCCCAGCATGACGGTGGAGGCGCCGGCGGCAATAGCTTTGGTGATATCGCCTGAATACTTAATGCCGCCATCAGCAATGAGGGGAATCTTGTTTTTACTGGTGACTTTATAGACGTCAGAAATAGCAGTGACTTGAGGAACGCCAATGCCGGCAATTACTCTTGTTGTACAGATCGAACCAGGACCGATACCGACTTTGACTGCATCCACTCCGAGAGCAATCAGGTCCGCGGCTGCTTCAGCCGTGGCAATGTTGCCGGCGATGAGTTCAATATCAGGAAACTGCTTTCTTATCTCTTTGACTGTGTTGAGAACCCGTTGTGAATGGCCATGAGCAGTGTCCACTATCAGCACATCGCAACCGGCCTTGCAGAGAGCAGAAACTCGCTCGATCACCTCTCCACCGACCCCGACCGCCGCTCCGACCAGCAGACGACCCAGCTTGTCTTTGGAAGCCAGCGGGTATTCGATTCGCTTCAAAATGTCTTTGTAGGTGATCAGGCCTTTTAGATGATAGTCCTTGTCCACAATGAGAATTTTTTCAACTTTATGCTGGTGGAAAAGTTTCTCCGCCTCCTCCAGGGGAGTGCCAACTGGCACTGTCACCAGGTCTCTGGTCATGACCTCTGAGACCGGAATGTCCAGCCTGTTCTCAAATCTGATATCGCGGTTGGTGATAATCCCGACCAGCTTATTGTTTTCGTCAGTCACCGGCAGGCCAGATATTTTATATTTTTTCATTAATTCGATAGCCTGGCGGATCTTGTCCTGAGGACGAAGCGTAATCGGTTCGACAATCATTCCACTTTCATGTCTTTTGACCTTATCCACTTCTTCTGCTTGAGCTTCAATTGACATATTACGGTGAATGATACCGAGGCCTCCTTGCTGGGCCAGGCAAATGGCCATCCTGGAGGTGGTGACGGTATCCATGGCAGAGCTGATGATCGGCGTTTTGAGCTGGATACTTTTAGTCAGCCAGCTAGAAACATCGGCTTCATTTGGTAAGACTTCTGATCTGGCTGGCAGAATTAAAACATCATCAAAGGTTAAACCTTCTTTTAAAGTTTCATCGAGCATCTGGGTCTCCCGCTTGCCTGGATTTAACGCTTTTTCTTCTTTCCCGGAATCAAAGGTCTGGCCTGCCTGATGACCGCTCCGCCGGCAGCAGCAGCTGCTTGTGGTCGCTGGTAATACACAGGACGCTCGCGTCGTTGCTGCAACTGTTGTTCCTCACCCTCGATTACCGGCTGGATAAGGAAGAGATAGCGAACAGCATCTTCTTCTATCCGGTCCAGCAGCTGCTGGAACATTTCATAGCTTTCCTTTTTGTATTCAATGAGCGGGTCGCGTTGGCCGTAGCCCCGGAGACCTATACCTTCCTTCAGGTAATCCATTTCGAGCAAATGATCTTTCCAGCGAGCATCTATGACCTGGAGGAGAATCAAGCGTTCGAACTCCCGCATTCTATCCGGTCCAAGCAGCTGCTCTTTTTGCTCATAGAGACCTTTTAGAGCGGCAGTCAGTTGCTCAAATAGTTCGTCATAGGTGATTGATTCCTGGTCAAGGTTTAGCTGGCTAAGATCGAAGCCGAACTGAGAAAAAATTGCCTGCCGCAAAGCTCCCCAGTCCCAGTCTTCCGGGTGTTTTTCTTTATTGGCATGCTGGTCAAGATACCATTCGACCAGACTGTCAATTAGATTCAAATAATATTCACGCAGGTCTTTACCTTCCAGGATTTCACGACGCTGGCGGTAAATTGTTTCGCGCTGCTTGTTCATGACGTCGTCATATTCCAGCAGATGTTTTCTGATAGAGAAGTTCTGACCTTCCACCTGTTTTTGAGCTCGCTCAATAGCCCGACTGACCATAGGATGTTGAATAGGAACGCCTTCGCTCATGCCTATGCGGGCCATCAAACCTGACAGGCGGTCAGAACCAAAAATCCTCATCAGGTCATCTTCGAGCGACAGATAGAAACGTGAAGAACCAGGGTCGCCCTGACGCCCTGCTCGACCTCTCAACTGATTGTCTATTCGCCTTGATTCATGGCGCTCGGTACCCAGAATATGCAAACCACCCAGGGACACTACCTTCTCGTGCTCTTCGCTGGTAATCTTCAAAGCCTGTTCATAGGCTGATTGATATTGTTCCGGGGTAGCTTTAGCCGGATCTAGACCCTGTTTTTTTAAAATTTCTCTGGCCAGAAAGTCTGGATTACCGCCAAGCAAAATATCAACGCCACGGCCAGCCATGTTGGTGGCAATAGTTACTGAACCAATCCTTCCGGCCTGGGCAATAATCTGAGCCTCCAGCTCGTGATATTTGGCATTGAGGACCACATGCTTGATATTCTGCTTGCGAAGCAAATTGCTTAAGTGCTCCGATTTTTCAATCGAGATGGTGCCGACCAGAACCGGCCGCCCGATTTTATTCAGCTCGATTATTTCCTGAACAACTGCTTCCCATTTTTCTCTGGCAGTACGGTAAATAACGTCGGGGTATTCTGTGCGGATAAGAGGCTTATTGGTTGGGATTTCCACCACATCGAGGTTATAGATCTGTTGAAATTCGGCCGCTTCCGTGGCAGCTGTGCCAGTCATACCGGCTAGCTTTTTATACATGCGGAAATAATTTTGAAAGGTAATGGAAGCCAGAGTCTGATATTCTTCTTCGACTTTAACCCGTTCTTTGGCTTCCAGGGCTTGATGGAGACCGTCGCTGTAGCGCCGGCCCGGCATCAACCGACCGGTAAATTCATCAACGATAATGACCTGGCCATCTTTAACCATATAATCTACGTCACGCCTGAACAGAAAGTGAGCTTTGAGCGACTGATTGATAGCATGAACCAGGTCCATATAGTTGAGATCATAAAGATTGGGTACATTAAAGTATTTTTCAGCTTCGGTTACGCCGTTTTCATTCAGGCTGACTGTTCTGGTTTTCTCATCAAGAATAAAATGCTTGTCTTTTTGCAAGCGGCGGACAAAATTGTCAACACGATAATAAAGCTGAGTTGATTCCTGAGTCGGTCCTGAGATGATCAGTGGAGTCCTGGCCTCATCGATCAGGATGCTGTCCACCTCGTCAACAATCGCATAGTTAAATTCTCGCTGAACCAGATCTTCCAGACGGAACTTCATATTGTCCCGCAGGTAATCAAAACCAAATTCGTTGTTGGTGCCATAGGTAATATCAGAGTTATAGGCGATCTGGCGTTCGGCATCGTTCATATCATGTTGAATCACGCCGACTGTCAAACCGAGGGACTTGTAGATAGGGCCCATCCATTCGGCGTCTCTTTTGGCCAGGTAGTCATTGACAGTAACAATGTGGACACCCTTACCTTCCAGAGCATTGAGGTAAGCAGGAAGAGTAGCTACCAGGGTTTTTCCTTCGCCTGTTTTCATCTCGGCGATCTTGCCCTGGTGAAGAACAATGCCGCCGATAAGCTGAACATCAAAGTGGCGCATTTTGACTGTTCGACGAGCAACCTCCCGGACCACGGCAAAGGCTTCGATCAGAATATCATCGAGAGTTGCACCCTGGCGGAGTTTTTCTTTAAACTCGGCTGTTTTGGCTTGAAGCTGGGTATCAGACAGCTGGCTGATCTGGGGCTCGAGGGCATTAATAGCAGCCACATAAGGCTGCAGTTTTTTCAGGGTGCGCTCATTTTGAGTGCCGAAAATCTTGATTAAAGGACTTTTCCACATTTATTATTTTTTAACAGAAAGCAGCCCTAAAGTCAATGAAAGCAGCCTTTTTGGGGTAAGAATCTTACCTGAAAGTGCAAGGATGAAAAATGAAACGACAAAGAGAATAACACTCGGCATGTTTATGCTGATTTTTTCTTTTTTAAGAAAAGCGAAGGCGCTTGGCCTGTCAAATGGGTTTATCTGGATAAGGTTCTACCGCCGGCTGTGATCCTTAACCGGTCAATAAGAAGCCTCCGGTCAAAAGGAATCAGCTGAGCTGGTAGAAAATTGATTTTGGAAAGATGGTCTTCAGGTTAAAAATCTTGAGTCCTCTCTAATCTTTTTTATGGTAAGTTGATAAATAATCTCAAAAGAGTTAAAAGCAAGAGGAAGACAAAATGAAACTAAGAAATTGCCTGCTTTTAACCATGCTGCTCTCTTTTATTCTGGTCGCCGTAGCTTGCCGTCAGGAAAAGGCTACGTGGCGGGGAACGATCAGTGAGGAAAATGGAGTGACCATTATTAAAAATCCCGCCAAGCCGATGTATACAGAGCAGGTCCTGACCCTGGCAAAGGAGCTAACGGTGGGGGGTGCCGGCACCGGCGGAGATGCTGCTTTCTCTTCCCTGGAAGGCTTTGACATTGACGAGGATGAGAACATTTTCATTCTGTCGGCAAAGGATGCGGCTGTTTTTGTTTATGATCGCTCCGGGATCTTTATGAGGAAATTCGGCCGCCGCGGTCAGGGACCGGGTGAGTTGCTAACTCCTGTGGCTATATCTATTCGTGCTGACAGGGTAATGATCTCTGATCTGGCCAGGAAAATTTCATTTTTTAATCTTGACGGAAGTTTCACACACTCGTTTTCTATCGGGCAATATTCGCTGCCGGGAACGAGCCTGGATTCCAGTGGCAACATCTACGGTCTGGAAGCAGGGATGACCGGGGATATTCCGGCTGTTAAGTTGCTTAAATTTGATCAGGAAATGAAACTGAAAGGGGAACTGGCCAGATATTTAATACCTGAGCCACAAAAAGGGCTGGACCCTTTTATGGTTTTGCCGTCCTTTCAAATTGGTCCGGAAGATACTGTAATATTTTCGCATCCAGAAGACTATATTTTTGAATATTATGATGCTGATGGAAAACTTATCCGGCGAGTTAAAAAGGCCTTTAAGCCGGTCAGGATCACAGATGAAGAAAAAAATGAAATGAAACAAAAGCTTCCCAGTCATCAGGGTTCCCGGTTTGCATATCATCCTGGCTGCGAAAGATTTGTCTGTAGTGATGAAGGCTGGCTGCTTGTCCAAACCTTCGAAAAATCACCAGAGGGCTATTATATTTTTGATATCTTTGATGAGCAGGGCAGGTTTTTAACAAGAATCCCGCTTCCAGGTGAACCTAAAATCTGGAAAAAGGGCAAGCTTTACTGTCGAGAGGAGGATGAAGCAGGCTTCCAGCTTCTTGTCAGATATTCGCTTAAATCGAAGTTAGAATAAAATTGTTTCGCCGATCGGCCATACTAAGATATCGGCTCAAGAAATATATTGCGAAAAGGACCGAATTCATTATAATTAAGATTATGATAGTGATTGCCGGTATCCTAGCTTTTTCACACTGAAGACATTACCTGCTAACTTTTCATGGAATAAAACGTGTCAATTATATTTGCCTGTCACTCTGGCGGCTGAGGCCGGACCATCAGTGAAAGCACGTTGGCGGTGTTTGGCCAAAGAGCCGGGCAGAAAATACAGCCAGAGCCGATGAGCTAATCTAACGAAAAATTTGGCCGAATCTAAGTTGAAAGGAGGAGGTGGTGAATAAAAACAAGAAAGACAGGAATCAAACTGTTGCCTATTTCTCAATGGAGATCGGGATCGACAACAATCTGCATACTTACAGTGGTGGCTTGGGTGTGCTGGCCGGTGATACTTTGAGAGCGGCAGCTGACTTGAATGTTCCGCTGGTAGGCCTAACGCTTATCCACCGTCAGGGCTATTTGAGACAGAAGCTATCTGCGGACGGCTGGCAAACTGAAGAACCTGACCCGTGGGAAATTGAACAATTTCTGCAGGCAGAGTCGCCGAGAATATCGGTAATCATCGAAGGTCGTCAGGTTCAGGTCAGAGCCTGGAGGTATGATGTCAGGGGAATCAGGGGATTTGAGGTCCCTGTTTATTTTCTGGATACCAATCTTCCGGAAAATACCGAATTTGACCGGGGTCTGACAGATTTTCTTTATGGCGGTGATGAGCATTACCGGCTCTGCCAGGAGATTATTCTGGGCGTGGGCGGAGTCAGAATGCTGCGGGCTCTTGGTTATGAGCATCTAAAAATATTTCATTTGAATGAAGGGCACTCAGCCCTGTTGATCCTTGAGCTTCTGGATGAGGAAGCAAGAAGAAATCTCAGGGAAGCAATAGCAGATTCGGATAAAGAAACAGTTCGCAATAAATGTGTGTTTACCACCCATACTCCTGTGCCTGCTGGCCATGACCAATTTCCAATTGACCTGGTCAAAAAAGTCCTGGGAGACCGCAATGATTTCTTTGCTCTGGATGGAGTCCTTTATGAGGGCAGAATTCTCAACATGACCGGGTTGGCTCTTAATTTCAGCCGCTATGTTAATGGCGTAGCCAGGAAACATGGAGAGATCTCAAGGTTAATGTATGCAGGTTATGAAATTGAGTCCATAACTAATGGAGTACATGCTGCTACCTGGGTCTCAGAGCCTTTCCGGGAGCTCTTTGATCGTTACATGCCGATATGGCGGCAGGATAATTTCAGCCTGAGATATGCGTTAAGCATTCCTAAAATGGAAATCTGGCTGGCTCATCTTCGAGCCAAAAGAAAGCTCCTGGCTTATGTCAGAGAAAAAACTGGAGTCGCTCTGGATGAAAACACCCTGACCATAGGCTTTGCCCGAAGGGCGACAGCCTATAAAAGGGCCAATCTGTTATTCTCAGATATTGACCGGCTGAGAAAGATAAGCCAGGAATCAGGTGCTTTGCAAATCATTTATGCGGGTAAAGCTCATCCACGGGATATCCCGGGTAAGGAACTGATAAAACAAATATTTCAGGCTAAAATGAAACTGGCCGGAGACATAGAAGTAATTTATCTTGAAAATTATGACCTGCATCTCGGTGCCTTAATGACGGCGGGTGTAGATCTCTGGTTGAATACCCCCCAGCCTCCTCTGGAAGCTTCGGGAACAAGTGGAATGAAAGCCTGCCTGAATGGGGTGCCAAATTTAAGTGTCCTTGATGGCTGGTGGGTAGAAGGACACCTGGAAGGGCTGACTGGCTGGGCAATTGAAGAAAACACGTCTAATCAAAAAGACGAGGTCAAACCAGGCGAGGCCGAAGTTATATATGAAAAATTAGAGACGAAGATTATCCCCATCTATTATAAAAGAAAGAGTCAGTTCATTGATATTATGGCTCACTGTATTGCTATCAATGGCTCGTTTTTCAATACACAGAGAATGATGCAGGAATATGTCCTGAATGCCTATTTCACCGACTGAATGCCAACAACTGTGCCAGTTCGGCTGACTTCTTCTGTCAACAGGTCAAAAGCTCTGGTCAACCTGTTTTATTCACCAATGATTTTAATCAGTACCCGTTTTCTTCTCTGACCATCGAATTCCCCATAAAAAATCTGTTCCCAGGGGCCGAGATCCAGTTTCCCATTTGTTATGGCTATCACCACCTCCCGACCCATGATGGTTCTTTTCAGATGAGCATCAGCATTAGTTTCGCCGCTCAAATTGTGTTGATAAGATCGGGGGGAGTAGGGTGCCAGTTTTTCCAGCCAGGTATTAAAATCACGATGAAGTCCCGGTTCGTCATCATTGATGAAGACGCTGGCGGTAATGTGCATGGCATTAACCAGGCACAAGCCTTCCTTTATCCCACTTTTTAAAACCGCTTCCTCTACACGGCCAGTTATATTGATAAATTCTTGCTTCTTTGCTGTTTGAAACCAGAGATAATCAGTCCAGCTTTTCATTTTTTTTAGCCAGTAGAGAAAAAAAGAGGCCGGGCTGAACCTTCTCTATTAATTTCATCAGGCTCAAGCCCGGTCTCATTTCAGTCTCTCATCTTAATCTATCTACTCTTGAATTGCACCTATTCATCTGGCCGGTAATCTTCCCAGAAGTTCATCAGCCAGTGGTTTAGCATCATAGATCTTAAGCAAGGCTTCGATTAAAGCCTGGCCATCAACCATAACGGAACGAGCAACTTTTTCATCATAAACAAACCTGGTTGGCAGTGACTGGATATTGCCATCGAAAAGGGCACCAACAAATTCACCTTTTCTATTGACGACTGGCGATCCGGAATTGCCTCCAATGGAATCAATCGTAGCGACGAAATTCAAAGGTGTATTGAGATTAAGAGCTGCTTTCTTCTTAAGCCAGATTTCAGGCAGGCTGTAAGGCGGTTTAAAGTTGAACTTTTGAGCTTTTTCGTAAAGCCCGGCGAAAGTAGTGTGGAAGGGAATTTTCTTACCATTTTCCACATAACCTTTAACGACACCAAAGCTCAGGCGCAAAGTGCCTGTAGCGTCGGGTGGAATAGAAGTTCCTTTAAGCCGGAAGAGAGCTCTGGCCACCAGCGTCCCATTTTTAACTTCAACTGCCCTGACCTTGTTTTCATAGCGTTCTCTCAAACCGCGAGAGACAGGTTCAATCATCAAAGCCAGTTTGATCATAGGATCATCAGACATGTAAATTGCCTCGGAACCACCCTCCATCAATTCTTTTCTGTATTCCGGATCTTTGAGTCTAGTTTTGGTAATTAATTCTCGGGCTACTTCTTCCGGCGATTGGCAGCCAAGCAGCCATTTGGTCTCCTGCTCGTCAGGTAATTGCTCCTTCAATTGTTTTAGAGAGTCTGTTAATTTTAATATTTCAAAATCATCTGGAACAGGCCTCATTTCGCCCATCATCCGACCGGCGCCAGCTCCCATCGTGCGACCCTGGCTACCCCTCATATTTGCCATTCGCACCAGTGATCTGGCCAGATTGAAATAGACGGTATTAAAGGCGTTTCCTCTTTCAAAAAATTGATATTGCTTGAAGAAGGAGGAGAATTCTTTCTGAGCCAGGGCTATTTCATCCCAGGCCTGACCATATTCTTTGGCCAGTTCTGGATTGGCCGCCACCGCCTGGCGGATCTGCTGTTCTTCGGCCAGCTTTCTGGCCATCAGTTCTTTATCCAGCAAACCAGACTGATAGCCAGTGGTGGCTTTCAAGCTGTTTTCAATGCCAAAGAGTGTATTGCGGGCGATCCTCTCCTGCTCGGGGCCACGACTGGCATATTCGTGCAGAATGGCTTGCCTTCTCTTTAAATTTTCAATGGTAAAGGGATAGCTGACATCGCGCAGGAAAAGCAATTGATCATAAGTCAGAAGCCTACCCGTAGAGCCGGGATTGCCCGAGCAGAAAACCAGATCTCCTTCTTTCAGCGGGGTAGTTGACCACTTTAAATAATCTTTAGTTTTCAACGGCTGTCCATTTTCATAGATTCTGAAAATGGAAATATCCAGATCATAACGTGGATAAGTAAAATTATCAGGATCGCCGCCAAAAAAGGCGATATCATTTTCCACGGCAAAAACCAGTCTGACATCATTATAAGTCTTATATTTGTAAAGGTTATACATACTGCCGGAGTAAAGAGATACTACCTGGCATCTCAGTCCTGATTTCTCTGTTGCTTCTTTTTGAATTTCAGCAATTGCTTTGTCACGGGCAGCCATGACTTCCTGCGGGCTCATCCCGGGTTTTTCAGCGGCTAACACTCGCTCTGTTACATCTTCAATCTCTTGAAGCACTGACAGCACCATTCCCGGGCATTTGAGCTCCTCGTCTCTGGTTCTGGCATAAAAACCATTTTTAATCAGATCTCTTTCCGGTGTAGACAGATTCTGGATAGCACCGCGGCCAACATGATGATTGGTCAGAACGAGGCCATCGGGAGAAACAAAGGAACCTGAGGCACCTCCAAAGGCGACTGAAGCCAGACGCAGATGATTTAGCCAGTCATCGGTTACCTTAAAATTGTATTTTTTGGCCAGATAATCTTTGGGAACCAGATTATAGGGCCACAGGCCCTCGTCAGCGGCTACCGGTAAAATCAGCCAGACGAAGAGGGCTAGCAGGCTTAAAGATAACTTTAAGCGATTGGAACGAAACTTATTCATAATAACCTCCTGAGGCCAAAATTATCTCAGAATTTTGATCAAATTAAAAGTTCAAGATAAGGCAAAACCAGCGCCGGGAAGCGGCTGGCAGGCCAGGGTAGGAAATATTGGCTTAGAAAGTGGCTGACCCGATTTAAGACCCGAAAAGTTGAAAAAAACCGAAAATGTGATTTAATAAACCCTCATTGAATTGACCTGAGACAAATGAATATGTTTGGCAAGAAGAACAACAACCATAAACTGGACGTGGGGCCTACCGGCGGTTTGTGTTCATTAACAGAGGCTCCAGAAGGTGAGATATTGAAGATTGTAGAGATAAGAGGCGGTCAGGGGCTTCACCGCCGGTTACTGGCTCTTGGTTTCCATCCTGGTGACCTTGTTACTCTGGAAAATGAGGCTCTGATGAACGGGCCGGTCCTGGTTAAAAATTTGACGACTGATACCAGGGTAGCCCTGGGCCGGGGTATAGCCCAGAAAATAACGGTGGAAGTCGCCACTGGCGATGAACGATAAAGTTCCGGTCATCGTTTTTATCGGGCAGCCCAACTGCGGGAAATCGACTCTTTTTAATTCCATTGCTGGTTATAAAGCCCAGACTTCTAATTTTCCAGGCACAACTGTTACTCATGTTCACAGCGAGGTGCTCTGGAAAGGGAAAATTTATTCTATTGTTGATCTACCTGGAACGTATTCTTTATCTCCCCATGAACCTCAGGAAAAAGTTGTTCTAACCCACATTTTCAAAGAAAAACCTGATCTGATTGTTAATGTGATTGACGCTTCTCTTTTAGGCCGCAGCCTGGAGCTCACCCTGGAACTTCTTGAGCTGGAATATCCAATGGTCGTTGTCCTCAATATGATAGACCTGGCCAGAAAAAAGGGAATAACCATTAACTTTGAGGAGCTGGAAAAAAAGCTGGGTGTACCGGTGGTCAAAACAGTGGCTACTCGCGGCTTTGGAACGGACAATTTAATGGCGACTATAGAAAATGCCCTGAAATTAAAAGTTCGCCCGATTGCCCCCCTTTATTCCAGGGAGGTGGAAAAAAGAATAGCAGAGGTCATGGACATTCTGCCAGAAGATTTTCCTGTTGTAGCCAACAAACGCTTTACAGCTATTAAGGCCATTGAGGGCGAAATGCTGGCGGTTGATAAATTTATCTCTGAACATAATCTGGCCTTCAAGCGGGAACTGGATCGCCTGCGTCAGGAGATTTCGGCTTTGAGGGATGCTCCTGCTTATGAAGTTATTTCGGCTGAACGTCATCATTTAGCCCTGAAGATATTTGAGGATTGCTGTCGGGTAACCCGTCCTAAAATCAGTGCGATTGATAAACTGGACAATTTAATTATGGATCCAGTGCTGGGCTATTTCTTTTTGCTGGTCATTTTTGCCGGGATGTTTTATTTGATTTTTAAGGTCGGCAGTCCTCTGGAGACCTGGTTGCTCCAGCCCTGGGAAACCATCAAATCGACCATCGAGAACCAGTTTGGTCACAGCCTGCTGGCTGAATTATTGATCGGACTGGTGCAGGGGATTGGCGGTGGAATAGCTATCGTTTTCCCTTATTTTATTCCCCTTCTTTTTCTGATGGGGTTTCTGGAAGATGCTGGCTACCTGGCCCGGGCCAGTTTTCTTCTGGACGCTTTTATGCACCGGCTTGGTCTTCATGGCAAGTCGGTCCCGATGTTTATTCTTGGCTTTGGCTGCAATGTGCCAGCGATCATGGCTACCCGCATTCTGGAGTCACGCCGGGACCGAATTGTGACTGCTCTGCTGATTCCGTTTGTTCCCTGTGCTGCTCGAACGACCATCATTCTGGCTCTGATTGCTTTTCTGCTGGGTCCGTGGTGGGCTCTTGGCTTTTATTTCTTTAATTTTTTTGTCATCGCTATTTTAGCTTTGATTCTTAAAAGGTGGTTTAAATATGATTCTCCTGGTCTGATCCTGGAGATACCTTCTTTAAAAGTTCCTTCTCTGAAAAGCATCTGGCAGAAAATTTATTTTAATCTGAAGGAATTCGTCAGCTTTGCCTGGCCGATTTTGATTGCGGGCAGTGTTTTGCTCAGCTTCTTGAGCTATCTCCGGTTTGATCGGGTCATTAATGCTGTTCTGTCCCCGCTGGTTACCGGTCTGCTCGGACTGCCCCAGAGCCTGGGGGTCACTCTGATTTTTGGTTTCCTGCGAAAAGAGCTGTCACTGTTGATGATGTTTCAGGCTCTCGGTGTCGGCTATGGCCAGTTAATGGCTGTTATCACCAAAACGCAGCTTTTGACTTTCGTCACCTTCGTCACTTTTTTTATTCCCTGCCTGTCTACCCTGAGTATACTCTGGAAAGAGCTGGGGAAAAAAGTAGCAATAATGTCCGTAGCCTTGAACCTCAGTGCGGCCGTGGTGGTCAGCTGGCTCATTCGCCTGGTTTCTTCTTTATTCTGATCATTGAATTCAACTCTGGCCTGCTCTGATTCCGGTTCCTGAAGAGGAAAGTAGCAGTTCGGCTTTAACCAGAAGTTCCGGATAGCTAAAGTCGATCGAAAAATTTTTACTGAAGTCAGAACAAAGATTTATTTAGTGAACGTCGTTTAAGAACTGTTTTATGTCCTTAGCCAGTTTTGAGCCAACCACCGCGGCCAGCTCTTCTTCTGATGCCTTTTTAAGGTCTTCCACCGTCTCAAAAGCCAGCCTTAACTTTTTCTTGCTGGCCGGTCCCAGCCCTGGGATGTCATCCAGTTCTGAAGAAAAACTCTTTCTGGCCCGCCGCTGACGGTGAAAACCGATGGCAAAACGGTGAGCCTCATCCCGGATTTGCTGCAAAAGTTTGAGCGCCTCTGAGGTCGGATCAAGTCGTAGGCCATCAGGATGAGCTGGAGAAAAAACTATTTCTTCTTTTTTAGCCAGAGAGCAGACCGGGATTGAATTGAGATTTAATTCTGACAGTACTCTCAGGGCAACCCCCAGCTGTCCTTTACCGCCATCAATAAAGATAAGGTCGGGTAAGGGCTTATTTTCTGCTATCAGTCTTTTTAACCGCCGGCTAAGCACCTCGTGAATAGAAGCAAAATCGTCCGGGCCGGACACGGTTTTAATCAGGTATTTCCGATACTCTGCCTTGTTTGGCTGGCCATAATCAAAAACCACCAGCGAGCCGACTGACTCATCCCCGGCCGTGTTGGAAATATCTATTCCTTCTATCCGTTCTACAGGCCGATCCAGACCAAGGGCCCTGGCCAGCTCAACAGTTGGACTGGCTTGCTCCTCTTTTTCCAGCAGGAGGAAAGCATTCTGTTCGGCCAGCTCCAGTAAAACCTTTCTTTTTTTATTGTCAGGATAAAGCAGTTTAACATTCGTGTTACGTTTTTTAAATTCGTAACAAAGAATTTCAGCTTCTTCTTTTTTGAGCTGAAACGGTAGAAGGATTTTATCCGGCAGTTCCTGGCCATCGTAAAAAGCCAGTAAGCCCTGGTTAAGAACCTGCCGTTGTTGTTGTTCATCTTCAGCCGAAATATTAAGAAGCCGTCCGGAGGAAGAGCGAATCCGGCCAGCCCGCATATGGAAAATAAACAGCGCGCCCTTCTTTCCCTCCCGGGCATAACCAACGATATCCATATTATCTTTACCGGTCGAAATAACTCGTTGGGTTTCTTTAAATCTTTCCAGTGACTTCAGGGTGTCTCGCCAGTGAGCGGCCTCTTCAAATTTTAGCTCGCGGGCAGCTTGATCCATCTTCTGACGAAGCTGTCGCTCGAGTTCGGTTTTCCTTCCTTCCAGCAGGAGCAGGGCCCGATTAACTTCCTGACGGTAGGCTTCCTGGCTGATCAGGCCAACACAGGGGGCACTGCACATTTTTAGGTCATATTCCAGGCAGGGGCGGCGGCGGCCCTTGAATACCGCGTTCTGGCAGGTTCTGAGCTGGAAGGCTCTGGTTAGAAAGGACATCATCTTTCTGGCGTCATCGGCTGGACTGAATGGCCCGAAATATTTTGCTCCGTCGTCTTCCACCCGGCGGGTGAGGGACAGACCGGGGAAATCATCATTAACTGTTAATTTCAGGAAGGGAAAGCTTTTATCATCCTTAAGCCGTAAATTGAATTTTGGCTGATAGAATTGAATATAATTATTTTCTATAAAGCTGGCTTCTTTTTCTGAGCTGACCAGAAGGTAATCGATATCGTCAGTTTCACTTAATATATTCTGGACTTTAAGGTCAGGCTGAGGCAAGAAATAACTTTTTACCCGGTTACGAAGAGATCGGGCTTTGCCGATATAAATTACCTCACCCTGTGAATTTTTAAAAAAATAGATGCCAGGGCGGTCAGGAAAGTCTTTTACTTTTTGTTTGAGTCCCTTGTATTGCATGATCTGTTATTTGTATAAGCTTAATATTTATACCAATGGTTTTGCAGGGGCAGATGAACCTCTTTAGATTTAGCTCTCAACTCATCAACTCCAGTTCCCGTTTTTTTAACCTCTGGAGCTCATCCCGATATTTAGCGGCTTTTTCAAATTCGAGATTTCGGGCTGCTTCTTTCATTAGAGTTTCCAGCTCAGCCATTCTCTTCTGCCGTTTTTCGGGTGAGAGATAAATGTCCTTCTCTTCAGCCAGGCCGGTATAATCAACATAATCACGTTCATAAACACTGGTCAGCACTTCGTCAATATTTTTCTGGATGGATTGAGGCGTAATGCCATGTTCTTCATTATATTTTCGCTGTATCTGGCGCCGCCGGTTGGTTTCTTCTATCGCTTTTTTCATTGAATCAGTCACTGTATCAGCATAAAGAATGGCCCTGCCAGCTAAATTTCTGGAAGCCCGACCAAAAGTCTGAATAAGACTGGAAGTGGAACGCAGAAAGCCCTCTTTGTCAGCATCAAGAATCGCCACCAGAGAAACCTCTGGTAAATCAAGGCCTTCTCGCAGGAGATTAATCCCGATTAAAGCATCAAATTTACCCTTTCTCAGGTCACGCAAAATCTTAACCCGTTCCAGAGTTTCAATATCAGAGTGAAGATAGCGAACCTTCAAACCGAGTTCATGATAGTAACGGGTCAGATCTTCAGCCATTTTTTTGGTCAGGGTGGTAACCAGAGTTCGTTCATTGCGCCTGGCTCGTTCTTTAATCTCTTTCATCAGATCGTCAATCTGACCTTTGACCGGTCTGATTTCCACTTCGGGATCAATTAAACCTGTCGGTCGGATAATCTGTTCGACCACCTGGCCGCCGGCCTTTTTCATTTCATATGGCCCTGGTGTAGCTGAAACATAAATGACCTGTCCAACCCGTTGCTCGAATTCGCGGAAATTAAGGGGCCGGTTATCCAGGGCCGAAGGCAGGCGAAAACCATGTTCGATGAGAGTCAGCTTACGGGAACGATCACCATGATACATGCCGCCAATTTGAGGAACAGCGATATGTGATTCATCTATGATGGTCAGAAAATCTTCGGGAAAATAATCAAGCAGGGTGTAAGGAGGCTGGCCTGGACGACGCTGACTTAAATAAAGTGAGTAATTCTCAATACCAGGGCAATAACCGAATTCCCTGAGCATCTCAAGATCGAACAGAGTCCTTTCCTCGATTCGCTGAGCTTCAATATACTTTCCCTGAGAGGTGAAGAACTCTACCTGTTTTTTTAATTCCTGCTCGATGCCGGCAATGGCCTGCTCGAGTAAAGAGCGTGGGGTGGAAAAAAACGTCCTGGGGTAGATGACGATTCGGTCGAGATATTGTTTTTTGACGCCGAGTAACGGGTCAAAAATCGAAATTTCTCGCAGCTGACCATTCTCTATTTCCAGGCGATAGGTAAAGTCTTCGTAAGGTGGAAAGACATCAATGATATCTCCCCGTACTCTGAATGTACCCCTCTTAAGGTCGTCATCGGAACGTTCATATTGAATGCCAACCAGCCGGTCGAGTAACTCTTTCCTGGTGAGATTCTGGCCCGTTTCCAGAGGAAAGCTCTGTGAATAATAAGTGTCTGGAGCGCCGATGCCATAAATACAGGATACCGAGGCGACGATAATTACATCCCGCCGCGCAGACAGAGCATTGGTTGCAGCCAGACGCAGCCGGTCAATTTCTTCATTGATGGTTGCTTCTTTGGCAATATAAGTATTGGTAGCGGGAATATAGGCTTCAGGCTGGTAATAATCATAATAGCTGACAAAATATTCAACCGCATTTTCTGGAAAAAAGCGACGGAATTCCTGGTAGAGCTGGGCAGCCAGAGTTTTGTTGGGGCTGATGACCAGAACCGGGCGATTGATCCTGGCTATTAAGTTAGCCATGGTAAAAGTCTTGCCTGAACCGGTTACGCCCAGCAGCACTTGATGCTTTTTGCCGCTCAGGACACCTTCGGTCAGCTGATCAATAGCTTGAACCTGGTCACCCTGTGGAGAAAAATCTGAATGGAGGTGGAATGTTTTCATCTTTATCCAGTTTATTCAGCGCCGTTAAACCTGACCTGGCGGCCTCTTTTCAATTTAGGCTTTTCATCTGACCGGGGCACGAGTCGTTCTGATAGCAGTAGTGGTAATTTCCTGTTTATTTTATTAAAATACGCAACCATAATATGCTTTTTTAATATTATAGCAGAAAAATTTAAGGCCTGAATCTGGTTGGAGATGACCAGGCTGTCAAGGCTGATAATCCTTGGAGATTTTTACTGTCCCCTTGAATTTAGCTCCGCTCTGAACGGAGAGTTTACTGGCGATGATGTCGCCATTAAAAACGGCTGTTTCACTGATGATAATTCGCTCGGCTTGAACCTGGCCCTCGAGCTGGCCATGGACAAAAAGATTTTTCGCCTTAATGCTTTCAGCTTTAACCCGCCCTGATTTCTGAATAACCAGATCGTGGAGCGGTAGATCAATTGAGCCGCTGACCTGACCGGAAATATCAAGATCTTCGTGGCCGGTTAATTTTCCTTCAAAAGCAAGGTTAGTGCCGACCCGGCTGGAAATTTTTGCCGACACTGGTTCGTTCATTGGCTTTTTTTCATCTGGACTCATACTAGCTTCTCCCATTTTTCTCCATTATTATATTTTATTATCGGCTTGAGTCAATCCAATAGCTGCTGCCTTTTCATATTTTAGGTTATTTGTTAAGTCAGACCGGGAAAAAAGCTTTATTGACAGAGTAAATCTATTTGATAAAATTCTTTTGTTTGGCAACCTCTTAATCTACAGAAAGATTGTTAAGCTCTTCCAACGGAGCGAGCGGGCATAACTCAATGGTAGAGTACGAGCTTCCCAAGCTCGGAGTTGCGGGTTCGAGTCCCGTTGCCCGCTCTTTTTTTTACTGGTGTCAACATGTCTGACTGGTTTCTTTTATCTGAATCTGAACCGCTGGCGGGCAGCTGGAATATGGCGGTGGATGAATATCTTTTTGAACAGGCACAGCAAAAACGGGCTACTTATGTTCGTTTTTACACCTGGCTGCGGCCGACGGCTTCTTTAGGTTGCAGTCAGGAGATCAGCCGGGTGGTCAATCTGGATGAATGCCGGCGGCGGGGAGTCGATGTCGTCCGAAGAATGACTGGAGGGAAAATGGTCCTTCATCATCTGGAGGTCACTTATTCCGTCTCTTCTGGTGACATTGATTTTTTCACCCCGACCCTGGAAGGTTCTTACCGGCTCATATCAGGGGCCCTGATGAAGGGACTCGAATTGATGGGACTTGAGCCTTCTCTGGCCTCCTCCACTTCCCGCCTTTATGCCCGCAGTGATTTACCCTGTTTTGCCTATCCGGCCAGAAACGAAGTCGAAATCAGAGGAAAAAAGATTATCGGCAGTGCCCAGAAGAGGTCGGGCAATTTTTTTATCCAGCACGGGTCAATTCCTCTGGTATCGGAGCTGGACCTCCTGCTGGCTATCTCTTTCGGCCTTCCACCAGCCCGTCAGGACTGTTTGACTTCTATCGCCGACGAACTGGGAAGAAATATCAGCTACAGGGAAGCGGTCGAATATTTTATTGACGGATGCAGATCCTATTTTAACTGCAATTTTAAGCAGCTGATTTTAACGACCGCTGACCTGGACCGGATTAAGACGCTGGAATCTTCAAAATATGCTAATCCTGATTGGACTTTTCATAAACTGGCTCCTGTCTCAATTTGATTTTTCATCCCAGGGGTGTTAAGATTCAAATCGAGGACATGAGAAGGAGCTGGCTATGAACGAAATTGAAGAATTGATTGGACTGGATGTAGCCAATCTGCCGCCGCTCCAGCCTATGCTCTACGATGACCTTCACCAGAATGTCTTAAAAAACCTTCATCTTGAACTGGGCAGCGGTCCCGTTTTATATCTGATTTCTCCTTCTTATTCTGTTTTGAATACTGTCCCGAACGAGACCGTCATCGAATTTTTAAACAAAAAAGAAAACCTCCTTAATTATCTCAAAGAATATGTCATTCAAAATCTGGCTCTATATACGGTTATTCTGGAAATGAGCAGCTATTTTATTGAGCAGAATAATTATCTGGTTCTGGCCAGGTTCAGAGAAAAGGGAAGCGACGGCCGTAAGTTTGAAATTAAGTTCTATACCCATGAGCCCAAGGAGTTGCTCTCCAGCTATAAAGACAAGATTTACATTGGCCGGGATTTCATTGACCTTTTTAATTTCAAAAGAAAATACTGGGGAATAAAGGATTTTATAGTCTCGGTTAAAGAGCAGTATGACCGGCTGCTGGACCGAGCCGAAGCCCGTCTCGAAAATCCCATGGAATATAAATCATTTTTTCAGGAAATTAAAGAATCAATAAATGAGACTTACACTGAAAGCATGCTCATTCTTCAGTCTCTGCCACCTTATCCTGATCTTGATAAGATGTCAGGTAAAGAGTTGATTGAAATCAACAGTCAGTATCGCGGCATCACTCATTTTCTGGTGGAATTGAGAGATGAGGTGGATGAATTTGAAAATTTGTTGAGGTATAAAAAAGAGACTGAATTTGTTCGTTATGTGACTAAATTCAAAAAAGATTTAACCAATTTAATTTCTTACCTCAATATCAAAATCAATGGTGTGCTGAGTTACAGGATTACCAATTTCCGCTTCAAGCATTCATGACGGCCGGGTTGGTAACACGCCATAGATAGACTACCTGTATTGCAAATAACTTGAAGGAAACTGTTTCCTCCTGCTTAAAGCCAGATTATCATGACTCCTTTAAGATCAAAACAAAACCAAAGTTGGAAAGGAAACAGCCAGAACAGCCATTGATTTTGAACTCTTAGTTGTAAGCTGTGAATTTTAAATTGCGGATTCCAGAAATCTAAAGTCCAGGCTCATCCTCAGCCGGGAAGGTCCCAGACTCAGGCTGAACTATTTTAATATCCCCATAAGTGGTGCTGAGTTTTATCTCGGGGAAGGGTGGAGCTGATTGGAAAGCCCTGACCAGACTGACTCCATTACTGGAATTTTCGTCGGGCAGAAGAGGCAATCGCCAGTCTATTGTTCCTCCTTTGGACCTGGCTTCGAGTCGAGCCAGCTGGCCGGCTGGCCAGAAAAAGCTCAGATCTCCGTACTGCAGGTTAGCATAAATATTGTCTTCAAGGCTGGCCGGAGATAAAGAAGCATCGCCATGAGCCAGGCTCAAATCTAAACTTCCTGTGAAGTTTTCGAGTTTAACCTCTTCATAAGACGTTTCTATAATGATCTTGCCGGTCTTGACTGAGCTCAGATCGATTTTAGTCCCTTTGCCTTTGATGGTGATGTCTCCGTTAATTCTTTTTAAACTGATTGGCTCATAGCTGGACACTATTTCGACTTGTCCGTTTAAATTATCTATTTCGACCTCAGAATGATGTCCTCGGATGACGGTTGGTCCCGAATCGCTGATGTAGACAGGTTCATAGCTGTTTTCCAGCTCAATCGGGCCTGCTACCCTCAGGGCTTTGACCGGCGAATGCCTGGCAGTGACCTTCAATGAGTCTTTAAGGTCTATGAACTCTATCTCCTCAAAACTGGCCTTGAGGCTGACCGGACCACCGATTCTGACCAGCGAGACAGGAGAATGACTGGTCGCAATCTGACATGCTCCTTCAATATCCAGGCAGGACAGTTTTTCAAAGGAATTGCTGGCTTTAACCCCGCCGCGGATATCCAGCAGGTCGACCTGACCATGGTCATTATGGACCTCAACTTGCTTAACTCCGCTTATCCTGGCCTGACCAAATGAGTTGGAAACCGTTATAACGGTTGAGGCTGGTACTTTAAGCATGAAATCAACGGAAAATGCTTTCCGACGGAAATCGTTACGATTAGTTGAGAGGATAAGTTTTGGACCATCTCGCTTTGTTTGCAGCTTGAGCTCGGTAGCCAGTTGAGCCGCCTGTTTTTCGCTCTTCTCCCGGATGGTCTTTTTTAGGGTTAAACTGATGTCCTGATAGTCGCCGCCTTCAATCTGGACCTGACCATGGCTGTTAATCACTTCCAGGATGTCAGCAGGTTCCAGGTTCTGGTTTTCTTCGAATTCATAGGATCTGTTACCCAATTTAAAAGCAAAAGAATCATCTAACCAGGTGTCTTTTAAAGTCGAATCCCAATCCTCGAGATAGTGGAGACCTACTCCAGCTAGAATAATGAGGAGCAGAATTATAACTTCCTTAGCTTTCATCTTTTTTATCCAGGTTTTGGTCCTTAATTACTTCCGCTTTTACTTCCTGATGTCCCTTCAGCCCATAATACAATTTATAGGCGCCCCAGATGATCAGGATTAAAGGCCAGAGTTTAAAAAGAAATCTCCAGGCATCAAAACCAAGATTGTCCAGCAGAAACAGCAGACCCAGAACAATCAGAATGATGCCCCAGATTAAGTTGTCTCTTTGTTTTTTAGACATCGTTGCCTCTCTTTTTAAGATTTTTTAGTGGAAAAGTGATCAACAACCAGCTTTAGACCCAGTCCGACCAGGATTAACGGCCAGTAATCTATAAATGATTCATAGCTGATGATATCGAAATTGGCCAGAAGAAAAAGACTACCCAGTAGAATCAAAATGATTCCCCAGGAAATTGAACCGGAGGCAGCTGCAACTTCATTATCGCCACCTGTTTTAGCCGGGCTGGAGGCCCCGGCTGTAGTCGTTTCAGTCAGAATTCTTGTGCTTTTAGCCTCATTGATGGCATCAATAATCTGGAAAATATAGAAACCAGCCAGGAGCAGGGCAACGAATGGCTGGCCGCCGCGGCCCTGAATCGAGACCAGTCCGGCAAAGACGATGATCATGATTATTCCCTTAAGGTAATTGCCGTTATAGAGGGCGCCTGCCCCGGGGAATATAACCGACAATATACCGGCCAGGGCCGGTGATTTGACAGGTTTTTTTTCAATCTTAATTTTTTCCTCCACTTTAAACCTCCAGTTTAGTTTTGATCAGACTTTGGCAGCTGATCAGATCTGATAGAAGCCAAAAAGCTCTCCCGGTATCCATTTAGCCGGTCAGTTATCACTCCTGCTTTGACCAGAACTCTTTGCACCTGGCTGTAAGTCCGATGAATCCTTAAAGACACCGACTTTTGAACACTGTGACCCGGCTGAGTAAAAAATAACAATGAGGCTACAATCAATATAACCGTCAGGGAGACCAGAACTGGCTGAAAAGCCGGGCTCAACCAGAATTTACGGCTGAAAACGCTCACTCGTTTCCGTTCTTCTATCACCGGCCTGGACTCCAGTTCAACCTGGCCGGGAATAGAGTAAAGTTTGCTCAGCAGGGCAGGTGAAGGCTCAACTGCTGGCAGACTGGCCAGGGATTGGCTGATGGATTTTAACTCTTCAGCTAGCTGCCGGCATTGCTGGCATTCAGCCAGGTGAGCCTCGATTTTTGTGGCTCTGGCCTGACTTAACTCTCCCTCCAGATAGGCTGAAAGATTTTTTCTAACTTGGTGGCAATTCATCCCTTGCCTCCGGTTTTATTAATAATAATTTGAGCCAGCTGGAGCCTGGCTCGATTTACCCGGCTCTTAACGGTCCCCAGGGGAACTTTGATCTCTCTGGCCATCTCCTCATAACTCAAGCCTTCCATCTCTCTCAGCACCAGAACGAGTCTTAAGTCAGGTGGAAGCTGCTGGAGAGCCTGTCTGACTGCGGCTGCCTTTTCCTCACTTAAATACCTGGTCTCCGGGTTATCACTATCGGCGGCAGGCAGATCTGGTTGGTCAGCTTCAAAACGTTGAGATTTTTCCAGCTTTGTTCTCCGGAATTCATCAATTAAGTAGTTTCTGGCTAAAGTCAAGAGCCAGGCAGTGAAATCATGTTCAAAATCATATTTAGCCAGTGAATGATAGAGTTTGAGAAAAATGTCCTGGGTCAGGTCTTCGGCTTCCTGCCGGCTGCCTGCAAACTGATAGGCCAGGTTAAAAATTTTTTTGGAATAACAATCAACAAGCATTTTCCAGGCTCCTGCTTCTCCTTGGAGGCATCCTTGGATTAATTCTTTCACTTCCACTCACGTCATCCTGGTAGACGAATAATTGGTCCGAAAAGTTCCCTCGGCCAGGCTGAAAAAGCCCGTTTAGCCTCTTCCGGCCACCCGGGCGGGATGGCCGGCAGCCAGTTGCTTGCCAGGCCGGGTATAATTAATGAAAATAATATATAAGAGCGAATACCGGATGCAACTTTTTACCTGGGTGCGGGTTTATGAATAAGAGAATGGATGACCAGGAGCTGATGGAAAAGATTAAAAAAGGTGATGAACTGGCCTTTTCTGAGCTGATGACCATGTATAAAGACCGAGTGGTAAACTTCCTTTATCAATTCACCGGCGATTATCAGGTGGCGGTTGATCTGTCCCAGGAAACCTTCTTGAGAGTTTTTTTTAAGGCTAAAAAGTATCGACCAATAGCTCCTGTTTCCTCCTGGATATATGCTATCGCTGCCAATCTGGCCCGCACCGAGCGAAAAAAAATTAATCGGAAAGCAGCTATCTCGCTCGATGAAATAGCTAATTCCTATTCTGCTGGCAGTTATTCTCTGGACCATAACGATCCTGGATTAATGAGAAATGTAAAGCAGGCTCTGAAGCAGCTTCATCCTCGTTATCGGCTTCCTGTTATTTTAAAGGATGTGGAGGGTTTTTCTCAAGAAGAAATTGCCAGAATGCTCAAGTTGCCGGTGGGGACAGTCAAAGCCAGAATCAGCCGCGGTCGGGAATATCTAAGGAGGTGGCTGGAAGAGGGGCGTGAAATTAAAAACAGGGGAGAAGAGGATGAGAGTTACGGTTTGAAATTACCCGACGATTAAACTGGATGGAGAGTGGAAATGGAAGAAAAAAATTATATTAGCCAGCTGCCCAGAGTTAAGGCACCGGAAGACTTTGAAAACCAGGTATTAAATAGGCTTAAAAAGGAAAAAGTCAGGGTTGTCCGCCAACGCCGCTGGGCCTGGGGACTGGGCGGCGTAGCTGCCGCTGTCTTGATGGCGATTATTTTAATTAAGCCTGGGGCTAAACAGCCATCCTACACTGCGCAGCAGCTTGAGCAGGAAAGGTCTCCCCTCGAGGTCATCCAGGTAGTTGAGCCCCTTAATCTCGAAAACGAAATAAAAACAGCAACTGATGATCCTCAAACCGTGTTTATTCTGGAGCAGGTATCTGACCGGCCGCTAATCCAGCAGGTCAGATATTAGTCGGAGTATAAGGAGAAAAGAGATGAAAAACAGCAAGTTAGCCTGTAGCCTCCTGATACTGACAGTTACTATTCTGGGCTTAACCTCTATCTGCCTGGCTGGGGCCGCTCCTGCCGCCGGCAATGTCAGGGAAATTGTCAAGAAGGCTTCGCCTTCAGTCGTCAGAGTGGAAGTGAGAGACGGTTTGAGGCGGGTCGCGACTGGCGTCGTTATAGACAAAGATGGCTATGTAGCCACCACGGCTTTAATTTCTCCCCGGGAGGAAGAACTTAAAGTTATTGATTATGAAGGCAATCAGGCTGAAGCCGATTTTCTTGGTTTTGATCCTGAAAGCAGGATTGCTTTTCTTCATGTTAAGAATAAAAAATTGCCGGCTATCTCCATGGGCAGCAGTGCCGGCCTGGCTCCGGGGAGCTGGGTTTGTGCCCTGGGGATTTCTCCTGAGTCTCAAATTCAGGTGACTCAGGGGATTGTTAGTTCGGTGACGGCGGATAGGTTCAGATTGAATATCACCATTACACCTGGCATGAGCGGTGGCCCGGTGTTAAATGAAAAGGGACAGCTGATTGGTTTGCTTCGAGGTGTCTATGCGGGAGACAGATCATATTTCCCGGGGCCCAGACAGACACCTCCCCTTGGTTATCCTTTTGAACAGATGGAAACTCCGCCGCTGGGTATGGCCATGGCTATCCCGGTCGAAATGCTTAATGACATATTTAAAGAAATTAAGACAAAGGGAAAGGTGGAAAGAGGCTGGCTGGGGGTGTCCATAAGAGAAGATGCTGACCAACGGGTCATTATTTCTGAAGTCGAAGATGAAAGCCCGGCTTCTCTGGCCAGAATACAGCCAGGTGATCGGGTACTGAAGATAAACGGGAAAGAGATCAAGAATGCTGATCAGTTTGCTTCCGAAATTAGAAGGCATCATCCTGGCCAGCAAATAACTCTCACCATAGATAGGCAGGGGAAAATGCTGGAGATAGAAGCCAGGTTAGGCAACCTGCCGGAGGAAGAAGCTTTCCGAGAACTGGAACTTCGATTCCCGGATATTTTCCGTCAGTTTCCACGGGATCTGCCTTTAACGCCCAGGCCCGGCGGGCAGAACTTTGAATTTGGTGTCCAGAATTATGGTTTTCTGGGAATCTTTTTGGAACAATTAACTCCAGAATTATCTAAATACTTTGGTGTACCTGAGGGCCGGGGTCTGCTGGTAGCCAGACTGATACGGGGCGGACCGGCCGAAAAGGCAGGTCTAAAAATTGGTGATGTCATTGTTGGTGCAGATGGAAAAAGAGTTGAAACTCTGACCGATCTATCCAGGATCCTTCAAAATAAGAAAAAGGTAGAAAAATTAGCTCTGGAAATAATCAGAGACAGGAAAAAAATGGAACTGGAAGTAGACGTTTCTGGCTCCATTCTCGAGGAAGGGCGGGATTAATTTCCCGCTCTTCTTTTTACTTTATAGCTATTTCTTTTCAGAAAAAGGGTGTCGCTGTCGGTCATTAGCCAGCCAGATTTTTAGCAATTCCTCAAACTCGGAGTCAGGCAGTCTTCTTTTTTCGTACCAGCCATGGGCCTGTCTTTGACGGAAGGCTTCATAGAGAATGATAGCGGCGGAGACCGAAAGATTAAGGCTCTGCACCAGACCTACCATGGGAATATGGATTTTATAATCTGACAGACTAAGGGCTTCGGTCGAAATTCCTTCGGCTTCATTACCAAAAACCAGAGCCAGTGGCTGGCAATAGTTCAGGGCAGTATAGGGTAAAGCCTGAGGAGAAAGAGTGGTCACGGCGATCTTTAGCCCCTGGCCTTTTAAAATACTTAAGGCTTCAGTCGTAGTTTGATGGAAATGGATTAAAAGCCATTTTTCAGCTCGGGTGGTAATGGCCTCATTGAAAATAACCTTTTCTGGATGCGGGGAGATAATATGTAGATTTAATGCACCCACCGCTTCGCAGGTGCGGGCGACGGCACTGGCGTTGTGAGCAATAGTTACGCCTTCCAGTACTACCTGGAGGTCAGGCTGTCTTCTGGACAATACTCTTGTCAATTTTTCTTTTCTAGCGGCAGTTGGCACAGGACATTTATAGCAAAGCTATCAACGGTTGACAACCAACCGGCCAGAAAAATATCTCGTGGCCTTGAAAAAACAACACAAATTTTTTATAGTTTAATGGTTAATTGGTAACAGGGCCGTCAAAAAGAGGGCGATCCGCGGCCTGGTAGATTTCTCAATGATATGAAACTATGGCATATATAATATAGAATCAATAATTTGCCGGAGTGGCGGAACAGGCAGACGCGCTGGACTCAAAATCCAGTCCGATTCACTTCGGGTGTGGGTTCGACTCCCTCCTCCGGCACTTTCAATCTAAACCAGCAGAAAATTCAAAGAGCGTTCTGGTTTGTATCTGTTTCAGTCCCATCACTGCTTTAAGCACCGGTTAAAAATGGTCGGATTTATTAAGGTTTGCTTCTGAAACTAATCAGGGCATTCTCGTTTAATTATTGCATCAGATGAATATCAGTAAGTTTCCAATTAAGTGAACCAGACTAAAATTCCTGCTTTATATCCTGGATTCTACCCTAATCTAATCGGCGAGTTAGTCTGGACATTAAATATTTTTCTTGACAGACACGATAATTAAGTTTTATCTATAAAGGGAGGAGAGAGGATATCGTTCAATTTTATTTCAGAAGATAGTTATTATTTTTTTAAATTTTCATCAGGAGGTGTAATGACTGCCAAAACAGAGTTTGAAGGTTTATCGGTTGGGGAAGGAAAATTTATTCTTCTCCAGGGGTCAAGAGGTATTTTAGGAGAAAAAAGATGGAAAAAAGTAAGTTATGTGTAACAGCAATCATTCTGATCATTTTCTTATTATCCGGTATCTCCCTCTTTGCCCAGATCATGCCAGAAGGTAAGATTACCGGGCGAGTGGTTGACGATCAGGGCAATCCACTGCCCGGAGTAGCGGTTGAGGCTACCAGCCCGAAACTGGTTGGTAAGGCAGCTACGGTGACCGATGTCAACGGTACTTTCCGCTTAATGGCTTTACCTTCAGGTACTTATGAAGTCACTTTTACACTGCCTGGATTTAAGAAACTGGTTAGAAAAAACATTTATCTGGAGTTATCTCAAACTCTAGTCTTAAACGTGACCATGGAACCGGCTGCGATAGAAGAAGAAGTAACAGTCGTTGGGCAGAGCCCGTTGATTGATGTGAAAAGTACTGTTAAGGGCCAGGTCATGACCAAGGAAACTTTTTTAAGCCTGCCCCGTGGCCGGACTTTTGATTCCTTGATCAATGTCGTGCCCGGTGTTCAGAGTGAAAGCATCGCCGGTGGTTTTTCTATGGATGGGGCCACTGGTGCAGAGAACATGTGGTATCTGGATGGTGCAGATATAACTAATCTGCATTATGGGACCAAAGCCCAGAATGTGGTTCTTGAACTGCTGGATGAAGTCAAAGTCGTCGCCTCCGGTTATAATGCCGAGTTTGGTGGCTCAATGGGTGGTGTGGTCAATGTTATAACCAGATCTGGCGGAAATACTTTTCACGGCGATGTTATGGGCTTTTATGAAAATAATAAGCTCTATATGCAGGGCAAGTCGCGTGATTATCTACGGCAAAATCCCTATGATGACGATTTGTACGAGTATGTCAACAATGATGATATTTATTTTGATGGCGGCCATAAGCGTGATCCTTATTATCGAGCAGAGGGAGTATTCAGTCTTGGCGGCTATATTATAAAAGACAAAATCTGGTTCTTTGGCTCTATTAACCCGATTTATTATCAGACTAAAGCTCTGCGTGATTTTAATGCCCGGCAGGGACCCTTTTACGAATTCAAAAACAAGAATACTTATTACAATGGCTCGATTAAACTGACAGCAGCGCCACTAACCGGTTTGAGACTCAGTGCCAGTTTCGTTAACAATTTCTATAAGTATCGTGGGGAGATCCCTGATATTGATGGCGTAGATGATCCGGATATTCCGTGGCAACAGCAGGGCTTTGATTATCCAAACTGGACAGCGGCTTTTACGGCAGATTATGCTGGCAGCAATAATCTTCTCATCAGCTTGAGAGCTGGCTGGCACCGCCAGAATGAAACCAATCAGCAGGTTAAGCCACCGGACAGTTCAACTTACTGGTTTGTCTATTCTAATAGTCGTTATGCCAGCGATCCATTTTATGTAGAGCATCCTGAACTTATTCGTTATTCTGGCTGGGATAGCTGTCCCAATTATTTTCAGACGGACAGAAGAATATATGAGAAAATCTCTTCTAACCTGGATGTCACTTATTATCTGAACTGGATGGGCGAGCACGCCATTAAAGGCGGCATCCAGTATATCAGGCTTCATGAAGATGTGTCCGATATCGCACCTCATCCGCGGGTAGCAATATATTGGGGCAGAACCTATAATGGCCTGGGCTATCCGGTTGGGGCCGGAGCCGATCCTTCCAGCCCTTACTATGGACCCTATGGTTATTATTACATTCGAAGCGGCTGGACTTCTGTTTATGGCGGTTTGTGGAATATACACAGTGATAACTGGGCCCTGTACCTGCAGGATTCCTGGACAATCGCCAATAGATTAACCCTGAACTTCGGGCTGAGAGCGGAAAGCGAGTATGTGCCTTCGATGGCCACTGATCCCGAATGGTCTGATCCGAAATACCAGAAGCCTATAAAGTTTAATTTCACCGATAAGCTGGCTCCAAGATTTGGGCTGGTTTATGATGTTTTCGGTGATTCCAGCTTAAAGATTTTCGGTAGCTTTGGCATCTATTATGATGTCATGAAGCTCTATATGGCTGAACTGACCTTTGGTGGCTGGAAGCATAAGAGAGATTATTATGCGATCCTTGATCCTGATTGGACCAAGATAGCAGCCAGCGGCCTGATTAATGATCGGGCCAGCCAGGAAAATGGCAATGTTTACGCCGGAACACTCGATTTCTTACCCCCCAGCTTTGACCGGGTTGATCCTGATTTAAAACCGGTTGCTCAAAGGGAAATTTCTTTCGGTGTCGAAAAAAAGCTGCTGGAGGATGTCTCGTTATCCGTCAGATTTGTCCAGAAGCATTTGATCAGGACGATTGACGACGTTGGTGCTCTCGAGTGGGTGACTGATCCAGTTACGGGGGAAAGCACTCTCCAGGAAATATTTTACATTACCAATCCTGGTTATGGATATTCACGTCCGCAGAGCCAGGGAGGAAAATTTGCTGATTTTCTGGTCACCTTTGACCCTGACTGGGTAGCAGATCCGGCCGGTTGGGCCGAAGCGCACCCCGGAGCTAATCCTATGCAATTTAACTGGTATTGGTCTTGCCCGAAAGCTAAAAGAGAATATTATGCGATGAATGTTACCTTGGAAAAAAGATTCAGCCATAACTGGCAGGGCGGGATTAACTACACGTTGAGCCGGGTGGCTGGCAATTACTCTGGCTTGGCCAGTTCGGATGAAGGTGGGCGATTGGCTCCCAATGTTGAGCTCTATTATGATGACTGGTTCATGATGTATGATCTATATGGTAATGAGCTAAAAGGCCCTCTCCCTCACGATAGAACTCATTATATCAAGGCCTATGGTTCTTATAGCTTCCCCTTTGGTCTAACAGTGGGTTTGACTGCCTATGGACGCAGTGGTTTACCTTTGAGTACCAGGTTGAATATGAATAACAGATATATTTATCCTGAAAATCGAGCTGACTTGGGGCGTTTACCTTTTACTGTTTGGGCTGATCTGTACCTCGAATATGCTTTAAGATTTGGTGGTAAATATACAGCCGCTATCAACGTCCAGATAAATAATTTCACCAATACCAAAACTGTCCAGAATAAGGTAACCGACCTTAACCGCACTGCTATCTGGCTTGATGATGTGGATATTCTTAATGGCACGGCTGCTGCCAATTATCTGACCATGGTAGAAGAAGATGGCGATCCTCATCCGGCTTTTGGCTGGTGGTCTAGTAGATATGGTGCCTGGTCAGCCAGAGTTGGCTTCAAATTTTCTTTCTGATTTAGTAACAAGAAGAAGCTGTTCAAAGAGCCTGCCCGGCAAAAGGGCAGGCTCTTTTTTTTATTGCCATCAACTGAATTATAATGCTGGGCGACCAGTGTCAGGATTTGTTAAGATAAAACAGGTTATTAACCTGGTCCTGGAGTTCAAGACGCAGGATACAAAAAGCGGATAAACCTGGATAAACAGGGATAAAAAATAAACATAAGGAAGGGAAAATAAAGAAATGAAAAGAAGAACCTGGCTTTTAATTGGAAGCCTGATCGGTTTTGCTGTATTCTCTGGCTGCCAGGGCCGTCCGGAGCAGTATGATCTGGCGATAGTTAATGGGCGGATTATTGACGGGAGCGGTAACCCCTGGTTTCGAGCTGACTTAGGCATAAGAAATCAAAAAATTGTGGCTATAAAAAATAAAATTCCTGTAGAGCAAGCCAAAAGGGTTATTGATGCTTCGGGTTTGATTGTCGCTCCCGGTTTTATTGATATCCATACTCATGCTGATGAAGACGTGGTTCGGATTCCAGGTTGCGAAAATTATCTTTCTCAGGGGGTAACTACTCTAATTGGAGGCAATTGTGGCGGTCATGAATTTCCATTGACTAAGCTATTTGATGAAATAAAAAAGACCGGAATTGCCTGCAATTTTGCCTCGCTGGCCGGTCATAACACGATCCGCCGCCAGGTGATGGGTATGAAAATGGGAGAGCCAGACGCGGAGGAAATGGCCAGAATGAAGGACTTACTTCGACAGGAAATGGCTGCCGGAGCGATTGGACTGTCGACCGGTCTTGCTTATCTTCCCGGGACTTATTCTAAAACGGAAGAACTGGTGGAGCTGGCCTCGGTGGTGGCTGAAACTGGCGGTTTTTATGCTTCTCATATTCGTAATCAAGGCAAGAACATTACTGTTGCTATTGAAGAGGCGATAAAAATCGGGGAAGAAAACCACCTGCCCGTTGAGATTTCTCATATCAAGCTGGCCGATGAAGATGTCTGGAATCAGCTCGAACTGATTATTCGCCCGGTGGAAGCAGCTAGAGCCAGGGGAGTGGAGGTGACGCTCGACCAGTATCCTTATACTGCTACCAGTTCTGGCTTTGCCAGTAGCTTTCCCCAGGATGTTTTTGAAGGAGGCCATGAAAAATTTCTGGAAAGGCTTAAGGATCCAGAGATTTATAACCGGGTAAAACAAACAATCATCGCCAATCGGCTGACCTCCCGTCGGGGAATAGACAAACTAGAAGCTATTCTTATTGCGAGATGTCAGAAGTTCCCTGAATATGAGGGGAAAAATTTAAAGGAAATCCTGGCCCGGCAGGGCAAGACGGCCAGTGCCGAAGCCGGTGCTGACCTGATCATTGAGCTGGTCAAAGAAGGAGATGCCTCGGCTATTTTCTTCCAGATGGATGAAAAAGATGTCGAGGCCTTAATGAAGCTGCCCTATGTCATGATCGGTTCGGACGGCGGATTGGAAAAAGTGGGAGTTGGCCATCCCCATCCCAGAAGCTATGGAACCTTTACCAGAGTTCTGGGAGAATATGCCAGAGAGCGGCAGCTTCTCAGCCTGGAAGAAGCTATAAGAAAAATGACTTCTCTCCCGGCTCAAACTCTCAGGCTGGTAGATCGGGGTCTGATCAAAACTGGCTTTTTTGCTGATGTGGTGATTTTTAATCCAGAAGAGGTCAAGGATCTGGCTACATTCACCCATCCACACCAATACAGTCGCGGCATTATCAGCGTAATTGTTAATGGACAGGAGGTACTGGCTGACGGTCAGTTTACCAATCGAAGGCCGGGCCAGATTCTCTATGGACAGGGCTACAGGCCAGATTAAACGTTGACTGGATTTCTGACTGTCAAGGGGGGGTAAACCGCCTATTGACAAAATTATTTCTATATATATAAACTTACATCAGCAAATGAAGGCGTTATAAATAAAGAAGAGGGAAAGGAGGTCCTCATGCCAAAGCAATTAAAATTATTGTCATGCCTGTTGTTTAGCCTTTTTTTACTGGCTTCTATCGGGTTGGCTCAGGAGAGAGGCTCGGTTAGAGGTCTGGTCAAGAGTGATGCCGGCCAGGCTCTGGAAAATGCTACCGTAGTTATTTCTGGTCCGGCCCTTCCTATGGGGAGAGAGTACTTAACAGGAAAAGACGGGAGCTTTATCTTCCAGGCTCTGCCTCCCGGTAAATATACTCTGGTTGTTACTCACCCTGAAATGATTGATTTTACTGCCGAGGTCATTGTAGCCGTAGCCAGAGAAACCTTTGTCAATGCCGTTATGCATCCCCTGGGTAAAATCCAGGAAGAAGTGACGGTGGTAGCGGCTACCCCTGTGGTTGATCTTAAATCCACTGAGGTTTCATCTAACTGGGTATCAGAGGTTGTTCAGAAATTACCTCTGGGGCGTTCTTATTCATCACTGTTCCAGCTGGCGCCTGGTGTAGCCGACAACCGTGACTTTGCACCTAATGCCGGTGGTAACAAGCAGGATAACGTCTATCTTTATGATGGCTCCAATATTACCAATCCTTTTTATGGTTTTCTGGGCGCCAATTTCTCCGAACTGGACATTCAGGAAGTAAATATAAAAAGAGGAGGGATTAGTGCTGAGTTTGGCCGGGCGGCAGGTATGGTAACCAATGCTATTACTAAATCCGGTTCTAACCACATCTCTGGAACTTTTCGCTTTATATTTGCTCCTTCTGATTTTACCTGGAAAAGCCACGATCCCAATCTGGTGACCAAGTACGATCAGTATACTCCCTCTATCGGGCTTGGTGGTCCGATATTGAAGGATAAAGTCTGGTGGTATGTTTCAGCTAATTTACCCTATTCCAAGACGACCGGCCGGATCAATAATCTTGGACCGGTTCCGGATGCTAAAAACACTGCCACTGAATTATTTGCCAAAATTACGGCTAACCCCTGGCGCTCTCACCTGTTTGCAGTCAGCATTAGAAACAATGATTATACCGAAAAAAATGCCGGTATCGGGGTCAATGACCATCCATCTGTGGCGGTCAATGGAGACGGTTTATCAAGAATTATTTATGCCTCCTGGGTCTGGACAATTAATCAATCAACTCTGCTGGAAGTCAAATATGATCATGTCAATGAAAATTATTCAAGCCTTCCGATTAATGAACTTGGTTATCTACCAACTCCGTTCAACTATGTTGAACCCTGGACTATGGGTTATTTCAGAACAGCAGCCGGTTTTATTGGTGGGGGGGCGACTGCTTCCGGACAGTATGTCGGGGCAGCTTCAGAATATAATACGCAGAACTTTTATCGGGATGAATTCAAACTGGTTCTGACCAAATATCTGGATTTTACCGGCCATTCCCATGTAATTAAAGTTGGCTTCAGTTATGATAATGGCGGCGAATATCTGGAAAGACTGGCCAATGGCTGGGGAAGCATTATCACTACCACCTACAGCGGGCAGCCCGCCTTTAGAGCCCGCTATTACTCGGAACAGCCTGCTCAGGATTCCAGCGGTCGAACCTATGGCCTTTTCATTCAGGATAATATTACCATCGGCGAACGATTCACTCTGACCCTTGGCCTGCTGGCCAACCGGGATGAGTTTAGCAGTAAAACTGACGAGAAACACACTTTCTTGACCTTCAATTTTGATGAAGAAATCCAGCCAAGAATAGGGTTTACTTTTACCCCCAGCTTGAAAGTTCGAGATAAGATATTTGCCAGTTTCGGACGCTACAATAATATGGATAACCGCTCGATTGCCAGAGCAGCTGCTCCCATCCGAATTTACAGAACAGATGCTTACATCGCTCAGGCTGATGGAACTGTTCTGGCCACAGTCATTCAGGGTAATGAAACAGGCAAGATAATTTTGCCTGATTTAAAACCGACTTATACTGATGAGTTCGTCGGTGGCTATAGCCGACCCTTGAATAATCACTGGAGTTTTGAAATCTGGGGTGACTATCGCTATGTTAAACATGTTATAGAAGATTTCCCGACTCGCAACCGTGAGACCAGCCCTTCGAGCTATGTCTATGGTAACCTTGACGGCCAGCTAATGTCCTGGGGAAATCTACCGCCAGAAATACAGGCTCTTATTCCGCAGACTGGTTTTACCGATTTTTATACCGGTAAAGCGAAAAGAACCTATAAAGCTGTAACTCTTGAATTGAAAAGGCAGTATGCTGATCGCTGGTCATTTAACCTGTCTTATACCTGGAGCCGTCTGGAAGGCAACTGGGACCTTGACTATCAGGCCGGAACAGCTCTGTTTTATGCTTCCTCTTATATTGAAGATGCGCCAGGATTATATCTAAGCGATCCCAACCGGGAAGGGATTCTATCTGGAGATAGAACCCATGTATTAAAAGTCTTCGGTACCTGGGAATTTGCCCGACATTTTGTCCTTGGCGGCTATTTAAGAGTACAGAGCGGTGCTCCCTGGGAAAAACGCGGACTTGATTATTATGGTAACTATTTTGCCTACCTCGAACCGGCCGGTTCACATCGGACGAAAACCTGGGTTAATTGTGATTTGCAGTTAAGCTATGAGATTCCTCTGGGCAAATTCAGGAGCACTATTGAAGCCAGGATGATGAATCTCTTTGATACCCAGACTGCTTTAAGAGTAGATGTACGTGGTGATCAGCCGACCTACATGATGCCAACTTCCTTTGCTCCACCCAGGACCTTTGCCCTGACTTTATATGTGTCCTTCTGAGTCCAGAATTCAGAGATGGTCTAGAGCTCGGAAAAAGTCAGTCAGAAAAAAGATTAATTGCGGACAGGGGGTGCTAAGGAGCGCCCCCTTTTTATTGGCTTCTGCTGGTTTGCTTTTTTTCTGAAGCCAGAATGCCCGCCGACATGTACTCATCCGGTGGAAACTCTTGAATCCAGACTTTAATCGTGTCGAGGGGGGCATTAATTGATTGCTGGACAGCGGCTGTTACCGCTTCCAGTAAGGCCTTTTTTTGTTCTTTGCTTCTGCCGGCCAGCAGATGAATTTCAACCAGGGGCATAATTATTCTCCTTTTCCTAACTAAGATTTCTATGATCAGCCAGTCCAGCTGGCTTTTCTTTTTCGTTCAACAGGTCAATGAGTTCAGCCAGGACCATAGCAGTTGCTCCCCAGATTCTATAGCCATTAAATTCAAAAAAAGGCACCAGCACTGTCTGCCCGCGCAGCCACTGCCACTCTTCCTTCCTGTTTTTTGAATCGAGGAGGTGCGCCAGAGGAAGCTCAATAATCTCCGTCACTTCTTGAGGGTTCGGCCGAAAGTCCGGCCTCAGATGAGTGATGGCCACCATTGGATACAGGCAGTACTTACTGATTTCGATATAAAGAGGAGTTAACCGGCCGACCAGCTTGACCCGGGCCGGATCGACATTGATTTCTTCCTCTGCTTCTCTAATTGCTGCCTGTTCTAATGACTCGTTTTCTTCTTGCTGACCACCGGGAAATGAGATCTGATGCTGATGATGTCGGACCTGACCGCTCCTTTTAATGAGAACCAGATAAATATCTTCCTGGTGAGGATAAAACAGAACAAGGACAGCTGCTGGCCAGGCCGGCCGGCTTTTCCCCTGATCGTTAATAAAGGCGGATACCGGCCTGACGCTCATTTTTAGCTGGGAACTGAGCCCCGGCAGGGGGCGCTGCAGCCGGTCATTTAGATATCTTTCTAAATCAGTAATGGAATTAAAAATGTTTTTTTCTCGATTCATCTGGTAGCTGTCTGATCAAAAATATCCTCAATTATTTTCTCTATCTGAGGTAGACCAGAGTCTTTAATAACTGTTCTGCCAATCCAATCTGGTAACCTTCCGAATGAAAAATAATTTCACCATTTTTCCTGACAGCAGCCACCAGCGGTAGTTCTTGTCGATCAATTTTCAGAGCCTGACTTAAGGCCGAAAATAGTTGATCTTCAAAATCGTAAATCACCACCGTATTAGTTGGTAGGCCAGGGTAAATGTCTGGCTTGAAACCAGCCGGGGCTCTGTCCCTGGCCACAGCCAGTACACAGCGGCCGGACCACTCTGAGAATGAAGAGCTAAAAGTCTGAAGTTCGTCCATTAAATGCTTGGTCGGTTCCTGCTCAGGTGCGATTAACAGCAGTATAAAATTCTTCTGGCCGACCAGACTTCCAAGATCCGTCAGACTTTTATCTTCGGCTTTAATTATTTGAAGATTGGTCATCAATGTTCCAGCCACTAACGGTGGAGCTGGTTTCTCTCTCAGGATCAAATTGATTTCTTTCTTTTCTCCAGGCTTGAGTCTAAAATGCAGTAAATGACAGAGGATACTACCGTCCGCTTGCCGGTTGCCGGAGATGAGCCTGTATTGACCCGCTTCGAGCTGGAGCTCGGCCGGGAATGAAGCCAGGGCTGGATCATTTTCAAAGTTGAGTGTCTGGTAACGATGTCCGTCAAACCGACCCAGCGTAAAATGGGTATAATAGACTGGCTTTTTGATGCCTGCTATTGTCTGGTAAAACAACTTTAAACTGGCCTTTTCTGAAGCTGAAGGAGCAACTGGATTGAATTCTACCCACTTATTTTCTTGAAGAAAAGCAGGCTGTCCCGTGACCTGGTCAATTCTGGCCGGACGACCAGCGGTTCTGGCCAGAGCCACCAGAAGAACCTTTTTAGAATAATCATCAGCCCGACCCAGCTCAATAACACGGTCGGGGAAAAGTGGAACATTATAGTAGTTACTATCATCTGGCCTGATATTTTTTTCCAGCCAGTCATCTATCAGCTGGGGATTAGCGCGGAACTTGTCCCACTGGTTCTGGCTGAATTTCAGCTGGAGAGCTGAACGCCAGGAGGTCAGCAGTTCGCGCCCGATGCGGGGTGAGATGACATAGTGTACATAGGTTTCATCATCCAGGCCAGCCATTTTTGCCGGTCTGAATCTCAGGTGATGGAGCAGGACTTCGGCTGGGGTATCTCTCAGATCCTTTTCAGTTATAGCCCCAAGCAAAGCCAGTCCATAATCTTTTTCTTCTGGTTTTAAACTTTCCAGAAATTTTATAATCTCTGGCCAGTTACCTCGGCTTTTTTGCAGGTAAGTCCAGGCTATCTCGGACGGAAAGCCTTTTTCTTCGGCCCACTGACGGGCTTTGTCTTCACTTATAAAAGTCGCTTCATAAGCCTGCCTGATCGCATCTTCCTGGCGCAGACGACGGTTATTTTCCTCAACTTTAGCCGGATCTAATGGCGGAACATTTCTGGCGGCTGGCGGGATGAGATCGAGATCAGCTTCTTCGCCAGACAGTTCGGTGCTGGAAAGAACCAGCTCTACCGGGCCCGTCTGACCGCCAGACACCTGTCTCCAGGCCATCCGCCCATCTTTTTCTGCCCAGATAACTAAATCGCCAAAACCGGTAGTCAGGCTGGCCTCTCCTTTTTCATCAGTGAGGTGGCTGACAAGAGGATAAAATTCAGCATAATTATAAAGGCAGAAATCGACACTGGCGGCAGGTACTGGTTGACCTTCAGTATCTTTAACCTGAACCTTTAGTTTAGCCGTCGGAGCATAAAAAGTCAGCAGATTAAGGCGAGTGAAAAGCTCTGATCTGGTAATTATTTCTTCCGGACCATGGTACTGGCCATAAACGGTGGTATGGACCAGCATGGCTCTACTGGCCGGCCCGCTAAACCAGCCCCGATTCAGCTCTGGCTCAGGCTCACAGGCTCCGAGATAGTGCCAGCGCCCATTGACCCAGACTTCCACCCAGGCATGATTATCGTCGGTATGAGCCCAGCGTGGGGTATAAACCTGACGGGCAGGCAGACTGACCGCTCTCAAGGCGGCAACAGTAAAAGTAGACTCTTCACCACATCGACCAAAAGCGGTTTTAACAGTAGCCAGGGGAGCAGAAGTCCTCTCATCTGTAGCCTTATAGGTGACTTTTTCATGACACCAGTGGTTAACTTCCAGGGCGGCCTGATACATATCTAAATTTTTGATTCTCTCTTTGAGTTCTTGAAAAAAAACCTGCCTGGCTTCATCTGGGTTTTCATTATTCACCCGATAGGGCAGGACAAAATGGCGGAAAATATCTTCGGGGATGGTTTTCCCCCAGGAGAAGAACTCCCTGGCCTTCAGGGCCGATCTAACCTGATTCAAGAAATACTGTCCATCCAGATTAGCCAGATCACTTAGCGGCATAAAAGCGTACAAAAATTCCAGAGCTTCCTTTTCCTCTGGTGATAAAGGCTCCTTGAAGACACCAAGCAGGGCCTCTTGCCGGCCGGCGGCTACTGCCAGGCGCTTCTCAAATTGCTGCTGGACAAGTTGGCGGTAGGCCTGGTCGGAGATAAAGTGCCCTGATTGACGGCAGGAGATGATAAGTGCCGATGAAATGATTAAAACTAAAACTGAGACAAAAATTAAAATGGAATGTTTTCCTGACCATGTTTTTCCCATGATTGGTATACCCGTAAATTTATTTAAATGACTTAAATTGATATCTTTTCCATTCTATTCTGACCTCAGTTTGGATTCAAGTTTTATCTAGTGGCAAGTGTCGGCTCAGGCCTTTAACTCCGGTTGTCAACAGAAGCTTCTAGCAGCTAAAATTGTTTCTCAAAACCGATGAATAGTTTATAATCTAAGTGTTGAAGAAAATTGAGATCCAGAAATAAATCATCCCGGGGAGAAAGAGAATTATGAACAAAGTTCAAGGCAGGGCGAAGTATTATAAAAACTTCAAAAGAGACGTCAGACAAGTTTTACTGGTTAGCATTCTTCTGGTTGTCAGCCTGTGGACGAGCTGTCGATCAGGTGGCCCTCCGGCCTCAAAGTCAGCAGGAGCAGGGCTAAAAGTTAAGCCTGGTGTAGAGGTCTTTCTGGAAAAACATCTCGACCTGGTCAGGGGCAAAAAAGTCGGACTGGTGACCAACCCCTCCGGTGTTGATTCCAGGCTGCAAAGCACCGCCTGGTTGCTTAAAAATAATTCAGCCATTAATCTGGTTGCTCTTTATGGGCCAGAACATGGGGTCAGAGGTGAGGCCCAGGCTGGAGAATATGTTCCTTTCTATTATGACGAAAAATTCCAGCTGCCAGTTTTTAGCCTTTATGGACAATCATTCAAACCCGCTCCTGACATGCTCAATAATATAGATGAACTGATGAGAACTTTTGATACTCAGTCGGCAGGTAAAATCCCGGAAGAAAAGATGATCAAAGAGATAGATGTAATGGTTTTTGATCTGCAGGATATCGGAACAAGAGTTTACACTTATGTGGCCACCATGGCTCTGGCTATGGAAAGCTGCGCTGAACTGGGACTGGATTTTATTGTTCTGGATCGCCCCAATCCGATTGGAGGGGAGATTTTAGAAGGGGCAGTTTTAAAATACCCGGAATTCAGTTCCTTCGTTGGCCTTTATCCAATCCCACTAAGGCATGGGCTGACCATTGGAGAGCTGGCCAGATTATTCAATGATAACTTCCTGTCTAAAAAGGCCAGGCTGACGGTCATTCCGATGGAAGGCTGGAATAGGGACGAATGGTTTGACCAGACAGGTTTGCCCTGGGTCATGCCCTCGCCCAATATGCCAACTCTGGAGACAGCTACTGTTTATCCTGGTCAGGTTTATCTGGAAGGAACCAACATCTCAGAGGGAAGAGGAACAACCCGTCCCTTTGAACTTTTTGGAGCCCCCTGGATTGATGGCTGGGATCTGGCTCAGAAGCTTAATAGTCTGAATCTGGCCGGAGTCATTTTCAGAGAAGCCTGGTTTACTCCAACTTTTTCCAAATACCAGGGTGAAAGATGTGGTGGATGCCAGCTGCATGTGATTGACCGTGAAGTCTTTCGGCCATTTCTGACCAGTTTGTGGATTATAAAGACAATCAGGGACATGTATCCTGATAAGTTTGAATTTCATGTCGATTATTTTGATAAAATTATGGGCAATTCTGATGTTAGATTGGCCCTGGAGTCAGGTCAAAGTCCGGAGCAGATCGCCAGAGAGCTCCAGGTGGATCTAAAAGAATTTGATAAATTGAGGCAGAGATATCTGCTGTATTGAGACACTAAAAGAAATTAAGATTGCTATCGCGCCTGATTTTCTCTTAAAATGAATTTTCGACTTTTTTAATAATAATGAGGGAGGTCAAGAAAGATATGAGTGAACGACAGGCATTAGCCCTGAGCCATCCAGTTTCAGCTATTCTGGATAAGGAGCCTAGTGATTTCAAGCGTCAGGATTTTTTGAAGCTGATTAAAGCCAAGCAGCTGGAGAGAATCTCTTTCCATTATCTGGGGCTTGACGGGAAAATGAAAGAATTAAAAATTCCAGTAGCCAGTCTGCCTCAGGCTGAAACCGTTCTGGCAGAAGGAGAAAGGGTCGACGGTTCTTCTATCTATAAAGGTCTGGTTGATATGGGACTGTCTGACTTATATGTTGTCCCGGTTTATAAATCGGCTTTTCTCAATCCTTTTGATGATCGGAGCCTGGATTTCGTCTGCCGTTATTTTGATGCTCATGGCCGTCCAGCTCCTTTTACTCTTGATAATATTCTGGCCAGAGCCCATCAGTTATTCCAGAAAAATTCAGGTTTAGAGTTAAGAGCTCTAGGTGAACTGGAATTTTTTCTCGTCGGCAATTTTGAGCCTAGGCTTTACTTGCCAGAGAAGAAAAGAAGTTATCAGGCCATGTCTCCTTTTATCAAAAGCAGCCAGATTCTGGATGAGATGATGCGTTATGTTACCCAGATCACCGGGGCTGTTAAATATGCTCATACCGAAGCCGGGTATATAGATTACGTCAGGAGTGATTTCGAAGAAATCGATGGTAAGCAGGCAGAACAGCTGGAGATAGAGTTTTTGCCACGGCCGATTGAAGATATGGCCGATTACCTGGTGCTGGCCCGCTGGCTGATCAGAAATGTAGCTTATAAATATGGTATGATTGCCACTTTTACACCCAAAATAGAAGAAGGAGTGGCAGGTAGCGGCCTGCATTTCCATCTGGAGATGATTAAAGACGAAAAGAATATCATGGTTGGGCAGGATGGTCAGCTAAGTCAGGAGGCGAGGCGGCTAATTGGTGGTCTCTGTTATTATGCTGATTCTTTAACTGCCTTTGGTAATACCGTATCTTCTTCCTATTTACGGCTGGTACCAAATCTTGAAGCACCGACCAGGATTTGCTGGAGTGATCTCAACCGCTCTGCCTTGATCAGGGTTCCATTGGGCTGGACCGGAGTCAAAAATCTGGCTCGCCTGGTCAATCCTTCTGATCAAACCGATTTTGCTTCTCCCGATAGCCGCCAGACAGTGGAACTTCGGTCTCCCGATGGAAGCGCTCTTATCCATCTTCTACTGGCCGGAATGGCCATGGCTGCTGATTGGGCTTTCAGGCCAGACGTGGCCGTTTCGGGCGAAAATCGGCCGCTGGAGCTGGCCAGGAAGTTATATGTGAAAGGAAATATCTTTGAGAACAGAGAACTGCTGGAAAGTCTACCCAGGCTTCCCGGTAGCTGCGTTGAGTCAGCCAGGATTCTCCTGGAAAAAAGAGGATTATACGAGCGGGAAGGAGCTTTTCCGTCCAGTATCATTGACTATACAGCCAGAATGCTGGAGGCTGAAGACGATGAATTTATGGCTAATGAGCTAGCTTATCTTCCGGCTGATGAACGGCTGCGTGAAATTAGAAAAATTATGCATAAGGATTTACACAAACACTGAACTTACCAGTGAAGATTTTAGTAATTTATAAGGCTGGCCCGGCCTCAATATGCGGGTCAGCTGCTCCGGTCTTTTTGGCTGAAGATGGTGGAATTCAACCACTGACGGTGCAGGCTAAACTCAGGGGAGAGTCTTGCCCAGAGTGAGTTGTACCTTTGATAAAGTTCACGATAGAGTTCGAGTAAAGTTGGTTCAGGTCGAGCAGCCAGGTTGCCTTCTTTTACCAGTCTGGAAACGATTTCTCGTAGCCCTACTGTTTGTCCCTTCTGGCGATAATAGCACCAAATAGCTTGCAGAGCAGCCCCGAAAGCAGCTGATTCTGGTTCCTTAAGGGTTATAACCGGTGTTTCCAGGATAGTTGAGATGATCTGCAGCCAGCTCTGGCTCCTGGCTCCGCCCCCGGTAGCCCTGATTTCCCTTGGCTCAAGGCCAAGGCCCTTCATCCGATTAAATCCATAGTTAAGGTTCAGGCTGGTGCCTTCCAGCACAGCTCTGGCCAGGCAGGAGGCATTAAAATTCTGGCGGGTCAGGCCAAAGAAAACGGCTGAAGCCTCGGGTAGAACAGGTGTCCTTTCACCATCAAGAAAGGGCAGAAAAACAAGACCGCTGGCCCCAACCGGTGCCTTTTTAACCAGATCTTCCAGCCCCTGGTTCTCAACTTTTAGAAGCTCTTTTAATAACTCAGTAGTGTTGGTCACATTCATCGTGCAAGCCAACGGCAGCCAGCCACCGGTACTATCACAAAAAGTGGCAATTTCTCCCTCCGGGTCAATGACCGGCTTTGAGCTATAAGCAAAGATTGTTCCTGATGTGCCCAGGCTAAGGGTAAAAATCCCTTCTTCTACATTGCCTGTACCAATGGCGGCCATCATGTTATCCCCACCTCCGGCCGAGACCAGAACCTGATTAAAGCCGAATTCCCGAGCGATTTCGCTTCTTATATAGCCAACTGGCTCTTCAGAGGGAAAAAGTGGGGGGAGCTTCTTAACAAGCTCTGGATCGATGAGGTTGATTATGTCTGGCTGCCAGCAGCGTCTTCTGATATCCATCAGTCCGGTTCCAGAAGCATCCCCGTACTCCATATGGAGTATGCCAGTCAAATAAAAATTCAAATAATTGTGGGGCAAAAGGAGGCAAAAAAGGCGGCTATAGTTTTCTGGCTCATGTCTTTTTAGCCAGAGGATTTTGGAGGCTGTGTAGCCGACTGCCAGACTGAGTCCAGTTTTATCAATAAAAGCTTTTTTCCCACCCGCCGCCTCTATAAGTTCTTCTGTTTCCCTGACTGTCGAGGTGTCATTCCAGAGTTTAGCCGGCCTGATGGGCCTGAGTTGATTGTCCAGCGCCACTAACCCATGTTGCTGGCCTGATACTCCAAGGCAGACAACGCCAGCCGGATCTATTTTTGAGTTCTCAAGGGCCCGGCTGATTGATTGCTTCAAAGCTTGAACCCAGGTCTCAGGAGATTGCTCTGATTCACCTGGTTTGAGATTATTTATCATCTCATGACGGCTGTAGCCGCCGCCCACGACCAGGCCGCTGTCCATGTCCACCACCAGGGCTTTAGTCCCCTGGGTGCCAGAATCAAGTCCTAGAGCATACACGTGACTCTATCTCCGGGAATAGGTTTTAAAACTTTGTTCAAGCCTTTGACCTTTTGGTTCCGCTCCAGAGTTTTGACATAATCTTAATGAGGGCAAGAGTGCTGATCACAAATAGCACAGTCCAGAAAATGCCCAGGCTCAGGCGGCCATAAATATAAGCCCCTGTGCCGAAAAGAGCAGCATAAACAAATATGCAGCCAGACACCCAGCCAGCCAGGCACAGCGTTAAGTTATCCGGTGATGGCTCCAGGTTTGCTTCCTGTCTGATCTTTTTCCAGCCTGGCCCAGCCGGTTTAACCAGCTGATAAAAGGAAATTAATTTGCTCTTTTCTACTGGCCTGGTCAGGTATGTGACCAGAAGCCAGACGACGGTAGTAAAGGCGATGGTAACTAAGAGTGAGATATGCTGGGGGACGGGATGCCCGAGTTTGCCGCGGATAAAAAATATGATGGCCACTCCGAAAGAACTGGCCATCGCCGCGATTTCCGACCAGGCATTTATTCTCCACCAGAACCACCGCAAAAGATAGATCAAGCCAGTTCCAGCTCCGATGGACAGCATTAGATCGAAGCTGGCCTTAGCTGATTCTAAAATGAAAGTCAGCAGGCTGGCCAGAATCATCAGGACGACTGTCGTCAGGCGAGCCACTCTCACATAATGTTTTTCTGAAGCGCCAGGATGAAGAAAGCGCCGGTAAAAATCGTGAACAAGATAAGAACTGCCCCAATTTAAATGAGTAACAAGTGTAGAGACATAAGCGGCCAGCAGGCCGGCGACCATTATGCCCAGGAAGCCGTGGGGCAAAAAACGCAGCATGGCTGGATAGGCCATATCATGGCCGATAAGCTTCGGGTCAACGTTGGGGAAAGCCAGATGAATGTCATTAAGACTGGGATAGATAATGAAAGAACAAAGAGCGACCAGAATCCAGGGCCAGGGCCTTATGGCATAATGGGCAAAATTAAAAAAGAGTGTTCCTGACAGAGCATCTTTTTCACTTTTAGCGGCCAGCATTCTCTGGGCAATATAACTACCACCCCCGGGCTCTGCTCCCGGATACCAGACTGACCACCATTGGATGAAGACAGGAATAATGAAGATGGATAAGGCCAGAGACCAGTCACCGAAATCGGGGAGAAAGTTAATCACCTGCGGGTGGAGGACTTCCAGCTTCTGGAAAAGGCCGGTCAGACCTCCAATTTCTGGTTGTTTAAGAGCAAAAATAGCAGCAGCCACGGCTCCTGTCATGGCAATACCAAACTGGATTAAATCTACTACCAGCACCCCCCACAGACCGGCCGTCGCCGCAAAAATCACGTTGATAATACTGCAGATAATCAGGGTTTTGCTCATTGGCCAGCCCAGGATGACATTGGCAATTTTGGCTGCAGCCAGGTTAACCGAAGCCATGATGACGCAATTAAAAAAGAGCCCGAGGTAAATGGCTCTAAAACCACGGACAAAAGAAGCCGGCTTACCCGAATAACGTAACTCATAGAATTCAAGGTCAGTCAAAACCTGGGAGCGGCGCCATAACCTGGCGTAGAAAAAGACGGTCATCATGCCGGTCAGAAGGAAAGCCCACCAGACCCAGTTACCGGCTACGCCGCCGTTATTTCTGACAATGTTGGCGATCAGATTGGGTGTATCAGTGCTGAAGGTTGTAGCCACCATGGATATCCCGATCAGCCACCAGGGTGCGGCCCGACCCGAAGTGAAAAATTCAGCAGTGTTTTTTCCAGCCCGGCGGCTCAGAATAACCGGCGGTAAAAAGCAAATGGAAATCGACAGAATGACGATCAGCCAATCAATACTATTTAGCTGCATTTTCTGGTCCTTTCCATCTTAATTGCCAGGCGAAAATTTATATCACAGGCCCTGAAATTAAGTCAAAATGGTTCTTCACTTCTGTATCTATTAAAATTTTTGCCATTCTGGTTTGTGCTCATAAACCCACTGATAATAGTTGACCAGACGCAGTTCAGAAGCGGCCTCTTCATCCAGCAGAATAATAGCCCTGGGATGAAACTGGAGAGCAGAAGCAGTTACCATGGAAGTTACCGGGCCCTCTATGGCCTGGGCTATAGCTCTGGCCTTTTTTTTACCGAAGGCCAGTAAGAGACAAATTTTAGCTTCCAGGATAGTGCCTATTCCCATAGTTATTGCATGATAGGGTACGTTCTCTTCAGCGCCAAAAAAAGTAGCATTTTCTTTTCTGGTCTGCTCGGTCAGAGTTTTAATTCTGGTCCGAGAACTCAGAGAGGAGGTCGGTTCATTAAAGCCAATGTGGCCGTCTGTGCCTATGCCCAGAATCTGTATATCCAGGCCACCAGCCACCTTGATCTCCTCTTCATATTGCCGGCAATGAGCTTCCATGTCGCTGGCCAGACCATCAGGTATATGAACGTTTTCCGGCCTGATATTGACCTGGCTGAAAAGATGTTTCCACATAAAATAGTGGAATGAGGCCGGATGATCAGGGGAGAGACCAACATATTCATCAAGATTGAAAGTCACTACCTGGCTGAAATTCAAGCCTTCCTTCCGGTGCATTTCAACCAGGTAACGGTAAAGGAGCAAAGGGGTGTTACCGGTGGGCAGACCAAGAACCGGCCTGTCCTTTTCCATGATTATTTTTTTAACCAGTCTGGCAGCCAGCTGGCTGGCTTGTTCGCTATCGGGCTGAATAATAACTTCCATATCTCTCCAACTCCTTATCTCTTTATTTCAGGCAGTGTAGCGGCGGCTACAGCCTGGCCGACCCGTCGGCTTTTTTCATCTGAAAGGTGAATTGTAATTCTTTCTGCCAGCTGTGGAAAATCTGTCGTTAAAACAGCTTCCGCCTGCTCTTTGATCAATTCTCCGCCCCTGCCAGAGGTCACCCGGCCAAGAATCAGAAGATGGTGGTAATCATAGAAAAGCGAGTAGAGCTGGGCCGTATAGCCTAGATAAGTACCTAAATCTCGAAAAATCTGGCAAGCTGCTGGCTGGTCCTTCTCTGTCAGCAACTGGATTTCTTTTAACCGCTCGGGTAGTTTCATCTCCTTTGGAAGATTGAAGCCTGCCTGGCTGGCCAGTTTGTTTACGGCTTGCTGAGAAAAATACATAGCACCTACACCCCGATCGCCAGACCAATCGTCCAGAGCTGCCTTGGGATTGAGATCAACCGGAGCAAAAGCCAGCTCGTCCAGCCAGCCTGGCAAATGGCCGGAAGGATCGATATAGCCTCCGGCTTCGCTAGAACCCATAGCCACCCCCAGAATAGCAGGTTGGTTCAAGCTTAGATAACCAGCCAGAGCAGTAACCTCTCCATCGTTTATAACTACCAGAGGTACATCCCATTGGCGTTGTAAATCCAGGAAGAGATTTTTTACCTTTTTATCAAACAGATCTCTCGGAACCGAGCGAAATAGAGAAGCAATTCTGACTTGATTATTGATGTAAATACCTGCGGCGCTGCCGCCTATAGCCTCAACCTCAGGCAATTTGCTGGCAGCCTTCTTTAGCCCGGCCTGCAGGTGCTCATAATGATAGGCTGGATCAGCTTCTTCCTGGGCGTTCCAGGGAATTTCTTCACTAAAGACTACCTGTCCATCTTGAAGAGCAGCTACCTTAAAATCACTGGCTCCAAGGTCAAAACCCAGTCGGCAGCCATCGACATGACCGCCAAGAAAAATAGGGCTCTGTCTTTCTTCTGGAAGTTTGTCTTTCCCGACTTTGATGACAGAAAATGGCTGCTCATAAACTGTACTCATTAGCTCAACATCAAAGGCTCGCTCTCCTTGAGGGGAATATTGCTTTTTAATCTCCTGATAAATAATTTCCGGCCCATAAAAATAAATTTTAAAGGCACCCTTTTGCCATAAAAGAAATTTAACCAGCCTTTTTACAAAACTGATAGATAGAGGCAGCGTTTTTTCATCCAAAGGAAGGATCTTTGTCCTCCAGGTTGAGATCAACCCATTTTCCCGCTCGAGGGCCAGCCCAATTTCTTCCTGGGAACTTTCTGCTTGCCGTTCATACCAGTGGAAAAAGAGTCCAAGCGGAAGAAAATCCGGGTCGTAAAGAGGAGATATTGATGGTTTAAAATAAATCTTTAAATCTTTTAACCAGTCCATGGCTGTTAACCTCACCTTCAATTGGTAAAAAAAAATTATACCAGAAATTAAAGCTCTGCAGTCATATTTTCCTGGGGTTAAAGCATTTGGTCTGAATGATTATTCTGTTTGACAACTCACTGTTTCTAAAATAGCATTAAATTAACTCTTTAAGCCTGGTTTTTTGGACTGTTCAATGAAAAAAGGTCTTTTTAAATCAACTCTTGGCTGTTGCCTGATTTTAATTATCCTGGGTATTCTATACTGGTCGCTTCCGGGCCAGCTGGCTTCGGAAGAAAAGACACCGGTGGCCCTGAGAGCCGGTCAGGAAAAGGCTGGCCGCTGGTGGATGAAACAGACTGCCATGTCTGCTGACGGTAGGTTGGCCAGCCTCAAATCTAAAAAATGGTGGAAGGATGCCTTAAAACTGAAGACAGGTGAGAATTTCATAGTTCCAGACAAAGGTGAAGCTAAGGACAGAATGCTCGTCAGGGCTGAAAGTTACAGACGCCAGGACGATTATCAGGTAATGGCTCTGGTCTGGGTGATCGATGATGATGGCAATGACAGTCTGGCCAGCGGGGGCGACTTCAGTCAGGACTGTTACCTTTATGATCTTAACCGAGATGGGTTAATTGATTTCATGGTTGATTATGCCGACGAAGATGAGGATGGGCAGGCCAACTGGATGGAAATAAGGTTTTATGAAAATGGATATCTAACCAGAATTTGGGGTGGTTTTGATTATGATAATATCGGGGAGATTTTTAAATTTAACAGTCCCCTTGATTTACTCGAAAGCAACTTTATCAAGAATTTAGCCGGCCAAAAATTATTCTATAAAAATGTCTTTAATCCCCAGACTGGCACTTTTTGGCCAGCCGATATTTGTCCAGAAGCCAGCTATGATCTAAATCAGGATGGGCTCAGTGACCTGCTGATTCGTAACCAGATCCAACCGGCTGGAAGTAAATATGACTTTATTAAACCTTTGGACATTTGGTCGAAGGATCTTCAAAACCTGATGATTAGAAGTCTCGAAGTGAGTTTTGACCTGTCCGGCGAAAATAACCAGGAAAAAATTTTTAATTATGATTTCGGTCTCCTGCTGTCGGGACAGATAGCTTTTGATCTTGAAAAAATGAAGAGTTTTTCTCCCTGGAGGCGACCTCCCCAGGAAGTTTATTTTGTACCCAGGGAAGATCTCAAGGAATTAATATACTCTTATCAATCGGAGACCACAGGCTTTTCCTGGCGGGAATATCCCGCTGACCAACTGGCCAGGTCAGCATCATTGGAAGCCAGAAAAGGGGAGGGAATTGGCTGGCTACCAGAAAGAGTCAGACTGCCCGGGACCTCCTCTTACTTTCAGAAATGGAATATAAGACGAGAAATTTCCCGACATTTAAATGGGCCAGTTGAATTCTATTATAGTGATCTTGACCAGAGAATTCATCTGTTTGGTTCAGAGGAAGGTTGGTGCCAGATCGGAAATATGGCAGGCTGCCCTGGACTGGGAGAGATACGGTATTTTGACACTGATGATGACGGATTTTATGATCGCCTTGAGGTCTATCTTGTTAATAGCGCCAGACCTGTTCTGATTGTTGCCCCAGCTAAGGTTGAAGCCAGAAAAATCCCTTTTGATCTAAAAAAACTGCAGGACTATTACCAAACTCAGGTTCTCCCTTCAGCCTTTGAACGGGATAACAGTTTGCTTCAGGCTATGAAAGGAATATATGACTTTGAACCTCCGGCTGGTTTACTGGAAGAAATCGACAGGGCTGCCGGTAGTGAAAAGCGTTATTTGCTGGATGTCTATTGTCTTATGTATTTCATAAATCTCAGGGATCACTTTTTAGCTCAGGCCAATCAGGTGCTTTTCCGATCAGGACCGGGCACCAGCCCGGGGCAACCGGCAGGTGATCTTGCCCCCTTCCACGTGCGCAGTCCAAGAGAGGTTGGTTCTTCTTTAAGATCTGATACAGCCTGGAAGCTGGCCGGCCTGCTCAGTCGCCTGGATAAGGCCTGGAGTCAGGTTGATCTGGAATCAGTCATCCAGGTTTTACAGGAGATCAAAAAACTGAAGCTTTAAGTGAGCAACCCTGGAAGAGAAAACTTGAGTGGATAGCCTGCTGTGTAGAATTGCGCTGAACAGCAGCCAGGTCTGTTGTTAGACAGAGTGGTTGGCTTTAAAACCCTTGCCAAGGACTTCATAAGTGTCATTGACAATAACAAAGGCGCCCGGGTCAGTCCTTTTTATAAAGGCCTTGAGTTCGGATAGCTGTTTCCTATGGATGACGGTGATAATAATTTCACCTTCTCGATTGAGGTAAAGTGAACGTGATTTAAGAGCGCTGCCGCTCCGCTCCAGCCGGTGTAATATATAATCAGCAATTTTTTCTGGCTCACTGGAAGTAATGATAACCATTTTGGAAAAATTCCAGCCTTCCAGTACAAGATCAATTACCCTGCTGGAGATAAAAAGTACAATATATCCATAAAGTGGTGCCTCCAGCTGCCTGAAAACCAGGCCGGAAGCCGAGATGATAATAAAATCAGTCACCATAATACCCATGCCCACTGATACGCCCAGATATTTGTTGAGGATGAGACCGATGACATCAGAACCACCAGTTGACGCCTCTCCTCTGAAAACCAGCCCGAGCCCCAGACCGAGAAGCAGTCCGCCATAAATGGCAGCCAGCAGCATATTTTCTGTGCCCTTGGGCCATTTAAGAATCTGATTAAAAAAATCAATAAAGAGGGAAGAGCAGAGCATGCCGACCAGAGTCGTAAAGACATATTTACGGCTAAGGAATCTATAACTGATCAGAAGAATCGGGACGTTCAAGATGATTATGACCAGACCTACGGGCAGAGAAAGCAGGTAGTTAATCATTATGGAAATACCTGAGAGGCCGCCCGGGACCAGATGAAAAGGAATCAAAAAAAGGGCATAGCCAATGCCCATAATGATTGAGCCAGCAATGATTAATAAAGCATCCACCCACAATCTTTTTAAGGTTACCCTATCTGTCAAAGCTATTTTTTTCATATAAGCTATCCTGCC